>ERZ773246.2-NODE-2-length-408944-cov-14.3939_pt1 | contig 408944 bp, 356 predicted proteins | sample MGYA00580519_ERZ773246 | MGnify/ENA primary metagenome ERZ773246 (study PRJEB29015, sample SAMEA2738153) | human oral metagenome | biome: human oral; feature: human-associated habitat; material: saliva | place: China | collected 2246 ...
TTTAATAAGCGTCCTGGTTAATAAAAAAGGGCCATCTGGCGCATACGTCCAGAAGACCCTTTTTAGTCATAGCAAGGGACCATGTCCTTGCTTTCTGACTCTGACTATAGGTGGCACGTCCCCGTGATGTCAAGATTTTTGACTAGTACCTGTCACTTGACTCTTATGGGTGCTGTTGCAAAGTTGGGTGGAGAACCGCGAACACTCCTTTCTTGGTCGCCTGGCCAGCATTATGGCCCAGCCTGCTTAGATATTCTGGAAGACCCGGTTGACGATCACCGCGTCCGGGTTCGGTTGCCCGTAGGCAAACATCGTGCCTTGCCCTTTCCGCAATGAGTGCATCGCCTCCATCCCTTTTAACGTCCGATATACAGATGTCTGGTTCTTAAACGCGCCTTTCGGCCCGAGGATCCGCTTCAGCCGACCATGGTCGCCTTCCAGGATGTTGTTGAGGTATTTCACCTGCCGGTGTTCCACTGTTGGCGGGCAGATTCCCTCTGACTTCAACTCGGCGATTGCCCTGGCTAGGGAGGGTGCTTTATCGGTGTTGATCACTCTGGGATACCCGGCTGACGCATTGGATCTGAGGGCCTTGGCCAGGAAACGCTTCGCTGCGGCCACGTTCCGCTTCGGAGAGAGGTAAAAGTCCAGGGTCTGGCCACCGGCGGTGATCGCCCGATAGAGATAGCACCACCTGCCGCCGACCCGGATATAGGTCTCATCCACCCGTCAGGAACTGGCCTGCCAGTCAGGTACTTGCCGGTACCACCGTGTTTGCTTGTCCAGCTCAGGGGCGTATTTCTGGACCCAGCGGTAGATCGTGGTGTGATCGACTGGCACGCCCCGCTCGGTCATCATTTCCTCCGGATTGCGGTAGCTCACCCCGTAGCGGCAGTACCACCGCACTGCCCACAGGATGATGTCACGGGGGAAATGACGACCGGAGAAGATGCCCATGGCTGTGATTATTTCACGCCGGTCTTTCTACTGCCCCAACTGTGCAACAGCACCTTTAATAAGCGTCCTGGTTAATAAAAAAGGGCCATCTGGCGCATACGTCCAGAAGACCCTTTTTAGTCATAGCAAGGGACCATGTCCTTGCTTTCTGACTCTGACTATAGGTGGCACGTCCCCGTGATGTCAAGATTTTTGACTAGTACCTGTCACTTGACTCTTATGGGTGCTGTTGCAAAGTTGGGTGGAGAACCGCGAACACTCCTTTCTTGGTCGCCTGGCCAGCATTATGGCCCAGCCTGCTTAGATATTCTGGAAGACCCGGTTGACGATCACCGCGTCCGGGTTCGGTTGCCCGTAGGCAAACATCGTGCCTTGCCCTTTCCGCAATGAGTGCATCGCCTCCATCCCTTTTAACGTCCGATATACAGATGTCTGGTTCTTAAACGCGCCTTTCGGCCCGAGGATCCGCTTCAGCCGACCATGGTCGCCTTCCAGGATGTTGTTGAGGTATTTCACCTGCCGGTGTTCCACTGTTGGCGGGCAGATTCCCTCTGACTTCAACTCGGCGATTGCCCTGGCTAGGGAGGGTGCTTTATCGGTGTTGATCACTCTGGGATACCCGGCTGACGCATTGGATCTGAGGGCCTTGGCCAGGAAACGCTTCGCTGCGGCCACGTTCCGCTTCGGAGAGAGGTAAAAGTCCAGGGTCTGGCCACCGGCGGTGATCGCCCGATAGAGATAGCACCACCTGCCGCCGACCCGGATATAGGTCTCATCCACCCGTCAGGAACTGGCCTGCCAGTCAGGTACTTGCCGGTACCACCGTGTTTGCTTGTCCAGCTCAGGGGCGTATTTCTGGACCCAGCGGTAGATCGTGGTGTGATCGACTGGCACGCCCCGCTCGGTCATCATTTCCTCCGGATTGCGGTAGCTCACCCCGTAGCGGCAGTACCACCGCACTGCCCACAGGATGATGTCACGGGGGAAATGACGACCGGAGAAGATGCCCATGGCTGTGATTATTTCACGCCGGTCTTTCTACTGCCCCAACTGTGCAACAGCACCCCGACGAGAGGGGAGACGCCTCTAAGGCGCGTCTTCTGCGTGTAGTGATGACGATCCTGGCGGAATTACACGGTGTGAACAAGCTCAACAAGCCCATGCGCTTCTGGACTCGCTGAAATCAGATCTGCCTAGTGCTGATGCCCTCGACGGCGACCGTATCGACGGCGTCAAGGTGTTGTGGATCTCCGAGGGGCGCGCTGCGCGCGACGCGACGTCATTACCATTAGTGAAATGGGGTGATGACGCCGCGTCGGTTGCTGTCGGCACGCGCACGCATTGTGCCCGGCCGGGGGTGGTGGCTAGAGCTGGCGGAAGGTGTCTTTTCCGGCGCTCATGTCGGCCAGCATTTGGTTATAGGCCTCGAGGTCTTCGTCGCCGGTGTCTTCTGCGTGCTTGTCGTAGGCCTTCTGTTGGCGGCGATCGTCGCGGTAGAACTCACGCAGCAAGACGGCATACACGATGACGAGGGGGAATTGGCCGGATGCCCAGGCGATACCTCCGCCGGCGTTCTGGTCCCGCAGCAGGTCGGGTGACCACGGCAGCCCAAGGATCGAGTAGAAGTCCAGGCCTAGGATGAGCTGCATCTGCATCAGGGCGACACCGAAGAACATGTGGAAGGGGAGTGAACCGGTGAGCCACACTATGCGCCCCATGGGGCCTCCGCGGCCGGGCAGCGGGTCGATGCCGATGAGTTCCCAGAAGTAGATTGTTCCGGACAGAAGGAACAATACGTTCATGCCCAGGTGGCCGGCGTGTTCAGAGATAGCGGTGGTATATAGCGGTTCCAGGTAGAGCCCGTAGAAGAACACCACAAATTGGATGGTGTTAACCCACGGGATGGTGAGCATGCGGATGAGCGGATTGTCGATCAGTGCTTCGACCCACTGGTGTGGCTCGCCGGCATCTATGCTGCGCAGCGCGAGGGTGAGTGGGCCGCCAAGCACCCAGAACACCGGCACGCCCATGGATAGGATCATGTGCCCAACCATGTGCATTGAGAACAATGCGGGCATGTACATTCCGATACCGGAGCACATGGTGATCAACAGCATGAGGCAGCCGCCCATGAACCACAGGGTGCGTGACAGTGGCCAGGATTCTCCCCGTCGTTTAAGGATGATGACGCCGCGGAGGTACAGGGCGGCGAGGACGATTGCGAGGGTGCCGAAGACGATGTCGAAGCGCCACATGGTGAACACGTTGCTTAGGGTTGGTGCAACGAAGAGTTTGTAGCCCAGTTCGACGTCCATGGTGTTGATATCGGCGCTGCGGGGTGGGGGCGGGGGAGTGCGGCCGAGGGAGACTGCGATGCCGGCGATGGCTGCCATGATCGCTACCTCGACGATGGCTACGCGGCGGAAGAGCGCTGGCTGTCTGTCTAGCTTGGGGATGGTGATTTTCCGGTGGTAGAAACCGAAGAGGGCGAGGATGATGACACCAACGAACTTGGCGGTGATCAGCAAGCCGTAGCCGGTGGTGAGCCAGTCAGATAGATGGATACGGATGGCGGCATTAATCAGGCCGGATGCTGTCATAGCAAGCGCAGAGACTAGGGCGAGTCCACTGTAACGGCGCACAGCTGTGGCCATGTCGGGGCCTTTACGCATGCCGTGGGCGATGAGTGCTATTAATCCGCCGACCCAGAGTGCCATGAAGAATAGGTGCCACAGGTAGGAGTTGGTGCCGTAGTCGTGGTCGCCACCTGTCGCCGAGTGTCCTTCGAGGCCGAGGGGGACCAGCATGCCCAGTGAGCTTAAGACGAGTAGTGGTTGGGAACCCCAGCGGCGGGCAGCGAGACCGCCCACTCCGGTTATCGCTGCGATGATGGCAACCCATAGCCACGCCAGTGAGGTTGAGACCTGGTTCAACGCAACTGACCAGTTCGCTGGTTGGAGTGCCTGTGACAGTGGCTCTCCGGACACATCCGACAGGTACATCGGAACTAGTAGCAGAGCGATCAGCGAGGTGCACAGCGCAGCGATGCCGCCGGTTCGCGATGCTAGAGCTCCGTCGACTCGCAAGGGGGCTTGGACGATGCCAGCGCCTTCTGAGGGGGTCGGGGAGGTGAGGAATGCTGCGAAGTAGAAGCTACCGACGGACAGGCACATGAGCATCAGTGCTCCGGAGCGGAAGAAAGGAAGACCGGCTGTGGTGAGCGGCCCGGGGTCTGGGATTCCGAGTGCTTCGAGGGATTCAGATAGGAAACCCCAGGATATGGTGGCTCCGACGATTCCCGCGACTAGGAAGAACAGGAGGTACAGCGGCCAGGTTGGCTTCACTGTGGTGCTTCGACTCATAACTAACACAGTAGCGGGGTTGTGGGTTGGGGTCCGAGCTGCGGTGCGCTAATCTTTTAAAGGTTGTTGATCAACAGGCCCCCTTAGCTCAGCGGATTAGAGCATCCGGCTTCTACCCGGCAGGTCGCAGGTTCGAATCCTGCAGGGGGCGCTTTTTATAGCACCAGTAGGTGTCCACCTCGGTTGTAGTAGACGCTGGCGAACACAGTATCGAGCCGCACCCACCGTCCTCGAACGGATACTCGGACCACGGGGGGATAGTGTTTGGACCCTTCGGTGCCGGTTGTCTTAGGCAGCAGACCGAAAGCATCCAGGGTAAGTACCATGCGGTTGGCCACGATGGCTTGGGTGCCGGTGGCGTCATTGTTGACAGTGATGACGTCTTGGTTGAGCAGCGACGTGGGCATTTTGTCACTGGTGGTTTGCTGCTTGTTGTCACGGCTCAGCTGCAGGAAGGTGTCGACTGGGAGGTCTTCCACCAGGGTGAAACCCTCCTGTGGGGGCAAAGGCCCGGTCCAAGCCGCAGGGCAGGTGACAGCGGTGAACACTCCGTGCTCGTCAGGGTGTTGGGTTGCTGCTTGCGCCCGGATGACAGCGTCTTCGCAGTCCATAGTGGCGGCGAATCTGCGAGAGACGAGTGTGTCGAGTTTGGTGCTGGCAAACGCCTCAACGGTGTTTTCGTTATGACGCCGCAAACGCAGCGCGCCGGCAAAATCGTGCGCGTAGGCGCGGGTAGCTAGTGCGCGCAAGCCCGAATCGTCTGGGCGTGCGTAGGTGATTGTGACGTGAGTTGGTTGTGTCGACGCGGCGTCATGCGTGTCCGAAGGGGGATGCATGGGTACGAGGCTAGTCGTCGGCTGAGGTTTCGGCGGAGTCGTCTGCAGACGTTGCTTCGTTGATTACCGCGCTATCAGCAACCTGGGTGAGCACACCAAGTTCATGTTTGGTGATGGCCCGCGGGCTAGAGGTTGCGAGGTCGACGGCGATCTGGACGCAGTCCACGGTGCAGCACACGGTACCGTTACGGTCCTTGATGCTTTGGTGGGTGGTGAAGCTGGTTGTGCCGATCTGCACCACGGTGGTGTCGATCTCTACGGCCGTTGTGTCTGGGAGGATCGGTCGGAAGTAGTCGACCTCGGTGCGGCGCACGAACACCGCCGGGATGGGAAGGCCACGTGCGGCGAATTCGTCCTGCGCAAATGCGGTGCGGGCCTCCTGCGCTACCTCGATGTAGGACACGTTGTTGAGGTGGTTGAAGCGGTCGAAGTCAGACCAACGCACGGGGATGCGGGTGGTGTGTACTTGTGCGCTGGTGTTGGTGTTGTCCTCAGTAGACATGTGTGTGAGTCCTTCCCTGCACCTCACGATAGAGGCGAGTGCCGAAGCGTAGTTTGTTGTCGACGATACTACTGATTTTGTGAAGGGTCAGGAAGGTCGATGCGGTTGATCAGTATGTTGGCAACCTTCACCATGTGCTCCCACATGGCGGCGCGGTGGGCATCATCAAGCTGCTCTTTAGGGATGGTGTCCATTGCTTCGTGCATCATGTCCAGCCACCGGTCGCGCTCTGCCTCGCCGATAGAAAACGGGTGATGCCGCATGCGCAGCCGTGGGTGGCCGCGGTGCTCGCTGAAGGTTTGCGGCCCGCCCCAGTATTGCGCGAGGAACCAACGCAGGCGATCTTCGGCGCCTTCCCAATCGTCGTGGGGATACATGGGGCCGATCAGGTCGTCTTCCTTTACACGCTTGTAGAATTCGTGCACTACCTGGGTGAATGTGTCTTCTCCGCCGACGGCCTCGTAGAAAGTGGTCATGGTGTTTAATATACCCCGGTGATGCCGATGCCATGAGGATAGGGGGTTTTGAGTTCTGCGGCTTCAAGCGCGGGCATGATGGCACCCATGAGTCCGCGCTGGACCTCCCATTGCGCGCCGGGCTTGGTGGTGGCTTTGACACGGATGGTGAGGTGGTCGGTGGACACGGTGGAGACACCGTCGAGCGTGGGGGAGCCGATGATCTTTCCCTTGAGTTGGTCTTCGGCTGCGGCGACGGCGGCGTCCAGGATGGTTTGGGACGCGGCGGAAATATCGGTCGATAGGCTCAGGGGGATTTCGACCCGGGCGATGGCGTATTCGCGGCTGAAGTTGCCGACCCGGGTGATTTCTCCGTTGCGGACGAACCAGAGGGTTCCGTCGGAGTCGCGGACGGTTGTGGTGCGCAGCGAGACGTGCTCGACGGTGCCGGAGGCATCGCCGACGTCGATCCAGTCGCCGACGCCGTATTGGTCTTCGACAAGCATGAAGATACCGGTGAGGAAGTCTTTGACCAGTGATTGGGCGCCGAAGCCGAGAGCGACACCGGCGACGCCTGCAGAGGCTATGAGGGGGCGGACATCGATGCCGATGGTTCCGAGGACCGCCAGGATGGCCCATGTCCATACGACGATGGAGACGGCGGATTTGCCAACGCTGGCGAGTGTTTTGAGGCGGGCGTCGCGGCGGGTTTCGGTGGGGTTCTTCTTAATCGCCCGGTTGGTTGCGCGTCCGATGAGCCTCCGCAGGATGGTGGAGACGACGATGGCGATGACTATGGTCAGGGCGATTTGGGGTAAGTGCTCGACGGCGTGGTCGACCAGGCTGTTGTGGATGATGTCGTGCACAGTCATAGTGTGGGATTGTACGTCGGTGGGCCTGGGGGCGCGCACAACGCTATTGGTCATACGGGTCAGTATGTAAATGTTAGACAGCTTGGTCTAGGTTTGTTAGTGTTGTCGTCATGGGATTCAATACAGACGCCATCCATGCCGGCTACCACCCGGACTCCATATTCGGAGCTATCAACCCTCCGATCTACGCTTCGACGACCTTCGCCCAAAACGGGCTTAATGAACTGCGCGGCGGTTTTGAATACACCCGCTGCGGTAACCCCACCATCCGCGTCCTAGAAGACACGGTCGCAGCACTGGAATCTGCTGCGCACTGTCGCGCATTTTCCTCCGGAATGGCCGCAACGGATTGCTTCTTCCGCTCGGTGTTAACCCCAGGATCTCACCTGGTGATGGGCAACGACGTCTACGGCGGCACCTTCCGCCTCATCGACTCTGTCTATCAGCAGTGGGGCGTGAGCTACACCGTCGTCGACACCAGCGATACCCACGCCGTCGCCGAGGCCATCCAGGACAACACCGCACTCGTCTGGTTGGAAACCCCCACCAATCCTTTGCTGGGAATTAGTGACGTCGCGGGGATCGCTGAACACACGCAGGCCCGCGGCGTCATCTTGGGTGTGGACAATACCTTTGCAAGCCCCTACCTGCAGAAACCGCTGGAATTGGGTGCGGACGTTGTGCTGCATTCCACCACCAAGTACCTGGGTGGGCATTCGGATGTTGTCGGTGGTGTGGTGGCCACCAATAATCCCGAAATCGATGAGCAGTTGCTGTTCTATCAAGGTGGGGTGGGGCCGATCCCGTCAGTGTTCGACTGTTATCTAACGATCCGCGGTATCAAGACCCTGGGTGTGCGCATGGAGCGCCACTGCGATAATGCCGAGGCTATCGCCCACCAACTCGACCAATCTCCGCTGGTCAAACAGGTCCTTTACCCCGGGCTTGACAGTCACCCTGGCCACGAGGTTGCCGCACGCCAGATGCGACGCTTCGGCGGGATGATTTCTGCGCGTTTCCATTCTGAAGAAGCCGCGCGCGCCTTCTGTTTGGGCACCCGCACCATTTGTTTGGCGGAGTCTTTGGGTGGGGTGGAGTCCTTGGTGGAGCATCCCGCGTCGATGACGCACCAGTCCGCTAATGGAAGTCAGTTGGAGGTTCCGCGTGACCTCGTCCGGATTTCCATTGGTATTGAAGACCTCGAGGACTTGAGCGTCGATATTGAGCGAGCCCTCGAGGCCGTAGCCAAGGCCTAAGCTTGCCAATCGTGGCCGCACGCAACCGCTAGGGCGCTGCGCGCGGCCGCATCTGTTTCGCGCAGCATCGTGGGGTCAGTGCCGGGCATGGGGGAAATGGTGGTGTCGGCGTACTGCGCATGGGTGGGGATGCCGATCAGGTGCACACGCGGATCGCCCACAAGCAGGCGCGTGCGGGGATCCACATCGGGGGAGGCAGTGCTGACGCCGTCGTAGGAAAAAGGTTGCAGCCTGCCGTCGGCTCGCAAACCGGCGATCAGGGGGTCGGCGCTGCGGTGGATGTTCGGCGAGGGCAGGAATGCATCCAGCACCACATCGGCCTGTTCAATCGCGGCAGCAGCATTCTGGGGGAGTACGAAGCTGACCACGCCTGCCTCAGCGAGGGCAAGCAATTCCCGTGTGCGGAACGCCGGTGGTCCAGAGCCCACCATCTGCCCAAAGCCCATGAGGGTGGCGAAGTCCCCACGCCTCGACTCAAGCGTGTATCGGCCTTGTTCGCCGAAAACTGCTGCCGGTTTGCGGCAGGCGCTGATGGTCCACAACGCAGCCTTGCGTGCGCTCATGGTTCCCCGCGCGGCGTCCAGCACGTCGGTGGCAAGCCGCTCGTGCATGAAAGCCTGCAGCTGTTCAGTGTCACCGTCGAATTCCGCCAGCGGATCGATCTCCACCAGGTGATTCCACTGGTCAGCGGGATCCACGGTCACCCCATCTAGCGCCCAAGGAAGAAACGCGCTATCCGGCGTGGCTGTATCCGTAACGCCAGCGATGCTGCGAACCCCCGCGGCGTCAATACGCGCGATGATTTGTTCAATCGAGATAGCTAACGCGCCGGGAGTGATCCGTTCGAGCGCCCGGTAGTAGGCCTCGTAGGCGTCTTTGATGATGGCGGGAAACAGGGTTGTGGAAAAATCGACGCGTTCGGCATCGGCGTGGTCTGCGATTGCGGCCTTCATGCGTCGCAGTGGGGCTTGCGGTGGCAGGGCCTCGTATTCGGATTTCGGCAGGAAGGGATACCCGCGGCGCGAGGTGACACGGATGCGGGGTTCTTTGCCGCTGGGGATGTATCGGCCGTGGTCGAAGCGGCCGCCTCGGCCTTGGGTGAGGAGCGTGACTGCATCGAAAAAGCCCATGCCGAGGCCGCGGATCAGCAGGTTGTTGCCGGGGTTGATCGCGTCGAGGTCTTGGTCGATGGGGTTGCCGGGGCCGATCCAACGCCGGGCGCCTGCTGGGGCCTGGTGGGTGTTGGGGATCCATCCGGGTGCGTAGACGGTCGCGTCTGCGGTGATTGTGCTGCCATCGTCAAGGGTGATGACGTCGCGTGTGTCGCCGTCGGCGGTGATGGATGTGGCGCGCGCGTGGTGTTCGGTGATGGTGACGCCGTCGGGTAGGGGAATGTGCTGGTATACCCAGCGGATGTAGGCACCGTAGAGTGCGCGGGAGGGGTGGGATTCGGGCCTTGTGTGGTGGAGCTCTTCGCGGAGGTGTGGTGGGATTTCGGCCTGGTAGAGGCCTGTGCGCACGCCGACGATCCATTGGTACATGGTGGGGCCGGGGCGGACGGGGCCGGTGATGGTGGCGCCGGGTTCTGTGTAGAGGGTGACGGCGCCGGCGAGGGTGTTCATGCAGACCAGTGGTGTTTGGTCGGGGCGCCAGATTTCGCCCGCGCCGACCTCCCAGGGGTCGATGACGTGGATGTGTAGGGGGGAGTGGGCGTTTGTGGCCTCGTGGGTGGCGATGATGCGTTCGAGGGTGCTGACGCCGCGGGGGCCCATGCCGATCAGTGCGATTGCGGGAGCGTCGGCATGTGGGGGTGTGTGTGCCACGGGTGTCCTTCCAGCTGGTGTGGGCATCGTTGATCTGCATCAACCATACATCGAACCGCTCGGTCTAGACAAAATAGACGGAGTAGTCTATATTTTGAAAGCTGGCACAGACCGACGAACAAATATCAACGCAAACGAAAGACACCCCATGACCCACACCACCCAGCGGATACCCCGCCTCACCAGAGCAATCATCGCAGCCCTCGGGGCAGCAACCTTAGCCACCAGCCTTGTCGCGTGCGCACACGCAGACGGTCGCGAACACGGCACCGTCACCTACCTAGAACAAGCATTCTTCACCAACCTCTACCCGCCCACCGCCGGCTACTACCCCAACGGCGGAGTGGTCAACAACATCACCGACCGGCTGCTCTACCAAGACCCAGACACCCTAGAACTATCCCCCTGGATCGCCGAAGAACTACCGGAAGTCAACGCCGACAGCACCCAATACACCTTCCGTATCCGACGCGGCGTCACCTATTCCGACGGCACCCCACTGGACGCAGACAACGTCAAACGCAACTTCGACCTCTTCGGCCTCGGCGACAAAAACCGCACCCTCACCGTCTCCGAACAAATCAACAACTACGACCACGCAGAAGTCCTCGAACCCTACACCGTGCGTTTTTACTTCCATGCACCCAGCCCAGGGTTCGCCCAAGCAACCTCCACCATGAACTCCGGGCTGCTCGCCAACGCCACCCTCGACGGCACAGCCGACACATTCTCCCCCGGACACGCCACCGAAGTCATCGGCTCCGGCCCCTTCGTCATCACCCACGAAAACCTCGGCAAAGAACTCACCCTCACCCGCCGCGAAGACTACAACTGGGCGCCAAAAGTCAGCGAACACCAAGGCCCAGCCAACATTGACGCCGTCACCATCACCCTCGCAGGCGAAGACGCCGTTCGCGAAGGCGCACTAGTATCCGGCCAAGCAGATATTGCCCGCACCATCGCAGCACCCAGCGAAAAACACCTGAAAGCCGCCAAAGTGGACATCGTCGCCCACGGCACCAACGGCGTCAACAACAGCCTCAACCTGCGCTTCCGAACCCCCATCCTCCAAGACGACACCGTGCGCGAAGCATTAAGCCTCGCCGTCGACCGACAAGAAATCAACACCACCCTCTACTCCGACAGCTACCCCATCGCCACCGGCGTCCTCGCCCACACCACCGCCGGATACATCGACCAAAGCGACAAACTACGCTACGACCCCGACCACGCCCGCGAACTACTCGACAACGCCGGCTGGATCCCAGGCCCCGACGGCATCCGAGTCAAAGACGGCCAACGGCTGAGCTTCACAACCAACCACGCCAACGTCCAACCCCGTAGCAAAGAACTCATCGAAAAAATACAAGAACAATTCCGCCGAATCGGCGCAGACCTACAGCTCTACCCCGGAGACGAAGCCGCACAAAACGCCGCAGTCAAAGACCCCACACTCATCCAAATCCACCACACCATGGTCGGACGCGCCGACTACGACGTCATCAAAAGCCAATACTTCTCCACCAACCGCAACAGCCTCCGCAACTACGACCCCACTGACGGCAGCCTCGGAGACCCAGAACTAGAGCAACTACTCCAACAAGTCGCAAGCTCACCAACCCAACAGCAACGCGCTGAAGCAAGCGCCCAAGCCCAACGCCTACTAATCGACAAGCACTACACCATCCCCCTGTTTGAAGAACCCCAAGTCTTCGGCGTCGCCCCCGGCATCAGCGGATTCCACACCGAAGCCGTAGGCCGCCCCACCTTCTACGACCTCACCATCGACTAGGTACCACCATGACACAACGCATCCTCACCCGGCTAGCCCACACCATCGCAGTGCTGCTGGCAGCCTTCACCCTAGCTTTCCTCCTACTATCCGCACTCCCCGGCGATGCAGTAGAAAACCGCTACGCGAACCCAGAACTAGGCCTCAGCCCTGAGCAAATCCAAGAAATCCGCGACAGCCTCGGCGCCGACCGGCCCCTGATCATCCAATACCTCCTCAGCCTCAAAGGCTTCATCACCGGGGACTTCGGCGTCTCCGTCAACTCCGGAACCCCCGTGCGCGAAATGCTCGCCGCAGCGCTACCCGGTACCTTAACCCTCGCGGCGTCAGCATTCATCCTCGCACTCATCCTCGCCTTCGCAATCTCCAGCGCCGCCATCCTATCCACCCGCTTCGGCAAGAAAATGCGGGCACTGCCACCTCTGATGGCTTCGCTACCAACATTCCTGGTGGGCATCGTGCTCATCCAATTTGTTTCCTTCCGCCTGGGACTGGTGCCCATCATCGGCGTAAGCGAAAAACAAAAACTCATCCTGCCAGCAATCACCCTGGCCATCCCCATCGCCGCACCCATCGCCCAAGTACTGCTGCGCAGCCTCGATGACGTCGCGAAACAACCCTTCGTCGACGTCGTGCGCGCCCGCGGAGCCAGCACCTGGCGACTCTTCGCACACAACATCCTTCCCGGCGCCATCCTCCCAGCCTTGACCGTCGCAGGCCTTGCCTTCGGCGAGCTCGTCGGTGGGGCAGTGGTCACCGAAGCCGTGTTCGGTCGGGCAGGGGTGGGAAACATGACTGTTGGCGCCGTGTCCAACCGCGACACCCCAGTGCTGCTGGCGATCGTCGTGCTGGCGGCAACCATCTACGTCCTCATTAACGCTGCAGTCGACGCGCTGCAGCCGATCGTTGATCCCCGACTGCGGAAGGCCGCGAAATGAACCGTTTCAAACATCTGACCCCCGCAGTTATCGCGGCGTACGTTGTCATCATCATTGTGCTGGCGTGGGCCCTCGCGCCGGGCGTGTTCACCCAATTTTCGCCCACCCAAGGGCACTCGCAAGCGCTGCTGCCGCCCTCTCGCGAGCACATCTTTGGCACTGACGCCATTGGGCGTGACCTTTTCACCCGCGTGGTCTATGGCACCCGGCACTCCCTCGCAGGTGCGCTGATCGCGGTCGCGGTGGGTCTGACAGTGGGCACCTTGATCGGCCTGATCGCCGGAACCCAAGGCGGCGTCATCGATACCTTACTGATGCGTGGAGTCGACGTGTTGCTCGCCATCCCCGCACTGTTGCTGTCGCTGTCGGTGATCATCGTGTTGGGCTTCGGCACTATTAATTCCGCCATCGCCGTCGGTGTTACCAGCGTCGCGTTTTTCTCCCGCTTGGTGCGTACAGAAGTGCAACGCGTTGCCCGCACCGACTACGTTGAGGCCGCCTATGGCAGTGGCGCTTCCAAGCTGGCGGTATTGACTCGCCACATTCTGCCGAACTCGCTGACCCCCGTGCTGGCCATGGCGGCGCTGCAGTTCGGCAACGCCATCCTGCAGATCAGTGTGCTCGGCTTCCTCGGTTACGGCACGCCCCCGCCTACTCCAGAATGGGGCCTGCTGATCGCAGATTCCCGCAACTACATCGCCACATCCTGGTGGCTCACCATCTTGCCCGGCGCCGTGATTGTCGCCGTGGTGCTATCCGCAAACCAACTGTCCTCCGCCTACCGAAAGGCCCTGTAATGCCGCGCACCCCACTGCTTGACGTTCGTGATCTATCCGTGGCCTACAACGGTCGCGCAGCCACCCACGACGTTTCCTTTTCAGTTGTCCCCGGCCAAGTCACTGCTATTGTCGGCGAGTCCGGTTCAGGTAAAACCACTAGCGCGCACGCCGCACTCGGCCTGCTGCCGGACAACGCTGAAGTGATCGGCGGGGCAGTGCTGTTCCGCGGCGAGCAGGGCCCATCGCTCGAGCTCACACGACTCGATGACACCCAATGGCGGAGCATCCGCGGCCGCCACATCGGCCTGATACCCCAAGACCCCAACAACTCCCTCAACCCGGTCAAAACCATCGGCCAATCCATTTCCGAAGTGCTGGAAATACACACCGATCTTGACGCCGCGGGGCGAAAAGCCCGCATCATCGACCTGCTCGAACAGGTTGGAATCGACGACCCCTCCCGGCGCGCACGGCGATACCCACACGAACTCTCCGGCGGGATGAAGCAACGCGTCCTGATCGCCGCCGCGATCGCTGTGGAACCCGAACTGATCATCGCCGACGAACCCACCAGTGCGTTGGACGTCACCGTCCAGAAGAAAGTGCTTGACCTGCTCGATAACCTGCGACGGGAACGCAACATCGCCATGGTGATCATCACCCACGACCTAGCCGTCGCAGGGGACCGCGCGGATCAACTCGTAGTGATGAATCAGGGCAAAGTGGTCGAACACGGTGTCGCCGCCAGTATCCTGCAGGACCCACAAGACCCCTACACCCGCACTCTCCTCAGCGACGCGCCAGCACTGAGCGCACCCGGGACAGTAAGGCCCGCGGCGTCAACACCCGAACCGCTGCTGCGAGTAGAAGGTTTAGTCCAAAAATTCGGGAACTTCACCGCCGTCGACAACGTCAGCTTCACCGTCGCCCGCGGCACCACACACGCCCTCGTTGGCGAATCCGGCTCCGGTAAAACCACCACCGGACGCGCCATCGCCCAACTGAGCACCCCAACCAGCGGATGCATCAGCATTAACGGCAAGAAACTTGACGGCCTCGACCCCACAGTTGTCCAGCTGGTCTACCAAAACCCACTCGGCTCGCTCAACCCCCGGCGCAGCGTTGGGCAATCAGTCGCCGAACCGCTGCACAACCTGAGCGGACTCAGCAAGCGGGCCATTGAGGAAAAAACCGCTGAGTTTTTCAACCTCGTCTCCCTCGACCCGGCCCTCATGAAACGCCGCCCACGCGAACTATCCGGCGGCCAACGCCAACGCGTCGCCATCGCCCGAGCACTGATCGTCGAACCCGAACTCGTCGTGCTAGATGAGGCCGTCAGCGCACTCGACGTTACTGTCCAAGCGCAAATCCTCCGCCTGCTGGAACGCCTACAACAGGAACTCGGGGTCACCTACATCTTCATCAGCCACGACCTCGCCGTCGTGCAACAAATTTCCGACACCGTCTCCGTCATGCAGCACGGTAAACAAGTCGACTACGGCCCCACCCACCAGGTCTACGACAACCCCACCAGCCCCTTCACCCGCGCCCTGCTCGACGCCATCCCCGGCGCCAACTACCGCAGCGGCGCACTGAACATCGGACTGTGACCACTATGCTGGCGGGCACACGACAACGTTAGGAGACACCACATGAGCACCACCGCCATCGTCACCGGAGCCACCGGAGGTATGGGTACCCACATCGTCGCGGACCTCAGCGAAGTCTACGACTGCGTTCTAGCCATCGGCCGTAACCAAGACACTCTGAACCAACTAGAAAGCACATTTTCTAACGTCACAGGGGTGCGCCTGGACCTCGGCGAACCTGACATCGACTACCTCAAAGCCCTAGCCGTTGAGCGCGTCGACTGCCTCGTCCACGCGGCAGCCATCGCCCCCAAAGGCCCACTGGAGGGAACCGAAGAACAACAGTGGCGCGAGGCCCTCCAACTCAACGTCATCGCCCCCGCACAGCTCACCCGCGCGCTGCTTCCCGGACTTCGCGCCACCGGCGGCACCGTCGTATTCATCAGCTCCGGCGCAGGCGACCACGGGCATGCCAACATGACGCTCTACTGCGCCACCAAACACGCCCTCAACGGACTCGCCGAAGCACTCCGCCAGGAAGAACCCGACATCCGCGTATCGACCGTCGCCCCCGGCCCCACAGACACCCCCATGCTGCAAGGCCTACGCGGACAGTATGACGCCGCGACCGTCATCGCCCCAGAAGAAGTTTCGGCAGCAGTGCGGGCGGTCGTCACCGCAGGCCCCAGCACGCAGCTAACCCGGGTTAACGTCCGTCCGCGACGCCCCTAACCGGCGTCAACCGCGCGGTTGCGCAAAGCACGACGAACATTGTCCTGCCCCTCGCTCAACACGCGCTTGAAACCATCGCTGTGGTCGCCTGACAGAACACCATCGGCCATCGCGATGGCTGATTCGCTGATATCCCAACCGGGGTAGATCTGCTCCAAGGTACGCAGCGCAACCTCCGAGGTGAACTCCTTCCAGATCCCTGGGGCAGCCTCGAAGAACTGAGCTGTCAACGGCATGAGGTTGGAGGCAGAACCAGCCCACGTCAGCCCCTGGCCCTTGTGGCGCAACTCCAGATTCGACATCTGGGAACCACGCTGAACAATCGCATCAAAAACAGCCTGCTTGTTCTCGGCGGTGTTCACAGCAGCCTCAGCAACCCACGCCCAGTTGCGGCCGGACGCACTCGTATCCTTGGCCCGGAGATCCGCAATAGCAGCCGCAGGATCGCTCACATCACCGCGGGCAATCAACGCCACCAACGCACGCCACTGCACATCAAAATCAATCTCGAGACCCTCCAACGTGGATTCCCCGCGCACAATCTGCTGCATAAGCTCCGCGGCGTCATCACCCATAACCTGTGCAGACAACGACTGCACGAACGCCAACTGCTGATCAGAACCCGGGGCGGCAGCACGAGCCGCCTCAAGCAGGGCATCGCTGAGCAACGCGCGCCCAGTCGACTCGGCCCACTGCGGATCCGCAAAACTATTCAGAGCACGCGAAGCCTGGCCAAGCAGAGCCTCCAACACGAAGATCTCAGACTCGGTGCGGGCGCCCTCGGCAACCAAACGCACAAAATCACGCGCACGCATCTGGCCAGAACGCGTCATCTGCCAGCACGATGACCAGCACAGAGCCCGAGCCATCGGATCTGCAATGTTGGCAATATTGTCGAGGACAAATTCCAAGGAATGGTCGTCGAGCTCCATCAACGCATAGGTGAGGTCATCGTCGTTAACCAGAACCAAGTCCGCCGCTGGGAACTCCACCAGCTCCGGCACCGCAGTGCGTGCACCCTCGATGTCGAGTTCCACACGCTTGGTACGCTTGACCTGTCCATCAACCAAGGAATACAAACCGACAGCAATGCGGTGTGTACGAAGCTCACCCGCACCTGGCTGCGCACCCGTCTGCCCAACCGCAAAGTCCGTGTACACACCGTTTTGAATCGTGAACGTCGGACGCAAAGTGTTGATGCCCGTGGTCGTCAGCCACTGCTGAGCCCACCCCGACAAATCCCTGCCTGAAGCATCCGCGAGCGCCCCCAAGAGATCTTCGAACGTGGCGTTAGAAAAAGCATGGTTGGCGAAGTGTTGGCGAACACCAGCAAAGAAGGGCTCGCGCCCAACATAGGCCTGGAGCTGCTTAAACACCGAAGCGCCCTTCGCGTAGGTAATGCCGTCGAAGTTCTGCTCCACCGTCTCAATGTCCTTAGCCGAAGCAACAATCGGGTGGGTAGAAGGCAGCTGATCCTGAGCGTAAGCCCAGGACTTTTCTACGTTCGCGAACGTCACCCACGCGGTGTCGAACTCCGTGGCCTCCGCCTGGCTCATCGCGGCCGACCACGTTGCGAAAGACTCGTTGAGCCACAAATCACCCCACCATTGCATGGTGACAAGGTCGCCGAACCACATGTGTGCCAACTCGTGCAGGATGGTGTCGCAGCGGCGCTCGTACATGCGGCGCGTCACCTTGGAGGTGAAGACGTACTCGTCGCGGAAGGTCACACAGCCAGCGTTTTCCATCGCACCCATGTTGTATTCGGGGCAGAACACCTGGTCGTACTTGACGAAGGGGTACGCCATGCCGAAGTGCTCGTGGTAGTAGTCGAAGCCCTGCTTGGTTTCGCGGAAAATCTGCTCGGCGTCAAGGGCGTGCGCTAAGGACTTGCGGCAGTAGATACCGAAAGGCACTGTCAGCTCGGTTGGCTGATCAGATGGGGTTTCGGGGTGGTGGGTCAGTCGGCCGCTCCAGGAATCGCGGACCTCGTGGTAGGGGCCGATGCAGAAGGCCACTAGGTAGGTCGACAGTAGGTAGTTGACCTCGCCGCGGTGGATGTTGGTGGTGGTGTCTTCCACCATGGCGGGGTTGGACACAACCTTCCAGCCCGCCGGGGTGGTAACGGTCATGCTGTAGGTGGCTTTGATGTCCGGCTGGTCGAAGCAGGCGAAGACCCGCTTGGCGTCGGCGGTTTCGAACTGGGTGTACAGGTAGGTTTCTTGGTCTGCGGGGTCGGTGAAGCGGTGCAGGCCTTGGCCGGTGCGGGAGTATTCGCAGTCGGCAACAACCCGCAGGGTGTGTTCGCCGGCGGTGAGGCTCAAAGCGATGCCATGCTCCGGCGTGTAGGCAGCGGGGGCGTCATCGATGGTGGTTCCGTCCAGGATGACTTCGCGGACGCTAGCCGCACGTAGATCCAGGAAGGTCTCGCCCTGTCCGCTGGTGAAGCGGATGTCGGTGGTGGAGGCGAATGTGAGCTGCTCAGTGGGGGCACTGGTGACATCCAGGGTGATGTCGTAGTGGCAGTTGCTGATCAGCTCTGCGCGCTGTTGTGCTTCTATTTGAGTGAGGTTGATTGAAGACATGAGCTACAGCCTAGCGGCAGTGCGTGTCGATGGCGTGGGCGAGTGCATCGTGCTCGGCTTGGGTGACCCACAGCCCATAGGTTCGTTTGATGTTGATTTGGGCGTGGGTGAAGTCGCAGATGAATGCTTCGTTGGGTGGCAGCCATTGGGTGGCGTCGCCTGCGGATTTGGAGATGTTGGTGGGGCCGTCGACCGCCAGCAGGTTGCGGGGGTCGTTGGCGAAGTTGCGGCGGGTTTGGTCGTCCCATTGTTGGGCGCCGGTGGCCCACGCGTTGGCGAGTGCGACGATGTGGTCGATTTGTATCATCGGCGAGGTATCTTGGCCGCGTTGGAAGGCGATGGTCGCGCCTGTGTAGGGGTCGTCGAGTGTGCCGGATAGTGCGACACAGTCGTGGGTGTTTGGTTTAACAATGACGTCGCGGAGGTCGCGTCGCAGGATATCGTTGCGGGTGTCGCAGCCGTTGTGCCCGAATTCGACGGTGACGTCGTCACTCCAGCGTTGGCCGAAAGCGTCGCGGCGGTAGGGTGCTGTGTGATCAGCCGGTTGGATGGGTAGCCCTTCGAGTGCGGCGTGCCCAGGGGACTGGGTGGTCGTTGGTGAGGGTGCGACCGTGGTCGTGTGAGTCACCGTGCTTGTTGACGTCGCGGGGGTACCCGTCGGCGTTGTGGTGCAGGCGCTGAGCAGCGCTAACAAGCAGGTGGCGGTTGTGGCGTGGCGGTTGAAACCCATGGGGACATGCTAACGCTGTTACTTTGGTGGCATGCGTATTTACCTTGGAGCGGACCACGCTGGGTTCGAGACGAAAAATGTTATTGCCCGCCACCTGGAGGCCAAGGGCCACGAGGTTATCGACTGTGGGGCGCACGAATACGACGCCCTGGATGACTACCCTGCCTTTTGTATCGATGCTGCTCAGCGGGTAGTTGCCGACCCGGGTTCTTTGGGCATCGTCTTGGGTGGCTCCGGTAACGGCGAGCAGATCGCAGCCAACAAGGTCAAGGGTGCGCGTTGTGCGCTGGCGTGGTCGACTGAGACCGCAAAGCTTGCGCGTGAACACAACAATGCGCAGCTCATCGGCATCGGTGGGCGCATGCATTCCGAGGAAGAAGCGCTTGCGATCGTGGATGCTTTCATTGAGCAGCCGTGGAGTGAAGAAGAGCGCCACCAGCGCCGCATTGATATTTTGTCGGAGTACGAGCGCACCGGGGTTGCTCCCGAAAAGTAAAGTTAAAAAAGCGTTGGCGCACACCGGTTATTATGGTGTGCGCCAACGCTTTTTTCTGCCGTGGCAGGGGTCGGTGGGACTGTTGAATGTTCGGGGTGGTTTTAGGCTTCGGTCTCTACAGTCGCTTGGCGGCTGTTAATCCACTCGTTTACTTCTGCGGAGTCCCAGAGGGTCAATCCGTTGAACTTGCAAGCGGGCTTCGGAGCGCGTCCGCGGCCCGCGTAGCTGGTGAAAGTGCCTCGTGCAGTGCCGGATTTCTTGGCGCATACGGTGGCAGTCCAAAGCTCGCGGCCTGACTTCGCGTCAATAATCATTGGTTCCATACCTTTACGATACAGAAAAACCGTTAAGTATCAGGTTTGTTACCGGATGGTTATCTTTCGATTGCTGATTAACTGCGCCTTGTGTTAATCTTTGGTGGCTGACACAGGTGGCCTACGTGCAAGCCTGAACGTCGCTGATGGGAACGTCGTATAGTGGCTAATACCTCAGCCTTCCAAGCTGAAGACGCGGGTTCGATTCCCGTCGTTCCCTCCAAAAATTCTCAAGCGCGGCATCGTTAAAAACCGGTGCCGCGCTTTTTGTTATGTCTCAACCGCTTGGTCTCTTGACCTGTGCTTTTTCGGCGATATGGGCCTTAAAGGGACCCCATTGTGCACGCAGTGTTTGAGTGCCGCTACACTATTGGAACACCCCGGGATATGGCGCAGTTTGGTAGCGCACCTGCTTTGGGAGCAGGGGGTCGCAGGTTCAAATCCTGTTATCCCGACTAGATGGGTTCTGGCCTTAGCGCCAGACCCGTTGCTTTGTCCCCGCAATCTAGATACACCCCAGGAGAGTGACTCGTGAAGAGTTCTGTCGAGAAGCTGAGCGATACGCGCGTCAAAGTCAGCGTCGAAATTCCGATTGACGAATTGAAGCCGGAAATCGACCAGGCCTACGCCGCGCTTGCCCAGCAGGTGCAGATCCCTGGCTTCCGTAGGGGCAAGGCACCCCGTCAGCTGATCGAGGCCCGTTTCGGTCGCGGCGCGGTCATGGAGCAGGTCGTCAACGACACCCTCAGCAACCGCTACGGCCAGCTGCTCGACGAGCACGAGCTCAAGGTCGTTTCCCAGCCGGAAATCGACCTCACCAAGGTTGACCCGAACAGCGGTGTTGACTTCAACTTCGAAGTTGACGTTCGCCCCGAGTTCGAGGTTCCTTCCTTCGATGACGTCGCGGTCGAGGTTCCCGCACTCGAGGTTTCCGATGAAGACGTCGAAGAGGCACTGAACTCCTTGCGTCAGCGCTTCGGCTCCCTCAAGGAAGTTGAGCGCGCCGCAGCCAAGGACGACTTCGTTGTCATGGACCTGGCAGCCACCGTCGATGGCGAACCCCTCGAGGAGGCCAGCGCTGAGGGTATGTCCCACCAGGTCGGCCAGGACGAGCTTATCGAAGGCCTGGACGAGGCCGTGGTTGGCCTGTCTGCTGGCGAGTCCGCTACCTTCACCACCACCGTCCCCGGCGGCGAGCACGAAGGTAAAGAAGCTGAAGTGACCGTCACCGTCACCACCGTTAAGGAGCGCGAGCTCCCCGAGGCCGACGACGAGTTCGCACAGACCGCTTCCGAGTTCGACACCATCGAAGAGCTCCGCAACGATCTCCGCGACAACGTTGCAGAGCAGAAGAAGAGCGAGCAGGCTGTCGCCATCCGTGACGCTGTCCTCGACGAAGTTCTCGGCAAGACCGAATTCCCGCTGCCCGAGACTATGGTTGACGAGCAGGTCCAGGCCCAGGTTCAGCAGCTGCTGGCCCAGGTTGGCGGCAACGAAGAGCTGCTCAACACCCTCCTCGAGGCCCAGGGCACTTCCCGCGAGAAGTTCGAGGCCGATGCACGCGAATCCGCTGAGAAGGCCGTCCGCACCCAGCTCTTCCTCGATTCCCTGTCCGAGATCGAGAAGCCCGAGGTCAGCCAGCAGGATCTCTCCGATCACCTGATGTTCACTGCCCAGACCTATGGCATGGATCCCAACCAGCTCGCAGCCCAGCTGCAGCAGTCTGGTCAGATCGCCAACCTCTTCGCAGAGGTTCGCCGCGGCAAGGCCCTGGCAGCTGCAATCTGCAAGGTTGCCGTCACCGACTCCAAGGGCGAGAAGGTCGACCCAGCCGAGTACTTCGGTGAGGGCACCGCGGAAGAAGAATCTGCAGAATAATACAGCTTTTTAAGAGGCCCGGCCCCCCGTCAGACTGGTGGGAGCTGGGCCTCTACGCTGTGAGCGAACTTTTCACCTTTTTCCCTAGCTCCCGGGTAGTGTGGGCTGCGTATAAAACGACGAAAGGTCTTAAATCAATGTCTGATGGCATGAACCTCAGCGACTCTGTCTACCAGCGTCTGCTGAAAGAACGCATTATTTTCCTCGGTACCGACGTTAACGACGAGATCGCCAACAAACTGTGCGCTCAGATCCTGCTGCTCAGTGCTGAAGATCCCACGCGCGACATCAGCCTGTACATCAACAGCCCCGGAGGCTCCGTCACCGCAGGCATGGCGATTTACGACACCATGGTGTACTCGCCCTGCGATATCGCAACCTACGGCATGGGATTGGCTGCCTCCATGGGGCAGTTCCTGCTGACCGCAGGCACCAAAGGCAAGCGCTACGCACTGCCGCACGCCCGCATCATGATGCACCAGCCCTCCGCAGGTGTCGGTGGCACCGCCGCAGACATCGCCATCCAGGCCGAGCAGTTCGCCCACACCAAGCGCGAAATGGCGGAACTTATCGCCCAGCACACGGGCCAGACCGTCGAGCAGATCACCAAAGACTCCGACCGTGACCGCTGGTTTACTGCAGAACAAGCCAAAGAATACGGCTTCGTCGACCACGTGATCGCCCACACCAAGAAGTAGCCTGCCGGCCTGAAATAAGGAAGCTAAGACATGAACACACCCAAGATGCCCGAGGCGCGCTACATCCTCCCGTCCTTCGTGGAGCACTCCGCCTACGGCGTGAAAGAATCCAACCCGTACAACAAGCTGTTTGAAGAGCGCATCATCTTCCTGGGCACCCAGGTAGACGACGCCTCCGCCAATGACATCATGGCGCAACTTCTGGTGCTGGAAGGTCAAGACCCCGACCGCGACATCACCATGTACATCAATAGCCCCGGTGGTTCTTTTACCTCCCTGATGGCTATCTACGACACGATGCAGTACGTCCGTTGCGACGTACAGACTGTCTGCCTCGGACAGGCCGCCTCTGCCGCAGCCGTCATCCTCGCCGCAGGCACCCCCGGCAAGCGCGCCGCCCTGCCCAACGCTCGCGTGCTCATCCACCAGCCCGCTACCGGTGGTGTCCAGGGCCAGGTCTCCGATCTGGAGATCCAGGCCGCTGAGATCGAGCGCATGCGTACCCTGATGGATGAAACGCTGGCTCGCCACACCGGGCGCACCGCCGAACAGGTCCGCAAAGACACTGACCGCGACAAGATCCTCACCGCAGCCGAAGCCGTCGAGTACGGCATCATCGACCAGGTCTTCGACTACCGCAAGCTCAGCGCCAACGCTTAAAATCTCACACAACATGGAGGGTGCGGCCATCGTCGCGCCCTCCATGTTGTGTATTAGAGTGAACACGAACAAACCCACGTCGAGAAAGAATTCATGGCACGCATTCAAGAATCCTCGGACCTGCTCAAGTGCTCATTCTGTGGCAAGAGTCAAAAGCAGGTGAAAAAGCTCATCGCCGGCGGTGGTGTCTACATCTGCGACGAATGCATCGCACTATGCAATGAGATCATCGAAGAGGAGCTCGCAGCCTCCGAACAGACCACAGACTCTGGCCCCAAGCTGCCCCGGCCGAAACAAATCACCGAGTTCCTCGACGGCTACGTCATTGGTCAAGACGACGCCAAACGAACCCTCGCCGTGGCGGTGTACAACCACTACAAGCGCGTTCTATGCGAGCGCAAAAACGATGACGTTGAGATTTCCAAGTCAAACATCTTGATGCTCGGCCCTACCGGCTCTGGGAAAACCTACCTCGCGCAAACCTTGGCTCGACTGTTGGATGTTCCCTTCGCTATTGCTGACGCCACGTCGCTCACCGAAGCAGGCTACGTTGGTGAAGACGTCGAAAACATCTTGCTCCGCCTCCTACAGGCAGCTGACTTTGACGTCGAGCGGGCACAACGCGGCATCATCTACATCGATGAGGTTGACAAGATTGCCCGCAAATCCGAAAATCCCTCCATCACCCGTGACGTCTCTGGCGAAGGCGTGCAGCAAGCTCTGCTGAAAATTCTCGAAGGCACCGTCGCATCAGTTCCTCCGCAGGGAGGCCGCAAGCACCCCAACCAAGAGTTCATCAACCTCGACACCTCTAACATTTTGTTCATTGTCGCGGGCGCCTTCGCGGGCCTGGAAAAAGTCGTCGAACAGCGCCGGGGCAAAAAGTCCCTGGGGTTCGGTAATGAAGTTTCCACCAAGGCCACCAATGATGACCTCTACAGTGAAGTCCAACCTGAGGACCTAGTAAAGTTCGGCCTCATCCCGGAATTCATTGGGCGCCTGCCCATCGTCGCAACCGTCACTCAACTCGACGTCGATAGTTTGATCAAGGTTCTCACCGAGCCCAAGAATTCCCTCGTGCGCCAATACACCCGCCTGTTCGAGATGGATGATGTGGAGCTCATCTTCGAAGACGACGCACTAGTGGCCATCGCTGAAAAAGCCCTCGAGCGCAATACTGGCGCACGAGGACTTCGGGCGATCATGGAGGAAATTTTGCTGCCCTTGATGTACGACATTCCCGACCGGGAAGATCTCACCAAGGTCCGCATCACTGCCGCAGCAGTCCGCGGCGAATCCGAACCGGAATTCGAGCAGACAGCCGCCTAGGATTCGTCGTAGATGCTGGAATCCCGATCCGCGTGGTTTTCCTGCACCAGGTAGCTCATTGCCCCATGCGGCTGCATGTTGGACGTGAGGAAGCTTAGAACAGCGTCCACAACTAGCCGCTTCATCCCCGCGGTGTTGTCCTCGGAGCGCAAATCCGTGGCGTACAGGTTCGCGAACGTCGCCGGGTTAGTGACCCTAAACATCGACATCGACGAGATGATCGCGTACACATCCAGAGCCGAGACGCCTGGGCGGAACGCCCCAGAATCCTGGCCAAGCATCAAGATCTTGTCCAGCTGCAACACAATCGACGACTGGTCGGCCAGGGGAGTGGCATTTTTCATATTTGCGTGACCGAAGAGGTTTTCCAACACCACCATGCGCACAGCCATCGGGTGGGAGGCCATCTGGTCAACGATCGCTTCAACAACCTTCACGACAGCATCCACGGGCACTGTGCTGTCCAACTCCATGGCTTGTGGAAGGGGACGTAGCAGTTTGATTGCCAACTGCAACGCGCGAACGTAAAGGCCCTGTTTATCGCCGAAATAGTAGTGGATCATTCGCTTTGAAATGGCGGATTCTTGTGCGATGGTATCCAGGCGAGTTTCGTCGTAACCATATCGCGCGAAGTGCTCTAGGGCGACCGCAGTGGCGATGTCTTCAGACTGGTTGTTGTTCGGGGCGAAATCCAGGTCGTCGGTCACTCGAGCGAATCCTTCCACGGTCGTCAAACGGGCAATGCTTGTAACCATGTTGCCTGAAAAAGGCGCGCAAGTGTAGCCCGCCTGACGCAAATGGGGGTGAAGGTCAAAACCGCGCACAGCCGACCTACGGCGCAACGGCTAGCATTGCGGATGAAAGACTTTAATGTTCTACGCGAAAGGGTCTCAATGACTTCCCCCAAGAAGGTTGCCGTCACCGGCGCAGCCGGCCAAATTGCTTACTCCCTTCTATGGCGCATCGCCAACGGCGACGTCTATGGTAAGGATACCCCGGTTGAGCTCAACCTCCTGGAGATCACCCCAGCACTAGGCGCCACCGAAGGCGTGGCAATGGAGCTACTGGACTCCGCATTCCCGCTGGTGTCCAAGATCACCATCACCGACAAGGCAGAGGAAGCCTTCGACGGCGCATCCGCAGCTTTCCTCGTCGGCGCCAAGCCCCGTGGAGCTGGAGAAGAACGCTCCGCCCTCCTCGCTGCCAACGGTAAGATCTTTGGCCCCCAGGGTAAGGCCCTCAACGACCACGCTGCAGACGACGTTCGCGTGCTGGTTGTGGGTAACCCGGCCAACACCAACGCCCTGATTACCCGCGCACACGCCCAGGACATTCCCGCAGAGCGATTCACCGCGATGATGCGCCTTGACCACAACCGCTCCATCTCCCAACTGGGCACTAAGCTCGGCAAGTTCTCCGCTGACTTCCGCAACATGGTCGTCTGGGGCAACCACTCCGCCACCCAGTTCCCGGACATCTCCTACGCCACCATCGATGGCCAGAATGTCTCCGACCTGGTGGACCAGCAGTGGTACCTGGAGGAATTCGTTCCTCGCGTCGCAAAGCGTGGCGCGGAGATCATCGAGGTTCGTGGCAAGTCTTCCGCAGCATCGGCTGCTTCCTCCGCCATCGACCACATGCGCGACTGGGTTCAGGGCAGCGAGAACTGGTGCTCCGCAGCGGTTGTGTCTGATGGTTCCTACGGCGTGCCTGAAGGCCTCGTCTTCGGCTTCCCGACCGTTTCCCGCAACGGCAAGTGGGAAATCGTCCAGGGCCTAGAGCTGACCGATTTCCAGCGTGAGCGCATCGCCGCCAACATCGCCGAGCTCGAGTCCGAGCGCGACGCTGTCAAGGCCGCAGGCCTCATTTAATCACGCGCCCTATGGCCCCGGCTGTGTCCAACAGCAGCCGGGCCAGGGCCCTGTGCCTACCGGGGGGGGAATTGTTTCCGCGTCGCCGGAGATCGTCAGGCTATACCGGTGCGTCGAGCTCGTAATGGGGCACGCCATCCCGGCGTAGGAATTGGCCAGCCGTTTTGTATTCGCCGACACACTCGTCATCGCCGCAAACCAAGACCTCATGGTCCCACTCCACCACAGCCACCAACGCGTCGAAGTCCCCCGCGACGTCATGAAGAAATACGAACAACACCTGCGCACCCAAGCTGACGGCAGTGCCTGAGTCAGCGGCTGCGGCGCCTGGTACATCGACAAACGCACCAACACCCTCACCGCGCTATGGCCCGGATACGCCTACGAGTTCCGCGCAGAAATGGCCGACATCGACCAGGCAGATTTCCGCACAGACCGCTAGCACTATGATGGTCGTATGAATTTGCCGAAGTCGTGGGAACCAGCCGCCGTTGAATCCGAACTCTACGAACACTGGGTAGACAAGGGCTACTTCACAGCAGACCCGACGTCTAAGAAACCGGCGTTTTCCATCGTCCTGCCGCCACCCAACGTCACCGGCCAACTGCACATGGGACACGCGCTCGACCACACCCTCATGGACGCAATCGCACGCCGCAAACGCATGCAAGGCTTCGAAGTGCTCTGGCTGCCAGGCATGGACCACGCTGGCATCGCCACCCAAACCAAGGTGGAAGCCCAGCTCAAAGAAACCGAAGGCAAAGACCGCTTCGACTACGAACGCGAAGAATTCGTCGAAAAAGTCTGGGAATGGAAACGTGAATACGGCGGCAAGATCGGCCGCCAAATGCGCGCCATCGGTGACTCCGTCGACTGGTCCCGCGAACGCTTCACCATGGACGAAGGGCTATCCCGCGCCGTCCAAACCATCTTCAAAAACCTCTACGACCAGGGGTTGATCTACCGCGCCAACCGCCTAGTCAACTGGTCGCCCGTGCTGGAAACCGCAGTATCGGACATCGAGGTCGTCTACAAAGACGTCGAAGGCGAACTAGTCTCCATCCGCTACGGCTCCCTCGACGACAATGAACCACACGTCATCGTCGCCACCACCCGCGTGGAAACAATGCTTGGTGACGTCGCGGTGGCTGTTCACCCCGACGACGAACGCTACGCAGATCTCGTCGGCACCACCCTCGACCACCCGTTCCTTCCTGAACGGAAGATGATCGTCGTCGCTGACGACTACGTCGACCCCGAGTTCGGCACGGGCGCCGTGAAAATCACCCCCGCCCACGACCCCAACGACTACGCCCTCGGCGTGCGCCACAACCTCGACATGCCCACCGTCATGGACTCCAAGGGCCGCATCAGCGGAACCGGCACCCAGTTCGACGGCATGGACCGCTTCGAAGCGCGCGTGAAAATCCGCGAAGCACTCGCCGAACAAGGCCGTATCGTCGCCGAAAAGCGACCCTACGTGCACTCCGTCGGTCACTCCGAACGCTCCGGTGAACCCATCGAACCACGCTTATCCCTGCAATGGTTCGTCAAGGTCGAACAATTGGCGAAAATGGCCGGCGACGCTATACGCGAAGGTGACACCACCATCCACCCGAAGAGCGCCGAACCCCGCTACTTCGAATGGGTCGACGACATGCACGACTGGTGCATCTCCCGTCAACTGTGGTGGGGCCACCGCATCCCCATCTTCTACGGCCCCGACGGCGACATTGTCTGCGTTGGACCCGACGAGCAAGCCCCCGAAGGCTACGAACAAGACCCGGACGTCCTCGACACCTGGTTCAGCTCTGCACTGTGGCCATTTTCCACCATGGGCTGGCCCGACAGCACCCCAGAACTGGACAAGTTCTACCCGACCTCCGTGCTGGTCACCGCCTACGACATTCTGTTCTTCTGGGTTGCCCGCATGATGATGTTCGGCACCTTCGCAGCCACCCTGCCCGACAACAAGCTCGGCAGCAACGTGCCCTTCACCGACCTCTACCTCCACGGCCTGGTCCGGGACGAGCACGGCCGCAAGATGAGCAAGTCCCTCGGCAACGGCATCGACCCCATGGACTGGGTGCGCGACTATGGTGCAGACGCCCTGCGCTTTACCCTTGCCCGCGGCGCAAACCCCGGCGTTGACCTACCCGTTGGTGAAGACTCCGCACAATCGTCCAGAAACTTCGCCACCAAACTGTTCAACGCCACCAAATTTGCGCTCATGAATGGCGCTCGCGTCGACGCACTACCGCCGCGCGAAGAACTCACCGACGCCGACCGCTGGATCCTCGACCGCTTGGAAGAAGTCCGCGGCCAAGTCGATGCCTACCTCGACAACTACCAATTCGCCAAGGCCAACGAAGCCCTCTACCAGTTCACCTGGGGCGAACTGTGCGACTGGTACCTCGAGATCGCAAAATCCCAGCGCGGCGAACACACCAAGATCGTCCTCGGCCGCAGCCTCGACGTTGTCCTACGCCTGCTGCACCCCGTCATGCCTTTCGTCACCGAAGTGCTCTGGAAGGAACTGACCGGCGGCGACACCCTCTGCACAGCAGCATGGCCCACCGACGACGACACCAACGGTGGCGCCGCAACCGATGACGTCGCGCGCCGACGCATCGCAGACCAGGAAAAACTCATCACCGAAATCCGCCGCTTCCGCTCGGACCAAGGCGTCAAACCCTCCCAGAAAGTCCCCGCACGCATCGACTTTGCTGCAGTCGACCTCAGCGGACAAGAAGACGCCGTGCGCAGCCTAGCGCGAGTCGACGCACCCGCAGAAACCTTCGCGGCGTCAGCAAGCATCGAAGTACGCCTGAGCCAAGGCACCGTCGTCGTCGAACTGGACACCTCGGGCGCCGTCGACAAAGACGCCGAACGCAAGCGCCTCGAAAAAGACCTCGCGGCGGCACAGAAAGAACTCGACACCACCGCCAAGAAGCTCGCCAACGAAGCATTCCTGGCGAAGGCACCCGAGGCCGTCGTTCAGAAAATCCGCAACCGCCAACAGGTCGCTCAAGAAGAATGCGCACGCATTACCGCGCGACTGGAGGAGCTCTAAGTGGACCCCGAGCTACGCGACGGCGGACTGAGCCTCAACCTCGAAGGGCCAGTCGAACAGCCCGCACCGCTAGACATCACCCCCGCAGATCTCGCGGCCCTCGCCGAGGTCGAAGCTGAGCTAGACACCCGCTGGCCGGAAACCAAGATCGACCCGACCCTGGACCGCATGGAACTGCTCATGGACCTCCTGGGCAACCCGGAGCGATCCTTCCCCGCGATCCACGTGGCCGGCACCAACGGCAAAACCTCCACCGTGCGGATGATCGAATCCCTCATGCGGGCATTCTCCCGCCGCACCGGCCGCACCACCAGCCCCCACCTGCAGCTGGCAACCGAACGGATCGCGATTGACGGCCGGCCCATCCACCCCCGTGACTACGTGCGGATCTGGGGCGAAATCCAACCCTATGTAGAGATGGTGGATGCGCGCAGCGATGTGCCCATGAGCAAATTCGAAGTGCTCACCGCCATGGCTTATGCCGCGTTCGCTGACGCACCCGTCGATGTTGCGGTGGTCGAGGTTGGCATGGGTGGGCGTTGGGACGCCACCAACGTGATCAACTCTGACGTTGCGGTGGTGATGCCCGTTGGGTTGGACCACACCGACTATTTGGGCGACACCATTGAGCAGATCGCGGGGGAGAAAGCTGGCATTATCAAATCCCGTTGGGACAGCGACGACCTACTCACCCCACCGGATAATGTTGCGATTGTTGCGGAGCAAACCCTCGAAGCATTGCGCGTGATCTTGGAACGTGCCGTCAGTGTTGACGCCGCGGTGGCCCGCTACGGGCAGGAATTCGGCGTAGTCGCCTCCGGGGTTGCTGTTGGTGGACAACAAGTTACTCTTCGGGGGCTCGCCGGTGAATACACCGACATTTTCCTGCCCTTGTCTGGCGAACACCAGGCAGCAAACGCCGCCTGTGCGTTGGCTGCGGTGGAGGCTTTCTTCGGCGCAGGGGCAGGGCGTCCGCTGGATGTTGAGCTAGTGCGCCAAGGTTTCGCCCAGGTTCAGTCACCTGGCAGACTCGAGCGCGTCCGTTCCGCACCCACCGTCTTTATTGACGCAACCCACAACCCCCACGGCGCACAGGCACTCGCCAAAGCCATCGGCAGGGACTTTTCCTTCCGCCGCCTCATCGGCGTTGTCGGCGTGCTCGGTGACAAAGACGCCCGTGGCATCCTCACCGCACTCGAGCCAGTCTTCGACGAGGTCATCTGCACCCAAACCCACTCACCTCGAGCACTAGAAGCAGAAGGTTTAGCCGAATACGCGGTAGAAATCTTCGGTGACGAACGCGTCCATGTTGCCGACGCACTACCCAACGCAATCGCCTTGGCAGTCGACCTAGCCGAAGAAGGCGAACAGGTCTCCGGATCCGGCGTGATCATCACCGGATCAGTCGTAACCGCAGGCGAAGCCCGAACCCTGTTTGGAAAGGAACCCGCATGAGCATAGGACCCCTAGGCCCCGGACACGCCCCAGCCAAAGATCCCATGAAAGGCCTACGCGGCGTCATGGCTGGAACACTCGTCATGGAATCCATCTCCATGTTGCTTGTGCTGACCGTCATCGCGAAAGTCGACGGCGGAGCCCACTGGACCACCTTCAACTGGGTATTCGTCACCGCAGTAGGCGTGGCCATGTTCCTCTGGGCCTTCATGCAGAAACGCCCCGGTGCGTTGAGCATCAACCTTATGCTCAACGTCATCGCCGTCGGCGGAGGATTGTTCGTTCACTACTCCATGGTGATCATGGCGCTCATCTTCATCGCCGTGTGGATGTACATCCTGGTACTGCGCAAGAACCTTCTGGAACGGATGAAACGCGGCCTGCTCACAACCCAACACACCTAAGACTGTAGGATTGTGGTCATGACTGAACGTACTCTGATTTTGATCAAGCCCGACGGTGTTGCACGTGGACTGGTGGGGGAGATCATCGCCCGCATCGAACGCAAAGGCCTGAAGCTCACCGCAATGGACCTGCGCGTCGCTGACGAAGCAACCGCAAAGGCCCACTACGCAGAGCACGAAGACAAACCCTTCTTCGGCGAGCTCGTTGACTTCATCACCTCCGCTCCGCTGGTTGCAGGCATCGTCGAAGGCCCCCGCGCCATCGAGGCTTGGCGTCAGCTTGCTGGCGGCACCGATCCGGTCGCCAAGGCCACACCTGGCACCATCCGTGGCGACTTCGCTCTCGAGGTTGCTGAAAACGTCGTCCACGGCTCCGATTCCCCGGAGTCCGCAGAGCGCGAGATCGGCATCTGGTTCCCCAACCTGTAGGAAGGGGCCTTACTCGCGCCGTGCGGCCGGGTGATTGTTTGGCTGGGGTTGTCTTTGGGACACTCACACTTTACTGGGGGCACGCGCAACGTTATTGTTGTGCGTGACGCGCGCATGGTGGGCGGGGCACAGCAACGCTAGATTGTCTAGGTTGGTGTCCCACCATGCTCCCACCGGATGATGTGGTGGGCTTGGCACTGATGGGCGGGGACATGGCAACCGGGGTACATGCACACTGGGTGTTCTAGCCACAGGGCCATGCGCTGGAACGCGCTGGCAAGTCGTTTGGTTCGACCCAAAGCCAGCACTTCGAACGTGACGGGGCGGTGGATCGCCAGGAAAGCATGCTCTGGGTCGATCAGCTTCATTACTTCTTTGGCTGTCAGAGTGATGCCTGTGTTTGTGGGTTAGCGGCGCTGTGCGTCTGGTGTGCTCAGCTGCTCGGAGGTAACCGAGACAACGAGAGACGCGGAGGCCTGCCCACCGCTAGCGCTGCCACAAACATGTGCGAGTGCATCAGCGAGGCGTTGAGTTGCTCGTCGAGGTGGGCGCGGTAGGTAGAGAAGTCGGTGGGATTGTCGATGTAGGTTTCGACCATGGACAGGACGAAGTCCAGTGGGGTGACGCGTGCGCGGGGTGGATGTGGCGTGCTTTGTCGATAACCGCGTCGAGGTAGTCGTGGTGGATGCGCCCCGAAGTGTAGTGGGTGCGGATGCGTTGTTTGGTTTCGCCTCGGCCGTAGATGGTGCTGGGCGCGGTTGATGCGCCGGCGGGTTTGGCAGCTCGTTTTCTTGCTAGCGTTTGAGGCGGGTGTCGGTGGCCAGTGCCGCCGCCACCCCCAACAAAATCAGCAGCAGGGTGGGGGCTGCCATCATCCAGGGGGCTCTCTCCGCATAGCGGATCGACTCCGACAACACTACGCCCCACTCGGGGGAATCATGGGGCGCACCCAAGCCCAAAAAGCCGAGGCCGGCGAGAGCAAGCGCATTGTGTGCGATCCTGCTGGCCGCATGACGCGCCACCGTAGGCACCACAGTGGGCAGTAGGTGTACGCGCACAAGGCGGGCCAAACTGGCTCCGCTTAAAGCTGCCCACTGGTAGTACCCGGTGTTGCGTGCTTCGGCCGCCACGGATGCTGCATGTGCGGCAAGGGGGATCCATCCGACTAGTACGACGGCGCAGGCTGCGGTCCACAAGGAACCTTCGAAAACGCCAGCCAACACCAGTCCAATGAGCACGGCAGGTAGGGCGTTGAGGGTGTCGCCGACTTGTGCCGCCCATCTGCCGGTCAGACCAAGCACGAGGCCGACGATGGCGCACACGAAGGTTACTGCTGTGGCTGTGCCGATGGTGTAGATCGCCCCGTGTGCCAGGCGGGCTAGTAGGTCGCGGCCTAGTTGGTCGGTGCCGAGCCAGTGGGCTGCGCTGGGCGCGAGTAGGCGGTCGGTGGGCGCAATGTGCACTTCGGTGCGTAGGCCTGCAAGCAGTAACACTAGCGGCGTCATTGTGAGGATAAAAGGTACGAGACCTTTGGGTTTGTCGCGCCCGAGGCTGCTGCCGAAGCCTGTGCCGCGTAGTGGGCGAAGGATCACGTAGCGCAGCAGTGCAGCAACGGCGCCGGAGGCAATACCAATACCTACTGCGGTGAGTACCACTACCTGAAGCACCGGTAGGTCTTGGTCGGTGGCAGCGTTGAGTGCTGTGCGGCCGAAACCGGGGATGTTGAAGATCGATTCGACGAACACTGTCGAGGCGATGGTGCCGGCGAAAAAGAGGACGATCAGCGGCGCCAGGGTGCCGAGAGCGCGGGTGGCGAGTGCGGTGGTGATGTGACGCGGCGTCACACCGTTGATGCGCCAGGAACGCACCCATTCTTCTTGCCCGATGTTGTCGATGGTGATCAGCAGGACGCGCCCCAGCAAGCCGGCAGACGGCAGTGCTAGGGCGAGGATCGGTAGCCAGGACACGCCGCTAACAGGGGCGATGCGTAGGCGGAGGGAGAAGGTCACCAGCAGCACGACTGTCAGCACAAATTCGGGGATGGAGCCCAGCACCGCCATGACTGTGATGTCGGAAGCGCGCGAAGGGCGTCCAGTTGTGACGCTGCGGATCCGTGGCCAAGCAAGGGCGAACGCCAATGCGGTGGCCAATATTGTTGATGACGCCGCGAGGGCTACGGAGGTGCCTAGGCCCGACCATGCAATGGATGTGGCGCTGCGAGTGGGGTTGATCCAGGAGGTGCCGAAGTTGCCGCTCAGTGTTGCGCTGATCGACTGCCAGGGGGTGGTCGGCAGGTCGAGGGTGGTGCGTAGGTTGTCGAGGACGTCCGGGTCGGGGGCGCGTTCGGCTTCGCGTGCGCGGAACACCGCCATGGCGGGGTCGCGGTCGGCGATCCACGGCAGTAGTGCTGTGATGATACTTGTGATCAGCAGCAGTACCGCCGCGGTGAGGGCCTTCTTCATTAGCGGTGGGTGTCGACGGTGATCAGGCGGCGTTCGAAGGGATCTTTGCTGAGGTCGTTGACGTGATTAACAGCGTTGATGGAGTATTCGTGTGCCAGGGGGATGACGGCGTTGGCTGCGACGATGTCTGCACCGATGCGTGCGGCTTCTTCGAAGCGTTGCTCGATGTCGGAGATGGAGCTTGCTTTGTCGATGGCTGCGTCGATGGTTGCGTCGCAGAAGCGGGAGAGGTTGTAGGAGCCGTCGCAGCTGTAGTCGGAGGCGAGGAAGCTGACGGGGTCTGCGGCGCCGAGTTGGTAGTTGCGGGAGCCGATGACGGCGTCGAATTCTCCGTCGAGGAGGGCTTTTTCGAGGGAGTTGTAGTCGGTGACGGTGATGTCGACGTTGAAGCCTGCGGCGCGGAGTTGTTCTGCGATGACGGATGCTACTTCGCCGAGTTCGGGGCGTTCGGTCCAGGTGGCGAGGCGGATGGTGGTGCCGTTGGGGTCGGCGGCGTCGGTGGTGGTGTTGGCGGATTTAACTGCCCAGTTGGCTTCGGTGGAGAAGATGGAGCCGTCGGCTTTGCCTGCGTGGTTTTCGTAGATGGTGGTGACGATGTCGTCGGGGTTGACGGCTTTGGCTGCGGCTGCGCGGAGTTTGGGGTCGGCGAAGGGGCCGCGTGCGCTGTTGAGGTGTAGGTAGACGCCGCGAGGAAGGGGAGTTGATTGCAGTTCGGCGTCGCCGAGGGAGGACAGTTGGGCGATGGGGACGGCTTGTGCCATTGCTACTTCGCCGGCGCGGATGGCGTTGGTGCGGGCGGGACCGTCGGGGATGAAGTCGACGGTGAGGGTGTCGAGTTTGGGGGTGCCGTCCCAGTATTTCTCGTTTTTGTGGGTGGTGGCTTCGGTGGTGGTGACGCTGTCGAGGACGTAGGGGCCGGTGGCGGTGCCGACGATGGTGGGATTGGCGGGGTCTTTGTAGGCGGCTTGGGCGAGGATGATGGTGCCGGAGTCAGCGAAGCGTTGCGGCAGGATGGGGTCGGGTTTTTCGCTGGTTACTTTGACGGTGTGTTCGTCGACGGCTTCGAAGCTGAGGGGGGTTTTGCCGAGGCCTTTGGGTCGTGACGCCGCATCCCATGCGGCTTGTAGGGAGCGGACGACGGCTTCAGCGTTGACGGGGGTGCCGTCGTGGAAGGTGGCGTCGTCGCGGAGGGTGAATACCACGGTGGAGTCGTCGGGGCGGGTGAAGGATTGCGCGAGCCAGGGTTGTGCGACGCCGTTGTCGTCGAGGCCGACGAGGGTTTCGCCGACGCCGATGCGGGTGGTCATGAGTGCATCGTCGGAGAAGGGGGAGAGGGATGCGACGGGTTCGAAGGGGAGGGCGATGGCGAGGGTGTTGTTGTCGGTGGGGGTGCTGGTGCAGGCGGTGAGGAGGAGTGCGAGTGCTGCGAGGGCGCGTTTGGTCATTGTTGTTCTTTCTATGGTTGGTTGTTTGCAGTGATTTTAGCTAAAGCGATGGCGGAGCACCCTAATGTGGCGGCGAGGAATAACCACGGCAAGTAGGCCGCGGGGTAGTCCAGGAGGTATCCGACGACGGCGGATCCGATGAGTACTGCGCCGCCGCCGAAGGAGTTGAGGAAGCCGTAGTAGGCGCCGAGTTGTTGTTCGCCGGCGAGTTTTCCGACGATGTCTCGGGCGAGGGGGATGGCGAGCATTTGTCCGGTGTGTAGGAGGGTAAGCATGGTGAGCGCGGGGAGGTATGACCCCGTGTGCCAGGCGGCGAGGGTGGCGAATCCGAGTGCTTGTAGGGCGAATCCTGTGGTGATGGCGGTGCGGTGCCCGAGGCGTCTGCCGAGTCGTGCGATGGGTATTTGGAGGGTGAGGACCAGGATGCTGGAGTAGACGAACATCCACCCGAGGGCGTCTGCGCTGCCAGTGGCTCGGCGGAGTTCGGCGGGTAGGGCGAGGTATTGCTGGTTGTAGGCGACGAGCCCTGTTGAGTAGGCGAGAGCGAACCAGAGGAATGTGCGATTGCGTAAGACGGTGCCGAATCCGAGGGTTTGTTGTCGCTGGGTGCGTACCGAGGGGATGACGAGGAGGTGAGAGAAGAAGAGGAAGGCGAAGATTCCGGCTGCTATGAAGCAGGCGATGTTGAATCCTTGGTTGATGACTACGGCGCCGAGGAGGGGGCCGGTGAGTGCGCCGATTCTGGAGAAGAAAGCGTCGAGGGCGAAAAGTTCGGAGCGTGTCACGCCGCCGTGTTCTTCGATGCAGCGGCCGGTTTCGGCGAAGGCTGCTTCGGCCGCGGGGGAAAACAGTGCAGCGGCGAAGCCGATGAGCACCACGGAGAGGGTGAGCATCTCAATGTTGTGGGATAGGCCGGCTGCGATGAATCCGATGACGCGGATGGCTACGCCGGTGAGTAGGACGGGCTTGACACCGAAGCGGTCGGTGAGGCCTCCGCCGATGAAGAACAGTCCTTGTTGGCTGAAGGTGCGCAGGCCGAGGACGATACCGACGATGGCTCCGGTGGCGGCCAGGGACTCGGTCATGTAGTTCGCGAGGAAGGGCACGACGAGGTAGAAGCCGACGTTGAACAGCATTTGTGTGACGAGCAGCAGTTGGGTGGCTGCGGGCAGGCTGCGCATCAGGGGAATTCTCCGAGCGTGCGGGCGGCGTGGATGAGTTCGGCAGCCGCGGCGTCATCAGTTAAAGGCCCGGTTGATTGTTGGGCGATGTGTCCTTGGTCCATGACGATCCAGCGGTTGCAGAGCATGTTGATGGCGGACAGGTCGTGGGTGACTAGCACGAGGGTGGTGTTGGTAAAGGTGTCGAGGGCGAGGTATTTGGTGTGGGCGTCGAGGGCGCTGAGGGCTTCGTCGGCGTAGATGATGTCTGGGTTGGTGATGAGGGTGCGGGCGATGGCGACGCGTTGGCGTTGACCGCCGGATAGTTCGCGGGGGCTGCGGTCGGCGAGGGCTGGGTCGAGGTCGAGGGTGCGGAGCAGGTTGTCGACGGATGGCGGTTCGATGTGGTTGATGCGTGCGGGTTCGATGATGACGTCGCGGACGCTCAGGTGGGGGTTGAGGCTGGCGTCGATGTCTTGGGGGATGTAGCTGAATCTGCCGCGGGTGCGTACGGTGCCGGTGGTGGGGGTGAGGGCGCCCATCATGAGCCGCATGAGGGTGGTTTTGCCGGAGCCGGAGGGGCCGATGATGCCGAGGCGGTCGCCGGGGTGGATGTCGAGGGTGGCGTCGTGGATGATGTTGCGGTAGCTGACGCAGTTGAGTTGTACGAGTGGATTGTTCATGGGAGTTGGAGGTGTGTGTCGCATAGCGCGTTGGCGGCGCCCTGGTGGTGGGTGAGGAACAGTAGGGTTTTGTCGATGTTGCGCAGGCAGTTGATGATGTCGACGATGGCGATGGGGTCGAGGGCGGAGGTTATTTCGTCGGCGATGAGGATGTCGGGGTTGGTGGCGAGGGCGAAGGCGATGGCTGCGCGTTGGCGTTGTCCGCCGGAGAGCTCGAGGGGGTAGCGGTGCCAGAGTGTGGGGTCGAGGCCTACGTCGCCGAGGGTGTGTGGGTCGCCGATGAGTGCGATTTGTTTGTCGACGCGCATGAGTGGGTTGAGTGCCCCGAACGCGTCTTGGGAGACAAATCCGACTCGTCCGTCGACGTGTATGCGTGTCGCTTCGACGTGTGCGTGGGCGGGTAGGAATCCGCCGATGAGTGCAGCTAGGGTGGATTTTCCGGATCCGGACGGCCCCATGACGGCGACGCGTTGCCCGCGCGCAATACTCAGGTGTTGAACGGTGAGCACGCGCTGGGCGCCGTAGCTGACCGCGACGTCATCGAGGACAATCATGGGTTAAAAATAGCTGGCGAGTAGTCGGCCGTTGTGATCAAACACCGAAACGGGGGTGTGGAATACGTGGCTGAGGGTTTCATCATTCATGACGTCGCGGGGTGTGCCGAAGACGGTGACCTGGTCGATGTTCATGGCGCAGATGTGGTCGGCGTAGTCGTCCTTTGGAGTAGGGGTAGCGGCCGAAGCCGACGAGTTGGCGGGTGCTGCGGTGGGGATGGTGTTTCCTGCGTTGTTGACGCGTTTGGGTGGGGTGCTTAGTTATCCGCAGATGCTTGGCTTTGGTGCTTGTGTGGCCGTGGTCACCGCCGTGTTTGTTTCGGTAGTGTCGAGGCATGACTGATCTTCACGTATGCATTGTTGGCGCCGGGGCTGTCGGAGTGAGTTTTGCTGCTCCTTTGGTTCGGGCGGGGGTTCGGGTGACGTTTGTTGCTCGGGGTGAAACTTTGGAGCATCTTCGTTCTGGCCAGGCGGAGTTTGTGGATGCGCGTTCTGGGCAGGCTGAGTCTCTGCGTTTTTCCGCGGATGCGGGCCCTCTTGAGCAGGTGTTGGCTGCCCGGCCGGATGTGGTGTTGATTGCGACGAAGGCCTTTTCTTTTGAGGGGGAGTTTGATGGCTTTGGCCGGGATGTTCCTATTGTCGTGACTCATAACAGTGTGGAGTCGGCTATTCGGGCGGCTGAGGTAGTGGGGGAGCAGGTTGTCATTCCGGGTGTGGTGCGGGGGTTCATGCACCATGAGGGCCCTGCTACTGCGCGGTTGTTGCCTGGACCGTGGGGGTTGAATGTGGGCAGTTTTGCCCCTGGCCAACCGGTGCCGGAGGCTGTGGGGCGAATGATTGGCCTGCTGGCTTCCCAGGGTGTTGATGCGGCTGTGCTGGATAACATTTGGGTTGATGTGTGGGAGAAGGCCATGTTTGTGGCGACGTTTGGCGCGTTGGGGGCGTTGGCGGATAAACCGCTGGGCTATGCGTTGAGCGAGTTGCGGGGTGATTTGCAGGAGATGATGGAGGAAACCGCGCGGATAGGGCGCGAGTGTGGTGTTCCATTGAGTGATGACGTCGTGGTGCGCACGATGGCGTTTGCGGACCGGATGGACGCGACGTCAACAAGCAGTATGCAACGTGATATTGCTGCAGGTCGGCGCAATGAGCTCGATGTGCAGTTGGGGTCGATTGTGCGGATGGGTAGAGATCGTGGTGTGCATGCGCCGGTGTGTGGGGTGGTTTACGACGTGCTTAAGGCGCGCAGTGCTGCGATGTGATCGGCGTAGGCTGTGCGGCCTTCGTTGGTGAGTGCTACCCAGACGGTGTCTTTGGCGCGTGAGCTGCCGTATTCGCGCCGGCGGGTGATGTAGCCGGCGCCTTCGAGGGTACTAAGGTGCTTGGATAGGGCGGAGTCGCTCAAATTGGTGAGGACTTTGAGTTTGCTGAAGCCAACCTCGTTGGCGCCGGGGTAGGCTCGTGCGCCGTGGAGGGTGGCGAGGGTTTGTCCGCGTTGCGAGGCTGCTGTTGCTAGGTCAAGTGCGTTGTTTTCTATGTTGGAAAAAAATAGCGCTCGTTTTCCGGTCTGGGAAGTATCTGGGAAGTAAAGGTGTGAGGAGTCCCTCACCCCACCAGTGACAGGGTGTGACACAATGGCGGTAGACCAATCCCCGCGAGGCAGCTCAAGCGCCCGGGGAATTAAAAATAAAAAGGAGAACCCTCACAGTGGCTTCAACTAATCCCGCAAGCACAGCGGCAGCATCATACGACCGCAGCTCAATCGGGGAGAAAACCCGCGTGCACCAACTAGCCAAACAGCTGGGTGTGCAGTCCAAAGAACTCATTAGCGTCCTCGACGGCATCGGGCTGGTGAAGGTCGCACAATCTAGCCTGAGCCGCGAAGAGGTGGAAAAAACCCTCGACGCGCTCGCGCCCAAGAAGAAGGCCCGCAAAACCACCAAAAAGGCGGCTGGAACTAAGCAGAAGGCAACCAAAAAGACCACCAAGAAAGCTGCTAAGAAGGCTCCCAAGGCTGCAGCGGCTGAGGTGGTCGAGGACAGTGAACCCGAGAAGGAACCGAAGAAGACCGCACGCCGTGCAACCCGACGCCGCCGAGCGACCACCCAGGTAGATGCCGAGGCGCTCGCTAGCTCTGTAGAAGACCCCGCTGACGCCAAGCTGGTCAAGCGCGTTGCGAAGAACGTGGAAAACGAAATCCACCAAATTGAACAGAAGGTGGAACGCGACCTAGGCGAACGCATCACCGACAAGGCCGACGAAGACGCCGAGGGCACAGTCTGGGAGGAAAAAGACGACCTGCTGCACGAGGTTGTTCCGGAAGTTACCCCGGCGCCGCAGTCAGAACTGCCAGCAGTCACGCCCATTTTCATGCCGCCGGAACCCCTGCACTCCGACGATGATGACCTAGAAATCCACACCCTCCACGTAGACAAGGACACAAAGGACACAGAGGAACAGTCCGACGGTGAGCGCCCGCGGCGCCGCGGCAAGCGTGGGGCAGGTCGCGGACGCGGCGTCAACATTAAAGATGCGCCGGAGGAAGTAACCGACGAACCCACCGCAATCAAGGGTTCCACCAGGTTGGAGGCCCAGCGCCGCCGCCGCAGCGAAATGCGTGAAGAAGGCCGCAAGAAGCGCCACATCGTGTCCGAGGCGGAATTCCTAGCGCGCCGCGAATCCGTCAAGCGCACCATGCTCGTGCGTGAGAAACAGCGTGAAGACCACGCGGGCCTGGTTACCCAGGTGGCTGTGCTTGAAGACGGGTTGTTGGTCGAGCACTTCGTTACCAGTGAAACCCAAACCTCGATGGTGGGCAACGTCTACCTGGGGCGCGTGCAAAATGTGCTGCCTAGCATGGAAGCCGCCTTCATCGATATCGGCAAGGGTCGTAACGGTGTGCTGTATGCCGGTGAGGTTGATTGGCGTAACGCGGGCCTCGGCGGCCGTTCCCGCAAGATCGAGCAGGCGTTGAAGCCCGGCGACCCAGTGCTCGTGCAGGTCGCTAAAGACCCCATCGGCCACAAGGGTGCGCGCCTAACCACCCAGATTTCCTTGGCGGGACGCTTCCTTGTGTACGTGCCCGGCGGTCACAGCGCTGGTATTTCCCGCAAGCTTCCCGAAAGTGAGCGTAAGCGGCTGAAGCAGATTCTGCATGACGTCGTGCCGAAATCCGGTGGCGTGATCATTCGTACTGCAGCAGAGGGTGTCCACGAAAAGGCCATTGAAGCGGACGTCAACTGCCTGCACTCTTTGTGGGAGCAGATCCAGGCGTCGGTGGCGGAAGCGAAGAAGTCCAAGTCTAAAGACCCCGTCACCTTGTATGAAGAACCCGACCTGTTGGTCAAGGTTGTTCGCGACCTCTTCAACGAGGACTTCGACGAGCTCGTTGTTCAGGGCAAGCGCTCCTGGAGCGTCGTGCGTTCCTATGTGTCAGCAGTGGCGCCCGAACTAATGGATCGCGTTCATCGCTTTGAGGATCGTGACGTAGCCCCCGCAGGGGAGCAAGAATCCGACGGTACAGGACACGATGTCTTTAAGGCCTACAGGGTAGAGGAGCAGCTCCACAAGGCACTCTCGGAGAAGGTGTGGTTGCCTTCCGGTGGCACGTTGATCATCGAGCGCACCGAGGCGATGACCGTCATCGACGTCAATACCGGTAAATTCACTGGATCCGGCGGCAACCTTGAGGAAACGGTCACCAAGAACAACCTCGAGGCTGCGGAAGAGATCGTCCGCCAGATGCGTCTGCGCGACCTTGGCGGAATGATCGTTATTGACTTCATTGACATGGTGCTGCCGCAAAACCAAGATCTTGTGCTGCGCCGGCTCAAAGAGGCCCTGGGTCGCGACCGCACCCGCCACCAAGTGTCCGAAGTGACTTCCCTAGGTTTGGTGCAGGTTACCCGTAAGCGCCTGGGCACAGGCTTGCTGGAAACCTTCGCAACCAAGTGCGAAGCGTGTGATGGACGCGGCGTCATTATTCATGATGATCCTGTTGATGAGTCCAGCGATGCGCCGCCGGCACACGCCCCGAAGCGTCGTCGGCCGATCCGCGAGGACGCACCTAAGAAGGCAGAGAAAGCAGAGAAGTCGGAAGATGCTCAGCAGGAAGACAAGGCGCCGAAGGCTGAGGGCAAGCGCCGTGGGGCGGGTCGCCGCCGCGCAAGCATTGAAGAGCTTGTTGATGCAGTCATAGTGGTCAGCGATGAAGCTGACAGTGCCGGGACTCAGGATGCGGAGGCAGAGAAGAAGGACAAGCGTCCCGCTCGCAAGAACAGCCGCCGGCGCGCAGGTCGCAAGGAAGAGCACGCCGACTCAGCTGAGCCGAGCATCAGCAGCATTGTGTCGGCCGCGCTGGATGTGGCTGACGCGGAAGACCCCGATGAGCCTAGTGGTGCGCAATACCGCCCGGCTGAGACCTTCGAGGAAGCCACCGAGCAGTTTGAAAAGTCCCCCCGCAGGCGTCGTAAGACCCGCGGCAACTCCCGCTCTGATCACGCACCCAAGCGTGAGGACTTTGAAGCCAAGTCGGACAAGGTCGACCAGGCAGCAGAACCTCAGAGGGCGGAGGAAGAGTCCAAGCCTAGTGACTCCCAGCGCCGTCGTGCTCGCCGCGCCAAGAAGGTGTCTTTGAGCAAGCGTGAGGATGGTGCCAAGGCCGAGGACAAGGCGACCAAGCCAGAGACAAAGAAGCCTGCGGAGAAGGAAGAGCCGCGCCGTGGTCGTGGCCGCCGCCGCGTGGTGAAGAAGATCTCCAGTGCTAAGCAATCGGACGGTCAGGAAACGCGGAAGCAGAGGTCGGCAGCTCCAAAGTCCGAGCCCGTTGCACCGAAGATTGTTGCGAAGAAAGCCGAGCGCCCTAGCCCCTCTGGGCGTCGCCGTCGCCGCGTTGTCGTCAAGCGGAGCGAAGACTAGGGCGAGGGTGATGGGCCCAGTTTGTGTTTGGGTCCCATCACCGGGTAGTCTTTGACAGTCGCTGTTTAGAGCACGCGTGTGCTCCGAACAGGTTTACAAAGTTTTGAAGTCCATTCAGGCGATAGCCTGAGCCGAGTTAATAGATAAGGGGTAGCCCTCCTATGTACGCGATCGTCAAGACCGGCGGCAAGCAGTACAAGGTTGCCGAAGGTGACCTCGTCAAGGTCGAGAAGATCGAGGGTGAGCCGGGTTCGTCCGTGGCTCTCACCCCGGTTCTGCTCGTCGATGGCGCTAATGTAACTTCTGCAGCTGACGCCCTCGCCAAGGTAAACGTCACTGCTGAGATCGTCGAGCACGCTAAGGGCCCGAAGATCAAGATCCTGAAGTACAAGAACAAGACTGGTTACAAGAAGCGTCAGGGCCACCGCCAGCCGGTGACCGTGCTGAAGGTTACCGGAATCAAGTAAGCCGGCAGGCTTTGATTTTCTCTTAAGGAGGGAAAAGACAATGGCACACAAGAAGGGTGCATCTAGCTCCAACAACGGTCGCGACTCAGAGGCAAAGCGCCTAGGCGTCAAGCGATTCGGTGGCCAGCAGGTCAAGGCCGGCGAAATCCTGGTTCGCCAGCGTGGTACCTCTTTCCACCCCGGTGAGAACGTCGGTCGCGGTGGCGACGACACTCTCTTCGCTCTTGCTGAGGGCGCAGTGAAGTTCTCCATCAAGCGCAACCGTCGCGTCGTGAACATCGTTCCGACCGAAGCTGCCTAAAGCTAGCTTTCACAAAAACCGCTGGTTTCCCGTCTAGGGAGGCCAGCGGTTTTTGGTATGGTGGCTGACACTCACACGTCCCTAGGAGATCGGTTATACAGAGCATACGCGGCACCTTCGATAAAGCCGCAGCAGTCCTTATTGTTGGGCTCATTGCGTTTATCGCTTTGCGTAAGACCGGTGACATTCAGCCCCCAGCGTTTGCTGTCACCCTCGGCGTCATCGAAGTTCTTTCGGTCACTGCCTATTGGCTGTTCTACCTCTACCTAGCCCAGCGCCTGACAAAGAAAATCGGCACCATAGTGTGTATCGGGTGGGCTGTTGTTCCGCTCGTTTTAATGTCCTGTGCCTACGCACTGGGACCTCCGCTCTATACCCCGGCGGTGCTGTCCGCATCGGGGATCGTGTGGATTGCGTGCGCTTTGAGCTACACTCAAGTGCTTAAAGCTTTCTAGATCTTAAAAGGAAACACATGAACCGCTTCGTCGACCGCGTCGTGCTCCACCTGATCGCCGGTGACGGCGGCAACGGCTGTGCCTCCATCCACCGCGAAAAATTCAAACCGCTCGGTGGGCCCGATGGCGGCAACGGCGGCCACGGTGGCGACATCATCTTGGAGGTCAGCCCGCAGGTCCACACCCTGCTGGACTTCCACTTCCGCCCGCACATCAAAGCCCAGCGCGGCGCTAACGGCGCCGGCGACCACCGTAACGGTGCTCGCGGCGAAGACCTCGTGATGAAGGTCCCGGCCGGCACCGTTGTCCTGGACGAAAAGGGCAACGTCATGGCCGACCTCACCGACAACGGCATGCGCTATGTGGCCGCAGCCGGTGGCCATGGTGGGCTTGGTAACGCAGCGCTGGCGTCTCGTGTGCGTAAAGCACCTGGGTTCGCGCTCAAGGGTGAACCCGGTGAGCAACACGACGTCATTTTGGAACTGAAATCCATGGCGGACGTGGGGCTAGTGGGTTTCCCTTCGGCGGGTAAGTCCTCCCTAGTGTCGGTGTTGTCTGCGGCTAAGCCCAAGATTGGCGATTATCCCTTTACGACGCTGCAGCCCAACCTAGGCGTGGTCAATGTCGCACACGACACCTTCACCATCGCTGACGTGCCGGGGCTGATCCCGGGTGCCTCTGAAGGCAAGGGGTTAGGCCTGGACTTCCTGCGCCACATCGAGCGCACAGCGGTGCTAGCTCACGTTGTTGACGCCGCGACGTTGGAACCCGGGCGCGACCCTGCCAGCGACATCGAGGCCCTGGAGGCTGAGCTCGCCGCCTATGAGTCCGCTCTCGACGGCGACACCAGCCTGGGTGACCTGAAGGATCGCCCGCGCATCATCATCCTCAACAAGGCGGATGTGCCAGAGGCCCGCGAGCTCGCCGAGTTCGTGGAAGAGGACCTGAAGGAAAAATTCGGCTGGCCGATCTTCATCATCTCCACCGTGGCGCATCAAGGGCTGGAGCCTTTGAAGTACAAACTGATGGAAATGGTGCAGGCCCACCGAGCCGAACAGCAGCGTCTGAACAAGGACAAGGTGAAGGTCAAGACCATCATCCGCCCTAAGGCTGTGGACGGTAAACGCGACTTTGTGGTGGAGGCCGATCCGCAGGTTGAAGACGGCTTTATTATCCGCGGCGAAAAGCCGGAGCGTTGGATCCGTCAGACCGACTTTGAAAACGACGAGGCCATCGGCTTCCTCGGGGATCGCCTGGCGAAGCTCGGCGTGGAGGAAGCGTTGTTCAAGGCGGGTGCCGTCGAGGGATGCACCGTCACGATCGGCGAGATCAGCTTCGAATGGGAGCCAATGACTGCTGCTGGTGTGGACACCACCATGACGGGCCGCGGCACCGACGTGCGCCTGGAAAAGACCGGTCGTGTGTCCGCGGCGGAACGTAAGCGCGCATCCCAGGTCCGTCGTGGCCTAATCGACGAGTTCGACTTTGGCGATGGCCAGGTGGCTGATCGCGAGCGCTGGCAGGGTTAAACAGTGGGCGCAACAGTGGATATTCGTTCGCAGATTGCGAATGCTAAGAAGATTGTTGTCAAGATTGGTTCATCCTCGCTGACCGGCGATGACCTGCGCGTGCATGCCGACCGCATCGATGCGTTCGTCGATGCTTTGCAGGCTCGGATGGAGCGCGGCAGCGATGTATACGTTGTGTCCTCCGGTGCGGTGGCTGCCGGTATGCCGGCGTTGGGATTGAGCCAGCGGCCGAAGGATCTTGCCACGAAGCAGGCGGCGGCCAGCGTCGGCCAGGTGGCTTTGGCTCACGAGTGGGGCCGTAGTTTTGCCCGCTACGATCGCATGGTGGGGCAGGTGCTGCTTACCGCTAGCGATGCCGGTATTCGCAGTCGGGCGCGCAACACCCAGCGCACGATCGACCGTTTGCGCCAGTTGCATTGCGTGCCGATCATTAACGAAAACGACACGGTGGCCACTACGGAGCTGAACTTTGGCGACAACGACCGCTTGGCGGCGATTGTTGCCAACCTGGTGGGGGCGGATGCGTTGGTGCTGTTGTCCGACGTGGATGGACTGTATGACCGCAACCCTGCCGATCCGCAGGCGCGTTTCATCTCGGAGGTGCGTGGGGCAGGCGATCTTGATGACGTCGTCGCTGGTGACGGTGGCCGCGTGGGTACCGGCGGGATGGGGTCGAAGGTCTCGGCTGCGCGTTTGGCTTCCCGCAGTGGTGTGCCGGTGCTGTTGGCCAGCGCATCCGATATTGCGACGGCGTTGGGCGATGCTTCCTGTGGCACGGTGTTTCACCCGGGTGAGGGTCGGCTGTCTGCCTGGAAGTTTTGGGCGTTGTATGCGGCGGATGTGTCGGGCACGTTGCGTATCGACGAAGGTGCGATGCGTGCGGTGACCAGCGGCGGCACCAGTTTGTTGGCGGTGGGGGTGACGGAGATCAGCGGCGAGTTCCATTCGGGTGACATTGTGGAGATCCACGGCCCGAAGGGTGAGGTGATTGGCCGTGGGGAGGTCGCCTACGATAGTCGCACTTTGGCTGGCATGTTGGGTAAGCAGTCGGCTGAGTTGCCGGAGGGTATGCACCGGCCTGTGGTGCACGCGGATTATCTGTCGAATTTCGTCACTCGAGCGTAGCTCCCGCGCTATGCTGGGTGACTATGTCTAGCATCACTGAAGTAGTTCATTCGACCCTTCTTTCTGCGCGTGCGGCTTCCCGCGAGCTTGCCGTGGCGTCGACGGCGGTGAAAAATGCGGTGCTGGAGCGCGCCGCGGCGTCATTAATTGATGACGCCGAGGTGATTCTGGCCGCAAATGAGCGCGACGTTGCCGCAGGTCAAGCGGCAGGTATGGATGACTCTTTGGTGGATCGTTTGCGTCTTGATCGTGAGCGTTTGGAAGGTATTGCCGGAGGTTTGAGCCAGTTGATTGCGGCGCCGGATCCGGTGGGGGAGGTTCTTGGTGGCCGGACGCTGCCCAATGGTTTGCGGTTGCAGAAAGTCCGCGTGCCTTTGGGTGTGATGGGGATGATTTACGAGGCGCGTCCGAACGTTACGGTTGATGCGTTTGGTTTGGCGTTGAAGTCGGGCAATGCGGCGGTGTTGCGGGGATCGCGTAGTGCGGAGCAGTCCAACCGGGCGTTGGTGGCGTTGTTGCAGGATGCGGCGGTTGCGGAGGGGTTGCCGCGTGAGTGCGTGCAGCTGCTGCCGGTGGACTATGAGTCGATTGATGCCCTGTTGTCGGCGCGTGGATTGGTGGATGTTGTGATTCCGCGTGGTGGGGCGGGGTTGATTGAACGGGTGGTGACGACGTCGACGGTGCCGGTGATTGAGACTGGTACGGGTAATTGCCATGTGTTTGTTGATCGCGACGCAGATGTGGATATGGCGATCAAGGTGCTGCTCAATGGCAAGACGCGGCGTGTGTCGGTGTGTAATGCGACGGAGACTGTGCTTGTTGACGCCGCGTTGCCTGCGGCCGCACAGCAGCGCATTGTTGATGCGTTGGAATCTGCGGGTGTGCGTGTGCATGCGGAGCAGCTGGAGGGCTTGGAGTTTAGGGGTCGGGTGGAGGCGACTGAGCGGGATTGGCAGGAGGAGTATCTGTCGATGGATATTGCGTTGGCCAGGGTTGATGGTGTTGAAGCTGCGGTTGATCACATTGCGCGTTTTTCTTCCGGCCATACGGATGCGATTGTGACGGATTCGGTGTCCACGGCTGATTATTTTGTTGCCCGGGTGGATTCTGCGGTGGTTAATGTTAATGCGTCGACTGCGTTTAGTGATGGTGAGCAGTTTGGTATGGGGGCGGAGATTGGTATTTCGACGCAGAAGTTACATGCGCGTGGGCCGATGGGTTTGCCGGAGTTGACGGCGATGAAGTGGATTGTGCGTGGGGATGGCCACACTCGCCCTTAAATTCGCACCCCCAAGGTGTAGTTAATTTTACGTTTCATGTAAAAATAGGTGCATGTCTTCTACTCAACTTCGCACGATCGCGTCTGTCGCGGTGTTCGCGGCCCTAATTATTGCTTCGGGCATGGTGTCGATTCCGTCCCCGGTGGGTGGTGTGCCGATCGTGTTGCAGAATGCGTTTTGTGTTTTAGCTGGTCTGGTGTTGGGCCCTAAGCGCGGCACGTTGGCTGTGGCGGTGTTCTTGCTGCTTGGTGTGATTGGTTTGCCGGTGTTGCCTGGTGGCCGCACGGTGTTGGCGGCGATGGCTGGCCCTTCGGCGGGTTATTTGGTGGGGTATCTTTTCTCGACTCCTATTGCTGGCTGGATTTCGCAAGGTTCGCTGAAGCGTTCCACGGGTGCGATGACCGTTGGTTTTGCTGTGGCTGCTGTGCTGGCGTTGTTGTCGCAGTACGTGTTTGGTGTGCCGGGTTTGATGATCCGTTCGGGCTTGGATTTGCAGGCTGCGGTGACTGCCCAGTTTGCGTTCCTTCCGGGTTTGGTTATCAAGACGATCGCTATCACTGCGATTTCGGTGGCGGTTGTGCGCGCGTTGCCCGATGTGCGCTAGTAGCATCCCGGAGGTTGTTTTCTCTGCGGTGGGGTTTCAGCCCGACCGCAGCGATCGGATGATTCTTTCGGGTGTTGACGTCGCGTTGGCTCAGCGCCGCGTGGCGATCATCGGGCTGAATGGGGGCGGGAAGTCGACGTTTGTCCGCATGATTAATGGGCTGTTGGAGCCTACGTGTGGCACTGTTCGGGTGGATGGGCTGGATCCTGTGAAGCAGGGTAAACAGGTTCGTCGTCGGGTCGGCTTTGTGTTCGCGGATGCTGATAATCAGATCATCATGCCGACGGTGCGTGAGGATGTGGAGTTCAGTCTGCGTCGCGACGTCAAAAATAAGGAGGAGCGTCGTCGGGCGGCGGATGCTGTGTTGGATCGTTTTGGTTTGGGCGAGTTGGCTAAGCGTTCGCCGCATGTGTTGTCGGGTGGGCAGAAGCAGTTGTTGGCGTTGGCGTCGGTGTGCGTGATGCAGCCGCAGTTGATCATCGCTGACGAGCCCACGACTTTGTTGGATTTGCGTAACCGGATGATGCTGCGAGAGGTGTTTCAGGGGATCGAGCAGTCGATGTATGTGGTCACGCATGATCTGGATTTTGTGTCTGATTTTGATCGGGCGTTGTGTATCGACCAGGGCAGTATTGTGGCTGACGGTGAGCCCCGCGACGTCATTGATTTTTATACGCGCCGGGTGGTGTGATGGCGTCTGTGCGTAATGTGCTGGTGACCAATGCGATGTTGGGCACGTATATCGATGGCGATACGGTGTTGCATCGGATGCGTCCGGGGGTGAAGATTCTGCTGTTGGTGGCGTTCATTGTGGTCGTGAGCGTTGTGGTTACTGACCCGTGGGTGGCGGCTGGTACGACTGTGGTGGCGTTGCTGGGTTATGCGGTGGCACGTATTCCTGTGCGGGTTGCGTGGGCGCAGGTGTTGCCGCCGCTGCCGGTGTTGGTGGTGCTGAGTGCGGCGACGTGTTGGATGGATGGTGTGTCTCGCGGCGTCACTATTTTTTTCAGCGTGTATGCGTCGATTGTTGCGGCGACGCTGTTTACGTTGACGACGCGGGTGAGTGCCATGTTAGATGCGTTGGAGCGTGGGCTTGGTCCTTTGGGGCGGGTGGGGGTGCCCGTGCAGGCGGTGACGTTGACGTTGATGTTGACGATCCGGCTGATTCCGGTGCAGCTGCAGGCGGTGGGGCAGGCTATTGACGCCGCGAGGGGCCGGGGTTCACGCATGTCGCTGGTGAGCGTGGGGGTGCCGGTGATTATTCGTAGCGTGCGGCGGGCACAGACGTTGGGTGATGCTCTGATCGCGCGTGGGGCGGGCGACTAGCGCTAGAGTTGGTGCATGGCAGACGTGCAGCGCATCGGCATCATGGGTGGCACTTTTGATCCCATCCACAATGGCCACTTGGTGGCGGGGTCGGAAGTGGCGGACCTTTTCGAATTGGACCGCGTGATTTTTGTGCCCACGGGTCAGCCGTGGCAGAAGTCTGACAGGGTGGTGAGTTCCACGGAGGACCGCTATCTGATGACGATCGTGGCGACCGCACCCAATCCGCGGTTCCGTGTGTCCCGGGTGGATATTGATCGGGGTGGGCCCACGTACACGGTTGACACTTTGCAGGATATTAAAGCTCAGTTTCCCGACGCACAGTTGTACTTTATTACCGGCGCGGATGCCTTGGCGCAGATTATGACGTGGCGGGACTGGGAGTCGATGCTCGACCTGGCCGAGTTTGTGGGGGTGACCCGCCCGGGTTACAAGCTGGAGGAAAGCTTCCTGCCGCCGCAGGCCCAAGAGCGCGTTCATTTGGTGGAGGTGCCTGCCCTGGCGATTAGTTCCACTGATTGCCGACGCCGCGCTGCCTCCGGTCGGTCCGTGTGGTACTTGGTGCCGGATGGTGTTGTGCAATATATTGCAAAGTCGCATCTGTACGAGGGTTCTTAACCTGACGCTACATGTCCCGTGGGGGAGATTGGTGTGGCTGTTGTGCACGTGAGACACTAGAGGGCATGAGCGCGCATGAGAAGTCCATTGAATTAGCGACGATCGCAGCACACGCCGCGGCTGAGAAGCTGGCGGAAGAAATTGCTGTGATTGATGTGTCTGAGCAGTTGGTGATCACCGATTGCTTTGTGATTGTGTCTGCACCGACGGAACGCCAGGTGGGTGCGATTGTTGATGAGGTTGAGGACAAGTTGCGCGAGGCTGGCGTGAAGCCGATCCGCCGCGAGGGTGTGCGCGAGGGCCGCTGGGCTTTGCTGGATTATGGCGAGATTGTTGTGCATATTATGCGCGACGAAGAGCGCGACTTCTATGGTTTGGATCGCCTGTGGCGCGACTGCCCCTACCTGCAGATTGAGGGCATTGATATGCCTGAGCGTCCGGCCGCGTGGGCGGATGAGGTCAACGTGCGCGAAGTGTCGTCGATTGATGAGATCCCCCTGGCGGAAAACGAGCCTGATCGGGACGAGCTGTAGCCATGTCCCGTAAGCTTTTTCTGCTTCGTCACGGACAGACTGAATACAACGCCACTGGCCGTATGCAGGGCCAGTTGGATACGGAACTGTCGGCGGTTGGCCGCAAGCAGGCGGATATTGCGGCGCAGTACTTGTCGCGTCAGCATATTGGCCGGATTATTAGTTCTGATCTGTCGCGTGCGAAGACGACCGCGCAGGCGGTTGCCTCCAAGTTGGATGTGCCGGTCGAGATAGATAAGCGTTTGCGGGAAACCAATTTGGGGCAGTGGCAGGGAAAGTCGCATGCCGAGGTCGATGGGGCTTTGCCGGGGGCGCGTGCCCAGTGGCGCCATGATGCGACGTGGGCACCGCCGGGTGGGGAAACCCGCCTGGAGGTTGCTGAGCGTGCTCGTGCGGTGGTTGATGAGATGATGGCTTCGTGGGAGCAGTGGGACGATGACCACGCGTTGCTTCTGGTGGCCCACGGTGGAACCATTGGTGCGTTGACCAGTGCTCTGTTAGATGTTCCGGTGAGCCACTACCCGATGTTTAGTGGTTTGAAGAACACTTGTTGGGCGGAGTTGACTGCCCGGCCGAAGTTTGAGGCGTCCCGTGCAGACCAAGGGGTGGGAGAGTTTGCTGGTGCGGAGTCTGCCCAGTGGTATTTGGATGGGTGGAACATCGGCCAGGTGATGCGCTAGTGCCGGTTCGGATTGTTACCGACTCGTCCAGCTGCTTGCCGCATGATACTGCCGAGGAACTTGGCATTAAGGTGCTGGATCTGCATGTGATGCCTCCTGAGGAGAGCGGGGAGGAAGCGCACACCGCGGGTTTGACGGCGTTGGAGTTGGTTGCTGCTTATGCGCGCCAGTTGGAGCGCGGCGGCGATGAGGGCGTTGTTGCTTTGCATTTGTCTAAGGATTTATCGTCTACTTACGCGTCGGCGGAGTCTGCTGCCGCTGTGTTTGATGACGTCGCGGAGCCCGTGCGGGTTGTCGAGACCTCCACGATTGGCATGTGCGTGGGTGCTGCGGCGATGGCTGCGGCGACTGTTGCCGGTCAGGGCGGCAGTGTGGATGAGTGCGTGGAGGCGGCGTCATCGACGTTGGAGCGCTCGGAGATGTTCTTGTACGTCGACAAAGTGGAGGGGTTGCGTAAGTCGGGACGGTTGTCGACGACTGATGCGTTGGTGTCGGCGGCGTTGGCGACTCGGCCGATCATGCAGATCAAGGGGGGTCGTATTGAGTTAGCGGCGAAAACCCGCACCCAGACTAAGGCTTTTGCGAAGCTTATTGAGTTGATTGTTACCCGGGCTAATTCGCGTCCGGTGTTTATTGCGCTACAGGAGCATCAGGCCTCGGAGGCTGCTGCTAGGTTGAGCGAGGCTATGGAGTCTGTGTTGCCGGAGGGCTCGACGTTTATGACGGTGCCGATGAGTGAGGTGTTGGCGGTGCACGCTGGGCCGGGCTCGATTGCTGTGTCGGCGGTGTTTAGCGAATAGGAGGTTATCCACAGGCGCGTCGTTTTTCACAGGCGTGCGGTGGGGGTTGTGGGGCGTGGGCCTAGGGTGGGCGCCATGTTGGACAGAATTAGGCCCTATGTGCAGCCCACGGGGGAAGAAGACCTGTTGTTTCTGCAGCGGCCCGTGCGGCGGCGACTGCGGGTGGGGTGGCGTGCGGCGGTTGGTGCCGCGCTGTTGCTGCTTGTGCTGGTGGGGTGGACGTGGTGGAGGGTGCACGCGTGGGGCGAGCCGGTGGAGGCTGGCAGTACAGAGTCGGTGGCATTCGTCGAAGGCAGCGGTGGTGGCGCGGAGGGGGAGCCCCGCGGCGAGCTTGTGGTCAGTGTTGCCGGGGCAGTGGTGCACCCCGGGGTGATCCGGGTGCCTGCTGGATCGAGGGTGGCCGATGTGGTGGAGCAGGCAGGCCTGTTGCCGGAGGCTGACGCCGTGGGACTGAACCTTGCGCGCAAAGTTGCGGATGAGGAACACATCATCGTGCCTACTGCGGGTGGGCAAGGCGCTGCTGATGGGCCACCGGAGAGCACGAGTGTGGGCGGTGCGGTGGTGGATTCCAGAATTAGCATCAATACAGCCAGCGTCGAGGAGCTCACTGGTTTGCCAGGGGTGGGCATCAAGACAGCGGAGGTGATCGTGTCGCACCGCAGCGAGCACGGTAGCTTCCAGAGCCTTGAGGCGCTGATGGATGTCAAGGGCATTGGTCCGAGCAAGTTCGAGGCGTTGAAAGACAGCATCCGGTTGTGACGCGCTATGCGGTGGCCGGTGGGGACTTTTATCAGCCACTGGAGCCCACTCGGGCGGTCGAAGAACACCGACTGCTGTGGCCGGCGATCGTAGCGTGGGCGAGTGCCGGTGCGGTGATCTGGTTCTATGGTGGCGGCCTCGCGGTGCACGCAGGGCTGGCGGCAGGGCTTATCGCCGCGGTGGCTGTTCTGTGGTGGGCCTATGGTGCGGGCCAGTCGGGCTTGAGCGCTGCTGTGGGTTCTGCCGCTGGGGCGGTCGCGTGGCTGCGCTGCCGGCAGATGGCCAACCACCCCCTGTCGGTGGAGCTGGGTAGAAGGATCGATGTGGTGGGGCGCGTCGAGGGCTCGCCACGAATGCTCGAGCATTCCATGATGCTCCAATTGAGGATTGATGGTGTCCCGGGGACCGTGCCCTGTTTCGCGCCGGGTCTGAGCCTTGATGAGGTGCACCGTGGGGACTTCCTCACGGCGGCCGCAGTGGCACAACCAAGCACGCGCCCGGGGCTGGTTAGCATTACTTGCAGGCTCAGCGAGGTACAGGTGGTGCAGGCCAGCGACCCGTGGGCATGGATCCGGGGGCGGCTGGCGCAGGCTGCTGGGCGCGTGCTGTCGAGCGAGCATGCAGGCTTGTTCGGCGGCATGGCCATTGGGGATACCAGTGGGCAGAGCGCCCAGCAGCGGCAGGTGTTCATCGACACTGGCTTGTCTCATCTTTCGGCGGTCAGCGGGGCCAACGTCGCGATCGTGCTCGGCACCGTGGTGGCTCTGCTTGGTACCCAGGCGCCGAAGGTGCGGGCGGTCGCGGCGGCGATCAGCCTCGCGGTGTTCATCGCGGTGGTCGGCACCGAGGCCTCTGTTATTCGTGCGGGCATCGTTGGCAGCGTCGCGGTGGTCACCATGGTCTCCGACCGCCGCACCCAACCCGCGCACACGTTGTTTCTGGCGGTGATCGCGATGGTTATCCTCGACCCCGGCATGGCGCTGAATTACGGCTTTGCACTGTCGGTGGTTGCAACCGGTGGAATCATCTTGCTCACCCCTGTGCTGTTGCGCAGCATCTTCCGCATCCTCCCGCGCATACCGATGCCCTGGGCTCAACTGTTGGCAGTCACCCTTGCCGCGGACCTGTCCACCATGCCGATCATCGCCCTCATGGCAGGCCGCACGTCCTTGGTATCACTGACCGCTAACCTGCTTGCCGGACCGGCAGTGCCACCAGTGACCATCCTGGGGCTGATCGCAACCTTAACTGCCTGCGTGAACACCACCGCGGCGTCATTAATTATTGAGCTGACGCGGCCATTTTTGTGGTGGATCAACACAGTTGCCGACATACTCGGCAAGCAACCCTGGGCCACCACCCACATTCCCGCCCAGTGGCTGGGGCTGGGGCTCGCCTGGATGCTCTACGCGCTGCTGTGGCACGATAGGAGCCGTGAGCGTACATCTGATTCTGGGCGACGAACCCTACCTGGCCGAACGAGCACGCGCGGGCATCATCACCCAGGTCAGACAACAACTACCCCCCGGCACCGACCTGCCCATCACCCTGCTGCGCGCAGGCGAAGTAACGTTGAGCGAAATGTATGAGCTGCTCAGCGCATCACTGTTTGCAGAAGACAGGGTAGTGATCTTCACCGACGCAGACGCGGCAGGCAAAGACCCCGCGCAGGTGCTGCTGGACGCTGCGAAAAACCCACCCGAGGGCATCACCCTGATCATCCAACACAGCGGCGGCGGACGCACCAAAAACATGGTGACCCCGCTGTCGAAGCTGGCGGATGTGGTGCGCGTGGACAAGGTCAAACCCAGTGAACGCTTTGCCTGGCTCAATCAGGAGTTCCGCAACCACGGCGTCAAGGTCACCCCCGATGTCGTCAATGCGGTGCTTGAAGGCGTCGGCAGTGACCTACGCGAACTAGCTAGCGCTGCGGCGCAATTGGTTGCCGACACCAGCGGGGACGTCACCGTCGAGAATGTGCGCCAGTTCTACCGGGGTGTGGCGGAGGTGTCCGGTTTCGACATCGCCGACCTGGCGTGCGCGGGGAACACCGCACGGGCTGTTGCCTCTACGCGCCGGGCATTGCAGTTGGGGCTGTCGCCGGTGTTGTTGACTAGTGCGTTGGCGACGAAGGTGGGGCAGATCGCCCGCATGTATTCCACAGCCAGGCCCGATGCGCGGGAGTTGAAGATGCAGCCCTGGCTGATGGACAAGACCCATAAGGTTGCCCGGCGGTGGAATGGGGATTCTGTGAGCCGCGCGGTGATTGTGATCGCCGAGCTTGAGGCTGCCGTGAAGGGCCAGGGTGGGGACCCGAATTATGTGCTGGAGCATGCTGTGCGTGAGATCAGCGAGCTCGCCAGGCGCTAAACAGAGGCAGGGTGCCAAAATTTGTGCATTTGGCCCCTTCCCGTTTCTATTTTCCCAGGTCGGCTTCCGCCAAGCGTGCCAAATGCGCAAGTTTTGGCACGCGGCGGGGCAAAAGAAAAGAGCCGCCCCACGAAAGTGGAGCGGCTCTACAAGTGGCTTGAATTAGCCGAGCTTGTTCACGGCCTTTGCCAGGCGGGACTTCTTATTAGCTGCGTTGTTGCGGTGCAGAACGCCCTTGGACACAGCCTTGTCCAGCTTGCGGGAAACGACGCGGAGCTGCTCGGTTGCAGCAGCCTTGTCGCCGGCCTCTACCAGAACGCGGAGCTTGCGGGTAGCGGTGTGCAGCTCGGAGCGAACTGCCTTGTTGCGCATGCGTGCCTTTTCGTTGGTCTTGATGCGCTTCATCTGAGACTTGATGTTTGCCATGGCAAATACCTCTTGATCTTTCTAAAGATTAAAAATTTCAGCGGTGCCGGTTGTACGACCTGCCCAAGGTCCTGCAGGTTAGACCGACAACAGCGGTCAACCTTATCACTGCGGCTGTGTGGAAGTCGAATCGCTGGGGCGAAAAGCTGACGTCAGTACCAGCCGTATTCGTTACGGAGGCGGTTGGCGATGCGGTCGAAGCGGCGGCGGGGGATAATCGCGCCTTGGCGTTTGGTCCACAGTTCGGGCACGGCGACGACGCTGTCTAGACGGACCCAGCAGCGTCGGCCGCCGCGATCCCAGGCGCCGGCTCCGATGTCGAGCCAGTTGTCTTCCTCAGCGTGGGCATCGTTGGGGGAGATCATGAGTCCGAGTAGTTGTTCGCGGCTGCGACCAATGACTACTAGCGCGCGTTCGTAGGGTTTTTTGGTGCGCTTGTCCATCATGTTGGCCCAGACGATTTCGCCGGGGTCTGCGCGGCCGTCCATGTCGGGGGCGTAATAGATGCTGCGCTTAAGTTGGGCGGTGGGGTGGCGCATGATGTTGACAGGGCGGGTGGAGTCAGCGGCAGCGTCGGCTGTGGTGCGTTGTTTTCGCATGGTGCAGTGACCGTCGGCGACGTCAATACCTAGTTGGCTTCCGATGCGGCGGAGGCCTTCGTCGAGGTCGTCGCCTGTGATCCCTTGGATTCGACCGGTGATACGCCCGAGGAGCCGGCTGAGCGCGTTCATGTGTTCAGGATAGCGGATGTTTCGGGTAGGGTTTGATCTCAGTTTGAAATACCTTGTTGAAAGGATGAGTGGGCGATGGTTGCCAATTTCGCGGAAGAGACATTTACCGATCCGAAGCAGATTCGGAACTTCTGCATCATTGCCCACATTGACCACGGTAAGTCCACGTTGGCGGACCGAATTTTGGGTCTGACTGGTGTGGTTGAGGCGCGTGACATGCGCGACCAGTACTTGGACAATATGGATATTGAGCGCGAGCGTGGCATCACGATTAAGGCGCAGAATGTTCGTTTGCCGTGGGTGCCGCGTAGTGGCAAGCATGCGGGCGAGCAGATTGTGATGCACTTGATTGATACGCCTGGTCACGTGGACTTTACTTATGAGGTTTCGCGCGCGTTGGAGGCGTGTGAGGGCGCGATTTTGCTTGTTGACGCCGCGCAGGGCATTGAGGCGCAAACGTTGGCGAATCTGTATTTGGCGATGGAGAATGATCTGGAGATCATCCCGGTGCTGAATAAGATCGACTTGCCTGCGGCTGATCCGGATAAGTATGCCGAGGAGATTTCGCACATTATTGGTTGCGAGCCGGAAGAGGTCTTGCGTGTGTCTGGCAAGACGGGCGAGGGCGTGCCTGAGTTGCTGGATCGGGTGTGTGAGCTTGTTCCTGCCCCGACTAGTGAGTTCGGCGATGAGGCCCCGGCGCGTGCGATGATTTTCGACTCTGTCTACGACACGTATCGCGGCGTCGTGACGTATATCCGTATGGTTGATGGCCGCCTGGAGCCGCGGCAGAAGATCAAGATGATGTCTACCGGTGCGACCCACGAGTTGTTGGAGATCGGCATTGTGTCTCCGACGCCGAAGAAGTGCAAGGGCTTGGGCCCGGGCGAGGTCGGATACCTGATTACTGGTGTGAAGGATGTGCGCCAGTCGAAGGTGGGCGATACGGTTACGTGGGCTTCTAAGGGGGCGGAGTCGCCGCTGAAGGGCTATGAAGAGCCCAAGCCGATGGTGTATTCGGGGCTGTTCCCGATATCCCAGGCTGATTATCCGGATCTGCGTGATGCGTTGGAGAAGCTTCAACTTAATGACGCCGCGTTGACGTTTGAGCCGGAGACTTCCGTGGCGTTGGGCTTCGGTTTCCGCTGTGGTTTCTTGGGCTTGTTGCACATGGAGATCACGCGTGACCGTTTGCAGCGTGAGTTTGATTTGGATTTGATTTCGACGGCCCCGAGTGTGTCTTACCGCGTGGTGGCTGAGGATGGCTCCGAGATGATGGTGCACAATCCGAGTGACTGGCCGGCGGGTAAGTTGCGTGAGGTGTGGGAGCCGATCGTGAAAACCACGATTATTGTGCCGGCGGAGTTTGTGGGCACCACCATGGAGTTGTGCCAGTCCAAGCGCGGCGTGATGGGTGGCATGGACTACCTGTCGGAGGATCGTGTGGAGTTGCGTTACACGATGCCTTTGGGCGAGATCATTTTTGACTTCTTTGACATGCTGAAGTCCCGCACCCGTGGTTACGCTTCGCTGAACTATGAGGAGGCCGGCGAGCAGCAGGCTGATCTAGTGAAGGTGGACATCCTGTTGCAGGGTGACGCGGTTGATGCGTTTTCTGCGATTGTTCACCGGGATAATGCCCAGTGGTACGGCAACAAGATGACTGTGAAGTTGAAGGAGCTGATCCCTCGCCAGCAGTTTGAGGTGCCGGTGCAGGCGGCGATCGGTTCGAAGATTATTGCGCGTGAGAACATCCGTGCGCTGCGTAAGGACGTGTTGGCCAAGTGTTATGGCGGTGACGTGTCGCGTAAGCGCAAGCTGCTGGAGAAGCAGAAGGAAGGCAAGAAGCGCATGAAGTCTATTGGCTCGGTGTCGGTGCCGCAGGAGGCGTTTGTTGCGGCCTTGTCGACGGACGAAGGCAAGTAGTCTAGGCTAAAAAAGCGCGAGGGTGCTCCGTTCTATCTTTCCGGAGCCTCCTCTTTCATGCGCTAGCGGCCGATGGGTGACTTATTGGGGGGGGGATCTATGTGAGCCCCGTGTCAGAACTATTTGGCGAAGGTGACGGGTAGGTCGACGACGTCGACGAAGCCTTCGGAGTGGTCGCCGAAGATTTTCAACACGCAGTCTTGTTCGAGGCAGTTGATGTCGGTGCCGGTGGGGGTGGCGACGATGGTGGTGGTTGCGGTGCCGTCTTCGTTGATCGGCGCGGTGCCGCCGTCGGTTTTGATCCAGGCTTGTGCGGTGGCGTCACCTTGGCCGCCGCTGCAGATCGGCACTGGGTTGCCGGGCACCTTCACGGGGGAGCAGATGGCTGCGTAGTAGCCGTGTGCGGGGTCGAGGCCGGACAGTTCGATGGTGATGTCGTCGCCTGCTTTGAGGTCTTCGGTGGGGTTGGCGTCGACGGTTACTTTGGATTCGCCGGGCTTGGGGGATGCTGCGGCGGTTGATTTCGGTGCAGGGGTGGTGTTGGTGATTTTGGTTTCCTGCACGCTGGGTTCTTCTTCGGTGGGGCTGCATGCCGCTAGGGCGGAGAGAGCGGCAACCCCTGCGATTGCGGTGATGGTTGCGCGGCGGATGCTGCGGCTGTGGTGTGCTTGGTGGCGTTGGATATTCAAAGGAAACCTCACAAAAGATGACAGGGTGGATACTCAAACAACAGAGTACGCGGGCGAGTGTGTGACTGCACCCTGAACGTGTTGAACCTTGTTTTTAGTCCCCGCAGGCGTTGGTGCCTGGTGGGGATCCGGCGTATTTGTCGCAGTTGTCGGCGACGGACACGATGGCGCAGATTGTGATTCCGAAGATTAACGTTAATTTAGGGTGACGAGGCCTAAAGGCCCCTACACTTTCCTTTCCCTGAAGGGGTTGGGCGGGTTCGTGGAATTCCACGAACCCGCCTTTTTGCTTTCTGCGAAGGGGGCGTGCACACCTAATCCCGTGTGAGTGGCGGAAGGTCTGTGCGGCTGCCGCGGGAGCATGCCAGGTGGACGAGCCATTCCAGGGGGCCGCGGCGGAAGAAGAACATCCAGGTGCTGGCAAAGAGGATGATCAGCGCGCTTTGGGGTGCGAACCCTAGTAGTTCGCGGGGACTCCAGCCTCGTTGTTCTTCAGCACGGTCCGCCGAGGGGTCGTAGTAGTCCTCGCCGTAGGGCTGTGGGTCAGGGTCAGCAGGGGAGCTGTTGAACGTGCCGTCTTCTTTGAAGGGGGCTAGGTGGGCTTCGTACCAGATGTCTTCGGCTTCGCTCCAGGTGGTGGTGTTGGCGATGCGGTCGCGCCAGGGTTGCCAGTCGCCGAGGTAGTAGTTGGAGATGTCGAAGTTGGGGTCTGCGAGGTCTTGGGGTTCGATTCCTAGTTCGGCTGCGATGCCCATGGCGTCGGCTTCTTCGATGCCGTAGATGGGTCCCATGTCGTTGGGGTAGTAGGTGTCGTAGCCGAATTGTGAGTGGTGCATGTCGATGTAGCCGATGGCGGGTGCGATTGCTCCGGTGAGGATCACGTGGATGGTGTAGGTGGTTAGTGCCATCATGCCGAGGGCTCGTAGTGGGTAGGTGAGGATGCTAGCCCAGCGCAGGCGGCAGATGAGCACGCAGAGGAGTATGAGGGCTGCGGAGGCGCTGCCGGTGGCGATGATGTCTCCGATGCCGCCTCTATGTGCCCAGGTGGTTAGGTATGCGCCGTCGAGGGTGAAGTAGCCGGGTTGTTCCCAGCCGAGGCTGGCGGCGGTGCGTACCCAGTCGTAGTGTTGCTGGATGCGTATCCAGCCGGTGAGTGCAGCGATGATGATTGTTGACGCCGCGACGGTTGCGGTTGTGCGTAGTCGTGCGGTGGTGATGGTGCGGTAGGTGAGTATGCCGATGAGTCCGTAGGTGAGCCAGGCGCCGATGGGGTATTGGCCGCCGATGCTGATGAAGGGGGCGATGAACAGCGTGAGGGCTGTTGTGGCGGCTACCCATCGGGTGCGTAGTCGAGTGATGGGGGTGAGCAGGATGAGGTTGGTGGCGATTGCCATGAGCACGACGGCTATCTGGTGCTGGACGTAGTCGAGTACGATGCCGATGCCGAAGATGATGGCGGCGCGTATGAGTACGCTGTGGCGTGCGCGTGACAGCGTGGTGCCGCCGTGTTCGTTGCCGTGGGCGAGCATGAGGGATAGGGAGATGCCGCTGAGTACGGCGAACAGTGTGCTGGGGTAGCCGTTGGTGAGGAATTTCAGGGGGTCGATGGTGCTGTAGTAGAGGATGTGGGCGAACATCATGCCGAGGATGGCTAGTGCTCGGGCGAGGTCTAGGCCGGTGATGCGTCCTGGGCGTTGGGCCCGTTGGGCGCGGTGTGCGCCGGTGCGTTCGGGGACTGTCGTGGTGGTCATGGTGTCTCCTGGCGTGGGTGGATAGTATTGTTGCATGAACTCTACTGTGTCTATCCGTCGTTTTGGCCATACTGTTATCAATCACACGGTGGAGGTTCCGTGGGATCATTTCGCTTCCGGTGAGCAGCAGGTGCTCAGTGTGTTCGCGCGCGAGATTGTGGCGGATGGTAACGAGGACGCCCCGTGTGTGTTGTATTTGCAGGGTGGTCCGGGTTTTCCTGCGCCGCGGCCGGTGGGGGCGAGTGGTTGGGTGGGGGAGTTGTTGAAGCATTACCGTGTGGTGTTGTTGGATCAGCGGGGTACAGGGCGTTCTAATGCGCAGGTGTTGGATGCGCAGCATCTCAAGCTGTTGCGGGCGGATCAGATTGTGGAGGATGCGGAGGCTGTGCGTCGCGAGTTGGGGGTGGATCAGTGGGCGTTGTTTGGCCAGAGTTTTGGTGGCTTCTGTATTAACACCTATTCCTCTCGCCATCCGGAGAGCATTTCGCATGCGATGCTCACCGGCGGTCTGCCGGATATCTCTGCGGGTGTGGACGAGGTCTATAGACGTACGTTTGCGCAGGTTGCGGCGCGTAGTGAGCAGTTTTATGCCCAGTTCCCCTTTGCGGAGGCCGCCATCCGCGAGGTGTGCCACCATCTGGATAATGCTGAGGAGTTGTTGCCGACGGGTGAGCGTTTGTCTTCGCGTCGTTTCCGGACGATTGGCATTGCGTTGGGCCGCGGCACGGGTTTCGATACGTTGGGTTATTTGTTGGAGGACCCGTTTGTTGTGGTTGGGGGCGAGAAGCGTTTGCGCCAGGATTTTTTGGTGGATGTGGGCGCCCGGGTGAGTTTTGCGGGGCATCCGTTGTATGCGTTGGTGCATGAGGCGATTTATGGCGGCACGGTGCCGGGTGCGACTGCGTGGTCGGCGCATCGGGTGCGCGAGCAGGTGGAGGGTTTCGAGGAGCAAGCCGACCCCAGCACGGCGGGCAAGTTCTACTTGACGGGTGAGCATATTTTCCCGTGGCAGTTTGATGAGGACCCGGCTTTGCGTGAGCATAAGCAGGCTGCGGAGGAGCTAGCTGCGTTTGATCAGTGGACTTCGCTTTATGACGCCGCGACGCTGAAGGATCGCGCACCGGTGGCGGCTGCTGCGGTGTATCTGGATGATATTTTTGTGCCTTATTCTTTGTCGATGGCGACGGCTGATCAGTGGCGGGATCTGCGCCCGTGGGTGACTAATCAGTTCCAGCATGATGGCATTGGCCAGGATGGTGCCGCGATTGTGCGCCGGCTGCGGGAGATGATCCTGGAGCGCTAGGCCGCCAGAAGTTCGGGTACCCCTGGAGCTCTCGCTGTTTAACCACCCATGGCTTTGCGCTGGCACAATATTGTGCATGTCGAAGCGGTCAAGTCCTTTTGAGTGGTGTATCCGCCAGCGGTTGACTCAGCGATGAACTGACCGCTGACGGAACAGGATCCACAACCACTTTCTGCTCATCTACCTTCACTGTCCTTTCGTGCCGCCCAGCCTACCTGCTCGTGGGGTCGAGGGCGGCGGCCGTAGGCGTCGACAATCGTGCATACAAGCCAAGGAGCTTAAGAAAGGTGGTAGGCGGGCGCACGCTACAAGCAAACAACGCGGTCGCAGGTCGCCAGCACTGCCGGATCGTGGCTGACGATGATGGTTGCGCGCGCGGACTTGCCTGCTCGAATCGCGTTGATCACGCGCTGGGCGTTCGCGCCGTCGAGGGCGGAGGTGGGCTCGTCGGCAAGCAAGAGCGTCGGCTGCGACAGCAAGGCCCGAGCTACGCTGACACGCTGGCGTTGCCCGCCGGAGAGCTCGTCGGGGCGGGTCCGTTTGCTGTGGTGTAGGCGGCCGCGCGTGCGCGGGGAGCGGAGGAAATCCGGCAGATCCAGCAGGTCGAGGACCTCGGCGATGGCCGAATCGTCGGCGTGGCGGCCCGCGGCGCGTCGCAGGATGGTCGCAACCGGCACGGCCGGGTTGAGGGAAAGCTCCGATTCCTGAGGGATCCAGCCCACGCTGCTGGGGTGCGGACCATCAATTCTTCCGCGCACCGGAGCGTGCAGGCCCGCGATGGCGCGCAACAGGGTTGTCTTTCCGCAGCCCGACGGTCCCGAGATCCCCACGATCGCACCGCGGTCGACGCTGAGGTCGAACCCGGTGAGAACATCGTGCGCGCCGTGGGACAGCGTTAGGCCATCGACGCGCAGGATCGTGTCGGCCTCGTGGGAGCGTTGAGCGGGTCTAGCAGGGGCGTCTTGGGCGCCCGCTGGCGTCGAGGCGGCTTTATCCGTCGCTGTGGGGAGTACAGAGGGGGTGTCCCCGACGCTGAGCACGCGGTCGGCTAGCTCCGCGGCAACACTCGGGTCGTGGGTAATGACCACGCACGTCGCTCCCGATCGATCTCGCGCGACCTTCAGGCTGTCGAGCATGAGCCGTGCTGTTGCACGGTCGACGCCGGCGGTGGGCTCGTCGATAAGCAACAGCTTCGGGTGTCCAGCGATGCCGGCGGCGATACCCAGTCGGCGCCGCTGCCCGCCGGAGAGCTGGCGTGGGGTGCGCTCTAGGATGTCCTCTATGCCGCCGAGCCCGAAGTCGTCGAGGAGGTTAAGGATCACTTCGTCCGAGATCCGCCCGGCAATCCGCCCGGCCTTGGCGCGCTGGCGGATGATCCGGCGCACGCTCCAGCGCGGTGGCAAGGCCGCGCCCGGATCCTGATCCACGAAGGCGCATGCGCGCCGGAAGGCCCGCAGCCCCTGGCCGCGCAGCAACAAGGGGTGCTGTCCTGCGACGGAAACGCTGCCGCCGGTGACGCGCAGCCCCGTGCCGACCTCGCCGATGAGCGCCTTGACTAGAGTGGTCTTGCCCGCGCCGGACGCACCGGTCACAGCAATTGACTCACCTTCCGCCACTTGCAGGTTGATGTCGGACACAACCGCGTACCCTGCCTGGTCTGGCCCCGTGACCGTGCTGATGCTTAGCCGATCGACATCAATGTGCACGCCAGCGGTCATCGCTTGCCTCCCATGCGTAGTTCCAACAACAGGGCGGGGCACGCCGTTAGTACGATGATCGCCAGCGTCGGGCTCACCACGGCCCACGGATTAAGGTCCACTCCGCCCAACTCGGCACCGACCATCGCCGCCCACGTCGAGTCTGCTCCGCTGCTGGTTCCGGTGAGGAAACTCGCGGTCGCGATGAGGAAGACTACTGCCACGAAGCGGATGCTGAAGTCGGCGATGAGCGATCGGCGCACGGCGGGAAAAATGTCCCAGACGGCGATTGTTCGCCAGCTGGCTCCCGTGACGCGTGCATACTCCACGTATCCCGAACCCAGCGCTTGGGTCACGGTGGGGTAGAAGTAGCGGATCGACATCGGCACCGACAACGCAAAGGCCGCTACCGCCGCCGCGACGTAGCCTTCGGGGACGGCCGTGACCGTGGCCAAGATGATGAGAATCGGGGGCACCACTAAAATTGTGTCGCCGATGAAGCGGATGATCGCACAAGCACGACGGGAAGTGGCAGACCACACGGCCAGCAACACGCCCACGGTGCTTGCAGCCGCGGCGACGAGAGCGGGCGGCACGACCAATGCGGCGTTGCCGACTAGCATGCGCGCCGCAACATCGCGCCCCAAGTGATCGGTGCCCAAGAGATGTGCCCTTGACGGAGGGTCGAAGGACCGAGACATCGGCGCGGTGGGATCCGGCAACCCCAACGCCGCGCTGAGGGCCGGGCCGGCAAGTGCTGCGAGGATAACCGCCGTCCACAGGGCGAACGCGGCGACCGTCAGTACCGCAGAAACACTGCGGTGTTGGAGAATCATCGGTGTCTCCCAATGACATCGGCGAGGGCGAAGGACGCGACGGTTACTGCGGCGAAGACGGTGGTGAGGGTCGCCACCGCGACGGTCTCGCGGAAAACAACGAAGTGGGTGACCGTGGTGCCAATGCCGGGGTAGCCCACTACGTTTTCCACCACCACGGTGCCCGCCACTACGTAGGGGATGGTCGCCGCGCTGGCCTGCGCGATCTGCCCGAAGGCAGCCGGTAGGGTGTGCAGCCTCAAGACCGACAGCGGGTGCATGCCTGATAGGTGAGCGGCGCGCACGTGCGGCAACGCCTGCGCATCGACAACCGCAGCGCGCACCAATCGTTGCAACCACGCCCCGCCAACCAGTGCGATGGCCAGGGAGGGGATGATGAGTGCACCCGGGTTGTCGGCCGGGGTGCCGCCCGGCGGTACCAGGGACACTGCGGGCGCAAGCTTGAGTGCGCCCGCAAGGACAGCCAGCAACAATGCGGTGACGGCAAAATCCGGGGTGGCAAGAGTCGATTGAGCGCCAAGGCAGGTGAGCCTGTCGCGCCAGCTCGAGGGCGCAAGCCCAGTAAACACACCCGTTCCTACACCGATCACAAGCAGCAGGGGAAGCGCGATCGCAATCAGGTATGCCGAATTTCGGGCGGCAAAAGCAGAGGCCTCCCAGACCGATCGTTGCGAAGCAAAAAGCGTGCCGCCATCGCTGAAAAAGAAGAGACCAGAAAACCACTCCCACAGCCGAACCGACAGCGGGCGGTCAAGGCCCAGGTCCGCGCGGATGGCGTCGATGCGGGCCTGATCGGAGGTGCGAGCAATCACCGTCGCCGCGTCCCCGGGGAGCAGGTCCATTACGATGAAGCTACCCACCGCCGCGCACAACAGCACTGCCGCCCATCGAGCAGTTCGCTTCACGATGCGTACCGCGACTGGAGTCGTGGAATCTGCTGAAGTCGACCTCACTTTGGCGATGTTCATCCTCGTGGACCTGCTCCTTTGCACTTAGTTCTTCGCAGCTGGCAGCTTGGTGGCAATCGGAACCGACTGGGAGACCGGCAAGTCGGGCACCCCTGCGGCGCGGCCATGGATTTCGTTGGCGTAGGCCCACAGCAACTCGCCACCATCTTCCTGCATGGTGCGGGCGAGCTCTGCAAGCTGCTTGGCGCGCGCGTCGGCGTCGGTCTCCGCCTGCAGCTTCTCTAGGCGCTTGTCCCAGTCTCCCTCGGTACCGAACCCGGAGAGGTTGAACATCGCCTTCGAGCCGGTCATGAACGGCAGCGCGGACAAAAGCGGGCGGTTGATGAAGTAGGAGGCGAAGAAAGGCAGCTTCTTCAATGCTTCCATGTCGGAGTAGTAGGTTGTTGGGTCGCGCTTTTCCACCTCGACCTCAACTCCCAAGTCCTTGAGCTGGCGCGCGAGCACATCCGCGCCGTCGTTCATTCCCGGGGTGAAGTCGGCGGTGACCAGGGTCAGCTTCTTTACCCCCTTGTCCTCGAAGATCTTGCGGGCGGCATCCTTGTCCATCTTCGGCTCGGAAAGGTCGGATGGATAATCGGCAAACCCCAGACCCGGTACGTCGGTACCCGGGGTGCCGGTGCCGTCAAGTGCAGCGTCAACGAGCGCGGAACGGTCCAGCGCCATCTTCATGGCGCGGCGCACCTCAACATCATTGAAGGGCGCAACCTTGGTGTTGAGGATAAACAGCAGGCCCTTGGAATCGACGGCGCCCGGACTCCACACCTCCGCTGAGTGCAGGCTGCGCTGGGCGGTAGCCGGAAGATCCATGGCCAGGTCAACGGCGCCGGATTCAACAGCGCGCAGTCGTGCCTGGGCGTCTGCGATGACCTGAATCTCCAGCGACTTAGAAACGCGCATGTCGGTGGGGTAGTGCTCGTTGGCGGTGAGCTTCCACCCCTGGCCGGAGTCCCCGGAGTCGATGACATACGGGCCGGAGCCAATGCCGTTGGCCGGGTCGCCGCCCTTGTAAACCAGGCTGTTGAGCGCGAGGACGGAGTCGACAAAATCTGCGCGGGGTCGGGAAAGCACAATGTCCACCGTGGTGTCGTTGACAGCCTTGGACGCGGCGACGTCGACGTCTGCGTAGGACATCCCGTGCATGGGGTTTCCTGCGATGTGCTTCACGGAGGCGAGCACATCGTTCGCGGTCACCGGCGTGCCGTCGGAGAAGGTGGCACCCTCGCGGAGCGTGATGGTCCATACAGATGCATCGTCGTTGGGCTTGGCGCTGCTGGCTAGCTGCAAGGAGGGCTTGGCGGAACCTGCGATGACGAGGGATTCGTAGACCGCGTACAGGGCTGCCCACGTCGCGGTAGACAGCGCCTCGGAAATGTTGAGGTTCTCGCCCGGGCTGCCGATGGCTGCGATGCGCAGCGTGTCCAGCGCCTTCCCGCTTGCCTTGCTTTCCGACGCTCCCTCCGAATTAGAGGAAGAGGAGCAGGCCGAGATGATTGGGGAGGCAGCCGCGACGGTGGTGGCGGCGGCGATGAACTTGAGGAAGTCTCTACGGTGCATGAATAGTCCTTCTTGTGTTTTCGATTGTTCGATTGGTGGAAATTATTAGCTTGTCGGGCGTTGTCGGCCCATCAGCTCTCATCTGACGGTGCAATCTGCGGGGGATCTGTCATTCCCAGAGATTCCATGAACAAGTCTTGATCGACCCACACCGCCGTGCGTTGGCCTTCAGCCACGGCTTGGCTCACGAAAGTCATCGGTTCTTGTTCCTCTGGCGAAACAGCAACGTCACCGGCTGCAAACACGAGGTGGCATGAGGTTCTGCCATGGTCGTCCGTCATGATGCAGGCCCCGCGAGTGTTCAGGTCAAGGGACTCGATCAACTCTTTCGCCGCGGATTCTGTCGGAGGTGTGGCAAAGGCCAACTCACAGCGAAGTGTCGTTTCATCCTTTGTTATTACCGAAACCTCGCCAAGCGAGCCGGTGACTGTTTTCGCCTCGCCGTCAAGCACATCGATGCTGGATGCGGCGAGTAGCTTGGCGAAATCCCCGGTGATATCTCTTTCAGGTGCGAGAAGCCTGACTGAGGAAGAAAACCGATTCTTCAGGTACAGCGCCTGGAAGATGGCCTTCGCTATGGGCACACCGGGGATGGCTAGGACCAGGATGTCCTTTCCCGAGGCCTCGAAACCATGGCAGTACGGGCAGTGAAATGCATAGCGCCCAAACGCTTCTGCTAGCCCGTCCACCTGCTCGCAGACATCGCGCTGTCCGGTGGCGATAATGAGGCGGCTGGCTACGATGGTGTGCCCAGCAGCAGTGTGAATGGTTACGTGCTCCCGCTGATCGTGGCAGGTAACCTCCGCTGTTTTGGCCGTGTCCAGCGCATAATCCACGTAGGGGAGATCCTTGAGTGACTCCAAGGTGCGCGAGCGGAGGAGGGCGGGGGCAGTTCCTTCCTGCCCTAAGAGCATGTGGGCAGTATCCGAAGCGGCATTGCGATATGCGCTGGAATCGAGCACCAAGACCTTGCGTCGTTGTCGCCCCAACACCAAAGCGGCCTCTAGCCCAGCTGGGCCAGCACCAATGACAACTACTTCGTAGTTTTCCCTGGGTAACATTAATACTCCTTCATTTATTAGTGACGATGCTCATTCTTTTGCGGCAGTGTTAATGGCTTCTTGGGGTTTGCGGTGGCGCACCTGAAGAGCTCCAGTCACGCTGGCGAAGGTGTCATATCAACGACGTATCTTCTGGCAGTTGCGGTCAATGGGCAATTCTCGAGGGTTGAAAACATAACTTGAATGCGCTTATCCTCTACTAATTATGGTCACGGATAGAAGCGATTGTCAATTGCGAAATTATGCAAGTACCGAAGAAATATTGGGCATTGTCACGCAGTACATCGATGTCACGGATGATAGCCAAGTACTGACGCATCACGGTCTTGACTCCATCACCGCGGTTCGTCTTCAAACAGCTATCGCAGCAGCACTCGGTGTTCGCTTGCCCCTCGTGGATTTTTTGGGGGAAGCAACCGTCCAGAGTCTCGCAGATAGCCTAAATGCATCGGAGATCCCTGTTGCTCCGGAGCCGGCCCGGCCGGAAGAATCCGACATTTCGGTGGCTGAAGAGGTTCTGAGTGGGCCATTGACTCCAACCCAGGCGATGTATTGGGTAGGCCGACAAAGCGACTACCCGCTCGGCGGATACTCCACACGGTTCTATGCGGAATACGAGATCCCCTTCGGCGGAGATGCAAGCCTGGCGAACAGCAAAGAAGCGCTCGTGGCAAGCTTCCAAGAAGCATGGAATCGCGCCGTCAATCGTCACGGCATGTTGCGGGCCACAGTCGATCGCAACGGAATTCAGCACATTCACCCTGAGGTCGTCGTTCATGCTGTGCCTGTCAATGAGACATCGGTTGAACAGGTCCGAAAGCGTTTGGTGCGTCGAGTGCCGGATCTGGATCAGTGGCCCGTTCACGATGTTGAGATCACCTGCGACCCCGACACTGAATCGAGCCCAGGTGTGCTGACCGTGCATTTCGGTTTCGAAGTAGTCCTCATCGACTTCCCTGGAATCATGCGCGTGCTCGATGACATCGCTCGGTTCCTTCAAGGCGGAAACCCGGAGAATGAACAGGACACGCCAGATGACGCAGGAGTCATCGAGCAAAACTTTCCCCGAATGGTTTCTATGCTGGAGAAAAACACCTCCAAGGACCTTGAGTTTTGGCAGAGAAAGGCCCCCAATCTTCCTGCAGGGCCACTCCCCGCATCATGGGTAACAACTGCAATGGAACTCGCTCAGGCCGGCACGGTGGAGTTCGTTCGCCACCAAAAGATCCTTAGCCAAGCTCATTGGCAGGCTTTCTGCGCCAACGCCTTCCGCTTCGGCGCGAGCCCCTCGGGAGCATTAATGGCCGTGGCTGCGCACGCGCTGCGCGCCGTTGGCTGCCCTGCGGAATTCGGCGTTGCGACGACGTTCTTCGACGGCACCACCTTGGACCACTCGCCAGTGGGTGATTACACGCGTACCGGAATCGTTGCGGTGCCGCGAGGTTCACGCAGCTTCTCTGAACAGGCGGTTGAAGCGACCGAGGGGCTGTGGGCGGCGCTCGACCATGCCAGTGTTACCTCGGCCGAGATCGTGAAGATGCGCTCCCCTGAGCAACAAAGAGACTTCCCCGTCGAGTATCCGGTGGTCTTTACCTCTGCTGTTGGCCACCGCGCTGCGAAGGGTGGCTGGGATATTCCCATGAGCTTTGGCGTAAGCCAAACCCCACAGGTAGTGATGGATCTGTTGCATTGGGAGGAGGCGGGAAAGCTGGTTCTTGCCTGGGACTGTATTGACGCCGCACTTCCCGCAGATTTCGCAGATTCCGCCATCACGATTGCGGAAGCCGCCATCATCGAGCTTTCCGAGGAGTCTGCATGGGCCGATCCGGCGCGCTGCTCGGATCCATGGATGAGAAAGACAACGCCTTCGGCCGCTTCGGAAAAGCTCCCCCAACCCGGCGAACACATGGATTCCACCATTGATGCGCCGCTGAGGAGTCAAGCCGAAGCCGACCGTGACGCGACGGCGATCATTGCCGTCGATGGCAAATATAGTCGCGGTGATCTGCAGAAACGAGCCGAGGCATATTCGGCAGCTGTCGGGGAGCTGGCGGGGGATGAGCCGGTTTTGGTGATTATGCGGAAGTCCTGCGAACAGATCGCTGCCATAGTGGGAGTAGTGCGCGCCGGTGGAGCATATATCCCCGTAGATCCCTCGTGGCCGATTGAGCGGATGGAAGCGATTGTTCGACGCTCACAGGCTCAACTGTGCATCGCGGACGAGGGGGTTGACTTTCCCGAAGACCTTACTCGAGTTGTGCCACGTCCCGTGTGCACGAGCCACCCGGCAGATGACCCGTCTAGGCAAGTCCCCGCACCAGAGGTGGACCCAAGTGATCTGGCCTATGTCATCTTCACTTCTGGATCGACAGGAGAGCCAAAGGGTGTGGCCATCGAGCATCGCCAAGCACGAACCACAATCGATGACGTCAACGAGCGATTCTCGCTGAACTCTCATGATGTTGCTCTAGGTGTATCGGCCTTGAGCTTCGACTTGTCAGTGTGGGATGTTTTTGGTGTTCTCGGGGCGGGCGGTACTCTCGTCCTACCCGACGAATCCCGCCTGCGCGATCCCTCCTATTGGCTCGAACTCATCGAGTCCCGCGGAGTGACGGTATGGAATTCTGCGCCACCATTGCTTGAGATGCTCGTCGACTATGCGGAAATTGACCCGGTAAGAGCTCAACGCAGTCTGAAATCCCTACGCTTGGTGATGCTCTCAGGTGACTGGATTCCAGTAACCCTGCCGCGGCGATTGCGGCAGCTGGCTCCAAACGCCGTTGTGTACAGCCTGGGAGGTGCAACTGAGGCATCGATTTGGTCGATTCATCATCGGATAACGCCTGATGACGAATTCGAACCATCAATTCCTTATGGAAAAGCCTTGGGAAATCAGTGGTTCAGAATCCTTGACGAGTCTGGAAACCCCGCACCAGTGCGGACTCCGGGGCATCTGTACATCGGTGGTGAGGGCGTCGCGCGCGGCTACCTCGGAGATCCGCAAAAGACAGCGGAACGCTTCGCCATCCATGACGTGTTAGGTGAGCGGCTCTATAACACGGGGGACATGGGAATGTGGCTTCCCAACGGGGATATCCGCTTCCTCGGGCGAGTGGATCGCCAGGTGAAAATCAATGGTTACCGCATTGAGCTGGGGGAGATCGATGCGGCACTGGCACGCTGCGCTGACGTCAAGTCGGCTGTCTGTGCTGCACCAACCGACCAAAACGGTCGCCGACGTCTCGTGGCCCACGTGGTACCTGCGAATGCAGAAAGCTTCGATGATCAGCTTCTGCGCGAGCACCTGCATTCGCTTCTTCCGAGTTACATGGTTCCCTCTCGTTTCGTGATCCATTCGCAGCTGCCAATGAATGGAAACGGCAAGGTGGATCACAAGGCGCTGCCGAATCCATGGCAGGCGGATGATTCCGTGACTACCTCGGATACGGAATCCGAAGAGTCCCCCGCAGCAACGACGCATGCAGGTATGTCTGAGGAAACTCAAGCGTTGCCTGCTGCCTCGCGTTCCGCATTGACCCCTACTGAACTGGGTATTAGCTCTCTTGATATCGTTCGCACGATTAATCGAATTGAAGATGCCACCGGTTCCCGGCCACTGCTTTCCGACGTCCTTTCTGATCCTTGGGAGAAGACCCTTGCTCTGGCGACCAAGCATGAGCACACGGAACAGAAAGAATCAGGTACTCCGGTCGAAACACCGGTTACAATGCCAACTCCGCAAACTGACGTAGCCAGCTCACACGATCTGCTTCTGTCCGGAATTGAGTTGGGGATGAGCTTCCGCGCTTCCTTGCCCGAAACAGAGGAGCCGCTTGAGGAACAGTTCCTAAAGGCAGGACAATGGCTTCGCACTCTTCGTCAAAACTTGCCCGAAAGCGCCCGCCTGGAGGCTACAGCTAGCGGGGTCAACTTGTGTGATCTCACAATCGACTCGCCCCAATCTGTAGAAGGGAGTATCGAAAGCACTCGAAATGCCGACCAGCCTCTCGCACACCGCGCTGCTCTGACCCCACTTCAAGTTGGATACTTGGTCGGACGCGCCGATACCTGGCTGGGACAATCGGTTGCACCGCACTACTTCACCGAAGTCGACATCGTTGATCTCGACATTCAACGGCTACAACGCGCTTTGGACGCGGTCTGTGATATTCACCCGGAAATGGAGTTGACCGTCCTGAAGGATGGCATTCAGGGCACGGATCCAAATTGCCGCCCCGGAATCGTGTGCCACCGGACTACGACCACCGAAGAGTTCGAAACCGAGCTACGGCGCGTCCGAGAGCGGATGCGAACGGGAGCTGCGGATCCAAGTGGACAACCGTGGCTCAGCATTGAGGTGGTAGCGCCGAGTCAGGGGTCCAAGCGTCTGTTCCTTGCCATTGACATGCTCTTTTGTGATGTCATCGGCGCCCAGGTGCTCGTGGAGGATCTGCTCTCGGCATATCACGGCAAGGCTTTATCCACACCGGAGGGCAGCTTCCTTGAATTCGCAAATCGTATCGCGGAAAACGGCGCCACCAAGGTCATCCAGCAGAAACAGAAAACCCAGGATTCCGCACCCGTCGTCTTGCCGTTGTCCAGGTCGACCTCTGGCCGGTTCAAGCGGCATCGAACGACCATCGAGGGGCATATCGCGCGCGGAATTGAGCAACGGGCGGCGGAATTGGGAGCAACCGTTGACTCCGTGATTGCTGCCGCAATTTCGACGAGCGTAGGGGCTATCACCGGATCGGAACCACAGCCAATTGTCGCTACGGTTCTCGCGCGTCCCCGCGGACATGAGCGAACCATTGGCGAATACACCACCACCGCTATCGTCGACGGCGGCAGCGCCTCCTACCCAGATCGTGCCGTTGCCGCAATGCACGTGCTAATCGATGCTGCTGACGACGCGATGCGGGGGCGCCACCATGCTCCTGCCGCAACGATGATTCCGCCAATCGTGTACTCTTCCGGGCTGGGGTCTGGCGGTGACCAGTCAGAACTGCTTGGCGCATTCGGGACTACCGTGGACGCAATTTCCTCGACGCCCCAAGTACTCATCGATGTTCAGTTCTTCCGTCATCAGGACGGCTACGCAATAGTCATCGATCATGCGGTGGATGCGTTGCAAGAAGGAACAGCTCATGGATTGATGACGGCGCTGTCGAGCCTTCTCCGCTACATCGCAGACCCCACCCACGATCTTTCCGACTCAAGGGCACTCGGAGACGCCACCGTAGCCGAACTTGCCGAAATGCTGACACCTGTTTCGGTGTCGTGGCACGCCTTTTCGCCACACAATCCGCAGGAATCCTCTGAGCGTGGACCATCGAGCGTAGGCGGTTCGTCGACAAGCGAGGCAAGAACGCGCAAGGTGGCGAGCGGGGCTGGGAAGAATACAGCCGACGCGATGAAGCAACACATTGCTCGAGCACTGGGGCAAGCGGCGGGAACGCATATAAGCCCAGCAGACTACGACCGGGGCTTTTTCGATCTCGGGGCCAACTCCGTGGATCTTATTGCAATGAGGAACCAACTAGTTAGTGAAGGAAATGCGCTGACTCTCTTGGACGTGTTTACACACCCCTCCATCAGTGCTTTGGCGGCGTATCTGAGTAGCGGTGTGGGCGGCGAGGAGCTGGTCGAAGGCAACGCTGCATCCAGCATCAAGCTGGCGAAAAACAACGAAGAAAACTCGACTCGTGCGCATTCCTCGGCACGCGCTCGAGGTAGGAATCGGCGCCGTACTGCGCTGGCAACGATGGGAGAAATCTAGGTGACGATAGCAACTCAAGAGGCACGAAACGGTCTGGCCCCGACGGATATCGCTGTCGTTGCGGCCGAGTGTAGGTTCCCGGGCATCAACAACATCGATCAGCTCCATGAACGACTGTGCGCCGGCGAGCCAGTTACCCATCATGACTTAGCACACACAGCGAATGCAGCCGATAAGGACCCAGACTTCGTTCCGGTGGGGTCGAAGCTCGATGACATCGAAATGTTCGACCCTGACGTATTTGGAATGTCCACTCGTGAGGCGGAGCTATTGGATCCGCAGGCGCGGGTCCTCCATGAACTTTGCCTGCAAGCTCTGGACTCTGCTGGCCACGGATTTGGACGTGGCATCGATAACGTTGGGGTGATCCTCGGCGGGACGCACTCAGCCTTCCTCCACGCGCTCTTTCCAGACTTTGCGCCACTTGGCGGCGCAAATCCGGTGGAGACGATGGAAGTCTCTTTGGGCACCTACTTGGATTATCTCGCGAACTCGGTAGCACACCGCCTTAGCCTGACAGGGCCTGCCTTCACGGTGCAGACCGCGTGTTCAACGTCATTGGTCGCAGTCCACCTAGGAATCAGCCAATTGCTGGCTCAAGAGTCAGACATGGTGCTTGTCGGCGGGGCAACGGTGCATACGCCACAAGAAAGCGGCTACACCTACGTCCCAGACGGACCATTCTCGGAGGACGGCCTGACTTGCCCTTATTCCGAGTCTGCTTCAGGAGCGGTGTTCACACAGGGCGCCGGTGTTGTAGCACTGCGCCGAGCCCACGACGCAGTGGCCGATGGCGATCCTATTCTTGCGATCATTCGCGGATCTGCAGTCAACAATGATGGGGGGCGGTCCGCAGGGCTGGTAGCTCCCTCCGCGGCGGCACACGCGGAAGTCATCCATCAGGCTCAGGCCATGGCGGACGTCGAGCCACAAGACATTAGCTACCTTGAAGGACACGGCACAGGGACAAAGGTCGGTGACCCCCTCGAGATTTCTGCGATGGTGGAGGTATTCGGACACTCCGCCACCCCTTGGTGCACTGTGGGCTCATGTAAATCTGTTCTTGGGCATACAGAAGCAGCTGCCGGCATTGCCAGCTTGATGGCTGTTATTGGCTCCCTCCGTCATCGACGCATTCCTGGGACGGTGGGAAGCCGAAAGCCGTCATCGGCCATTGATTTGCACGGAAGCTCACTCCAGCTCGCCCACGACACCACGGCCTGGCAGGGGATTAACGGGCGCCGGGTCGCCGGAATCTCTTCATTGGGTTTCGGGGGCACGAATTGTCACGTCATCGTCGAAGAGGCGCCACAGATGTCCCTGCCGAATTCACACAGGAGGGCCACCCCCGCCGTTTTGAACCTCAGCGCTGCGACGAAGAAGTCAGCCCTCGCTATGACGAAGGCAATGAGCGCGTGGGCGCGTGAAAACTCCGAGTCTCTTGACGACGCAGCCTGGACCCTCACACATGGCCGTAAGCAGATGCCCTGGCGAGCGGCACTTGCAGTCAGCGCGGACGGTGAAACGATAGAAGTAGCGCCCCCACGCACCGCAACAAAGCCAGCGGGGCTCATCTTTGCCTTCCCCGGCGGAGGTGCGCAACGGACTGGCATGCTGCAAGCGCTGGTCGAGCGCAATGAGACTTGTCGACAGCTGCTCGATGACATTGCCGAAGAGTTTGGCAAGCACGTAAGCGGAGACATTCGATCCATATGTGCCCCCGAGTTTTATGGTCTTGATTCAGTCGCTGCCGATGACCCTGAACTCGGGCTGCCCGCGCTTGTCGCCGCCGAAATCGTGTGTGCAAGAGCGCTGATCGCTGCCGGAGTGCGTCCCGACGCCATGCTTGGGCACTCTACGGGTGAGTACGCTGCAGCAGTTATCTCCGGCTCCTTGGGATTGGAAAATGTTGCACCCATCATTGCCGCTAGGTCTCGTGCTCTTGCCCACGCTGTTCCCGGCGCCATGATACGAATTCGAGGCAATCAGGAAAGAGTATCGGCAGTACTATCACGCCATCGAAACGCCGAGATCTCAGCCTATAACTCGCCACGCTCAACAGTGGTTTCCGCAGATCATCAGACCGTGAACCATATCGCGCAGGAACTGGGTGATGATGCCACAATCGTTCCAGTCGCCGTCGCCGCGCACTCCTCCTTCGTCGACGAGGTCGTTCCCATTGTTTCCCAAGCGGCGGAGTCTCTGGCTGCTCGAGAGCCAGAGACTCCAGTGTTTTCGCCATCATTGGGCCGCCAGGTCAGCCGTAACGATCTGTCGAGCCAGGATTTCTGGGCGAAACACGTGCGACGTCCCGTGCAGTTTCATCAGACGCTCACGAGCGCTGTGGAGTACTGCCCAGATTCGGTGGTCGTGGTGAATGTTGGCCCCGGTGCATCGATGTCGGCCCTTGCCCGCGAGGCTGGTCTGCCTGCAATCACCGCTACAGTGACCGTGGCCGATGACCGAGGGAACATTAGCGAATCCTCGATGCTTGCCGCGGTCGCAGAGGTCTCAGCCAGCGGGGTACCTTGCCAGAGTCCAGAGCCGGATTCTCCTCGTCGGGTGGCCCTGCCACCGTATCCATTTGACCGCCGTCATTTTTGGCCCAAACAATCACCCCGTCAGGCCACCCGGCAAGAAATGGAACTGACTCATCGGTTGCATGAGCTGCGCTTGGCTCCTTCCACAACTGCAGCAGTTGAGGAACTCACAGTAGTTGAACTATCGTGCAGTTCTTCCACCGAAGCAGCCATTCACCGTGCCGCGCGGAACGCAGTTCACGAAATGATTTCCTGGCTTTCCTCAAACACGGAGCCAAAGGGGATCGTCGCCGTCCGCTGTCCGAATTGGGATATTGCCAAAGTGTGCGGCGCTGCCATCTACTCGGTGACGGCTGAAACGGGAATCCGTGCGGTAGCCTACTGCGGTGATGTCTCCCATCACGACATAGTCAGCGCTGCCGCCCAGTCGGCGACGGCCGTGCGAGGAGATGCGACCGGCGCCTACGTAGAGCAACCTTTCCCCGTTTCCTTGGCTGGATCTTCGTCTTGGCCAGATCCAGACACCGTTGTCATCCTAGGAGGTAGCGGACGAGTTGGGCAGGCGCTGTCGCGCCATTTTGAGAAGAAGGGGATCAAGGTCGTCGTCGGCACTCGGCAGGAAGGGCCGGGTCATGTCACTCCAACCAGTGCCATCGACATTGAGCGATTGCTTCGAGAAAGTGGTTGCGGTCGGCGTGGCGCAGTGATCGTCGCCACGGGGGTCGTTGGCGAGAAAGCTTTTGCGGAGTCCCAGCTCACGGACTTTGACACTGTGACAAGTCATTTCGAAGCGAAGACTGACGTCGTCGCTGCTGTCTCCGAGGCCTGCACGCGTATGGAAGGGGATGCACCGGGTCGCGTGTTAGTCATGTCCTCAATGGCCGCACACGTTGGGGGAGTGGGACTCGCCGCCTACGCAGCATCCAATCGCGCTGCAGAGTGCGTGACCCCGCCAAAAACTCACACCGCCTGGATGACAGTTGCCAGCGATGGCTGGCAAACCGGACGGGTCAATTCCTTTGGCAACCGACTTCTCGACAATGCGCTTGAAGAGCACGAGGCTGTCGAATGTGTCTCCAAATTGCTGTCAGCTCCCGTTGAAGGGACGACCTTGCTCACTCGCAAGGACATCGCTTCATTACGTCGCGCAACTAGACCTGATTCTTCTTCGGCAGAGTCTTCGATGGCAAGCGAACAAAATTCTGACCTCTCCGCCCGCTTGCGCTCTTTGTGGAAGCAGACGCTGGGTATAGAGGACATTGATGTGGATACGGCTGACTTCTTCTCGCTAGGGGGAAGCTCCCTGCAGGCAACGCGATTGCTGGCGGAGGTCCGCCGTGAATGCGGGATTGACATGCGCCTGCGCGATCTGCTGGCGGACCCAAGCTTCTCGGGAATGCTTAGCCGGGTAGTACCCGAGGTGAAATACGCCCCACCCTCCGAGGATAAAACCGCTGATAGCCTCGATATCAAGACGCCAGCCGAGCCAGAACAATGGCCGCTGACTCCAGTGCAAAGAGCGTATCTGATTGGTCGTCAACACAGTTTCGGCGCGAACTCTAACCCGTGCCACAGCTTCGTGGAGACACTCATCGACGCAGTCGATGTTGACCGCCTTGGACAGGCAATGACCACCGTCATCAGTCGACACCCCATGTTGCGTGCGATCGTCACCGAAGACGGACATCGAGCCATCAATCCTGATCCGTATGTCGTCCCCGTGGTTGACTGCCGGAACCATGCAGACCCCGAGCAGGCGTTGGGAAGGTGGCGAGCACGATATTCGACGCGGACCGCTCCTGCCAGCCAGTGGCCACTGGTTACGGTCGCGGCCGCCATCGCCCCGGACGGGGTGCATCTTGGATTCTCCATAGATGTTCTCGTATGTGATGCCTCAAGCTTTGGCCTCTTCTTTGACGAGCTATCCAAGGCATACGCCGGAATACCCCTGCCTGCGGCGCCAACGCGAACCTTCGCTGAGCATTCTTGCGCTGTCGCCGATGGACAGCGGGTGAGCCCGACTGATCGCCAATTCTGGGAGGAGCGAGCCCAGATGCTGCCACCGGCACCGAACCTCGGAGCCTTGCCCGTGAGCAACGAGACGTTTGATCGGGTTACGTGGAGGCTCGATGAAGAACTAGACAGTCAGATTCACTCTCGTGCCAGAGCGCTCAAGGTCACACCAACCGTGCTGTTCTTGACCGCATACGCACGTACGTTGGCCGAACATGTGGGTGCAGAAGACATGACTGTGATGCTGACTGTTTTTGACCGTCCGCAGGGATTTGAACAGGTGATCGGTGATTTCACCACGCTGGTTCCGTGTGCTTTGCACGTTGGAGAGCACCCTGATGAAGACATTCGTGGCATCGGCGAAAGTCTCTTTGAGGTTCTCGATCACACCACCGTCGCTGGCCCCGAGATTGTTTCAAAGCGTAGCGCCTACGACGGTGAACCGTTCCGCCTACCGGTAGTTTTTACCTCGACTCTGGGTACGCAGGTTGACGGAGGGGAAAGCGAATATCGACTTGGTGACCTAGTGTGGGGTGCGAGCCAGACTCCGCAGGTGAGCCTAGACCACCAGGTCTATCAGTGGCGCGGACGCCTCGTGGCGCAGTTTGACGGGGCGAACTCCATCTTTGGAGTCGAAGGAATGAACGCATTCGTCTCGTCCTACAAGAAACACCTGCGCGCACTGCTCCCCGAGCAAGAGATGGAAGCTGATGCGGGAGTTGACTCGATGCCTTCCATCACGGATGTCTCTCACAGCACTGCGGAAGAAATTTGCAGCGTGTGGAGAGGGATCCTCGGCGACGTTGACATTGAACCAAACAGCACTTGGAGCGCATTGGGGGGTGATTCTCTCGACGCGATCCGAGTGGTTGCGGCGCTACGCCGGGAGGGGATCGCCAGTGACATTGACGAGATTCTAGGCGGTATCACGCCAGCAGCGCTGGCTGGACGAACAATAAGCAAGCGTAGCTTTGAGTTAGTGCGCCACGCAGAAGGCGAGCCTTTCCCGCTGACACCGTTGCAGCAGGCGTATCTCGTGGGCTCCCAAGGCGGTTGGTCCTTCTCGCATGACTCGGCCCACTTCTATGTTGACTACTATGACCCAGACGCCACTGGGGAGAGCCTCACTCGCGCCGTTGCCGCACTCATCCGGCATCAGCCGATGCTCCGTGCAGTCATTACTGATGATGGACAACAGGTCATTCTTCATGAGGACGACCCCGCACTGGCGAATCTTCCGATTTCGGTAGAAGACCTTTCGCAGCATTCTGAGGAAGCTGTCGAGGAGGCGATAGAGGACATCCGTCGCACCTGGCCACATGAGCCTATCGATCCTCACCAATGGCCCAACTTCCGTGTACTCGCGCAGATGCTTCCCCACGGTGGCGCACGTGTGCACGTGCAGGCCAGCCTGCTATTCGTCGACGGGTGGTCGTTCTACCTTTTCTTCGATCAGCTCTTCGCTTTCGCCGACAACCCCAATATGGTCATCCCGGCGCCTTCTTTGACCTTTGCTGACTACCAGGTAAGCGTGGCGCAAGAGGAACGGGAGAAAAGGGAGCACGATGCCGCTTGGTGGCGTGAACGGCTTGATCTCCTTCCGCCCCCAGTGCAGCTTCCCCTCCAAGGGACCGAAGGAAGGGGAATGCGTCGTGACTGCGCACGCGTCAGCGCGAAACGTGCAGAGGAATTCTTCCAACGGTGCCGAGAGGAGGAGACCACGCCCACTGCGGTTATTGGAGGAGCTTGGGCTCAGGCGGTCTGTGAGCTATCCGGTTGTGAAGAGCTGCTGATGACTGTGCTCTACTTCAATCGTCGTCCGCTTGCCGAGGACATCGATCGCGTCTTGGGCCCCTTCGCGACAACTTCCCTGGTGCACTGCAACCCGAGAAGCTGGGGGGACGCCCTCTACGAAGGATTTGCCGAACAGTTGGCAATCACGTTGGCGCACTCTGCAATAACTGGAGTGGAGGTAGCGCGAATGCTCTCACGTCATCGCGGAAGCCAAGAGGTTGTTTCTCCGGTGGTTTACACGTCAACGCTGGGGTTTGGTGACGGCGCCAAAGACGCAACGACTGCAAGAATTGATGAGAGCGATGTCTATGAACGAGTAGTCACCCCGCAGGTTCTGCTCGATCTACAGGCATCGATGGAAAACGGTTCCATCGCCATCAATCTCGATTCGCCAATGGGCGCGTTTGCAGAAGATGCCACCGCGTCATTGCTCGCCTTTGTTGTCGAGCATGTTGATGCATTTATCGATAACCGTTCGCCACAAGTGGTGCTTGATTCCTCCTTGGTGGCGCCAGCAAAGACGGAACGAAACGACGCGTTAGACGCGCTTCCTTGGAGTAAGAAAGTCTGCTCTCCAGTTTCGCTGGATGCGGTCACACAAGAATTTTCGCGTGCCCTAAGCCACGATGTCGATGACACTGCTCATTTCTATGAAGCCGGAGGCGATTCGCTGTCGATGGTGCGCGTAATTGCTGGATTGCGTTCCCGCCACGGATTGTCCATCACCCCAGAAGAGTTCCTAGCACAGCCCACTCCCTCAGGTGTCGCCGCGGTGGCACGCCCACAACTAGACCCAGACGTGCACGTCTTGCCACTGAGCGATGGAACGGGAGAGCCGTTGTACCTGCTGCATCCGTCGGGAGGCGATGTGCTGTGTTACATGGCGCTTGCGCGTGCAATCGCGCCTCGTCCGGTTTATGCCTTGGCTGACCCAGGGCTGGATGGAACACCGATGCCCGTCGATCTAGAATCCGTGGCCCGCTGCTATGGTGATGTCATTGTCGCGCATCGCGCAAAGCTAGGCCACGAAGGACGCCACGGGCTGCATGGATTCGGCTACGGGTTGTTCCTCGGCGGGTGGTCTATGGGTGGTACCGTGGCGCAATTGCTGGCTCGCACCTTGATTGAGCGCGGGATCGATGTTCGCGGCCTGCTGCTCGTGGATTCCAACTCACCAGATCGCATCAGAGAGCTGACGGGGTTGGCAGAGACAGAAGTCGACGCAGAGTTTGCCCGCCGGTACGTACGTTCCCTTCAGGCCTTTAGTCGTCTGGCTATTGAGGATTCGGCGATCGCTGCGGGAGATCCCGTTGAGGCGGTGTCTGAAGTACTCACTCGGCAGGGACTCGACATGGGAGACATCGATAATCGCCTCGGCGTATTCACTCGGCATCTCGCCGGCTTAGCCCGCCTAACGGCACAGCCATTGGCCAACGTGCCAACGCTCCTAGCCGTGGCTGGCCAGCGAAGTCCCGCCAACTCGGGAGTTGGAATGGGCGTCGACGATGCGGTTGACGATGAGTTTTTGGGATGGGGATCGAATTTGCCCGAGGAGACGACGGTGGTAGTGGTGCCAGGACACCACTACACGGTGTTGTCGGAGCCGGGCTTGAGCGGAATTTCGGAGAGATTAGTGGAAATGCTCGACACCATTGAATCCACGATGGGGGACAGGAAATGACAAAACAAGAGTCGAATCAGGCACAGAGCAGGCCTGACTATGCTTCTGCTCCCCGCTTGTTGTGGGCGCACCTCAACGGGCGCGGCCCATTGCTCGCACTGGCGATTGGCTGCGGCATCGTGGCTGGAATCGCGGAAGTGACACCCGCATGGGCGATGTGGAAAGCCGTGACTTCTATAGCTGAGAGCGCGCGTACGTCGGGCGAGGGGGCTGCGCGGACCGTGTTGCTAATGGCGCTGGTTTGCCTTGCGGCGGTGGTCGTCAAATCGACCTTCTTCGCCGTCTCCACTGGTCTGGCGCACCTTGTCGCCTTCGACGTTATTGCCGAGATTCGTCTGCGCTTGGGAAGGACCTGGAATGCGATGAGCGTGGGGTCCGTGGCGCGGATCCACTCCGCGCGAGCGAAGACGGTGGCGCTCGATCACTGCGAGAAGCTAGAGCTGTTCATCGCCCACGCTGTGCCCGAGGCCGCCGCGGCGCTCACTGTGTGGTTGAGCGTCACCGTCTGGCTGTTCATTGTGGACTGGCGCCTGGCAACCGCGACGATCGTGCTGGTCCCCATCGCCTTTGCCACGATTGTTCACGCCATGCGGTCCAACGGGCATCGAATGGGGCAGTGGGTTGCGGCCAAAGACGACATGGGCGCGGCCATCCTCGATTTCCTCACGGCGATGCCGGTCATTCGGGTGTTCAACCGCACCGGTCAGGAGCATCAACGCACCAGCGACGCCGTTCGTCGGAACGCAGAGCTCCAATCCTCGTGGGGGCGGGCCTTCGTTGCGTGGGGCGCACCCTTTTCCACTCTGGTGGCCAGCGCGATTGCGATCATTGCCCCGGTGGCGACGTGGCTTCTGGCTATTGATGCCGTCGACGTGCCCACCGTCTTACTCTTCCTGATCCTGGGACCGACCTACCCCGTGCCCCTAGTGACGATGTTCTACCGGCTCGTGGCGCTGCCGTTGCTTTCTAACGGCGCTGTGGAAATCGAGCGACAGCTGTCGGCTATTCCTGACACCGGGTTGGCCCGGGACAGGGGTTCGAGCGGCGCTTACCGGGGGGCGGCAGCTTTAGAGGCGTCGGCAAGCGAAGTGCGAATCGAGCACGTGAGCTTTTCCTATGGGCCTGGAAACCTCGCGCTTGACGACGTCTCCTTCACCGCTGAAGCAGGAAAAGTGACCGCGCTGGTGGGGCCGAGCGGCGCTGGAAAATCGACCGTTGGCGAGCTCATTGCCGGTTTCTATACCCCAGATACGGGTCGAGTTAGCATCGGCGGCGTTGACATCTCGGAGCTGAGCGACGCGGAACTCTACGGGCAGGTCGCGGCCGTATTCCAGAAGCCACACCTCATGGCAGGGACCATCCGAGAAAACGTCGCACTTGCTCGGCCCGATGTGTCGGACGAGGAGCTGCGCGAAGCCCTGCGCGCCGCAGCAGCTGACGCCTTCGTCGACGAATTACCCGAGGGAGTGGACACTGTTCTCGGCGAAGGCGGATCGGGTCTATCCGGCGGACAGCGACAGCGACTGGCGATCGCACGCGCCTTCGTCGCGGACCGACCGATCCTAATCCTCGACGAGGCCACTGCGGCAACGGATCCAGAAAACGAGGAACTCATCCAGCAGGGGTTGGCTCGCCTGACCCAAGGCAGGACAGTCATCGTCATCGCGCATCGTCTGGGAACAATCCGGCACGCTGACTGCATCAATGTGATGGAAGCAGGCAGGATCGTCGAGTGCGGAACGCATAAGGAACTCCTGGCGCTCAATGGGTACTACTGGCGCCTGTGGAATGGCACCGCCGCAGCAGAAAGCAACGAAACAGTGGAGGACGAAACGCGATGAAGCAACTAGTGACGATGTTCCGCCTGCTTGGCACCGCCCGCCGAGCCGTCCTAGGCGGAGTACTCATGCGCCTCGTGCAGTCGCTCGCCCTTGGCATTGCATTTGGCTCCGCAATGCGGCTGGTTGCCCGCATCATTAACGGCGAACAGGTTGATCACGGCACCGCGCTGCGTACCGCCCTTGCTTGCGCCGCGTCACTGCTTATCCAGCTGGCTGCAGGATGGGCCGCGGCACGACTGTCGTGGCTGGCTTCGTACCGAGCCGTGGCGAACATGCGCCTGGCACTTTTACAGCACCTCCGGGTGATCCCCGTCAATGCGCTCGGGCGACGCTCGCGCGGGGACATCGCGGCTCTTCTCAGCACGGATCTGCAGCTCATCGAGGACTTCCTCGCGGAGGGAATGCCCCGACTCGGCCAGGCCTTGGGAATTCCACTGCTGGTGATCGTCGCGGTGGGCCTTAATGATCTCACTCTGGCGGGTGCGTTGGCACTGCCGATCCTCGCGATGGTGCCGGTGATGTCGTGGTCGAGTAAGAAGTTGGCTGCGCTGGCGGACCGGCGGCAAGCAGCGCAAGCAGGCGCCTCGGCACGCATGATTGACCTCGTGACCGCGATGCCTGCGCTGCGGGTCTATTCAACCCGCGAGCGCACCGAAAAGTGGTACAACCAGGCCGTGGAGGAGTTCCGCGCCATCTCGGTGGAGATGGTCCACCGGCTCATCGTTCCTTCGAGCCTGGCCGGCCTCATCCTTATGCTCGGCATTCCTCTCGTTGCCGCCACCGGCGGTTGGTCGGTATCCGAGTCGGCCGCCTCCGCGGCCTTGGTCGGAGTGGTCCTAGTCATCGTATTGAGCGTCTATCAGCCGGTGCAGGGGCTACTGTCGACGAACGAATCGTGGCAGATGGCGCAGGCGGCGCTGCGAAGGGTGCAGGACATCTCCGACATCCCCGCACTGCCGGAGCCGGAGAACCCGGTGCAGCCTCCGAGGCAGTTCGACGTTGAGCTGAGCAATGTCAACTACGTCTATCCCTCGCAGGCGCAAGCTTCGGGCAAAGCACGCGGGACTGAGGCGCTGAGCGGGGTGAGCCTGCACGCCCGCGCCGGGGAGATGACTGCGATCGTCGGGCCGTCGGGCTCCGGCAAGTCCACGGTGCTGAGCTTGATTTCTCGCTTTGATGACCCAACCTCCGGCAGCATCCGGATCGGCGGCGTCAACCTGAAAGACATCGCCGCCGGCGACCGCAGCGATTTGGTGACCGTTGTGTTCCAGGACGTCCATCTCTTCCCCGGCACCATCGCGGACAATATCGCCGCCGCTCGCCCCGGTGCCAGCCGTGGCGACATCGAGCGCGCCGCTCGCATCGCCTGCGCCGACGAATTCATCGCCGTGCTTCCCGACGGCTACGATACGGTCCTCGGCGAAGACGGAGCCGGACTGTCGGGCGGGCAACGGCAGCGGTTGTCCATCGCACGAGCAGCGCTGAAGGACGCACCCATCGTGCTCCTCGACGAGGCGACGTCGGCTCTAGACCCCGTCAACGAAGCTGCCGTGCACCGCGGTATTCAATCCCTATGCCAGGGCCGGACGACGATCGTTGTCGCGCACAAGCTGGCGACCATCCAGGCCGCCGACCGCATCGTGGTGCTTGACGCGGGGCGGATCGCCGAGGCCGGCACGCACAGGGAACTGCTCGACCGCGGGGGCGTGTATGCCCGCCTGTGGAAGACCACGGCTGAGCTGGAGGAATGGGCACTGTAAAGGGATGATGGGGTGGACTAGCTGCACCGCGGGCGATCGGGTTATGGAGCGGAACTCCCACACCGGCCGCCCACGGTGCTAAGGGCGGGCTGTGTTTGAGCGGGTCAAGTATCAAATGTGGGACACAGCTCGGAAGCCCCCTCGTTGATTTCATGGTGGGCGGTACAAACGTTTGCGTGGCGGGGACAGTTGTCGTTATCCTCAACATGCCCACTAGATGGCATACATTTCCATTAGTGGCTCTTGTTGGTAGTGCGAAGGGAGCGCTGAGTAGATGCCCAAGCGGAAGTACGGCATGATACTGGTCTCCTTGAGCGTCGCCCTCGTCCTAGCGATGCTCGCTGGCACCAGCCTCGGCGCGCTGGGCTTCCAACCTGGGCTGGTGCTGCAGGCTCTATCGGCACCGTCAGACCCAGCGAATACTCTCGTCTCGGCCGCGCTTCAACTCAAAGAAATGCGGATACGTACCCAAAGCCACCGCAGCATCAAACAACACACCCGCCTGCTCACCGCGCGGAATACGCGTTAACACCGGACCAAAGAACGCGCGATCCCCAAGCTCAATCACAGGCGTACCAACATCATTGCCCACACGCTCCATCGCCCGAGCCTGGAACTCCCGCAACTGACCATCAACCTCATCAGTATCCGCGACGTCAGCAAACGACGCAGGCAACCCCACCTGCTCCAACGCCTGCGCAATAACCCCGTTATACGCGCCGAAACCCTCCTTGCCGCCCTGGCCACCGTTATGAATCAACGTGCCCATCGCCGTATACAACTCGTCAACCTTCTCCGGCCGCTCCAACGCCACCTTCGCGAACACACGCGCCGGGCCCCAGTTAGCCTGCATCTTCGCCTTATAATCCTCCGGCAACTCCTCGCGACCCTCATTAAGAACCGCAAGACTCATCGGAGCGAAAGTCACCGCGACGCCACGAACCTTCTCCACCTCCTTAATCCAACGGGAAGTCACCCAACAAAACGGGCAAGATACATCAAAATACAACGTCACAGGGGTAGGGGAAGTACCCATCACAAGGCTCCTTCTAGACGAAAAATCGATACCCAGCTTTCACCCACACCAACGCAGCCAGCAGCGCGAGTATTCCTGGGTATGTACTCGAAGCATGAACCCATCGGCCAACACACCCCCAGCAGCCACAGCGCGCGATTACAGTGCTAAACCCTACCGCACCGCCTGGGTCGCGGCATGGTGGTTCATCGACTTCGCGATCACAGCAACCGCCGTCGCCACCGGACAACTTTCCGGACTGTCGCTGAACTACCTCTACCTAGTCATCGGCATATTTCTCCTGGGCCTGCAGACAGACGTGGTACTCCAACTTCCCAAACACGCCACACCGCGCGCCATATACGGTAGCTCTGCGATGTACCTCGCGATGTCAGCGGTGATGTGCCTAGCAATGCTCGAGCCTGGAAGGTTTGTGTCCATCATCCGCTTCATCGCCGGCCCTGCCGTGCTCATCCTGGCAATACGCTATGTGAAGGATCTCACCGACCAACGCTTCGACAAGACCGGCGGGGAAAGCGCGTAAGGCGGCTGGGTTGTCCGCCCCGAAGGTAACCTAGAAACCATGAGCGACACCCCCAGCCACCACAAGCGCCGCGCCGCCACCGACTACACCTCCACCAACTACTGCATCGCCTGGGCAGGCGCCTGGTGGGCCGTCTTGCTCGCCGTCATCGTCGTCTCATTTACCACCGGCAGCTTCGCGGATAGTCCCAGCAATTACCTGCACCTTGGTGTGTCCCTGATGGTCTACGTTATTCAAACCCTGGCGGTGTTCGGCCCGCGCGCGAAGAGCCCCGCCGCAAAGCTCCATCAGGACAATGTCCTCTACTACGCCCTAGGCCTGATGTTCGCACTGGCTATGCTGCCGCAGAACGGCCTAGTCGCAACAATCCGCTTGGTGTTCTCCCTGGTGGTGCTGGTTGTGGCCGTGCGCCATTTCCGCGCAGCCCGCAGGCTTCGCGCCGAGCAGCGCTAGCCACACACACAAAAACTGGCGGCCCCTTATGAAACGCGGGCCGCCAGCGATTTAGCCGCCTACTTACGGTTTTGATCAACCCGTCAACCAGCACACTGGGTGTCGAGCACGAGGTTTGTGAAGCCCTCGCGATTCTCCGACTTTGATTCACGAGCCAGCTTCAGCAGGCGCCTGTCGATGCTGAAGTAGTAGGAAACCGACGACAGAATGAAGAAAATTACGGCGATACCAACGATATTCCAGATCATGGTGCACGTTTTCGCCCGGCAGCGCGCGGCCGTACCGACTGGCGCCAGGTAGCGAGGCAACTAGAAGGGCACCCCGCAGCGGACGACCACATTCGAATACGGCACCACGGAACCAGTGCGTACCACGAATTTCGCGTCCGCAACCAGGAGTTTTAACTCCTCATGACTAACAATCTCTTGCTGGGCATCCGCAACATAGAGCGCAAGTTCCTCACCAAACGCGGCGGGGGCTTCCTTCGCCACCACCACAGACTCCGCCACAATATGCGGCAACAGGCGGCCGGTCACGTCGAAGAACTCGGGGTATCCGAACTCCACGCTCACATCCACCACCGGCACATGCTCCGGGATAGGCAGTCCACAATCCGCAATCACAAACGAATCAGTGTGCCCAAGCTCGGCGGCATAGGCCAGCAGATCACGGTTGATTAATCCTTCTTTAACACGGCAGTTCAGCCCCCTTATCAGGGTAAGAGACCTGCGCGCCGGCATGCTGCACCGAGAAAGCCGCCACGGATACCGCATGCTCCGCCGCAGCCACCAGATCACACTGATCCGGATGCGCCGCCATATGCGCCACGAAAGCACCAGCGAAGCAATCACCGGCGCCTGTTGTATCCACGGCGGTGACCTTGGGGCTCGCAACAGCAACAGGCTCAGGGGCATCTGCAGACGCAACCAGCGCACCGCGGGCACCAAGAGTCATCACAACCGAAGCGAAACCAGCCTCCAGCAGGGCAGCCACACGAGCAGCATCGCCCGCCGGCACCGGCAGGCCAAGCTGCTCAAGCACCAAACCGCCCTCATGCTCATTGACCATCAACGGATCCGCAGCCAACAAGGCCTCACGATCCACCTCAATCACCGGAGCAAGATTAACCACCACGCGCCGGCCCGCCGCCACAGCCATGTCTACAGCCTGGGCAAAACCAGAAGCCGGAACCTCGCCCTGCAACAGTAGCATCGCGGCGTCATCAATCACGGAACCATTGTCGGAGACAAACGCGGCGTCCACCTGCTCGTTCGCTCCGGGGATCACAACAATCGAGTTCTCCCCGTCATCCGACACCTGGATAGCAGCAAAACCAGTATTCGTGTCCAACTCGCGAGTGGTGGCCAAATCGACGCCGCTGGAACGCAAAAACTCCAGCGCGACATCGGCGTATGCGTCGCAACCATAGGCGCCAACAAACGCCACCCGCGCGCCCTGCAACGCCGCAGCAACAGCCTGATTCGCGCCCTTACCGCCAGCCGTATGCGTCAGAGAAGAACCCAACAGGGTCTCCCCGGGCTTCGGGTGGCGGGGCACACGCACAACCTGATCGGCGTTGATCGAACCAACCACCACAACATCCACAGACGGGGCAGCGGTCTTTGGCGAAACAGAACTAGACATACTTAGACACTCTCACACAGGTCAAACAAACAGTGAACGAGCTTTACTTGAAGTCGGCGACATTGTCCTTGGCGACGGTAACAACCTCGACCGGAACCTCGGCCTCAACCGGCTCACCCTTAGCCAGCTTTGCGGCCTGCTTGCCGCCAGCAACGTTATCGGAGGCGACGAAGGACGCGACGTCACCGCCATTAGCGGAACGGTCGACCGCCCCAAGACAGTGCGGGAGAGGATGAACCAGCACACCAGGCCCGACAGCATCATCATCAGGATGGGAATCGGCAGATCGTGGCTGGTGGAACCCATCCAGTTGACTGCGCCAGAGCTGGCGATGGGGGAGCTGCGCAACATGTGGAAGCCCACTACCGTTCTCAACTTGTGGTTCCATGGTGGCAATCTCCACCAGTCGCGTCACTACAGTCGCTACATGGCGCTGCAGCTCAAAGCCCGGATGGAAGGTTTAGACACCCCCGTCTACGAGGCAAACCCAGTGGCTCGGGAGCAGCTGGGGTTGTAGGGCAACCCGGATGGTTGTTAGAAAGTAAACTCCGACAGGCGGCGGCTGATCTGCACACAGTAGGTGGCCGCCACCAAACCCACCAACGCCGGAATAAACCAGCCATGGGAGCCCACCACACCCAACACAACGGCAAGCGCGGTCACCACAACCCACCCGTAGGCCGCACCCCGCCAACGCCTGGCACGAGCGGCGTACTCCACAGGGTTAGCCACACGGGTGATGACGCCGCCGTGGCCCGCGTCTACCTCCACCAACGCGCTGGAGTGCAGGTGGAACACCTGTACGCATCGGATCAGAAGTAGCAGGCACACCAAGCCGCTGGCGCCAAGCAACGCTAGTTCCATTGTTCCTCCCCAAAATGTGCATCCTGATCAGCGAAAATATCGCCGTGTGGGTGCTCTGCTGTGTGGTCGATCGGGTAGGGGAGCTCATCGGGAACGACGGGACGGAACAACAGTTCCGCAGCACACGCCTGGGTGATGGAACCCGCCACCAAAGCGATGCCCGCAAGACCCATGCCGTTCGAATACACTGCGGATTCGCCCAAGCCCAACGCATGCATGCCCATCATGGCGGTGCCTGCGCACGCTTCAACGAAGCTCGCGGCCATCGCCCAGCGCCACCGGTTCAAATTGGCCAACGCCGAGGGCCACATCAGGTGCGGCTCGAAGCCCTCCGGAAGGGTGCTTACCCGCGGGCGCTCCAAGAACTCTTCTTCAAAGAACAGTCCAGCCGGTTCAGTAGCCTCCAGTTGCCCAGCAGCCTGCGTGGCAACAACCGTGTCCGCTGTGTCTGCCGAGTCTGCCGGTTCAATCCTGTCGATGGTGTCGACAGTGTTAGGGGTGTGCGCCGAAGCTTCTTCGTCGCTGTGGCGGAACATTGTCCGCAGCACGGACTCTTCCTCCGTTTTAGTCTCCGTCGCGACAGCAGCAGCATAGGCACTTACCCCGTGCACGCGGGCAAAATGCGCGGTGGGGGTCTCCTCTGATCGGGGTTCAGGTTGTGAGAGTGACTCATCTGTGGCCCTGCGGCGGGGAGTGCGGCCTTCGCGTGCCAACAACTCCGCCACGCTAATACCCTTGTTGCCCTCCGGATCGGAGTGTATGCGTGGCGCGCGGCGGGGGAGAATCTGCTCGGGTTTTTCCCACACAGGCTGCTCAGCATTACTATCCGCTGGCGCATTGGCCATCGCGGCGTCATCATCAATATTGTGAGCAGGCCACGCCTGCTGCTGCTCGGATGCCGGTGCCGACTGCTGGGGGAAAGAACCGGTTGTCAGGCGCGTCTGCCCCTCAAAGGTGACAACAACATCAACGTTGTCAGGCAGATCGCGGGGCTGAACATTCACGCAGACATTCTTACCCGCAGCTGAGTAAAAAACCGGTTGCCCCGCCGCATGTTTCACACCCCGTGTTCAACCCACCGCAGTGAACCTTGCCTCACAGGATGGGCAACGCGGCGTCATGGATAATAGTCCGCATGACTACACCGACCACCAGAGTTCCCAACTCCCAAGCAGTACCCCTACTGCTTGCGCTCTTGGCTGCAGTGTTCGCCTTCCAACTCAACGCATCCATGCTGTCGCCGGCACTAGCAACCATGAGCCGCGAACTTGACGCCACCGACGCCCAAATTGGTCTGACACAAACCGCCTTCTTCACCGCAGCCGCACTCTTTTCCCTCTTCCTCCCGCGCTGGGGTGACTTGATTGGCCGCCGCAAAGTGCTGCTGGGCATGCTGCTGGCTACCGCCATCGGCTGCGTCGTTAGCGCACTAGCCCCCGGGGTGGGCACCCTGTTTGTTGGTCGCGTGATCCAAGGCGTTGCCGGCCCCACCGTCCCCATGTGCCTGATCATGCTGCGCGCACACGTGCCCAATGACAAGCAATACGCACTGCTCATGGCGATCCTCACCTCCGTCAACGGTGGTATCGCCGGTGTGGACGCGCTGGCCGGTGGGTGGCTAGCTCAACACTATGGTTTCCGCAGCATCTTCTGGGTGATGGCCTTGATCTGCGCCGTCGCCGTCATCGCCGTGTTCCTGCGCACCGGGGAAACTAAAGCGGCCGTCACCCAACCCATGGACTGGGTAGGCGTTGCACCACTTGTCATCGCTCTGGGTTCGGTACTGATCGCCTTTAATGAGGCCGGCAAACTCGCCGACGCCCGCTGGTGGCTGGTGGCGGTGCTTATCGTCGTCGGCATTATTGGTTTCGTCGCATTCTGGAACGTCGAAAAGCGTAGCCCGCACCCGCTGGTGACCACCGACTATATGCTTCAGCGCCGCACCTGGGCTCTGCTGTCGACCACCCTGTTGACCATGACTGGCGTGTTCGCCGTGATGAACGGCCTGGTGCCCAACATTGCCCAAGCCGAAGGCATCAACGCCGACGTCGTCTCTTGGTGGACACTGACCCCCTACGCCCTCGCCGGCCTAGCCATGGGGCCTATCACCGGCAAGCTCGCCGCCAAGCTGGGTTACAAGCTCGTCCTGCAAATCGGTCTGGTCGGCACTGTCGCCGGCCTGGCAGTATTGTGGCTGCTCAGTGACGGAATCAGCCGCACAGCATTGCTTCTACTGTCGCTGTTTATCGGCATCACCTATGCGGGCATGTCCAACATCATGCTCAACGGCCTGGGCATCGTGCTATCGCCCGCGGACAACCAGGGCTACCTGCCGGGCATGAACGCCGGCGCCTTCAACCTGGGCGCGGGCTTGAGCTTCGCGATCCTGTTCGCCGTGTCCACCGCGGCAAGCCCCAGCGCGGGTATCTTTGCGGGTGCCGTCATTTTGTTGCTCGCGGCCGCAACCTCCACGCTGATCCCCGCGCCCGCACGCACCGAAGACAGCAACTAACACCACTGTTGAACGCTAGGAAAGAGGCCAAAACCCATGCGTGACATCATCCTCGACTGCGATCCTGGACACGACGACGCCGTCGCCATCATCCTCGCGGGCGGCAATCCCGCCATCAATCTGCTGGGTGTCACCACTGTCGGCGGCAACCAGACCCTGCCGAAGGTCACCCGAAACGCACTCGCAACCTTGCGGGTCGCCAGGCTTGATGACGTCGCGGTCTACCCCGGTTGCGATCGCCCCCTGGTCCGCAGCGTGGAGGTCGCCGAAGACATTCACGGCGACAGCGGCCTCGACGGAGTGGAGCTGCCCGAGCCCACTCACGGTCCGGAAGACACCCATGCGGTGGACTTCATCATCGACACCGTCATGAATAGCGAACCCGGCACCATCACGCTCGTTCCCACCGGTCCGCTGACCAACATTGCGATGGCCGCCCGCAAAGAACCCCGCATTGTTGAGCGCGTTCGCGAAGTCGTGCTTATGGGCGGCGGCTACCACGAGGGCAACTGGTCAGCCGTGGCGGAGTTCAACATCAAGGTCGATCCAGAGGCCGCGCACATCGTGTTCAACGAGCCCTGGCCGGTGACCATGGTGGGCCTCGACCTCACCCACCAAGCACTATGCACCCCCGAAGTGGAAGAAAAAATCAAGGCCCTGGGCACAGAGGCCAGCGAATTTGTCGTCGGCCTCATGGGCTTTTTCCGAAAGGCCTACCAAGCCAACCAAGACTTCGTCGACCCGCCCGTACACGACCCCTGCACCATTGCCTACCTGATTGACCCGAGCGTCGTCAGCACCCGAAAAGTCCCCGTGGACGTGGAGCTCAGCGGAGCACTCACCACCGGCATGACGGTGGCTGACTTCCGTGGGCCCGCCCCCGAAGACTGCCACACACAGGTGGCAGTCAAGCTCGATCACGGCCGCTTCTGGGAACTCGTCACCGAAGCGATCGCTGCGATCGAAACACGCTAGCGCTAGCCGTGTTGCTCAGAGCTTAAGAGTATCTCCGAAGGGGTGATCAGCGCCGAGCCGGGCTTATCAACGTGGGTGACATAGGCGCGCTCCGTGCTGCCCTGAATGATGTAGTCACCCACCCGGTAGCGACCACCGTTTTTACCCTCCACGCGCGGCAATTGACCCAAGGCGTTGGAAGAATTGACCCGCTCTGTGGGCTCGCCATCGCCGAAGGTCACCAGTAGGTCATTACCGGTGCCGCAGGCAGACAGCACACCCACCATCGATACGCCCGCCACAGCAGTGACCCACCAACGCGCGACCATACGATCAACTCCTAGTAACAGATTTTTAGACTTCGGTGATGCGGGGGATAGCGTCCAACAATCGCTGGGTGTACGGAGAATCAGGGTTATGCAGCACGCGGCTTACCGGGCCTTGCTCCACAATCGAGCCCTCATCCAACACGATGACATCCTGGCACAATTCGCGCACCACGCCTAGGTCGTGGCTCACAAACACCATCGACAGGCCATAATCGATGCACAAATCCGTCAGCAAGTTCATCACCTGTGCACGCACGGACACGTCGAGGGCACTGACGGGCTCGTCCGCTAACAAAATATCCGGGCGCACACTCAACGCACGCGCAATAGAAATGCGCTGGCGCTGTCCGCCCGAAAACTCGTGCGGATAACGGCTGGCCAAGGCCGGATCAATACCGACCTCTTCCAACACCTCAGACACACGCGCCGGGTCATTAATACCCTGGGCGCGCAGTGGCTCGGCAACAGCATCGCCAATGGTCATCCGCGGATCCAAAGAATCAAAAGGATCCTGGAACACAGCCTGCACCGTGCCCTTGGCAGTCACAGAACCCGCAGTGGGCTCGCTGAGCCCCGCCAGCAGTTTGAGCAACGTGGTCTTGCCCGAACCGGAACCACCCACAACACCCAAGCGCTGATGGCGGTAGAGGTTCAAGTCCATCGGATGCAATGCCGTGTACTGCTTCGAGCGGCCGAACAACGTGCGACCGTACGTCTTTGAAATGCGATCCGCGCGCAACACGACGTCATCATCCGTGCGCGATACCTCCCGCCACTGCGGTCGGGCCTGAGCCACCCCCGGCGCATAGCCCGCCAACTGGGAGGAGGCCACCGTATACAAATGACCATCAGCATCGCGAGCAGACAAATCAGACGCCGCGAGCAACCCCTTGGTGTAGTCGTGCTGAGGATCGCGCAACACCTGATCCACAGGACCGGTCTCCACCAAAACACCGTCTTTCAGCACCGCGACGTTATCGCAGGTCTGGGCGACCAAACCAAGATCGTGGGTGATGAACAACAGAGCAGTGCCGCGTTCGGCAACCAAAGCAGAAATCAACTCGACGATGTCTTTTTGCACCGTCACATCCAACGCAGTGGTGGGCTCGTCACAGATCAACACATCCGGGTCATTAGCCAACGCCATAGCGATCAACACGCGCTGGCGCTGACCACCCGACAACTGGTGGGGATAACGGCCCAACAGCTCTTCGGCCAGGCCAACCTCGGCGGCCATCTGCTTCAAGCGATCCTTCGATGGGCTACCACCATGCAGAGAAATGACCTCCGCCAGCTGCTTATTGACCCGCATCAACGGATTCAGCGCCGTCATGGGTTCCTGGAACACCATCGAAATACGCTTGCCGCGCAGAGCACACAGGCGCTTTTCGTCCATACCGAGCAACTGCTGGCCCTCGAAATCGATGCTGCCAGACGCACGCAGGTTTTCGGGAAGCAACCCCATGATCGATAGGGCAGTGATGGATTTACCGGAACCGGACTCGCCGATGAGCCCCAGGCGCTGGCCGCCACTAATAGTTAACTCGAGCTGCTCCAACAAAGGCTCGCTGGCCGCAATGGTGAGTGAATCAATCGCTAGCGTGCTCATGCTCGCTCCTTGGTTTTCGGGTCGAAGTAGTCGCGCAAACCATCACCCAGCAGGTTGAAACCCAACACGGTGAGGGCAATAGCTAGACCTGGCCACAAAGCCAACTCTGGTGCCGAGGACAAAGACGCCTGCGCGCTGTGCAGCATCCGCCCCCAACTGGGATCCGGCGGGGGAGTACCCAAACCGAGGAAGCTCAACGCAGCCTCCGCCAAAATCGCCAGGGCGAAAGATACAGAGCACTGCACGATCAACATTCCGGAAATATTCGGCAATACGTGCTTGAAAGCGATAGTCGGGCCGGAAACTTTACTGAGTTTTGCCGCAAGGATGTAGTCGCGGCTCAGCACCTGCAAGGTACCGGCGCGAGCCACCCGGGCGAAACCAGGGATAGTAGCAATGCCTATCGCGACCATCGCAGACGCCGTCGACGCCCCGAACATCGCGCCGGTGACAATAGCCATCAGCAACGCAGGAAACGCCAGCAACAGGTCTGAACCGCGCATAATGACCTGCTCCAACCATCCCCCGCGAACAGCGGCCAGCACACCCAAGGGAGTACCAAAGGTGGCACCAATACCCACTGAAATCAAGCCAACATACAGGGTGATGCGCGAGCCCACCATCAGCGCAGACAGCACATCGCGACCGTAACGATCCGTGCCCAACAGATGCTTGAGCGACGGTCCTTGGAGACGGTCAGCGGCAATAGCGTGGATGGGGTCGTAGGGCGTCCACACAAAGCTCAGCAGCGCGGTAATAAAAACAATGCCCACGATCGTGGCGCCAATTTTCAACGTGCGGTTCATGGCTTAGCTCCTGATCCGTGGGTCGAGAACAACATAGAGCAGATCGACGACCAAGTTAACGATGATGGTGAAGGCAACCAGCAGCATCACAATTGTCTGGACAGTCAGAAGGTCGCGCGTGGTCACCGCATCAAGCAACATTGTGCCGATGCCGGGCAAAACGAACACCTTTTCAATCACCACGGCACCCACGACGACGGTCGCAAGCTGCAGGCCGGTGACGGTGACAACCGGCAGGGCAGCGTTGCGCAGACCGTGGCGGCGCAGGGCCTGCTTAGTGGTTAGCCCCTTGGCCCGCGCAGTGCGGATGAAGTCTTCACTCAAAATATTGAGCACCGCGCTGCGCACGTAGCGGGTCATAATTGCAGACTGCACAGCTGCCAACGCCATCACCGGCAAAAACAGACGAGACAGGAAGCCGGTGAAGCTCACATTCGGCGGCACCCACCCGTTGGCAGGCACCCACCCAAGCTTGACCGCGAACACCGTCACCAGGACAATACCGGCCAAGAAGCTGGGGATAGCGATGCCCACCTGGCTGGTGGCCGTGATCGCGATACCATCCGCATGGCGGTGGCGACGCGCAGCCCACGACCCCATGGGGATGGCGATAGCCAGCGACACAATAATCGCGCACACCACCAAAATCAGCGACACCTGCAGGCGGTCAAGAACCAACTCGGAAATATCCTTACCGCTGGTCATCGATAGGCCAAAGTCGCCCGTCAACATGCCTTTAACCCACTGGCCGTACTGGGTGAGCAGCGGCTGGTCAATACCCAAAGCCGCACGCTTTTCTGCGACGAGCTCGGGCGTGGCCGTCACACCCAGGGCGATTTCTGCCGGGTCTCCCGGCACCACACGCAGCAGAGCAAACACTGCAACACTGGCAACCCACAGGGTCAACACGTAGCGGACAATAATTCTAACAACCCTATTCATTAGTCTTTGCCCCCTTCCCGGCTAATCGGCGCCAAGGGAAGCGCCTGGGTCACACTATTGACTGGTACGCCGGAAATAGCTGGATCCGAGACAACAATGTTCGGCAAATTGAACAGTGTGTCCGCCGCGGCGTCATCAAGAATTGTTTGGATTGCTTTGCGCATCGTGGCGTCCTGCTGATCCTTCGGCCCAGTATCGGCCTCGCTGAGCAGCTGCTGGATTTCGTCACTTCCGAAACCGATGTAGTAGTCGGGGTTGCCGAACATGTTGGGAATATCCCGGGCCTCGACGTGGCTGATAATCGACATGTCAAAATCGTGGCCCTTGTAGACCTTCGCCAACCACACCGCCGGGAATTCCGTGGATTCGATCTTCACATCGAAGCCGACATCCCGCAGCTGGCTCACAACCATTTCTGACGCCGCCTGCGCGTACGGCAGGGAGGGAACGGAAATGGTTACAGGGATGGGCTTGTCTACATCGGCCAACAGCTCCCGAGCCTTGTCCGGGTCGTAGGGGTACTGGTCGGACACGAAATACCATGGGTCGGCGGGGGATGCCGGAACTGCGCCGGTGTCGGTGCCATAGCCATCCCATGCAGTATTGATGACGTCCTGCCGGTTGATCGCATACATCACCGCCTTGCGCACATTGGGATTGTCGAAGGGTGCCCGGCGGGGATTCATCGACAGCACGACCTCGCCATTGGTGGTGCCGACCTCCACGCTGTACTCGCCGCGAGCGTTGATTGTCTCCAACAATTCCGGCGACTGCATGGAGTAGACCACGTCGACATCGCCGGACTGCAACGCGTTGGTCGCAGCGACGGCATCGCCGAAGTAACGCAGGGCAGCGCGGTTGTTTTTCGGAGCCTCGCCCCAATAATCCTCGCGGGCGACAAACTCCAACGACTGGCCCACATTCCACTTGTCGAGAACATAGGGGCCGGTGCCGATGGGATTTTCGGCAAGATTGTCCACACCGTCGGGGCTGAACATGGCACCAACGAAAGTGCCCATGTTCCACAACCAGTTGTTGGAACGCTCTTTGAGGGTGACCTCCAGGATGTAGTCGTCAACAGCTGTTACCGACTCGACCGGATCCATTTGTGCTTTGAGACCGTTAGTCCAGGCATCGGATTGGACGCGCTCGATGGAAAACTTCGCGGCCTGGGCATTAAAAGGCGATCCGTTGGAGAAAGTGACACCCTTGTGCAGGTTGAAGCGGTAGTTTTTACCGTCCTCGCTGATCGTCCAATCATTGGCCAGAAGGGGCTCGATCTCGCCCTGTTGGTTGATGCGCACGAGGCCTTCGTAAATATTGGCCATCATTGCCTGCGGGATGGCGGCGCCGGAGGTCGTGGTGAAGTCCAGTGAAGCGGGAGCCGCAGCTAGCGCTACAACTACTCCCCCCGAATGGGAGCCAGAGGCCGTGTGGATAGCGGTGTGTCCTGCTGAACAGGAACTTAAGACCCCTGCTAAGCACAGCATGACCGCCGCAACTTTTTTGATGCGATTCATGAACATAGACACTAAAACAAGGTGTTCGACGTCACCCTATCTATCCCCTATGGTGGGGGTATGAAGATCTACATCGGACCTGGACACTATCCCGACGTCGCCCGCGCACTATAGGACGGACAGATCTCCGGCGCCGGCCTGGACGTCACCGACCCCGAGCCTCTACCCGACGAGCACCCCCTGTGGTCGATGAGTAACGTCATCATCACCCCGCACACCGCCAACACCATGAACTCCATGGACCGGCTGTTGGCGCCGGTGGTCGCCGCCAACTACCGAGCGTTGGTCGCCGGCGAGACCATGCCTACCGAGGTTGATCCATCCAAGGGCTACTAAGAACTCACCGGGAAACTACTGGGGCAGGGCGGCCGCGATACGGTCAATGGCCGCCACAAGATTGTCGCGGCTGCACGCAAAGTTCAGCCGCGCATGGTGGTCGCCCAAACACTGGTCCTCGGGGGAAAACGCCGCGCCCTCATTCAACGCCACCTTGGCATGCTCCAACAGGTACTCCGCAGGCCTATTAGTGACCTTCGCGATAGACGTGCCGTTGAAATCCAGCCACATCAGATAGGTCGCATCACACGCCCCTGCAATTCGGATACCGGGGATGCGCGCTGGGAGTTCCTCCCTCAACCAATTGACCGTCTCCCACAGGTAGGCGGCTTGGTCTTGAATGAACGACTGGGAGGCGCTGTAGCAGGCGATGGCGGCCTCTTGGCCCAAGATCGACACGCCGCCGCGCGTCACGCTGGGCAGTGCGTCCCAGGTCACGACGTCATTGTCATTGGAGAAAATGATCTGCGCGCACTTAAGCCCCGCCACATTCCAGGCCTTAGAACTAGCGGTGATGGTGATACACACGTCCGGGGCGACGGCGGCTGCAACATGGTGGCGGCACTGGGGGTTAAGCACCAGCGGAGCGTGGATTTCATCAACAATCACGCGGGCATCGTAGTCGCGCGCCAAGTCGCAGATCTGCTGCAAGGTCTCCTGCTCGAACACCAGGCCCAAGGGATTGTAGGGGTTGACCAGAATGATCGACCCTGCGCCGGCCTTGAGCGCTGCCTCCGTTTCGCGTAGATCACCGGTGAGGTCCTCAACCGGAACGTGCACAATGTCGCGGCCGGTCACGCCAGGAATCTGGAAGAACGGCATGTAACTGGGCACCGGGACGATGACAGCGGAATCCTCGCGCGTCAGGTGGCTGATGGACAGGCAGACACCCCGGACGACGTCAGGAACCGCGCGGATCCACTCGGGGTTGGGGCGCCACCCATAACGCTGCGCGTAAAACTCCGACACTGCTTGCCCTAGGCGCTCATCGGGGTAGGCGTAGCCGAACATCTCCCGCTCCACAGCATCGGCGATTGCCTGCTTGACCTCCGGGCACGTAGCGAAGTCGGATTCGGCAACGAACATGGGCAGGACGTCGGGCGAATACGCCCGCCATTTCTCGGTTCCGCGGGCTGCAAGTTCGGTGAGGGTGGGGAAAGTCATGCACTTACCTTAAACTGAAAAGGTGCTCAACCGTAAGCTTTCAAAAGTTGTGGTCGTGATTAGTGGGACAATCGCCGCGACGTGCCTTGTCGCGTGTGGTGATGATTCGCAAGATACCTCGGACACCCTGGTGGTCACCGCTCAGCCGACCAACCCGGATAACCCCGACCCCGCGCCGTTTGTAGCGCAGCAGGTTGAGCCGATTGTCGCGCCGACCCTCTACGAGCCCATCCACGACCCCGGTCTGAACGTGGATTGGACCCTCCGCGGGGTTAGTGCCGCCCCGATCGGGGGCATTGTGGTGCACGTGGATGTCAAGAACCTCAACGAAAGCGCCCTGCCGACCGACGTGGTCAAGGCGACGCTCAAGACCACCGGCTACAACGGTCAGTCCACCAACATTGAGCCGTTGGGGGAGGGCCAGTCTGGTGTTCAGTCGGGTTTGGATCTGCCCTTGGGTAGTGGTGCGACAACCAACTTGGACTTCGCTTTTAACACCACAGTCGGCAACGTTAATGCTGCTGAGCTGCAGCTGGGCAACGTTATTTTCAAGGGTTCGCTGAACATTTAGCCCACTGGTGCCATGGGTGGGCATCGAGGGGTAATGACGCCGCGTTGTGTGAATCATGTCACGTGATGGAACCGTGGGTGGGTGCGCGGCGTCTAACACTGTCGTAAGGGGACACACGACAAGAAAGGGGGACCCCTTGGATATCCAACTAGACCTGCGAAGCATCGACAGCGTCATCACCACCATCACCCAGGCCTACCGCACACCCACACCGCCACCCGGGCTGAACTCCTACACAGGACTCAGTGGTTTAAGCGATCTCGCGCAGATACACAGCGCAGCGCTCACCAGCGCACACGGGGCACAAGAACAATTAGGTGAACGCGTCACCTGGCTAGCCCAGGCGCTCGGCGCATCCATTGAGGCACTGAGCGGACAAAACCTCCTCAACGCCCACGGCTTGGACCTAGACTCCGTGCCCGGCCCCAACCAATCGGTCGTCTTCCCACCCAAACCCGCCATCCACCCAGCACACACCGCCTTCCACACGCCCACCTGCAGCTGTGGTGGCGGCACGATCGCTGGGATCCGCATCCTCATCGCAACCAGCAGACGCGAACTAGCCCAGCAGGCAAGCGAACACTGGACACGCATCCAACAGCAATGCGCAGAAGCCGCCAGCCAGCTGGACAAAGCAGCCCAGGAACTGGCAGGCAGCAACCACGGCGACGTCATCACCCAAGCCTGTGAATCACTAGCGGAAACCACACAGATCGCGCAGCACCTATCCGACAATGCCGGAGCGATGAGTGCGTGGAGCCGCAAGCTCAACGACGCCCTAGACAAGGCCGACGCGGTGCTGTCCGGATACGAAGAGGACATCGCGAAAATCGCAGCGCAGGAAGGTACCGGCAGCGACAACGCGGCTGCTGCAGCGGCCGCCGCACAAGCCGCCGAAAGCGAAGCGGTGGACAAGTTCTACACCGTTGACCTGCCGGCCATCCTCGCCGACGTCACCCCACCCAAGGGCGACATGCTGGGGGTTATCGACGGGCTTGGCAAGGCCCGGGGCGGCGCCAACAACCTCGAGCTGTATTCCCTCGGTGGAATCGGCGGGCTGCACAGCCACGCGGCTGCAACACACGCCGCAGCCGCCGCACCCACCCCAGAACAGCAAGGCGTGAAGACCTCCAGCACAGCGACCCCGCCATCGGGTCTTTCCGGGGTGGGGCGGACCATGGCAATGAGCGCCGCAGGATTGATCGCCGGAGGAGTCGGTTCAGTACGCGGAGGCACGTCCAGCCGATCCAGAACCATTGCCAACCCCACGGTGCTCGAACAGCTGCGGGCAACCGGAACAATCAGCACACCCCACAACCCGCAGAACACCGCCAGTGGTTCCAAGGCAGCCTCTGCGGCGGCCACACCACTGGTGGCGGGCATCAGCGGGGTGCGCGGGGTAGCGCAGCGCAAAAGGGACTAGTCCAGGCACTCCAGGAGGTTTTCCGCGCTAATCAAACACATCGGCAGGCCAACACCGGGGGTCGTGGTTGCCCCGGCATACAACAGTCCAGAAACTTCCGGATCCTGCTGCGTGCCGCGCAAAAACGCCGATTGGCCCAGCGTGTGGGCATAGCCCAAAGCATTGCCCTTGTATGCGTTGAAACGCGACGCAAAATCCTTTGGCCCCATAGCGTGGCGAACAATCACACGTTGGCCAAGATCCGGGACGCCTGCGCGCTGGCCGATAGCCTCAATCGTCTTGTCGACCAGGGCCTCGGCAGCCTGCCGGGCCACCGCGGCGTCATCACCCAACAAGCCCTCATCGGCCAGGGTGGGGATCAAAATAAACAAGTTCTCGCAGCCCTCAGGCGCCACGGAAGGATCAGTCTCGGAAGGCTTACACACGTAGATCGACTGTGACACACCCGGCTGTACGGTGGCACCATCCTTGGGGAAGATCGCCTCGAAATCACGTTCCCACTCGCGCTCCAGGAACAACTGGTGGTGGCTTAACTCCGGAAGTGCACCGCGCACACCAACAAACCCCAACACCACGCCGATACCAGGATCGACCTCTTTGTCCTTCCTGCCCAGCAGGCCGGCCAGGTGGTTGACATCAGCAGCGCCAACAACAACATCCGCATCCACCCGCTTAGGCTCACCGCCTGGGGTGGAAGCTGCCAGCCGGACGCCGCGGGCGCGCCCATCAACCACCTCGATGCCCTCAACCGCGCGGCCGGTGACAATCTTCGCGCCCTGCGCAGTCGCTACATCGGCCACCGCATCAATGATCTTGCTAAAACCACCCATGGGGTAGCGTACGCCCTCAACCAGGTCAGTGTGGCTGAGCAAGTGATACATCGCGGGAGTGCGGGTGGGCTCGCAGGACAAAAACACCGCCGGGTATTCCAGAATGTGGCGCAGACGAATATCAGAAAAATCGCGCCCCACCCACGTGCTCAAAGGAGTACTGAGCAGCTTGGCCAACAGCACCACATGAGCCATGGTCGCTTTGTTAACGAAGTCCGAAAAAGAACTAAACGTGGTGTACAAAAAGCGATCGATCGCGAAATGATAGGTCTGCGTCGCAACCTTTAAATACTCGCGGATTTTTTCTCCCGCGCCGGGCTCGATGGATTCAAAAAGCTCCGCAACCTGCTGGACACCACTGTGGACATCCACGGGCTCGAAACCAGAAGAAAAAACCCGGTATGCGGGGGAGAGCTGGCGCAAATCCAACTGCTCCTGCGCGGAGGTGCCGAACTGCTCGAAGAAATGCTCAAAGGCCTCGGGCATCAAGTACCAACTAGGGCCGGTGTCCCACGTAAAACCCTGATCTTCAAGCAGGCCAGCACGCCCACCGATGGTGTCATTTTTCTCGTACACAGTCGTCTCGAACCCCTCACGGGCCAAAAAGGCTGCGCTGGCAAGACCCGCGATACCCCCGCCGATGACCACAGCTTTCTGTGCCGGCTGCGCGCTATCCGCGGCGTCATCCTTCCAGCCCGAAACCGACTCTGCAGCGCCAGCGGGGTCGCGTTTGAATGCTGTTGTGGCAACCGCCTGCGCTAACAGGCGAACCTTCAGAGCATCCGGCACCCGCACCCGCTCGGTCTCCACATCAGCGGTAGCTAGACGCTGGTTGAGCTCTTGAAACAACAGCAGGGCAGCGGTGACAGCCGCGCGCGGGCCGCGAGGCAGAAAATCCACAGTCGACCGGGCGACGTCCAAATCGTGCGCGATGTCGGCAATGATTTCATCACGAATCGCGTCCGTCATCCCGCCCTCAGACTGGGCAAAATACACCCGCCCCAAAGTGTTGCGATCATGCGCGTAATCCCTCAAAAAATTCACTTTTTGAAAAGCCGCGCCCAAGGCCCGGGCACCGCGCTGCGCCTGGGCATAATGAGCCGGACGCAGCAGATTGTCACTTAGGAAAATATCCAGGCACATCAAACCGATCACCTCGGCCGAGCCATAAATATAAGAACGCAGTTGCTCCGGGGAATACACGTGCAGCTGCCGCTCACCCGTGGCCTTCTCGCCACCGGGAGTGTCAATATCCGCGCGCATCGAATGGAAGAACGCCTCGATATGATCGCGTTTGATTCCCGCCCGCCGGGCAGTCATCGCAAACGCCTGCACCGCAGGGTTGGTTGAAAAACCAGAGTCAATCGCACGGTAGATTTCTGCTTCAAACCCGTCCAACTCGGCGCGGATCGCCGCAGCGTCTAACCCAGCGGCCTCCGCCGTGCCATCCACAATTTCATCGGCTATACGTACCACCGCATACAGGTTCGCGATATCCGAGCGGATACGCCGCGGCAGCAACCGGGAAGCGAGCGAAAAACTCGTCGAGTAAGCGCCGATCACCTTGCTGGCAGCCCCCGCAGACATCGAGTAGTAGTCGTTCAGTGGAAAAGCACACATGCAAGCCATTGTTGCATCTTCGGTAGGCTGTGCCCCATGGCCGAACCCGTAGTGCTGCTGGATTCCGACAACAATCCCATCGGGCATGCTGACAAACAGCATGTCCACACCAAGGAAACTCAGCTACATCTAGCGTTTTCTTGCTACCTCTACAACGACAAAGGTGAGCTACTTATCACCCGCCGCGCCCTGGAGAAGAAAACGTGGCCCGGTGTGTGGACAAATTCTTTCTGCGGCCATCCCGCCCCCGGTGAAAGTTTTGACGCCGCGATCGCTCGCCGCGCGCAGGTCGAGCTGGGCACCAAGGTAGCCGACGTCATCACCATTTTGCCGAGTTTTTCCTACCGCGCCGTCGACGCCAGTGGGATTGTCGAATACGAATTCTGCCCCGTGCATGCCGCACGCATCGATGGCTCCCTCGAGCCCAACCCGGCGGAGGTCATGGACTACGCGTGGGTCGACCCGGCGGCACTGGCGCACAGTGCCCGCAGCATGCCCGAGGTGCTCAGCCCCTGGATGGTGGAGCAAATCGAACAGATCACCCAGCAGCTACCCCAGGATCACTCGGGCGTGGCGATCCCCAGCGCTTTAAGAGCCCTGGCCGGAATGTAGCGAAAATCCGGGCGGTAGTGCAGCTCGTAGTCGTACTCGTAGAGCGCCTTGTCCAACAGATAAGCCTGCAACAGTGCCTCATCGACGGTGCCGCCTGCCTGCCGGTAACCATCAAGTAGCGCCTGGGTAGCTTGCTCTACAGCGCCGGCGCCGGCACTGGCACCGGCGTCGGCTGGAGTGCTGCTACTGGCTGCGTTTTCGCGTGTGCGCACCTGCGTGGCGTAGTCGAAGGAACGAATCATCCCGGCAAGGTCCTTCATCGGAGAATGCTCCGCAGCACGCTCCGCAGGGGTGGCGGCGGGCTCGCCCTCGAAATCAATGAGCACCCAGCGGGAAGAATCCCACAGCACCTGGCCCAAATGGAGATCACCATGCACATGCTGCACCGGCACCTGATCAGCCCCCGCTCCAGCGTTGGAAAGAACCTCAAGCAACCCTGTTTTTGACGCACCGCCCAGGCCCGCCTGCGTGCCAGTGCGAACCATCCGCTCACGAAGACAATCGAGCAGATCCTCACGCCGCTGCACATGGCCTACATCCAACGCGGCATGAACGCGCGCGATTGCTGCCCCAAGCCCCGCGACGTCAATACCCTCGCCGCTATCATCGCCGACCAGTCCACGCTCTAGGGCTAACTCCCAGCCATCGCGAGCGCCATCAACCAACGGCACCACAGTCGCCACACAAGCACCCTCATCATGCGCCACCACGTGTGCCGCATGCGGGCAATCAGCCAACGCATCCGCCACCAGGACCTCCGGATTGACCCCCTCAGACAAGCGGCGCTGGAACTTCACCACCCACGAGCCCACAACAAAAGACGTATTGGACTGCTCGCCGCCCACGCGCTGCGCCTGCACATCACCGACCAACGTGTGCCCGCGCTCAGCCAACAAAGCACGCACATAGCCGACAACATCCACACCAACCTCAGCCTCCGCGGCGTCATCACCCGCACCGTCGGCAGCATACTGCGCCAACAGATCCTGACCCGTGGCATCAACCAACGTGCGGTACAGCGCGCCCGCAGATTCAACCGTCAACCACACCCCACCGAACTGCCACGGCTCCGCGCGAACAATCCGCACCTCGGAAGAATCCGCACTACCGCCATAGAAACGCTGGCCCACCAGATGAGGCATCACGCGATCCACCAACGGCACCCACGCGTAGCCATAAGCAGGCAGACACACCTCAATGCCCGCAACCGTCACCGACTGCGGCTCAGCCGTGACATTAAACGCGCACAACACCCCTGCGCGCTCGAACGCAAAGACCTCATCGGAAGCAATAATGCGCCAATCATCAGAGGCATCAAAAACCGTCTTACGCTGCGCAATCAACCGCCTGTGGGCATACAACAGCGAGGTAGGATCCGCCAACGCCGCCTGCACATTCGGCACCGTCGACAACACCGGAGGATAAGATGACTGGGGCGAAAAACCCGCATTGGTCGACCCATCCCACTGCATCGGCGTGCGCACACCATCGCGATCGACCAACCAAATGTCGTCGTCCATCCCAATTTCGTCCCCGTAATACAAAAACGGCGCGCCGGGCATGGACAGCAACATCGCCACCGCGCATTCCACTGCCTCCGCAGAACCCAGCAGCGGCAGCAGACGCCGGCGGATTCCCACATTCGCCCGCATACGCGGCTCCGGGGCGTAGCGGGCATAGAGGTCCGCACGCTCGACATCATCAACCATCTCCAGGGTTAATTCGTCGTGGTTGCGCAGGAAGGTACCCCACACCGCACCCGCTGGCAGCTGTGGCGTATCCGTTAGAATCCGGTCGATCGACGAGGCCTCGCCGCGCGCGAAGGAAAGAAAAATCCTAGGCATCAGCGGGAAATGGAAACACATGTGGCATTCCGGTGCCTCTTCGGAACCGAAATAATCAACGACGTCGCGGGGCCACTGGTTTGCTTCAGCAATCAGCACACAGCCGGGAAATTCCTCATCGACCATGGTGCGCACGCGTGCCAAATAGGCGTGCGTTTCGGGAAGGTTTTCACCATTAGTGCCGTGGCGTTCGTAGAGGTAGGGGACAGCATCTAGCCGGAAACCATCAAGCCCCTTGCTCAGCCAGAAGCGCAACACATCCAGCATGTCTTCTTGCACTGCAGGATTGTCGTAATTCAAGTCCGGTTGGTGGGAGAAAAAACGGTGCCAATAAAAGCGGCCCACGCTGGGTTCGAAGGTCCAGTTGGAGGTCTCGGTGTCTTCAAAAATCACCCGGGCATCGGCGTATTCCTCGCCGGTCGTGGACCACACGTAGCGCGGGGTGAAGTCTGCAGCATCCAAGGTTCCCGCATCGATCGCGCGCAAGGCCTCTAGCTCTTCACCCCACCACTGGTGGGCGATACTTGTGTGGTTAAGCGGCAAATCCGCAATCACCCGCATGCCGCGGCAGTGGGCAGCGTCAAGAAGATGCGACAGTTGTTCAACCGAACCGAAATCTGGGTGCGTAGAGAAGAAATCCGCGACGTCATAACCCCCATCGTCCAAAGGAGAGGCGAAAAATGGAGGCAGCCACAAACAATCAACACCCAACCACTGCAGATAATCAAGGCGGGATTCCAAACCCTCGAAATCACCGACACCGTCGCCGTTGGAATCCTGGAAAGTGCGCACAAGCACCTCATAAAACACTGCGTTTTCACACCAGTTTGAAGCGCTCATAGCCCACCAATCATCGTCGACACCATCTGATCATCATGCGGCCCAGGGCCGAAAGGAACCCGGTACAGCAGGCGATAGGCCCGCCGCGCCCGTTCCAAACGCCTGGGATGCTCGCGTTGCACCCAAGCTATACGTTCCGGGAGGACGGGGCCGACGAAACCACGCAGCAGCCACTTGCGTTTATCCAGGGTCGCTCGAGGAAAGCGGGGCTCCCGCAGATCGACTCGGCGAAAAGCACCCCGGTAGTGGTCCCGGCGGCACAACCACAACGCGACGGCAGCATCCACCCCGCTAGCCACCAGGGTTACCTGGGTGGGGTCGCCCCCGAAACGCTCAATGTTTTTCTGCACCCACTCCAAAGCCAACACGCAATCGTCGACGCCGCGGAAACGGTGCGGCCCGTCGGTGTGAAAGCGTAAGAAACCTTCGAAACCACCCCGATAATGCACCCTCACCAGCAGATCCTCCTCCGAAGGTGCGGCAGGGCTGTGGCCAACAACGACGCGCACCGGGGCGTCCGCACCCGGGCGAAGGCGAGGGCCCACGATGCTTAATGTTTGGCTGCCAGCCGCAGCCGGGGGAGCATTGTTGCTGTCATCTGCCGCAACAGCAATGCCGAAAGGCTCCGCGATGCTATAGACCTGATCGTGAATGTGCTGCACGTCTAGCCAGTCTAGTGATGCGGGGGGAGAGACACGGGGAGAATTGAGGCGGCTGGCGCTACTGTTGTGTACATGAGCGCCATCGACGGTTTCGGACAATTCCTGACCACAGCCCCCCTGTGGCTGCAGGTTCCTTTGGTGTTCATCGGTGTCATCGCCATCTGTGCTCCGCTGGCCTACGCGATGGTGTGGGGCGTCGATAACTTAACCGCCAAGCTGCGAGTGTTAAGGTTGGAGCCTATGTCGCAGCCAACACCACCCAACAAGCCGAAAAAGCCCTTTGGCACTTCGCGCGTCAAGCAGGTTCTTATCCTGTTGATCATCATCGTGATCGTCGCCTGGCTCCTCGGCATGTAGCAAGCAGGGCGTGGGCGACTACCCGTTGGTGCGCCTGCCTGCTGCAGCGATAACGCTAAACCAGGGGTGGCGCGTGAGCTCTTCGAGAAGCACCACAGCACCGGTTTCATCCCGCAACGGTTGGCACCAGTTTGGATACATATCTTTCGTGGTGCCCGGCTGGTTTTGGGCCTGCACATCGCCGACCATGTCCACCAAAGAGGTACATGCCAACGCCGAGGGAGTAGAGGCCACATAGCGGTGCAAGCCGGCTACGAGTTCTAGAGTGTCGCCGCGTTGGCCGCGCTTGTCGCTTTCCAACGGCGGGCAGAAGCCATACTCTGCAACCTGCGACAGCACCCGGTTTTGCCACGCGACGTCCTCAGCTTCCTCGACCTCGATGGGGCGTTCAAACAGGCCGAGCTCGTCACGCAAGCGGATGTGAGTGCCGGCTAGGAAGCCAGTCGTCGGAGGAAGATCATGCGTGGTCACCGAGGACAGCGCCAAGGGGCGGTAATGGCCCGCATGCTTGGGCTGGTCGCCCTCGGACTCGAACCACAAAATTGAGGTGCCCATGATGCCACGCTCGGCCAAAGCATCCTGCACCCACGGCTCAAAGGTGCCAAGGTCTTCACCAATGACGATCGCGCCCGCACGCTCGGCCTCTAGTGCCAAGATTCCCACGAGGGCCTCATGGTCGTAGTAGACGTAGGTGCCCGTGGTCGCCGGCTGCATCCGGGGGATCCACCACAGGCGGAACAAGCCGAGCACGTGGTCAACGCGAATACCGCCGGCATGCTTGAGTACCGTGCGTAGCATGTCGCGCCAAGGACGGTAACCGGCCTCTGCTAAAGCTACCGGGTGCCACGGGGGCTGCGACCAATCCTGGCCCAGCTGGTTGTAACCATCCGGCGGGGCGCCAACAGAGGCTTCGGAAGCGAGCACCGCAGACAAGTTGTGAGCATCGGAACCGCCAGGATGCACGCCCACAGCAAGATCGGCTATGATGCCGATCCGCATTCCTGCATCCTTGGCGGCGGCCTGTGCTGCAGCCAATTGCTCATCACACAGGAACTGCAGCCACATATAAAACACGGGATCCACGCCAGTGGTGGCAGCACACCAGCGGGCAAAGAGCTCCAGGCCTTCGCCCTCGTGCGCCACAAACGCATCAAAAGCAGCTTCGCGCTCTGGCAGGCGAGCCTCAAACATCTGCATCAAGGCATCGAGCTTGGCCTCGTAAATTCGGTTGCGGTCAATCAACCCACCGCTGGAACTTAAGGCCTTCAGCTGGGCAAACACCTCGCGCTGCGCATCCGTAAAAGTGACGTGATTGTACTCGGGCACATCCTCAATACGCAGATACAGCGGATTGACGAAACGCCTGGTGGTTGGCAAGTAGGGCGAATCCTCAACAGGCGGGGCAGGCTCGGCAGCGTGCAAAGGATTGATCAGCAGAAAATCAGCGCCGGCTTCTCGCGCCACCATGTCGGCCAAAGTAGCGACGTCATGAAAATCGCCCATGCCCCAACTATCTGAGGAGCGCACCGAATAAACCTGCACCATCACACCCGAGGCAGGCTGGGCGACAAAGGCATCCGCAGTCGACAAGCGACGCGGCGTCACAATCAAATCGACAACTTCCTCTGAACCCGTTGAGCGCGCGTGCAAACGGTGCCACCCCAAAGGCAGGTCCTCTGGCAGCCCAAACGTGGCCTCTCCCCGCAAAATCCCCCCAACCTCGCGGGGAGGATTGAAATTATCCACCTGAAAAGCCTCGCGACGGCTGCCATCCTCGCAGGTAATCCACACCTCGACGGGGGCGCCATCATCAACATGGACATCCACCCGGGGCTGGTCACCCTGCTTGGTCACTACGCAGGGAGGCAACAGGCGCGACCATCGCGCATCCTCGCGGCGTCGATAGGCCCCCTCGATAGCCTCTTCAGTGTGCTCGGCAAGATCAACCCCCAGCGCATGCAGCGTCTTGAGCAGCGTATCCGTAGAAACTTGGACGTGTTCGCCGGTATAGGAATAGAACTGCGTCGCAATCCCATAAGAATCGGCCAAACCACGCAACTGCTCATCAAAAGTGCTCACACCTCAACATCTTAGTCAGGCCAAGCAGGTAGCCTAGACGTGAACAAAAACGAGGAGATATTTGTGGACACCGAATACAGCACGCCAGCCGAATACACCATCGGACGCAAAGAAACCTGCCTGACCGCCATGCTCGCCATGGCGCACGCCCGCCCCTACGGCGTGATGTTCACCCGCCCGAAAAGCTTTGAATGGGTCAACGTCACAGCCAGAGAATTCGCAGACGAAGTATTCGAAGTAGCCAAAGGCCTCATCGCCAACGGCGTGCAAAAAGGCGACCGCGTCGCCCTGCTCAGCGAAACCCGCTACGAATGGTCCCTCCTCGACTACGCCATTTGGGCAGCCGGAGCTGTAAGCGTGCCGATCTACGGTAGCTCATCAGTGTCACAGGTGCGCTGGATTATTGAAGATTCTGGTGCGGTCTTCGCCATCTCCGAAACCCCCGACCACACGGACCTGATGAAGCACTTGGAGCTCGACTCTGAGGGCAACCCCGCCCTTAAAGACTCCACCTCGCAGCTGCGCCGCATCCTGGAGATCAACAGCTCGGCCATCACCACCCTCAAATTTGAGGGACGCAGCATCAGCGACGAAGAAGTCCAGGCCCGCATCGATGCCACCACCTCGGAGGACCTCGCCTCGCTGGTGTACACCTCTGGCACAACCGGCCGCCCCAAAGGCTGCAAACTCACCCACCACAACTGGCTTGCTGAAGTACGCGCACTGCTGACCCACCCCATTGGTGCGATCGCCATCCCAGGCACACGCGTGCTGACCTTCCTGCCCTTGGCGCACGTGCTCGCCCGCGCAGTGTCCCTGGCAGTCGCCATCGGTGGCGCCACTCAGTCCCACTGGTCCGACACCTCCTCACTGTCCGTGGAATTCCAGCGTGCACGGCCCAACCTCATCCTCGGCGTGCCCCGAGTCTTCGAAAAGGTCCATGCCGGTGCGATGGCCAACGCAAAAGAAAAAGGCCCCGTGCAAGCCACCATGTTCGCCAAAGCAGAACAAGTTGCGCGTGCTTACTCCCGCGCATTGGATAGCGAAGAGGGCCCCAGCAGTTCACTGAAGCTCAAGCACGCAACCTTCGACAAACTGATCTACTCCAAGATCCGTGCCGCCATGGGATCGTCCGTGAAGTACTGCATCTCCGGTGGCTCGGCGATGAACCCTGAGCTGCTGCACTTCTTCCGCGGACTGGGCGTGACCATCTATGAGGGCTACGGACTGACCGAAACCACAGCCGCAGCCGCAGTGAACTTCGGCGACACCAACATCATTGGCACCGTCGGACGCCCCGTGGGTGGCATGTCCGTGAAAATCAACGAGGAGGGCGAAATCCTGCTCAAGGGCGAAAGCCTTTTTGTCGGATATTGGAATAATGACGAGGCCACCGCAGAGTCCATGGAGGACGACTGGTTCAACACCGGCGACCTAGGCGAAGTGCTCGACAGTGGGCACATCGTGATCACCGGTCGCAAGAAAGACCTCATCGTCACCGCCGGTGGTAAAAATGTTTCCCCTGGCCCGCTGGAGGACCGTTTGCGCAGCCACCCGCTGATCTCCCAGGCGCTTGTGGTCGGCGACGGTAAGCCCTTCGTCGGCGTGCTGGTGTCGCTTGATGAAGAAGCATTTCACCGGTGGAAGCTTGACCACAACATTCCAGCATCCAAGACGGTGTCCGACCTAGCAGTAGACCCCATGCTGCGCGCCGAAATTCAAGACGCCATCAACGAAACAAATTCGCTGGTCAGCCACGCAGAAGCCATTAAGAAGTTCTACATCCTCGACCGTGACTTGAGCGAAGAGGAAAACGAACTGACACCCACGATGAAGATCAAACGCAACGTCGTCGTACGACGCTTCTCGGAAGAAATCGACTTCCTCTACAAGCGCTAGCGGCGAGGCACCACAACTCGTGGCCTGTCGCCGTCTAGAGTTGTGCTCCGATCAAGTTAACTCGTGGGAAAAGGAGCAGCCGTGCACCGTGCAGACGCCCAGCTGCGCCACCGTGAACTCACCCAAGAGGTCTACAACATCGGCGATGAGGTAGCCGCCTACATTGAAAACCTCGCCGAAGCGGTAGCCGACTGGGACGTTCACCTCGTCCGCGACTGCCTCATCGAATTCGATGAAATCATCACTGATGCCCGCAACGATTCCCGCGTTGTATCCGCCGAACTCTATGGCGTGCGCCAAGCACTATCCTCCGGTATCCGCGGCGGCACTGTCGGTGTCAGCCGGGAACGCCGCGAACCGACAGTGCAGCGCCCCAACCCCTTGGGTGCCGACACCTTGTGCGAATGGTTCCCGCTCGACGGCCCGGTAGGGGTGGAGCAGCATTTCACCGCCCTGGACGCCCGCACCCGCGCCGTCGTCAAACATTGTGAACGCGTCGTCGAATGGGTCCTCGACCAAACAGCCGTCGCCGCCGCAGACCTAAGCGCGATCAGCCTGCCCATGCTCTACGGCCGCACCAAAGCCCTAGTGGAAGACTGCGCGCACGCGTGGATCGATTGCGTCGTCTTGCTTGACCCCTCCTACGCCCAAGCGATGCGCGGATCCAACCCGCCCACCTTCCTTGGCGAACGCGCGCGTATTGACGCCGTCGTCGCCCGCGTCCAGCGTGCCCTCCAGCAGGCAGGTGGAGCGTGACCTTCGGGGTCTACGTGCACGTGCCGTTTTGCTCCTCCCGCTGCGGCTACTGCGATTTCAACACCTATACCCCCAGCGAGCTAGGGGGATCCAGCCCCGACAGCTATCTTGATGCGCTGGAAAAAGAACTCGACGCCGCAGCGCAGACCTATCCTCTAGGGCCAGCAGACACCGTATTTATCGGCGGCGGAACACCTTCGCTGATCGGTGCGGCAGGCCTTGAGCGCGTTCTGCGGGCGGTGCGCAACAGCTTCGGTGTCGCTGCACACGCGGAAATCACCACCGAAGCCAACCCAGAGTCCACCTCGCAGGAATTCTTCGACCACATCCGGGCTGTCGGGTACAACCGTGTCTCCCTCGGCATGCAATCAGCCAGCCCCACCGTGCTACGCATCCTCGAGCGGCGCCACACCCCGGGGCGTGCATTCCAAGCCATTGCGGAAGCACACGCCACAGGCTTCGAACACCTCAACCTTGACGTCATCTACGGCACCCCCGGCGAAAGCGATGACGACCTGCGCGCCACGCTCGACGCAGTTCTCGACGCCCCTGTCGACCACGTCAGCGCCTACTCGCTCATCGTCGAAGACGGCACCGCCATGGCCCGCAAAGTACGCAAAGGGATCATCCCTCAACCGGACGAAGACACCTACGCCGACCGCTACGCCATGATCGACCAGGCGCTGTCCACAGCAGGCTTCGACTGGTACGAAGTGTCCAACTGGGCCAAACCCGGCGGGCAATGCCTGCACAACCTGGGCTACTGGCGCGACCACGACTACTACGGGGCAGGCCCCGGCGCACACTCGCACATCGGAAACACCCGCTTCTACAACGTCAAACACCCCGCCACTTACGCCGCACAAGCTACCCAACCGCAAGCCGGCAGCGAGGAACTGACACCACACGACCGCCACACCGAAGCACTCATGCTCGGGCTACGCCTGCGCGAAGGCATCCGCGAGGAGATCATCGGCGCCGGCGCCCGCGACGTCATTGCTGATTACATCAACCGTGGACTCCTAGCACGCACACACGGTAGGCTGCACGTCACAGACGCAGGGAGGCTCGTTGCAGACGGAATCATCGCCGACATTCTCGTAGCGGAAGGACAATGATGAGCAAAGCCGCACAACAACGCCGCGCAGCAGTCCTACGTGCCATCGTCGCCGACTACATCGCCTCCCACGAACCCGTCGGCTCCAAAACGCTACTCGAACGCCACCAACTGGGTGTATCCAGCGCCACCATCCGTAACGACATGGCTGCACTGGAAAAAGAAGGCTACATTGTCAGCCAACACGCAAGCTCTGGCCGCATCCCGACAGACAAGGCCTACCGACTCTTCGTCGATACCCTCGACGAAATCAAACCCCTGTCCGTTGCCGAACGCCGGGCGATATCCAGCTTTCTCGAAGGGGGAGTGGACCTCGAAGACGTCCTGCGCCGCTCCGTCCAACTGCTCAGCCAATTGACCCGCCAAGCAGCCGTCGTGCAAATTCCCACACTCAACGTCTCCCGCGTGCGACACTGCGAAGTCGTTGAACTCACCCCCTACCGCCTGCTGCTCGTGCTGATCACCGACACAGGGCGCGTGGAGCAACGCAACGTCGAAATAGCCAACCCGTGCAGCCCAGGCACCGCCAGCCGACTGCGCGAACTATTCAACCGGGCGCTCGCCGGCAAAACACTCTCCGACGCCAGCGTGTCCATCGCAGAGCTTGCCGAGGAAGCGCCCAGCGACATCCGCGACGTCGTCATCCGATGTGCCACTGTGCTCATCGAAACACTCGTCGAAGCGCCCAGCGACAAACTCATCTTCGCCGGAGCCTCCCACCTGACCCGCGGAGAATTCCCCGAGGGACTGCCGCCAGTTCTCGAAGCGCTCGAGGAGCAAGTGGTGGTGCTCAGACTGCTAGCCGAAGCGCAAGAACTCGGCCACGTGCGCGTACACATCGGAGACGAACTCCACGGCGCATCAATAGTGGCCACCGGCTATGGGCCAGACACCCCATTCGGTAGCATGGGCGTGGTTGGCCCCACATACATGGACTACTCGGGAACAATTTCTAAGGTTTCGGTCGTTGCACAGTACGTGAGCCGTGTCCTGGGCGGCAACTAACAGAAAGGACCGTGAAAAACACCGTGGCACGAGATTACTACGGGATCCTCGGCGTGGAGCGCGATGCGAGCGACTCCGAGATCAAAAAGGCCTACCGTAAACTGGCCCGCAAATACCACCCCGATGTCAACGACACGGAGGAAGCCGCCGAGAAATTCCGCGAGATTTCCCTCGCGCAAGAAGTACTCAGTGACCCCAACAAACGTCGCATCGTCGACGCTGGCGGCGACCCCATGGAACAAGCCCAAGGCGGCGGTGGCAACGCGGGCTACGGCGGATTCGGCGACATTTTCGACGCATTCTTCGGCGGGGCACAAGGCCGCGGCCCCCGCCCACGCACCGAACCCGGCAACGACGCACTACTGCGCACCACCATCACACTGGCCGAAGCCTACTTGGGTGCCAAGAAAGACATCACGGTTGACACCGCTGTGCTGTGTAGCGCCTGCGAAGGCACCGGCAGCGCCACCAAATCCAAGCCGGTTACCTGCTCTAGCTGCGGTGGTGCGGGCGAAATCCAACAGGTGCAGCGCAGTTTCCTTGGCAACGTCATGACCTCACGCCCATGCCCCACCTGCCAGGGCTACGGCGACGTCATCGAAAACCCATGCAACAACTGCCACGGCGACGGACGCAGCCTGAGCCGCCGAGACCTGGTGGTCAACATTCCCCCAGGAATTCGCGACGGAATGCGCATTCGCATGGCAGGTCAAGGCGAGGTCGGCCACGGCGGCGGCCCGGCAGGCGACCTCTATGTCGAGGTCCATACTGAACCCCATCCGACCTACACCCGAGACGGCGACAACCTGCACGTCAGCGCGACCGTTCCTATGGTTGACGCCGCGTTGGGCACCACGCTCACACTCGACAGCCTGGTGGGCGAGCCGATCACCGTTACCATCGCCAACGGCACCCAGCCCGGCACCGCACTGCGCGAGGCTGGAAAAGGCATGCCGCGACTGCGCTCCGAAGAATTTGGTGACCTGCTCATCCACGTCGATGTCACCATCCCCACTGACCTCGATGACACCAGCCGCTCGCTGCTCGAGCAGTTGCGGCAACACAGAGGGGAAAACACGGCAGTCAACCAAGAAAACGGTCGATTGTTTGACCGATTGCGAAACAAGTTCCGGCGCTCATGACGCTTCCCGTTTTCTATTCCTCAACGCTCGACGGGCTGCGCGGCGCCGAAGCACACCACGTGCAGGTCAAGCGCATCACCGTGGGCGAGAAGATTGTGCTGGTTGACGGCCAGGGCCGCAGCGCCACTTGCACAGTCACCGCGGTGTCTAAGGACGCCGTCGAAGTCGACGTTGAACACATTGACACGGTGGAGCGTGCCCAACACATCACCGTTGTCCAAGCTCTGCCGAAATCCGAACGCAGCGAACTGACCGTCGACCTACTGACCCAGGCAGGCGCCGACACCATCATCCCCTGGCAAGCCAGCCGCAGTATCGCGAAATGGGCCGGTAAAGAAGCCAAAGCGCACGCAAAATGGGAAAAGACCGTCACCGCAGCAGCCAAGCAATGCCGGCGTGCCTGGTGGCCTGAAGTCGCACAGCTGCATCGCACCCGCGACGTCATCACCCTGATCGAACAACACATTGAGCAGGGCAGAGGCCCCGTACTCGTGTTACACGAAACCGCCGACCAACCTCTGCGCAGTATGGATCTACGCGGCGACATCATGCTGATCGTCGGCCCAGAAGGGGGTATTTCCCCCGAAGAGTACGAGGCATTCACCCGCGCGGGCGGCCGTGCTGCAAAACTCGGCCCCGAAATTTTGAGGACCGCTACAGCAGGCTTCGCCGCACTCGCCGGAATCGGTGCGCTCACCCGCTGGTAAAGCCCACCAGCGAGACCAACACACGCACCCCACCTTGCTACACTGATTGGCTACTATGATCACCCAAGAGTTCGAGCTCGACGCATCCCACGCACAAACAGTGCTCGGCACCAACGATGCCAACCTCAAAGCGATGGAAAAATACCTGGACTGCGACATTTTTGTGCGCGGCACCAAGGTCACCATCAACGGCGAAGACCACAACGTCGCACAGGCCGTGAAGGTCTTAAGGGACCTCGAATCCATGGCACGCCGTGGCTACGCGCTGAGCCCCGACTCCGTCAAACACACCACCCGGGCGGTGCACAGCGTCCGTCAGATCGTCGCCGACGACATCATCGCCCGCCGCGGCAAAGTAGTGCGCCCCAAAACCGCAGGCCAGAAAGCATACGTGGAAGCCATCGATGAGAACACCATCGTCTTCGGCATAGGCCCCGCGGGTTCCGGCAAGACCTATCTGGCGATGGCCAAGGCTGTGCAGGCGCTTAATAATAAGGAAGTTAGCCGCATCATCTTGACCCGCCCGGCGGTCGAAGCAGGGGAGAAGCTGGGATTCCTCCCCGGCACACTGAATGAGAAGATCGACCCCTACCTGCGCCCCCTGCACGATGCACTGCGCGACATGGTAGAGGCAGAATCCATCCCCAAAATGATGGAATCCGGAATCGTAGAAGTCGCCCCGCTGGCTTACATGCGCGGGCGAACCCTCAACGACGCTTTCGTCATTTTGGACGAGGCCCAAAACACCACCCCGGCGCAGATGAAGATGTTCCTCACCCGCCTAGGGTTCGGCTCCAAAATGGTCGTTACCGGTGACATCAGCCAGGTCGACCTGCCTGGTGGCCAGCACAGCGGATTGAAGGTCGTGCGCCACATCCTCAAAGGAATCGACGGGGTGCACTTCAGCGAACTCGGTAGCGAAGACGTCGTGCGCCACCAACTGGTTGGACGCATCGTCGACGCTTACGATAATTACGACAATAAAAGCCCCCGCGAGAATGGCGCGGGGCACGCCGTCGGCACAGAGACACAGGGACAGTAATGCACATCGAGGTTTTTAACGAAGACCCCACCTATGGCACCCAAGACGCTACAGACACCGTAGATGCTGTGGACGCTGCAGATGCTGTGGACGGCGTTAACGAGGAAGCGCTGATCGATGTGGCCTCCTTCGCTCTGTCGCGCATGGACGTGCACTCTGAAGCCGAGCTCAACATCTACATCGTCGACGAAGACACCATCGCTGACCTGCACGTCCAGTGGCTCGATCTGGAAGGGCCTACCGACGTGATGAGCTTTCCAATGGACGAGCTCACGCCCGGTGGGCGGCCGGATGCGAACGAACCCGGTCCCGCGATGCTGGGTGAGATTGTGCTGTGCCCTAGCTTTGCTGCGAAGCAAGCAAAGAAGGCGGGGCATAGCCTAGCCCACGAGCTAGCCCTACTGACCGTTCACGGCTGCCTGCATTTGCTGGGCTACGACCACATTGAACCCAGTGAAGAGCAGCACATGTTCTCTTTGCAAAATGAGCTGCTGCGCTTGTGGTACGACGACTGCAAGCAGCGTGGGGTGAGCTACCAGCCCAAACCCAACACGCCCGAAGCGTTTCCCACGGCGGCTGACCGTACATGATCGAACTGCTGGTAGTCGCCCTAGCGGCACTGTTGTCCGCTGTTCTTGGCACAGTCGAGTCAGCGGTCACGGCACTATCCCGCGCACGCGTCGAAGAGCTAGTAAAGGAAGAACGCCAGGGCGCTGCGGCACTGTTGAAGGTCCTTAACCATCGCAGTGACAACATCAACCTGTTGATCTTGTTGCGCACTCTTTTGGACACCACAGCCGCTGTTGTCGGGGGCGCACTTGCCCTAGAACTCATCGGCAGCCGCAGTTGGGCCATAGCCGCCGCCGTTGCGGTGGTCGCCACTATCACCTACGTGATCGCCGGTGTGTTCTCCCGCACCGTCGGCCGCCGCAACCCCTACACGGTCTCCATCCAGGCGGCGCTAGTGTTGTCTGCCCTGGCTTTCGTGCTGGGCCCCATCACCAAAATCCTCGTGTGGATTGGTGGAAAGTTGGCACCCGGCCCGGGCTTCGAAGACGGCCCGTTCGCCACGGAACTCGAACTTCGCGAAATGGTGGACCTCGCCCAAGATAGTGGCGTGGTGGAAAGCGAAGAGCGCCAGATGATCCAAAATGTCTTCGATCTGGCCGACACCACCGCCCGCAGCGTCATGGTGCCTCGCCCGGAGATGATTTGGATTGAAGACAAAAAAACTGCTGGTCAAGCCACAGCATTGTGCGTGCGCAGCGGGCATTCTCGTATCCCCGTGGTGGGCGAGACAGTCGATGATATTCAGGGAATTGTCTATCTGAAGGACTTGGTGCAGCAGACCTATCACGCCACAGACGGAGGCCATAGCGTAAAGGTCAAAGACATCATGCGCCCGGCAACCTTCGTGCCGGATTCCAAGCCGCTGGATGACCTGCTCCATGACATGCAGCTGCACCGCAACCACATTGCCATCTTGATCGACGAATACGGTGGCGTCGCCGGACTGATCTCGATCGAAGACATTTTGGAAGAAATCGTTGGCGACATTGCCGATGAGTATGACGTCGCGGAGCAGGCGACCACAGAGGAACTAGGCGATGGACGCTACCGTGTCGTCGCACGCCTGAGCCTGGATGACGTGGCCGAATTGTTGAACATTGAGTTTCCCGAGGACATTCTGGACCAGGTTGACACCATTGGTGGTTTGCTCGCCTACGAGTTAGGGCGTGTACCTCTTCCCGGTGTGACGGTGGAAAGCAATGGGCTGAAACTGACCAGTGAGGGCACTAGAGACCGCCGCGGCCGCCTGCGCACGACTGCTGTTGTCATTGAGGTACCCTGAAACACGTGACTGACGTTTTTCGCTCTGGCTTCGTAAGCTTCGTGGGCCGCCCCAACACCGGCAAATCTACACTGACGAATGCCCTCGTCGGTGAAAAAATCGCAATCACGGCGAACCAACCAGAGACCACGCGTCGGCCGATCCGCGGGATCGTCCACCGCGAGGACGCGCAGATCATCATCGTCGACACCCCCGGCCTGCACAAGCCCCGCACCCTGCTGGGCGAGCGCCTTAATGACATCGTTAAAGACACCTACACCGATGTTGACGTCATCGGCCTGTGCATCCCCGCAGATGAAAAAATCGGCCCCGGTGACCGCTGGATCCTCGACGCCGTCAAGAAGGCAACGCCCAAAACCCCCATCGTCGGCATCGTCACCAAGACGGACAAAGCCAGCCGAGACCAGATCGCAGAACAGCTCGTCGCCGTCTACGACATGATCGGTGGGTCAGACGTCGTGCCCGTGAGCGCCACAGCGGGCGAGCAAACAGACACCCTCCTCGACGTCATCACCACATATCTTCCGGAAGGGCCTAAGTTCTACCCGGAAGATCACACCACTGACGAAGACCGCGACACCCGCATCTCAGAGCTCATTCGCGAAGCGGCACTCTCTGGTCTGCGCGATGAGCTACCGCACTCCGTGGCTGTGGAAATTGATGAGATCATCCCCGACGACAACAACCCCGACAAGCTCAACATTCACGCCATCATGTACCTTGAGCGGCCCGGCCAGAAAACCATCATCGCCGGACGCGACGGGCGCCGACTGTCCCGCATCGTGCACACCGCGCGAAAAGAAATCATCAAGCTGCTCGGCTGCAACGTCTACCTAGACCTACGCATCAAAATCTTGAAAAACTGGCAGTCCGACCCCAAAGCCCTGGGCCGCCTAGGTTTTTAAAAGCCAACGGGGCACACCGTGCGTAGTTTCAGAGACCAAGCGCTCATCACCCGCACCTACGACTTTGGCGAAGCCGACCGCATCGTCACCCTACTCACACGCAACCACGGGGTTGTACGCGCCGTCGCCAAAGGGATCCGCCGAACCAACAGCCGTTTCGGCGCCCGAGTGCAGCAATTCAACCTGATCGACGTCAATCTGTACCCCGGGCGCAACCTCGCCACTCTCACGCAAGCCGACACCATCCGCCACTACGGCAAACTGATCGACGACTACGACCACTACACTGCTGGCGCCATCATCCTAGAGGCCGCCCAAAAGCTCACGCTGCACACCCCTCCGGGCGACCCTTACACTTTTGACCAGGCCACCCGTGCACTCGAGTGCATCCCTGCGCACCCGACCGTCGCCATCGACGCATTCATCCTCACCACCATGAGGCACAACGGATGGGAACCCACCCTGTACAACTGCGCAAACTGCGAAAAACCGGGGCCCCACCATCACTTCCACCCAGCATCGGGTGGTGCAGTGTGCGAAGATTGCCTGCCACCCGCAGCAACCCCAGCGCCAGGCGAAAGCCTCCGTATCCTCTGGTGGATCCTCGCAGGCCACACCGAACTTGCAGCCGCAGCCAACTCGGTGGACATCCACACCGCACACAACCTGACTCTCGACTACTTCCACTGGCATACCGAGCAACGTTTGCGCAGCCTACGCACTGTGGAACAATAGACATCGTGAACCACCCAGCGCAGCAACTCGACCCCCAATTCCTGCCGCAACACATCGCGCTTGTGATGGACGGCAACGGCCGATGGGCACAACAACGTGGCATGAAACGCACCGAAGGGCACAAACGCGGCGAGCAAGTCCTCGACACCATGGTCGACACCTGCCTAGAGCTGGGCATACCCTACCTATCTGCTTACGCATTTTCCACCGAAAATTGGCGGCGCAGCCCCGAGGAAGTCCGCTTCCTGATGAACTTCAACCGCCATGTGCTGCGCACCCGACGCGACAGCCTTAACGAACGCGGCGTCAAAATTAAATGGGTGGGGCGACGATCACGCCTATGGCGCAGCGTCATCAAAGAACTCCAGGAAGCCGAAGAATTAACAAAAAACAACACGCGCATGACACTCGCGATGTGCATCAACTACGGTGGCCGTGCCGAAATTGTTGACGCCGCGCGCGCATTCGCCGAAGACGTAGCTAACGGCACCGTCAAACCCCACCAGCTGACCGAAAACAGCTTGCGTGGCTACCTTAATGACCCCGACATGCCCGATGTTGACCTGTTCTTGCGCCCCAGCGGCGAGCAGCGCACCAGTAATTTCCTGCTGTGGCAATCGGCGTATGCAGAGATGGTCTTCCAGGACAAGCTCTTTCCCGACTACACACCCGAAGACCTCTACGACGCGATTTATGAATACGCCCAACGTGACCGGCGGTTCGGTGGCACCAAATGACGCCCGACAAAAAACAAATACGACGGTGGCAAAAATACCTGGCCAACGAGCGTGCAGAGGCAGTTGTCTACCGCGAGCTTGCGCGCACCGCTGATGGGGAAGAACGCGACATCCTGCTCAAGTTGGCGGAAGCCGAAGACCGCCACGAGCAATACTGGCGCAACAAACTTGGCAATGACCTTGGTATGCCACGTAGGCCATCCATGGGTACCCGCACCATGGCGTTTCTGGCGCGACGCTTCGGCAGTGTTTTCACCCTGGCATTGATGCAATCGGCGGAAAGCCGCACGCCTTATTCCAAGGACGCTGACGCCACCGAACAGATGACGGCCGATGAGCGCATTCACGCAGAAGTCGTTCGCGGGCTTGCCCAACGCGGTCGCCAACAGCTTTCGGGTGGATTCCGTGCGGCAATCTTTGGTGCCAACGACGGGCTCGTGTCCAACCTTGCCTTGGTGCTGGGTATTTTCGCCAGTGGTGCAAGTAACCACACGATTCTGCTGACGGGTTTATCCGGCTTGCTCGCCGGCGCCTTGTCCATGGCTGCCGGCGAATACATCTCTGTGGCGTCCCAACGGGAGCTGCTTGAAGCCAGCACACCCCATCCCAAGACCAACACACTGTTGCCGCAGTTGGACGTCAACGCCAACGAGCTGGCACTTGTCTACCGTGCGCGCGGGATGGACGCCGCAACCGCTGATCACAAGGCCCAGCAAACACTGCGCAGTATTCGAGATAATCAGCCAGTGGACGCCCTGACCAACGACAGCAACCTGGATGCTGCCGGAAGCCCCACCCAGGCTGCGTTATCGTCATTCATGTTCTTCGCCACTGGAGCACTGTTGCCCATCATCCCCTTCATCCTTAACTTGCCCACGAACACGGCAGCGGTTGCTTCCACCGTGATCGTCAGCGTGGCGCTACTGACCACCGGAGCCACCGTCGGCTTACTATCCGGTACTTCACCGATGCTCAAAGCATTACGGCAACTTGCGATCGGTCTAGCCGCTGCGGCCACCACCTACGGCATAGGCTCCCTGTTCGGGTAGAGCTGCACAAGCTACTAGCTAAAAAAGTGGGGCATCCCTTTGTGAAAAAAGGGATGCCCCACATGTGTGTCAGCGCGTGGCTTACTTGTTTTCGGCGTCTGCCTTTTCCTGGCACTCAGGGCACAGGCCGAAGACCTCGGCGGTGTGGTTGGTCAAGCGGTAACCGTGCTCGACTGCTTGCTCTGCAGCCCACTGCTCGACGGGGCCACCGTCGATTTCCGTGGTCTTGCCGCAGTTGGTGCAGACCACGTGGTGGTGATGGTGGCTGCTAGCGCAGTGGCGGTACAGGGTTTCGCCGGTGTGCATGTGCAGCACGTCGACGGCGTTGATTTCTGCGAGGGATTGCAGGGTGCGGTACACGGTGGTCAGGCCAACGCTTTCGCCGCGGACGATCAGCTCATCGTGGATGTAGCGGGCAGAGTAGAAGTTTTCGAGATCTCGAAGGACCGTGACCACAGCTGCACGCTGGCGGGTGCTGCGGGCGCCCAGCTTCGGCATGGGCGGGTTCTTCTTGTCCTTGCTTATGTTTTTGACAGTGCGGGTTTGTGCCACAGTTATCCTCCATGTTGAAAAGTGCGAAACGTGCGAACCAAACACAACACAAAACAGACACAGTACATCGCAATCAATCGGGGCGGCTCGCCCGATTGTGTCTGCTTTTTTTGGATCGTGCTTGTTTGGAGACCATTTTGATACTAAGCGCGTTTAAGCGTTTTCTTAGAACTGAGACCCGATAGGTGCACAGAGGGCTTGTAACCCAACACATACTAACAACGCAGGTAAAGTCTGATTTTTGTCGATATGACCACCAAATGAAAGTGAAAAATGGTAGTTATCTGCCGTGCGGAGGCATTTTTGGAAGCTGTTGTGGCGTAAGTCATGTGCTTTCATGTGACGGTAGGGCTGTGGGAAGTGTTATGAGTATTCTGTCACAAAGCACCGGTAGGGGCGCGCATTGGGTGGCATCCACGCGGGCAATTGTTCAAGCGCACCCCAGGGTGGGGCAGGGGGCGGTGATCTATTAGACTCCTAGGTCTATACCTGTCATCCAACCTTGGGAGAATCGTGGCTTCTGTAATCGACACCGTTGTCAATCTGTGCAAGCGACGCGGTCTGGTCTACCCGTGCGGTGAAATCTATGGCGGCACTCGTTCCGCATGGGATTACGGCCCGCTCGGCGTCGAGCTGAAAGAAAACATTAAAAAGCAGTGGTGGCGTTCCATGGTCACCTCCCGTATGGACATCGTGGGCCTCGACTCTTCTGTCATTCTCCCTCGCCAGACCTGGGTGTCTTCCGGCCACCTGGAGGTCTTCACCGACCCACTAGTGGAGTCCTTGCACACCCACAAGCGTTACCGCGCCGACCACCTGCTGGAGGCCTACGAGGAAAAGCACGGCCACCCGCCAGCAAACGGACTGGCTGACATTCCCGATCCGGAAACCGGCCAGCCCGGCAACTGGACCGAGCCCCGCGAATTCTCCGGGATGCTCAAGACCTTCCTTGGCCCCGTCGACGACGAAGAAGGCTTGCACTACCTGCGCCCCGAAACCGCGCAGGGCATTTTCGTGAACTTCAAGAACGTCATGACCTCCGCGCGTATGAAGCCTCCGTTTGGTATCGCCCAAATCGGTAAGTCCTTCCGCAACGAGATTACCCCGGGTAACTTCATCTTCCGCACTCGCGAGTTCGAGCAGATGGAGATGGAGTTCTTCGTCAAGCCCGGCACCGACGAGCAGTGGCACCAGTACTGGATTGACCATCGTTACAATTGGTACGTCGACCTCGGCATCAACCCCGATAACCTGCGCCTGTACGAGCACCCGCAGGAAAAGCTATCTCACTACTCCAAGCGCACCGTCGACGTGGAATACGCTTTCCACTTCGTTGGCTCCAAGTGGGGCGAGCTCGAGGGCGTTGCCAACCGCACCGATTACGACCTGTCTGTGCACGCCAAGGGCTCTGGTGAGGATTTGTCCTACTTCGACCAGGAGACCGGCGAGCGTTGGATCCCGTACGTCATCGAACCTGCGGCGGGTCTTGGTCGCTCCATGATGGCCTTCCTGGTGGATGCTTACCATGAGGACGAAGCCCCCAACGCTAAGGGTGGCGTGGACAAGCGCGTCGTGCTTAAGCTCGACCGTCGCCTGGCGCCTGTCAAGGTTGCCGTCCTGCCGCTGAGCAAGAAGGACACGTTGACCCCCACTGCGGAAAAGGTCGCGGAAACTCTCCGTCAGTACTGGAACATCGAATACGACACCTCCGGTGCGATTGGCCGACGCTACCGTCGCCAGGACGAAATCGGCACTCCCTTCTGTGTAACTGTCGACTTCGACACTCTGGAGGACGGAGCGGTGACCGTGCGTGAGCGCGACACCATGGAGCAGGAGCGCGTCAAGATCGACGAGCTCGAGGCCTACCTAGCCCAGCGTCTGATCGGCTGCTAACACCATGCACTACCTAGAGTGGAGCGGTCGCACGGAGCTGCACCGAGGCACCACCCGCCTGGATCAAGCCCCCGAGCACCTGGCTTCTTTCACGGATACCTCCGCCACCATCGGCGAGCAGGTGTACACCCTCGATGCCTCCACTGGATCGTTTTCTGGTGATGACGCCGCGTTTTCTGCCGTCGCAGACAAAGGATCGCTGAAGAAGGCTAAGCAGGTCACTACCACCTTGTCGGGTGGGGAGTACCAGTTGCTCAACGAGCGGAAAAAAGAATGGGTGATCCTGCACGAAGGTAACTTTGTCGCGCAGTTCACTGGTGATGATGTGCGCAATATGCTCATCCAATTCGGTCAGGCGGATGAGCAAGGCCAGCCGTTGGAGACCCCCGAAGTGCTTGCCGAGCAGGCTGCCCTGCCAACGATCACTCCGTTGGAGGAAATCTATCTGGCCTGGCTGGCCCGCACAGTGGTGGAGCAGCGCCTGGTGGGAACGACCACTATTTTGATGTGGTCGCTTATCGCCCTCACCCCGTTTATTATCCTCGTGTTTTTGATGTAGTGCGCTTAGAAACTGCCGCTGTCAAAACCCCAGTCGCCACCACCAAAGTCCCCTCCGAAACCTCCGCCGAAGTCTCCTCCGAAACCTCCGCCGAAGTCTCCTCCGGATCCGCCGCCAAAGCCGCTGCGGAAGGAGGAGCTGAGGATGTTCCCGAGGATCAGGCCGGTAACAAGGCCATTGCCGCCGCCACCAAAGCCGGACATGTTTTGATTTTGGTATCGGCGCACATCGCGAGTGGCCTCATCGAGAGCTTGCTTGCCCCACATCGCCGCCGAGCGCGCATGCGTGATACCCGCATCGATGCTGTTGCTGTCCGTCAGCCGCTCGGCCTCAGACCAATGCTGCTTCGCCGTGGCCAGGCTGGTGCGTGCAGCAGAACCCACCATGGAACCGCGGGTGTTGATGATGTCGGTCGCAGCCTGCAATTGGGCGTGCGCGTTAGCCATCGTCTGATCAAACACCTGACGCTGCACACTGTAGTCCGCAGCAGTCGAGCGAGCCTGCGCCAGAGCCGAAGCCAGCTGAGTGCTTGCCTCCAACAAACCCGTGTAGGAAGCCAAAGGATCCGCGCCACCATCAGCGACCGCCAGTGCCTGCGTTGCCTGATCCACCGCGGCGTCAATATCCGACAAATCCACCTCCGGGGAGGACTGCTTCAACGCGCGAGCATCCGCAACGTTGGCGCGCACGGAGGCCGTCAACTGCGGCAGGTCAGCATGGGCGCGACGGATGGTGTCATCAGCATGCTCCACACCAGATAGCAACATGTCCACCTGCTGCAGCGTCGTTTCCACAGCGCGGATATCGTCCACCAAACCCTGCTGCTGGCCGGCGGGTTTCGCAGCTACAGTGCGTGCGTGCTCCAGTACCCGGTCGGCGTCATTCAAGTGGCTAGAAGCAAGCTCAACGTTATCGACCACCGAGGCGACCGATTCGCGGCCGTAGGCCTCAATGAGCTTGTCCAACGCCGCCGCGGCAGCAGGAACGCGCGAGCGGCCATCAACAATCTTGCGGGTCAAAGAATCCAACGTTTCAGGGGCAGTCAGCAAAACACTGCGCATCTGCGCAAACTCTTCGGCCTGAGCATCAAGTACATCATCAGCCATGCCGCACATCGACACGATCTGCACTAAGGTGGCGTGCTCGTCCTGAGGCGTCATTGCCTGCTTTAACGCAAACGCCCGTGCCAGCGTCACCTTTGACGACTCCAACGCCTGGGTGAACTGAGCAACCCGCGCCGACCCGAACTCTTCGCGGGCACGCTCGAGCTCTTCAGATGCGCGACGGATGGACTCGTCGGTAGACACCAACTCCTCCGCCGCCAAGGTGCGCAAGGTGGCAAGATCCAGCTGCTGCAACCCACGGGTATCGGCAGGATCCATCGAACGCGCAGCTTCGAGGCGTTGCTCATCGTCCTTCTTCCTCCGACGGCGCGCATAGGCCACCGCACCACCGGCGACCGCTAGAGCACCACCACCGGCCAACGCAGCACCACCGGCATCAATACCGCCCCCATCAGCGGAAGACGCAGAGCCACCGCCTTCGGTGTCTTTTACCGCCGAAATCGCTGCAGAAGCGGCATCAAACCACTTCTCATCGGACAACAATGACGTCGCGGCCTTCGTGATCTGTTTCGATACCTCCGGTTCAACACCCGGGCCATACACCGTGGTGTAATCCCGCTGCTGGGTGGCCACAGCAAAAATCACGCCTCTCTGCCCACCATAAGCGTCATACAGATTCGTAGCGAACTCTTTAGCGGTCTGCCCCTCAAACGTCGGCACGAACACCACGCGCATGTTGACGCCGGTGGATTCCGCGACGTCATTAATCTGATCCCTCAAACGAGAAACCTCGTCACTGGACAACACACCAGAGGTGTCCGTCACCGAACCAGTCAACTGCACAGCACCCCCACCCGACTGAGCCAACAACACAGGGCTGGGGGCAGCCAACGCCCCAGTGGGCGCCAGAACACCCACCCCAGCAACGCAAGCAGAAGAAACAACAGCGAACACAGCAACACGAGCGCGACGCGAAAACTTAGACATGCCCTAGATCCTACGCGTGTTATCCACACAAACCCGTCCGCTCAATCGCAAACACAGCCCACAGCATTAGCTACAGTAAACCTGTGCACTACCAGTACAGCTCGCTCGATGAACAACGCCGCCACCCCGAAGAAGCCAAAGGCTCGACCGTCAGCGGCACCCTGCCTGACACCAGGGGAGCGTTCGTACGAGACCGCGCCCGCGTGCTCCACTCCGCAGCGCTGCGGCGACTGGCAGACAAAACCCAAGTTGTTGGCCCCCGTGACGGCGACACCCCACGCACACGCCTGACCCACAGCCTCGAAGTCGCGCAAATCGCCCGCGGCATTGGAGCAGGCGTTGGTGCCGACCCCGACCTGTGCGAACTCGCCGGCCTGTGCCACGACATCGGCCACCCACCCTACGGACATAATGGGGAAGTGGCGCTCAACGAACTTGCCGGCGACATCGGCTTCGAAGGTAACGCCCAAAGCTTAAGGATCCTCACCCTACTCGAGCCCAAGATTTGCGACGCCGAAACCTCCTTCGGACTCAACCTCACCCGCGCAGCACTAGATGCCGCCTGCAAATACCCATGGACACGCAGCCAAGCTGAAGCAAAAAACACCGAAAAATACGGCTGCTACGACGAAGACGCCCACATCCTCGAGTGGATCCGCAGCGGCAACGACACCCACCTCAAGCCCCCCATCGAGGGCCAAGTGATGGACATCTCCGATGATGTGGCGTACTCCGTACATGACGTTGAAGACGGCATCCTCGCCGGCCGCATCGACCTCAAAGTCATGTGGGACCTCGTCGAGCTCGCAGCACTGGCAGAAAAAGGCGCACGCGCTTTTGGCGGAAAACCTGACGAACTCGTGGAAGCCGCAGACAGGCTCCGCCAACTCGACGTTGTCAGCCGCGCCGCCGACTACGACGCAACCTTCCCATCGCTTGTTGGGCTCAAAGCCTTGACCTCGGAACTCGTCGGCCGATTCGTCGGCGCAATCATCACTCCCACCCGAGAAAACAACGGTGAAGCCCTGGGCCGCCACAACGGTCAGTTAGTGGTCCCGCCAGACGTAGCCGCAGAAGTCACCCTGCTGAAAACCATCGCGGTGCTCTACGTGATGGATGAACCCGTCCACCTGCGCCGCCAAGACCGCCAACGCGAACGCATCTACAGGGTGTTCGACTACTTGAGCATGGGCGCGCCGGGCTCCCTGGACCCAAGCTTTGCGCATTGGTACATGCAGGCGGATAGTGATCAGCAACGACGCCGCGTCATCATCGACCAGATCGCCAGCCTCACCGAATCCAGGTTGGAACGCCTGGCCCACCTCGCAGCTGGCGTATCCGGTTTTTATGGCTAGGGGGCGGCTAGCGTAGGCGCCATGCGACGCCGGAGTCTTTAAATACCCCCGCGACCAGCACGGTCTCTTTCAACGTGCCCTGCCAAGCCGGCGAATACACGCAGCGCACGCCAGCTGCCCGGGCGTCTCTGAGCCAGTCGGCCAGCGCATCCAGATTGCCCGCACACCCCATGAGGGCCTGTGCTAATGCGCGGCGGTCGGTCAACGCGGCGTCAACACGCACAACACCTTGCGCTGTCATGGAGAATACGTGGCCCGACGGTGGGCAAGAATTGGGGTGGAGATTATTGTTCGGCATCGGGGATCTCGCAGAATCTCTCGTAATGGTCGTCGGTGTAGAACCACACATCGGGGTCGGTTTTAGAGCCGCCGCCCACCACAATGCGTCGGGCGCCGCGGTGCTTCACACCAGGTGTGTCCACGGTGTATTCGCGGTAGTAATTGCGTGATTGCTGTGGCAGGACGTGCTCGTAGTTTCCAAAGCGCACCCCATCGTTGTCGGGGTAGGCGAAGGGGCCGCCGTTCAAAATGTCGTCGACGACTTCCCTGGCCTCGGGAGGCAGGGACGATAGCGGGCACACATCTTCTTGGGTGTCTTTTGCGCGCTTGCTGGATGTAGGTGCGGTGCTGGGCGCGGATGCGGTGCTGCGGGTCGACTCAGGGCGCGCGCCATCCCGCGCAGGAGAATCCACACCAAACCATGCGGCGACGGCGGCTACAGCGACGGCTGCAGCCGCACCAGCGACCTTTTTGTACGGCCCATTCGGACTAGACATAGCCGTTAGCTTAGTAGGCCGTGGCGCGGAGTTGTTTAAGCACGTAATGTTTAGCCTTATGGGCAAAGGAAGGATTCCGGAAAGCGATATTCAAGCTATCCGTGAACGCACAGCGATTGAAGAGATCGTCGGTGAGTACGTCCAGTTGAAGCCGGGGGGCAGCGACTCACTGAAAGGCCTGTCGCCGTTTAAAGACGAAAAGACTCCCTCCTTTCATGTTCGTCCCTCACGTGGCTATTACCACTGTTTTTCCACGGGTAAGGGTGGTGATGTGTTCAGTTTTCTCATGGAGATGGAACACATCAGTTTCCCCGAAGCCGTGGAAGTGTGCGCGGAAAAAATCGGTTATCAGATCAACTATGAGGGCGGTGGGCCTGGGCGCAGGGAGGAGCCAGGTACGCGCCAGCGTTTAGTGGCAGCCAATAAAGCTGCTCACGAGTTTTATAGGCAACAGCTCGAAACTGATGACGCCGCGACGGCTCGCGCATTCTTGACTGATCGCGGTTTCACCGCCGAGCATGCCCATGAATTTGGCTGCGGTTATGCGCCGGCGGGCTGGGATACGTTGACCAAGCATCTCATGCGCAAGGGCTTTGATTTTAAGGAGCTCGAGGCCGCAGGGTTGTCGACGATGGGGCGTAGGGGTCCGATTGATCGTTTTCACCGGCGCCTGCTGTGGCCGATCCGAAACTTGGCGGGCGACGTCATCGGTTTCGGTGCCCGGAAGTTGTTTGATGATGACAAACTGGGCAAGTACATGAACACCCCAGAGACGATGCTGTACAAGAAGTCGAAGGTGTTGTTCGGCTTGGATATGGCTAAAAAGTCCATTGCGGCGGGGCACCAAGCTGTGGTGGTCGAGGGGTATACGGACGTGATGGCCTGCCACGCTGCGGGAGTTACCACCGCTGTCGCAGCATGCGGTACCGCATTCGGAGAGGAACACCTGCAGATGCTGCGCAGGTTGATGCTGGATGACAACTTCTTCCGCGGCGAACTGATCTACACCTTCGACGGCGACGAAGCCGGGCAGAAGGCAGCGATGCGCGCATTTGAAGGCGAACAACAGTTCACGGGGCAGTCCTATGTGGCTGTTGCCCCGGATGGGATGGATCCTTGTGATCTTCGCCTGCAGAAGGGCGATGCTGCGGTGCGCGACTTGGTGGCTAGTCGCGTGCCCATGTTCGAGTTTGTTATTCGCTCGTTGGTGGAAAGCTATTCCTTGGACAGCGTTGACGGCAGGGTACAAGCGATCCGACGAGCTGTGCCGGTAGTGGCTGGGATTCGCGACGAAGCCTTGCGCAACGAGTACGCCCGCCAGCTAGCAGGCTGGACTGGGTGGGGCGACCCGGCGGAGATCGTGGCACAGGTTCGGGCGGCTAAAGCTGCCCCTAAGCCCGCTACGAAGCCCTTGCGCGCGCGTCGCTTCGCGCAGGCCACCTCCGCCCCCGTTGATACGGCACCGGCTTCGACCTTGGTGCTGCCTGATCCAAAGAACCCACGGTTGTGGTGCGAGAGGGAAGCGCTCAAAGTTGCTTTGCAGTACCCATCGTTAGCGGGCAGCTTCTTCGACGGGCTTGAACAAGGGTGCTTTAGCAACCCCGCGTATCAGGCCGTCAGGCAGGCGATTATTGATGCCGGCGGTACTGCCACGGGTGCGACGATGAGTGCAAAGCAGTGGGTTCCGGAGGTCTCCAGCAAGGTCAATGATTTGGTGGCACAATCGCTGATCGCTGAACTCGCGGTGGAGTCGATGCATGTCAGCGACGATTCTTTGGAGGCGTATGCCGATAGTGTCCTGGCTCGTTTGCAGGAGGTTCGAGTAGGCAATCAGATTGCCCAGTTGAAGGGGCAGCTGCAGCGCATGCGCCCCGGCGATGATTCTGCGGCCTACAACTCTTTGTTCGCAGATCTGGTGGCTTTGGAACAGGTGCGCAGGCAGCTGCTTGACCGGGCGATCAAACCCCAGGTGCGTTAGCCTTCGTCTGGTTCGAGGACGGTGTGTCCGTCTTCCGTGCGCAGGTCGCGGACTTCCTTCATGCGCGGTTGAGGGTCGAGCTTGTCGGCGAGAGCTTTGCGTGTCACGGTGACTGCTTTTTGAGTGACGGGAGAGTTGACGGTTGCGAGATAGCCTTTTTTGATTTGCTCGTAGCGCTTGCGGCCGGCTTTGGTGCCGAATACGTAGCCTGCGGCGGCGCCGACGACGAACTGAATCATGGATTCTCCTTTGTGCTTCTTTGTGCCCCAACTACTGTAGCGATTTTTAGGCTGGTGGGTGGGCTAAACAGAGAAAAACCCCAGCTAGAGGCGCTCTGCTGGGGTGTGTTTCTGTGTTGTCTGTGGGGCCACCGGGGCTCGAACCCGGGACCAACGGATTATGAGTCCGCGGCTCTAACCGACTGAGCTATAGCCCCAACCGTCACCCCGCGGTTAGCGAGGCAACTCAATCAGTATAGAGGCGGGGCCGCTCAGGGGTAAAAGCCGTGGAGAAAGAAGCTGTCGAGGTGGGTTATGAGGTGCAGATTTGCGCCAATCCCAGCGAGGGTTATATAGTCTTATCTCGTTGCAGCGAGCACCCTTAGCGGTTGTTCAAGCGCAAGTATTCCCCCATAGCTCAATTGGCAGAGCATTCGACTGTTAATCGAAGGGTTACTGGTTCGAGTCCAGTTGGGGGAGCGTTTCACCCCCGACACGTTACTAACGTTGTGTCGGGGGTTTTGTCGTATGTAAGTTATCTCTCATGCCCACTGTAGATCCCACCATTCTCGCTTTGTATCGCAGCTTGGACTTGATTGGCGTTGTGCTCAATGGCGCCATTGGCGGGACGATCGCGCGGCAGCGTGGCTTCGACATCATCGGTTTTAGCTTCTTGGCGCTGTTTTCTGCTCTCGGGGGCGGCATGTTGCGTGACACGTTGATGCAGCGGGGTACACCAGCGGCGATTGCTGAGCCGATGTATATGGGTTTCGCGATCTTGGGTGGCCTGTTGGCGATGCTCATCCATCTGCGTGGTCGGGCGTGGGAGTTGTTTGAGGCCCATGCTGATGCGGTGATTTTGGGTGTGTGGGCGGTTACGGGTTCGACTAAAGCCCTGACCTACGGGATGCCTTTGGCCAGTGCATTGTTCATGGGTGTTCTGACCGCTGTTGGTGGCGGCATGATTCGCGACATCGCAACGGGGAGCGTGCCCGCAATTTTTGGCGGCAATAAACTGTATGCGACACCTGCTTTGTTGGGTAGTGCGGTGATGGTTTTGTTCCACATGATGGGTCATGACGCCGCGGGGATGCTTGTCGCCACGACGGTGGGCGCGGGATCTGCGATTTTGGCCTATTGGCGTGGGTGGGTTCTGCCAACTAATCCGGATTGGGCGCCGGTGAATATGACTGCTCGGCAGTTCGGACAGAAGCTCAAGAGCGCGCGTGCACAGGGGCGTGAGCAGGGAATCGCCCAGGAGCGGCAGATGTGGGAGGATGCTCTGCACATCCCGGAGGATGTGCGTGAGGATTTCGCTGAGAAGCTCGCTGAGAGCCTCCACGATGCAGATATAGGCCACGCGGAAGCAACTGCCGACACGACGCCAGAGGGCACGAACGACATGCCCGCAGACACCGGAGACGCAGACCGCGACGTCACGGGGCGCGAGGAGGATGGTTAGCGATCCTCCTCGCGCAGGGAGTGATTGAACCAATCGACGATCAAAGCATCATTGCGAAACACCATGTACTCGTGCCCCGCCTGCAGAGCAGCCACTAGTGGCTCCGAGGGGGCTTCGTTGATGGTGACGTCAGCGCCCATCTGCTGCCAGGCGGCACCCAGGGCCATGGTGTCGGCATTGTTGATCGTTTCGTCGTCGGCGTGGGACATCAGCAGCGTCGGTACGGTAGGCGCGGCGTCAACCTCAGGGTCCGCGGCCATCATGGAACGCACACCCATCACTAGCAAAACGGCCTGGTGGCTTCTATCCATGTCTTCCGCCAAGCGCAGTGGATTGGTCGGAGGAGCACTCAGCAATTGTGACGCCGCAGCTGGCTGCGCTGTCAGTTGAGTGGGGGCCGCTGACGCCGCGGGGCTTAGGCTGGCCACGCAGGTACCGGCAGCAGCAAGAGGGATGACGGAAGCAGAGCATGTCGATAGCAGTTTCCTCCAGCGCATCGGATCAATTTAGCATTAGGGGCATGCAGCAACCTTCCCACACAGACCCCCTTGCCCGCACGCTCGCCCAGGTTGATGAGTGGCCGGTGGACTCGGTCGCCGCTGGACTCATCGATCAAGGCAAGACCTACTACGCCGGTACCGTCGATACTGACTATCGATTCCCGCTGGCGAGCGTCACCAAACCTTTAGTGGCCTATGCGGTTGCGGTCGCCGTCGAAGAGGGTGTCTTCGAGTGGGATACTGCCTGCGGGCCGGAAGGATCCACAGTCCGGCACTTGCTTGCCCACGCATCAGGGGTTGGGTTTGATAGCCCGGAGCCGCAGAAACCAGTGGGGCAGCGGCGCATCTATTCCAGCGCTGGTTTTGAGCTGCTCGCAGACGCAGTCGAAGCGGAAACGGGTATCGCCTTCCCCGAGTACTTCCGCCAAGCCCTCTGCGAGCCCTTGGGGTTAGGTGCCACGCTGGATGGATCCGCAGGCCATGGGGTGACCGCAAGCCTGCGCGACGTCATGACGTTTGTTAAGGAAGTTCTGCAGCCGAGCCTCATTCACCCCAGCACGCTGGAAGAGATGCTGCGCGTCCAGTACCCGGGGCTGGCAGGTGTGGTTCCCGGCTATGGATCGTTTACCCCGTGCCCGTGGGGGCTGGGCTTCGAGGTCAAAGGCAGCAAGGGGACGGCAGGCAGGGAGCATTGGACAGGCACGCGCCTGCCGGCGCGCACTGTCGGGCACTTCGGACAATCGGGCACCTTCATGTGGGTTGATCCGCAGGCCGAGCGAGGTTGTGTGGTGCTGACGGATCGGGCGTTTGGCCCCTGGGCTAAACCGCTGTGGGCGGAGTTCAACGACGAGCTCAGTGGCGCATTAACACCCCCATATGCTGGTTAAAGTTGTGGTTTAGAGTTGCTGGTGGGGCTATAGTTGCCTACCTTTGAGGCTGTAGCGCGGGCACACAAGTCCGCAGGCTTCGAACGCGACAACGTTGGGGAAGACGACTGTCGAACCGAAGCGAAAGACCCCACCCGTGAAACAGGAAACAACCACAGCAACACCAACGATCGAACCCACCCACACCACCGCACTGCTAGAAATAACCAATATGCCGCGCTCACTACGCCGGCACGTGGAACAGTTGATGCTGCAGCGCCTGCCAACCCCCGCGGCGTCATCATGCGACTACCCAGACCCGTGCACCTTATGGCGCCGGTCCCACCTGCCGGCAACCATCGGCTGCACCCAACGCATCGACGCTGTCACCGACGAAGTAGCCGACTTCGCCGACGCACTGACTCAGCTAGCGCAGCAGCACGGATTCAGCGCCTGCCTGAGCTAACGGCTGCTGTGGCCGTCGACAAAATCCACCATGTCGGCGATGGTTCGCCACCCCAGCGCGTCCTCATCGGTGATGCGCACACCGAATTCGTCTTCGCAACGGACGCAGATATCGATGAGAGACAGCGAATCGATCCCCAAACCATCGATGGTCGACTCAGGGGTAATCATCGGCGCATCAAGCCCCGTGGCATCGCTGATGATGTTGACGACACGGGGTGTAAAAGAATCAGACATAGCTTCCAGAGTAGTCTCTACAAACATGCAGTCGAACAAGCGGACCGACCTCACGCCCGGCTGGTGCGGTGACCTGCCGGTGCGCTACTACCACAGTCAGGGCAGTGGCCCCGTGACAGTGGTGTTCATCCACGGGTTCACCCTCACAGCACAGTCGTATTTCCAGCAGGTGGACTTTTTGCACTACCGCTACCCGGAAGTCAGCTGCCTATTGCTGGATCTACGGGGGCACGGCGACAGCGGTGAAATCGAGCCAGAACTGTGCACGTTGGATGCCACGGCTGATGACGTCGCGTCAGCTATCCGCACTGCGGCACCTACAGGCCCGCTCGTCATCGTCGGGCATTCCCTCGGCGGGATGACCGCTCTGAACTTTCTGCGACGCTATCGTGACTTGGCGGCTAGGGTGCGCGGCGTCATATTAATTTCCACCGCGGTGGAATCATTGTCCAGCCAAGGCGTGCCCCAAGTGCTGGCATTGCCTGCGGCGGAGAAAATACACAACGCGGTGGAGGCCTCCCTGAAGGAAGCCCAAGCCTTCCGCACAGAGGTGGCGGCACTGCTGGCCCCAGCGCTGGCAGCAACAGTGTTCTACCGCGATGGGGTCGCCTACAATCTGGTGCAGTTCCATGCGGCGATGATTCAAAACACCCCGCTGAAAACAATGGTTGGTTTCTTCGACGACCTGCAGCATCATGAGGAGCTCGAAGCGATCGACGAGCTCAACGAAGTCCCCGGCGTGGTGATCGTGGGGGAGGAAGACCACTTCACCCCACCCAGCCAATCAGAGGTCATCGCCGACGCCTGGGGCAAATCAACCCTGTACCGATTAGCTGATGTGGGGCACATGGTCATCCTCGAGGCGCCAGAAATTGTTAACGGCGCGTTGGAGCAGATGATTCGGCGCGCGACCCCGCAACCACAGACACAGAACTAGCGCCAGCCTTGACCGTGTAGCTCTGGCCTGCGCTGATCTTGTCAGAGGAGTACTGCACCAGTGCGAACGGCTTGTCGCCCGCCTCGATTGTGGCGATCACCGTGCCGGAGGAATCCGCGATGGTGACGGCACCACCGGTCACCGGGCTATCAAGATGGGCGCTGATGAAGCTTTGGGTGCCGCCGGTCGGATCAGCGGGCATACCCGCAGAACCCAACCCGATGACGGTGCCGCCATCGATGCTGAAGCTACCCGCGTAATCGAAGGTTCCGTTAGCGCCGTCGCTCGGGCCGAACACCAGCACGGTCCCGCCATTAATGCGTAGGTCTCCATTGGAATCGATTCCATCGCCGGCCGCATTAACCTTCACTGTGCCACCACTGATCACAATCTGCTCTCCTGTGGATTGTTCCGTGCCTGCCCCGGGTTGCCCACCAGAGGCGCCACCCTGCTGCGGAGGTTGCATGCCCTCCTGCGGCTGCTGCATACCTTGGGGCGGCTCTTGCATGCCTTGGGGTGGCTCTGGCATACCTTCCGGTGGTTGTGGTCCTGCAGCTTCTTCTGACTGCTCCTGCTGCTCTTGCTCCGTTGTGGCATCGACGCTGGTGGCCCCGGAGCCGTTAATTCCATCGTCACTGGAAGTTAAGTTCACAGTGCCATCGCTGATGCTTAACAGCCCGGCTTCCAAACCTTCGGTGGAGGACGCGACGGTGACATCCCCGCCGTCGATAAGCAGGGCAACATCAGAGTGCACCCCATCGCCGCCCGCATTGACATCAACGGTGCCGCCGCTAAGGTGCACGGCGACATCGCTGCGCACACCGTCATCGCCGGCGGTGGCATCAAGGTGGCCGCCGAGCACACTGGCCGAATCCTTCCCCCGGAAAGCATCGTCTGCGGCCGTCACCTTCCACGTGCCGCTGTAGAGCGCTAGATCATCCGAGGAAGCAATGCCATCGGCGCCCTCACCCTCAGAGTGCACGGTGACCGTCCCGTCACCGCTGAGCACAAGATCCGCATGAGAGTAGATCGCCGCCGAATCAGGGGCCGTCGCCGTCACCGTCGAAGAACCCACCGGATGCACCTGCACCTTATCGGCGCTCACAACGTTGATCTGCCCAGCAATGGTGGCGTTGTCCAGTATCAGAACCACGTCCGCATCACCCGCGTCCACGATGACGTCGCCCTGCTCACCGCTGATGCGGTAGGTTCCGGCCTTCGTGATGGTTTCGCCGTCGTAGACAGTGGCCGACGCGACGTCAGGGGAATCCTCCACCAACTTTGGGGTTTTAACTTCGGACTCCACAATGTTCTCGGCAGAGGGGCTGCTGCTTTGTTTGTTAGTTACGGTGCTTGTTGTTGCAGTGTTGTGTGCCGCAATCGCTGCGGTACTGCTGGCGTCCAGGGGCGCACCATCATCGGCGTGCGCGCACGCGGTTAGGGCTACGGGAAGGGTCGCCGCCAGGGCGAGGGAAGCAAGGCTTGAACGTTTAGTCATGACAATTACATCCTTCAAAGTGCAGTAAGGGGTTCGAGTAGATACGCAGCGTCAGGCTGCGGCAGGAAGATCAAAATGATGCGTGAGCGTCGAATGCCACCGATTACTCGGCAAGTGCGGGTAGACCGCTGCCATGCCTGTTGCGTACTTGGAGATCCGACAAGGTCGTATACCGTTGCGCCACAGCAGGCGGTCGATCGCGCCGGGCTGGGCCCCAGACTTGGTCTCGATGATCACCATCTCTGGGGCATCCAGGCGCGGGCACCCTGTGTCGCTGGTGCTGACGGTGCTGTCGGAGTAGGAGCGAAGCCCAATCCAGAACAGTCCGCTGTCGATGGTTGCTCGACCATTGTCAGTGAGCAGGCAGCAGCGACGGTATCCACCGTGCAGCGTTGGGCTGACCGCGGCGTCAACACCAACACGCTGTAGCTGTGCGGCCGCCCAATCCGCCTGCGGCAGTGCGTCCGGCACACCGGTGTGAAACTCGGTGGACACCCGGGTTTTCGTGGTCAGGCCCCGGGGGCCTTTATGTTTGAACTCCACAAAACTTAAACCCGAGTCCAGGTAATTGCGGGTGCGCAACTTGAAGCGTTTGCGGCGCCCGTAGGCTGCGCTGAGATAGCTGTCCAGGCCACAAGTGTCGAAATAGACCGATTCGTAGCGCTGTGACAGGGCACCACCGATGCTCATCACGGGCGTTTCATCGGGCAGTTGGGCGAGTATGCCTGCGCATTGGTCGCTGCTGAGCACGTATTTTCTATCCATGCGGCTCATCATGCGGGCACGCTGATTGACCTGCTCGAGGCTTACTGTGGGCAGCGGGCTTAACAGTGCGTCGAAGCTCTGCCGCTGCGCTGCGTTGAGGATCGGGAGGCCAGTGACGCTACGCATAGGTCACACTCGCAATGGTGAGGTCATTAACAGTGTCAATTTTCTGGATGCTGACGTCGCGGAGGGTGACGTCTCCAAGAACATCACGGACCATCGCTTCCAACTGCTTACCGTAGGTGGCTTTGTCGATATGAACGTCGACGGTTGTGGTTGAGGGGATGATCAGAAGGTCCACCACTGCGATGGCCAGGATGATGGTGGCGGCCAGGCTCGCTTGAGTCACAATGCTGGTGGGCATTGCACACACCAGGCCGAGGGCCAGGGCGCCGAAATAGTAGGCGACGTGGCGTTGGGTGATCTCTGAGCTGCGCAGCCGGATGATGGACAGGACACCAAACAATCCGAGCCCTAGGCCTGCGGTGATGGAGGAGTCGGTGAGGACGGAGGTCACTGCGAAGACACCGGCATTAATTCCGATGAACGCGACAGCTAGGTCACCGCGGCGGTACCTGGGGTAGAAGACCGCGAAAACGAGGACGCCGATGGATAGGGCGTCGAGGAAAAGCTGAGGGAGGTTCATGAAAGAAGATCCTTGCTGTGTAGTAGGTCCCCGTGGTGCGGGGTTAACTACTATTGAAGACCCTCAAACTGGCAAAACACTCGGGTATAGGTGGTGCGTTCTTAGGAGAATCCTTTCAGCGCTCGAAGGTTAAAGGGCTTGATTTTTCAGGATTTTCAGGATGCTGACAGTCTTTCTCGGCATCGTCACAGCCGGGGCTTGGCAGACAAAAAACGGGGGGCTTCTCACAGTCAGTGGAAAGCCCCCCTAGTTAGGTCGCTAGCGGCGGGTGTTAGACAGCAGTCGGATCGGACAGGTTGAAGTCCTTAGCAGCCTGGGCTGCGACAGACTTGTCAATCTTGCCTTCACGTGCCAGGCCGGACAGTGCTGCGACAACGACGGACTCGGCGTCAATGTTGAAGAAGCGGCGTGCGGCGGGGCGGGTGTCGGAGAAACCGAAACCATCAGCACCCAAGGTTGTGTAATCGCCCGGGACCCACTTGCGGATCTGCTCAGGCAGAGCGGTCGCGAAGTCGGACACAGCAACGAACGGGCCCGAAGCCTTCGACAGCTGCTTGGCGACGAAGGGTTCTGCAACCTCACGATCCGGGTGGCGCAGTTGCTCGCGTTCGAGCTCGTGGCCTTCGCGAGCCAGTTCGTTCCAGGAAGTGACCGAGAAGATGTTGGCCTTGACACCGAACTGCTCCGCCAGAATCTCCTTGGCCTGGAGTGCTGCTTGCATACCGATACCGGAAGCCAGCAGGCTGACTTTGTGGCCGTCACCCGAAGCCGGGGAGTACAGGTAAATACCCTTGTGCAGACCTTCAACGTCGAGGTTTTCGGGCTCTGCGGGCTGGTGGGTGGGCTCGTTGTAGACCGTCAGGTAGTAGATAACGTCTTCGCCGCGACCTTCACCGTACATGCGGTCGATGCCCTCGCGAACGATGTGCGCGACCTCGTAGGCGAAAGCCGGGTCGTAGGAAATCACTGCGGGGTTGGTGCTGGCCAGGATGGGGGAGTGGCCATCCATGTGCTGCAGACCTTCACCAGTCAGGGTAGTGCGGCCAGCAGTAGCGCCGAGGAGGAAGCCGCGGGCCATCTGGTCAGCGGCAGCCCACACGGAGTCACCGGTGCGCTGGAAACCGAACATCGAGTAGAAGATGTACAGCGGAATCATCGCCTCGCCGTGAGTGGCGTAGGAGGTACCAGCTGCGATGAACTCGGCCATGGAACCGGCCTCGTTGATGCCCTCGTGCATGATCTGGCCGTCAACAGCCTCACGGTAGGACAGCATGAGGTCATGGTCGACCGGGGTGTAGTTCTGGCCGTGGCTGTTGTAAATCTTCAGCGTCGGGAACCAGGAGTCCATACCGAAGGTACGTGCCTCATCAGGGATGATCGGAACGAAGCGCTTGCCCAGTTCCTTATCCCGCATGAGTTCCTTGAAGGTACGAACCACAGCCATGGTCGTAGCAACCTGCTGTTTGCCGGAATCCTTACACATGATCTTCAGATCGTCCATGCTCGGGACGGACAAAGGCTTGTAGGACGTGCGGCGCTCGGGTACCCAGCCGCCGAGATCCTTACGGCGCTCGAGCATGTACTTGATCTCCTCGGAATCCTTACCGGGGTTGTAGTACGGAGGTAGGTAAGGATCCTTTTCGAGGACCTCATCGGAGATCGGAATCTGCTGCTTGTCGCGGAAGAGCTTCAAGTCTTCGAGGGTGAGCTTCTTCATTTGGTGGGTCGCATTGCGGCCCTCGAAGTTGTGGCCGAGACCGTAGCCCTTAATGGTGTGCGCAAGGATGACGGTGGGTCGATCCTTGGTTTCCATAGCGCGCTTGAAAGCTGCGTAAATCTTGCGGTAGTCATGGCCACCGCGGGGCAGACGCCAGATTTCTTCATCGGTCATATCCTCAACCAGCTTGGCCGTGCGAGGATCGCGGTTAAAGAAGTGCTCGCGCACGTAGGCGCCGTCATTTGCCTTGAAGGTCTGGAAGTCACCGTCGGAGGTGTTGTTCATCAGGTCGACGAGTGCGCCGTCCTTGTCCTTCTCGAACAATTCATCCCATTCTCGTCCCCAGACGACCTTGATGACGGACCAGCCGGCACCGCGGAAGAAGGACTCCAGTTCCTGGATGATCTTGGTGTTACCACGCACAGGGCCGTCGAGGCGCTGCAGGTTGCAGTTGATGACGAAGGTCAGGTTGTCGAGGTTGTTGAGAGCAGCCTGTTGGATGAGGCCGCGAGACTCCGGCTCGTCCATTTCGCCGTCACCAAGGAATGCCCAGACATGCTGCTGAGAGGTGTCTTTGATGCCGCGGTTGTGTAGGTAGCGGTTGAACCGTGCCTGGTAAATCGCATCCATCGGGCCAAGGCCCATGGACACGGTCGGGAATTCCCAGAATTCAGGCATGCACTTGGGGTGCGGGTAGGAGGGCATGCCGCCCTGTTCGCGGGAGACTTCCTGACGGAACCCGTCCATGTCGTCTTCACTGAGGCGGCCTTCCAGGAACGCGCGAGCATACATGCCGGGCGATGCGTGGCCCTGGAAGAAGATCTGGTCGCCACCGCCCGGGTGGTCCTTACCGCGGAAGAAGTGGTTCATGCCCACTTCGTACAGCGGTGCGGAGGAGGCGTACGTAGAAATGTGGCCGCCGACACCAACACCAGGGCGCTGGGCGCGGTGAACCATGATGGCTGCGTTCCAGCGGATCCACTTGCGGTAACGCTTTTCGATGTCCTCGTCGCCGGGGAAATCGGGCTCCATTGTCGTGGGGATGGTGTTGACGTAGTCGGTGGAGGTCAGTGGAGGAAGCGGCACGCGCTTAGCGGTTGCTCGTTCGAGCAGTCGAAGCATGAGGAAGCGGGCGCGGTCAGGGGATGCTTCTTCCAGGAGGCCATCAAGGGACTCCATCCACTCCCGGGTCTCTTCGGGGTCGGAGTCGTTGAGGTAGGACGCCACGCCGTCGCGGATCATCGCGAAGTTGGTGTCGTCGAGTGGCTTGTCAGCCATGAATTCCTCCTGTGTGGAAATCGTTAAACAAAATAATCGTTAACCCCTAGGATACGGGGTTAACCATCGGGGGCGACATATCCCCTCGCTGAGGGGCACTTTTTCGCACATTTGCCGGGTTACTACAGTAAAGTAGTTAAACCATGAGGCCTAAAACTGAGGAGGAAACTCGCGTGGGCAGTGCCGAAGCGGCAGCCCAGAAGGTAGCCAACATCCTGGGGGTGCGCCCCGGTCAGCTGATCCAAGAGATCGGTTGGGACGAAGATTGCGACAGCGACATTAGTGTCGCGATTGAAGACGCTATTGATGATGATCTACTGGGGGAAGACACACTCGAAATCTGCGACGTGGTTGTGCTGTGGTGGCGCAACGGTGACGGGGACTTGGTCGACGCTTTGGTCGATGCCCTGCGCAACCTAGACGAGAGCGGTTGTATCTGGGTGTTGTCCCCCGGGGCATCGCAGTCGAATGCCTTGCAGCCAGGCGAGGTTGCTGAGTCGGCGCAGTTGGCAGGCTTGGTGCAGACCCGCAACGAGCGGTTGAACTCTTGGCAAGGTTCTTGCTTGGTTCGTGGCGGCAAGAACGTCCGCGGATAGCTGTTTTTACCTAGTCTTAGCCGCCTTATGGTGCTGTTTTGTACATCGCCTTGGATAGCGTGCTAAAGTTGCTATCCGTTGCGCGCCTTTAGCTCAGCTGGAAGAGCAGCTGGTTTACACCCAGCAGGTCGGCGGTTCGAGCCCGTCAGGGCGCACCAAATGAAAGCCACCACCCACCATCGCGTGGGTGGTGGTTTTTTCGCTAGCATGGCGGATGTGACCACTCAGACAGATGCCCATCGCGACACCGACAATTTTTCTAACCCCCTTATCGCTCCTAGTGAGCTTCCTTTCCAGCTGCCGCCTTTTGCGGATATAAAGATCGAGCATTTCCTGCCGGCATTCGACACCGCCCTGCTTGACCATGAAGCGGAAATCAACGCCATCGTTAACAACCCCGAGCCGGCAACATGGGCTAACACCGTGGAAGCCTTGGAGGCCTCGGGCCGCGCACTCGAGCGCGTCAGCGCGGTGTTTTTCAACCTGCACGGCACCGATTCTTCACCCGAAATGGACGCCATCGCCGAGCAGATTATCCCGAAACTGTCTGAACACAGTGATGCCCTCTACCAGAATGAGGTGCTCTACCAGCGCCTTCAGCAGGCCACCCCGCCAGCAGATGATGGGGAAGGGCAGCGTCTGAAGGACAAGTTGTTGCGATCCTTCCGTCGCCGTGGTGCCGAGTTGGATGCGGCAGGCAAAAAACGTTTGAGTGAACTCAACAGCCGACTTGCTGTACTGAGCGAACAGTTCGGAAAGAACCTTCGGGAATCCACCGCAGCTTTAGCCGTTGGCTTAACGGAGGATGACGTCGCGGGCTGGGACGAGGCACGCAAAAACGCCGCCCGTAAAACTGCGGAAGATTATAAGGACAATCCGCAATTAGCGTCCTTTGAATATGTGGTGCCTTTGGGTTTGCCAGCGGTACAGCCCGATCAAACCGACCTCGACAACCCTGCGGCCCGCAAGGCGCTCATGGCGGCATCGCTGAAACGCGGCGTCATTGGGGGCGACAATGGTGCCGTGGTCACCGAAATCGCCGCACTGCGTGCGCAGCGTGCGCGGCTGCTCGGCTACGACACCCATGCCGACTATGTGTTGGAAGAAGAAACTGCGGGCAGTACAGATGCCGTGATGCAGCTGCTGCGTGATCTTTCCCCGGCAGCCTCCGCCAACGCAGCAGGGGAATACAAGCTGCTGGTTGAGGAAGCACAGGCGACTGATCCGACCGCCACGGTGCGTGACGCCGATTGGTCCTACTGGGAGTCCAAGGTTAAGCAGCGCGACTACAGCCTGAACGAAGCAGAGCTGAAAAAGTACTTCCCACTGGACCAGGTTCTGCGTGATGGCGTGTTTTATGCTGCCAATCGTTTGTATGGCATCACCGTGGAGCCCCGCGATGATCTGCAGGGCTACCACCCGGAAGTCGCCGTCTACGAAGTCAAGGATGCGGACGGTTCCAGCATCGGGTTGTTCCTCACTGACTACTTCGCGCGCCCGTCCAAGCGCGGCGGGGCTTGGATGTCGAGTTTTGTCGATCAATCCCGCCTACTGGACAGTAAACCAGTGGTAGTCAACGTCATGAACATCACCAAGCCTGCTGATGGCAGCCAACCGCTGCTCAGTATCGATGAGGTACATACTCTTTTCCACGAGTTTGGGCACGGCTTGCACGGTCTGCTTTCGGATGTTCGATACCCGACGTTCTCGGGCACCAACGTCCCCCGTGACTACGTCGAATTCCCCTCCCAGATCAACGAAAACTGGGCGTTTGACCCGGCTGTGGTGCGTAATTATGCCCGCCATGTTGACACTGGTGAGGTCATCACAGACAAGCTGATTGCCGCCGTTGACGCGGCCGCTAAATTTGGCCAGGGGTTCGCGACCAGTGAATACCTCGCGGCGTCGATCATTGACATGGCGTGGCACACGCTGACACCCGAGCAAGCCGCCGCCGTCAACGATATTGATGCTTTTGAACGGGCGGCCCTTGCAGATGCAGGCCTGGAGGTCGACAATCTTCATGCTCGCTACAAGTCGCGCTTCTTCAACCATATTTTTGGTGGCGGTTATTCTGCCGGCTACTACTCCTACCTGTGGGCAGAGGCCCTGGATGCCGATGGTTTCGAATGGTTCAAGGAAACTGGTGCTGCAGGGCACTCTAGTGATGACGCCGCGGCACGTGCGGCCGGTGCGCGCTTCCGTGAACTGGTGCTTTCTGCAGGTGGTTCGCGAGACTATGAGGAGGCTTTTACTACCTTGCGTGGTCGCGCTAAGGACGTCACCGCTCTGTTGGAGCGCCGTGGTCTAGCTGGGGCTAGATAGCCGCGAGGCAACTTTGGTCCTTGGCGGCTAGTGAGCCTAGGCTTGAAGGTATGGATCTGCAGGTCACGCCAATTAGCGGCATTAATTCGCCGATGCCCATTGTGGTCAGTGGGCTTGCGCCAGGGGCCAACCTGGAACTGAAAGTAAAGGCGGTGGACGCCGCCGATCGGTTGTTTAGTTCCACCACTGTGTTTAAAGCCAACAGTGATGGCGTGGTGGACACATCGAAGCATCTTCCGCAGGACGCAGGCTGGGTAACTCCCAGCAGCCTTGGTGTGCTGTGGAAGATGATGGCCCAGGACGGTAAGGATGCCACCTTTGCTGTGGATGGGCTCAACCCCATGCGCGTGGAGGTTCAAGCTCGGGTGGAGGGGGAAAAAGGAAAAGGCACCCATATCACCCGCACGATTTCGCGTAGGGCTAGGGAGATCACCCCGCTGCCGGTGTCTTGTAAGGGACGGGCCTTTTGTCCGGATGAACCGGGCCCATTCCCCTTGGTGGTGTTGTTCGGCGGCGCCGGCGGCGGGGTAGATTCCGCCAGTGCCGCGGCGCTTGCCCATCATGGGGTCGCGGTGTTTAGTTACGACTATTTCCCAAGGAAAAAGGGGGGAGTGGTTGATGTTGATGCCGTTCGGCGCATGCTCCGGGGCATCCGTCTCCTCCCGGAGATCGATTCCAGCTTGCCGGTAGCGCTGTGTGGAACCGGCCGCGGTGCGGAGCTCGCACTCCTGATCGCCAGCCTCGAGCCGAACCTCGTTGGCGCCGTGGTGGCCCATTCCCCAACGGATGTGTTGAGCGCTTGGCCCGATAAGGATTCTCAGCCGGATGTGTTCGTCGGTTCCGGTTTGCCGAAGGTCACCATCAAAGCCCCCGGTAAGCAAGATGTTGCGGCTGATTGGCACGCGTTTATTCAGCCCAAGCTCAAAGGCCAGCCCTGGCGCCTGCGCGCCTATTATGATTCCGCCCGCGAGCACACCAAGGACATTGAGGCCGCCGCCATCGAGGTGGAAAAAATGAGCGGGCCGTTGTTGCTCACAGCTGGCAGCGAGGACGCCGTCTGGGACAGTGTCAGCATGTCGCTCACGCTGCAGTTACGTGCTTCAGATGTGGAGGTTTTCCGCTACGTCGCTAAAGGTGCGGGTCACAATGTTGGTTATCCTTTCTACTTCCCGGGGCTGCCCGCGCAGAAGACTATGAACGCCTACGGCTATCGCATTGCTCTCGGCGGGCATAGCGTGACCAATGGCCAGGCCAGTGTGGACAGTCGGGTGCAAGTGATCAGCTTCTTGCGTAGTGCTTTCGGGCTTGAGGATTAAGGTGCGCGTGCCAGTGGGTTTTCCATGGGGCCTGGTTGCGGGGATCGCCGCCGACAGTGTGTTTGGTGACCCCAAGCGCCACCACCCGGTGGCATGGTTTGGGCATTACGCCACATGGTTGGAACGCGCACTGTATCGCGACACACGCACCGCCGGCGTCATCTATTGGGTTGCGGCAGTCGCTCCACCGGTGGCAGGGGCGGTTGCGTTGCAGAGGGCTTCCCGCCGATTGCCGACGTCGCGTGCCCAAACCATCGCGCGGGAAGGCTTGCTGGGCCTTGCTGTGTGGGCTTCCCTTGGCGGGCATACGTTGCGCTGGGTGGGGCGGAGTATTCACCGCGACCTCTATGTCGATGCTGATATTGAGCGCGCACGCACGTGGGTGCCGTGGTTGTGCTCCCGCGATCCTCAGCAGCTCGATGCTCAGGGCATGACGCGCGCGGCAGTGGAGTCGCTGGCGGAAAACACCTCTGATGCGGTGACCGCGCCGTTGGTGTGGTCGCTGCTGGGCGCGCCCGGGGTGGTATTCCACCGCTGTGTAAACACGCTGGATGCAATGGTGGGCTACCGGAGCCCCAGATATGAGCGCTTTGGCTGGTGTAGTGCCGTCATTGATGACGTCGCAGCCTACCTGCCTGCACGCATCAATGCGCTGAGCAACACGGCCTATGCCGCGTGCGCTCGACCGGCAGGCTTGGAGGGGTTGCAGGCGGCGATGAGTGCGTGGCGTAAAGACGCACCTAAGCATCCCAGCCCCAATGCGGGCCCAGTGGAGGCGACAGCAGCGGCCGCCCTCGGTGTGCAGTTGGGTGGCCGCACAGTGTATGACTACGGGGTGGAGCACCGGCCTGAGCTGGGGCACGGCGCCGCGCCTGGGGAAGAAGCCTTGCGGGGGAGTGTCCGCCTGTCGCAGTGGACTCAAACAGTTGCAGCCCTAGCGGTTGGCGCCGTCGTGTTCGCTTGGCGTAGGCGTTAGAAGCGTTCTTCGTTTTTCTCTGCCAGCTTGCCCCAGTGATCCGAGCGGGTGCCGCCGTATCGGCTACGCTGTCGGCGCGCTGGGGTAGTGGGAATGCTGGCGTGCTTGGCTTCGTTGTGCTCGGCGCTTGTGTCGGTGGGTTCTTCGGATCTTTCAAAGCCTGCAGTGCTGGGGGCAGATAGCTGCGTGCGGTCGCGATCCTCGCGGCGTCGTTCCTTGATCTCAGCCCACACAAAATACGCTAGACCCAGGGGCGCCATGATGCCGAAGGCAATCCACTGCACCCCGTAGGACAGGTAGGGGCCGGAATCCAGCTTCGGCAGGGGGATCGCTGTGACTTCCCCGGGCTGGCCTTCTGCTAGTTGGATCCAGTCGTGGGCCAAGTGCACTCCAAGTTCGCGACCAATCTGCTCGGTGTTGATGCCGCTAACCTGCACGGGGTCCACGTTGGTCAGTGGGGCGTTGGCTGGTGGGTCTTCGTCCAAACGGGCATAGCCGGTGATGGTGGTGACCGCACTGGGTGGTGTGTTCGCAGAAGGGCTATCGCCGGCGCTTTCAAAACCACGGTTGACCAGGAAGATTTCCCCGGTAGTGGTTTCGAACGGTGTGAGGAATTGGTAGGCGGGCTCGGAGTTGACTGGTCGCATCCGCAACACCGCTTGGTTGTTCAGGTAGTGCCCGGTCAGCGTCACCCGAGTCCATTCCTTATCTGTTGGGATGGAGCCTTGGGTAAAAACGGAACTGTAGGCAACGGGGTCCGCGTCGAATGCCGCCGAAATTTGGTGGTTACGGGCGGAGTTTTTTTCGTTTTTACCCAATTGCCATGGGGCCAGCACGGTGAATGCGAGGTAGGCGAAGGCGATAACCGCTACAGCTGTTATCACCCAGCCGGGTTTGAGGAAAGCCAACGCCAGGGACTTGGCGGAGGTGCTTCCAGATGCGCGGGTAGAAGGGGTGCGCGACATGTCAGCGCTCCGAGGATGATGCGAGGTGCTCGCGCACCCAGGTGATTAGCCCCGGGATGGAGGCTGCGATTTCTGCCCGGGTGCGGTCGAATCGTGCGTCATCACCGTAGTAGGGATCAGCGACGATGGCGCCGGCGGGGGAATCTGGATCGAAGGAGCGCAGCAGGCGGATTTTGTGGTGGTCGACGCCCAAGGCCTGGAGCTCGCGCACGTGGCCTTCAGCCATGGCTACAAATAATGTGGCGTCGGCGTGCTCGGGTCCGAATTGGGCGGCCCGGTGGTTGCTGCCGTCGTGTCCTGCTGCGGCCAGTGAGGCCACGGCGCGCCGGTCGGCTGGATCGCCGATGTGCCAGCCGCCGATGCCGCAGGATTTCACTAGTACGTCATTGGAGAGGCTGGCATCTTCGATTGCGGCGCTGAACATGACATCCGCCATGGGGGAGCGGCAGATGTTGCCGGTGCAGACGAAAACAACGTATAGGGATTGCGTGCGCTCGTTCACACCACACGATGTTAGCCGAGGAGTGTTTGGTTGCGTTGTTCGGGCAGGGCGAAGGTGGATGCTGCGGCAATCGCGAAGGCGAGGCCGAAGACTGCGAACAGTGCGCCGGTGCCGGGAATGAGTGGAACCATGAAGGGGGCGAGGATGCCGGCCACGCGTCCGACGGCGGCTGCGCTTCCTGTTCCAGTGCCGCGGATGTGGGTGGGGTAGAGCTCTGGGCCGATGGCGTAGAGGGCTCCCCAGGCGCCCAGGTTGAAGAAGCTCAGTAGGCAGCCTGCGATGATTATTCCGGTGGGGCTGTGCTGCATTCCAAAGAATGCCGCTGCGACGGCGGAGCCTGCGAGGAAGGTCGTGAGGGTGGCTTTACGGCCCCAGACTTCGATGAGCCAGGCGGCTACCGCGTAGCCAGGCAGCTGGGCAAGCGTGATGATCAGGGTGTATTCGAAGGATTTCACCAGCCCGTGACCCTGGAGGACTAAGAGGGTGGGCAGCCAGATGAATGCGCCGTAGTAGGCGAGGTTGAGGAAGAACCAGATGGACCATAACCCAGCGGTGCGGGCGCGTAGGGCGGGGGCGAAGATCGAGGTGGCTTGTTCTTCTGCTGTGGTCGCTGTGGTCGTGGCGGGAGCTGTGGGGGTGGTGACGTCGCGTGCGTCGCTGGTGTGGACAGCGTTGCTGTCTTCAAAGTGCGCGACGGCGGCCTCGGCTTCTGTCAGTCGGCCTTTGTCTACGAGGTAGCGCACGGATTCGGGCAGTCCGCGGCGGACGACGAGCGCGTAGGCGGCGGGGACGATTCCCACCAATAGTGCCCAGCGCCAGCCGGGCCAGTTGGCGAAGGTGTGGGGGACTACGAAGTAGCCCAGTAGTGCCGCGCCAATCCAGCCCAAGGCCCAGAAACTTTCGAGGGCTACAACCATGCGGCCACGGATGTGGCGGGGTGAGAATTCAGAGACGAGGGTGGATGCCACGGGAAGTTCTGCGCCGAGGCCGACACCGACGATAAAGCGCAAGACGATGAGGACGGCGAGGCCGCCGGCGAAAGCTGAGGCTCCGGTGGCGATACCGTAGATCAGCAGTGTGAGGGCGAAGACAGAGCGGCGCCCGATTTTATCGGCGAGCAATCCCCCGAGTGTTGCGCCGATCATCATGCCTATAAAACCGGCTGAGGCCAGCCCGGAGAGCTGGCCTTTAGTTAGTCCCCATTCCGCGGCGAGGGCGGCCATGATGTAGCTGATCAGGCCAACATCCATGGCGTCGAGTGCCCAGCCGATGCCGGAGCGGAAGAGGAGTTTTTGATGTGGTTTACCAAAGCGGAGCGTATCTAGACGCTGGTTATAATCCATTAGAAAAGGATACGCATTACCGACTCTGATTTTTATGTTTTGCCCATTTTGGGGGGTGAATCAGGTTTACCAGCCGTGGGGCAGAAGGCCAACGATGGATAGCAGCGAGTAGATGAACGCGATGCCGTAGACCACGATGATGGTCATCTGGATGACGGGATTGCCCTGCCAGGTGACATTCCATGCTGGCTGGCGGTCACCATTGTTGCGTGCTGCGCGCAGCAGCATCACAGGGATCACCGACATGACGGCGCCCGCGAAGCCACCTGCGTAGCCGAGGGCGTCGACGAAACCGCCCCAGCCGGCGAGGGAGATAGCCAGTGGAGGGATAACCGTGAGCAGCACGGCGATGAGACGAAGACGGCCTTGGTCGCCCCAGTGCAAAATGTCCAGAATGTTACGCATGGTCGTGAAACCGATGGCGAGGAAGGAGGTCAGCATAGCCAGCAGAGCAAAGAGATTCGCCATGATGAAAGCGGTGTTGCCGAGGGACTCGCCCCAAGCGATGGTGACGACCTCGGTGACGTTGTCGCCCAACAGGCCCAGTGCGGCAAAAGGCACCAGCGCGAGGGTGAAGCCGGTGATGCACATGCCGGCGATGATGACCTTCGGGATGGCGCGGGGGTTGTCTTCTTCCAGGCCACGGGTGAGCTCGGGCACGACGTACTGGGCGAGGAATGTAAACACCGCGAGGTTCATGATCGGCACGATGTAGAAGGGGCGCAAAATGATGAGGTTTACAGCTTCAATACCAGGGCCGATAAACGTCCAGCCGCACAAAACGAGGATGATGAGTGCCATACCGGTGGTGATGGCTCCCTCGACGACACCGGTGGCGTGCAGGCCCTTCCACATGACGTAGGTGCCGAAGGTGAAGAACAGCAGAGTACCGACGACGGGGTTGAGGCCAAACAGTTTGTTGAGCAGGTTGCCGGAGCCCGCAGCGTAGGCGATGAGTGCGCCGACGCCGTTGACGATCACCGCGATGAACACAAGCCAGCGGCCCCACTGTCCGAGGTATTTCTCCGCTAGACCGGACAGCTGGAGCGGCTGCTTGGTGCGCAGGCTGACCTCGGCCACATAGAGCATAGAGATGGTGGTGAGTGTACCGGCGATGAGCAGGGCGATGACGAGGGCGAGGAAGCCACCGTTTTTGCCGGCATAGGGCAAGCTCAAGATGCCTGCGCCGATGTTGGTGCCGAAGATCAAGGCGACGCCTTGGGCGACCGTGAGTTTATGACTGCTGCCCAGCAGCTCGTGTTCGAGATTTTTAGTGGTGGTATTCATGAACATATTCCTTTGTGTGAAGTTTGGTTGTGGCTACGCGCAAACGACGCCCCGATGACCGCTGAAAACCCGGGCGGTTTCGGGGCGTCGCTGGCTAGTTCAACAGGGTTGGCAGGTGCATCCCGGGGCTAGGCCCCAGGATGTGTTACTGCAGCGCGAGGTAGACGGTGTCGAGGTATTCCTCGATACCTTCGGTGCCACCCTCGCGGCCGAAACCAGACTGCTTGATTCCTCCGAAGGGGGCCGCGGGGTCGGAAATGGCACCACGGTTGATACCGATCATGCCGGCGCGCAAACCTTGGGCGAGTTTACGGGCGGTGTCGGTGTTGGAGGAGAAGCCGTAAGCAGCCAGGCCGAACGGGGTGTCGTTGGCGCATCGGATGCCTTCGTCTAGGTCATCAAAGACGCTCACTGTAGCCACGGGGCCGAAGATTTCCTCGGTGAGGATCTTGGCGTCGGCAGGTACGTCCTTGAGGACGGTGGCGGGGTAGAAGTAGCCGGGACCTTCCGGTACTTCGCCGCCGACGGTGGCGACAGCGCCACGGTCGAGGGCGTCCTTGACCAGCTCGGCGATGCGATCGCGCTGCTTGGCGGTGATGACGGGACCGAGGGTGGTGCCTTCTTCCAAGCCGTGGCCCATGACGACGCCTTCCATGGCTTCGGTGAGGCGACGGGTGAACTCTTCGGCGATGGAGCTGTCAACGAGGAAGCGGTTGGCCGCGATGCAGGCCTCGCCACCGTTGCGCATCTTTGCTTGCATGGCGCAGGTGAGCACCAGGTCGAGATCCGCGTCTGCTGCGATCACGAAGGGGGCGTTGCCGCCGAGCTCCATGGAGGTGCGCAGGAGGTTGTCGGCAGACTGCTTGACCAGAATCTTGCCAACGGGGGTCGAACCGGTGAAGGTGACCTTGCGCAGGCGTGAGTCTGCCATCAGGGTGCTGGACATGTCCGAGGCGTGGGTGGTCGGAACAATCGATACAAGACCTTGGGGGGCGTTGAAACGATCGAATACCTCTGCGATGACCTCGCCGAGAAGCAGCATGGTCAACGGGGTTTCGTGGGCGGGCTTGACCACGATCGGGCAGCCCGCAGCCAGGGCCGGGGCGATCTTGCGGGTGGCCATCGCCAGCGGGAAATTCCACGGCGTGATCGCCAGAACGGGGCCGACGGGGCGGCGGGTGACAGCGATGGTGCCTACGCCCGCGGGTGCCCCGCCGAAACGGCCGGGGAAGCGCACGGCTTCCTCAGAAAACCAGCGGAAGTATTCGGTACCGTAGGCAACTTCGCCTTGCGCTTCGGCGAAAGGCTTGCCCATTTCGGTGGTCATGACGCGGGCAAAGTCGTCGGTGCGCTTGGTTACTTCGTCGAAGATTGCGCGGAGTACCTCTGCCTTTTGACGAGGGGTGAACTCTGCCCACTGCTCCTGGGCTTCAACCGCCTTGTCGAGGGCGCGTACGCCATCGTCGACGGTGGCGTCCGCGATGGTGGCGATTACCTCTTCGGTGGCGGGGTCGTGGACGTCGAAGGTTGCCTTGTCGGAGGAATCAACGCCCTTACCTGCCAGGAGAATCTGGGTGGGGACGGAGACACCGGAAACAGTTGCGCGAGTCATTTATGCGAACACCTTCTTAATGTTGTTGACCAGGACGCGCATGCCATCGCGCAGGACCTCTTCGGAGATCACGAGCGAGGGCAGCAGGCGGATAACGTTGTAGTCCATGCCGCAGGTGAGGATCAGTACGCCCTCTTCCTTACAAGCGGCTGCGACAGCCTTGGTCTCGTTGCCGGCGGGTTTGCCGTCCTTGAGCAACTCGATAGCAATCATGGCGCCGCGGCCGCGGATTTCTGCGACGTAGGGCTCGTCAGCGATGCTAGCGAATTCTTCGCGAATGATGGCTTCGATTTCCTTCGCACGGCCGGCAAGGTCGTGGGTTTCCATTTCGCCGATCGCGGCTAGTGCTGCTGCACAAGCAACGGGGTTGCCGCCGTAGGTGCCGCCCAGGCCGCCGACGACGGGCGCGTCCATGATGTCGGCGCGGCCGGTGACTGCGGACAGCGGCAGGCCGCCGGCGATGCCCTTTGCGAGGGTGACCAGGTCGGGTACGACGCCTTCGTTGTTGACTGCGAACCAGTCGCCGGTGCGGCAGAAGCCTGCCTGGATTTCGTCAGCGACGAAAACAACACCGTTGTCGGTGCACCACTTGGAGATTGCGGGCAGGAAGCCCTCGGCGGGAACGATGAAGCCGCCCTCGCCCTGGATGGGTTCGATGACAACGCAGGCGAGGTTTTCGACGCCGATTTCTTTTTCCATCACGTGGATGGCGCGGTCGGCTGCTTCCTGGCCGCTCAAGCCGTCGCGCACCGGGTAGGACATGGGAACGCGGTAGATCTCAGCGGCAAAGGGGCCGAAGCCGGTCTTGTAGGGCATGTTCTTGGCGGTCATCGCCATGGTGAGGTTGGTGCGGCCGTGGTAGGCGTAGTCGAAGACGGCGACGGCGTTGCGGCCGGTGTGGGCGCGGGCGATCTTGACAGCGTTTTCGACGGCTTCCGCACCGGAGTTGAGCAGTACGGATTTCTTGGCGTGGTCACCGGGGGTGACCTCTGCGAGCTTTTCAGCGACAGCCACGTAGGACTCGTAGGGGGAGACCATGAAGCAGGTGTGGGTGTTGTGGGTGGCTGCCTCGGCGGTGGCTTTGGCGACCTCGGGGTTGGAGCCGCCGACGGAGGTAACGGCGATGCCTGATGCGAAGTCGATGAAGCTGTTGCCGTCGATGTCGAGGAGGATGCCGCCGTCGGCGTCCGCAACGTAGCCGGGTAGGCCAGGGGCGAGGGCGCGGGCGCAGCTGTTTTCGCGGCGGGCGTCAAGGGCTGCGCTCTTGGGGCCGGGCAGTTCGGTCACCAGGTTGCGCTGCTGGGGGATGCGGTAAGTGAAGTCCTTCATGGGGGTCTCCTTCGTCAATCAACGGTGTGCGTTAGGGGTCACACAAATTATGGGACTGATAACCGGATTGCAGGAGCTAGACGTTTGGGCGAATGAGTGCGCTAAAGATTCGCCACATCGTATAGATTATTAAGGGTGACCCGTCCAGCAGCCCCCGTAGCCGCCACCGATATCGCGTTTAGCTGGCTCTATGACCAAAAATCTCTTGGCCTCGTACCTGTGCACAGCCAACAGGGCAGTTTCGAATATGTACAGGTCAGCGAGATGGTCGAGCCGGAGTTCATCACAGCAGGAACCCTGGTGCTCACCCTTGGTCTATCGTTTGAGGATGACGTCGCGGGGCTCAAGGCCTATGCCTCGAAGCTTGCTGCGGCAGGGGCAACCGGCATCGGATTCGGAATTGGCGTCGAATTTGATGACGTACCTGCCCCCCTCATTACGGGGGCACAGGCCGCCGGTTTGGAAGTGTTCGCGGTGCCCCGTGCGGTCTCCTTCCAGAGCATTGTGCACGCGGTCCATGCGGAACAAAACCGACGCCTGCAACAGGATTACCGGGCCCTGACCCGTCAGCAGGATCAACTCAACCGCGCCGCCATCGACGGCGGAATCGCACAATTGCTGGACGTGCTCGCCAAAGACCTACGCGCAGACGTCGCATTGGCCGATAACGATGGCCGTGTTGTCTACCAAGGCGAGGGGCTAGCTAAGCGGTTGATCATCACAGACTTAAGCCAGCTACCCGCAGGCAAGGGGCCCAGCGCAAGTTCTGCACGTTGGCGAGCCCTCGATGACGGAGACCTCGTGTGCGAGATGACGCACGTCCTAGGCTCACAAGGGGAGCGCTACCACGTGCTGAAATTAGTCCGCGAGCAGGGGTTTAGCCGCTCGGAGCTCTCAGCCATCACCCACTGCATGGGCCTGGCGGACATTGTGCTCCAGCGCCCCCGCACACTGCGCAAAGCTCGCAGCGAACTCAATTCACTTGCCCTAGCTCTGTTGCTCGGAATCGAAGGTGGGCAACGCACACTGTCCCAACTGATCTCCAATGCTACCGACGCCTACGGCCGAGTCCGGCCCGCCGTGCTCTACGCCGACGACCCCGAAGCACTAGCGCCAGCGCTCCGTGTTGTCGACGAGCGTCTCGAACAACAATCCCGAGCCCTGTTTTCCGTCCCCCTCGACGACAACACGGTCGTGGTACTGTTCCGCGGCAACCGAACCCACACCAACGTGCGCAGTTATTGCAGCGGCCCCACATTCCAGCGCATTCGCCTAGCCATCGGCGAACCCACCCTGTGGTCAAAACTCTCCATGGCTGATATTGACCTGCTGCGCACCGCCGCCCAATCCGCCGAGCTGGGCCGCAGCGTCGCAGGCGAAGACGTCGCACTGCAGTGGCTGCACAACGACACCGTCCGCAAATTGCTGACCGCCCGCGCCGACCAAACCCTCGGGGCGCTGCGCGAATACGACCGGATAAACGCCACCGAACTCGCACGCACAGCAGAGGTCTATGCCCGCAGCGGATTCCAGCTCAGTGATGCCGCGGACGTCCTCGGCGTCCACCGGCACACACTGCGCAGCCGCATAGACCGCATCAACAAAGTCTGCGGAATCGACCTTTCCAGCCCAGCCACCCAAGCCGAGCTGCTGATCATCACCCTCGCACTCGGCGAAGGCTAAAAGACATCTCACATGAACAACGTCACCAAACAGCCCAACAAGGACTACAGCTACCTCCGCCACCACGGAGATATTGACGCCGCGCAAGCCGACGCACGCATCGACCTGTCGGTCAACGTCGTCGACAACACGCCACCGCAGTGGCTCCGCGACGTCATTGCCGAACACATCCCACACCTGCACAGCTACCCTTCTACACAGCTCTACCAGCGCGTCAAAGAAGGGATCGCGGCCCACCACGGCATCGACGCACGCTGCGTGCTGCCACTTGCCGGCGTAGCCGAAGGATTTTCCTTCCTCCCACAACTGTTCAGCACAGCCGGCCTACGCACAGCAGTCATCCCGCACCCAGGATTCACAGAACCAGAATGGGTACTGCGCCGCGCACGCATCCCCGTCAGCACGCAGACCCTGCAACCCCCGTTCGAACTCGAGGCACCCCATGAACAAGATGCTGACAGCGCGCCAGGCCCGCGCCAGCTGTGGGTCATCGGCAACCCCACCAACCCCACAGGACAACTCCACGACCTAGCCCCCCTGACCGAACAACTCGCCGACCTCGACAGCACCCTTGTTGCCGACGAGGCATTCATAGACACGCTCCCGCCCCAACTCCAAACACAACACAGCCTCGTGCATCGCGCCGCCACCACAACCAACACGATCGTGTTCCGCAGCGCAACCAAAACCTACGGACTGGCCGGCCTCCGATGCGGATACGCCGTCGCACACCCCGACCTGATTGAACAACTCACCCACCTGCGCCCCCACTGGTCGATGGGCACACTGCAACTAGTCGCCCTCGACGCCATATACAACCCCTCAAGCCCCACCCACGAGCAAGCAAAACAACACCGCGAACAGATCCAACGCGACGTCATTGCGCATAAGGAGCACCTCATCGGCGCACTCACACCCCTGGGCTTCGACACGATCGAAGGACACGCACCTTACATCCTCACCCGCACCCCTTGGGGCCCACACACAGCCGAAAACATTCGGCAACAACTCGCAGCACAACACATCAGCATCCGCCGATGCGACACCTTCCCAGGGCTCGACGCGAGCTGGTGGCGCCTAGCCGTCCGCAACCCCGCAACCACAGACGCATTCATCGACGTCCTCACGCAGGCACTCAACAACGCCCACACCCAGCCGGAGAGACACCCGCGCAACCATGGAAGACTAGACACATGAACAGCAACAACACAGCACACGCAGGAAACACAGCACCCACCACCGTCGCAGACGTTATCGCAGTCATGGAGCAAGCCTACCCGCCAGAACTCGCAGAAAGCTGGGACAAAGTAGGCCTGATCTGCGGAGACCCCGACGCACCCGTACGTCGCGTCGGCTTCGCCCTCGACTGCACCAACGCCGTCGCACAAGCAGCAGTCGACGCCGACATCGACATGCTCATCACCCACCACCCGCTGCTGCTACGCGGAGTCCACAGCGTCGCCACCAACACCCCCAAAGGCGCCACCGTCACCACCCTCATCAAAGGCGACGTCGCGCTATTCGCAGCCCACACCAACGCCGACTCCGCCCGCCCCGGAGTCAACGACCAACTCGCCGAAATCCTCGGAATAACCCCCGGGCAGCCCATCGCACCCAACAAAAACAACCCCGAGCTCGGCCTCGGGCGCATCGGCACCCTCGACACCCCCATGCCGCTAGCCGAATTCGTCCAACGCGTCGCCGACCGACTACCCACCACCGAATGGGGCGTACGCGCCGCCGGCGACCCCGACGCCACCATCACCACCGTCGCCGTCGCATCAGGAGCAGGCGACAGCTTCCTCGACACCATCATCGAACTATCCGCCACCACCCCCATCGACGCCTACCTCACCTCAGACCTACGCCACCACCCAGTTGACGAATACCTCCGCGCCGGCGGCCCCGCAATCATCGACACAGCACACTGGGCTAGCGAATCACCCTGGCTCACCCAAGCGCAACAACTCATCCAGGACACACTCGGACTAGAGTGTCACATGATCGATATCCGAACCGACCCGTGGAACCTCGCCGCCAAGCAAGCGGCCAAATAAAACCACCCCAGTAGGAACACACCATGAAGATGACCGCCAGCGAGCAACACCTCCTGCTCGAACTCGCAGACCTCGAACTCGCCGCACGCATCGACCCTGCCGAACTACCCGAACGCGCTGCCCTCGAGACCCTGCGCGCGCAACGCACCGAACTGCGCGACGGCGCCGCGGCGTCATCAATGAGCGTCCAAGACATCCAACGGCGCATCCACGCCATCGACGAAGACCTCAAAAAACTCAGCAAGCGCCAACAAGCCGACGCCGACGAGCTAGCACGCTACCCCGAAGACCCAGGCCTTCGTCGCGAACTCCACCGCGACCTTGAACAAACACAACGCCGCATCGACAACAAACTCGCCGAAAAAGACGAACTACTGAAACGCTGCGACGCCCAAAGGCTCAATGCCCAACACAACGGGGCCCACCACAGCGAACTCGACGACAAAATCGCCGCAGCCACCCGCGCACTCGAAGCCGCACAACGCGCACAAGAGGAACACGCCGAACAACTGCTCCAACAAATCAACGCACTGCGCACCACCCTTGGCAACACCCACCCCGATGTTCTCGCCGCCTACGACCAACAACGCGAAGACGCCGGCATCGGAGCCGCACGACTGCAAGGGCGCAGTTGCCACGGCTGCAACCTCATCCTGCCCCCAGCCACCATCAGCGCCCTGCGCCACGCACCCGCCGACGAACTACCCACCTGCCCCGAATGCGGCACCTACCTGGTGAGGACCTAATGCGCATCCGCATCGAAGCAGACGGCGGATCCCGCGGCAACCCCGGTGTCGCAGGCTCCGGCACCGTCCTCATCGAGGTACCCAGCGAACGAGTTCTAGGATCCATCGCCTACTACGGTGGAAAAACCACCAACAACGTCGCCGAATACTTAAGCCTCATCAACGGCCTGGAAGCCGCACGCGAGCTCGGCGCCACCGCCGTCGACGTGTTCATGGACTCCAAACTCGTCATCGAACAAATGTCAGGGCGCTGGAAAGTCAAGCATCCCGACATGAAGGAGCTGGCGCTCAAAGCACAAAAACTAGCCGCCACCTTCGATTCCATCAGCTACACCTGGGTACCGCGCGCCAAAAACAAAGCAGCCGACGCACTAGCCAACCAAGCCATGGACGCCGGAGCTAAAGGAGCCCCCGTCGGATTCATCAGCCGGGACATCGGCGAGAACCGCGAAGACAGCACCGACGGCCAAACCGACAAGGCATACGCAACACAGCCCACAACACAAGCTCCCGCAACGTCAGCACCCACCCGCCTGATTTGCTGGCGACACGGAGAAACCGACGCATCAGTCAACGGCCGATACAGCGGCGACACCGGAAGCGATGGGCCCGAACTGACAGAACGCGGACGCCAACAAGCACAACGCACCGCCGACTACCTGAAAAAAATCGGCGGAATTGACGCCGTCGTATGCTCGCCGGCACGACGCGCGCAACAAACCGCCCAGATGCTCACCGACGACTACACAGTCATCGATGGCCTTCACGAAATGGACTTTGGAACCTGGGAAGGGCTGACATTTGGCCAAGCCCACGACAAAGACCCCGAGCTGCACACCACCTGGCTCAGCGACCCAGCCACCGCGCCCCCCGGCGGCGAATCCCTCAACCAGGTTTCTCGACGTATCAAAGGTGTCTTAGCTGAACTCACCGAGACCCACGGGCCTGCCAACATCGTTGTCGTCACCCATGCCACCCCCATCAAGGCACTCATCAAACTAGCCCTCGACGCAGCCCCCGCGATCTACTACCGCACGCAGATCGACCTATCCTCGCTGACCATCATCGAGTTCTACGCCGACGGCCCCACCTGCCTCCGAGCAATGAACACCCGGCCTTAATATAGAGAAATCCACCCGTGACATCCCACGAGCCGTTTGTCACACCCCACCCGCAGCCCTATAGTGGAAGCGCGAATGAGTTAGCCAGGGCGAACGCGAGTCACGTACCCCTGCGAGGTGCCCTTCGGGGTATCCCACAGACGGCGTGTTTACTCGAGGAAAGTCCGGACTCCACAGAGCACGGTGGTCACTAACGGTGACCCAGGGTGACCTGCGGGACAGTGCCACAGAAAACAAACCGCCCACGGTGGAAACACTAGTGGGTAAGGGTGAAAAGGTGCGGTAAGAGCGCACCAGCACCTCAGGTGACTGAGGTGGCTAGGTAAACCCCACCGGGAGCAAGGCTAAAGGGCGCACCACCACGGTGTGCCTGCATGGATCAGGCTGCTCGTCTACCGTATCCATGGGTGAGCCGCTCGAGGCCGCATGCCGGCCCTAGATGGATGTTCGCCACCGTCAGCACTACGTATGCTGACGGGAACAAAATCCGGCTTATCGGCTAACTCATTCGCTCCACCCAACCCTATGGGTAGAACCCAGTGGCGCTAGCAGACAGCGCAGTGCTCGACCTCAGCCCGCGAACCAGGATCCAAGGCAAGCACGCTCAACCCGGCTTCTGCATCGGCAATAAAACGATCAACGCTAGCCGAAGGCACATACGCGATCACCGCACAACTATGCCCACCGTGGGCTGCGCGGTATGCCACCGCACCGCGCTCCGCAGCGAGCAGCCCCACAGCATCTGCCGCCGTTGGGAAGGAAAACTCCTCAGCCACCGCACAATGGCTCTGCTGCAACATGTCCGCAGCCTCCCGCTGACGCCGCGAACGCAACAACGCAACCGTTTGCTGCGCACGCTGCGTCTCACCATCAAGAAAATCCAACCACCGCTGAGCCACAGGAACAGCAGGAGCCGAAGAATCCGGCTTGACCGAATGCACAGCCGTCAACCACTCAATCACCCGCGGAGAAGCATCCGGAACATGGCGAATCTCCGACACCCCATAGGCATGGGCGGCATCAAAAAGGAAGCGGCACATCTGCGACAACTCGGCACTGGGCTGAGGTGGCTTCGACGCATTGACCACAACAGGAACCACATCACCCAACGGCGGGGCAGTGGTCAACGACTTATCCCGATAATCCAACACCGACACTCCGCCCGGGCTACGCAAAGCAACCTCGTAGCGCACACGTTGTACCGACGCATGCTCGCGAGGATCCAATGACGCCGCAACCAATGCGGCGTCATCACATTGCTTACGCAACAACGTGGCTGTGTCTACCAGCGCCTCCGCAAGCTTGGCGCGCAGGGGAGCGTCGTCATCATCAACATGGGGGCGAACAATCGCCAACGCAAACGCACACTCCAGGGCCTCGACCACGCCTAAGCCAACGCCCAAAGGGAACTCCGAAGAAACCTCAACGACATACCCGTTGTGCTCGCGAGTGATCAATTGCTTGTTGATCAACATGTTCGCAATTGAACCGAAACGCGCCGCAAGGTTGGTCTGAGGGCCAGCGTGCTCGCTGACAGCCCCCGCAGCAGTAATCGGCAACTCCGCCCACCGGGCAGAGCAATCCTCAATCCCATCGATGCTGCTGGACACCTCAACCACGCCGCTGGTCGTGCGCGTCACCGCAACCCGAACCCGCGGCAACGCCACACCCATCAACACAACCCCACCAACAGCATCAGTGTGCTCGCCGATGACATTAAACGTCGCCGGCGCTGAGGCCACGATCTCCATCTGGTTGACTCGCTCCATCCCTACATAGTAACTGCGGCGACTACAATGATTCACGGCAGCCCACACAGATGGGTACAACGAACAACAGAAAGGCACCCTCGTGGACGACCTCGACAACAAGTGGTACTTCAACCCCCAAACCGGCGAAGTAGCACAAGGCCTAGAATTCGATGCAACCCACCGAATGGGCCCTTACGACAGCGAGCAGGCAGCCCGCGAGGCATTAGAAACCGCACAGGCACGCACCGAAGCCGCTGACGAATACGATGAGCAAGGCGACAACTGGGGCAAGCCAGCATCCTGGGAAAAATAGCCTGAACAGGCTAGATTGCTAGGGCCTGGGCTAATTTCGATGGGCTCACAGATACCGGCACACCCGCGGAACGCACAACATCGCAGGCCTGTTCAAAGGCAGTGATCGCCGCGGGTGAATCCCCGATACGCTCGCACTCCCACTCCCGCCACGAACGGCTGCGGCCCTGGTGGTAGCCGGTGACGTGGTCATCAACAAACTCCACCACCGGGCAATCCCCAGAGATCAGCACATACTCGTGGCGCTCATTATCGATGCGCGCGACCTCCACAAGCTCACTGTCACCCACCAGATCAGCGACATGGGCAAGCAGCTGGGCAGGAGGGGATTGCTCGCCCTGGGTGGCAGGGCTATGCAACTCCACGCGACCACCATTACCAGGCAGCTTCACATGCCACCCGTCGTCTTTACCGCCTGTACGGCGCCGCAACGTAATTTTATTGCGCGACAACACCGCATCGGTCGTATCGAAATACAGAGCAGACAAATGCCGAATCACCGGCCCGGACACAGCATCAATGGCAGCCGCGGCAGAAAAATCCGGAACTGCGGCATCCCCCGGAGAAAACTTTAACTCGACCTCAAGGTTTGACTCGACACTCATACCACCCGTTCTACCAGGCACTGGCGCAACACCGGGCAGCTAGGCGCTCGACTCCAGAGATTTCTGGGCATCAATTTCAGCCCCGCCCAACCGGGAACGCTCCGCGGCGTCAACACCCGCCGAATAACCAGACCAATTGTTGACCGCCAAGCTTGAGGAACGAAGATTGCTATACAAGTCCTCCACTTTCCGATCCACCGCCGTGCCACGCAACGCCAACGCCTTCTCCGCTGACGCACGCGCAACCTCATCCTCAGGTAACGCATGCTCATTGACCTCAGACAATAAGGTAGAAATCCGAGTAGCATAAGCCAACAAAAAACTACGCTTGAACGGCGCAAGCTGCTTATCCATACGTGCCTGCTCCGCCCGAGGATCCGTTGACATGTAGTAATCGCACTGCACCTGCAAAGACTCATACATCTGCGCCGTATGAGCGCACGACTCTGGCTCACCAACAACCGACACTAAACCCAACGGGTGCACCAAAATCGCCCGACACCCATTCGCCCGAGCCACACCCCCCAACAAGCGGAAACGATGCTTAATATACGGCCCACTAATACACACCCGATGTGTGCGAATCGTTTCCGTAGACGAACCCTCAGCAACCAGCCCATCCAAAACATACTGCTGCTGTAACTGCTGAGCCTTCGCCACCAAAGCCTCAGCCTCCGCCGCAAACGCCGTCGACTCCGCCTTACGCAACAAACTCAACACCCGATCGCGAACCTTCGACACACTAGGATCCGCAGCCAACTGATCCTGCACCTCCCACTCGTGAAGAGGCCACGTACGACGCAGACGATCAGCCAACGCCCACCACGCTTTCTCTCCACCCTTCAGCACAGCCCGCTGCCCCGACTTATCAAGCACCCGCGACCACTGCAAGTCCCGACGCCAGTCGGCAACCACAGCAGCGCTACCGCACGCCGACGCGACGTCATCAAACCACACCAAGGCAATGAACTGGCCCTTCGCGCCAAAAACATGAGAGAAATCCCCAGCAGTCCACCCGCCCCGGCGCACAAAAGTCACCAAACAACTCCGAAGCTCGGAGGATAAAAACTCCGACAAACACGAGCCATCAGGCAAAAACAAACGACCAGAACGATAAAAATCAACAGACATTAAAAAACCCCAAAAGATCGGGCCGACCCCCACAGCAGCCAGTATAGAGATAGATTAGTACCCATGGATAGCCAACAGGAATACGTGCTCCGCACCGTTGAAGAACAAGACATCAGCTTCGTCCGACTGTGGTTCACAGACATTCTCGGCACACTCAAATCCGTGGCCGTCGCCCCGGCAGAGCTAGAAAGCGCCTTCGGGGAAGGCATCGGTTTCGACGGCTCAGCAATCGAAGGCTACTCGCGTGTCAGCGAAGCGGACACCATCGCGCTGCCCGACCCCTCTACCTTCCAACTGATGCCCAGCAGCACCGAGCCACACACCGCCCGCATGTTCTGCGACATCGCTATGCCCGACGGGCAACCATCCTGGGCCGACCCCCGGCAAGTGTTGCGCCGCCAAGTACGCGCCGCCGCCAACGAAGGCTTCACCTGCTATGTCCACCCCGAAATCGAGTTCTACCTACTCAAAACACTCAACACTGGTGGCCTACGCCCAGAACCCACCGACAACGGCGGATACTTCGACCAATCCGTCAACGACCTGGCCCCACAGTTCCGCAGGCAAGCTATCCAAGCCCTCGAATCGATGGGCATCAGCGTCGAATTCTCCCACCACGAAACAGCCCCCGGCCAACAAGAAATCGACCTGCGCCACGCCGACGTGCTGACCATGGCTGACCACATCATGACCTTCCGATTCCTGATCAAACAGGTCGCCATCGCCAACGGGGTAGCCGCCACCTTCATGCCCAAACCCTTCGCCGAATACGCAGGCTCCGGCATCCACACCCACATATCGCTGTTCGAAGGCGACATCAACGCCTTCCACGACCCTGACGACGAATACAACATCTCTTCGACCGCACGACACTTCATCGCAGGCATCCTCCACCACGCCCCAGAAATCTCGGCCATCACCAACCAATGGGTCAACTCCTATAAGCGCCTGATGTTCGGTAATGAAGCACCCCCAGCAGCAACATGGGGTGTGTCCAACCGATCTGCCATGGTGCGTGTGCCGACCTACCGCCCCGGCAAGGTCGAATCCCGACGCGTTGAAGTCCGAAGCCCCGACAGTGGCTGTAACCCCTATCTCGCGTTCTCCGTCCTGCTCGCCGCAGGCCTCAAAGGAATCACCGAGGGTTACACCCTGCCCGAACCCGCGGAGGGTGACGTATCAGCGCTGAGCCGCCGTGAACGCTTCGCATTGGGATACACCGAACTACCAACCTCCCTCGACCAAGCTCTCCGACTCATGGAACAATCCGAATTGGTCGCCGACACCCTAGGGGAGCACGTCTTCGAATACTTCCTGCGTAACAAATGGCGTGAAATCAACGACTACCAGTCGCAAATCACCCAATGGGAACTGAAAACCAACCTGCATTACTAGGCGCCGCATGTACTCTTCACGCACCACCCGCCGAACACTGCCCACCAACGCGGCCCTCGGACTGACCAGCCCCACAGCCACCGCAGACCTCGAATCCCTCGGCTGGCTCAACGAAAACTCCCTCGACATACTCTGGGCACTATCGGGGGCTGGCGACGTAGACCTCGCCCTCAACACCGCAGTCCGGCTCAAATCAGCCCTCGGTGAGGACTACGACGCCCTTGATCGCGCCATCCGCAAGGACCCAGCCATCCGCGTCCGACTACTGTCACTCATCGGCGGCTCCACAGCCCTGGGCGACCACCTCGTCGCACACCCGGAGCTATGGTCCGAACTGGCCGACGAGGCCCCCACATTCTCCGAAATGATGCAGGCCATGCTCGGCAGCGTCGAGGCAACACCCGAAGGAATCGAAGGCGACCCCGCCAACCCCTACCTGTCCACCGCAGGCACGTACCGCGCCGCCATCACCGGCCCAGAGGCGCAGACCGCACTCAAAAACACCTACCGAACGCTCCTAATGCGCATTGCCGCGCACGACCTGGCCGGCACCTACCCCGAATCCCCGCGACGCGCCGGGCAGCCCACGGTACCGTTTCGCAAAGTGGTGGGAGAGCTCAGCGACCTAGCTGATGCCGCACTCACCGCAGCATTGTCGGTAGCCGTCGCCCAAGTGTTCAAAGACAAACCCATGGAGGGGCGGCTAGCGGTCATCGCCATGGGCAAGTGTGGTGCACGCGAGCTTAACTACATTTCTGACGTCGACGTCATCTTTGTCGGCGAGCCGGCGGACACGAAGATCACGCGCCTGGCGGGGGAGTTCATTCGCATCGGCTCCCAGTGCTTCTTCGAAGTTGATGCGGCCTTGCGCCCTGAAGGTAAGCGGGGCGCTTTGGTGCGCACCTTGGAATCCCATGTCGCGTATTACACCAGGTGGGCGCATACCTGGGAGTTCCAAGCTTTGCTTAAAGCCCGACCCATGACCGGCGACAGGGCCCTGGGGGATGCCTACATCGAGAGTTTGAGCCCCATGGTGTGGGCCGCCAGCGAGCGCGAAAGCTTTGTTGAAGACGTGCAGGCGATGCGCAGCAGGGTGTTGGACAATGTTCCAGCAGAGTTGCGTGAACGCGAGTTGAAACTTGGGCGCGGGGGCCTACGCGACGTCGAATTTGCTGTCCAATTGCTGCAGTTGGTGCATGGTCGCAGCGATGATGCTTTGCGCGTGACCAGCACTGTCGATGCGCTCGAGGCGTTGATCGAGGGTGGTTATGTCGGTCGCGAGGACGGCTACCATTTCATCGAGGCCTATGAGTTTTTGCGGTTGCTGGAGCATCGTTTGCAGTTGCAGAGGGTTAAGCGCACCCACATGATGCCCGATTTGGCTGATGACGTCGCGTTGCGCTGGTTGGCACGCACCTCCGGGGTCCGCGAGGGGGAGCTAGGCGCTGAATATCGAGCGGTGCTTAGGCAAATTAGTCAACTCCACGCCAAGCTGTTCTTCCGCCCTTTGCTCAACTCTGTGGTCAACCTGGATGTGGGCACGCTGCGGTTGTCCCCGGATGCTGCCCAGCGGCAGCTTGCCGCACTTGGCTACGTGTTCCCGGGTCGGGCCTATGAGCACTTGAGTGCCTTGGCTTCCGGTGGCTCCCGAAAAGCCAAGATCCAAGCCATGTTGTTGCCGACGTTGATGGAGTGGCTCAGCCGAACTTCCGACCCGGATGCTGGGTTGTTGAATTACCGTAAATTGTCTGAGGAGTGCGAGGAGCGACAGTGGTTCCTGCGGCTGTTGCGTGACGAGGGCATCGTCGGGCAACGCTTGATGAAGATCCTGGGTAATTCCCCTTACGTATCCCAGTTGATCATCGATACTCCGGAAACACTCAAGCTGCTAGGGGACGGTGCTTCTGGTCCGAAGCTGGTCAACCCGCATCCGGAAACTGTGTCGAAGTCCTTGGTGGCGGCGGCGTGCCGCAAGGCCAACCCGGATGCGGCTATTGCGGTGGCGCGTGGTTTGCGTCGTGCAGAACTAGCCCGCATCGCCGCTGCAGACTTGCTCGGAATGATGGATGTCAAAGAGGTTTGTCGCAGCCTATCACTGGTGTGGGACGCGGTTTTGGAGGCTGCACTGCGGGCGGAAATTGCTGCATCCGACGAGCCACTAGCAACCATCACGGTGATCGGCATGGGCCGTTTGGGTGGTGCGGAGCTGGGTTACGGATCTGATGCGGACGTGATGTTCGTATGTGATCCCTTGCCTGGTGTTGATGAGACCGACGCTGTGAAGTGGTCGATTGGCGTGTGTGATCGTATGCGCCGCAGGTTGAGCAAACCCAGCAAAGATCCTTCGCTTGAGGTCGACCTGGGTCTCAGACCGGAGGGGCGTTCGGGCCCGGTTGTCCGCACCTTAGAGTCCTATCGTGCTTACTACGAGCGGTGGGGTGAGACCTGGGAGATTCAGGCCCTGCTGCGCGCAGCTGTTGTCGCAGGCAGCCCGGAGCTTGGGCAGCGCTTCATCGACATGATCAACCCCCTGCGCTATCCCGAAGAAGGAGTAGGGGAGGACGTGGTGCGCGAAGTTCGCCGCATGAAAGCCCGGGTGGATAATGAGCGGCTGCCGCGGGGTGCTGACAGGAACACCCACACCAAGCTCGGACGCGGTGCGTTGACCGACATTGAATGGACCGTTCAACTACTCACCTTGATGCACAGTGATGTTGAACAGCTGCACACACCCTCCACCCTTGAGGCCCTCGACGTCATTCGTGATCAAGCAATTATCCGGCCGCAGCAAGCCGAAACATTAAAGGTTGCCTGGTTGGCTGCGACGCGTGCACGCAATGCACTCGTATTGGTCAAGGGCAAGCGCACTGACCAATTGCCTTCCCCAGGTCCACAGTTGGCTACGGTGGCTGCCGCAGCTGGCTGGGATCATGCCAACTACCAGGAGTTTTTAGAGAATTATCTGAAGCTTACGCGTAAGGCTCGAGCGGTGGTTGATGAGGTATTTTGGGGCTCTTCCGGCTTCGAATTGGGGCCGATGGGTTGACATTGGTGGAGGCCTAAAATCCACCAAAAGGTTGATATGCTGCGAGCCTTGCCTAAGTTATGATTTGCTCATGACTACCGCCCTGACTGCACCCCTGTCCCAGGCTTTGCGAACCTCAACTGCAGCCGCCCACGAACAAGCCGAGCACTCCACTTTCATGGACGAGCTCCTCAAGGGCAACCTTGGGGTAGAAGAATTCATTGTCCTCCAGGAGCAGAGCTGGTTGTTCTACAGCGCGCTTGAAGAAGCTGCCCGCGCCGTTGCACAAGACCCCATCGCCGCCGACATTGTTGACCCCGCCCTCGAACGCGTTCCTTCCTTGGAATCTGACCTCGATGCACTTCACGGATCGACCGACTGGCGCGACAACGTCACCATGCTGCCCGCTACCGAGGCCTACGTACGACGCCTCCAAGAAATCGGCGAAAGCAAAGACACCGCTCGTCTGATCGCCCACCACTACGTGCGTTACCTTGGTGACCTTTCCGGTGGCCAGGTTATTGGCCGCATGATGCAACGCCACTATGGGGTAAGCGAAGACGCCGTGACCTTCTACCGCTTCACCGACATCCCGAAGGTCAAGCCCTACAAGGACAACTACCGCGCAGCGCTCGATGCACTGCCGCTGTCTGAAGAAGACCGCGAGCGTCTGCTCAATGAGGCTGCCGAAGCGTTCCTGTTCAACCTCAACCTCTTTAACGGTATCGAGAAAGCACTCGCGAAGTAACAAGACCTACTAGGCCGAGCCCCAGCATCACGGCTATTGACCACGAGGCCACCTGGAAATCTTCCCACCGGTAGATTCCTGGGTGGCTTGCTTTGCGTGCGGATACGTCTAGAAGAACGCCGAATGCCTGCGCCGTGATCATGCCGGAAACGAAGCCGCCCATATTCGCTAACCCTGTGCCCGTGGCAAGCACACGGCGATCAATGTTTTCCCGCACCATGTCGAAGCCATAGTTGGACAGAAGGGACATCACACCCAATACGAGGCTCAACACCATCACCGAGGACTTGTGGGTGAAAAACCATCCAGCGGTGCCCGCCACGATGAACGCTCCAGTAACCACCGCCCATACGCGCTGGGGGCCAAGCCGTGAACTAATAAACCCGTGGATGGGGGAGACAAACACCTGCACCACGCTATTCGCAACGAGCGCCGCGCCAGCATAAGCGGGGGACAAACCTAACCCGAGAGTGATCAATGGAACGCCCCAGAGCAAAAGGAACATCAGGTTCGGCATGAGTCCGATCCAGTGGCTGAAAAATCCCTCCCAGCACACGGGGCTGCGGACAACCAAGCCGAGTTTGCTGCGCAACGGCAAATCTGCGCCGGGGGTATGCAGGGGTGCATGGGGAGCATCTGCAATAAGCAGGCCCGTGACCACTGCCAACACAGCGATTGACGTGCCCAGGCTGACGAAAGCTGGCATCCATCCTTGGGCATGCAATACGGCCATGAAAGGAACCGCAGACAAGAATTGGCCTAGCTGACCCAACGCAGCCGTCAGCTGTGTAAAAACGGGGGTCTTACGTAAAGGAAACCAGGCGGGCAGGATGCGCATCACGGATAAAAATGCGGTGGCATCTCCAGCACCAATGAGTACGCGGGCGGCGATAGCAACCCCATAGCTACTTTTTAGTCCCAAAATGATCTGGCCGATAGCCATAATGACTGAACCAACAAACAGAAGCTTCCTGGGGCCGAAGCGGTCAATCGCCACGCCTGTGGGAATCTGTGCCAGAGCGTACACGCCCACCTGGACTGACGTGAACACAGCCAGCCGGGAGGCGTCAATACCAAAATGATCAATAGCCGCAGTGCCAGCCACGCCCATGGAGGTGCGCCCGGTGACCGCAGCGATGTAGACAGCGACGGCCGCGGCCCACACCACCAGCGCACGGGTGGTGACCTTCTCTGGGGTACTCACGTTTAGGCGTTCTCCACGCCCGGCTGGCGCTGTGCTTCGGTCTTAGCCTTAGGCAGCTGTTCATCGACCAAGTGGCCAGAGACGATGACGTTGAAGCCTAGGTCGTCGCTGCCATCGACGCTGCATGCAATCAATACGATGCGCCCAGGGGCGTGCTCGTCCACAAGTTCGGAATCGTCAATGGCTTCGTATTTGTCCACCAACCAGGAGTTGTCGACTTCCCAGCGCCGTATCGCGCCATCGGTACCGGTCATGGTGATTAATGATCCATTGAGGACGTCGCTTGCGTATCGGCCCACAGTTCCCCCACCGACGGCAGGCACGCGCTGTGCAGGTGCAGACAGATCCACTGCTGCGGTGACGACTTCGGAGAAGGGATTGAACACTAGGCGCTGTTGGCCCCACGCGTGGCCCAGGACGTACATCGTGCCGTCGGCGGCGTGATCGGGGTTGACACCCCAGCCGTCGACCCATCGCACCATTGTGGCTTGAGGCCCGGCAGGGTTGAGGGGGATGACATAGGGCATCGACGCATATTGGGCGTCGTGGATAGCGGCAGGCCCGTCCATTTCGAAGCGCCCAAAATCAACCGGTACGGGCTTGTCCGCTGGAGGCGGAAGCTCTTTGGTGCTGGGAGTCGCCGGCGCTGCCGTAGACGATGGTGTCGATGTGGTGGTGCTGGCAGGGGGTGGTGTTTCCTCCCGGTGGATCGAGCACGCGGTGAGTCCGGTGAAGCACAGGGCTGTCGCTGCGACGATTGTGGGTACTGCGGGCGTGGGAGGAAACTTCATGGGCTTAAGGGTATCAATAGTGGCCAATACACTAGGGCCTTATGATTCCCTTCATTGATGTTGATCTGACCCCGACCGAGACTCGGGAAGCGTTGCGTGATGTGCTGCAGGGTGATTTTGACCCGGCCGATGGCGCCACCAGGCTTGGTGTTCCTGCGGGAACCGGCCAGTTGTTGGCTGTGGGCTCTCACACGACGGATGCGCGGGAATTGGATGATACATTGATGCATCGTTCGGTGGTTGCTGTGGAATCGGTGCACACTGCACTGGCTGAGGCGGGAGATGTTGTTCTGGCTGGTCTGGGGGAGGAGGATCTAGTCACCATGAAGCAATTGGTTGATGATCCGGCGGCGTACCGTGCTGATGATCGCCCGATGGTTTTCAAGGGCACTGGTATGAGTTGGATGGATGTAAAGGCAGCGGCCGCAGCGTACGAACGTCAAGAGTGTTCGTAGGCTACGGCCGCTTGTGAGGGGGATTGCCGTGTGGTGTTAGCTGCGTCGGTTTCGGCGGGCACCTAGCAGGAGCGCGCCAATCACACTCGGTGTACCAGCTAGCACTAGGGTGGGGATCAGCTCCGGTCCGGTTGTTGCGAGCTGCTTGCGTTCTGGCGCGGGCTGCTCGGCCGGTTGGGGCGCCGGATCCTTAGGCAGACCCTTGGTGGGGGGGGTCGGTCTTCGGTACGCCCTTGACCGGTACTTCCGGGGTGGGGTTCGGGGCTGTTGTAGTCCGGCACCAGTTCGCCGTTGTGCTTCATCCAATCCAACGGCAGGTAGTAGGTGTTTTTACAGGCACCCCAGCTACCTTCGACGTCCTAGGTGCGGCACACGGTGCCGTTCTGGCCGTAAGTCGTTTTGGCGTAGTTTGCCTCCACGGCACCACGGAAGTCGTATCGCTGAAGAGTGTGAACGATATCGCCGGGCTGGAAGCAGTAACTAGAAGCGTCGACGAAGGACAAAATGCCAGTGGTCGGATCCTCTAGGAAGCGCAGATCAAAGCGGTTAACGTTCTTGGAATATTTGTTCCACGCATCACGGTAGTAGCCGCTGTAGTGCTGGAGAAGTTCGTGCTCGTGGCCCACTGCCTAGCAGTCGTAGTACAGCTCGAACTCCAGCGGAGTCGGGCGCATGCGCGACGGGGTGATCTCATTGTCGTACTTGAGCTTGATGTAGGTATCGATCAAATCCTCGCTGAACACATCGCCTTCGGTGAGGAAGTCATGGTCTTCAGCCAACGCGGCCAGGGAAGCCTCCAAAGAAGTCGGAGCCTGAGGAATCGACGCGGCCTCCTCCGGGGGCAACTCGTAGAGATCCTTATCCACCGGTGCATGGGGCTCGATGCGGTTCTTGATGCCATCCAAGCCAGCGAGCATCATCGCAGCAAAACCGAAGTAGGGGTTGCCCGACGGGTCCGGAGCACGGAACTCAATGCGCTTAGCCTTCGGGTTGGAACCGGTGATCGGGATACGCACAGCTGCAGAACGGTTACGCTGCGAGTACACCAAGTTGATCGGTGCCTCGTAGCCCGGAACTAGGCGGTGGTAGGAGTTCAACGTGGGGTTGGTGAACGCCAACACAGCGCCCGCGTGGTGCAGGATTCCGCCAATGTAGTAGCGGGCCATGTCAGACAAGCCAGCGTAGCCAGCCTCGTCATGGAACAAGGGGGTGCCGTCCATCCACAGCGACTGGTGGGCGTGCATACCGGAGCCATTGTCTCCGGCTAGGGGCTTCGGCATGAAGGTGGCAGTCTTGCCCGCGCGGAAAGCGGCGTTCTTCACGAAGTACTTGAAGGTCTGCAAGTCATCAGCTGCGGCCAACAGGGTGTTGAACTTGTAGTTGATTTCCTGCTGCGTGCCGGTGCCGACCTCGGGGTGCTGGCGTTCGATATCGAAGCCGACACCACGCAGCAATGAGCACATCTCGTCGCGCAAGTCCTGGTACTGGTCCATGGGGGAGGTCTGGCCGTAGCCGCCCTTGAAACGGGTCTTGTAGGCCTTGTTGAGGCTGCCGTCGAGGTTGGCATCCTCGCCGCGGTTCCACCACCCGGTGTCGGAGTCAATGTCGTAGTGCGCGGTGTGCGCATCAGCGGTGAAGCTGACCTTGTCGAAGAGGTAGAACTCGGCCTCGGCGCCGAAGAAGCAGGTGTCAGCGATGCCGGTAGATGCCAGGTACTCCTCCGCCTTGCGGGCAACGTTGCGGGGGTCACGGCTAAAGGGCTCGCGGGTGAAAGGATCGTGGACGAAGAACTTCATGTTCAACGTCTTGGCGCGACGGAAGGGATCAACATAAGCCGTCGCGACGTCAGGGTGAAGATTCATGTCGGATTCGTCAATGGATGTGAATCCGATGACCGAAGAACCGTCGAAGGCGAAGCCTTCCTCGGCTGCCTCCTCAGTGAAGGTATGAGCAGGGATGGTCATGCGCTGCTCGGTGCCGGGAACGTCGGTAAATCGCATGTCGACATACTCGACGTCGTTGTCCTTGATGTACTTGACGACATCTTCGGTTGTCTCGAAGGCCATGGTTTCTCCTCGCGGGGATCGATGCTAGTGCTGGCTTAAGCTTAGCCAATATCTGTCGATCGACCATATACCCCACCGGTGTGGAAGTAGCCCCGTTAAGGTGCAAGGCCCTATCCTCAGTAAACATGGAGAAACGCAGCTGGCTTAGCGGCCCAGAAATCCCATCCCAATTCGATGATGACGGCGCGCCCTCAAGGTGGCCGGGCGAAAAACTGGGCCTGCCGGAACACGGTGAAGGCTCTTTGGCGTCCGTGATGCGACGGGTCGGTGGCATCACCATCGACTGGTTTTTTGCGATGTTCATCGCGATCATCATCGGACAGCTCAGTGGCAATGGGCAGTTCTACGCACCGAGCCTCACGCTGGGGATCTTTGTGATTATCAGCATCATTAGCGTGGCTCTGTTCGCTCGTACGCCCGGGCACATGATGCTGCGTATGGGTGTTGCCAGGATTGACGCCCAAGAGCGAGTAGGGCTGTGGCGTTCGGTTGTCCGTGCTGCGCTGACCGTGTTTATTTTCCCCCCAATTATCGTTGATGCCGATGGCCGAGGTCTTCACGACCGGGCCACCGGCACTGCAGTCATCCTCGGTTAGTCACCGGCGACTGCCTATCAACAATGCACTAAGTTTAGTGCTTTTGAGCGCGCTTCATCCTGCGGTTCATCCCCGACACACGAGCGCCCTTGGGGATGGGGCCCTTCGGAAGAGCCGCACCAGCGCCCATGGTCCTGTCGATGGATTCAAGGCGAGTGGACAGGGAGTGCACTTCGTTCTTCTTGATGTTGCGGGGGAGCTTCACCAACTGGCGCTGGAGCTTAGCGAGTGGCACTTCGCCTTCGCCGGTACCAGTGTGGATTTCGTAGACCGGGGTGTTGCCGACGATCTTGGAGATGCGCTTGCGCTGCTTAGCCAGCAAGGACTTGACGCGGTGGGGATCACCCTCGGAGATCAGGACGACACCGCACAGTCCAACGACACGGTGAACGGCGTCAAGCTGGGGGGTTACTTCCACGTTGGGGGTGGAGCGCCAGACCATACCTGGGCCGGAGCGCAGGTTTTCTACCGCCCACGCAGCAGCGCCAGGCTGTCCTTCCGCTTGTGCGTAGACATTGCGTTCCATGCGGCGTGTAAATACCCACAATGCTGCGAGGATGCCGAACATGATGCCGATGATCAGCATGAACCATTCGCCGCCCCACAACAGTCCAATAAGGAAGAACGCCAGGGCAACCCCAACGACCGTTGCGAGCATGATGGGAAGCAGCGCCTTGTCTTGTTTGCGTTGCATGTTGAACGCTTGCCAGAACTGGCGGTACTGCTGTTTCCTCTGGGCGCGCTTCGCGGCCCGTGCTTCCTTTTTCGCGTCAGACATGACTACAACAATAGGGCACGCGGCCTAACGGTGCCCCTTAGGGTGCTGTAGCTTGTCTGACGAGCGGTCGACGTTTAGCGGGCAGCCACGGGGGTGTCCTCGGATGCGCCGTAACGCTCGAGTAAGGACGATGCCTCTTGGGCAGTGGAGCCTTCGGTGGTTTCCGCCAAGTGGGCTAGGTTTTCCGGCAACTGTTGACCGCGAGCCGCAATGGTTTGGGCGTACAGGCGTCCGGCGCGGTAGGAGGACCGCACGAGGGGGCCACTCATTACACCGGAGAATCCCATCTCCTTAGCGGCCTCGGAGTGCTCGACGAACTCTTCGGGCTTCACCCAGCGTTCGATGGGGTGGTACATGGGGCCGGGCCGCAGGTACTGGGTGATGGTGAGGATGTCGCAACCTGCGTCAGCGAGGTCCTGCATTGCATCGTGGACCTCTTCGGGGGTTTCGCCCATGCCAAGGATCAGGTTGGACTTGGTGACTAGACCGAAGTCGCGTGCCTGTCGGATGACGTCGAGGGAGCGATCATAGCGGAATGCCGGACGGATCCGTTTAAAGATGCGGGGCACAGTTTCAATGTTGTGAGCGAAGACCTCGGGGCGTGCTTCGAAGACTTCCTGCAAGAGGTCTGGTTTGCCGGAGAAATCGGGCACGAGGTTTTCCACCCCGGTGTTGGGGTTGAGCTCGTGGATTTGGCGCACTACTTCTGCGTACAGCCAGGCGCCTTCGTCGTCGAGATCATCGCGCGTGACGCCAGTAATGGTGGCATAGTTGAGTCCCATTTCACGCACGGATTCGGCAACGCGGCGGGGCTCATCGCGGTCGAGGGGTTCGGGTTTGCCGGAGTCGATCTGGCAGAAGTCGCAGCGGCGGGAGCATTGGGAGCCGCCGATGAGGAAGGTTGCTTCACGGGATTCCCAGCATTCGTGCACGTTGGGACAGCCTGCTTCTTGGCAGACGGTGTGGAGGGATGCACCCGCGACTCGCTTCTTCATGTCTTTAAATTCCGGGCCGGTTTTTGCCGTGGTCCGGATCCATCGAGGTTTGCTTTCGATGGGGGTCTGGGAGTTGCGAGCTTCGATGCGAAGCATTTTGCGTCCGTTGGGTGCTACAGTCACGGTGTCTACCCTACATGTGTTGTCAAAACAGGACCACAGGTGGTTTTAACCTGCGGTGATGCGTGTTTCTATTGTTTCTTATTTCGTTGGGTTTTCTGCGGTGGCGAAGGTGTGGTCGGCCACCGTCATTTCACCTGAGAGCGCTTTTTCAAGACTATCGCTCAGCACGTCGATGGGTTCTTCGGTGGTGACGTCGCGTCCTAGTTCCTCGGACAGGGTGGTTACGCCCGCATCGCTGATTCCGCAAGGAACAACCAGGTTGTAGGGATCGAGGCTGTTGTTGCAATTGAGCGAAAGCCCATGCATGGTGACACCTTGGGTGACCCGTATGCCTAGGGCTGCTACTTTGCGGTCGGGGCGGTGGTCATCGGAGGGGATCCAAACGCCGGAGCGGCCATCGATACGACCAGCGTTTGGCAGGCCTTGTTGGCGGATGGTGTGGATGAGGGCTTCTTCGATGCGACGGACGTAGTCGACAACGTCGATCGGGGTGACCAGTTTGATGATGGGGTAGGCCACTAGTTGCCCTGGGCCATGCCAGGTGATGCGGCCGCCGCGGTCGACGTCAATGCAGGGGATTGTGTTGGTAGTGGGGCGGTCTTCTGGTTGTGTACGTTTGCCGGCGGTGAAGGTGCTGGGGTGGGTGAGCAGCAGGACGGTGTCGTTAATATCGCCTGCGGCCCTCTGTGCCGCTAATTCGGCCTGAAGGTCCCATGCCTCCATGTAGTCAACTTCGCCTAGGTGGCGAAACTCTAGTTTGTGTGTGAGATCGCGGATGGGTTGGTTGGGGGCCATAAATGGTGCGCGGATCATAATGCGATCCAGTGTAGTGCCCGGGGATGAATAGACAACAGCCCCACCGCCTCCGGCCGTGAAAGGCTTAAGAGACGACGGGGCTGGTGCGTAGGAGAGGTGTTTAGAGGTCGAGATCGTACTCGAAGTCTGCGGTCTCCAGGCGGTCGCGGACGGTGGTCATGAAGCGTCCGGCGTCGGCGCCGTCGACGATCTGATGATCGTAGGTCATCGGCAAGAAGACCATCTGGCGGATGCCGATAGCGTCGGTGCCTTCTTCAGTCACAACGACGGGGCGCTTGGTGATTGCGCCGGTGCCAACCATGGCGGCCTGCGGGGGCACCAGGATGGGGGTGTCGGACAGTGCGCCTTCGGATCCGATGTTGGTGATGGTGAAGGTGCCGCCGGACAGGTCAGAGGGCTTGAGCTTGTTGTTGCGGGCACGGTCGGCGATGTCGACGATGGCCTTAGCTAGCTCAACAAGCGTCATGTCCTGGGCATTGTGGATAACCGGGGACAGCAGACCCGCAGGGGTGTCCACCGCGATACCGAGGTTGACCTGGTCGTGGTAGGTCATTTCCTTGGTCTCAGCGTTGTAGGAAGCGTTGACGTTCGGGTGGCTGACCAGTGCCTCGACCATAGCCTTCGCGAAGAAGGGCAGGTAGGTCAGGTTGACGCCGTGCTTGTCCTTGAAGGCCTGCTTGTTAGCCTTGCGCAGCTCTGCAACCTTGGTCATGTCGACCTCGTGCAGCTGGGTGAGCTGTGCAGCGCCATGGAGGGACTCAAGGGTCTTCTTTGCGGTCAGCTCGCGGATGCGGTTGACGCGCTGAGTGGTGCCGCGCAGCTTTGCCTTCTCCGGGTCAACGGACTTTGTGGAGATCGCAGAACCGGACTTCTTGGCTTCGGCTGGAGCGGACTCGCCTTCGCCCTTGGCTGCTGTCAAGACGTCCTGCTTGCGGATGCGGCCACCAACACCGGTGCCCTTAACAGTGCGCAGATCTACGCCGTGTTTGTCGGCAAGCTTGCGGACAAGCGGAGTGACGTAAGGAACGTCATCGCCGTCGTTGACCTTGGGCTCGGAAGAAGCCTTGGGCTCTTCCTTAGCCTCAGCAGCCTCAGCCCTGGGCTCTTCCTTGGGCTCTTCGGCCTTGGGTTCTTCCTTGGCTGCGGGCTTGGCGTTGCCGTCGCCGATGCGGACGATGACGGCGCCGACGTCGACGGTGTCGTCTTCTTCAGCGAGGATTTCGACGATGGTGCCTGCCACGGGGGAGGGAACTTCGGTGTCGACCTTGTCGGTGGACACTTCGAGGAGGGGTTCGTCGACTGCGACGGTGTCGCCGACCTTCTTCAGCCAGCGGGTGATGGTGCCTTCGGTGACGGATTCACCGAGTTCGGGCATTTCAACGTCGGTTGCGTCGCCCGATGCGTTCGCAGCATCGTCTTGCTTGGGCTCTTCCTTGGACTCTTCGGCCTTGGGTTCTTCCTTGGCTGCGGGCTTGGCGTTGCCGTCGCCGATGCGGACGATGACGGCGCCGACGTCGACGGTGTCGTCTTCTTCAGCGAGGATTTCGACGATGGTGCCTGCCACGGGGGAGGGAACTTCGGTGTCGACCTTGTCGGTGGACACTTCGAGGAGGGGTTCGTCGACTGCGACGGTGTCGCCGACCTTCTTCAGCCAGCGGGTGATGGTGCCTTCGGTGACGGATTCACCGAGTTCGGGCATTTCAACGTCGGTTGCGTCGCCCGATGCGTTCGCAGCATCGTCTTGCTTGGGCTCTTCCTTAACCTCAGCCTTGGGTTCTTCCTTGGGCTCCTCAGCTGCTGCTTCTTCGCCTTCTTCGCCAAGTTCAGCGATGACGGCGCCGACATCAACAGTTTCGTCCTCATCGGCGAGGATCCTGAGCAGAACGCCAGCGGCAGGGGAGGGGATCTCGGTATCGACCTTGTCGGTGGAGACCTCCAGTAAGGGTTCATCGGCGGCGACAGTGTCACCAACCTTTTTCAGCCAGCGGGTGATGGTGCCTTCGGTGACAGATTCACCGAGCTCGGGCATCTCGACAGAGAACGCCATTGTGTCAGACTCCTTGAAGGTCGTGTTGGAGATTAACGTCTTAACATTTAGAGACTACCTTTTCCGCTCCCGTAATGTTGAAGTCCCCCCAACAACCCAGGAAAACCCCCTATGATGGGGGCTTGTGTTCAACATTTTTGGTCGGAATTGTGCAGCCAAGTCCTCTTTGAAACCACCGCGTGCACCGGGGGACACCATTCGGCAGCACGACTTAAACGAGCTGATGCATTGGTGTGCCGGAAGGCCGCTGGTGGAGGCATTCGTCGAGCCGGAAACCATCGTCAATGAAATGTCGGTCGTTTTGGTGGACACCGATGGAGAACACATTCGCAGGCCTATCGGCGGACCTAAAGGCATCGACGTCATAGCTAACCAATTGGGTGTTCCCGTGTACGACGTAGAGGAGACCGGATACCCGCAACGTATGCGAGATCGAATCGAACGCGATCGAATCTTGCGTAAGCGCGCCGAGCAAGCACAGCGACGCGCTCAACGTCAACAGGACTAAGTAGCGGACTCAAGTTCCTCGATTGCGGCAACGACTGTGCGCACGGGCGCGCCGGTCGCGCGAGCCGGGTTGACACCGTAGGGGCTAGCCTCGTTCCATGCCGGGCCGGCAACGTCAATGTGCGCCCAGGGGGTTCCCTCAGAAACAAATTCTCCGAGGAAGAAGCCAGCGGCCATCATGCCTCCCCACCGGCTGCCAGAGTTAACGAGGTCTGCGACCTTAGACTTCATCCCTTCAGCGATTTCTTCGGTGATCGGCATAGCCCAGGCAGGTTCGCCGACTTCACGTCCAATTTCGGCGATACGGTCGCGGAACGTCTCTTCGCCCATGACACCGGCAGTGCGGCGTCCCAGCGCGACCAACGCGGAACCAGTCAGCGTTGCGGTTTCGATGAGGTAGTCGGGATTGTCTTCACATGCGCGAGCGATGGCATCGGCAAGGATGAGGCGACCTTCAGCGTCGGTGTTGACGATTTCGACGGTCTTTCCGCCGTATTGGACCAGGGTGTCACCCGGGCGGTAAGAGTCGCCGGACGGCATATTTTCTGCCATCGGGATTGTTGCAGTGACCTGTACCTTGAGCCCTAGGCGCGCAGCGGTGATGGTGGAGGCGATCATCGCAGCGGAGCCGCCCATGTCAGAAATCATCGCTTGCATATTGGCGCTGGGCTTAATGGAAATTCCGCCCGTGTCGAAAGTGATGCCCTTACCAACCAGCGCAACATGCTTCTTAGCTGCTTCAGGCTTCCAGCTGATGCGGACCAAACGCGGCTTGCGAGCGGAACCCCGACCGACGCCCACGATGCCTCCGAAGCCTTGTTCGACGAGCTGCTCGTAGTCGAGAATCTCGACTTCGCAGCCAGCCTCGCGTGCCTGCTCTGCGGCAAATAGGGCGTACTTTTCCGGGTAGAGAGCGTTGGAGGGGGAGTTAACCAAGTCGCGAGCCAAGCAGATCGAATCAATCAGGATTGACGCACGCTTGAGGGCAGCGTCAGTGGAATCATCCGATGCCTCGACAATGGCCGCAACCTGCTGGACGGGCGAGGGATTTGAGGGACTATTTTTCAGGCCATCGTAGAAGTAGCTGCCCAACCCGGCGCCCAACAGGGCGGCCTCCACATCAAGGTCTCCCGTTGCTACAGCCAGGGTGCTGACGCCGCGCAGGTTGCGGACCGCTTCAGCGATAACGTCGGAAACCTGTGCGGGTTTGAGATCTTCAGAACCAAGGCCAACGGTGACCACGCGCGCAACAGCTGCACCCTGGGGAGCAGGGACAACAGTGGTGCTACCGCGACGTCCGCTGGCATTGACTGCATTCAAGGCCTGCAGCAACGCGGCGTCATCAATGGACAGTTCGGACGGGAGTGCACCGATGCTGAAGGAATCTGCGCCGTTAGCATAGCTAGAGTCACTGCCTTCACTGTGAGCAAAAAGCGGAACCATAACAGCATCCGCGCCAAGTTGGGCGACAGAAGAAGCCTCAACGATCCTGACCTCCGCGCGGTGACCACGAACGGGAACTGCCTCTAAAGAATCGGCAGCGGAGGAACCAACAAAACTAGACATGCAACTATCCTTCACAGGGGATCGAGCTCGACTACGTACGGCAACGGTGCGGGCTGTGAAAGCGCAACCTCTTCGGTGCCACAGACACACCGCCAACGCCCCCACCATAGCCCAGCCGCCACAAACGCGCAGACAGGTGTACTTTTGTACTCATGGCCCCACTGAATTTTGAGATTAATCGCGTCGCGAACCCCACCACAGCTGAGCAACTTGAGGAGATCCTCAACAGCCCCGGTTTTGGCAAATACTTCACCGACCACATGGTCACCATCGACTGGAGCGCTGACAAAGGCTGGCACAACGCCCAGGTCACCGGCTACGACAACATCTGCCTTGACCCCGCTACCAGCGTATTCCACTACGGCCAGGCCATCTTCGAGGGGCTGAAGGCTTATCGTCAGGCGGACGGAAGCATTAAGACCTTCCGCCCCGAGGCTAACGCCGAACGCCTTAACAGTTCCGCCCGACGCCTGGCCATGCCGGAGCTGCCGGTTGAGGACTTTGTTGAAGCACTGCGCCTATTAGTCGACGTCGACCAAGCATGGGTTCCGCCGGCAGGCGGCGAAGAATCGCTCTATCTGCGCCCCTTCATGATCTCCACCGAGGCCTCCTTGGGCGTCCACCCCTCCAATGCCTACAAGTTTGTGGTCATCGCATCCCCCGCGGGCGCATACTTCTCTGGCGGGATCAACCCGGTGAGCGTGTGGCTGTGCGAGGACTACGTGCGCGCATGCCCTGGTGGAACCGGTGCCGCAAAGTTTGCCGGCAACTACGCAGCCTCGCTGCTAGCTCAAGCGCAAGCCGCAGAAAAGGGCTGCGACCAGGTCGTATGGCTCGATGCACTCACCCACAGCAACGTGGAAGAAATGGGCGGCATGAACCTCTTCTTCGTCCTAGGCGAGGGAACCGGTGACGGTGGAGCGACCATCGTCACCCCTGCACTGTCCGGCTCTTTGCTTCCAGGCGTTACCCGTCGCTCGCTGTTGCAGGTCGCTCGCGACCTTGGCTACAGCACCGAAGAACGCGTGTTCAGCACTGAAGAATGGCGGCGCACCGCGACCAGCGGTGAGATGACAGAGGCCTTCGCATGCGGAACCGCCGCTGTGATTACTCCAGTCGGAACGGTCAAGAGCACCCACGGTGACTTTGACATCGCTGGCGGGGCAACCGGGTCGATCACCATGCAGCTTCGCGAGCAACTCACTGGTATCCAGCGAGGCACAGTCGAAGACACCCACGGGTGGATGACCACTCTAGTTGGCTAGACCCCAGCCACGACGCACACAATACTGAGCACCGTTGCAGCTGCAGCGGTGCTCAGCTCTATTACGGCCCCAAAGCAGTCACCATTGAGGCCACCGAAGCGCCGATCAAACACTGGCCACAAAAACCCGGCTGGCAAGGCAAACCCCACTAGCGTTGCCACGGCAATTATCGGACTCATGCTGCCCGCGATCGGGAACAAGGTGGCCCACAGTGCACACGTAGCTACGGCAGCCCACAGCAGCGGAATCCAACGAGCAATAGTGCCAACAATTAAGCCCCCAAAGCCTGTGGTTTTCTGGGGGCGGTGGCTATGGGTTGCCCCCCAAGTTGCGGCGATACGTGCCCCAAATGGCAGAGCGGAGATCAGCGCAACACCCGCGGCGCCACAGCCGCTCAGGACATACACAGCCGCGGTCTGCACAGCAAGGGTGAGGACCATGGTTGCAGCCCCCAGTGCGCCGGTGTAACGATCCGCGAGGATTTCCTGGGCGCGTTGCGGTGGGGCGTAGGAACCCAAAGCATCACCAACATCCGCGAGGCCGTCGACGTGCATCCCTCGGGTGAGTAGTTGCCATGTGCTGACAACGGCGACGGCGGCCAACAAGCGCAAGTCGGGATAAGCCGCAGCAAGCGCTACCAGGGCAGCGGTGGGTGCGGCCAGAATCAACCCGACGACGGGCATAGCAGCCATGGCGCGCCCGCCAGTGGTGCGATCAAAAAAGTGCGCCCCACGGCAGGGGATGATGCTCAGCCAACTGATCGCAGTGCTCACGCCCTCGACAAGCGCAGGTCCGCGGGCGGGGGCTTCATCGGAGCGGGGCGTAGCCGCGCAACGAGCGGCACTATTGTGACCGTGGCCTGCTTTGCCGGACATTGTTAACTAGTGGGCCTCAGAGACACCGGCAGAGCTGAATGTGGCCATGTCGCACAGGATGTTGGCGCTCAGCTTAACCAAGGGCAAAGCAGTGGCAGCTCCGGAACCTTCACCAAGCCGCAATCCGAGGGAGACAATGGGCTCAAGCCCCAAACGCTCCAATGCGATGGCGTGTGCTGGTTCGGCGCCTGCGTGGCCCGCAACCCACCAGTCGCGCGCCCCGGGTGCCGCGAGATCCGCGATCAACGCTGCGGAGGTGACCACCACGCCGTCGAGAATGACGGGGGTGCGGCGCACCGCTGCTTGGGCCAAGAAGCCGGCCATAGCTGCCAGGTCAGGGGAGGCCGTGGTGCGGGCGAAAGCGATGGGGTCGGCGGTCTTCTCCCGCGCGCGGAACATCGCGTCGCGAACAGCTGCGACCTTGCGCTGCCACGCGGCGTCATCAATTCCAGTGCCTCGACCAACAACCTTCACGGGTTCCGCACCGCACAAGGAACCGATGATGGCCGCAGCGGGGGTGGTGTTACCAATACCCAGGTCGCCTGCGATCAGCAGATCAGCACCGGAGTCCACTTCCTGGTCAGCCACGGCGATACCAACCTTGAACGCGGCGATCGCTTCTTCCGTCGTCATGGCGTCCTCGCGGTCGATGGAACCGCAACTGCGACGCACACGCTCGGGCCCCTCGGCGTCATGATCAAGAGAAACATCAACCACCCGGACGGTAGCGCCACTAGCAGAACCGATGGCGTTGATGCCGGCCCCGCCTGCCCGGATGTTCGCCGCCATCTGCAGCGATACCTCGGTGGGGTAGGCGGATACGCCGTTGGCTGCGACCCCGTGATCGCCGGCGAATACGACGATGCGCGGGTCGGTGATCTTCTTGGGTGGGCACACGCCCTGGCAAGCAGACAACCAGATGCCCAATTGTTCGAGGCGCCCCAAGGAACCCGCTGGTTTGGTCAGTTCGTTTTGGCGAGCGGTTGCTTGTGCTCGAGCGTCGGCGCTGGGGGCGTCGATGGTGGGGAAAAGTTCAGCGGCCACTGGTGGGCTCCTTTAGTCAACAGGGGTGTCTTTGATGATTATGCTCTGCCCAGCGATACTGAGCACGACGCGCTCGCAGATGTCTGCAATGCGTTGGTTGAGGGTGCCGATCTCGTCTCGGAAGAGCCTGCCTGCTTGGGACTCCGGGATCACGCCCATGCCTACTTCTGGGCTGACCAGGATTATGTCCTGCTTGCAGGTAGACAGTATATCGAGCAACCGATTAGTGTGCTCTGAGATTGAGCCTCGTGGCTGGTCCCATGCTCCCGCGGAATCGAGGAGGTGCGTTAGCCATGTTCCGAGGTCATCGACAAGAATGACGCCGCGGGGGTCGGCCTGGTCACGATCGTCCAGGGCGTCGAGGACGTCGAGTAGGTCGCGTTGGTCCTCAGTGGCCCAGTGCAGTGGCCTGCGCTGGACATGTTGATTGATGCGCTCAGCGAAGTCGGTGTCGCCGGGCCAGGGGCGTGCTGTCGCGATGTAGAGGCAGCTACGTCCGGCCACGAGCTCTTCGGCGAATAGCGATTTGCCGGAGCGGGCTCCACCTAGGACGAGTGTGCGCATGGCGGGTGTTAAACCTTGTCGCCGACTTCTACGCGCGGCATGGGGGTGCGCCAGCGGCGGGGCTGGTTGGCGCGGGAATAGGCGTAGTAGCCGAGGGTGAATCCACCGGCATCGAGGTCGCCGAATTTCGCGCGGGCGGCCTTGACCGCGCGGCGTCCCAGAATGACACCTTCGATGAGGAAGGCGAGCATGAGCGCCATGGTGAACATGCTGATGGGGCCAGCTACGTTCGGGTTCGAGTTGGCGATAAGCATGAGCACGAGTAGCGCGAGTGCAGCCGGCATGAGGAAGTTGGCTAGGAACCGGCGCGCGTCAACCCAGTCGCGGAGGTAGGCTCGCACGGGGCCCTTGTCGCGCTCCAGCAGGTAGCGTTCGTCGCCGCGCGCCATGGCTTCTTGGACCCTTCGGCGTTCTGCACTGGCTTCTTCGCGTTCTTTACGCTGGAGGGCCTTGTACTCCTCCTTGGACATGGAGGCCTTGAGCTCCTTTTTGCGTTGTTTGGCCTCTGCGCGGGTCATGGGTGGGGTGGTGTTTCCGCGGTGGGGTCGGTCGCGTTTGGGGGTGGGCTTGCCCTTGGGTGGGGTGTAGCCCTTGGGGCGCTGGGTGGTGTCGGTTGCGTCGTCTGCGACGGTGTCGTGTGCCACGTGTTCTTCGTGCTGTTTACTCACCCGTCCAAGGTTACTAGATGCCTGCTGTGGCGTGTTTTGGTGTCGGGCTGTACCCTTGGGTGCTTAGGGAGCGCTATGTGCGCTGACGCTGCAGGATTCTAGGAGATTTTTCATGAGCAATACTGAGACCGCAACCGGCCCGTCCACTTCGAACACCGGGGTGATCCTCAGTGAGGCGGCCGCTGCCAAGGCGAAGGCTTTGCTGGACCAGGAGGGTCGCGACGATCTGTCCTTGCGTATCGCTGTGCAGCCGGGCGGTTGTGCTGGTTTGCGCTACCAGCTGTACTTCGATGATCGTGACCTCGACGGGGACAAGGTCGATGTGGTCGGTGGCGTTCGTTTGGTCGTGGACAAGATGAGTGTTCCGTATCTGTCTGGTGCCACCATCGATTTCGCTGACACCATTGAGTCGCAGGGTTTCACGATTGATAACCCCAATGCGGGTAGCTCCTGCGCTTGTGGTGATTCCTTCAACTGATGTGTAGTCGGATGTACTGACTGCTGCGGCCTTACGTCCGCGTATTTAATGACGTCGCGTTGTTGTGCGCTACCACGCTGAATGCTGGTGGGCACCGCGGCGTCATTATTTTTAGCCATATAGATAGATAATCTAACTAGATTGTTTTAAGGTGTAGCTATGGCAACGACACAAGCAACAAGCTTTCCGGCTGAGTGGCTCCGAGGGCTTACCCCCTTGGCCATCATCAGCGTGCTAGCAAGCGCCCCCATGCACGGCTACGCCATCGGCCAAGCGCTTGAAGAAGCCGGTATCGGCAAAGTCAAAGGCGGAACGCTCTACCCGATTCTTGCCAAGCTCGAAGCGCAAAACATCGTCAGCTCCGAATGGGAGCACGCCGACTCTGGGCCGGGGCGAAAAATATTCACCCTTACGGAGCATGGAAAACAACACGCAACAGCGATGAAACAGCAGTGGGCGAGCTTTGCCAACAGCATTAACCAGATCACGAACAACATCGAAGGCTAAGGAGGTCAGCCATCGTTGGTCTGCATCCTCGCGGGTCGTTTGAGCGTTGTGCTTTACGCGGTCAACATCATCGACGTCGACCGCCGCTGGCTGGTGCCAGACAACGAGGCCTAAAACTCGCTAGTCAGCGCTACAGTTCCACGGGGTAGTCGCGCTCTTCGATACCCGGGTCAATGCGATGCTCGACGAAGATGCCGTGCCAGATCATGAAGGACAGTACCGTCCACAGTCGGCGCGAATGATCGCTCACGCCCTGGCGGTGTTCTTCGAGCATTTCCAACACTGCGGGCTTGTTGAAGATGTGCTCTGTGCCCGAAGCGGTGATCTGCTCCAAAGCCCAACCATGCAGCTCATCGCCGGCAAGCCAGTGGCGCATGGGCACGGGGAAGCCTAGCTTCTTGCGGTGCAAAACATGCGCAGGCACGATCTGCTCCATCGCCTTACGCAAGGCATACTTCGTGGTGCCCTCGGTGATTTTGAGGTCATAGGGGATGGTTTCTGCGACGGCGAAGACTTCCCGATCCAGGAAGGGCACGCGCAACTCCAAAGAGTTGGCCATAGTGATCTTGTCGGCCTTGACCAAAATGTCGCCGCGCATCCACGTGAACAGGTCTAGGTGCTGCATACGCGCAACCGGATCCATGTCCCGCGACTTGGCGTAAATCGGGGCGGTGACGTCCGTGTGGTCCCACTCAGGGCGGGCATCGATGAGCACTCGCGATAGCTGCTCGTAATTAAAGCTGCGAGCATTGCCGTAATAGCGCTTTTCCATCGGGGTGGTTCCGCGTTCCAGCAGAGACTTGCCCTTCATCCCTTCGGGCAGCACGCGAGACAAGCGGTTGAGCCCCTTCAATAGGGGAGCGGGAACCTTATCGAACGGCGCGAGAGACAAAGGTTCCTTGTAGATGGTGTAACCGCCGAAGAGTTCGTCTGCGCCCTCGCCGGATAGCACCACCTTGACGTGCTTGCGAGCCTCTGCAGCAACAAAATAAAGCGGAACTAGGGAGGGATCCGCTACAGGATCATCCAGGTACCACATGATCTTCGGCACTGCGTCTGCGTACTCCTCCGGGGAGACAACCTTGACGATGTGTTCCGCGCCGATGGCTGCGGCAGATTCCGCCGCGACGTCAACTTCCGAATACCCCTCACGTTCGAAACCAGTGGTGAAGGTCAACAGGTTCGGATTGTTCCGCTTGGCAAGGGTAGCGATCGCGGTGGAATCAATGCCGCCGGACAGGAAGGACCCCACGGTGACATCGGCACGCATGTGCTTAGCGACCGAATCCTCCAGCGCTGCAGCGATCCTGTCGAACAAGTCTTGTTCCTTGTCCTTCGGGACAGGGGTGGTCTTAAACTTCGGTTCGAAGTAGCGGGTGGAGTCGACGGTGCCGCCCGGGGTGACGAACGCGTAGGTGCCTGATTCCAGGCGACGGATACCGGCGTGCAGGGACTCCGGTTCAGGGGTGTATTGAAGGTCGACATAGTGCTCGATAGCACGGTGGTCGAGGCTTAGATCGAGGTCGATCGCCCCGGCCATGTCGAGGATGCACTTTTTCTCAGAAGCGAATACGGTGCCGGCATCGGTTGTCGAGTAGTACAGCGGTTTGATGCCGAAGGGGTCGCGAGCCAGGAACAGTTTTTGCTCGATGCTGTCCCAAATCGCGACACCGAACATTCCCCGCAGGTGCTTGACAACATCTGGGCCCCAGTGGTGGAAACCAACAACAATCGGTTCGCCGTCACCGGAGGTATTGAACTGGTACCCCAGGGCACTGAGCTCCTCGCGAAGCTCAATGTAGTTGTAGATCTCGCCATTGAAGGTCATGGCATAGCGGTCGGGCTGATCCTCCGGTCCCCACTGCAGGGGCTGGTGGGAATGCTTGAGGTCAATAATTGACAGACGGTTAAAGCCGAAGACCGCGTGATCGTCGTGCCAGGTGCCGGCCTCGTCTGGGCCGCGGTGGCGCATGCAGGGCAGTGCATGTTCAATTGCCGGAGCGAACGACGCCGCGTTGCAGTGGGACGTGAGCATGCCGAGCAGGCCGCACATAAAAAGCCTCCATAGAAATAAAAGGGTTGACGGCGCAACTATACCGCCCCGGTCTGGTCGAGCGGGGAGGGCGCAGCCCGGGCGGTGGGGAATGGTGGGGGAGTGTAGACCCCCTCATGTGGGCAAACTTATGGATGATGGACTGTGAGTTGCATAACATTCAACGGTGGTTTGTTCCGCCCGTGCAATGGGGGCTAGTTGTCAGAAGACGGTGGGGTGACGGCGGGGGTGCGGCATAACCCCTGTAGAAGCGCCCCCCGAAGTAGAAAACTGTCACGGAATGAGGGTCGCTTTATTGGGGATAAAACCCCCACAGGCTGCACTAAGTCTGTCCTAAACGTCGTGAAATGAGATGGATTTTGCGGCATTTTAGGATATTGTCCCAATGTAGAAATGTGCGTTGAGGAGACCTTCAACGCGTTAGCCAAAGTGTGGACAGGAAGGCAGACACACGTGGATCAGCAGACACAGCGTCTATTCAAGCGCAAGGCCGCATTAGGCGGGGCATTTGGCCTGGCGGGGCTCACCCTCGCAGGTTGCGACGTCGATGCTCCCGGCGGAACCCTGGGTAAGGCACTGCGCTTCGGTTGGCCCGAGGGCGTAACCCCCGAGGCTCACGCGATGGGCAACTTCTGGGTATGGACCTGGGTTGCAGCCTGGACTCTCGGTGCGATTATGTGGGGCCTCATGTTGTGGTGCCTGTTCGCATACTCCGCCAAGCGCGCAGAAAAGCAGGGCAAGGGCGAATTCCCTCGCCAGACCGGATACAACATTGGCCTCGAGCTGGTGCTGACGGTTATTCCGATCATCATCGTTATGGGCATGTTCTTCTTCACCGTCCAGACGCAGGATAAAGTCACCGCACTCGATAAGGACCCCAAGGTCTCCGTCGACGTGACCGCATACCAGTGGAACTGGAAGTTCGGCTACGGCTCCATCGATGGTGAGTTCACCCCGAATGGTGAAAACTACGTCGGTACCGACAAGGAGCGCCAGGAAGCAGTCGACCGCGCCGGTGAGTTCGACGACACCACCCGCGGCGAAGAAGGCACCGCTCACCATGGCGAGGCCAAGGGTCCGATCCACGGCAAGTCCGCCGCAGATCTGTCCTACCTTCACTTCGACAAGATCGAAACTGTCGGCACTTCCGATGAGGTTCCGGTTCTCGTGATCCCCGCTAACACCCCGGTCGAGTTCGACCTCGCTTCGGCTGACGTCGTCCACTCCTTCTGGGTTCCGGAGTTCTTGTTCAAGCGCGACGCTTTCCCACACCCCGAGCGCAATAAGTCTGAGCGCAGGTTCCAGGTTGAAAGCGTTGACGAAGGTGTATACGTCGGTCGCTGTGCAGAAATGTGTGGTACCTACCACGCAATGATGAACTTCGAGGTTCGCGCTGTCTCCCCTGAACTGTTCAAGCAGTACATTGAATTCCGCATGGACAACCCCGAGGCAAGCAACGGCCAGGCTCTGGCCGCTATCGGCCAGAAAGCCGCAGCAGAAACCACCAAGCCTTTCAAGACCGGACGTACCGACACTCGCGGCGTCGAAGAGGGCTCCAACGCTGTTGAGCTCAACGGCTAAAGCTCTTTGAGAAACGGAGAATAATACTCATGAGGACTTCAGCAAAGATCTTCTACGGCATCACCATCTTCATGGCGCTGGTGACTGTCATTTACATCGTCGCCACTGAGAAGGTTCACGATTCCGGAAACATCCAAGGCCTCGAATGGGCTGGCGCTACGGGTTTGGCGCTTGCTGCTGCGCTGTCCTTGATGCTCGGCGGCTACCTTCATTTCACTGAGCGTCGCATCGACATCCTCCCCGAGGACTGGGAAGAGGCAGAGGTTGAAGATGGCGCTGGCATGCTCGGATTCTTCAGCCCCGGCTCAATCTGGCCCTTCGTCATGACCGTCGGTGTTGCGATCATGGGGTACGGCATCGCCTTCATGGCCTACTGGTTGCTTCTTCTGGGCGCCGTGGTCCTCATCTTCGGTGGCATCTCTTTGAACCTGCAGTACGGTCTGCCGAAGGAAAAGCACTAAAAGTCTACCCTTAACCGCCCTTCCCCAGCTGCCTTCGGGGAAGGGCGGTTTTGTGATTTCTTACCTTTTAGCGGTCCCTGTTGTGTGCGGCAACAGGCAAGAATGTGATCCTCGATTGGGTAGCTGTTAGTGCAGGTCGGAGCCAAACACGGGGGGAGGCGGTGGGGGGTGAATCGAAAGTTTGATTCCTGGGTTTTTGCCTCAACCGCCGAATGTTAAATACGTCACTGTCGGGAACTGGTTCTAAAGTGCGCGCCGCAGGCTGGCATCCGCCGCAACATCTATTTACGCACACGGTGTCGCGGCGTCATTGCACGTCGATCTCCGCCTAACCTGCGTAAACCCAGCCAAGGGCTGCCGTCGTAAAAGAATTAAAAAAGTTCCCGGGCGCCCAAAAAAAATTTTTGATCGCGTTTTTCTTGCATTCTGCTGGCAATAAGCTGCTCGAAGCCTGCGGAACAAAGGGGGCGTTTACATGACGAACGCTGGCATGCCCGTCATACTGGAACACGTGACGAGCGCAGTTGGAAACACAGGATCGGCAGCAACGCAACGTGTTGCGGCACTGAACCGACCGAACATGGTCAGTGTCGGAACCATTGTGTTCCTGTCGCAGGAATTAATGTTCTTCGCTGGTCTTTTCGCGATGTACTTCGTATCTCGCGCAAATGGCCAGGATTCGACGTGGCATGAAGATGCAGCGCATCTCAACGTCCCCTACGCAATGGTGATCACGACCATCCTGGTCGCGTCCTCATTCACTGCGCAGGCGGGCGTCTTTGCCGCAGAAAGGGGCGATGTATTCAAGCTTCGTCGCTGGTACGCACTGTCCGCACTGATGGGAACCATCTTCCTCATCGGTCAGGGCTACGAGTACTTCCACTTGGTTGAACACGGCTTGACGATTCAGAACAGCATTTACGGTTCGGTCTTCTACATCACGACCGGCTTCCACGCTGCTCACGTTCTCGCAGGTGTTCTCGCTTTCGTGGTTGTGCTTCTGCGTACCGCGAAGTCGAAGTTCACGCCGGCTCAGGCAACGGCAGCGATGGTGGTGTCCTACTACTGGCACTTCGTCGACGTCGTCTGGATCGGCCTGTTCATCACCATTTACTTCATTAAGTAGGCCGTAGGACGCCGGAACATGGCTCCGGCTTACTGCCCTTCACTTTGACCACCACGAGTTAAAAGGGAAACGATGGAAACAACTCCCCAGACCACCGAGACGGTTGCCTCCGCAGCCAGCTCGGCTAAAAAGGTCAAGAGCCGCCGCAAGGTGCGCCGCACCTTCGCGGGTGCGCTTGCCTTGACGCTCGGCCTGACCGGTGCGGGACTTCTTGCAAGTGCCCTCACCCCTACAGCACAGGTCGCAACCGCAGATGTTGATGAGCAGGCAATGATCGCCCAGGGTAAGGACATCTACGACATGGCATGTATCACCTGCCATGGCGCAAACCTTCAGGGTATTAAAGATCGCGGCCCGTCTCTGATCGGCGTCGGCGAGGGCGCCGTGTACTTCCAGGTCCACTCCGGCCGCATGCCGATGGTCCGTAACGAAGCTCAGGCAACCCGCAAGGTTCCGAAGTTCAACGAAAACCAGATCCTTGCGTTGGCTGCTTACGTTAACGCCAACGGTGGCGGCCCCGGCATCGTCCGCAACGACGATGGCAGCATCGCTATGGAATCCCTCCGCGGCGTCCATTACGACGGCAACATTGCCCCCGAGGACATCGCACGCGGTGGCGAGCTCTTCCGCTTGAACTGCGCATCTTGCCACAACTTCACCGGTCGTGGCGGCGCACTGTCGGGCGGTAAGTTTGCTCCCAACCTGGACCACGCAAATGAGCAAGAGATCTACCAGGCTATGCTCACCGGCCCGCAGAACATGCCTAAGTTCTCTGATCGCCAGCTCAACGCTGACGAAAAGAAAGACATCATCGCCTTCATCAAGGCTGCCAAAGAGACTCCCAGCCAGGGTGGCTACGGACTCGGCGGCATCGGCCCCGTTACCGAGGGCTTGATGATGTGGCTCGTCGGAATTGTAGTCTGCGTGGCTGCAGCTCTGTGGATTGGATCGCGCTCATGAGTAAAGAACAGAAAAAATACACCTCTCAAGAACTGAACGCGATGAGCAACGATGAGCTCGCGCGTCTTGGTACCGAACTCGACGAAGTTACTGTTGCATACCGCAAACAGCGCTTCCCGATTCCCAACGACCCAGCTGAAAAGCGCGCCGTAAACCTGGTCGGCCTCTGGTTCCTCCTCGGAATCGTCATGGCTGTTGCCTTCTTCGGCATTTACATCTTCTGGCCTTGGCAGTACAAAGGCCTTGGCGAGCAGGGTCTCTGGCTCTACACGCTCTACACCCCGCTCATCGGTATCACTATGGGTCTGTCCATTCTCTTTATGGGCTTCGGTGCTGTCGAATACGTTAAGCGCTTCATCCCGGAAGAGATTTCTGTACAGCGCCGCCATGACGGCCCCTCGGAAGAAGTCGACCAGCGCACCATCGTTGCACTGCTTAACGATGCTTGGGAGACCTCCACTCTGGGCCGCCGCAAGGTCCTGATGGGTCTGATGGGTAGCGGTGCTGTCCTTGGTGGCCTCGCTGTGTTCGGCCCGCTGATGGGCATGATTAAGAACCCTTGGAAGCCTGCCCACCCGCTGAACGTTCAGGGTGACGGTACCCTGTGGACTTCTGGCTGGACCTTGGTCGACGAAGGCGTCAAGGTTTACCTCGGTCGTGACACTGGTGCAATTGCCCAAACCCACGGCGAAGGTTACGAGGAGCACTACACCACCCAAGGCATTTCCCGCCTGGTCCGTATGCGTCCCGAGGATCTTGCAGCCGCTGGTATGGAAACTGTCTTCCCCCTCCCCGAGGGCTTCGTCAACGATGGCGGTAACTACGATGCCACCCGCGACGTCTACGAAGAGCAGATGCACTCCATCCACGGTACCCGCAACGCAGTGATGCTTATCCGCCTGCGTTCAGCAGATGCCGATCGTGCGATCCAGCGCGAAGGCCAGGAAGACTTCCACTACGGCGATTACTACGCCTACTCCAAGATCTGTACTCACATCGGTTGCCCCACCTCGCTCTACGAGGCACAGACCAACCGTATCCTCTGCCCCTGCCACCAGTCGCAGTTTGATGCGCTGCAGTACGGCAAGCCGGTCTTCGGACCTGCAGCTCGCGCTCTGCCTCAGCTACCGATCACCGTGGACGAAGAGGGTTACCTCGTCGCCAAGGGCAACTTTATTGAGCCTGTTGGCCCGGCCTTCTGGGAGCGTAAATCATGAGCAACAATAAACTAGCCCAGATGGGCACCAACATGGATTCCCGCTACACCATGTCTGCGGGCATCCGACGCCAGATCAACAAGGTCTTCCCGACCCACTGGTCGTTCATGCTCGGTGAGATCGCCCTTTACAGCTTCATCGTCTTGTTGCTGTCGGGTATCTACCTCACCCTCTTCTTCGATCCTTCCATCGTGAAGGTCATCTACGACGGTGCATACGAACCGCTTCGCGGCGTCGAAATGTCGCACGCATACGCCACCGCACTAAACATCTCCTTCGAGGTGCGTGGCGGCCTGTTTATCCGCCAGCTGCACCACTGGGCAGCGCTCATGTTCGCCGTGTCCATCATGGTGCACATGTTCCGCATCTTCTTCACCGGTGCATTCCGTCGCCCGCGTGAAGCCAACTGGATTATCGGTTGCGTCCTGCTTCTGCTGAGCGTCGCCGAAGGCTTCATGGGTTACTCCCTGCCTGACGACCTGCTGTCCGGTGTTGGTCTGCGCATTATGTCCGCCATTGTGCTGTCGCTTCCGATCATCGGTACCTGGCTGCACTGGCTGATCTTCGGTGGGGACTTCCCCTCCGAGCTGATGCTGGACCGTTTCTACATCGCACACGTGCTGCTCATCCCCGGCATCCTGTTGGCACTGATCGCCGCACACCTCGCTCTGGTTTGGTACCAGAAGCACACTCAGTTCCCCGGACCCGGTCGCACCGAGACCAACGTCGTTGGCGTCCGAATCCTGCCGGTCTTCGCCGTGAAGTCCATCGCTTTCGGTCTGATCACCTTCGGTGTGCTCGCCTTCATGGCCGGCGCATTCCAGATCAACGCAATCTGGAACTTGGGCCCCTACAACCCGGCACAGGTATCCGCAGGCTCCCAGCCTGACATCTACATGCTGTGGACTGACGGTGCTGCTCGTGTTATGCCTGCGTGGGAGCTGTACCCCTTCGGCCACACGATCCCCGCTGTGTTCTGGGTAGCCATCCTGCTCGGTGTGCTCGTTGTTCTGCTGTTCACCTACCCGTTCATCGAGCGGAAGATGACCGGCGACGACGCCCACCACAACCTGCTGCAGCGTCCGCGCGATGTTCCCGTCCGCACCTCGCTCGGCATGATGGCTCTGGTGTTCTACGGAATCTTGACCCTGTCCGGTGGTAACGACCTGTTCGCTATGCACTTCCAGGTTTCGCTGAACGCAATGACCTGGTTCGGTCGTATCGGTCTGATCGTTCTGCCCCCTCTCGCGTACTTCATCACTTACCGCATCTGCCTTGGTTTGCAGCGGTCCGACCGTGAGGTCCTGGAGCACGGTATCGAAACCGGCGTGATCAACCAGATGCCGAACGGTGCCTTCATCGAGGTTCACCAGCCGCTCACCGACGAGGTTGACGAGCACGGCCACCCGAAGGCCCTCGACTACGCCGGCGCCCCGGTTCCGAAGCAGATGAATCAGCTTGGCTTCGCTGGCCACCCCGGCCGCGGCTCCTATTTCACCCCGGACCCGGAGAACATCGCCGACAAGGCCGCAGAAATCGAGCACGCTAACCACGCTGAAGAGGTTGAGATGTTCGAGAACCTGCAATTGGCCAACCGCGCAGCTGACGAAGAAAACGGCAAGCACTAAAGCCACTAGCGTCACTACGCACAACTAGCGCTCACACGAAAGGGCGGGAGTCTTTCAAAGACCCCGCCCTTTCGTCTGTCTATACATAAGGCCCTTATATACAGCGCTACCGCTTAGGTACTCTAGAACCATGATTCTGAGTACCGAACGTCTCAGTTTGATCCCAGTCAACGAATTTCGCGACGTAAATGCACTTACAGACGCCTTGTGGGAGATCCACTCGGATACTCGGACTTACAGCCACCGCCCCGACTTAGTCATGAAACAACGCAGCGAGGCCATCCAGCTGCGTGATCAATGGACGGAGGATTGGCAACAAAAGGGGAGGGGATACTACGCGGTGAGCTACCAGGGGGAGATCGTTGGGTTCGCGGGGGTCCGCCATTACATTTTTGCAGGCGACGCGGTCTTAAATACCTATTATCGTTTTCGTCCAGGGGCCCAGGGGAAGGGGTTAGCGTATGAAGCCGTAAAAGCCGCTCTGGATGCGAGCGCACAACTGGGTAAGGAATGTATCGCGATCATTAGCCCCGACAATCTCCCATCCGTCACCTTGGCTCGGCGGCTGGGTTTTCGTCGGAGTCCCGGCCGAGATGTATCGCCTGAAGATCAGGTTTATGTGCTGCAAAACCCTCGAAATGAGGCCACCGCAAACCAATTGTGACGAAAGTTACAATATAGCTTTCTTAAAGCTTTACTTGAAGGTCTTTTGGGGTAGGTGTTCAGGGTTATCTCCTAGGCGTCTGTGCAGGTCAGGCCTTAAAAATTTTGCACTGTTCATGCTGTTGGTGTGAGTTCTAAACCTTAAGAAACGCTGATAAACCGTTCGTCACGGGAGTGTAACGGGATGGTAACGGGCCGGGGTTGGGCGTTTCGTTAGACACGGGCCGTTGCAATTTCGTAACCTAATTGAGACCTTCACAGGCTGGCACTCGCCGGCCCAGGGTCAACCCCCAAGACAGAAACATAAAACATAACCGAAAAACGTGGGGCTCAACCGTTGGGCCTCTTTAAGAAGTTTTCGAGAAGTTGGAGATTCATTCGTGGGAAAGCATAGCCGTCGCAATGACAACGTGGTGCGTCGTACCGCTGTCGCATCCGCCGTCACCCTCGGCGCTGCCGCAGCGTTGACCCAGCCCGCACAGGCCGCAGAGGTCGTTGTTCCTAACACCGACATCCGCTTCGAGGTTGCAGGCCTCGAAAACGTCCCGAACCTCGCCGCCATCCCCGGTGTTGCTCAGTACGTCCCCGGCCTCCAGGGACAGGCCGCTGCCGCTCCCTACGTTGCGCTCGGCTCCTCCGATCTCGGTTCCGGCCAGTCCATCGTGAATGCCGCAGCCTCCAAGATCGGTGCTCCCTACGTGTGGGGCGCTACGGGCCCCAACGCCTTCGACTGCTCCGGCCTCACCTCCTGGGCCTACGCTCAGGTCGGCAAGCACATCCCGCGTACCTCCTACGCGCAGGCTGCGCAAGGCACCCCGGTGTCCCGCGACGCTCTTCGCCCCGGTGACATCGTCGCCTTCTACTCCGGTGCATCCCACGTCGGCATCTACACCGGCCACGGCACAGTTATCCACGCGATCAACGAGGGCACCCCGTTGTCCGAGTCTTCCCTGGACTACATGCCCTTCCACTCTGCAGTCCGTTTCTAAAAGCCTGCATAGTTAAAGATCCTTTCAACCGGGACATTCGTTTTGGCGGACGTCCCGGTTTTCACATTTGCCACAGCCGTTTCACCCCTACTGGGCTTTTAAAACCCTCGGCGTAAACGGGTCTATAGTTAAACGGTTAAAAAGTTCTTCCGTAGAAAGACCAGTAGCATCGTGAATAGTGGAAACGCCACGCATGACGCCAAGCGCAGGATCCGCCGCTGTGCTGTCGCCACCGTTTCAGTTTTGGCACTGGCCTTCAGCTCAAGCCCCTTAGCTTTGGCAGACCCGGATCCGGTAGACGAGCTCATCTCCAAAATGGAAGAGATCTCCCGAGACGCTGAAGCCAAGACCGAATTGGTTAAGCAGCTCGAGGTCGACCTCGAAGCCAAGGAAAAAGACATCGAGGTGCTCAACGCCAACGTCGATGAGGCCCGCGCCCGCGCCGAACAGTCCCGAGACGCGGTCGTGATGTATCAAGGCGACGTCAACAAGATCGCGCAAGTGAAATACCGCGGTGCAACCATTGACCCCATCACTAATGTGATCTCTGCGGAAAACCCCCAGAACGCTATTGACCGCGCCGCCTACATCAGCGCACTAGAGCGTCGAACCGAAAACACCGTTGCGCAGCTGCACGATGCTGCACGCGCAAACGCTGATGCTCTCAATGACGCCGCGTCGGCCGTTGCCGAAGCCGAATACCAGGCCGCAGAACTGCGTAAGCGTCGTGAAGATCTGGAAAAGCAGCAAGAAGAGCTCAAGGCCCGCACCGAAGAAATCAAGCAGGCCGTCGATGCGTTGTCGCCCCAGGACCGTCAGCGCTGGCGCGAAAAGAACGGCCCCGCCGACTACACGCTGGCCGGCCTGGTTGGGGCGAACCCCCAAGGCATGTCCGCGTTGGAAGCGGGCATGACCAAGATCGGCTCGCCCTACGGTTGGGGCGCTACCGGCCCGAACGTATTCGACTGTTCCGGTTTGGTCGTCTGGTCCTACGCCCAGCAGGGTATTTCTGTTCCCCGGACCTCTCAAGCACAAATGTCCGGCGGTATCCCCGTCAGTAGAGACCAGCTGCAACCCGGCGACGTCGTCGGCTTCTACCCGGGTGCAACACACGTCGGTATTTACGCGGGCAACGGTATGATCCTGCATGCCAGCGACTACGGCATCCCCGTGCAGGTTGTTCCCATGGACTCCATGCCGTTCTACGGGGCGCGGCGCTACTAAACCATGCGGCTGCTTGTCGTCACCAACGACTACCCGCCCACGGTTGGCGGGATCCAGTCCTACGTTCGTGATTTCCTAGCAACCCTCGATGGCAGTGGGGTAGAGGTCTATGTTCTGGCCTCAACCCAAAACGCCGAAGAAGCTGCAGAATACGATCGGCAGCTAGCAGCGAACATCACCGCTATCCGCTACCCAGTACGGGTCATGTTGCCGACCTTACGGCTGCGCAAGCGCATGCAGTCGATTATCACCGAGTACGACATCGACACCGTGTGGTTTCCTGCGGCAGCACCTCTGGCTGTCCTCGCGTCAGCGGCACGGGCAGCAGGGGCAAGCAGAGTTGTCGCCTCCACGCATGGGCACGAAGTCGGTTGGTCTATGCTGCCAGGCGCACGTCAGGTCCTTAGGCGCATCGGCCGCAGCGTCGATACCTTGAGCTACATTTCCAACTACACCCGCGGGCGCCTTGACACCGCGTTCGGTGGCCCCGAATGGTGTGCTTTGCCTTCAGGCGTGGACCTCCACACTTTCCGGCCGCTTGATAAACAGGACGTCCTAAGAGTACGCGCGCAGCACGGACTCCCACCCGACGCTCCATTGGTGACCTGCGTGTCACGTTTGGTGAAACGCAAAGGTCAAGACATCCTCATAGACGTGTGGCCAGAGATTGTGCGAACCCACCCGGATGCTCAGTTGCTCATCATCGGCGAAGGCCCTTACGGATCAAACCTGTCACGACGCCGCGAGGCCAGCAGCGCCAAAAACAACATCCGGTTGCTGGGCCGGCGGCCTTTTAGTGATATGGTTGAGATACTCGCGGCCTCAACCGTCGCCGCCATGCCATGCAGAACGCGTGGCAAAGGTCTTGATGTTGAAGGCCTGGGTATCGTATACCTCGAAGCACAGGCCTGCGGCATCCCCGCAATCGCAGGTAAATCAGGCGGCGCACCGGAAACAGTGGATCACGGGCGCACCGGATTCGTGGTTGATGGCCGAGACCCCCGCGACGTCATTAATAGGCTGAGGCAACTGCTGGACGACCCGGAGCTACGCACACAGTATGGACGTGCGGGCCGCGAAGCAATGGAAGACCAATGGTCCTGGGAGCAACGGGCAGTCACCTTTCGCCAATTCCTCCACATGCCCAGCGACCCCAGGAGCAGCACAAAATGAACACAGGCAGCGTCACTATTGGCTTCGACATTGGGGGCACCAACCTGCGCGGCGGGGTTGTAGACGCCCACGGGCACATTATCGATATGCACGCCATCCCGACTCCGCGCACAGCCGAGGGGCTTGAGCAAGGAATCATCAGCATCACCCAAAAGCTACAGCGCGAGCACAATGTGCAAGCCATTGGTGTTGCCGTGGCGGGATTCCTCGATGCAGAATGCAGCACGGTGCGCTTTGCCCCCCATTTGCCGTGGCGTGATCGCAATGTCAAGCAGGTGCTCGAAGCGGCACTCGATATGCCAGTGACCTTGGAACACGACGCCAATTCGGCAGCGTGGGGCGAATACATCTTTGGTGCGGCGCGTGGGGCCCGCATATGGTCGCTGTTCTCGCTCGGCACGGGCATCGGTGGTGCGATCATGATCGACGGCACCCTGTTTCGCGGCGCGTACGGCACCGCGCCAGAATATGGGCACCTGCAAGTGGTGCCCAACGGTAGGCCCTGTGCGTGCGGAAAGACCGGCTGCTTGGAGCGTTATTGTTCCGGCACCGCACTGGTGACCACGGCGATGGAAAATGCCTCCAACTTCGACAGTCCGCTGGCTCAAACATGTATGCGTGCCCCCGGCCAAGTCACCGGGCACACCATTTTTGACGCCGCGGAGGCCGGCGACCCGTTGGGTGTTCACGCTGTCGGCGAGTTTGCGGACTGGTTGGGCCTTGGTTTGGGCATCGTCGGGGATGTCATCGACCCTGAGTTGATCGTGCTCAGTGGTGGTGTGAGTACCCGATCGGAGCTCTACCTTTCCCGGGCGTACGAGCGCTACCTACGCACACCCGTGGGTAGTGCACACCGTCCGCACGCTAGTGTTAAAACGGCAAAATTAGGCGCCGAGGCAGGTATGATTGGGGTCGCACATTTGGCGGCCGGCACGAGGGTTCACGAGGGTTAAAGGAACAGGGTTGAAGGAACAATGACTATGCATAACAAGTGGTACTGGGTTTTCAAGAACGTCCTTTTCGGCCCCGTTCTTCGGGTATACAACCGTCCGTACTCTCGGGGGTTGGACAATATCCCAGACCATGGTGGTGCAATTCTTGCTTCGAATCACCAGTCGGTGATGGATTCTTTCTTCCTGCCGTTGTTGTGCAAGCGCCAGATTACTTTCTTGGCTAAGCAGGAATATTTCACGGGTACCGGCCTGGTTGGTAAGGCCCAGCGTTGGTTTTTCACCTCTGTTGGTCAGGTCCCGATTGATCGTTCCAGTGGTGACGCCGCGCGTGCCGCGATGGAATCCGGCAAGCGTGTGGTGCTCGCGGGGGATCTGTTGGGTATTTATCCCGAGGGCACTCGTTCCCCGGATGGTCGTTTGTACCGTGGCAAGACGGGCATGGCCCATATTGCGTTGGACACCGGAGTGCCGATTGTTCCCATTGCGATGATTGGTAGCCGGAAGGCTAATCCGATTGGCAGTTGGATTCCCCGCCCGGTTCGCGTTGGTGTGATTGCGGGGGAACCTATCGATCCGCGCGCTTATGTGGAGTCCAAGGGGCTGGATCCGGAGTCCCATGAGGCTGCACGCGTGCTTACTGATTATGTGATGCAGCGACTGGTGGAACTCACCGGAGGGACTTACGTTGATATGTATGCCGCAGATGTGAAGGAAAGCCTTGCTGCTGGCAAGGGCTACCCTGAGGGAGCCGAGCCCTAACTTTATGCCCACCCCAGCACGACAGCGTCTTGTTTGGCCGGACGTTGCTAGGGGAGTGGCCATCCTTGGCCTGGTGATTTTGCACGTCAGCATTGACGTGCCCGGAGGCAAGGACACTTTTCTAGCAGCGCTGAATTATTATCTTGGCCCCATTCGGCTGCCTTTATTTTTTGTCATCAGTGGCTACTTTGGTGCGAAGCTTCTTCGGTTTAATCTGCGTGACCTGATCTTCCGCAGGCTGTGGTTTTTCGCTGTGCCGTACGCATTTTTCTCGCTTTTTGAGGCGCGGTTGAAGCGCAGCGAGATTTTGATGAAGTATCCGGGTCTGGACCCTAATGATCTGGACACACTACCTCACATGGCTATCGCCGGCGACAGCACGTATTGGTTTTTGTACTGTTTGGTGATTTGCACCTGTATCTTGTGGATCACTCGCAGGCTGCTCGCGTGGTTGGCGATGGTTGCTTCTTTCGCCCCGCTGGGGTTGTTGATGGTGCATGAGCAGTCAACCCCGATCGTGTACAACACCATGTTGTTTGCGCCGGTGTTTGTGGCTGGTGCGCGGATCAAACCAGCTATTACGTGGTTGTCGGAGCATACGTTCCGGTGGACGGCTATTGTTCCGACGGTTGGCTTGGGGGCCCTGGGTTTTTGGATGCTTACCCATGGCGTATGGCATACCGACAGTGGTTTGCCGTACCACGATTGGACTGTATGGAACTATGCGGCGGATCCTCTGGCTAGCGGTCTCATTGGGCGCTTGTTTAGCCAGTTGTTGATTATCCCTTTGGCCATTGCAGTAGCCCGTATATTGTCGTTGGTTCCGGCGGTGGCGCGACCTTTGCAGTTTGTTGGCAGTCACACTTTGGTGATTTATTTGGGGCACCCGTTGGCGATGACGTTTGTGTTTAACACGCTGTTTTATCGCTATGACATTTATGTGTTGAACCGGGATAATCCTGATAACCCGCTGTTGTGGTCGTGCATTTGTTTTGTTCTGTGCGCGGCGGGCTCGTATTTTGTGTGGCTGTGGTCCAAGGTTCCGGTGCTGGGCTGGGTTGTGGTGCCGCCGCAGCTATTGGATGGGGTCGCTGGGTTGCGTGAGCGCCTCGGTGGCCGCGGGAGTGGTGGACGCTTCGATAAGGAAGCGCACGACCATCAGCACGCCGACGATAGCCAGCGGGGCCCACAGGGTTAGTAGCGCAGGCCAGGCCGCAAAGCCACCGAACAGGGCCATGGGAAGCCCCAGCAGAACTAGGGGGCGTAGTGTTGCGTTGTTGCGAAGGAGCACAGCGAGCAGTACGAATACCACCATTGCGCTGGCACCGATGAGTGTATTGGCGTTATCCATGGGTAGTGCCAGTGCACGGATCCAGTCGCGGGTGAGTTGGGGGTCGATTGCCAGCGCAATGATGGTGGCGAAACCAGCTACCATCGCGGCGCGCATTTTCGACGCCCACGTGGGCAGCACGATGATCAACACCGCTGGCCACGCCGCCATCGCAGCCACCACACCGGTAGCGATTCCACCAAAACGACTGGTGCGAAGCAGGTAGATGTCCGATATCGCGGCTGCCAGTACCAGCAGCACGATGTGCCCGTCATTGACTGCGTTGAGGACGGGGATCAGCGTGAGCATCATCGCCGTGATAAAGCCGACGCTTGTGTTAATCACCGGTTCGGAGGAATTAATGACGCCGCGTTGCAGGGCGTAGGCGGCCAGGACCAGGGAAGCAACGCTGACGGCTGTCCACACAACTGTGGCTGCGGTTTCTCCCAGAAGAGCAAGAACACCAAGCACGAAAGTGCCGGCCGGGGTGACGGTGTAGACGTAGTGCACAAAATCGTGCTCGATATATCCGCCGTAGACGGGCAAGCCCGCGAACACCCTTTGCGAAGCGTCCAGGAATTGTTGGAACCAGGTCTGATGGGCCAGGGTGAAGCTGTTGTCGGCGCCATCAGATTCGATCAACACAAGACGCAGCAGACACACCACCAACAGCCACGTGCACACAGCAAACGCCCGTGAGGCGCCGCGCGACGCGACGTCATTGGTGAAAAACAACCCGGGGCGTGCGGGCACATCACTGCCACGGCCAAACACCGTGGGGCACGTGCACGCCACGATCACTAAAGCGATTGCGATGAACACGTAGGCGCTGCCAATAAACTGGCTGCTCAATGGCCAATAGATTTCGCGGTCATTGGCGTGGGGGAGGACGAAGAACGGAACAACGATCATCGTCGAGAAAATGATCACCGCGAAACCGCCCGCTAACCCGCGTACACGCTCGCTTCCAGGCTGGAAAGCAGACACCACAAGCAGTAACACCAAAGGGATCAACCAGGTCCAGTGGTGCGTCCACGACACAGGCGAACACAGAGCCGCGACAAACGAATTGACCAGCAGCGCACCAACAGCATTACCCGCGCGCAGCAAACGCACCATCCCGAAAGATGCTGCGCAAATAGTGACGACAACCGCGACCTTCCACAAGGTCTGCTGCAGGTCCTCATCCCCCGGGAACAAACGCGCAAACAAACCACGGAAAGATTGGTTAGTTGAATAAGCCAACCCGCCAATACGGGACGGATCCCGCAAGGTGTTAAACCAATATTCCTTCGACACATCTGGGCGGATAAGCCAGGCCAGCGCCGTAAAACCGACACCAAACACGGCTGTCTGAATTGCCGAACGCCAGTCACGCTTGAGCAAGAAAAATAGCCCGAACACCGCAGGTGTCAGTTTGATGGCCGCAGCCAAACCGATAAACAACCCCCGGGGAACACGGCTGCGCGGACGCAAAGTGTCAGCAATCACCAAGGCCATAAGAAGCACGTTGACCTGCGCGAAACCCAAAGTCTCACGCGCCGGGTCGCACACAATAGCCACAGGAAGCACCATGAGCGCAAGCAAACGGCAATCAGACAAAGGCAAGCGCGTAGCCGCACCCAACACGACAACCATGCACCACCACAAGGCCAACAACGTCAGCCCGTTAAGGATTACCGCCCCGATATTGACCGGAAGCAGCACCAGAGGAGTAAACAGCATCGCAGCCAACGGGGGATAGGTAAACGGCAACATGATGCCGCCAACCTGGAAATCCCGTGTATAAATATTTTCCCCAGCCAGCAAAGAGCGTGCGCCCTCGCGGTAAACATCAATATCGATGTGGTACTTCAATAGATGCTCCGACATATCGCCCGTCAGATTCAACGTGAAGGGCAACATGAACAACAGCACCAAAGCCAAAGAAACAACCATGGGGCCACGTCGATACGACGCCTGGGGAATAAACCTCATGAACATAGAGTCTACTGGGTCGACACCCAGGCCCCTTCAACTACAGTGATGGTGTGCGCTACTTCTACGACACCGAATTTATCGAAGATGGCAAAACCATCGACCTTGTGTCCATTGGGGTCGTCGCCGAAGACGACCGAGAGTTCTACGCGGTGTCAACGGATTTTGACGCAAGCAAAGCAAACTCCTGGGTGAAAACCCACGTCCTCAACCAGCTGCCCAACCCCAGTGAATCCTGCTGGATGAACAACGACGCCATCCGCGAACGCCTGCTTGAATTCCTCCTCGCAGCCGACGATGGCAAACACATCGAACTGTGGGCATGGGTGGGGGCCTACGACCACGTGCTGCTGGCACAACTCTGGGGGGACATGCGTGGCCTGCCCAAGCAACTACCGAGGTACACACGCGAGCTCAAGCAACTATGGGAGATGGCAGGCAAACCCGAACTGCCGCCCATTCCCGACGGCAACCATGACGCACTCGTCGATGCCCGACATAATCTCGCGAAGTTCCAAGCCTGCAACAAAGCAATGCCCCTTGACTCCCGTAACCGTGTGAAGTCCAAGTGGGTTTAGTCCCAGTGCCCAACCTGCCCTAAGGGCAGCAGATTATATGCCCTGTGGTAAAAATAACCTGTGAGTTGGACAGTAGATATCCCCGTTGAAGAGCTTCCGGACCTTCCCCCACTACCCAGTGGCATTCAGGAACGTTTCGAAGATGTCGTGGCACGTGACGCCAAGCAGCAGCCCAGCTGGGATCGCAAGCAGGCAGACACTGTCCGCAATATTCTAGAGTCGGTCCCGCCGATCGTCGTCGCGCCAGAAATCCTTGAGCTGAAAAAGCAGCTTAAAGAGGTAGCGCTAGGCCGAGCATTCTTGCTGCAAGGCGGCGACTGCGCCGAAACCTTCGAATCAAACACCGAACCGCACATTCGCGCCAACATCAAAACCCTGCTGCAGATGGCAGTTGTTTTGACCTACGGTGCATCCACCCCCGTGGTCAAGATGGCCCGTATCGCCGGCCAGTACGCCAAGCCGCGTTCCTCTGACCTAGACGAAAACGGTCTGCCGAATTACCGTGGCGACATCGTCAACGGTGTGGAACCCGATGCGGAATCGCGGCGTCATGATCCGGCACGCATGGTCCGTGCCTACGCGAACTCTTCCGCAGCGATGAACCTCGTCCGTGCACTGACGGGTTCGGGCACCGCGGACCTCCACCGCCTCAACGAGTGGAACCGCGAGTTCGTTGCAAACTCTCCCGCAGGTGCCCGCTACGAAAACCTCGCAGAGGAAATCGAAGCAGGCCTGAAATTCATGGAGGCCTGCGGGGTTGCAGACCACAACCTGCGCCGTGCTGACATTTTCTGCTCCCACGAGGCGCTCCTGGTCGACTACGAACGTGCAATGCTGCGGCTTGCACAGAATGAGGTCGGCGAAACTGAGCTATTCAACCTCTCCGCCCACCAAGTGTGGGTAGGGGAGCGCACCCGTGGCATCGATGACTTCCACGTCAATCTGGCCGCACTGATCTCCAACCCGGTCGGCATCAAGATTGGCCCGACGTGCACCCCGGAAGAGGCCGTCGCCTACGCCGACAAGCTCGACCCGAATTTCGAGCCCGGTTGCCTGACAATGGTCGCCCGCATGGGCCACGACAAGGTTCGTGACGTTCTGCCCCCGATCGTCGAGGCTGTGGAGGCGTCCGGACACAAGGTGATTTGGCAGTCTGATCCCATGCACGGCAATACCCACACGTCCTCGAACGGGTACAAGACCCGCCACTTCGACAAGGTCATTGACGAGGTTCAGGGCTTCTTCGAAGTGCACCGTGCGTTGGGTACCCACCCTGGTGGCATCCACATCGAGTTCACTGGCGAAGACGTCACCGAGTGCTTGGGTGGTGCAGAAGACATCACTGATATTGATTTGCCCGGCCGTTACGAGTCTGCGTGTGATCCCCGTTTGAACACTCAGCAGTCGCTGGAGCTGTCCTTCTTGGTTGCGGAGATGCTTCGCAACCGCTAGGGTTTTTCCCTCAAAGCACATCGCCCCACCTGAAATTGAACAGGTGGGGCGATGTGCTTTCTAACGTGCTCTGGCGCTAACCGATGGATTTGATAGTCACCGTGGTCCCGACAGCGACCTTCGAACCTGCCTTCGGGCTCTGGCTATACACGACGGCGTTGTCCTTACCATCGATATCGACGTTCAAGCCCATGTCCAGTAGGGTGCTTTCCGCTTCGCTGACCTTTTTACCCATGAGCGATGGGACAATAACCTTTCCGTTCATCACAAGGTCGACGGTATTGAACTCCGGATCAATAAGTTTGCCGGCAGCTGGCGCAGTTTTGACAACCGCCTGGCCGTTGCGGCTCGTTGCCTCCTCGTCTGTAGTGACCGTGCCGACGGTCAGGCCGGCGTCGCCGAGTATGCGTCGGGCCTCATCGAGGGTCTTGTCTTTGAGATCCGGAACCTCCAGGGCTGTCGACACGTAGAGATCAACTACATCACCGCGCCGCAGTTCAGCATTGGAATCGGGGCTGGTTCGGATAACGTGATCCTTCTTGATCTTCTGGTCGAATTCGGGGATGACCTTCCGAACCGTGAGCCCAGCCTTTTCCAGCGCATCTCGGGCCTTATCTTGGCTGAGCCCTGCGAGCTTAGGTACTTTGATTGGTGCTGGCCCCTTGCTGAGGTGCACTGTGACGGTGCTGTGCGTAGCCACAACAGTCCCAGGGCTTGGTTGGGTGCTCGAAATCTGCCCGGCAGGCACGGAGTCGGAGTATTCCTCTTCTCCAACTCGAAGCCCTAGCGTGCGCTCCGAGGCGAGGCCTCGAAAGTCTTCAACACTGCCGCTGGCAGGGATCTCAGGGACGGCAGGTTGCCCTAGAGACTGACGAATGGCGACGTCGCTGCCTTTCGGGATGCGTTCGCCGCCGGGGGGTTGAGTGCCGATGATCTGCTCGGCGGGTATGTCGTCGCTGTATTCCTGGCTGGTTGTGGCGGTAAAACCAGCCTGTTCGATGGTTGCCACGGCTTGGGCTTGGCCCATGCCGATGATCTGCGGGACTTCCCCGTAGCGGCCGGATCCAAACCACCAACCGCCGAGTGCAACAGCTGCGATGAGTGCAGTGATGAGTCCTGACCACAGTGCGATTTTCCAGCCAGAGCGGTTGGACACGGGCTTGCCGGGAGCATAATCCTGCTGTTCGTACTGCTCGTCGTAAGTGTCGACGGGTGCGTCTTGGTGGTCCTGCTCGTAGTGTGCAGGCGGCGGTGGCGCAACAAGTGGCCCCTCCCAGACTTGCGTGTCGGTGGGTTTGGACGCTTGGACGGGTGCTGCAGGCACGGCCGGTAGAACCCCGGTGTTGTTGAGTACACCGGTCAGAAGATCGGTGTTTTCTGCTTGCTCGAATGAGCGATGCGCCGCGGCGTGTTCCGGAATGGGAACGTTAAATGCGGGCAGCTGCAGTTCCTCCGCGACGTCATTGATGGCGGCAAGGAATTCCCCCGCGTCGGAGAATCGATTGCTTGCGTCGCGTGCGGTTGCGGTGGCTACGAGCGCATCGATCAGGGTCGGAACACCGGCGATCTGGCCAGAGGGGGCGGGGACGTCTTCGCTGAGGCGGGCGAACGCGCGGTCGGTGGGGTCGCCTTCGTCGAAGGGGATGCCGCCGGTGAGTAGTTCGTAGAGGACAATGCCGGCGGAGTAGACGTCGCTGGCGGGGCCGATGTCTGCCCCTTCTACCTGCTCGGGGGAGAGGTAGGAGACGGTGCCGATGATTTCAGTGGCGGCGTGGTCGGCTGCGCGCACGAGGCCGAAGTCAGCGAGTTTAACGGTGTGGTCGCCGTTGATGAGGATGTTGTCGGGTTTAATGTCGCGGTGCACCATGCCTGCCTCGTGGGCGACGGCCAGGCCGGTGAGGACACTACGCATGACCGATATCGCGGCATGAGGTGGCATGGGGCCGCGTTCGTCGAGGAGTTCGCGTAGCGTGCCGCCGGTGATGAGTTCCATGACCAGGAAGACGGGCTCGCCGCTGTCTTGTTCACCCATGACACTGTCGTAGACGTTGACCAGGTTGGGGTGGGATAGTCGCGCCATGGAGCGGGCTTCGCGGCGGAAGCGGCTGCGGAACACGGGATTGTCTGCGTAGTCCGCGTGCATCACTTTGGCGGCGACGTGTCGGCCTAGGCGCAGGTCAACGCACCGGTAGACGGTGGACATTCCTCCCGCGGCAATGGGTGCTTCAATGCGGTATCGGTCGTCGAGGAGGTCACCTGGGTGCAGTTGTTCTCGCGTGGACATGCGCTCAAGTATATGCGGCGGGTGGACTGGGTAGTATGTGCGTTGTGACTTCTACACCTGATGTTTCTGTTCTTCCCGTCGATGAGCCCGTGATTACCGTCCCTGATGCCGCTGAGCGCATGGGGGTTGTGGTGACGCGCGTGATGGCGCATTTGGGTGATCGCGACATGATCGCTGTGCGTAAGGATGGGGTTCGTTATCTGCCCGCGCGCTATTTCAATGAGGATGGTCAGCTGAATCGCTTTGTCCCAGGCGTGATCAAGCTTCTCCTGGATGGTTCGTACACAGAGGAGGAAATCCTGGAGTTTCTGTTCACGGAGGATGATTCTTTGCCGGGCCGCCCGATTGATGCTGTGCATGGGCATTTGGCTCGGGAGGTTATGCGGCGGGCACAGGCGATGGCTTTCTAGTCCCGCTGTAAATTACCTTGACTGCGGCGATCGATAGTGCGATTGATAGTGCGACCCAGGGGATGTCGTAGAGCTTGTGGTTGCCGCTGCCAGCGAATTCCCACGCAACAAACAATGACGTCGCGATCATGACGCGTTGCAGTTTTTCTCCGGGTTTCACGACGCCGTAGAGGGAGATGAGGCTGGCGTAGTACCAGGGGAGGGTGACGGCGTTGAACAGCACCGCTACGGTGTAGGCTGCGGCGGTGCCTCGGATGGCGCCGAGTTCTGTTTTTCTTGCTAGCCACCAGACAATGACGAGGCCCAGGAGCATGGCGATCATGCCAATGGTTCGAGTGGTGGACAGGATCGTGTTGTAGGGGATGTTTTCGTCTATGTATTTGCCGTTCGCGGTGATGATGTCGGCGGCTAGTGTGGGTAGCGCTAGGGGGTTAATCACTTTTGAGTTGCCGGATAGTTGGCTGACCCATCCCCATGAGGAGCCGGATAGGCGGGTAATGATGGCTATGGTGGCGATGGTGATGGCCGTCATCCAGGTGCCGCTGATGATGAAGGCGACAACGGGGTGGATTCCGTGTTTGTTGGATAGTCGGTGGGTTTCGATCCAAACGAGGAAGGGCAGGACGATAATTGCGGTTGCTTTGAGCGCGATGGCGGCGCCGAGCAGGACGACCGGTGTGTGCCGGCGTAGAGCAAGATAGATGGTGATGCTGACGAGCCCGACCATCACGGATTCGTTGTGCATGCCACCGACGAGGTGGAAGATCATCACGGGGTTGGCCACGCCGATCCACTGCGCCCATGTGGGATTAGCGCCCAGATGTTGGGCGATTTTGGGGATGGACCAGGAGATAGCGATAAAGCCCGCGAGAGACACAATTTTGTATAGAAGGACGCCAAGGGTGACGTTGTCGCCGCTGATGCTGGTGATTCCTTCGCCCAGCCACAGGTGGAGAGGACCGTAGGGGGTGGTGGTGTTGCGCCAGTCGTGGCTGACCTCGAGCAACAGTGGCCCGGGGTTAACAGCTGCGCCTTCGGTGTACGGATCGAAGCCGTCGCGCAGCATGGCCCCTTGCATGAGGTACGAGTAGACGTCGCGGCTGAACATGGGGGCGGCGAGCACTAGCGGAGCAACCCATGCGGCGAGGGTGCGGTTGATCTCGCGGAGCGTCACGCTGGTGGTGCGTATGCGATACCCGAGGATGATCCACGCGGCAATGAGCGCGGCAGTACCGATGAAAAACAATACGTTGGAGAATCCTGCACCGTGCCCGTAGCTGAAGAATCGTAGGCCGAGTGCGTCGAGGACTCCGCCGCGGTAGCGAATAGCCCCGCCACCGAAGCTGCCGAGGGTGATAGCCACGGCGCCGATGAGTCCGAGCGTGCGGGGGTTTGTGGAATCGCGCAGGCGCGCGAGGTGCTCCCAGCGAGTATCAGTGGCGGGGGTCATGGGGACTACATCTTCCTCACGAGTGCTTGGTTAGCTAGTGCCCGCAACGTGGCGCGTAGTTCTTCGGGGATGCTTGGGTATTCGAGGGCATTGAGTCCACTGGTGGTCAGCTCGGAGATCCGCTGCTCGACTTGCTCCACGGCATCGGTGGAGGCGATGAGGTCGGACAAATGCGCGATGTCTTCCGGTGTGGAGGCAGTGCCGAGCCCTGCACGCAGTTGCGACGCGGCGTCAGGATTGTGCGTGTCTGCCCACGACAGTGCTTTGGCAAACAGCACGGTGCGTTTGCCTTCGCGTAAGTCATCGCCGGCGGGCTTACCAGTGACAGAGGGATCCCCAAAAACACCGAGCATGTCGTCTCGAAGCTGGTAGGCGATGCCGATGTCGCGCCCGTATGTCAGCAGCCTGCTGGTGGCTTCCTCAGAAGCGCCGGCAAGCGCAGCCCCTAAATGCAGGGGACGTTCGATGGTGTATGCGGCTGTCTTGTAGCGGTTGACTTTTTCCGATTCGCGCTCGTCTTCTCCGCGGGTGGCTTCTAGGCAGATATCTAGGAGTTGCCCGGCGATAACCTCTGATCGCATGTCTTGCCAGGGCTGATACATGCGCGATAGGCCATCGGCGCTGACACCGGAGTCGCGGAGCATGTCGTCGGCCCAGGCGAGTGCGAGGTCGCCCACTAGAATGGCGACGGCTTCTCCGAAAGCGCGGCTAGATCCGTGTAGTTGGGCGTCTTGGTGGTTGGTTTCGACGGCTTTGTGGACGGTTGGGTTGCCGCGCCGGGTGTCGGAGGAGTCGATGATGTCGTCGTGGATGAGGGCGCAGGCTTGGATCAGTTCGAGTGCGGTGAAGGCACGCAATGCTGCGACGTCATCTTCTTTCGCGACGTCAGTTGTGTTTTTGAGGCCTGTGTAGGCCGCCCAGGCAAATTGTGGGCGGATGCGTTTGCCGCCGTTGGTGGCGAATTGTGTGAGCAGGTTGATGGAGTCGGCGACGTGGGGTGAGATGCTTCCGAGCTGTTGGTTTTTGGAGTCGAGGTAGGCCCGTAGTTCGTTGTTGATGGTGTCGACCAGGGTGGCTGTGTCGTCGCTGTGGGTTGTGCGCATGTGTTGTCCTTTAAGTTTGGCCTCGTGGACGTACTCGGCGTGACTGCACGTGTGGTGTGTGGTAGCTGTGGGCGCTCGCGAAGCAGCAGACCAAGGGGGCTAGTTTTTATAGACAGCTTGGTCGGTGTGGCTCACGTACATCGCTTCTTTCCCTCCTACCATACTTGCTATGTCCGAAAACCTTGCCCAGCAGACCTCCGGTCAGTCCCGAACCCAGCTGCAGCTGCCCATCTTGCAGGCCATTAACTTGCCGGCTCCGGGTAGGGTGCCTTTTTCTGTAGAGTTTATGCCCCCTCGTGATGACGCCGCGGAAAACAGGCTGTGGCGAGCCGCCGAAACGTTCCATGACCTGGGAGCAGCCTTCGTATCTGTGACTTACGGTGCCGGCGGATCCACACGCCAACGGACCGCCCGCATTGCACACAGGCTGACGCAGCAACCTCTCACAACGTTGGTGCACCTGACCCTTGTCGACCACAGCACTGACGAATTGGTGGAGATCCTCAAGGGATACGCAGAGCAGGGGCTAACAAACTTGCTTGCTTTGCGTGGGGACCCGCCAGGGGATCCCCTGGGTGATTGGCGGGCCTGCGAGGATGGATTGAGCTACGCCAGTGAGCTCATTGATCTTGTTGGTCAGATACCTGAATGTTCCCGCTTTGAGGTGGGTATCGCTAGTTTCCCCGAGGGGCATTACCGCGCGAAAGACCTGGAGGAAGACACCTTCTATACTCTCGCGAAACTACGCGCCGGCGCGCAGTATTCGATTACGCAGATGTTTTTCGACGTCGAGCACTACCTTCGCCTGCGTGATCGTTTGGCGGCAGCGGATCCGGAACATGGTTCGAAGCCGGTGATTCCGGGGTTGATGCCTATAACGAGTTTGCGTTCGGTGCGTCGACAGGTGGAGCTGTCAGGGGCGCAGCTGCCGGCGGGGTTGGAAAGCCGGCTGGAGCGAGCAGCGGCAGGTGATCCAGACAAAGCAGCAGAAGAGGTCCGCAAGGTGGGTATCGAGGTAACCACGCAGATGGCTGAAAGGCTCATTTCCGAAGGAGCTCCGGACCTACACTTCATGACACTCAACTTCGCCCGGGCTACACAAGAGGTCCTCCACAATTTGGGCATGGCTCCGGCCTGGGGGCCGGACCAGGGGCATGACGCCGTGCGCTAGCAGCTATCCGGTGCTGCGCTCTTTAGCGGCAGTTGGGCCCGAAGGATAGCGAAGGCGCGTGGATCCCCGGGAAAGTGGAAATCGCGAAGCACATCGTAAAAGCCCAGGTGACGGTAGAGTCCGAAGGCATTGTTGTTTTCCCCCTCGACCTCTGGGGTAGATAGCATGATTGCCTCAGCTTGAGTCCTCTGGGACAAACCAACCAGCATTGCGCGCCCCACTCCGTGGCCTTGGTATTCAGGGTGAACGTGGATTTCGCTCAGTTCAAAGTAATGGGATAACTGTGGGAACCGCAGCTGCGTATCTAGTCGCGCCTCAGAGTGTTCCACTAATCCGTAGTGAACTTGGCGGTACCAATTGTCGGTGGGAGCCGCCAGGTATCCGAATGCCACCCCGATGGTGTGTTGTTCCGAAAAAGCGGCGACAGACAAAAACCCCGGATGAGTGGTGCATCGTTGCCAGAACGCGCGCCGGGATTTCTCGGCTGGCAACCCCATTGCTTGGCTATAGATGCTGATGAGTGCATCGCAGTGGGCCGCGAATTCTGAGGGGTGGAGGAAACGCCAGTAGTAATCCGTTCCGTCGATTAGATGGCGTTGGGGTGAGTGCATGGGTGCTCCGTGGGCTGTGGGGGTGTCATTTCCGAGCGTACTAATTTGCGACGGTGGCCGCGACGGAAAGTGAAAAATAGAACAGCTGTGCACAGTTGCTGAGCTACTGAAAGACAACGTGAACTCGTTTTATTATGACGTAACACCTCGGCCTGTTCGAATGTTCGAAGTTTTTCGCTGTCCACTGTCCGGTGGACTTTATACATTCATCCCATAGTTAAAGCTAAACACCTAGTTAAAGGGGACAGTCACATGAATGCACCACTAAAGACCACCAATAGCACTAGCGACACTTTCCCGGGGCGGTCCGCTGCATCTGAAGGGGCGACGTTGACGATGGTCGCGCCTCATGCGCGCTGTCGAGGTCAAAGCTCTAGCAGCGTTGCTTCTGCAAGCGTGCGCGGAAGCGGCCGGCTCAGTGACGCAGAACTATTCGCGTGGAAGGCCCACACCTTACTGAGCCAGGGCAAGAAAGAGCATGGCCTGGGTAATTACGAGATGTCGGTGGAACTAGCTTACCAAGCTGCCTTGCGATGCGTTGGGGCTATGGTTGCCGCCAGTTCCCTCTCGCGCAAGAAGCGACTGCCAACAAATGCGTGGGATCAGCTTCGCCTGTTGGGTGAGTGCGAGGCTCAGCAGGCTGATGAATTCCAGCGTTTTAGCGTGCTCCGCAAGCGTGCCACCCTTGGGGTGGGGCCGGAGTTAACCGAGAGTGCTGTGGCAGAGATGCTGGCAGCTGTAGATAGCTTCGTCGACGATGTTGACAACGCCGTGGGGTGGGCTGTGGCTGCATAAGCTGTGCAGACACGTCACGAAGGTTGGTTCCGGGAACTTGACCCGCCTGTCGGACGTTAAACAGGCGTATAAAAGGGTGTGATGGCCCGTGAGGGCCACACGTCCATCCCAGAAAATTTAGTTCCTGGATTCACTTGGAGGAATCGTGTCGCTTTCCGACCGCGAGCAGCAGGCGCTTCGTGAAATAGAAATGTCGCTGATGGCAGACGATCCCAATTTCGGTCGTATCGACGAAGGCCCGGCACTGCCGGGGGTTGCCTTGCGATCGATCGCCTTGTTTGCTCTTGGTTTGTGCATGCTTGTTGGCGGAATCGCGTTCGTGAAAACCAGTCAACTTTTCCTCATCTTGAGCGCAGTCGGTTTCCTCGTCATGTTCGCTGCCGGGATTTGGTTCGTGCGTGGATCGTCGGCCAATAATCAGGGAGGGGCAGCCCCTACATCGAAGCGTCGGTTGAACTCCGCCTCCAAGCCTGCGAAATCCAAGAAAGCTTCCTCCTTAGAAGAAGATTTCTACAAGCGTTTCAACCGCGACTAGACGGGCCCTGCTAGCGCTTTCCCACTTTGCTCCACTTGTAAGCAATCGTGGGGAAAAGAGGCAAACAGCATCGTGCTGTTTGCCTCTTTTTATTGGCATATTCGTGGAAAAAGTCTCGGATTGGCGAGGTCTACGGGGGTAGATCCGGGGTTTTTCACCCACCGTGTGAAAAATGCCCCACTGCGCCCCACCGCACTACCTTTTTCTTTTTAAAAGTCCTGTTCAAAAGGGGTGTGGCTAGATTTTTACCGGCGTCTACAGGGGCTGTCCTTCTGCTAAAAGTTGCCTGTGAACCTGCAAAATGCGTGTGCTGGGGTTGAAAGTGGGGGAAAGTGGGGTATTGTGGGGAGCAGTGGTTGGGACTGGTGTCTTTTCCACCCTGATTGACAACTACATAACCGTCCACAGTGCAGCCCGTGTGTCTGACGTCAGCCGAGAAGAAAGGTGGGTGCGCAATGTTCTTGGGCACCTATAACCCGAAGCTCGATGACAAAGGGCGACTGACCCTTCCGGCTAAGTTTCGTGAGGAACTGGCCGGCGGCCTGATGGTGACAAAAGGCCAGGATCACTCTCTTGCGGTGTACCCGCGGGAGGAGTTTGCTGCTCGGGCGAGAAAAGCTGCGGCTATTTCTCGGTCGAACCCGGAAGCGCGTGCGTTCATCCGTAACTTGGCAGCAAGTGCGGATGAGCAGCGGCCTGACGGGCACGGCAGGATCACCATTTCCCCCGGGCATCGTGAGTATGCGGGTCTGAGCAAGGAGTGCGTGGTTATCGGCTCTGTTGATTTCTTGGAAATCTGGGATGCCGAGGCGTGGAAGCAGTACCAAGAGACCACGGAGGATGCTTTCTCTGCTGGCCAGGATGTTGCTTTGGACGGTCTGTTGTAAGTCTTTGATCGGCGTGCGATGGAACTCTGCTCGGGCGTGAGCGGCTGATGTACTTCCCCAACATCAGCAAAGCCGCTCGAGCAGGGCTCCACGTGCACCGGTCGCTCACCGGCCGTCTGACGTGCCACGCAACATCCTCACCTTGAACGCTCGAAAGGGGGCGCGCCGATATGGAAGGCGAATATGGCCACATTCCGGTCTTACGCGATCGCATGGCGCAGCTCATAGCCCCCGGCGTCAGCGCTCTAGGAAGCAATGCCGTCATCGTTGACGCAACGTTGGGTGCGGGCGGACACTCTGAGCACTTCTTGGAAACCTTCGACGAAGCATGCGTGTTGGGGGTTGACCGTGACCCGCACGCCCTAGCGGGGGCCCGTGAACGCCTGTCGCGTTTTGGTGATCGATTCGTGGCTATCCAAGCCAGGTTTGATGACTTCGCCGACGTAGCGGACGAATCCGAGGGCCCAATTTTTGACACTTTGCGCGAGCAGGGCGTAGCCGGCGCATTGTTCGACCTAGGTGTGTCCTCGATGCAGCTTGATCAAGTAGAGCGCGGATTTGCCTACAGAATGGACGCCCCGCTGGATATGCGCATGGATCCCAGCCAGACCAAGACCGCGGCCGACATCTTGAATACCTATTCGCATGGGGAAATCGCGAGGATTTTGAGTACCTATGGTGATGAGCGCTTCGCGGGCAAAATCGCGTCTGCCATTGTGAGGGAGCGTGAAAAGCAGCCCTTCACCACTTCCGCGCGGTTGGTGGAGTTGCTTTATGACACGATTCCGGCAGCCACACGCAAGACCGGTGGACACCCAGCTAAGCGCACATTCCAGGCTTTGCGCGTCGAGGTAAACGCAGAGCTCGATTCCTTGGCAGCAGTGATCCCGGTGATTACTGATCGCCTAGCAGTGGGTGGACGCGCGGTGTTCATGAGCTACCAGTCTCTTGAAGACAAGATCGTCAAGAAGGCCTTGGTTGACATGAGCACCTCGAAGACACCACCTGGGTTGCCCATGGACCTGCCTGGTACCGCTCCTCAATTCCGTCTGATTACTCGTGGGGCTGAGAAAGCTTCCGAGGCGGAGATTGCGCAGAATCCGCGGTCAGCGCCGGTTCGTGTCCGAGCGGTGGAGCGTATCGCCCTGCCAGATAGCAGTAGTTTTTCCAGTTCTAGCCGAGGAGTTTTGTGATGGCACAGCAGCGCCGAACCACCATTAGTGAGCGTCGCCAGCAGGGTGTCACTGTGCTGGAACGGGGTGCTGTGCGTCGTGCACACCGCCGCGAACTGGACGAGGCATTGCTGCAGCGTCGTGCCGATGCCTTGCGGGAGGTTGGCTATACCGAGCCTCATCCTGGTCGGGCGTTGCGGCCGCAGCCGAAGAAGCGTGGCCGTCGTCTTCAAAAAGAGCTGGGCTCTAAGCAGGTTATTGTCGAGCGCGGCCGCCGCGTCGCGCAGGTCAAGAACGATCCGCATTTCGTTCGCTTCGTGGTGTTCGTCATTGCGTTGCTGTCGGCTTCGGTGGGTGCGGTTATGTTCCTGTCGGCGCACGCGACGTCACAGACCTTTAGTCTCCAGGATCTGAAGTCGCAGGAAACTCAGCTGGATAACGAGCTTGAGTCTTTGCACCGCGATTTGGAAAGCGTGCGTTCATCTGCGGAGATCGCTCGTCGCGCTTCCGAAATGGGGTTTGTTGTCCCCGACCAGCCGGGTGTGCTGGAGGTTTCCCATGGTGCGGAGGCTCCGGTTGCGGAGGTCTTGGCGTCGGATGCGGCGAAGACTCGCCCGTTGGTTGACGTCAACGGCAATAAGGTTCGTGCGAGCTCGGCGACGTCCAACCCCGCAGAAACTCGCGCTGTGACGGATTCTTTGGATCAGTTGCCGCGGGTTGAACAGGTTCCTGGTGTTGCTCCGTATTCTTCTCGGGGTGCTGACGTCGCGTCGGTTCCGGCTGTAGGCCAGCCCGCGCAGGATGCGGCTGCGCCTGCTCAGCCTGTGCTCGAGCAGTCTGCCCCCGCGCAACCTGCGCCTGCTCAGACGGCTCCGGTTGATGATGGTGCATCTACTGTTGCGCCTGTCGGCGGAGAGTAAGTGTCGCTATGGCTTCGGTGCGTCGGGGCGAGCCGGATCGGGGCCGGTCCGGTCGATCGGTAGTGTCGGATGATGTGAAGTCTTCTGATGTGCGAGTGCGACAGCGTGTTGATGTGGATTTAAGCCGTCGCCGGATGTTTTTAGTCCGGACGTTGGCCGTTGTCTTAGCAGCTGTATTGGTAGGACGCCTGGCTTGGGTTCAGGGGGTGTGGGGTCCTAGCCTTTCTGCCTTGGCGCAGGAACAACGCGAGCGTGTGTATGTCACCCCGGCTAAACGCGGTCAGATTGTTGACCGCAATGGTGCAGAGTTGGCATTCACCATGCAGGCACGTTCGTTGACGGTTAGCCCGATTCGTCTGCGGGACGAGATTAAGACTCGTCACGAGCAGATGCCGGACCGCTATGATGATGTGCCCACGACGCTCAAGACCATGTCGGAGGAAATCCCGAAGATGGTCAAGAACAGTGGAGCGCCGGGGGCTGATGCGACGCGCGTTGACTCCAAGGAAATTTTGGATGCGTTGAAGTCCGATTCCTACTACACCGTCCTGGTGCGCAACGTTGATCCAGATATTGCTGCGGAGGTCGCGGCTCGCTTCCCTGGGGTTGCGGCAGACCGGCAGGATATTCGCCAGTACCCCAATGGTGCGATTGCTGAAAACATTGTGGGCAAGACCTCTATCGATGGTGTCGGCCAGTTTGGTCTGGAGGCCTCCTCGGATGCGCAGCTAGCCGGTATTGACGGCCGTAAGGTTGAGGAAGTTTCCACCAACGATCAAGCTATTCCGGGCACGTTGAGGGATCAGAATCCTGCCGTCGATGGTGCTCAGATTGAACTCACGATCGACCTGGATCTCCAGACCTATGTGCAGCAGCAGGTGCAGCAGGCCAAGGTTAATTCTGGTGCAGAGCAGGCGTCGGCTGTGGTGCTTGACGCGAAAACCGGCGAGGTGTTGGCAATGGCCAACAGTGACACGGTGGATCCGATGGGGGATATTCAACGTCAGTTGGAGCGTGGCAAGAGCTTCGATAATTCGGCGATTACCTCGCCTTTTGAGCCTGGTTCTGTAGCGAAGATCATCACGGCGTCGGCTGCCATTGAAAATAATCTGACTACCCCTGATGAGGTGCTGCAGGTTCCCGGTTCCATTGACATGGCGGGTGTGACGGTCCGCGATGCGTGGGAGCACGGTGTTATGCCGTACACGACCACCGGCGTGTTCGGTAAGTCGTCGAATGTTGGCACCTTGATGTTGGCGCAGCGGGTGGGGGAGGATCGCTTCGCTGACATGCTGAAGAAGTTTGGCATTGGCCAGCTGACGGGCGTGGAGTTGCCTAGCGAATCTGCTGGTTTGTTGCCGGATCGCGAGCAGTGGTCTGGTGGTACGTTCGCAAACTTGCCGATCGGTCAGGGTATGTCGTTGACTCTGTTGCAGATGGCGGGTGTGTATCAGGCGATCGCTAACGATGGCGAGCGCGTGACGCCGCGCATTATCAAGCGCGTGACCAATGCGGATGGCACTGTTGATCGTCTGCCACAGCCGGAACGCACGCGTGTGGTGAGTGAAGATACGGCCCGTACTGTGCGCAACATGTTCCGTTCGGTGGCTCAGAGCGACCCGACGGGTGTGCAGCAGGGTACTGGCCCGCAGGCTGCTGTGGAGGGCTATCAGATTAGTGGCAAGACGGGTACTGCTCAGCAGGTGGATCCGGCCTGCCAGTGCTACTCGAACAGTAAGTATTGGATTACGTTTGCTGGTATTGCCCCTGCGGATGATCCTCGTTATGTGGTGGCTATTATGCTCGATGCGCCGCAGCGAGGTGTGCATGGTGAGGGTGGCCAGTCGGCTGCTCCTTTGTTCCATGACATTGCGTCGTGGTTGCTGACTCGTGACAACGTGCCGTTGTCGCGTTCCAATGAGCAAGATCTTGTTTTGCAGGCCCAGTAGCGTCGCCGAAGGAGTATCAAAGATGTCTGTTGTGGAGTGTCCGACGCTAGCCCAGTTGGCTGATATTGCTGGTGGCCGTATTGATTCGATTGTTGACGTCGCGGGGGTTACGGTTCAGGCGATTGGGATCAATGCTCAGGAGTTGCCGCAGGGTGGTGTGTTTGCGGCTGTGCCGGGGTCGAATGCGCATGGTGCGCGTTTTGCCGGCCAGGCGGATGCTTCGGCGGTTCTGACTGATGCTCAGGGTTTGTCGATTGTGCGCGATGAACTTGGTTTGAATGTGCCTGTCATTGTTGTTGATCAGGTTCGTGAAGTGTTGGGTGCTGTGAGTTCTGCGGTATATGGCCACCCTTCGCAGTCGCTGCGCATCATCGGTATTACGGGGACTTCGGGTAAGACTACGACGAGCTATTTGATGGAAAAGGCCCTGATGGCTCAGGGTAAGAAGGTGGGGTTGATTGGCACGACGGGTACGCGTATCGATGGTCGTGCTGTGCCGACGAAGTTGACCACGCCCGAGGCTCCTAAGTTGCAGGAGTTGTTCGCGTCGATGCGAGATCAGGGGGTGACGGATGTGGTGATGGAGGTGTCTTCGCATGCGATTAGTTTGGGGCGTGTTGCTGGTACGCGTTTTGTTGTGAAGGCTTTTAATAATCTGAGCCAGGACCATTTGGATTTCCACCATTCGATGGAGGAGTACTTTGAGGCGAAGGCCGCCTGGTTTGTGCCGGATGATCAGTGCACTTTTATCGTCAATGTGGATGATCCGTGGGGTCGCACGCTTGCGGATCGCACGGGTGCGTTGACGCTGTCGCTTCATGACGCCGCGGGGGTTGAAGTCTCGCAGCGGGTGACGGCTGGGGACAACAGCCAGTCGTTTGTGTGGCGCCGCGAGGGCAGCGAACCTGTGAAAGTCAGCATTCCATTGCCGGGGGAGTTTAATGTGGCTAATGCTGCGATGGCGTTGGCTTGTGTATCTGTGGTGGATCCGGATGGGGTGGCTGTCGCTGCGGAGGCTTTGGGACAGGTGGCTGTGCCGGGGCGCATGCAACGTGTGGATGTCGGCCAAGATTTCTTGGCTGTTGTCGATTACGCCCATAAACCTGCGGCTATTGCGGCGATCCTGGAGGAATTGTCTAGCCAGGTGAAAGGCCGCATTGGGGTGGTTGTTGGCGCGGGCGGGGATCGTGACCAGGCGAAGCGTCCGTTGATGGGGCGTGAGGCCGCGCGTTGCGCAGACTTGGTGGTTGTTACCGATGACAATCCTCGGTCGGAGGATCCGGCGCTGATTCGCGCTGCTGTGCTTGAGGGCACGCAGGGGACTAACGCCGAGGTAGTTGAGATTGGTGATCGCGCCCAGGCTATCGCACAGGCCGTTGCGTGGGCACAGCCGGGTGACGCCATTGTTGTCGCTGGTAAAGGGCATGAAACTGGCCAGATTATTGGTGGAGTGACGCACCATTTCGATGACCGCGAGCAGTTGGAAGCTGCGATTGTGGCGCGGCTGGACGAGGAAAGGCAGCGGTAGTCGTGCTGGATTTTAGTGTTGCGGAGATCGCACAGATTGTTGGTGGCCGCTTGAATGAGCAGGCCGAGGCCATCGCGGAGGCGCGGGTGACTGCCCCCGCGGAGTTTGATTCGCGCAAACTACAGCCGGGTTCGTTGTTTATTGCGCTACCGGGCGAAAACGTTGACGGCCATGATTTCGCGGCGTCAGCAATTGAGGCTGGGGCGGTGTGCGTGCTGGCTGCACATGATGTGGACGCCCCGGCCGTGCTGTGCCCGCCGGCGACGGGCGAAACCACTGGTTTGGGTTTGGAACACCCCGATGCGCAGGCGGTGATTCAGGGGTTGTCGCGGCTGGCGCGCGGACTGGTGGATCGCTGTGAGCAGCTGACCGTGGTGGGGGTGACGGGCTCGGCAGGTAAGACGTCGACGAAGGACATCATCGCTAGTGTGCTTGAGCAGGCCGGCCCCACTGTGGCCCCGCCGGGAAGCTTCAACAATGAACTCGGTATGCCGTACACGGTGCTGCGCTGCGATGCGCAGACGCAGTTTTTGGTGGCGGAGATGTCCGCGCGCGGCATCGGTCATATCGCAAAGCTGACGCAGATCGCGCCGCCACGGATCTCGGTCGTGCTCAACGTTGGCAGCGCTCACCTGGGTGAGTTTGGTTCGCGGGAAAACATCGCCATCGCCAAGGGCGAGTTGGTGGAAGCCCTGCCGGATGATGGCGTCGCCGTGTTGAATTTTGATGATGACGCCGTGCGCGCCATGGCGGAACGGACAAACGCGCGGTGCGTTTTTTATTCCACGCAGAGCTCGCAGGCGGATGTGTACGCCACCGACATCGTGTTAGACGAGGTAGCCCGGCCGTCGTTCGTGCTGCACGCCGGCGGGGTAGAAGTGCCGGTGCGTTTGCAGGTTTTCGGCGAGCACCAGGTGTCCAACGCTTTGGCCGCTGCTGCCGCCGGCCTTCAAGCCGGTTTGACGCTGGAACAGGTTGCGACTGGGTTGAATGCTCACGTCGCGCGCTCTGGTCGCCGCATGGAGGTCACCACCCGACCCGATGGTGTGACCATCATCAACGATTCCTACAACTCCAACCCCCACAGTGTTCGGGCGGGGCTCGCCGCGCTGGCTTACACCGCCTCGGCGCGGGAGGACGCGCGCAGTTGGGCTGTGCTGGGCCAGATGGGCGAGCTCGGCGACGATGCCGAAGCAGAGCACGCCGACATTGTGGCCACACTGCAGCAATTGCACATCGATCGTGTGGTGGCAGTGGGGGATAACCCCAACATGCGTGCGCTTGTTGACGCCGCTACGGCTGCGGGTGTGTGGGTACGCGCAGTGCCGGACGCCCAAGCTGCCGCCCAGACGGTGACTGCCGACATTGAGCCCCGCGACGTCATACTTGTGAAAGCTTCGCGGTCGGAAGCACTGTGGTCGGTTGCTGACATTGTGGCCGCTGGTTGAGCCTCCCCGGTTGCGGGCAGGCACCCGGCTAGACTTCTTACTCGTTCGATCGCACCGTTTTTAAGCAGGAGATTTAATAGTGACTCAGATAATTATCAGTGGGGCATTGAGCTTCCTGGTGGCGATCTTCTTTACTCCGGTGCTGATCCGTCGATTCAGCGCCGAAGGCCTGGGGCAGGAGATCCGCGAGGAAGGCCCCAAGTCGCACCTGCGCAAGCGCGGCACCCCCACCATGGGTGGCATCGCGATTTTGACGGGCATTGTGTTCGCCTATGTGGTCACCAACCTCTACTCGATGATTCGTGGTACCGGTGGGTTCACCGCCTCGGGGCTGCTGGTGCTGGGGCTCACCGTGGGCCTGGGTGCTCTGGGTTTTGCTGACGACTACATCAAGCTGGTCAAGGCCCGAAACTTGGGTCTGAACAAGAAAGCCAAGCTGATTGGCCAACTTGCTGTATCTTTGGGCTTCGGCGTGGCGTTGCTGCAGTTCCCCGACGAACACGGCCTGACGCCAGGCTCGGAAAAACTTAGCTTTGTGCGTGATATCGGCACTTTCACTTTGGCCGTCGGGCCGAAGATCATCGGCCTGCTGCTGTTCTTGCTGTTTATCTACATTGTGGTTTCGGCGTGGTCGAATGCCGTGAACCTGACTGATGGTTTGGACGGTTTGGCTGCTGGGTCCACCGCGATGGTGCTGGGTACTTACTCGATTGTGACCTTCTGGCAGTTCCGTAATTCTTGCTCGGTTGCTGCTGTGCCTGGTTGCTACTCGGTGCGTGACCCTCTTGATTTGGCTGTGCTGACCGCCGCTGGACTGGGCGCCTGCTTGGGCTTTTTGTGGTGGAACGCGGCCCCGGCGAAGATCTTCATGGGCGATACGGGCTCCTTGGCTTTGGGCGGTTTGGTTGCAGGTATTTCGATTGCTTCCCGCACCGAGCTGCTCATGGTTGTCGTGGGTGCGCTGTTCGTGATCGAGGCTGCATCCGTTGCGATTCAGGTTGTGGTGTTCCGCACGAAGGGCACGCGCTTTTTCCGCATGGCCCCCTTCCATCACCACTTTGAAAATGGTGGCTGGGCGGAGACCATGGTGGTTATTCGTTTCTGGTTGATTACCGCGATGGCCTGCATGATCGGCATCGCGTTGTTCTACACGGATTGGTTGACGGCTGCTGGCGTTTAGGCCGGTTGCTGCGTAAGGAGTTCCAATGTGTGAGTTTTCGGCTGAGTCTCTGGGCCGTGTCGTTGTTGCGGGTGCCGGTGTGTCTGGCGCGGGGTGTGCCCGTCTTCTTGCACGCGTTGGGGCGGATGTTCGGGTGGCCGACGATAATGAGACCGCGCGTTTCCGCGTGCAGGAGGCTACGGGGGTCGAAGCGTGGTCAACCGCGCAGCTGCGCGAATCCTTGGATTCGGTTGATTTGGTGGTGACGTCGCCGGGGTGGCGGCCCGATTCGGCTGTTCTGGTGGCGGCTGCTGAGGCTGGCGTTGAGGTCATTGGTGACGTCGAATTGGCGTGGCGCCTGGATTCCGCCGGTGCGTGTGGTGCGCCCCGCACGTGGTTGGCGATCACCGGCACCAACGGAAAGACCACAACCACGGCGATGGCTGCAGCCATGTTGTCCGAGGGCGGCTTTAAAGCAGAGGCCGTGGGCAACATTGGGGTCTCGGTGGGCGATGCGCTGCTGGCGGAGCCCCGAATTGATGTCATTGTCGCGGAACTGTCCAGTTTCCAGCTGCACTGGTCGTCGACGATCCACCCGGCAGCTGGGGTGCTGTTGAACTTGGCTGATGATCACATCGATTGGCACGGAAGTTTCGATGCCTATGCGCTGGCCAAAGCCAAGGTGCTTGATGGCGATGTTGCGATTATTTCCCGTGATGACGCCGCGGTGGTGCGGGTCGCTGGCGCCCGCGACGTCATCGCTTTTGGCAGCGGCATTCCGCTGGACGGCGAGCTGGGTGTGGAAGATGGGATGCTCGTTGACCGTGCGTTCGGTGGAGGAGTGTTAGCTAGCGCCGAGGGGATTTCCCCGGCAGGACCGGCGGGCGTGTACGACGCGTTGGCGGCAGCGGCATTGGCGCGTTCGCAGGGCGTTGAACCGCAGGCTATCGCCCGCGCATTGGATACTTTTGAAGTTTCCGGGCACCGTGGCCAGGTGGTACACGAACATAACGGGGTGGTTTTTGTTGATAATTCCAAGGCCACCAATCCACACGCTGCGGATGCTGCACTGCGTGGCCAAAGCGGAGTGCACTGGGTTGCTGGTGGCCAGCTCAAGGGTGCGGATGTTGCCGAGCTAGTGCGCGAGCACGCACCGCATATGGCGGCAGCCTACTTGATGGGGGTCGATCGCGAGGTAATGCGCCAAGCGCTGCTGGATGCCCGACCCGATCTACCCATTGTCGTGACAGACAGCACTGACCCGGTGGCAGCCACGGAGGAACTTGTCGCTGCGGCAGCTGCTGCGGCCCAACCCGGGCAATCTGTGGTGCTGGCACCGGCCGCGGCGTCATTAGACATGTTTACAGGTATGGGGCAGCGCGGTGACCTGTTCGCCGATGCCGCCAGGAGGTTTGCGCGATGAGCACTCCCGCCCAGAAACGCGAACACGTCCGCCCACCGAAGGGACGCGTGTCCGGGTTTGTTGCCGACGTGTTGGCGCGCCCCATGACGGACTACTACATGATTTTGGCGACGGTGACTATCCTCGCCTTTTTTGGTTTGATCATGGTGATGAGCTCGTCGATGACATGGTCTGTCATTGACGATGCCTCCCCGTGGGCGATCACCATCCGCCAGGCGGTCATGGTGGTTGCTGGCTTTGTCGCAATGTGGGTGGGGTTGAGGATGAACCCCGCGCATATCCAGCGTTTGGCACCGCTGCTGCTGGTTATCACCGCTGTGCTACTTCTTCTGGTGCTCATTCCAGGTATTGGTACGGGTAAGGAAGAGGTCGGTTCCCAGTCGTGGATTGTGCTCGGTCCTTTGCGTCTGCAGCCTTCGGAGGTAGCGAAGGTAGCGATCGCCGTGTGGGGCTCGTTCTACTTAGCTCCTGAGGTCGGCCGGGCTGACAGCCGGGGCTGGAGCAGTAGGTTTGCCACCTTCACCGCTGTTGCCGGTGGGTTTTTGCTGCTGATTGTCCTGCAGGGCGATATCGGCATGGCTATGGCTTACCTGCTGGTGGTGGCCTTGGTGATGTATTTTGCTGGCGTGAACCGCCGGTGGATTTTCGCCGCCGCTGGTGCGGTGGTGCTGGGCCTGTTGGGCTTGGCCTCCCAGGGCGGTTTCCGCTCCCACCGTTTCACCGTCTACTTTGATGCTCTGTTTGGCCACTTTGCTGACACGCGTGGGCATGCGTTCCAGTCCTACCAGGGCTTTTTGTCCTTGGCGGATGGTTCGCTGTGGGGTGTTGGTTTGGGCCAGTCCCGTGCGAAGTGGTTCTATCTGCCGGAGGCTAAAAACGACTTTATCTTCGCCATCATTGGTGAAGAGTTGGGCCTGTGGGGCGGCACGATGGTGATCGCCCTGTTCGCGGCACTTGCTTTCTTTGGTTTCCGCACGGCTTTGCGGATCAACAATTCTTTCTTGTCACTGTTGGCTGCCACGCTGACCGGAGGCGTGGTGGTGCAGGCCTTCATCAATATTGCCTACGTTATTGGTTTGGTGCCGGTGACGGGTATTCAGCTTCCAATGATTTCCGCTGGTGGTACCTCGGCAATTATTACCTTGGGGTCAATGGGGCTTCTGGCCAACTGTGCCCGGCATGAACCAGAGACGGTCTCTGCTATGCAGTCCTTTGGTAAGCCCTCGTTGGATCACTTGTTGCGCTTGCCTGAGCCACAGCCGGTGACGGAGGGTTTCTTGACGCCGCCTGCGCGGGCGCCCCGGGTGCGTACAGAGTCGCGGCCGACTGCGCGTACTGTAGCGGAGAGGACGTCGCGTCCATCCATGCTGCAAGACAGGGATTCGAGGCCGACGAGGAATTCTAGGCCCACGAGGAGAACCAAATGAGTGAAGTTCGTGTGATGGTTGCTGGTGGTGGCACTGCCGGCCATATTGAGCCTGCCTTGGCTGTGGCGGACGCTTTGCGTGATCGTGGGGCGTATGTGTGCGCTCTGGGGTCGCCAAAGGGTTTGGAAAAAGACATTGTTCCTGCTCGGGGTTACGATCTCGATTTGATTCCCCCTGTGCCGGTGCCCCGCAAGCTCAACATGGCGTTGCTGCGTCTGCCTAAGGGGGTGTGGCAGGCGGTGAGTCAGGCGAAGAAGATCATGCGCGAGCGGCGCGTGGATGCCGTGATTGGTTTCGGCGGTTATGTGTCGGCGCCCGCGTACCTTGCCGCGCGCCAGTTGGGGCTGCCGTTTTTTGTGCATGAGTCCAATGCGCGTGCTGGTGTGGCTAACAAGTTGGGTGTGCGTTTGGGCGGGGTGGGTTTGAATGCTGTGTCGGGGTCTGGCATGCCGGGTGATGTGGTGGGTATTCCGCTGCGTAAGACGTTGACGTCTGGGGAGGATCCCCGCGTGTTGGCCGGTCGTGCCCGCGCCCGGTGGGGTTTGTCTTCGTCGATGAAGACGGTGGTTGTTACCGGCGGTAGCCAGGGTGCTGCTTCGATTAACCGTGCTATTGACGGTGCTGTGGAGGACTTGGTGGCGTTGGGCTTCCAGGTGCTGCACGCTTATGGCAAGAATAATCCTTCGCCGCAACCGCGTAAGGGGTATTTCCCGGTTGCTTATATTGATGCGATGGCGGAGGCGTTGGCTGTTGCGGATATTACCGTGTGTCGTTCGGGTGCGATGACGGTCGCGGAGGTCACTCAGGCGGGTGTGCCGGCGATTTATGTGCCTTTGCCGCACGGTAATGGTGAGCAGGCGCTGAATGCACGCTGCGTCGTTAATGCTGGTGGTGCCATCATGATTGATGATGCTGATCTGTCGGCGCAGGCCATTGTGGACGCAGTGTCTGCCATGGCTGACCCGGAGCGCTATGAGGTTGCGCGTGCTGCGGTGGCGTCGTGTTGTAGTGATGACGCCGCGGGGGAGATTGCCGCGCGTGTGCTCGCGAGTGTTAAACGCTAGGTTTTTGTTTTTTCGTCTGGAAGGCGGCTGTTGATGGTTGAAAGTGTTGATCTGTCACGGGTGCATTTGGTGGGCATCGGTGGTGCCGGGATGTCCGGTGTTGCCCGTATTTTGCTCAGCCGGGGTGCTGTGGTGACGGGGTCGGATGCGAAGGATTCGCGTGTGGTCTTGGCGTTGCGGTCGATGGGGGCGAAGGTTGCCATTGGTCATGACGCCGCGAACTTGTCGTTGGCGGGTGAGCCGCCGACGGTTGTGGTGACGTCCTTTGCTGCGATCCCGAAGGATAACCCTGAGCTTGTTGAAGCGCAGCGTTTGGGTATTCCGGTGATCCGTCGTTCTGATTTGTTGGCGAAGGTGATGGAGGGCTCCACCCAGGTGTTGATCGCCGGCACCCACGGTAAGACGTCGACGACGTCGATGACTGTTGTGGCGATGCAGGCTGCTGGTTTGGATCCGAGTTTCGCTATCGGAGGGCAGCTGAATAAGGCTGGCACAAATGCTCATCATGGCAGTGGCCAGGTGTTCGTGGCGGAGGCTGACGAGTCCGATGCTTCGTTGTTGACCTATGCGCCGGATGTGGCGGTGGTGACCAACATTGAGCCGGATCATTTGGATTTCTTTGGCACTCCTTTGGCCTATTTCAAGGTGTTTGATGATTTTGCCGCACTAGTGTCTGACACGTTGATTGTGTGTCTGGATGACGAGCATGCTGCTGCCTTGGCGAAGCGTTGCCTTGATGCTGGTGTTGGTTGCAAGGTTGTTGGTTATGGCACTGAGCAGGCGTGCGCGCAGCATCCTTCAGTGCCGGCTGCGGCGGTTGTTAGTGGTGTGGAAACCACGGCGTCAGGCACACGTTTTTCGGTGGCGTTGGCCTCCGGCGAGGTCGAAGTCGACTTGCAGGTTCCTGGGCTGCATATGGCGCTGAATGCTGCTGCTGCGATTGTTGCGGGTGCATGCGTTGGTGGTGACCCGCAGGCTTTGGCCCGGGGTGTGAGCGATTTTTCTGGTGTGCGCCGCCGCTTTGAGTACAAGGGCGAGGTCGTGCTGCAGCCCGGTACGGAGGCTGTTCAGGTGTTTGACGACTATGCGCACCATCCGACGGAGGTCGCAGCCGTGCTGAAGGCTTCGCGCGAGAAGGTTGAGCAAAAGGGCAGTGGCCGTGTGATTGTTGCTTTCCAGCCGCATTTGTACAGCCGCACGATCGAGTTCCAGCATGAGTTTGCGGAGGCCTTGTCCGCTGCGGACAAGGTGGTGCTGTTGGATATTTTCGGCGCCCGCGAGGAGCCCGTGGAGGGGATTGATGGGCGCATCATCGCGGGTAAGATGACGACATCCGTGGTGTACCAGCCTGATTTTTCCCAGGTGGCTGCAACTGTCGCGAAGATCGTGCGCCCGGGTGACATTGTGCTGACCATGGGTGCTGGCACCGTGACGATGGCCTCGGAGGAGATTGTCTTGGCCTTGCAGGAACGGGCGGGTGCCTAAGGTGGCTGTATCGCCAGAGTCGCCGGAGTTGCCGAGGAAGCCCGGGTTGCCCAGGTTGTCTGTGCGCAGGCTAGCTGTGTGGGGTGGGGCAGTGTTGGCTGTGGTCGTCTTGGCTGCGGCGTTGGTGTTGCTGGTGCCGATTTTTAAGGTGTCGGGTTTCAAGGTCGAGGGCAATTCCCATACTGATTCTCAGGCTATCGAGCAGGCGACGCTGATTGTGCCCGGGCAGAATTTGGCGCGCATTGATGCTTCCGCTGCTGCTGATCGGGTGGTGGATTTGCCGTGGGTGCGCCAGGCTAGTGTGGTGCGCCAGTGGCCGTCGACGGTTCGGGTGGAGGTCACCGAGCGTGAGGCTTTGATGTATGCCAAGCGTAGCGATGGTGACCACCTGATCGATAGTCGCGGCGTCGCTTTCATTATTGATTCTCCGCCGGCCGGCTGCGTGGAGGTCACGGGGACCAAAGATGATGACGTCGCGTTGTTCCGTGATGTTGCCACAGTGCTTGAGGCTTTGAGTCCGCCGGTTAGGGAGCAGATTGCGCAGGTGCAGGCGCCGTCGGAGTATGCGCTGTCGTTGGTTACTGTTGATGGCCGGGTTGTCGAGTGGGGTTCTTCGGAGAACGCGGGGGATAAGGCACTTGCTACTGCTGCTGTGTTGACACAAGAGGGCCAGCAGTGGAATGTCTCCAACCCAGAGCTCGTCACTAAGCGATAAAACCCCAGGTCAATAACCTTAAAGTTAAGGTTTAGGGTAGGACACGCCGAGTATGTCCTACCCTTTTGTGTTTGTTTAATCGAAGATGAGAGGCAACACAAACTGCAACGTACAAAGAAGCGAGCGGGATTTCTAGATGTCAAACCCAAACAACAATTACCTGGCTGTACTCAAGGTTGTCGGCGTCGGTGGCGGCGGCGTCAACGCGGTCAACCGCATGATCGAAGGGGGCTTGAAGGGCGTCGAGTTCATCGCCGTCAACACTGACTCCCAGGCACTGATGTTCTCTGATGCTGACACCAAGCTCGCTATTGGCCGCGAGGCAACCCGTGGTCTCGGCGCTGGTGCGGATCCGAACGTTGGGCGCGAGAGCGCTGAAGAGTACAAAGAGAAGATCCAGGAGTCCCTGGAGGGCGCCGACATGGTCTTCGTCACCGCAGGTGAGGGTGGTGGCACCGGTACCGGTGCGGCTCCGGTAGTTGCATCCATCGCTAAGAAGATGGGCGCATTGACCGTGGGTATTGTCACCCGTCCGTTCTCTTTCGAAGGCAAGCGTCGCTCCCGCATGGCTGACGAAGGTATCGAGGCTCTGCGTGAAGCTTGCGACACGCTGATCATCATCCCCAACGATCGCCTGTTGCAGCTTGGCGAAGAGAACCTGTCGATGGTTGACGCCTTCAAGGCCGCCGATAAGGTGCTTCACAACGGTGTGCAGGGCATTACCGACCTAATCACCACCCCCGGTTTGATCAACGTTGACTTCGCCGATGTTCGCTCCGTGATTAAGGACGCTGGCACAGCGTTGATGGGTATCGGTTCGGCTCGCGGTGAGCGCCGCGCGGTTGAGGCCATTGAGCAGGCTATTAACTCCCCACTGTTGGAGACCACGATGGACGGCGCCAAGGGTGTTCTTCTGTCCTTTGCTGGCGGTTCCGACATTGGCCTTGCAGAGGTCACTGAGGCGGCAAACATTGTCCAGGAACTGTGCGATGAGGACTGCAACTTCATCTTCGGTTCTATTCTGGACGACAACATGGGCGACGAAGTTCGCGTGACTGTTGTTGCTTCCGGTTTTGATGGCAGCCCGAACCCCTCGGCGAAGGCTTCGCGCTCTGCTCAGCAGGCTCAGGGTGCGCACGCTGTGTTGGGTGAGTCTGCACAGGCACCTGCAGAAACCGGATCTTTGTTTGAGTCCACCGTGGCAGAGTTCTCCAGCCGTGAGGTTAGCGAGCCGACCGAGCGTCCGGAGGCGGCTGCCGCTTCCCGCTCTGAGCGTCTGGATCGTAGCGATCGTCTGCAGCGCAGCGATCGTAGTGACCGCAGTGACCGTGCGAGCGGGATGTTTACCACTCGCGATGATTACCGCCGTGTTGATGATGATGACGATGAGCTCGACGTCCCATCCTTCATGACCCACCGCCGCCGCTAAAATGGATCGCCCCGTCCGCAAGGTCTTCACCTCCCGCCGCGGCGGGGTGTCTGCCGTGCCGTACGATTCGTTCAACCTGGGTGATAACGTCGGTGATGATCCGCAGGCGGTTGTCGCTAACCGTGCGCGTTTGGCGGAGGTCCTTGGACTGCAGCGGTTGGTGTGGATGGAGCAGATGCACACCAATACGGTGACGGTCGTCGACGGTTCCACGGATAATCCCGTCGCTGCCACTGATGCGATTGTGACCACCGAGCGCGGCCTGGGGTTGTGCGTTTTGGTTGCCGACTGCACGCCGGTGTTGCTCAGTGATCATGACGCCGGGGTGGTTGCTGCCGTGCACGCAGGTCGCCTGGGTGCACGTAACGGCATCGTCGCCCGCACGGTGGATACCATGGTGGGGTTGGGTGCCAACCCCGAAAAGATTCACGCGTTGCTTGGGCCTGCGGCATCTGGTGAGCGCTACGAGCTTCCCGAGGCGATGGCCCGCGACGTCGACAATCATTTGCCTGGGTCCTATTGCACAACACTGAAAGGTACCCCGGGTGTGGACATCCGGGCGGGCTTGGCGTATCAGCTCTACACCAAGGGTGTTAGCAATATTGATATTGACCCGCGGTGCACCATCGAAGACCCGGAATTCTTCTCGCATCGGCGCGAGGGAGTGACGGGTCGACAAGCCGGTGTTATCTGGCTGACAGAGCAGTAAAAAATATTCTGACACGCGTGTCATTACGCAGATAAATGCCACAAAACCCCTAGAGTTGGTGGCAGCGCAGACATTTTAAGGAAAGGTTCCTCATGGCAGACCTCGTTTACAAGGCCAAGCAGTTCTTCGGCCTAACCCCGCCCGTTGACGGCAGTGACTACTACCTCGAAGAGGCAGAGTTTGAGCCCCACTATCGCGACCGCAACGAGGTCCTTGCACGACGCCGCGAACCCCGCACCATTACCGTCGATGTGACGTCCTACGATCAGGCTGCCGAGGTTGGTGAGCCTTTCCGTGACGGCGACATTGTTGTCTTTGATGTCAACGCGATGCCCAAGGCGGAAGCTAAGCGCATTGTTGATTTTGCTGCTGGCCTGTGCTTCGCTCTGCATGGTGACTTGGACAAGGTAGCACCCCGCGTGTTCGCTATGGTTCCGGAGGGTGTGCACGTTGCACCTTACGAACTGCAGGACGTGTACGAGGGTCAAGCACGCTACGGCATGTAATTCAAAATGTCCGCCCCGGTCACACACTGTGGCCGGGGTTTTGTGTACTCTCGACCAGGTGAATGTAGCAATAGTCCTCGCGCTTGCCCTGGTACAACTATTCATGCTGCTGCTGTTGGTGCGCATCGTCATTGAAATGGCGGAGTCCTTCTCGCGCCAATTTAGGCCGCCGCGTTGGTTCGTGATGATCGCTGAACCTATTTTTAAAATCACCGATCCGCCGATGCGTTTCGTGCGCCGTATCATCCCCCCGATTCGTCTTGGTGGGGTGGGACTGGACTTGAGCGTGATGGTGATTTTCTTCGTCTGTAGCTTGATTTTGATGCTTCTGCCGGCCGCAATCCATTAAATTGATCCTTTTCACGGCGTGCCGCGCGTTATTTCCATAAGAAATGATGCTTTTGACGCTAATCTTTAACGGTAATGCTGGTAAAGATCGCCAGCGACTTGAAAATTACTTCTATGCTTTTAGTATGCGTAGAGGCATAAAAATCGACAAAGGCGGCGGGCCCTCCCGCCTCCTTGAATGTAGCGAAGGGAACCGTTCATGCCGCTGACTCAAGCTGACGTGCACAATGTCGCGTTCAACAAGCCCCCGATTGGCAAGCGTGGCTACAACGAGGATGAGGTTGATCAGTTCCTCGATCTCGTCGAGGATACCCTCGGGGCTCTGTACGACGAGAATGAAGATCTGCGCAAGCAGGTAGCCGCCGGGGGTGGCTCCGCTGCCCCCGCTGTTGATGAGGCAGCTGTTACTCGCCGCGTCGAAGAAAAGCTCCGTGCCGAGTATGACGCGAAGTTCGCTGACTACAAGAAGAGCGTTGATGCCAAGGCTGCTGCAGCACAGTCTGCATCCAAGGGTGATGACGTCGCGACCGCGAAGCTCGAAGCTGAGCTGAAGGCAACCAAGCAGCAGCTGGAGGCCGCTCGCAAGGATGCCGAAGCTGCTCGCAAGGATGCCGAAGCTGCTCGTGCCGAGGCCACCGCGGCCAAGCAGGCAGTCCAGGACGCCAAGGCTTCTGCTTCCGCTAACTCCTCCCAGCCGGCCAAGCTTGTCGGTGGGGAAGGCGAGCCCGCTACTGCAGAGACCCACATGCAGGCAGCCCGCGTGCTGAGCCTCGCTCAGGAAATGGCTGACCGCCTCACCAGTGATGCCCACAGCGAGTCCCAGGCTCTCAAGGACAAGGCCCGTGCCGAGGCTGAGAAGGTCGTCTCCGAGGCCAATGCTTCCTCTCAGCAGACCCTGGCTAACGCTCAGCGTGAGTCCGAGTCCAAGTTGGCTGAGGCCAAGGCTCGTGCTGAGAAGGCTATCGCTGAGGCCACCGAGCGTTCCGAGTCCATGCTGGCTGATGCTAAGCGGCGCTCCGAGGCTATGCTTTCTGATGCCACCTCCAAGTCTGCTGCACAGCTCAAGGCTGCTGAGGATAAGGCCAACGCCCTGCAGGCGGATGCCGAGCGCAAGCACACCGAGATCATGGCTACCGTCAAGAAGCAACAGTCCGCTCTCGAGGCCCGCATTCAGGAACTGCGCACCTTCGAGCGCGAGTACCGAACCCGCCTGAAGACCTACCTCGAGTCTCAGCTCGAAGAGCTCGCAACTCGCGGTACCGCAGCACCGAACGACGGCAACAACTAAACCGTTAAAAGCTGACAAAAGCACCGGCCCGTGGATTGCTGCCACGGGCCGGTGCATTTTTGTGTGCTAGTATCTTTTGTGCATTGATCCGGCTATCACCGGGGAGCACCCGGAAGAACAGCCACGAGACTCAGTAGAACCGGGCGGGTGGGACCGACATCTCCTTTAGAAACAAGTGGCTCGTCTCTTTTTAGGCGAGCAAGCAGGGTGGTACCGCGTGCACAGTCACGTCCCTGCACCCGAAGAAACAATGTTTTTAAAGGAGTTAACAGTGGCGATTTACCCACGCGTCGATATGACCGGTGGTTCGGCTAAGTTCCCGGACATGGAACAAAACGTTCTGGAGTTTTGGCGTACTGATGGAACCTTCCAAGCATCCATTGACCAGCGTGAAGGCTGCGAAGAATATACTTTCTTCGACGGCCCTCCTTTTGCTAACGGTTTGCCCCACTATGGCCACCTTTTGACTGGCTACGTCAAAGACATCATCCCCCGTTACCAAACCATGCGTGGCAAGAAAGTCGGCCGTGTCTTCGGCTGGGACTGCCACGGCTTGCCCGCTGAGCTCGAGGCCGAAAAGCAGCTCGGGATCAAGGACAAGGGTGAAGTCGAGGCCATGGGCCTGGCCAAGTTCAACGAATACTGTGCCACCTCCGTCTTGCGTTACACCGAGGAATGGAAAGACTACGTCACCCGCCAGGCTCGCTGGGTGGATTTCGACAACGGCTACAAGACCATGGATCTAGACTTCATGGAATCCGTGATGTGGGCGTTCAAACAGCTCTACGACAAGGGGCTCGTTTACCAGGGGTTCCGCGTCCTTCCTTACTCTTGGGCTGAGCACACTCCGCTGTCGAATCAGGAGACCCGCCTGGATGACTCCTACAAGATGCGCCAGGACCCCACGCTGACTGTCACCCTGCCGTTCACTGGGGCAGTGGCAGGCACCAAGGGCGAAGACACCTGGGCTGCACACCCAGAGCTTCATGACGCTGCGGCGCTCGCCTGGACGACCACCCCGTGGACGCTTCCCTCCAACCTCGCACTGGCAGTTAACCCCACCGTCAGCTACGTGCTCGTGAAGGTCGGAAAGGACGGGGCAGAGGCCTTCGTCGGCCGCACTTTCCTCATCGCAGAGCCCTTGGTTGGCGCCTACGCCAAGGAATTCGGTAAAGAGCACGAAGTCGTCACCGCCTTCAGCGGTGCAGACCTCGCAGGTCTTACCTACACCCCGGTGTTTGACTACTTCGCGGACCACCCCAACGCTTTCCAGATCCTGGAAGCCGACTACGTCACCACCGAAGACGGCACCGGTATCGTCCACCAGGCACCCGCCTTCGGTGAAGACGATATGAACACCTGCGCAGCCTACGGTATCGAGGTCGTCATCCCCGTGGATATGGATGGCAAATTCACCAACCAGGTTCCGGACTACGAAGGCCAGCTCGTCTTCGACGCCAACAAATCAATCATCGCCGATCTGAAGGCAGCAGGCCGCGTGCTGCGCCACCAGACCATCGAGCACTCCTACCCCCACTCGTGGCGCTCCGGTGAACCCCTGATCTACAGGGCTCTGCCATCGTGGTTCGTTGCTGTCACCAAAATCCGCGATCGCATGGTGGAACTTAACCAGGAGATCGAATGGATGCCGGCGCACATTCGTGACGGCCAGTTCGGCAAGTGGCTCGAAGGTGCTCGCGACTGGAACATCTCCCGCAACCGCTACTGGGGCTCACCCATCCCGGTGTGGGTCTCTGACGATGATAACTACCCGCGCGTCGACGTCTACGGTTCCCTAGACGAGCTAGAGCGCGACTTCGGTGTTCGCCCAACCTCCCTGCACCGTCCCTACATCGACGAGCTCACCCGCCCTAATCCTGACGACCCGACCGGCAAGTCCACCATGCGACGTGTGCCCGAGGTCCTCGACTGCTGGTTCGAATCCGGCTCCATGTTCTACGCACAAAAGCACTACCCCTTTGAAAACAAAGAGTGGTGCGAGGCCCACTGGCCTGCGGACTTCATCGTCGAGTACTCTGGCCAAACCCGCGGCTGGTTCTACACCATGCACGTCCTCGCAACCGCACTACTGGATAAGCCCAGCTACAAAAAAGTCGTGGCCCACGGCATCGTCCTAGGCGACGACGGACTGAAGATGAGTAAGTCCAAGGGCAACTACCCAAACGTCAACGAAGTGTTCGACCGTGACGGCTCCGACGCGATGCGCTGGTTCCTCATGAGCTCCCCGATCCTGCGCGGCGGCAACCTCATCGTCACCGAACAAGGCATCCGCGAGGGCGTACGCCAAGCATTACTGCCCATGTGGAACGCCTACAGCTTCCTCACCCTCTACTCAGAGAAAGAAGCACAGTTCGACACCAGCAGCACCAACGTGCTGGACCGCTACATCCTCGCAAAGCTCCACAACCTCGTCGCCAACGTCCAAGACGCCCTCGACGGCACCGACATCGCCCGAGCCTGCGACGAAGTGCGCTGGTTCTGCGACGCCCTCACCAACTGGTACGTGCGTCGCTCCCGCGCCCGCTTCTGGGCAGGCGACAGCGAGCACCTCGAGGCCTTCAACACCCTCTACACCGTGCTGGAAACCCTCTGCCGCGTCGCAGCCCCCTTGCTGCCCATGGCCACCGAAGTCATCTGGCGCGGACTCACCGGCGAGCGCTCGGTGCACCTCACCGACTACCCCAACGCTGCCGACTACCCAGCTGACGACGAACTAGTCCGCACCATGGACGACATCCGCGGCGTCTGCTCCGCAGCATCCTCCGTACGCAAAGCACACAAACTGCGCAACCGCCTACCCCTGCCGAAACTCACCGTCGCACTGGAACAATCCGACCGACTCGAACCCTTCGCAGACATCATCCGCGACGAAGTCAACGTCAAGGAAGTTTCTTTGACCGATGACGTCGACTCCGTCGGACGCTTCGAGGTTGTCGTCAACGCCCGCGTGGCTGGCCCCCGCCTCGGCGGTGACGTCCAACGCGCCATCAAGGCAGTCAAGGCCGGCAACTACACCCGCGAAGGCGATGTTGTTGTGGCAGACGGTATCGAACTGCAGGCCGGTGAATACACCGAGCGTCTAGTCGCGACAGACCCCGAATCCACCGCACAGATCGAAGGCGTCGGTGGGCTGGTCGTCCTGGATATGAACCTCACTGAGGAACTCGAGGCCGAAGGCTGGGCCGCTGACATCGTTCGTGGCCTCCAGGATGCCCGCAAGGCCAGCGGTTTCGATGTGTCCGACCGCATCGAGGTTACTCTCCACGTACCGGCTGACAAACTCGAATGGGCGCAGCGCCACCAAGAGTTCATCGCCGGGGAAGTGCTGGCCACCAGCTTCGATATTTTCGGGGCAGACAGTGGTGAGGCTGGTGAGCACCAGATCATCGATGGTGTGACAGCCACCTGTGTCAAGAAGGCCTAGGGACCTTCAAAAACTGAGAGGGCGGGGTTGGGGTAGCTCCCGCTCTCTTGGCTTCGCCGGGCGGCGACTACGAGGCCGCCCGGCTGCAGAATCGTTCGCGGAAACTCCTCAACCCCGCCCTGTGTTTAAGAGAGGATAGCTGTCTAGCTCAGGGGGGCTTTTCCGGTGAGTGCGTCGCTGGAGCCGACGGTGCGGTCGAAGATGGCGCGAATTCCGTCGAGGGTGTCGGCCTGCGCGGGGGCATCAAGCTGGCGGTGGTCAATGCTGCGAGGGCGGCTGCTGCGAATCATTTCATGGGTGTGGCACTAGCGACAAGTGTCTGCTTCCGCTACCCCGCGGGGGGTAGCGCCCCCTGATGTAGGGCTGGTTAGCCATGATGGTGCCCCAAGTGGTTCCCGCCGCCAGGGCCTTAGAGCCTGGTGACAGTTTGTTGAGACTCTGGCGAGAGTCTGGAATGAGAGTGTTGGGCAGAACTTGGCGAGACTCCGGACAGGCTCTCCTGGTCAGGGGCGTTCTTGGACTAGACTCTAGTCCAGAATTGGGCCTCGCGAATGTTGCTTCGATCCAGTGATTGACCTCGTGTAGCCAGCGAGGCTCACTTCTATCTGTGATGGGGCAACCGCCAGTTAAGGTTGTAAGTATGTCTCGCTGGGTTTTGCACATCGATATGGATGCTTTTTTCGCATCCGTCGAGCAGCTCACCCGCCCCACCCTCCGTGGCCGCCCGGTGCTGGTTGGTGGCATGGGAGGACGCGGCGTCGTCGCTGGCGCAAGCTATGAGGCACGTGCGTTCGGGGCGCATTCGGCGATGCCCACCAACCAAGCTAAACGACAGGTTGGCCCTGGGGTTGTGGTGGTGAGGCCCCGACATGCGGTGTATTCGGCAGCGTCGCACAGGGTGTTTTCACTGGTGGCGGAGCAAGCGGGGGTGATCCAGCAGATCAGCATCGACGAAGCCTTCATCGAACCCCAGCAGTTAGTCGGCGCCACCGAAGAAGAAGTCGGCGATTGGGCAGAAGGGCTGCGCGCCAAGGTGCTTGAGGTGACGGGTCTAACGGCATCGATTGGTGCGGGTTCGGGCAAACAGTACGCCAAGATTGCCTCTGGCCTGGCTAAACCCGATGGGGTGATGGTGCTGCCGCGGGACACCGAGATGGAGTTTCTGGCACCACTTCCAGTAAGGAAATTGTGGGGTGTGGGGGCGGTAGCCGGGCAGAAGCTGCGTCAGATTGGTGTTGAGACCATCGAAGACTTGGCTGCGCTGACGCAGAAAGAAGCCGAAATGACACTCGGGCGTGCCGTTGGTTTGAGTTTGTGGCAGCGTGCGCGCGGCATCGACCCGGAACCGGTGGCGCCGCGGGGCGTCTCCAAGTCAATCGGTGCGGAATACACCTACCCGAAAGACCTGACGACTTCTGCGGAGGTTGACGCCGCGGTGGACCGTGCCTTTAATGCTGCTTACCGCAGGCTGCTAAAGGATGGCCGTGGCGCCCGGACGGTAAGCGTGAAGCTGAAGTTGGCGGACTTTCAAACCCAAAGCCGCTCGCACAGTATTGACTATGCGACAGACAATGAGCACGTGTTGGAAAAGATGGCCGGTAGTTTGGTGCGCTACCCCAACGAGGTCGGGCCCATTCGCCTGGTAGGGGTATCGTTTTCTGGCCTGGAGTTTGGCATGCAGGATGCGCTGTTTCCGGAGTTGCAGCCGGTTGCATTAGCCAAAGATACAGATGTTGATTACGAGGTGGGGGTGCGTGCAGCCGCGACGGTGTCTGAGGACCTGCAGATTGAACGCGACGTCATGAGTGATTGGTGGGCTACCCAGGATGTCGTGCATGAAGAATATGGGCATGGGTGGATCCAAGGTGTGGGTTTTGGGCGGATGACAGTTCGTTTTGAGACGAGGGCGACGCCGCCGGGGCGGACGAAGAGTTTCGCGACGGATGATCCTGCGCTGCGGCCGGGGGACCCTTTGGATAGTTTGGCGTGGGGTGACAGGTAGCGTTCCCGGTTCAATCCGAGGGACGACCCCATGCTGGTGCGTTATTCACGATCGAAGAGATCGCCCAGGTCGCTCGGGAAGCCATCCGGCCGCTTGAAAGACACGGGGCCGTTGCTGAAGAGTTGACGGACGTAGGTATCGGGGTCGTCGAGTTCATTCAGGTGCTCGATAAAGTCCTGGAGATTCAGTGGAGCCAGGGTGCCACCTCAGTGCCGAGTTATTGTCGGTGAGGGTGCGGTAGACGAGACCTTGGTTGAAGAGTGTGGCTACGTGTTCGTCAAAGGGGGATCGGGCGCCGTTGGATGGCACCAGCCAGTTAGGGTACTCGATGGATTCGTCGTTGATTTCTTCGAGTAGTTCATCCGGTCAGTAGGTTAAGAAAGACGAGTTGGCGGCTGCCCATAGTCCGGGCAGTTCTGCGGTGGGTATCGCGTCGATTAGTTGTTCGATGTCAGCGTATTCTTTGTGTCGCGCACGACGGGAGATATCGACTAGTTTCTGCTTCGCTTGGAGTATCTTGGGGTCGTCAAACGAGATAGGGCCGGTGAAATCTAGCAGGGTGGTTGGGTCAAAGTCGTCTAGTTCGTGTAACTAAGCCTCTTTTTCTTTTGATGCGCGCAGTAGTGCTTGCTTCGTTTTACGTAGCTCAATGTCGTTGACGCCCTCGCAAGTGCGGCACTTCGCGGTGTGCTGCACTCCCGCGTCCACAACGCATGGATGCGTGGTGTAGCTGGACGCTTGGAAAGCCGATACCGCTACTCGGGCGGCATGGTGTATAACACCTTCATCTGGCCCAACCTCGCCGAGGTTCAAAAGGTTGAAATCGGCAATGCCGCGTAAATGGTCCTCGACGCGCAAGCGGAGTACACAGACTGCACTCTGGCGGACCTCTACGACCCTGACGATTCCTACCTTTACCCAGCGCTTATGAAGGCCCACAAAGCCCTCGATGCGGCAGTGGAAAAGCCTACGGGTTCGCCCCTGGAATCGAGGAAAAAGACATCGTTGCTGCCCTGATGGAGTGCTACTTCGCCGCGACAGCAGGCGAGCTCTAGCGACTACAGCCCGGGCTCGTGATATTGGCTTACGAGCCGGACTGAGAGATCGGCCAACTATTCGGAAATCCCGAATAGTTGCCTGGGGCGGAGGGCCCGCGGCGTCATTACGGCCGATTAGCTGTCGTGCGGGACTTTCCCAAAAACTTAGCAACATCCACGTTGCGAAGACCTTTCAAACAGGGCCTGTCTTGATGGGGTCGTCATTACTCGAAGTCACCAGCGGGGCCTACGGGTTACTGTGTCATGCTGTGGAGCAATTGTCTGGTAGATGGGGGTATTAGTACAGGTAGAGGCGTTGCTGTACTGTGTCGCTACTGTGTCATCTATTGAACCACTACTGCGCCGTGTGCCACCTACGGGCGTCCAACTCATGGGAACTCTTGAAGAGCTGCCAGGGGTGATAGGGACTGCGGCGTACTTAAGCACAAGCAGAGTGGGGCAGTGGCATTGTCGTGAGAGAATAAACCCCATGAGCAACCCGGCACGAACGATCCAACTGTTTCTTATCGACGGCGACCCAAAACACCGAATCAAAGCAACCCTGAGCAACTGGACAGGCCTTGTGTATTCCGTACCCCGAATCTGCCTTGACTGGAAACCCGTGCGCCTCGACTTGGACCGGACCGGCGTCTATCTGCTCTTCGGTACAAATTCCGACACTGGATCCGACCAGGTCTATGTCGGGCAGGCCCGCGAACGGGCTAACGGAAAAGGCATGCTCGGACGCGTCGTCGAACATATTGGAGAAGAAAAGCTCGACTACTTTAACCACGTCATCGCCATCACCACACAAAACGACAGCTTTGGCCCCACCGAGATCAGCTACCTAGAAAACGCTTTCTATCAAATGGCCGTAGCCGCCGGACGCTACACGGTAACCAACAGCAACAACCCTTCACCCGGCAAAGTCACCGAAGAAAAAGAGGCGGAACTTAACGAGTTTATTAACTACGTGAAAGTGGTTGTGGGCTCGCTCGGCTACAAAGTATTCGAACCCGTCGACGATGGTGAAGCCCGACCCGACCGTAACCGGCTTGGACACAACGATGGAGTGTTGGTGATTGACTACAAGGGGCTCCTAGCTGCTGGGCGGCAGAGTTCGGACGGATTCGTTGTTCTTGCTGGCAGTGAGGTAGACCCTGTACTGACCGCCTCATGTCCCGCGTCGGTTGTGAATTACCGTGAAAAATACGCGGATGCGATAGGGGAAGACAATAAAACAACGAGAAACCTACTGTTTTCCTCCCCAAGCGCAGCTGCAGGGTTCGTCGCAGGATCTTCCATGAACGGGCGCGATCGATGGCGCTATGCCGACGGGCGCGCACTAGGGGCGGTGGAGAACGCCGAGGCCGAAGCAGTGGTTAAAGCCATTGAGGAAGCGGCTCGTAGTATCGCCATTCAGCCAGAAAATGCTGAGGTGTGAAAAAGAATTACCCGCGTTGCCCTTAGCGGACAACGCGGGTAATTCCATTAGAAAGTTAGGGGCCTAGGGCCTGGGAAAGACTTTAGTCGCGGTCCTGCTGACGCGCAATCACCAGCAGGGCCTACGGGTTACTGTGTCAATGACACAGTAAGTCTTCATCGTGTCCCTGTGGGTCGGGAATATGCAGGTCGCCGCAGTTAATGGGGAGCTACTGTGTCAGCTACTGAATCACTACCGCGCCGCCTAGCTCGCCACGTGCTGCACAGATTCGCCCGAACAACGAGGAAGTGGGACACTTAAACCCATGAGCATCCCCTCCTGCCCCGAATGCAGCAGCGACTACACCTATGAACTCGACGCGCTGATCATCTGCCCCGAATGTGCCCACGAATTCACCGCCGACAGCGCCAACAACGACGCGGAAACCGACACCCAACGCGACGTCATCGTTGACGCCGTGGGCAACCCCCTTCAGGACGGCGACACCGTCACCATCACCACCACCATGAAAGTCAAAGGCGCCCAGCAACCCCTCAAAGCCGGGATGAAAGTACGCAACATTCGGCTCAACCCCGACGGTGGCGACCACAACATCGACTGCAAAATCGACGGCTTCGGCGCGATGAAACTCAAATCATCAATCGTGAAAAAAGCCTAAGTGGCCAAGGCGCCCAGCACCTAGGGCAAGCGTGTCCTCAACCTGCTTATTCGATATTTTGCAGCCATCCTATCTGGTAGTTTGCAGAGGTTCTAACCGGTATTTTGCAGCGAGTCTATCCGGCAGTTTGCACAGGTTCTAACCGATACTTTGCAGAATTTTTATGTTGGCTAGACCATAAGCAAAACCAGCACGACCACCACAACAACGAACAACGCGATCGTCGCGCAACCACAACCCACCGCCTGGCTCACAGACTTCATAGATTCAACGCCATACGGTGCAGGCTGTTGAGGAGTAGCAACAGCTTGCACCGGGGTAGCTATCTGAGCTGCAGGCTGCTGAGCCGGAGGTTGCTGGGGCTCGGGCTTTTGAGACTCTGGCGCAGGCTCCGGCTCTTGGGCCTCATGATCGGCAGCGGCAGCTGGCTCAACGGGCGCTGGCTCGACAGGCTCTGGATCGACAGGCTCTGGTTCGACAATAGGATCCGTTGCATCAACCTCGTCAGCGGGGGAGTGCTGCCGCTCTTCCAATACATCCAGCAGCTCAACAAAGTTGGCCTCGTCCACCACCGGAATACCCGCAGCACGCGCCTTCGCCACCGTAGCCAACGGTGCAGCAGGGTCAGCCGCCACCAACACAGCCGTCGACTTCGCCAAAGCACCCCGAGTAAGCCCCAACTCCTCCAAACGCCCATCCCACGCGGCAGCAGGCTGCGACAAACGACCCACAAAGCTCACACGTGAACCCTCACCAGGCGACCACACACCACCCCTGGCAACCGACACCACATCCACCGGCTCGGCCAACAAACGATCCCGCACCCGTGCCGGCACCTCCAAACACTGCGCCACAGTCAACAAACGCGCACGCTCATCAGCATCAAGCACCCCATCCTCCCACGCAGCCAACGCCACCTGGGAAAAGAAACGCAAATGCTCGGCCTGAACCCCCGCGGCGTCAAGACCCACTGAACGTGCGACATCGCTAAGCTCCCGCACCTCCGCACGCGACACATAGCCATCAGCCAAGGCCTTAGCCAACACCGAACGGTACTTATCAACCCCCACATCCCCAGAAGCCGGCACACGACTAGCCACGCGCGCCACCCAACCACGCTGAGACCCTTCCGGCAACTGCTCACCACGGGCAAGCCTCGTCCCGCGGGCCAACCCCAACTGCCGTACACCCACCATGTCCTCCAACGTGTACTCACGACGCAACAAAATCTTCTGCGCCGCCTTATCGGAGGCAAAAAACTGCAACAGCTCCGCCGTATGCCGGGCATCATTCATCGCATGATGCGCACCAGACTGCGCAATCCCCGCCATGCGCAAGCAATCCGACAACTTACCCGTGCACCCAAAACGCTCACGGCCAACAAGCATCGTGCACACCGAATTGTTGAAGAACTCCCCAGCATCCACCCCCACACGCTCAAACTCCGAACGCAACATACGCGCATCAAAACTCACATTATGCGCTACAAAAACCCTGCCATGCAGCAGCGAGGCGAACTCATCGGCGATCTCCGCAAACGTCGGCGCATCCTCGAGATCCTCCCGCGTCAACCCATGATGCTCCGTCGAACCCACCCGCTTCGACCACACCAACGTCTGCCACTCGCCCTGAACCTGAAACTGCGGATCCAACAGCACCAGCCCAATTTCGATCACGCGATCCCACTGGGAAAGACCACTGGTCTCCACATCCACTACCGCAAAACCACGATTGTCATAAAGGCCAGGCTGCGACACGATAGGTTCACCTCTCACACTAGTTTTGCGCTCATCATAGAAGGTAAAACAAAAAAGACCCCCTCTTTCGGTGAAGAGGGGGTAACAAACGAGCTAAGACAAGCTAAAACAAGGTCGCAGGGTGTACGCCACTAGCAATCGCCACCGCCAACAACACACGAGCCTGCGCCGCCCTAAAATACGTCGACCCCAACGCACCCTTCGCCGCTAACGTCGCACCGCCACCGGCGCCACCATACGAACCAAACACATCACCCCGAGGCACACGCGTTGTCACAACCACCGGAATCCCAGCATCCAACGCATCAACAATGCCCAACGCCAACTGGCGCCCCACATTGCCAGCACCCATAGCTTCCACCACAATGCCCTCTGCGCCCGCAGCCACCGCGGCGTCGATAAGCGTCCGATCAGCCCCCGCAAACGCCGGCACAATATCCACCCGAGTGCCATCCAACGCAACCGGAGCAATTGGATCCGGGCGCGTCGGCTCCTCCGGACCATTAGTCGCAAACGCTAACTCGTCACTGGTATGCCACTTCACGCACCCACGAGCAGGGATCACCGCATGCCCAAACACCACCAAGGTGCCAATCCCACGCGCAGAATTATCCGCAGCAATCACACACGCCTCAAACAAATTCCCCGGACCATCGGCCTCCGGATGATCAAAAGACTTCTGAGCCCCCGTAAAAATCACCGGCCGCGAATCATTATGGAAACAATCCACCGCAACCGCAGTCTCCTCCATCGAATCCGTACCATGAGTGACCACAATGCCCGTCACAGACGGATCTTCGAAAACCCTGTGAATTTCCCCAACAATCTCATCAACATCCGCAAACGTCATCGCCGCAGAATCCAGACGATTCAACTCCCGAACATCAAAAGAAAAATCCTCCCCAAAACGGGCTGCCACCGGCGCAATCAGATCCCGCCCCGATACCGTCGGCAACAGCACGCCCTCCGGGGAAGTCGTGCACGCAATAGTTCCGCCAGTAGTCAACACCACGATTTTCTTCATGCTATCCAGAGTGCCACACCCGAGCGCCTCAGGTAACATAGTCACCCATGAAGACTCGCAAACTAATAGCTATCGCAGCCGCAGCCGCCACCATGCTGAGCGTCGCAGCCTGCTCCAGCAACGGGGACAAAGCCGCTGACACCACCCGCAGCAGCACCACCGCACAGTCCACGACTGCGACCCAACAAGACCTCCCCACCGCCGCAGAACTCAACGAAGTTCTCGCCCGCGTCGTCGACCCGGCCGTACCCAACGAAGAAAAAGCACAGGCCATCCAAGGCGGCGAGCAAGCCCCCGAACTGTTCGACACCATGGTCCGTGCCAAGGAAGAATCCGGCGCAGAATTCCGCGTAGAAGACCCAGTCATGGAAGGCTACAGCCCCAACTCCGCACTGGCACTGGTCACCTTCACCCTGCCGGACCGCCCCGAACAAAACGTCAAGGACGTCGAATTCGTCTATGAAGACGGCACCTGGAAACTATCCACCAAGTGGGCCTGCATGCTGATCACCAACGTTGTGCCCCCAGAGCAGGTCCCTGCCATGTGCACCGACGGCAATGGCGCCGCCTCTGCCGCACCCGCAGAAGGAATGGAAGCTCCCGCCGAAGGCGAAGCACAACAATAAACCTTCACAACGACAAATAAACGCTCAGGGTGAATAACCCTGGGCGTTTATTTTTGTCAACTACTTAAGCCCCACGTGCGTTGTCATATCCTGCACAACATTCAATGCATCATCAGCCCCACGCTTGCCATAGACCACCCGCGTCGAGACATCCACGCTCATCCATCTCGGAACTGGCTGGGCAAAATCAATACGCATACTGCCCGACGACTCGCTAGAAGAATCCAACACATCTAACTCGTCGCCAACCGACGTCACCGCAGGACGCTGAACCACCGCGACGTCAACATCCATTCCCTCATCGTCCATCGCCGTCACCGTATACGTCGTCGTCTGCAACAACGTTGAATCCCCAGCAACACGCGAATCCACCGACCAAGAACCACCCACACCCACAGCATCCGTCGGCAGAATCACAGGCACAGCCATCAATAACTTCATCGCCTTTTCATCGGCCACACGCTGCTCATCCGACGCATCCTCCGGCGCACGAAACGCCACCGCAGAATAACGCCCAGTGTCATCGACATCCATCCACGTCGCGCGGAAACCATCAGGCATCACAAAATGCAGCACCTGCCTCTCGCGGTTGACCTTCAACTCCCGCTCACCAGAATCCGGTGCGGGCAGCGAAGGGTCCCCACCAACCTCCTGCGCAAAAGCCGTAGCAGTCACCAACACCCGCGACGTATCCACGTTCGCGACGTCAAACCGCACAACCTTCGGATCCTGACCAGGCTCCTTCAGCGTCACACGCGGCTGATCAATAGTCGCCCCCACCGCATTATCTAACGCCTGATCCTGCCCATCAGTGCCTGAGGAATCACCATCAGCACAACCAACAAGCAGCAAACACGCACACACAGCGGCAGCAATACGCGGGTAACTCATGGGTTTTAGGCTACCGGTGTGTAATGATATGGGGCGTGAATGACACAGGAAACGCTGTGAATAGCACCCGGCCGCACACCCGAAGCCTGCTCGCCGCCACCGCAGCAGTCGTCGCCGCTGACCAGCTCAGCAAAGCAGCAGTGCTCGCCACCTTAGAACCAGGCCAACCCCTGCACCTTATAGGCGACTGGTTCCGTTTCTACCTACTGTTCAACTCCGGGGCGGCGTTTTCCATGGGCGAAAACCTCACCCCAGTGTTCACCGCTATCCAATTGTTCTTCGGCATCGGCATCACCATCGTCATCATCCGGGGTAAAGTTTCCCGCATCTTCGGCCGACCCGATGCCATCGCTGGCCTTGGCCTAGCACTCATCGCCGGTGGGGCGCTGGGCAACGTCATAGACCGCCTCTTCCGAGCGCCCGGATTCTTCATCGGCCACGTCGTCGACTTTATTTCCATCGGCAGTTTCGCCGTATTCAACCTTGCCGATTCCGCCATCACCATCGGCGTCGCACTGATCGTCCTTCGAAGCATCATGGAGGCAAAATGAGCCAAATCAGAACCCTGCCCATCCCCGAAGGCCTCGACGGAATGCGTGTTGACGCCGCGGTATCGAAACTGTGCGGAATCTCCCGCACCGCAGCAGCAGACCTGGCGCAGTCCGGACAAATCACCGTCGATGGGGTAGAGGTCGGCAAATCAGACCGCCTCTCGGCTGACGGCCTGCTCGAAGTCAGCCTGCCAGAGCCCAAAAAAGTCATGCCCAAGGTCGAACCCGTTGAAGGCATGGACATCATCTACTCCGACGAGGACATCATCGTCGTCGATAAGCCCGTCGGCGTCGCCGCCCACCCCACAGTCGGATGGGAAGGACCCACCGTGGTGGGGGGACTGGCTGCTGCGGGCTTTCGGGTGTCCACCTCCGGCCCGCCAGAGCGTCAAGGCATCGTCCAGCGACTCGACGTCGGCACCTCCGGCGTGATGGTTGTTGCCGCATCTGAGCGCGCCTACACACAGCTCAAGCGAGCCTTCCGCGACCGCACCCCCGAAAAGACCTACCACGCGCTCGTCCAAGGGCATCCCGACCCACTGACCGGAACTATCGAAGCCCCCATCGGGCGGCACCCTTCCGCCGGCTGGCGCTTCGCCGTAACCACTGACGGCAAACACTCCGTCACCCACTACGAAACAATCGAAGCTTTCCGCGAAGCCACCCTGCTAAAAATCCACCTGGAAACCGGCCGCACCCACCAAATCCGCGTCCACTTTTCCGCACTCCACCACCCCTGCTGCGGCGACCCCATGTACGGCTCCGACCCCAAACTCAACGCGCGCCTCGGGCTCGACCGCCAATGGCTGCACGCCGTATTCCTCGGCTTCGCGCACCCCGGTGACGGCCGCTGGGTGACCTTCGAATCCCCCTACCCAGCAGACCTTCAGCACGCCGTGGATGTGTTGCGCGCATGAGCAACTGGAAACAATGGGTATCCGCAGGCTGCCTCGTCGCCATGCTCGTTGCAGTCGTCGCCGCCAGCTATTCCGACCGCACCGCCAAACCCATGGCCATCAACGGCGACAGCCTCGGCCCCGACACCGGCGAGTCTCTCGATGAGTACGCCAATAGGGTCTCCGACAGTTGGAAAGACCTCCCCGATGGTCAACGCACCTTCGCCCTCATCACATTCACCCACCCCCTCGTCGACCGTGATGCCGGCGAACTCCTAGAGCGCCACGGCATCCGCCGTGTCAACGCCATGCTCATCGACGGCCAACCCGCCATCCCACTACCTGAACCCACAGGGGATAACCGACGCCGCGACGTCTTCGAACGCCACCTCAGTGCCGCACGCGCACGCGGAATGGACGCCCGGGCCCTACGCGGCGTCATTGTGTATGAAGACAAAGATCACCTGGAGTCTTTAGCCTCCGACCCGTCCGTAGCGGTTGTGGATGGTGCGCCCATCGACGCATCCTGGGGGCGCCTCGGGGTGCGGATGCTCGAATCCACCAAGTAAATCACCACCGCCGTCCAAATAATGCAAAAACCAACCCACCGGGCATGGCTAATGTGTTCATGCACAATGAACACCGCCCACAGCATCTGCATTGACGGCGTCAAATACTGAACCATTCCAATCGCCGACAACGGCACCAACTTCGCCGCCTTGCCAAACAACAACAACGGCACCGCAGTAACAATCCCAGTACTGACCATCAACGCCGCATGGCCTGGCCCATGGGAAGCAAACGTTGACGGAGTGAGCAAAACATACCCCAACGCCACAGGCAAAAGCACAAAAGTCTCCGCCGTCAGCGAGGCAATCGGGCTAAGCAACACCCGCTTTTTCATCAACCCATAAAAACCAAAAGTAAAGGCCAACACCAAGCCCAACACCGGCGGCTGGCCGCCCAACACCATCAGCAACACCACAGCTCCGGCAGCCAGACCAATGGAGATTTTCTGCAGGAAGCTCAAACGTTCCGAATAAAACACAACACCCAGTGCAACCGCCACCAGCGGATTAATGAAGTAACCCAACGCGGCCTCATTCACGTGCCCGGAATTCACCGCCAGGATGTACACGCCCCAGTTTGCGGCGATCAACACGGCAGCCGACGCGATCAGCAACCACTGTGTTCGATCGGCTTTCCGTAGCTCCGACCACTTGCGGGTCACTGTGATCAACCCTGCTAGAAAAACGGCTGTCCAAATAATGCGATGGGCCAGGATCTCCATCGGACTTGCGGGCTCCAGCAGGGGAAAGAACGCCGGGAACGCACCCCACAGAAGGTAAGCCAAGATCGCGTACAACATGGCTAGACCATAGCAGGCGGCGGGGAGTGGGCAGCGTATTAAACATCGTTCAATTGCGGGCTACAATAAGCCCGTGAAAGCAGCACCCAGCCCCCATTCCCACACCAGCCTCGAAGCCGACGCCGCCACACGCAACACCGACTGGGCCGCGCAAGGCCTCGCACGCTTCGAACGCCACTTTTCCACGGGCCAAACCCCCACCGCAGAAGTCGACGGTGCCCAACGCCTACTATTTTCCAGCTCAAACTACCTGGGCCTCGCCGAAGACCCCATAGTTATTGACGCCGCGATCAACGCCGCACGCACACTCGGCGCAGGCTCCGGTGGGTCACGCTTGACCACCGGCACGCTAGACGCTCACAGGCAGTTGGAAGCGCACCTAGCCGGCTTTTTCAACTATCCGGCAGCGGTGTTTTTCGCCACCGGCTACCAGGCCAACCTGTCGACTATCTCTACAATCGTCGGCAAACGCGGCGACGACTTTGAAATTTTCTCCGACCAGTACAACCACGCCAGCATCATCGACGGCGCCCGCATCGCACGCGCTCGGGTGCGCGTTTTTAAGCACTGTGACTATGACGACCTGGAAGCCCAGCTGGCTACCCGCACCCGGCCTCATGCCTTGGTGATCAGCGACGGGTTGTTCAGCATGCATGGCACCTGCGCTGATGTTCCCCGTATCGTCGAGCTAGCACGCAGCTACGGCGCGTGGTCCTATATCGATGACGCCCACGGCGTCGGCACCCTTGGTCCAACAGGTAGGGGCACGTGTGAGCTCCAGGGCGCCTGGCCAGACGTGCTGGTCGGCACCGCTAGTAAAGCCCTCGGAGGGGAAGGCGGTTACGCCTGTTGTGGGCCAGAAGCCGCCACCCTGCTGCGCAATCAAGCACGCAGCTATGTGTTTTCTACCAGCAACAGTCCCATGGTGATCGCGGCAGTTGACGCGGCCCTCTCGCGTGTTGACGCCGCGTTGGTATCGCGCCTGCAGTCCCGCGCACGGTTGCTACGTGAACTGCTGCGGGCAGCCGGTGTTGGGGTGGCTGGTTTGGAACAGTCAGCAATCATTCCCGTTCACGTGGGCGATGAGCTCCTTGCCGTCGAGGCAGCCGCAGCATTACAAGACCGAGGAATCCAAGCGCCCGCGATCCGATACCCCACGGTGCCTCGCGGACAGGCCATTTTGAGGCTCACCGTGATGGCCACGCACTCCGATGAGCAGGTGAAAGAGTGCGCACGGGTGCTCGCTGAAATCTTTGAAAACCTAGGTTTGACGCGGCCCGTAGAATAAGCCGCATGAGTAAATCCTCCTTCGTGCATCTCCATAACCACACCGAGTACTCCATGCTCGATGGAATGGCGAAGGTGGATCTTCTAGCCGAGGAGGTTAAACGCCAAGGTATGCCCGCCGTCGGCATGACCGACCACGGCAACATGTTTGGCTCTGATGCCTTCTACCGCAAGATGGTCGATGCGGGCATTAAACCCATCATTGGTATCGAGGCCTACCTGGCACCAGAATCGCGTTTCAACAAACAGCGCGTGCGGTGGGGTGAACCCCACCAAAAATCTGACGACGTGTCCGCATCCGGTGCGTACCTGCACCAAACGATGCTCGCAGAAACCGCCACAGGCTTGCGCAACCTGTTTTATTTGTCCTCCATGGCCTCCTACGAAGGCCAGTTGGGCAAGTGGCCCCGCATGGATGCGGAACTCATTGCCGAAAACGCCACCGGGATCATCGCCACCACAGGCTGCCCCTCCGGCGACGTGCAGACCCGCCTGCGCCTCGGACAATTTGACGAAGCACTCGAAGCTGCCGCAATGTGGCAGGATATTTACGGCAAGGAAAATTACTTCCTTGAGTTGATGGACCACGGGCTGGACATCGAGAATCGAGTCCGCAGCGAGCTGCTGGAGATTGGTCGCAAGCTGGATTTGCCGCCACTGGTGACCAACGACTGTCACTATGTGCTCAAAAGCCAAGCTGAAGCCCATGAGGCCATGCTGTGTGTTCAGACCGGTAAAACCTTGGCTGACCCTGATCGTTTCAAATTCGACGGCGACGGCTACTACATCAAGTCGGCGGAAGAAATGCGCGTTACCTGGGACAACATGGTTCCTGGTGCTTGTGACAACACGCTGCTGATTGCCGAACGCGTCCAAGATTATGGTGAAATCTGGGAACCACACACCCACGATCGCATGCCAATCGCCGACGTTCCAGATAGGCATACACCCACCAGTTGGCTCACCCACCAAGTGATGGAGGGGCTTAAGGATCGCTTCGACGGTGGCCAAGTGCCGCAAGAATACGTAGATCGGGCGAAGTACGAAATCGAAGTCATCGACATGAAGGGCTACCCGTCCTACTTCCTCATCGTCGCCGACTTGATTAAGCACGCCCGCTCCATCGGTATCCGCGTAGGTCCCGGGCGTGGATCCGCTGCGGGCGCGCTTGTTGCCTACGCATTGACTATCACTAACATCGACCCCATCGAGCACGGCCTGCTGTTCGAGCGCTTCCTCAACCCGGAGCGCCCGTCCGCACCCGATATTGATATCGACTTCGACGATCGACGCCGCGGAGAAATGATCCGCTACGCCGCCGACAACTGGGGTGAAGACAAAGTCGCCCAGGTCATCACCTTCGGTACCGTCAAGACCAAGCAAGCCATTAAAGACTCAGCCCGCGTGCAGTTTGGTCAGCCCGGCTACCAAATCGCCGACCGCATCACCAAAGCGCTGCCTCCGGCGATCATGGCCAAGGACATCCCCCTATCGGGCATTATGGACCCCGAGCACCCTCGTTATGGCGAAGCCGGTGAAGTCCGCACCTTGATTGAAACTGACCCGGATGTCAAAAAGATCTACGACACCGCTCGAGGCCTTGAAGGCGTCGTTCGCCAAGCAGGCGTGCACGCCTGCGCCGTCATTATGGCTTCCGTCCCGCTGCTGGACTGCATCCCTATGTGGAAGCGTGCCCAAGATGGCGCGCTGATCACCGGCTGGCCCTACCCGGCATGCGAAGAAATTGGCCTCCTGAAGATGGACTTCCTGGGGCTGCGTAACCTCACGGTCATCGGCGACTGCATCGACAACATTAAATCCAACCGTGGTTTCGACCTTGACCTCGAAGCCTTGACCACCGATGACGAAGAAGCCTACAAACTCCTTGCGCGTGGTGACACCCTTGGCGTCTTCCAGTTGGACTCCGGCGGCATGCGCGAACTGCTCAAACGTATGGAACCCACCGGCTTTGATGACATCGTCGCCGCGTTGGCGCTGTACCGCCCCGGCCCCATGGGCATGGGTGCTCACTGGGCCTATGCCGACCGCAAGAATGGGCGTGAAGAAATCACCCCCATCCACCCGGAACTGGAAGAGCCTCTGCAGGAGATCCTCGCCGATACCTACGGTCTGATCGTCTACCAAGAGCAGATCATGCGTATCTCCCAAAAAGTCGCCAACTACACGGCCGGCCAGGCAGATGGCTTCCGCAAAGCCATGGGTAAAAAGAAGCCCGAGGTGCTCGCCAAAGAGTTCATCACTTTCGAAGCGGGCATGAAGTCCAACGGCTTTTCCGACGCCGCGATTAAAGCACTCTGGGACACCATCGAGCCCTTTGCTTCCTACGCGTTCAACAAGTCACACGCCGCAGGGTACGGATTGGTCAGTTTCTGGACCGCCTACCTCAAAGCCAACTACACAGCCGAGTACATGGCGGCACTGCTCACAAGTGTGGCAGACAAGAAGGACAAATCGGCTATCTACCTGTCTGATTGCCGCCACCTGGGTATCCATGTGCTGTCGCCGGACGTCAACGAATCTGCTCTGACCTTCCAATCAGTGGGAGAAGACATTCGTTTCGGCCTGGGTGCCGTCCGCAACGTTGGTGAGGACGTCGTGGCCTCCATCGTCAAAACCCGCGAAGAAAAAGGCCCGTTCACGGACTTCTCGGACTACCTCGAGAAGATCGATACGCTGCCGTGTTCCAAGCGTGTGACTGAGTCGCTGATCAAAGCGGGTGCCTTCGACTCCATGGGGCACACCCGCAAGGGCCTCATGCTCATTCATGAAGACGCCATCGATTCCGTCATCACCACCAAGAAGGCCGCCGATAAGGGGCAGTTCGACTTGTTTGCGAGCCTGTCGGGTGAGGACGCCGCGTCGTCCTCCGTGTTCGCAATTTCTGTTCCGGAGGATAATTGGGAGCGCAAACACGAGCTCGCGTTGGAACGTGAAATGCTCGGCCTCTACGTCTCGGGGCACCCGCTGGATGGGTTCGACGAGGCCCTTGCTGCACAGACTGATACACCGCTGACCACCATCTTGGGTGGTGAACTCCGACACGGACAAGAGGTCACCATCGGCGGCATTATCAGCGGTGTCGACCGACGCTTCAGTAAAAAAGATGGCTCCCCCTGGGCCATTGTCACCCTGGAAGACCACAACGGCGCCAGCGTCGAGTTGTTGGTGTTCAACAAGGTCTATGCACTGGTCGGATCTATGATCGCCGAAGACAACATCGTGCTTGCCAAGGCCCACGTATCGATCCGCGAGGACCGCATGAGCCTGTTCTGTGACGACATGAAGATGCCTGATCTGGGCGTTGCCGGCGGGGGAGTACCTCTGCGTCTGACCATGCGCACCGACCAGTGCAGCATGAGCAATATCGCCAAACTCAAGGAGGTTTTGGTGGCCAACCCCGGTGACTCTGACGTCTACCTCAATCTGGTCGATGGCGAAAACTCCACCATTATGGTTCTCGGAGAACACTTGCGGGTCGACCGATCAGGGTCCCTCATGGGCGATCTCAAAGCAACCATGGGACCGGGCATCCTCGGATAAAATGCTTAAGGTAGTCTAAATGATCGTTAGAGTATCTACCGATCATTTATTAAGGATCACCCGTGGCCCAACCCACCATCGAACGCAGGTCAGTCGGATTCGTCCCACTTGAGGAACGCCACGGCAGCGCCTGGAACCAATTCACCCTCTGGGTAGGCGCAAACCTCCAGATCACCGCACTAGTCACCGGAGCGCTGGCCTTCGTCTTCGGCGGCGACGTGTTTTGGTCCCTGATCGGCCTATTCATCGGACAGATCGCCGGCGGCGTCGTCATGGCCCTGCACTCCGCACAAGGGCCGCACCTCGGCCTACCCCAGATGATCTCCTCCCGCGCCCAATTTGGCGTCTATGGCGCAGCATTGCCACTGATCCTCATCATCTTCATGTACCTGGGATTCTCCGCATCCGGCACAGTGCTCGCAGGCCAAGCAGTCGCGGAACTTTATGATGGACCGCAATGGAGCGGCGTCATCATCTTCGGCGCAGTATCGACCGTGTGCGCAGTCTTCGGATACAACGTCATCCACAAACTCGGCCGATGGGTCAGCCTCGTCAGCACAGTCGCCTTCCTGTACCTCATCGTTCGCCTATTCATGGTTGCCGATGTGCCCGCGCTACTAGTCATCAAACACTTCGACCTGCCGCAGTTCCTCTTTGCCATCGCACTCGCGGCCTCCTGGCAGATTGCTTACGGCCCCTACGTCGCTGACTACTCTCGCTACCTGCCGGCGGACATTAAAACCTCCCACATCTTTGGAGCTACCCTCGCAGGAACCGTCATCAGCTCCACCATCTCTATGAGCCTGGGCGTCTTCACCGCAGCATGGGCAGGGGAGAGCTTCCGCGGACACGAAGTAGAAACCTTCGTCGGCCTAGGATCCGCAGGTGTAGTCGCCGCGCTGATCTACCTCTCGATCGCCGTCGGTAAACTCACCATCAACGTGCTCAACATCTACGGCGGATTCATGTGTATGACCACTGCTTATTCTGGTTTCCGAGCACGCGCAGAAGTCACCCCCACCCAGCGACTCATCGCAATCTTCTGCATGGCCGCAGCCAGCATGGGCCTAGCCGTATGGGGAACCGCCCAATTCCTCAACGCCTTCAGCTCCTTCCTGCTGTTCCTGCTGACCTTCTTCATCCCCTGGTCAGCAATCAACCTTGCCGACTACTACTGGGTATCCAAGGAACGCTACGACGTGCCCGCGCTGTCTGATCCCAACGGCCGCTATGGCAAGTGGAACTGGGCAGCGCTCGTTGCCTTCGTCGTTGGCGTCCTTATCCAAATGCCCTTCGTCGCAACCAGCTTCTACACCGGCCCCCTGGTCGCACACATCGGTGACACCGACATCTCCTGGATTGTCGGCCTAGTCGCCACCACGGTTCTCTACATGGCACTACGCCCCCTGGACAAACGCGTCATCCCCGAGCAGACCATTCTGCCCGAGGTCGATCCCATCGAAGCCGCAGCCGCACGCGCCATGAAAGGCGCACATCCGCCCACCGGAGCCTAACCCCGCCCGGAGGAGAAGCCGCACCCACCCGCACATAAGCTAAGCCCATGACGAATCCATTTGAGTCACCACAACAGCCGGGCTGGCAGCCCCCGGCAGGTTAGCCCGGCTGGCAACCGCCAGCGGGAGAACCTGGTTGGCAGCCCCCAATGGGCCAACCTGGTGCACAGCTCATGCCTCCAGCACCCCCATCCGGGCCCACAACGCCCTCCAGGACGTAGCCCTTGCACCCGGAAGCGCCAAAACATTCAACATGTGCTACGAAGCCTCCGGCCACAACGGTGTCTACAGCTTCACCTACAACCCGACGTTCTTCACCACAGAGGACAAACCCACCTGGAGCGTCGAACTCACAGACGGCTAAACTCACAACCCGTCACCGCAGCCACCGACTCGATGGTCTCACCTGGGGCTAACTCCACAAGCCTCAGGCCACCGTCGATGGCAAAGACACCCAGATCTGTCACCACCATGTCCACACAACCCGCACCCGTAAGTGGGAGCGAACACTGCTCAACCAACTTCGGTTGCCCATCCACCGTGCAATGAGTCATCATCACAATGACTCGCTTGGCACCATGCACCAAGTCCATGGCCCCACCAATCCCCTTGGCAGCGCGGCCCGGCACACACCAATTCGCCAAATCACCACCGGCAGAAACTTGCAAACCGCCCAACACCGCGACGTCAATACGCTGGGAGCGAATCATCCCAAAGGACACCGATGAAGAGAAAAATGACGCCCCTTTAGCAGCAGTGATAGGCGCCTTTCCGGCATCAATAAGGTCTTCATCCTCACATCCCACTGCGGGGCGAGGGCCAACCCCCAACACGCCATTTTCAGAATGCAGAACGATGCGACGACCCGCAGGCAATGCACCCGGAATCAACGTCGGCATACCAATACCCAAGTTCACATACTGATCATCGAACAGCTCAGCAGCCACACGCTCCGCCATGTGTTGCCTAGTCCACCCCATCAGGCACCTCCACCACACGGTCGATATAAATACCCGGCAAATCAATCAACTCCGGCGGTAACTCATCAACCACCGTGTGCGCCTGCACAATGCTCACCTTCGCGCACATAGCCGCCTCCGGATTAAAATTCTGCGCAGTGTAACGGAAGTGCACATTGCCGAAACTATCCGCACTATGTGCCTGGACCAAAGCGAAATCCGCATGCAACGCCGTTTCCAACAGGTAACGCTGGCCATCAAACTCACGGACTTCCTTCGGCTCACTGGCCTCCAGCACAGCACCATCCGGGCCATAGCGATAAGGCAACCCCCCGGTCTCCAACACAGTACCTACGCCAGCCTTGGTGAAAAACGCCGGAATACCCGCACCCGCCGCACGCATACGCTCTGCCAACGTGCCCTGCGGAGTGAACTCGACATACAACCTCCCATCCAAGTACATCTGCTCGTACTCCTTATTCGAGCCGATATAGGAACCTATAGAGCGCTCCACCCGGCCAAGAGTAAGCAACCTGCCCAAGCCCACCCCCTGCGCACCCAGATTGTTCGAAATAATCGTCAAACGCGTGCAACCCCGGGCGATCAAGTCCTCAATCAGCTCCGTCGGATTGCCGCAGAGACCAAAACCGCCCACAGCGATCGTCGCGCCGTCATTAATCCCCTCAAGCGCATCCGCGCGAGAACATAACTTCATGGCTTCACCTTCACCTGCATTAGTATAATAAGACTTAAAGCCGCACAGCAGATAACAAAAGCACCAAGCGGATGCGCGTCACACACAGGCACAAAAATCAACGGGTACAACGCCACACCAATAAAGCGAAACGCCTGAACCGTGGAGATCAGCGAGTTACCACCGGGGGAAGTCAATACCGACAGATTCACCCCCATCTGCATCCCCTGCGCCGCCAGTAATGCCGCAGACCAACAAACACAGAGCAGCGCCACGTGGGAACTAAAGGGCAACAGCTGGCCTTTATTTAACTCAAGCGCCACATTCGCGAGCTTTTCCTGCGTCAGCTGGTAGCTGGCGATGGGCTGATCAAACTGGTGACGCTCAGTCGCGTAGGTCAAGGCCTTTTCCAAAGAATCACGCGCAGCCCCCAACGCGCCAAAGCTGATACCTAGTCGTGCCTCGTTCAAGCACCTGAAGGGGCCGCGCAGCCTTGGATTGTTGGGCAACAGTGCATCAGCGCCTACCGCGACGTCATCAAGGGAAATATCGCACTGGATTGACGCACGTATCGACAACTTATGCTCGATGGCGGTGGCGACAAAGCCGTCTGAATCTGTCGGCACGATGAAACCACGGACCTCCTCGCCCTTGCCTTCGCCGCGTGCCATCGGGGGCAGCCACTTTTGCTTCTGCTGCTCCGAGCCGTGCTTGTAGAGCCAGGGAACCCTGCGTCGAGGCCACAGTGCGGATGCCGGAATCGCCGGCCTCTAGTTCTTGCATGGCCAGACCGTACTGGGGCGCCGACAGGCCAGCACAGCCATAGCCCTTGAGGTGCATGCCAAACAGTCCCTCGGAGGCTAGCTTGGAGAAAATTTCGGTGGGCAGCTCTGCGTTTTCGAACCACCGGCCAACGTTGGGTTTGATTTCACGCTGGACGAAGGCTCGCACGCGTTCGGCTACCGCGCGTTCGTCCTCACTGAGCAGACCTTCGAAGTTGATCAGGTCGGTAGGGGGGACGTTGGTGTTGACATGGAAACCTCCTTGGGTGGAAACAATAGGTGATGTTTAGTGCTGTGTCCCTGAATGTAGCGACTCTCACACCACCTCTCGGTGAATGATCTGATTAATGACTTAAAATACCTCTATTGATGCCTCACAAGAATTAATGTAGTAACCCAGAACATAAAAACGTTCCGAGGCGTTAAGAATGGCACCATGAACACGACAATCATCAGCCGACGCAGCTTCCTCACCGCAGCGGTAGCCCTCGGAGCCAGCGCACTACTAGACTCCTGCAGCCGCGCCCCCACAGACCAGCTAGTATTTTCGACCTACAAAGCCGGCACCGGAACCTACAACGACCTAGCATCCTTTGCCAACATCTTCACCACCCACCATGGCACACAAGTGCGCCTGATGACGTCCGACACCTCCATCGGACGCATCGCCCCACTGATCAACGGCACCGCACAACTATCGCGCGCAGCCGACGAAACTTACTACGCCTTCGAAGGCGACGACGAATACGCATCCGCAGCGTGGGGGCCGCAAGCAATCCGACAAATCTGGACACCGCCCGGAAACTACGGCGTACTCACCCTCAAAGACTCCGGGATCGAAACAGCCGCAGACCTCAAAGGGCGCCGCGTTCCCCGCATCCTTGCGGCAGTATCAACCAACCGGAAAATCGAAGCGCTGCTCAACTTCGGCGGACTCACCCCCGACGACGTCACTTTCGTTGACATCGCCTACTCCGAACAAGCAGCCGCCATCAAAGCCGGCCACATCGACGTCATGTACCAAAACGTCGTCGGCGCGCCTATCAGCGAACTGGCCTCCACCCACCCCATACGTTGGATCAACGTCGGAGGCGGAAGCAAAGAACAGTACTCCACCTGGGAATCACTAGCGCCCATGATGCGGCCCGGACCAACGCATGACGCCGCGGGCCTCGCCGAAGGCGAAGAAGCCTGGACGTTCCAATACTCCATCGTGCTTGCCACGCTGGCGGCCTTCCCCGAGGACAGGGTCTACACCATGCTCAAGACACTCCACGACAACTTTGACAGTTTCGTCGGCACCACACCCGATGCCCAACGCTTCGCCCTCGACAACATCTTGCTCACCCCGCTAGTGATCCCATTTCACCCCGGGACCGTACGCTTCCTCAAAGAACACGGCCGATGGAATGACAGCCTCCAGGCCCGCAACGATGCACTCCTCGAGCGCGAAAAACTCATGCACGCCGCCTGGCCGGACTTCCTTGAAGAACACAAACACATCAAAAACCCTGCCGCCGAGTGGAAGAAATACAAAAAAGACAACCTTCCGCGGCTGCCAGAGGTGGTGGAACCATGAACCGCATCATCGGAGCACTCACCCTGGCCGGCACCCTGCTGGTCATCAACCAAGTGTTCTTCCTCAACCTCTTCGTCCTAGCGCTCGCCACCAATTCCTTCCTTTATCTGGTTGCGGCGTGCTTTTTGCCCATCGTCTTTCTACGGAAGTCCCCGGGCATCATCGAATATATCCTGGCGGCCATCACCTTCGGCCTATCCATCTGGCTGGCCTACCACGGCAACGACATCTCCGTATTCGGCTGGTCCATGGTCGCGCCCACCTACGCCACATGGATATCCATCATCTACTGGCTACTCGTCGGCGAAATGCTACGGCGCACCGCAGGAAAAATCGTCGCCATACTCGCCATGGCTATCTCGGCCTACCCCATGATCGCAGGGCTCATCCCCGTTGCCTTCCTCCAAGGCATCCAATACGATCCACGCGTTCTAGCACAGGTGCACGTCATGGGAACCGAATCCATCTTCGGCCTACCCTTCAACACCGCGGCGTCAATACTCGTAGGCTTCCTGCTGTTCGGCGTCACCCTCCAACACACAGGCGGTGCAGAGTTTTTCACACAACTCGCTAACTCGCTGTTCGGACGCTACCGAGGGGGTGCCGCGAAAGTTTCCGTCGCCTCCTCCGCGGCGATGGGCATGATGAGCGGATCGGCCGTATCCAACGTACTCACCACGGGGCCCATGACCATCCCCACCATGATCAAATCCGGCTTCTCCAAAAAGACCGCCGGAGCCATCGAAGCGACCGCATCCTCCGGTGGATCCGTCACCCCACCGATCATGGGCGCGGCAGCCTTCCTCATGGTCTCCTTCGTCGGCGTGCCCTACACCGACATCCTCATTGCAGCATCGATCCCAGCATGTCTCTACTACTTCGGCATCTTCATGCAGATCGACGGCTACTCCGCCCGCTACCACATCCACGGACAGGATCGGAACAGTCTGCCGAACTTCTTCGCAACGCTGCGCGACGGCTGGCCCTACATCCTCGCCATCGCCCTGCTGACAGTCCTGCTGCTCACAGCACCCGCAGAAGCACAAGTACCCTTCTGGGTGATCGCCGCACTGCTACTGATCGCCTTTGTGAAACCAAGCATCCACTTCCGCGCAAAAGAACTAGGGGACTTGATCGTCGACGCAGGAAAAACGATCGCCCAAGTCATGGGCATCATCGCCGGCGTCGGACTCATCCTCGGAGGACTCACAGCCACCGGTGTCGCCCTATCTCTATCCCGCGACCTGGTAGCGCTTGCCGGTGATAACGCCCTACTCATCCTCATCTCCGGCGCCATCGCATGCTTCATCCTCGGCACCGGACTGACCATCTCCGCATCCTACGTCTTTCTCGCCATCGTCATGGTGCCAGCACTGACTGCACTGGACGTCAACCCCATCGCCGCACACCTCTTCGTCATCTACTGGGCCAGCGTCTCCTACATCACCCCACCGGTCGGATTGGCAGCCTTCGCCGCCGCAGGCATCTCCAAAGCAACAGCCATGGAAACCTGCTTCGAAGCCATGAAGTTCGGCGCCGTCAAATATCTCGTACCTTTCGCATTCGTGCTCAACCCAGCGCTAGTCGCACAAGCAGACACTATCCACATCGCCGTAGCAGCACTGACCTCATTCATCGCAGTATTCGCCCTCAGCGCAATGTTCTCCGGCTACCTCCAAGGCGTCGAAACCACCCTCAACTGGCCCCTAAGAATTATCCTGGGCCTCGCAGGAGCAGCCGTCTTCCTACCCCAATGGGGCATCAGCGCCATGGGCATCGCCGCCATCATCGCCGTGCTCGCACTGACCAAAATCAAAAGGACACTCGCATGAACCCCAACGACCACGTACTCCACGAACAACACGGCCACACAGCCGTCGTGACCATCAACCGTCCCGACGCCTACAACGCCATGAACCGCGACGTCATCACCCAACTGTCCACAACGCTCGACGCAATTGAAGTCAGTGACACCACGGCCATGATCCTCACCGGCGCAGGCAAGTCCTTCGTCGCCGGCGCCGACATCGCAGAACTAGCCACACGCACACCCCTGGAAGGGCTCAACCCACTGCTCCAACGCACACTCGACAGACTCGCGGCCTTCCCCATCCCCACCATCGCAGCCATCAACGGATACGCCTTCGGTGGGGGAGCAGAACTCGCGCTAGCCTGCGACATACGCGTCGGATCCACCGACGCTCAATTCGCGCTCCCTGAAACCGGCATCGGCATCATCCCAGCCGCCGGTGCAACCCAAAGAATGGTCAATATCATAGGCCTTGGACTGGCCACCGACATGATCCTCACAGGCCGAAGGCTAGACAGCGAAGAAGCCCTAGCCGCAGGGCTAATCACCTACCGCGTCGCCCCCGAAGAACTCCTACCCACCGCACACAAAGTCGCCGAACGCATCCAACGCAAAGGTCCCATCGCCATCCAACTCGCCCGCGAAGTACTACGCCACGGGCACAAAAGCGACCACGCGACCGGCATGCTGCTCGAACGCCTCGCACAATCCATCCTCTACGCAACCGAAGACAAACACGAAGGCACCACAGCATTCACCGAAAAACGCAACCCAGAATTCAACGGACGCTAAAAGACACCACCATGGACAACACAATCAATCACGTCACCGTCATCGGTGCAGGAACCATGGGCTCACAAATCGCCATGGTTGCCGCACAAGCAGGCATCACCACCACCCTCACCGACATAAGCCAAGACGCCCTCGACCGGGCCAGCCAACAGCTCCACGCGCGCATGGAACGCAAAGGCACAGTCGACGCACTCGAAAACCTGACCTTTACCACCGACCGCGATAGCGCCGTCGCGCACACCGACATCGTCGTCGAAGCAGCCATCGAAGACATCGACATCAAACGCACCCTGTTCGCAGAACTCGACGCCATCGCACCCCCACACACCATCTTCGTCACCAATTCCTCCAACATCGTGTCCTCACGCATCGCCGACGCCACCACGCGGGCCGACAAAGTCTGCAACATGCACTTCTTCAACCCCGCGCTCGTCATGGAATGCGTCGAAATCGTCTGCCACCCCGACACTAGCGAAGCCACCCGAGCAACGGTGACTGAACTAGCCGAACGCATGGGTAAAAAACCGATCCAAGTGCGAAAAGAAATCCCCGGCTTTGTCGCCAACCGACTACTCAACGCGCTCAGAAAAGAAGCCCTGGAACTCTACACCAACGGCGTCGCCAGCTTCGAAGACATCGACGCCGCAGCAACCACCGCGCTGCGCCACCCCATGGGCCCCTTCCAACTGATGGATCTGGTTGGCATCGACGTTGTTTACCTCATCCGGCAGGCAGAATACGAGCAGACAGGCGACACGGCGTCATTGCCACATCCAGAAATCACAAAGCTCTACCAAGCAGGACGATACGGCAGGAAAACCGGCCACGGATGGTACGCCTACGAAGGATAAACCTCGTCAACCACCTCAAGTACCGAGCGGAGAGCCGGGTTATTGTCGCCCGTGCGCCAAATAATCTGTAAATCGATAAAGCGATTGCTCTCCGCAAGCGGCACAAACGTCACATTCGGCTCCGTCACAATATCGACCACCGAATCCAGCATCACCGCAACCCCCATTCCGGCACCCACCAACACCAACATCGTCCACGAATCCAGCGCAATAGTACGGATAGTAGGGACAAAACCGCCCTGCTTAGCCAACACATTAAAACGGTTAATCAACGCGCTGGAAAAGCCCCAAGCAACACCATCCACGACTCCTCCGCCAATTCCGGCATCAACATGGCCATCGCCATCTGCGCAGCGCTCTACGAACGCGATCGCTCCGGGCAAGGCCAACACATCGAAGTCGACCTACTAACCTCCGCATTGTCCGCACTAGTCAACCAAACAAGCGGCGCAATCACCTGTGGAAATGACCCCATGCGCTCCCATCCTCACCGTGCCCGAAGGCGTGCAACACGCCCAAGCACTCGGGCTCGATCCCGTGACAACCATCGACGGCATCCCCCAGATACGCAACCCCGCAACCTTCAGCCGTACCCCCGTTAGCTACCACAACGCACCACCCACTCTAAGACAACACAACCCATGAAAATCCACGTACCCCTCGAACTGCACTGGTCCGACCAAGACGCAAACCACCACGTCAACAATGCCACCATTGTCACTCTGTTAGAAGAAGTACGCGTGCGGGCACTCAAGGACATCACCGACGGACTACGCGTCGTCCGGACACTCGAAGTCCGCTACGACGGTGAGCTCACCTACGGACAACCCGTCGACAGATACGCTTGGATCAGCAAGGTAGGCAACACCTCCTATGAAGTCAGCCACGAACTGGTTCAAAACCAGGAAGTCAAAGTCTTCGCCACAACAATCATCGTCGCACTCGACCCCGACACCCGCCGGCCCACCCCAGTGAAAGGACTCACCGATGGACTTCCTTAAACTCGACGAGCAACTAACCGAACACGAAATTCACCTGCGCGACACCATCCGTCAGTTTGGTGAACAACGCATCCTCCCCATCATCAATGACTACTGGGAACGCGCTGAATTTCCGTACGAACTGCTCGACGGGCTACGCGAACTGGGTATCATCGGAACCTTCATCAAGGGCTACGGATGCCCCGGGCTTAGCCGCCGCGAAGTAGGCATCGTGGCACGCGAAATGGGACGCATCGACGGCTCCATCAACACCTTCCTCGGAGTCCACTCCAACCTGGCCATGGGCAGTATCTACATGCTCGGCAGTGAAGAACAACGCAGCCGATGGCTGCCCGCAATGGCTCAGCTGGAAAAGACCGGCGCCTTCGCCCTCACCGAACCAGACCACGGCTCCGACTCTGTCTCACTAGAAACCAGCGCGCAGTTAGAAGACGGCCACTGGGTGATCAACGGACACAAGCGATGGATCGGCAACGGCCACGCAGCCGACATTGTCGTGCTCTTCGCCCGGGACACCGCCGACGGCCAAGTCAAGGGCTTCATCATAGAAAAAGACACCCCCGGCTATAACGCCACAGTTATCACCGGCAAAGTCGGCAAACGCGCAATCCTCCAAGGTGATATCATCCTCGACAACGTGCGCATCCCCGAATCCAACAAACTAGCCAACTGCAACTCTTTCAAAGACGTCAACAAAGTCCTCGCCGCCACCCGTGGGGGAGCATCCTGGGAAGCCCTCGGCCACGGCATCGCCTGCTTCAACCTAGCCCGCGACTACGTTATGCAACGAGAACAGTTCGGAGCACCCCTGGCCAGCTACCAACTCATCCAAGAAAAGCTCGCCACCATGCTCGCCGACGTCACCCACATGCAACTACTCTGCCTACGCATGGCCGAACTTCAAGAAGCCGGGGAATTCACTGGCCCCATGGCAGCGCTGACAAAGATGACCTGCTGCCGCAAAGGCCTCGCCATTGCCCGCGAAGCCCGAGACATGCTTGGCGGAAACGGTCTACTGCTGGACAACCACATCGCGCGCCACATGACAGACATGGAAGTCGTATCCACCTACGAAGGCCCCGACTCTGTCCACGCGCTACTCGTCGGCCGCGAAATAACAGGAATCTCGGCATTCACCCGAAAGGCACACTCATGACCACCTACATCATCACAGGCCTTCGCACCCCCACCGGCCGATACGGCGGCGCGCTAGCGCACATCCGACCCGACGACCTGGTCGCGGAGGTCATCCGCGGCGTCATTAATGAAACACACATCGACCCGCACACTGTCGACGAAGTGCTCATCGGCAATGCAAACGGCGCAGGCGAAGACAACCGAAACGTCGCACGCATGGCCTGGCTCGCAGCAGGCCTGCCGGACACCGTCCCCGCCATGACAGTCAACAGGCTCTGCGCATCTGGAATGAGCGCAATCACCACAGGCACCGCACTTATCGAATCCGGACAAGCGCACCTAGTCGTTGCCGGCGGAGTTGAATCAATGAGCCGTGCCCCATGGGTAATGGAAAAGCCCAAAAAAGCCTTCAGCCGGCCCGGGGAGATCGCCGACACATCAATCGGTTGGCGCTTCACCAACCCCAAATTCCTCGCCCGAGACAAAATGACGTACGAAATGCCCGAAACTGCAGAAGAGGTCGCACGCGTATGCAACATCAGCCGCGAAGAATCCGACCTTTTCGCCTACGACTCCCACATGAAAGCTGCAGCAGCGACCGACGCCGGACATTTCACCCGAGAAATCCATTCGATTGCTATTGACAGCGACGAAACCATCCGCCGCACTACCACTATCGAGAAGCTAGAAACACTATGCCCAGTAGTTGCCGGCGGCAGCGTCGTCACAGCAGGTAACGCGTCGTCGCTTAACGACGGGGCATCTGTGGTGCTCTTGGCCTCAGAAGAAGCAGTGCAGCGCTATGGTCTGACCCCGCGTGCGCGCATAGTTGGTAGCGCGACCGCAGGGCTCGCACCGGAAATTATGGGGCTTGGACCCGTTCCTGCCACCCGGAACCTACTTGAACGTATCGGGGGCGGCATCGACCAGTTTGACGCAGTAGAACTCAACGAAGCTTTCGCAGCGCAATCTCTGGCCTGCATCAAAGAAATGGGCGTCGACCCGCAGGTAGTCAACCAGTGGGGAGGTGCCATTGCCCTGGGGCACCCCCTTGGCTCCTCCGGCTGCCGCATTGTCATCACGTTGCTTAACAGACTCGAAAAAGATCAAGGCACACGCGGCTTGGCGACGATGTGCATTGGCATCGGGCAGGGCCAATCGCTGGCGATTGAAACGGTATAAAACTAGCGGGGCTAGCGGGGGAGGAACTTCACCGCGAACTGTGCGATGAAACCGAGGAGACTGATCAAGCTGACCAAGCCAGCGAGGATTCCCATGATGCCGCCGCCGTTACTGGAACCAAAGTCCCCGAAGCTATCGAAGCCAAAGGCCGTGCGTTTCGGGTGGATAAGAACGAAGTAGTGGCCACCACCTTGTGCCCAGTGACCGTTATGTGCCGCGATGATGCCGCGCTCTTCGCTGCCCGCCCAGGAGTTCACGATGAAGTCGTAGAGGCTCGTGTTCGAACTGCTCAAACCGAGGTTCTCTAGGTGCTCGATGTAGCCGTTGCGCTGCGCGGTGTTAATTGCGTTACCGTCAGGACGGATGTTCTCGAAGTGCTTCGTGGCTTCGGCGGCGCGCTGCACGGCGATTCAGTTGAGGTCTTCATCCATGGTGACGTCAAGGTAATCCTCGAGGGTGAAGATGCCTTCCTTTGCGGCGGCCTCTCGGATCGTTCCGTCGTCTTTGTACCCCTCAGAACCATAGCCGGAGAACTTGACGTTGCGGTTCCATGCGTCGGTACGAATCTTGCGCAATGCGCGAAGGCCTTCGGTACGGCCATCGGCTGGATCAAATTGTGCGGCGATGGCCACCTAATCGCTGATATCGACGTTGGTTTCGATACCGGTGATGGGGGAGGAATCGGCAAGGGCTTGGGTGGTGCTCAAGGTCAGTGCCGTGGCTGTGAGTGCAGCGACGAGGCCAACACGGTTCATAGTGTGCCCCAAAGGCTAAAGAAAAAGGAAAAGATGGTGTAAAAGAGTGTGGGCACACCGTATATCTCGACCGGATAGTTCTACCCCTATGTGGCGGCGGGGCCACCAGTGCTGGATGGGTGGCCCCGCCTTGCGCGTTGACTGCAGAAGCCGCCCCACAGATGCGATGCGGGTGGTCGTGAGCCCCCGAGTGACCCTCGACGCTGGCAGCAGCTACGCCTTCCACAAGCCATTCCCCTCAATGGTTTGCGGGTGTGTTGTGTGCGCTCCTGTCCGCCATTGACTGGAGTGCTTGGCGACGGTGCGGGTTGGTGCTCCCTCTAGTGTCATGGGCCCCCGAGCAGCTCTTGACTGCGGTGTGCTGACCTAGCTCCCTTGGCGCTCCCCTCAGCGCTTTCGGATGGCGTGGCATTGTCCGTACCGACGCGTGGTGTGGTCGGCGGGCGGGGTGGTGGGAACCATGCATGTCTTACCTGGTGCATCCGACGGTCCTTTCTGTGTGTCTAAGTGGTTAGACTGAATTAAAGCGGTTTCGGTTCCCTTAAGTGGCGAATTTGAACAAGAAATTCTAAAAGTGCTGGTCAATGCGGATTAAAATCTTTTGAAAAAGCTAGACAATAGCAAGTTTGCTACCCTATTTTGGGGGTTGCACTCCCCTTGTTGGACAGTGGTGGGAGCTAACTTAGGTTGACTTGTTCCATCTTTAGATCGATTCGATTACGCGCCTGTGAACCTCTGGTGAACCTCTAGGGGCGGCGCAGGGGGTTCACGGGTGGGGGCAGTTCGCAATGAGTTGGAGCGGGTGAGTAGAATCGATGCGTACTTTTCTAGCGTCTAGCAGCAGGGAATCTCGCACAGATGACTGACAGTAAACCCGTGGGCGTCGCCCTCCTTGGTTATGGCACCGTTGGCGAGGCAGTGTATCGACTGCTCGCCGAGAATCGTCACCATTTCGTCCAGCGCATCGGCGGCGACATTGAGGTCCGTGGCGTAGCAGTCAACGATGCTTCTAAGCCGCGCGACGGCGTTCCCGCAGAGCTTCTTACGGATGATGCCGTGGGTCTCGTCGAGCGCGACGACGTTGACATCGTCGTTGAGGTTATCGGCGGCATTGATTACCCCCGTGAGATCGTCCTCAAAGCCCTGCAAGCCGGCAAGTCTGTGGTGACAGCCAACAAGGCTTTGGTGGCTGCGCATTCCGCAGAACTCGCAGCTGCTGCAGATGAGGCCGGCGTTGATCTCTACTACGAAGCGGCCGTTGCTGCTGCGATTCCAGTCCTTGGTCCTCTGCGCCGTTCGTTGGCTGGCGACCAGGTGAAATCGGTGATGGGCATCGTTAACGGCACCACGAACTTTATCCTCGATGCGATGGAGTCCACTGGGGCTAGCTACGACGAGATGCTGGCGGAAGCGATGCGCCTAGGCTACGCCGAGGCCGATCCCACTGCGGACGTTGAGGGTCATGACGCCGCGTCGAAGGCGGCGATCCTTGCCTCTCTAGCGTTCCACACTCGAGTGTCTTACGACGATGTTTACTGCGAGGGCATTTCTCACATCACGGCGGAAGACATTGAAGCTGCTAAGACTGCGGGCTACGTCATCAAGTTGTTGGCCATTTGTGAGCGCATCGTCGATGCGGAGGGCGTCGAGAAGGTCTCCGCACGCGTTCACCCCACGCTTGTGCCCAAGGATCATCCTCTTGCCAGTGTTAAGAAGAGCTTTAACGCTATTTTCGTTGATGCAGAAGCAGCAGGTCAGTTGATGTTCTACGGCAATGGTGCCGGTGGTAATCCCACTGCTTCCGCGGTGCTGGGTGACCTGGTGGGTGCCGCCCGCAATAAGGTCCATGGGGGCCGCGCGCCCGGGGAGTCGACCTACGCGAATCTGCCCCTGGCCGATTTCGGTGAGGTCCCGACTCGGTACCACCTCGATATGGAGGTCAATGATCGTGTTGGGGTACTGGCTGATGTGGCTCAGCAGTTCGCACACCGAGGTATCTCGTTGTTGACTGTCCGCCAGGAAGGTAGTGACAACGGTGCCCGCTTGGTTGTCGTCACCCACGCTGCACGTGAGGCCGATCTTGCGGACACTGCCGAGAGTTTGAAGAGCCTGGACGCTGTAAAGTCCGTCAACAACGTCATTCGTTTGGAAGGTTAGAAAAATATGAGTGCTTCACCTGTTCACAGCCGCTGGCCCGGCTTGATTGCGGCCTACCGCGACCGTATGCCTTTCGCGAAGGACTGGACCCCGGTCACCCTGCACGAAGGTAACACCCCGCTGGTGCGCGCTAATTACTTGTCTGAGTTGACTGGTTGCGACGTCTACCTCAAGGTCGAGGGCGCGAACCCCACTGGTTCCTTTAAAGACCGCGGTATGACGGTCGCTGTGACTGACGCGGTTGAATCCGGCAAAAAGGTGCTCATGTGTGCATCGACCGGCAACACGTCTGCGTCTGCTGCGGCGTTTGCTGCCCGCGCCGGTATCAAAAGCTGCGTGTTGATCCCCGAAGGCAAGATCGCTCAAGGCAAGCTCGCTCAGGCTGTCATGCACGGCGCAGAGATCATTCAGGTGCGCGGTAACTTTGATGACTGCCTCGAATTGGTTCAAAAAACCACCACTGAATACCCAGAAATCGCACTGGTTAACTCGGTGAACCCGATGCGTATCGAGGGTCAAAAGACCGCAGCATTCGAGATTGTTGATGCTCTCGGTGACGCCCCGGATATTCACGCTTTGCCGGTGGGTAACGCTGGCAACATTACGGCGTATTGGAAGGGCTACACCGAGTATTTCGCCGACGGTGTTTCCTCTCAGCGTCCGCGTATGCTCGGTGTTCAGGCCGCTGGTGCAGCCCCGCTGGTCAGTGGCAAGCCCGTCCTCAACCCGGAGACCATTGCGACCGCTATCCGTATTGGTAATCCCGCGTCGTGGGCTAGTGCAGTGGCTGCTAAGGAAGAATCCGAGGGGAAATTCCGCGCTGCTGATGACGATCACATCCTCGAGGCTTATCGGATGATCGCCGCGAAGGAAGGCGTGTTTGTTGAGCCCGCATCTGCGTCCTCTTACGCAGGTGTGCTGGCTGAGTTCCGCGAGGGAACCTTGGGCAAGGGCCAGCGCATCGTGTGCACGGTGACCGGCCACGGTTTGAAGGATCCGCAGACTGCTTTGCTTCAGATGCCTGAGCCCACTCCGATTGATGTGGATCCCGCTGCTGTCGTGGACGCCCTCGGTTTGAAGGGGTAGCACCATGATCCCTGTTGGCTCTGCTGTTCGTGTGAAGGTCCCTGCGTCTTCTGCAAACTTGGGGCCTGGGTTTGACACCTTGGGTTTGGCGCTTGGGTTATATGACGTCGTGGAGGTCCATGTCGTCGAATCCGGCCTGGAGATCGAGATCCACGGCGAGGGAGAAGGCGAACTTCCTTTAGACGAACGCCACCTGGTGGTTCGCGCTATTCGTTCCGGCTTGGCCGCCGCAGGGGTCGAAGTGCCCGGTTTGAAGGTTGTTTGCCACAATGTGATCCCGCAGTCTCGCGGTTTGGGTTCCTCCGCTGCTGCAGCTGTCGCAGGCGTTGCGGCAGCTAACGGCCTTGCTGGGGGTGTTCTGAGCGAGTCTGAGGTTGTGCAGCTTGCTAGTGCTTTTGAAGGCCACCCTGACAACGCCGCGGCTTCTGTACTCGGCGATGCTGTGGTGAGTTGGACGGATATCCCCGTCGATGGTGAAACTGACCCGCAGTATCGAGCTGTGCGCATCCCCGTGCACGAAAGCATTCACGCAACCGCGCTGGTTCCTGGTTTCAAGGCCTCAACCGAAGCGGTTCGCCGAGTGCTTCCGTCTGATGTAACGCACATCGATGCTCGTTTCAACGTGTCCCGTGTGGCTGTTATGACGGTTGCGCTGCAGCATCATCCCGAGTTGTTGTGGGAGGGTACGCGTGATCGCCTGCACCAGCCGTACCGCGCAGATGTTCTTCCAGTTACCGCCGAGTGGGTCAACCGTCTGCGTAACCGGGGTTATGCAGCATTCCTTTCGGGTGCTGGCCCCACCGCGTTGGTGCTGTCCACTCAGCCGATACCGGAAGAAATCGTAGAAGAGGTCCGCGCGGCTGGGCTTCAGGTGATGAAGCTGCCGATCGCGGGCCCCGTAGAGGTCGAATCGCTTTAAGGTCCTACAGCTGGCAGACCGGGCGGATGACTTCCATCCCTCCGGTCGTGGGGGCTGTCAGGAAGGTGCAAGAGTTATAGCCGCGGGCGCACTGAAGGTTGTAAGGCTGGGGGATAACTGCCACTTGGTACCAGTCGCCAACGTAGCTGTCGATGGTACGTATACCGAAGCTATTCGCCAGGGCCTTTCAATTTGATGACGGTAAAGTCACCTTCCCGCAGGTGGGCGCGCAAATCCTTCTTGTCGAACTTGCCGACGGAGGTCTTGTCGATCGCCTTAACAAAGGTCCAATATTCGGGCAGCATCCAGCGCGGAAGCTTGGGTCTTAGTGCATCGCGCAAGGCTTCGGCAGTATCTGTCGTGGGCGGGACTCCACTGTGCAGCACTGTGACCGCCAAGGGTCGCTCGCCCCACTTATCATCGGGGAAACCAATGACAGCGGCCTCCACAACCTCCGGCGCCTCCATGACAAGGTTTTCGATCTGAACGGAGTAAATCCATTCACCTCCAGAACGAATGACGTCGCGGGCGCGATCTTCGATGGTTAAGAAACCGTCTTTAGTCACCGACCCAACATCGCCGGTACGCAACCACCCGTCAGCTGTGAACTTCGACGCGGCGTCATTAACAGCTTTTCCACGGAAAGTATGCGCGGGACCGCCATCGTCGCTGGTGGGGGAGTGATAGTAGCTGCCAGTTACCCAGTTGCCGCGCACCTGAATTTCGCCTTGATTGCGGTCGGTGCCGGTGACCACCGCGCCGTCATTAACCACGCGGTATTCCAAGGATGCAGGGAAACGGCCTTGGCTAATTCGATAATTCCAGCGGGTTTCCCCAGATACCCCATACGGTGGGCGCGCCACGGTGCCAATGGGGGAAGTTTCCGTCATACCCCACACGTGAATGACGTCCACGCCGTAGTGCTCCTCCCACAACTTGATCAGAATCGGCGGGGCAGGGGAACCGCCGACGAAAATCTCGGTCAAGCTCATCCGCTCGGGCGGATTATTCAAGTAGTGCACCATCAGAGAAATCCACAGCGTAGGCACACCATTAGCCACCCGAGGATGGGTAGCAGCAATCAATTTCGCCAATGACGCCGGCTGCAGGTCGCTGCCCGGGAACACTAGAGGCGCCCCAGACATGAATGCCGCAACCGGAACACCCCAGCTCAGGACGTGATAGATCGGCACGCAACATAGAAAAGGAACGCCGTGCGACACGGCGAAGGAATCGGTGGTCCGCAAGCTCAAAGAGTGCAGGTACATACTGCGGTGTGAATAGGCCACGCCCTTCGGTGCGCCAGTGGTGCCAGTGGAATAACACAACGCGGCGGCGGTAGTTTCCTCAAGCTCCGGCCAGGGGTAGGTGGTCGGTCGGCCATCGATTAAGACCTCGTAGGAATACACGTCGACCTGCTCAGGCATAACCTGCTTGGCAGCCTCGAAATCTTCTACGCCTGTGATGACGACGCTACGAACGCCTGGGCAGTGCTCGAGCAAAGGTGCCAATTGGTGAGCTAAGTGGGCGTCGGTGATGATTACCCGGTCCTCAGCGTGGTTGATGATGTGGATGATCTGGTCATCCATCAACTGCTTATTCAGCGGATTAAATACGGCCCCCATGCAGCTGACAGCGAACAATGCTTCGACGTGTTCCGAACAATTTGGCAACAAGGTGCCGACGCGCTGATCACCGGTAATGCCGAGTTCATCACGCAAAGCGTGAGCAAGTGCACTGGCGCGGGCCCCAATTTGTGCGAAGGTAGTGTGCTCGGTGCCGCCGGCGCCTTCACCCACCCACGTGGTCACAGGGGTATCGCCGTGAACCACACACCCATATTCCAGAATGCGGGACATGTTGAGGGGGCGTTCTTGCATTGTGCTGCGCATGCACTCACTTTAGCGTGTTGATGCGGCGTCTCGTCGGGGTGTGCGCTATTATGGTGGCAGCCTGCGGGCGCGTGGGGTGAAAGGCGTGAGTAACGCGCAAGTACCCCACTGGGCCACATAAGATTGTTGGCCGCGGCTCGTAGAGAATTCACATCGCAGAACACCACCCATTAAAAACCGTTTCCACCGTGGAGTTTGCATCCTCCCTTCGTGGTTTTGTGTGTCTGCCGTATGCGGCGCATCGAGCGTCGCCCCAGGAAAGGACTTTCGTGACCGAAAAGGACACCACCCAAGACTTGTCTGCACTGCGTATCCCCGAGCTGCGCTCGTTGGCACAGTCAATGGGTATCCGTGGTTTGTCGGGCCTGCGCAAGGGGGAGCTGATCGACAAGATCAACGCAGCCGGAGGGGGCGCCGGAGCTAAAGAAGCTGCAACTGAGACGAAAAACACTAAGGAAGAATCGTCTCAGAACACTAAAGAAGACACTGAGACCCGCGAGGCTCGGGAAGCGCGCGAGGCTCACTACGAATCCCGCGCAGCAGCACGTCGTGCTCGCCGTAATCGGGCCCGCCAGAAAAATAGCGACAACGGTGACTCCAGCACCGATGAGCAGCGTCAGGAGCGTAACGAGCGCCCCGAAAACAACAATGAGCGCAACGACCGCGGCGGCGAGCACAATGACCGTAACGACCGCAACGGCGACCGCAGCGATCGCAACGATCGTGGTGACCGTAACGACCGCTCGGAACGTGGCAATCGCCGCAACCGACGCAACCGCCGCGATCGCGACAACCGCGACAACAACGTGGCTCCGGAAGATCTTCAACCGGTGGCCGGCATCCTCGACATCGTCGATTCCAACGTCGCTTTCGTGCGCACTACCGGCTACCACGCATCCAGCGCAGATGTGTTTGTATCTAACCAGATGATCCGCCGCCTCGGCCTACGCCGCGGTGATGCAATCGTCGGTCAGGTCAAGATGCGTGAGCAGACCAATGTCGGCAACGGCCGCAACCGCCAGAAGTACAACTCGCTTATGCGAGTCGACACCATCAATGGTTTGAGTGTCGACGACGCACGTCAGCGTCCGGATTTCTCCAAGCTGACCCCGCTGTACCCGAACCAGCGTCTGCGTTTGGAAACTGATCCGAAGATCCTGACCACCCGAGTCATTGATCTGATTATGCCGATCGGTAAAGGTCAGCGTGCTTTGATCGTTTCTCCGCCGAAGGCCGGTAAGACGACTATTCTTCAGAACATCGCCAACGCGATCGCGACCAACAACCCTGAGTGCTACTTGATGGTCGTCCTGGTAGACGAGCGTCCTGAAGAAGTCACCGACATGCAACGCAGCGTTAAGGGCGAAGTTATCGCGTCGACCTTCGACCGTCCGCCAAGCGAGCACACCACCGTCGCCGAGCTCGCTATCGAGCGCGCGAAGCGTCTGGTTGAGCAGGGTCAAGACGTCGTTGTTCTTCTCGACTCGATTACCCGTCTGGGTCGTGCGTACAACAACAGCTCCCCGGCATCTGGCCGTATTCTGTCCGGCGGCGTGGATTCCAACGCCTTGTACCCGCCGAAGCGTTTCCTTGGTGCAGCCCGCAACATTGAAAATGGTGGCTCGTTGACCATCATCGCTACTGCGATGGTCGAAACAGGTTCTGCCGGTGACACTGTGATCTTCGAGGAGTTCAAGGGCACCGGTAACGCAGAGCTGAAGCTCGATCGCAAGATCTCCGAACGCCGCGTGTTCCCCGCTGTGGACGTCAATCCTTCCGGTACCCGTAAGGACGAGCTGCTGTTGGGACCCGATGAGGCACGTTTGATGCACAAGCTGCGCCGCATCCTGTCCGCATTGGATAACCAGCAGGCGATTGATTTGTTGATTAAGCAGCTGAAGAAGACGAAGAATAACGCTGAGTTCATGATGCAGCTTGCATCTTCGGCACCTCTGGCTGCCGCTGAGGACGAGGAGAACTAGGCTATGGCTTCCGCATCTGGGCACCAGGTGTCGGCAGTTGACGACATCCTTGCCGAATATCAAGGGTTGGAAGCGCAACTCGCTGACCCTGAACTACATAATGACGCCGCGGCTGCGCGCCGTGTCGGTAAGCGTTACTCTGAGCTGCAACCGATCATCAAGGTTCATGCTGAATTAGAGCGTGTGCGTGATGACCTGGGTGCTGCGAAGGAGATGGCGCACGAGGACTCTGAATTCGCCGCTGAGGCTGAGCGTTTAGCCGGCGAAGAGGTGGCCCTGGAGGAAAAACTCGCTGACCTTTTGGCACCTCGTGACCCGCACGATGGTGATGACGTCGTCATGGAAATCAAGTCCGGTGCGGGCGGCGAGGAAGCTGCCCTGTTCGCTGGCGAGCTGGCGCGCATGTACCAGCGTTACGCTGAGCGTCACGGTTTTACTACCGAAGTTCTGGGCGTTAACGAGTCCGACCTTGGTGGTGTCAAAGACATGACTATGACCATCCGGTCCAAGCAGCCGTCCCGTGATGGCGCGTGGAGCGTGTTCAAGTTCGAGGGCGGCGTGCACCGAGTGCAGCGCGTGCCTGTTACCGAGTCCCAGGGGCGCATTCAAACCTCGGCCGCCGGCGTGCTGGTCTATCCAGAACCTGACGAGGTCGCAGAGGTCGAGATTGACGACAAAGACATCCGCGTCGATGTGTACCGTTCGTCAGGCAAGGGCGGCCAGGGCGTTAATACGACTGACTCAGCAGTCCGCATCACACACCTGCCGACCGGGATTGTCGTGACCTGTCAAAAGGAACGCTCGCAGATTCAGAACAAGGCTCGTGCTATGCAGGTGTTGGCTGCGCGTTTGCAACAGTTGGCGGAGGAAGAGGCCGACGCCGAAGCAGCAGCTGGGCGCGCCGCCCAGATCCGCACCATGGATCGTTCCGAGCGCATCCGCACCTACAACTGGCCGGAAAACCGTGTCAGTGACCACCGCATTGGTTACAAGGCTAATAACCTTGATTCGGTCCTCAACGGTGACCTAGAAGATCTGTTTACCGCTTTGCAGGCAGCAGATCGAGCAGCTCGCCTTGAGGCCGAATAATCCGGCGTTGATCGTGTTTCGGTCGGTGTTTTGAATGGCGACTCTAGCGCAGCTTGTGCGCGGTGCCGAGGCCACTCTGGCGACTGCTGGGGTGGCCTCGCCGCGTTCCGATGCCCAAGTATTGGCGGAGCACTGTTGCGGTGTTCCAGCCCTGCAGACCGGCTTCAGCGACTTGGTTCCATCGGAGTCTCAGCAACAATGTTTTGACGCCGCGTTGCGTCGGCGTGCAGCAAGGGAACCCCTGCAGCACATCGTGGGGTCCGCGCCATTTGGACCGCTGGATTTGGCCGTGGGCCCGGGTGTATTCGTACCCCGGCCAGAAACCGAAGTCCTTGCGGATTGGGCGGTTCGCCACCTTGCCAGTAATCCGTCACCACGACCAGTGGTGGTCGACTTGTGCTCCGGGTCCGGCGCACTCGCCGCCTATATTGCGACCCAGTCGGACCTTCAACCGACGGTCTACGCGGTCGAATTGTCACGGGATGCGCTCGAATACACACGCAGAAATACCTGTGATTATGGCGTCGAAGTGGTGCAGTCGGATGTGTGCGCGCCAATACAACAGCTTGAACATCTGGCGGGTAGCGTTGATCTGATTGTCGCCAACCCACCGTATGTTCCTGTAGGCAGTGAGGTCGACGTGGAAACAGGGTGGGACCCGGCGTCAGCAGTGTTTTCAGGTGAAGAAGGAATGACTGTCATTCGTGGGATGCTTCCCCAGGTGGTGCGCCTGCTGAAGCCTGGTGGATGGGTGGGCATCGAGCACGATGACACAACGAGCGAGCTGGTGTGCCAGGCCTGCGCGGATGCCGGGCTGGTCGATACCGCGACGCTTGAAGATTTCACAGGCCGGCGGCGCTTCGTCGTCGCGCGAAAGGTAGCATAAGAGACCATGAGCCAGACCTACGATTGCTCCATTTCCGGGGCACAATCTGATGCAGCTGAACGCGCTAGGGGAATCAACACCGCAGCCAGTGCTGTTGAAGACGGCCGCTTGGTGGTCTTGCCGACAGATACTCTCTACGGCATTGGCTGCGACGCATTCAATCCTGACGCCGTGCGCAAACTGCTTGCAGCGAAAGGAAGAGGCCCCGACATGCCGGTGCCTGTGCTCGTAGGCAGCTGGGACACGATCGCTGGACTAGTGCAGTTCTATACTCCGCAGGCACAAACCCTGGTGCGTGCTTGCTGGCCTGGCGGCTTAAGCATTGTCATGCCTCAAGCTCCAAGTCTGCCGTGGGATCTCGGCAACACCTATGGATCTGTGATGCTACGGATGCCGGCACACCCCGTGGCCATCGAATTGCTGCAAAAAACTGGGCCGATGGCAGTATCGAGTGCCAACATTTCAGGTCAGCCTCCAGCAACGACCTGCCAGGAAGCCAAAGACCAATTGGGTGAATCCGTGGCTGTCTACCTCGATGGCGGTACCTGTGCCCAGCGCACTCCGTCGACGATCATTGACCTCACTGACAGGCAACCGAAAATTCTGCGTGAAGGTGCGGTGCCGGCCGAGCATCTCAGCGAGATCCTAGGCGTGGAGCTGTAAATGGGTGTCGGCGGCGTGGGGGTTCCCCTGCGCGAACTTGGCTTGGTTGCCCTGGTGGCATGCGCGATCACTTTCCTATGTACGGGCGTGATTCGTGTGTTGGTGGTGCGTTCCGGGCATCTGTCGGAGATCAGGGAACGCGACGTACACACTGTCCCCAAGCCCCGCTTGGGTGGTGTGGCCATGTACTCCGGGTTTTTGGCAGCAGTATTCCTTGCGACACAGTTGCCCGCGCTTACGAGGGGATTTAAGCCTTTTACCCCAGAGATGAATGCAGTGTTGTGGGCGGGTTTCGTCATTGTGATCGTTGGGGTGATCGATGATCTTTACGACATTGACGCGTTGACCAAACTCATGGGTCAGCTCTTCGGTGCTGTCTTGATGTCCATTATGGGATTGTCATGGACCCTGCTGTATCTTCCCATAGGGGAGGGCACCACACTTGTGCTTGACCATGTCCAGTCCACAGTATTGACGGCGGTGTTCGCTGTCACTCTGATTAATGCGATCAACTTCGTCGACGGGCTCGATGGGCTAGCAGCGGGCTTAGGGATGATCTCTGGTCTTTCCCTGCTCTTGTTCTCGCTAACGATCTTGCACGACCAAGGCGGCACGGTGTCCGCTTACCCACCCGCCATCATCTCCGCAGCCCTAGTGGGAATGTGCGCGGGTTTCCTTCCGCACAATTTCGAGCCTTCCCGAATCTTCATGGGGGACAGTGGCTCGATGCTTATCGGCCTGTTGCTTGCCGCGGCGTCGACATCAGTAAGCGGAAAAATAAACATGTCCTTGTACGGTGCAGCGGACATGATTGGTGTGATGTCGCCGGTGGTCGTAGTGGTCGCCGCGTTCTTCGTCCCATTGCTTGATCTGATCATGGCAATTATCCGGCGAGTAAAGAGCGGCCAATCGCCTTTTACCGCAGACAAAATGCATTTGCATCACCGCCTGCTAGGTCTAGGCCACAGTCATCGGCGAGTTGTTCTCGTTATGTACGCGTGGGTGGCGGTCGTGAGCATTGGGGCCGTGACATTCACCGCCATTCCGCCCGTGGTTGCGATAGGTTTGTGCGCCGCCGGGCTTATAGCTGCGGCCGTGTTTACCCTCCAACCGATCCTGCAGCGTCGATCCCCCAAAGGTATACAATCTTCCCATGCACGCCAATGAACAACCTGAGAGCACTTTCGACGACCACCAGCGCCCCTTCCGTCAAGCTTTGCGCCTGTCCCTCGCCGGACTAGCTGTAGTTGCAGTCGTCTGCTGCCTTGTCTTTGGTCTTTCTGCCGGGGGAGCGGGTATCTGGGGTGCGTTGCTTGGCGTCGCTGTCGGTGGGGCATTTGCGCTCTTAACTGTTGCGAGCATGCTGTTTACGGCAAATCAAACTCCGGCGGTGCTCGGCGCGATCGTTTTGGGGGGTTGGTTGCTTAAGCTAGTGCTTCTCATGATCGTTCTCGCGGTGTTGCGTAACTACGAGTTTTATGACAAATGGGCACTGTTCCTGACCGTGTGTCTGGTCGTTGTAGTTTCCCTCGGGGCTGAAGTGTGGGGCGTGCTGAAGACCTCAGTGACCTACGTTCAAGTGGAGCAACAGTAGAGCCTGTTTAAGGGGACGCAGGATCGGGGGGTACACCCCTGCACCCCCGAAGCGGTAGTTCGGCCCCACTGTGACCGACCTTACAGCAGCTCGTTGATGCAGGTAAATGATACTTTTTCGGGTGTTAGAAATAGTGTCAAACCGCCTAAATATGCGGGGTTGGGGATATGCCCTTAATGGCTGATAATCTACTAGGCGGGTCTTAATCTTCGGCCTCACGACCTGTGTCACAAAACAGAAGCTGAGGATGAAGAATGAGCGCTCCACTGGGCCGTTGCGATGATGTGCGACGGAGTCCGTATCGGCCCATGAAGTTTTTCAGACGTCCATCGCACCGCACAGTGTGGTTACTGTGCGGCCCGAACACGGGAGAGAACGCTGAGCGTTACAACACTGGCCATGAAGGGTGAGTTCCACTCACCCAACCTGGATCATGAATTTTTCCCGGGGTTTATGAAGAACGGTGAACCGCACAATCTGCTGTTCTCTGACTTCGCCAATGGCTACTTCGCCATCGACCGTCTGATGTTCGTCCGCCTGCTGATGACCTTGCTGCTGGTGGTGTTCTTTGCCATCGCCATGCGCAAGCCAAAGCTGGTGCCCCACGGGCTGCAAAATGTCGCGGAAACCTTCCTCGACTTCTGTCGAGTCCACATTGCTGAAGAGATCCTCGGTAAGAAGGAGGGGCGTCGGTTCTTGCCGGTCATCGCCACCATCTTCTTCGCCGTTCTGGCCAGCAATGCCCCCTCGGTCATCCCCATGCTGAACGTGTCGCCCAACGCTCGTATCGGTATGCCGCTAGTGATGGCAATCGTTGCATACATTGCCTTCATCTACGCGGGCGCTAAGCGCTACGGGTTCTTCAAATTCATGAAGTCCTCCCTAGTCATCCCGAACCTGCCCTTGCCGCTTCACATCTTGGTGGTCCCGATCGAGTTCTTCTCGACGTTTATCATGCGCCCGGTCACTCTGACCTTGCGTCTGATGGCCAACATGCTCGCCGGCCACATCATTCTCGTCCTGCTGTTCTCTGCCACAAACTTTTTCTTCTGGCAGATGAGCGGTTGGACTGTTGTGTCCGGCCTGACCTTGGCTGCGGCGATTGCCTTCACGCTCTTCGAGCTGCTGGTGATCTTCCTGCAGGCATACATCTTTGCTCTGCTTGCGGCGGTCTACATTGACCTGTCGCTGCACGCCGACGAACACTAGAAGGCTCCACGCCTCTAGCCAGGCACAAACCCCATAACGTAAAAACCAAAACCGCCCGGGAACAATCCCGGGCACTAGAAAGGGAACGGAAACCCAAATGAACGAGATCCTTCTCGCTGCTAATGACGCTGCTGCTGTCGTTGACTACCGCGCTGTTGGCTACGGCCTCGCCACCATCGGCCCCGGCCTCGGCATCGGCATCCTCGTAGGCAAGGCCCTCGAAGGCATGGCACGTCAGCCTGAGATGGCTGGCCAGCTGCGTACCACCATGTTCCTGGGTATCGCATTCGTTGAGGCACTTGCCCTTCTGGGCCTCGTTGCCGGCTTCCTCTTCGCTTAATCGCGAACCGACACGAAAGCATTGATGCACCATGACGAACGTCATTAACTATCTGGCAGAGGGGTCGGCTGAAAAGCTCCCCCTCGAGCACGGCAACAACCTGTTGCTGCCCATGCCGTACGACCTCGTCTGGTCCGCTGTTGCGTTTGCCGTCATTATTTTCCTCTTCTGGAAGTTCGTACTTCCGAAGTACTCCGAGGTTCTGGCAGAGCGCGAAGACACCATCAGCAGCGGTATCCAGAACGCCGCAGAAGCTGAGGCTAAGGCTGCCGCAGCGCGTGAAGAATACAACGCGCAGCTTGCTGAAGCACGTGCCGAGGCTGCTCAGATCCGCGAAGAAGCCCGCGACAAGGGCAAGGAAATCATTGCGGAGAAGACAGCTGAAGCTACTGCCGAATACAACCGTATTGTCGCTTCGGGCGAGAAGCAGCTCCAGGCACAGCGCGAGCAGGTTATCACCGAGCTCCGCCGTGACATGGGGCAGACCTCGATCAGCCTCGCGGAACGTCTTCTTGGACAGCAACTGTCCGAGAACGTCACCCGCTCCGGCACGATCGACAGCTTCCTGAACGAACTCGACACCGTCGCACCGGCAGGAAAGTAGGCGAATATGCACGCAGCGAGCCGCGAAGCACTCGACGTTTGCTACAAGGACCTTGACGCACGTTGCGCAAGCCTTGATTCACTCGTCGCAGTTGCAGCACAAACCGGTACGGAGCTCTTCGACGCTGTTGATGTACTCGACAGCGATCGCAGCCTGCGAGTGGCAGTGGCTGATAATTCCAGCCCCGCCGATCGCCGCTCCGGATTGGTTCAGGCAGTTTTCGGTGGCAAGGTGTCCCAGTTGACGCTGGACATCCTCGCTCACGCTGCGGCCCAGAATTGGTCCACCCCGCGCGAAATGCGCGTAGGCATTGTTGCAGTAGGTAGGCGCGCACTGCTGGCATCGGCTAAGGCCGGCGGTCAGCTTAACCAGGTTGAAGACGAACTCTTCCGCCTCGGTCGCATCCTTGATGGTCAGCCGCAGCTCACATCGCTGCTGACCGACAAGACAGCCTCTGCTCAAGCTAAGCGCTCCCTGCTCGCGCAGGTCCTCTACGGCAAAGTAACTGCCGTCACCGAGGCACTGGCGCTGCAGGTTATTGGACGCCCGGAAAGCAATCCGATCGACGACATGTCGGTACTCGCGGCTAATGCAGCCGCTCTTCAGGACAAGAGCATCGCTTTTGTTCGCGCCGCTAGCGATCTTTCGGATGAGCAAAAAGCTGCACTGGCAGACAAATTGGGCCGCATTTACGGTCGTGCGATGTCCATCCACTCTGAGGTCGATACCAGCCTCCTCGGTGGAGCGGTCATCCGCGTTGGTGACGAAGTGATCGATGGAAGCCTGTCAGGCAAAATCGACAAGCTGCGTAGCAACTTGGTCTAACACCTAGTCACCGACACGATTCGAAGAACATTTATTACATGCTGGAAGAAACAACCGAGAGCAGGAAGAACATGGCGGAGCTGACGATCTCCTCCGATGAGATCCGTAGCGCGATTGCGAACTACACCTCGAGCTACTCCCCGGAGGCCTCCCGTGAGGAGGTCGGCGTGGTCATTTCGGCAGCTGACGGTATTGCCCAGGTTTCGGGCCTACCGTCGGTCATGGCGAATGAGCTGCTCGAGTTCCCCGGCGGCGTCATCGGCGTCGCACAGAACCTCGACACCGACAAGATCGGCGTTGTGGTTCTGGGTAACTACGAGACTCTTAAAGAGGGCGACGAAGTAAAGCGGACCGGTGAGGTCCTATCCATTCCGGTTGGGGATGCATTCCTCGGCCGCGTAATCAACCCCCTGGGCCAGCCTATCGACGGCCTGGGAGCTATCGACGCTGAAACTGACCGCGTCCTGGAACTGCAGGCACCGTCCGTGCTGCAGCGCCAGCCCGTGGAAGAGCCGTTGCAGACTGGCATCAAGGCCATCGACGCAATGACTCCGATCGGCCGCGGCCAGCGCCAGCTGATCATCGGTGACCGTAAGACCGGTAAGACCGCGGTCTGCTTGGACACCATCCTTAACCAGAAGGCCAACTGGGAGTCCGGTGACGCTACGAAGCAGGTTCGCTGCATCTACGTCGCAATCGGCCAGAAGGGCTCCACCATCGCAGCCGTTCGCAAGACCCTTGAAGAGCACGGCGCTCTGGAGTACACCACCATCGTGGCTGCTCCTGCATCTGATTCCGCCGGCTTCAAGTGGCTCGCACCCTTCGCAGGCGCCGCGCTGGGTCAGCACTGGATGTACCAGGGCAAGCACGTCCTGGTCATCTATGATGATCTGACCAAGCAGGCGGAGGCATACCGTGCGATCTCCTTGCTGCTGCGTCGTCCGCCGGGCCGCGAAGCATACCCCGGTGACGTGTTCTACCTGCACTCCCGTCTCCTCGAGCGTGCCGCAAAGCTCTCCGACGACATGGGCGCAGGCTCGATGACCGCACTGCCGATCATCGAAACCAAGGCAAACGACGTGTCTGCCTTCATTCCGACCAACGTTATCTCCATTACCGACGGCCAGGTCTTCCTCGAATCCGACCTGTTCAACCAGGGTGTCCGCCCGGCTATCAACGTCGGTGTGTCCGTCTCCCGTGTCGGTGGCGCTGCCCAGACCAAGGGCATGAAGAAGGTTTCCGGTAGCTTGCGTCTCGACCTCGCTGCCTTCCGTGACCTCGAAGCCTTCGCTGCCTTCGCATCTGACCTCGACCCCGCGTCGAAGGCCCAGCTGCAGCGTGGCCAGCGTCTCGTCGAGCTGCTCAAGCAGCCCGAGAACTCCCCGATGTCCGTCGAGGATCAGATGGTCTCCATCTACCTCGCGGGCGAAGGTGAAATGGACACCGTACCGGTCGAAGACATTCGCCGTTTCGAGAAGGAACTCCACGAGTACCTCCACGCAAACGCAGCTGGTGTCTACGAGCAGATCGCCGGCGGCCAGGCATTCACTCCTGAATCCCAGGCTGAGCTGAAGAGCGCCGCTGACGCGTTCAAGCGAGTCTTCGTAACCTCCGACGGCACCCCCGTTGTGAAAGAACCTGAGGTTGACCCGCTTGCCGAAGGCGAGCTGAAGAAGAACCAAATCACGGTTTCCCGTAAGACGAACAAGAAGTAGGGCTTGGTGACAAGCACTATGACCGTCCAAGGAAAAGAAGGGAGGCGATAATCCATGGCTAATCTTCGAGAACTGCGTTCCCGTATCAAATCGGTGAACTCGACCAAGAAGATCACCAAAGCCCAGGAGCTGATCGCCACCTCGCGAATCACTAAGGCCCAGGCCAGGGTGGAAGCTTCGCAGCCCTACGCAGTCGAAATTCACAAGGTGATTGAACGTCTCGCATCGGCTTCGAACCTCGATCACCCGATGCTGCGCGAACGCCCCAACGGCAAACGCGCAGCAATCCTGGTCGTCTCCAGTGACCGTGGTATGGCTGGTGGCTACAACTACAACGTCTTCAAAAAGACTGCAGAACTTCGCACCCTCCTTGAAAATGAAGGCTACGAAACCGTTCTGTACGTTGCAGGTAACAAGGGCGTTGCCTACTACAAGTTCCGCGGCGAAAACGTCGCAGGTTCGTGGTCTGGCTTCTCCCAAGACCCGGACTTCAAGCTCACCCACGACCTGCGCCGTCACCTCATTGATGGTTTCGTGGCAGGCTCCGAAGGCACCGCTAAGTACCGTGAAGGCCTCAATGTAGAACCGGGCGAATCCATTCAAGGATTCGACCAGCTGCACGTTGTGTACACCGAGTTTGAGTCCATGCTGACCCAAACCGCGCGCGCACATCAGCTCCTCCCCATCGAGCCCGTGATTGAGCTCGATGAGATCAGCCAAGGCGAGGACATGCTGTCGAGCAGCGGAACCCCGACTCCCGACTACGACTTCGAACCCGACGCAGACACCTTGCTGGCAGCAATGCTGCCCAAGTACGTCTCGCGTGGCATCTTCGCGATGCTCCTCGAAGCCGCAGCCAGCGAGTCAGCATCGCGTCGTAACGCGATGAAGTCCGCGACCGACAACGCAACCGCACTGGTCAAAGACCTGTCGCGCGTTGCTAACCAGGCCCGCCAGGCACAGATCACCCAGGAAATCACAGAGATCGTCGGTGGCGCAGGAGCGCTCGCCGAAAGCGGAGAAAGTGACTAGATTATGACTACAGCTCTGAGCGAGCAGAACACACAGCAGGCGGCTACCGCCGGCCGTGTCGTGCGTGTCATCGGTCCGGTCGTCGACGTGGAATTCCCGCGCGGCGAGCTGCCGGCCCTGTTCAACGCACTGACTGTCGAGGTCACCCTCGAAGCAGTCGCCAAGACCATCACCCTCGAGGTTGCCCAGCACCTCGGCGACAACCTGGTTCGTGCTGTCTCCATGGCACCCACCGACGGTCTCGTCCGTGGCGCTGAGGTGACCGATTCCGGTAAGCCGATTTCCGTTCCCGTCGGCGACGTCGTCAAGGGCCACGTGTTCAACGCACTTGGTGACTGCCTTGACGAGCCGGGCCTCGGCCGCGACGGTGAGCAGTGGGGCATCCACCGCGAACCACCTGCTTTCGACCAGCTCGAAGGCAAGACCGAGATCCTCGAAACCGGTATCAAGGTCATCGACCTGCTGACCCCCTACGTGAAGGGCGGCAAGATCGGCCTCTTCGGTGGTGCAGGTGTTGGTAAGACCGTGCTCATCCAGGAGATGATCACCCGTATCGCCCGCGAATTCTCCGGTACCTCGGTGTTTGCAGGCGTCGGTGAGCGCACCCGTGAGGGCACCGACCTCTTCCTCGAAATGGAAGAGATGGGCGTCCTCCAAGACACCGCACTCGTCTTCGGTCAGATGGACGAGCCGCCGGGAGTCCGTATGCGCGTGGCCCTGTCCGGCCTGACCATGGCGGAGTACTTCCGTGATGTTCAGCACCAGGACGTGCTGCTGTTCATCGACAACATCTTCCGTTTCACCCAGGCCGGTTCCGAGGTGTCCACCCTGCTGGGCCGCATGCCTTCCGCAGTGGGCTATCAGCCGACCCTGGCTGACGAGATGGGTGTCCTCCAGGAGCGCATTACCTCCACCAAGGGCAAGTCGATTACCTCTCTGCAGGCTGTTTACGTGCCCGCCGACGACTACACCGACCCCGCCCCGGCGACCACCTTCGCACACCTCGATGCAACCACCGAGCTCGACCGTGCAATCGCCTCTAAGGGTATTTACCCCGCAGTGAACCCGCTGACCTCCACCTCTCGTATCCTCGAGCCCGGTATCGTCGGCGAGCGTCACTACAACGTGGCACAGCGCGTCATCAACATCCTCCAGAAGAACAAGGAACTTCAGGACATCATCGCCATCCTCGGTATGGACGAGCTGTCTGAAGAGGACAAGATCACCGTTCAGCGCGCACGTCGCCTTGAGCGCTTCTTGGGCCAGAACTTCTTCGTCGCAGAGAAGTTCACCGGCATCCCCGGTTCCTACGTTCCGCTGGCGGACACCATTGACGCCTTCGAGCGCATCTGCAACGGCGACTTCGATCACTACCCCGAGCAGGCATTCAACGGCCTCGGTGGTCTTGACGACGTCGAAGTTGCCTACAAGAAGCTCACCGAGAAGAAGTAAAGGGGCGTAAGAGACATGGCTGAAATCGCCGCTGAATTGGTTGCTGTCGAACGCGTGCTCTGGTCTGGAAAGGCCAGCATCGTGACGGCGCAAACCATCGAGGGTGAGATCGGCGTGCTCCCCGGTCACGAGCCCATGCTCGGCCAACTGGTCGACAACGGGGTCGTGACCATCACCCCCGTGGACGGCGACAAGCTTATTGCCGCCTGCCACGGTGGCTTCCTCTCCGTCTCCCCGGAGAAGGTCACTATCCTCGCGGACTATGCCGCGTGGGCCACGGAGGTCGATGTTGACTCTGCTGAAGAAGACGCACAGTCTTCCGATGAAGACGTCAAGGCCCGTGGTGAGGCTGAATTGCGAGCAGTACGCCGCATGAAGGAGAGCTAAGAGCACACCGCTCACATACGCTCTTGGATGCCCACCCCCTAAACAAAAAAAGGGGTGGGCATCTTTTTTCCTTAAAGATGGGCTCCCGTTGTATTATTTTTTAAAAGTCATGAGCCAGGGAGTGCCAACGTGCTGTATCTCATCTTCGCAATTGTGAGCATCGTATGTTTCGCCGTGCTGGCCTTGGCCGCGTGGCGTTTTTTTGTACTCCGTCCCCACGGCATCTCCGTAGTAATGCGCACAATGAATGGCCCCTGGCGCCACGGCGTTATCAGTTACTCCGACGAATTACTGAAATTTTACAAACTCCGCTCCCTGTCTCCCCGGGTAGATATCCAACTGGTTCGTAACCGCACTGAGCTTGTTGGACGTAGGCAGCGTCGCGATGACGAATGCAGCACCCTCGAAGACGGACTTCGCATCCTAGCCATAAAGTCAAACGCCAAAGAATACGAGATCGCTTTCGACCTGCGAGGTGAAACAGCCTTCACCTCCTGGCTAGAATCTGCCCCCACTGCGCGAGCCCAGCGACTGGATGTTCGCACAGCGATGAAACACCTCAACCAAAGCCACTAAGTTCGCCCGCCACCCCCGGATCGCGCTATCCTAAACCAATGCGAGTACTGATAGCCCGGTGCAGTGTCGACTACATTGGACGCCTGGAAGCCCACCTACCCATGGCGGACCGACTTCTCATGGTCAAGGCGGATGGATCAGTTTCTATCCACGCTGATGATCGCGCCTACAAGCCCCTCAACTGGATGACCCCACCGTGCAGCCTAAGCGAAGCTCCCATTCTCGACGAAGAGGACAACCCCACAGGTCAGCAGTTTTGGACTGTTGAGAATAAAAAAGGCGAACAGCTACGCATCACCATCGATACCATCCACTCCGAACAAAGTTTTGATCTTGGTCAGGATCCGGGCCTCGTCAAAGACGGAGTTGAAACGCACCTGCAGGAGCTGCTTGCCGAGCACATCGACACTTTGGGTGAAGGGTACAGCCTTATCCGTCGGGAGTATCCCACAGCTATCGGCCCTGTCGATATTTTGTGCAAGGATGGTGACGGCGCGACGGTTGCCGTTGAAATCAAGCGCAGAGGCGGCATAGACGGTGTGGAACAGTTGAGTCGCTACCTAGAGCTACTCAACCGTGATGATTTGTTGAAGCCCGTCAGGGGAGTGTTTGCGGCACAGGAAATTAAACCCCAGGCAAAAACGCTGGCCAGTGATCGCGGCATCCGCTGTGTGACGCTAGATTACCAAGCCCTTCGAGGTATCGAGTCCGACGAGCTACGACTGTTTTAGCCGTGGGTAAACGAAACAACAAATGGGCGCGGCAGCCGGCCCGCCCATTACCTACCGATGGTGCGGCCTACTTTGGCACCCAAGTTCAGGAGGGGCCTAGTTGGGATTGGGGGCAGCCATACCTTGTGCGATACATGGCTGCTGCGGCCGCTAAAAAGACCTATATCTGTCCGGGATGCGACCAGACAATTCCCCCCGGAATCCGCCACGTGGTGGCGTGGCCCCAGCAATCAGGCAGGGGAGCGGACGACCGCAGGCACTGGCATAGTGCCTGCTGGGATCGTCGTTAGCCAAGCGCTGTTTACCGTGCTGGTTCGGTAAGCTCCAGCAGAACGCCACCGGCGTCCTTAGGATGAACGAAGTTGATGCGTGCCCCACCGGTGCCGATCTTGGGGGCATCGTAGAGCAGCCGCGTGCCTTGAGCCCGCAGATGCTCACAGAGGGCGTCCATGTTGTTAGTGCGCAGGCACATCTGCTGCAGGCCGGGGCCCTTCTTGTCGATGAACTTCGCGATGGTGGAAGCCTCATTAAGGGGAGCGAGCAGCTGGATCATGCCGCCCCGATCGCTCAGGTCTTTCGGGCCGATCATAGCTTCGACGACGCCTTGTTCTTCATTGGTTTCTTGGTGGTGGTTCACCCAGCCCATGTTGCTGCGGTACCACTCGATTGCTGCGTCCAGGTCAGGCACCGCGATGCCGACGTGGTCGAGGCAAGTGACGTACTCGTGGGGGATGTCAATGTTTAAGTAGTCGTTACTCATGTCTTATAGCCTACTCCGTCCGATCGGACACAGTCGGGCATTCGGTGTTATTTACTTCATAGTGGGGGTTGTCGTGGTGGTTGACTATAGTAGGCACCTGTTGGTTTTTTCCTCGTGATTGGATGTGTGGACATGACTTCTACTTTTGGTGGCGGCGCGATTGACCTCGGCGAGGTGAAGGCCCGCGCGGAGGCCCAGGCCGCTGCAGAGGCCTCTGAGGCGCGCCGCGCTGCTGGGGGCAGCAGCATTGACCCTGTGGTGGAAGCGACCGAAGCCAATATTCAGGCGGAGGTATTGGAACGCAGCCAACAGGTCCCGGTTGTGGTTCAGGTTGGTTCCGCGCACAGTCCACAGTCCGAGCAGCTGAGGCAGGATTTGTCGATGTTGGCGCAGCAGGCTAACGGCAGCTGGATCTACGCGCACATTGACGCTGAGGCTTACCCCCAGCTCGCTCAGATGTTGGGTGTGCAGGCGGTGCCCACCGTAGTGGCTATCGCGGGGGCTCGTCCGTTGGCTGACTTCCAGGGCGGCCAACCGCTGGAGGCGCTGCAGCAATGGACGACGGCGGTCGTCAATGCGTGTGCGGGCATGTTGTCGGGTCTGGGGGATCAGGATACTGAGCCGGCGGAGGATCCGCGTTTTGAGCCCGCCCTCGATGCCCTTAACGCCGGCGATTTTGATGCCGCCATCGCAGTGTATGAGGACATTCTGGCCAAAGAACCCAACAACGCAGAGGCTAAGGCTGCGCGTGATAATGCCCGCTTGCTGTCGCGTTTGAAGGCTCATGAGGGTGTTGACGCCGCGTCGGCTATTGCGGACTCTGATGCCTCACCGTCGGACGTGGAAAAGGCTTTCGTAGCCGCTGATTTTGAAATAGCTGCGGGCGCTCAACAGCAGGCTTTCGACCGCTTGATTAGTGCGCTGTCGTTAACCGCGGGCGAGGATAAAACCCGCGTGAAGGAACGTTTGCTGGAGTTGTTCGCATTATTCGAGCCGAGTGATCCGGTTGTGCTGACTGCTCGTCAAAAAATGGCGAGCGCTTTGTTCTAGCGCCCGCCATAGTTTTTACCCCTGCGTTAACGTTACAGTTTGTACCACTGCGCACTCATAGCGGGCAGATGTAGGGTGACCGACGCGTCGAATCCGTCCCATGGATAGGTTACGGCTTCGGCGTCGCCCAAGGGGTTGTCTGCACCGCCGAACACGGCGGCGTCTGTGTTGAGCAGGAGCTTCCAGGTGCCTGCCTCCGGGACACCGAGAGTGTAGTCGGTGTAGCTTTGTCCGCCGAGGTTGAGCACACACATCAGTGTTTCGACGTTGCCATCGGCATCTGGGGCGCTGTGGCGTAGGAAGGACAGTACGTTGCGGTCGGCGTCATCGGATTTGTTCCAACTGAAGCCCTCAGGCACGAAATCCTGCGTGAATAGTGCTGGTGTGCGCTTGTAGATGGTGTTGAGGGCTCGGACCAGTTCCAACGCCCCGGCGTGGTATTCGCCCTCCCAACCATCTTGATCGCCCCAGTCCAGGGAACGTGCCTCGGACCATTCGCCAACCTGCGCGAAGTCCTGGCCCTGGAATAGAAGTTGCTTACCGGGATGCGCCCACATGTAGGCCAGTAGTGTGCGCACGCCAGCTGCTTTGTTCCAAGAGTCTCCCGGCATGCGGGTCCATAAGGTGCCCTTGCCGTGGACGACCTCATCGTGGCTGATGGGGAGGACGAACTTTTCGCTGTAGGCGTACACCATGGAGAAAGTGATCTCGTTGTGGTGGTAGCGCCTGTTGATGGGGTCCTCGGAGAAGTACTCGAGGGTGTCGTTCATCCAGCCCATATTCCACTTCATGGAGAACCCGAGGCCGCCTGCTTCTGTGGGGGTGGTGACCCCCGGCCACGAGGTGGATTCTTCAGCGATGGTCAGGACGCCGGGGTGCTCGCGGTGGACAGTAGCGTTCATCTCTTGCAGGAACTGGACCGCTTCGAGGTGTTCGCGCCCACCGTATTGGTTGGGTGCCCATTCGCCCTCTTCGCGTGAGTAATCGAGGTAGAGCATGGACGCGACGGCGTCGACTCGCAGTCCGTCGATGTGGAATTCCTGCGCCCAGTACAGGGCGTTAGCCACGAGGAAGTTGCGCACCTCGGGACGTCCGAAATCGAAAACATAGGTGCCCCAGTCGCGCTGCTCGCCTCGGCGCCAGTCCGGGTGCTCGTAGACAGGGCGGCCGTCGAACCGAGCCAGTGCAAAGTCGTCTTTGGGGAAGTGGGCGGGAACCCAGTCGATAATGACCCCGATGCCCGCTTGGTGCATGGCATCAATGAGGTGACGCAACTGATCCGGGGTTCCCCAACGAGAAGTTGGCGCATAGTAACCAGACACCTGGTAGCCCCAGGAGCCACCGAAGGGGTGCTCAGCGACTGGCATGAATTCGACGTGGGTGTAGCCCATGTCGGAAACATATGTGACGAGCTCGGTGGCGAGGTCCTCGTAGTTTTTGCCCATGTTCCACGAGCCCAGGTGGACCTCGTAGATGCTCATGGGGGAGGAATCATGGTCGACGCGTCCGCGGGAGCTCATCCACTTCTTGTCGCCCCAGGTGTAGGAGGATTCGACAACAATCGATCCGGTCTGCGGCGGGACCTCGGCGCGCTTAGCCAAGGGGTCGGCTTTGTCGATGCGGTGGCCCTCAGGGGTTTGGACCGCAAACTTATAGATCGCCCCGGCATGGACCTCGGGGATAAACAGCTCCCACACGCCAGAGGAGCCGAGACTGCGCATGGGGTGCTGGGCGGCATTCCACCCGTTGAAATCACCAACGACAGCGACGCCAATGGCATTGGGTGCCCACACAGCGAAGGCTGTGCCGCGGACTTCTCCCATCGCGGTGGTGTAAGAGGTGGTGTTGGCTCCAAGGACATCCCACAGGCGTTCATGGCGGCCCTCACCGATCAGATGCAGATCCATGGGGCCAAGGGTGGGCAGGAAGGCATAGGGGTCTGCAAGCGTCGTGCTGTTCTCGCCCCAACTGATTTGAAAACGGTAGTCACAGCGCTCGTGCCCGCTGACGTCCGCAGTGAAATATCCTTCGCCAGCGTCCTCCATGGCGATGACGGTGCCGTCGAGTAGCTCTACAGAGATACTGGTGGCGCCGATCTGGCGGGTGCGGATGGTGTTGTCATGCCAGCCGTAGACGCCGTGCGGGTCGTGGTAGTGGCAGTGGTTGAGGCGTTCGCGTTCGGGGATCGTGTTCATCACGTAGTCCTTAAGCGTTGTAGGTGTCGACTTGGCGCCAGGCAAGCTGCTCGCGCGCTGCGGAGGGGACAGTGGGGAGGACAAAAATGTGGGCGACGTTGCTCCATGGCTCCAGACGCACAAAGTTGTGCTCACCCCAGGTGTAGGTCGCGCCAGTCACTTCGTCATGCACCTCAAAGTGGTCGCGGCCGTCAAGACCTAGAGCATGAAGATTGAGGTGCACAGCGCTTTCTTGCGCATTATTGGGATCCAGGTTGACCACCACTAACACAGCATTACCGGTCAAGGCATTGACCTTCGAATAAGCAATGATGTTGTCGTTATCGACTGCGTGGAAGTGGATGTTGCGCAGCTGTTGTAAAGCAGAATTCGTTGAGCGGATCTGGTTGAGTCGGGCGATGAAAGGCTCGAGCGAATCACCGGAAGCCAACGCGGCGTCATAATCCCGGGGACGGAGTTCATACTTCTCGCTGTCGAGATACTCCTCGCTGCCGGGCGCAACCGCTTGATGCTCGTAAAGTTCGTATCCGGAATACATGCCCCACAGCGGTGACATGGTGGATGCCAACACCGCGCGGATAGCAAACATCGCCCTACCACCGTGCTGCAAGCTTGCATGCAAAATATCGGGGGTGTTGACAAACAAATTCGGGCGGGACACATCAGCCATGCGGGCGATTTCTCGGCCGAACTGCTCCAATTCCCACTTGGAAGTCTGCCACGTGAAATAGGTGTAGTTTTGGCTGAAGCCCGCCATCGCCAGGCCGTAGAGCCGCGGGCGTCGGGTAAAGGCCTCGGCAAGGAAGATGACCTCGGGGTGGGTGGCGTGCACAGATTCGATCAGCCAATCCCAGAAGTTCGCGGGCTTAGTGTGTGGATTGTCCACGCGGAAAGTCTTCACGCCGTGCTTGACCCAGAACATCACCACACGGAGGATCTCGGCATAAATACCGTCGGGATCATTATCAAAGTTCAGGGGGTAAATGTCCTGATACTTCTTCGGGGGATTTTCCGCATAAGCGATGGTGCCGTCCGGCAGAACCGTGAACCACTCGGGGTGCTCGGACGCCCAGGGGTGGTCGGGGGCGCACTGCAAAGCAAGATCGAGGGCGATCTCGATGCCAAGCTGATTGGCCTTCTTAATCAGCGCATCAAAGTCCTTCAAGGTGCCCAGATCCGGGTGGATGGCGTCGTGGCCACCGGCAGCGGACCCGATAGCCCACGGGCTGCCGACGTCGTGGGGCTCCGGGGTCAACGTATTGTTGCGGCCCTTGCGGTTAACCTCGCCAATGGGGTGGATGGGCGGGAAGTACACGGTGTCAAAACCCATGCGTGCTGCGCGCTCAAGCTCACGTGCTGCCGTCTTGAGGGTCCCGTGAACAGGGTTACCCTGATCGTCCCACCCACCGGTCGAGCGCGGGAAGAACTCATACCAGCTGCTCACCAACGCCTTAGAGCGCTCCACCGCAACCTTGTAGGTTTTCCCGCGGGTCAGAAGATCGCGAACCGGGTGCAGCTCCAAAAGCTGGAGGACGTCGCGGCTGAGACCCGGAGCGACACGTGCGCGCAGTTCTTTGTCCTCGCTGCGTAAGCATTCCGCGACGTCAAGAAGCATCGGTCGGTGTGCTTTGGGGGCTCCCTGCGCTGCGCGTTCAAACAGTCGGGCGCCGGATTCAAGATCGTTGGCGAGTTCTTCGGGAGATTGCCCGGCATCAATTTTGGCGGTGACGGCGTGACGCCACGTGGCCATTGGGTCAGACCATGCGTCGATGCGGAAGGTCCAGGTGCCGATGGCGTCGGGGACGAATACCGCGTTGACTTGGTCTGGGTCGCTGGGGCTGTGCCGCATGGTGATTTTTTTGGTTTTTGCGGCGGAAGGGGAGTCTTTTGGTCCCCTAACGTTGAGGGTGGCGGATAGTGCGTCGTGACCTTCGCGCCAAATCAGTGCGAAAACGGGGATGACTTCTCCGACTACGGCCTTGGCGGGGATTGTGCCTCCGGCGATGCTTGGTCGAACGTCGTCGATGCCTAGGCGCGCATTCTGTCGTACTGTCACGGGAAAACCAGCTCCTCTAGGAAATATATCTTCGATCTTTTACCCTAGTCGCCCTGTGTGGCTGACACAGTTTGTTTTGAAATTCCGTCAAGATGGTCAGTGTGACTTCTAACCTGGAACACTCAGCTCAACGCCACGTAGCCACTGGTGACCAAACCAGTATCCCCGCAGTCGATGTGAGTGAGATCGCAACAGATGAGGATTTGTTGATCGATTTTCGCGACGTCATCTTCACCCGCGGAGGTAGAGACCTTTTGGGGCCGGTGACGTGGCAAGTAGAGCTTGACGAACGCTGGGTTATCCTCGGGCCCAATGGGGCAGGTAAAACCACCCTGATTCGCCTGGCTGGCGCGGAGGAATTCCCCTCCAAGGGGGCGGCCTTCATCATGGGCGAGCGCATCGGTAAAACGGATATGCGCGACCTACGAACCATGATCGGAATGAGCTCCGCGGCCATCGCCCACCGCATCCCCGATGAAGAAAAAGTCGGCGACTTGGTGGTCTCCGCCGGGTACGCCATCCTGGGGCGTTGGCGCGAAGACTACGACGAGATGGACTTTGAGCAAGCCGAAGACATCATGGAAAAGATGGGTGCGCTCCACTTAAAAGAGCGCACCTGGGGCACCCTCAGTGAGGGGGAGCGCAAACGCGTACTGATCGCCCGCGCCCTCATGACCAACCCCGAGCTGCTGTTGCTTGATGAGCCCGGCGCCGGCCTAGACCTTGGCGGTCGTGAAGACCTCGTGGGCTACTTGGGTGAGATTGCATTGGATGCCGATGCACCTGCGATTGTGATGATTACTCACCACGTGGAGGAGATCCCCTATGGGTTCACCCACGCGATGCTGCTGGACGAGGGAGGTGTGGTCGCCCAAGGCCTCATCGATGACATTTTGACGAGCGAGAACCTGACCAAGACCTTCCATCAGCCCATTACCTTGGATAAAATTGCGGATCGTTATTTTGCGCGCCGCAGCCGGCAGTCGGGTGCGCATCGCGCCTAGCTGCCTGACCCTGCCGGCCTAGGGTTCGTGTGAAAGGAGGTGTGGTCGTTGTCTTCAGAACTTCCGTTTACGCCCGCGTTCACCACCATGGCCACGCCAGACCCTGTACCGGACGGGGCGAACCCGGACCTTTACGTGGAGGACCGCAGGCTGGCGTCCACGGTGCTGTTGCTGCGTGACCGAGTATCTGGCCCGGGTGTTGAGGTTTATGTACACGAGCGGGCGAACACTATGTCGCGTTTTCCGGAGGCAACCGTGTTTCCGGGTGGGGGAGTCGACGCGATGGATCTGGTTCAGCCGCACCCAGAGATGTGGGAGGGGCCGGGGGCCGCATGGTGGGCCCAGCAGTTGGGCTGCTCTCAGCTGCATGCGCGGGCTTTGGTTCTTAGTGCCGTGCGGGAAGTGTTTGAAGAGTCTGGTTTTTTGTTGGCGGTTGACCGCGATGGGCAGATGATCAGCGACGCCACCAAGTACGCACAGCAACGCGCAGCTATGGAACGGCACGAGCTTGGGCTGGCAGATTTTTTGCTGTCGGAGGGTTTGCGTATCCGGTCGACGATGTTGCGTCCTTTTGCTCGTTGGCAGGGGCCGCCGCCGTCGACCAGGCAGTTCGATACCTTTTCTTTTGCTGTGGCCTGGCCTCAGGACCATGATGTTGTTAACCCGAGTGGGGAGGCAACGTCCGCGGGCTGGTTTCGGCCAGAGTTGCTGCTGGATGGATGGGAAGCCGGGCTGGTTCGCCTGGTTGTGCCCACGTGGAATCAGCTGAGGCGGCTGTGCGAATTCGATTCGGTATCGGAGGCGATGGCTCTGTTGGATAATGTGCGCTTGCAGCCCGAGACCGGTTTGCCCGTTCAGGACCCCCGCTATCTGCATTTCCATGCGGTAACGAGCGCGAAGCGGCCGAAGCGTTTTTAGTTGCGGTTATAGTTGTGCAATGAGTTTCAGCCCCGCGACTGTCCGTTGGCTTGCGGACCACCGTGATGACGTCGCCGCGGTAGAACAGATCCTAAGCCACCGCCCTGACAATTATGTTCATGACGCCGCGATGGTTGCGCGGGATGTCCAACGCTGGGGTGGTGAGGGGGATTCACGCGCGGTGATGGAGCTTCTCTCGGCGCGGAAAGCGCTAGGGAAAAAATGGGGCGATGGTGCAGCATCCGACAAGTTGGTGTGTTCCGAGTCTGCGCAGCAAGCAACCCCCATGCCCGTAGCCGAGGTGCGCATGGAACTCATCAAGCAGACCTGCGGCGCCAATACACTGGTGCATGATGTCACGTGTTCTATCGGCACCGAAGGGATAGCGGCCCGCCGGGCAGGACTGGACTATATCGGGGCGGACATCGACCCGGCTAGGGTCGCCATGGCGCAGCACAACCTCGCGGGCCTCAGCGGGCACCTCTACGTCGGCGACGCACTCACACCAGCCGTACGCCCACCCCAAGGTTGCGGATATGTTGTGATCGCCGATCCCGCACGTAGAAGCCAAGGACGCCGCATTCACACCCCCGAAGACTTGATTCCCCCACTACCCGACGTGATAGACACCTACCGGGGCGCAGAACTCGCTATCAAATGCGCCCCAGCCTTGGACTACAGCTTCTGGGAAGGGCTCGTCAGCGTCGTCAGCCTCGACGGACAAGTCCGCGAAACAACCCTCTACACACCCGGCATCGCACAAGGACGCACCCGCCAAGCGGTGGTGATTTCAACGCGCGGACCGCAACCTTCCCGCGACGTCATCGATGACACGTACCCACTACCCGACGCAGAATCCCCCGAACACCCCAACGCACTAAACCCAGAAGAAAGCACAACCCCTGGACGATTCCTTGTCGAACCCGACGGGGCCATCGTGCGTGCCGGGTTAGTAGAACATTTCGCCGCCCGCGAGCAACTAGCGTTCATCGACCCTCGCATCGCATTCCTCACCGGAACTCGCATCCCCGAAGGCTACAGTGGCTGCGAAATCATCGAAACAACCACCATGAAAAAACTCCCTGCGGTACTCAAAGGCCTTGACGCAGGTGTTGTCGAGATCCTCGTGCGCGGCGTCAACATCACGCCAGAAAACCTCAGGAAAAAACTCAAACTCAAAGGCACACAGCCCTACGTGATCGCACTCATGCGCATTGGTAAAGGCGCCGCCAGCAGCACACTAGCGATTGTCGCCAACAAAAGGCAATGGGGTTAACCCACCTAGAACCGGCCCAGTCATGCGGCTACAATAACCGCATGACTTCTCACGTGACGCAGGAACCGATACATGCCGCCGACATCCAAATTGCTCAGGCACGAATTTCCAGCGTCATAGCCCCCACCCCGCTGCAATACTGCCCACGCCTCTCCGAAGAAACTGGGGCAGAGGTCTACCTCAAACGTGAAGACCTCCAAGATGTACGCAGCTACAAAATCCGTGGGGCATACAACAACATCTCCCAACTCTCCGGCGAGGAGCGCGCAGCCGGCATCGCCGCAGCATCCGCAGGAAACCACGCACAAGGCGTTGCCTACGCCTGCAAAAAGCTAAAAATCAAAGGGAGGATCTTCGTCCCCAACCAAACCCCCAAACAAAAACGCGACCGCATCCTGGTCCACGGCGGTGAATGGGTCGAGGTAGTCGTCACCGGTGACACCTTCGACGCCGCCAACGAAGCAGCCCACGCCTACGCCCAAGAAACCGGTGCGACCGTCGTCGAACCCTTCGACGCCCGCAACACCATCATCGGGCAGGGGACAGTCGCCGCAGAAATCCTCGCGCAACTCACCGCCATGGGTAAAAACTGTGATTCGGTCGTCGTGCCGGTTGGCGGGGGTGGCCTGATCAGTGGCGTGGTGTCCTACATGGCCGACATGGCCCCGCACACCGCCGTCATAGGCGTCGAGCCCGCGCACGCAGCCTCCATGCAAGCAGCACTAGACGCAGACGAGCCAGTCACCTTGGAATCCATCGACCCCTTCGTCGACGGTGCCGCAGTCAAAAGGATCGGGGCGAACAACTACGAGGTAGTCGACCGCAACCGATCCCGCATCCACATGATGAGCATCGACGAAGGCGCGGTCTGCACAGAGATGCTCGGCCTGTACCAAAACGAAGGAATCATCGCAGAACCCGCAGGAGCACTGTCCGTAGCGGCACTACCACTGCTGAAACCTCGGCCGAACTCGGTCGTGGTGTGCATCATTTCCGGTGGCAACAACGATGTGCTCCGCTACAACGAAATTGTTGAACGCTCCCTGGTGCACCGCGGACTCAAGCACTACTTCCTAGTGAACTTCCCCCAGGAACCCGGCCAGTTGCGCAGCTTCCTGTCAGATATCCTCGGACCCAACGACGACATCACCCTCTTCGAATACCTCAAGCGCAACAACCGAGAAACAGGCACAGCTCTAGTCGGTCTGCAATTAGGTGCCGCCACCGACCTTGAGCCACTACTCGAGCGCATGAACTCTTCAAGGATCCATTGCCAACAGCTCAAACCGGGCACGCCAGAATATGACTTCCTCACCTAAAGACACCCCACAGTCCACACTGCATCCCCGCCGATGGTGGGGACTTGCGGTGCTCTGCCTCGTGTTGTCTGTGCTCGCCATCGATGCCACAGTGCTCAACTTCGCCATCCCAGCGATGACCGCAGACATCCAACCCTCAGCACCACAAATGCTGTGGATCGTCGACATTTACACCTTCGCTCTAGCATCCATGCTGGTCGTGATGGGGTCAGTGGGCGACAGATTTGGGCGGCGCAACGTGTTGTTGTGGGGCACTGCGTTTTTCGCGGCGTCATCAGCAATGGCAGGAATGTCACACACCCCCGAGTTGCTCATTGCCGCAAGGCTTGTCCAAGGCGTTGCTGCGGCATGCCTGATGCCCTCGACGCTGTCGCTGATCGGCGTGATGTTCACAAACCCCCTAGAACGTGCCAAGGCAGTATCGATGTGGGTGGCCACCTACTCCGTGGCAGCGGCGTGCGGACCACTGCTGGGAGGCCTACTGCTCAACCATTTCCACTGGGGATCCATCTTTTTCATCAACGTCCCCATCTGCATCGCCCTGATCATCGGTGGAGTCGCCTTGCTACCGCGATCCAAGGTTCCTGCCCCCGCACCCATTGACGTCAGGGGAGCGGTGCTGGCAGTGATCGCGCTGTTCAGCCTGGTCTACGTGATCAAGGTGCTCCCGCACGAACCCGTCACCCTCACGCTTGGGATTGTGGCGGCTGTGTGCCTGGCTGCCTCCATCCTGCTTATTCGCCACCTCACCCGCACAACCAACCCGCTGATTGACATCACCCTGCTGCGAAACCCCACGTTCAGCACCGTAGTGACCGTTAACGGACTGTCGATGTTTTTATACCTGGGTGTGCTGTTCTACCTCTCCCAATATCTCCAGGTGGTTGCGGGCTACAGCGTCAGCCAATCCGCCCTGTTGATGTTCCCCGGTCTGGTGATTGTCGTGGTGTCGACCCTCATCACCGGCCGCATCATGAAAAACCATTCGACGAAAAAGCTACTGATGGTGGCACTCGCCGGTGCATTTTCCGGTTGTGCGCTGTTGGGCTGGGGCGCGCACCTAGAGCATGGAATCATCCTGGCTTTTGGCTTTGCGCTGTTGAACTTTTCCCTGGGCATTATCGACCCCATCAGCAACGATTACATTCTCGCCTCAGCCCCTCGCGACCGTGCGGGCGCCGCGGCGTCATTAAGCGAAACAGGCTACGAACTCGGTGCAGCATTCGGCACCGCGATCCTCGGCTCCATCCTGATGGCTGTCTACGGCATGAGCCTCAACCGCATGGGGCTGGATTCTTTGCCCCAAGCAGCCCGCGAATCCATCTCTGTCGCCCACGAACTCGGCCTTTCCCCCTCGATCCTTGAGCGTGTTGACGTCGCGTTCTCTCACGGCGTCGTAGCATCTTCGGCGGCCGCAGCGCTTGCGGCAGCGGTCATGGCCGGATTTGTCTCCCGCTACGTGCGTGAGGATTCCTAATGGAAGACTGCTACCGGCGCCCAGCCGACAGGTTGGTCACCACCGAAATCAACATCAAACGGAGCCGTTTTATCACGCTGCTTGGTCGTGCTAGCAGCGAAGACGAGGCACGAGAGTTTATTCGCCAAGCCCGATCGCGCTACCCGGACGCCCGACACCACTGCAGTGCCTTCATCATCCATGTAGACGGCGCCATGCCGATTGAGCGTTCAAGCGATGATGGTGAGCCTTCAGGAACAGCAGGTAACCCCATGCTCGATGTGCTGCGCGGCTCTGGGCTATTAGACGTGGTTGCTGTCGTCGTACGCTACTTCGGCGGGGTGAAGTTGGGTACAGGGGGGTTGGTGCGCGCTTATTCAGATGCGGTTGCATCGGCTCTGGAGGCGGTGGAAGTCACGAAACGTAGCCGCAGGCTCCGTGGCACCTTGAGCGTTGACCACGCCGATGCCGGCAGGACAGAGGCGGAACTCCGCGCACACGGCTGGGATGTTGTGGGCACCGACTACACAGCGAAGGCACACATCCATATCGCCGTGACCCCTGACAGTCGCGACCGCTGCGATGCCAGCGTCGCTAGTATGAGCGCCGGCCGCTACCAAGTGGACTGGTCAGAGCTCGATTGGATCGGCTAGCTGGCGGTCTTCCGCCTTGCGGCCATCGAGTTGTGTACACTTGAAGCGCAGAACCGTGCACATAAGACAATTTTGAGGAGTATGTATGTTGTCTTCGATCAACAATTTCCCCCAGTTCGCGGACGCGCTGGAGGTGTGGGCGTTGGCAGTAGCAGACTTCTTCCGTGACTTTGGCATCAACTTCCCACCCGCGTCGTGGGGCATCAACGCTGATGGGACATTCACCAGCAGCCAGCAGTAATGCGCTTAGGGGTGCCCGCGGAGACGATCGATCTCGCGGCGCTCCTTTTTTGTTGGCCTACCCGCACCCCGGTCGCGGCGCGGCTGTGACGCAAGAATTTCTTTCGGGGGCGGCGGAGGGGAATGATCCACGTAGCATTCTCGGGCGATGGGCGCGCCCACGCGTTTGCTGATCAACCGAGTGACCTCCACGTCGTACAGCCTATGGTCGACCCATACGCGCACTCGATCACCCACCACCACTGGGCTGGAGGGTTTGATTGCCACACCGTTAAGTTTGACATGGCCAGCCTTAACCGCAGCAGCAGCTGCTGTACGTGTTTTATAGAGGCGGACTGCCCACACCCACGCGTCGATCCTCACCTGCTGCGGCATGGCTTAACTGTCCTTACGGAGCTTAGCTAGGCGGCCGCGAAGGCGCTCGGGACGCTGTTGGGCACGGTTGCCGGTTTTAGCTGTCTTTTCGATGTGCTCTTCCCCGTAGGTGCGCAGCAGCAAGTCATCGATCAGCCGGAGCTGGCTGGGGACGAATCGATACTGCATTTTCGTGTGGACGTCGGCGATTGCGGCGTCATCCAAAAGATTACGAAGCTGTGCCAGGGTGGTGATCCCGTGGGCAGAAAGTAGTTCTTCCATCCAGGTGTAGTGGGCGATCTTTGAGGTGGGGAAGCGGTTGCCCACGAGCACCGTCAGCACACCTGGCAGGGTTTCCGCCGTCAGCTCGACATCGGAGCCATGGTCTGGGGCGTCGCCGTGAATCGTCGCAATTTGGTCGAACTGCTGGTCGGCAAGCTCGATTAACCCCGCAGCCAGGGTGAAAGCCCTGTCGACGCGGGGGTCCAGACAATCGCCGGATTTGTAACGGACATCGTGCTCGAACTCCGCCCAGGCATGTTGCAGCACAGTGCGGATCTGTACCTCAAACAGCATCCCGGCGTATTCTTCCAACCCTTCGATGCCCGAGGGGATCTCGACATAGAGGTGGTGCGAACCATAGCCGAAGCCGCCAGAAATTTTCGTCTGAGCTGCTTTGTCCACGGACTTCACAACCTTAAACGATTGACGCAGTACGTTGATGACCTCTGGGATGGCAGTGGAGTGGTAGGTGGTGATGCGTACTCCGACAAGGTCCCGGATGTCGTTCCACGGATCGTTGTATCGTGGGGTGCCATCGGCGGTGCGGCTAAGTGCTTTCGCTTTAAAAGAACGCCAGGTTTTAACCCTTGATGTCACTCGGTCGTAGGTGACGCCGGAGTCATCAAGCAGGTCTTCGATGGCGTCTTTGAAGTCTTGTGCTGCGGTGGGGTGCTCACGTCGCCAGGCGTGGTAAACCTGGCCGAGGCGAGCGGGAGAAGAAGTCTGAGGCATAACAAGGTGCAAGTATAGGTCAGGTGCCTAGCTGGAAGGGGTATCCGGCTCTATAGAGCAGCATGGCCCGGGTGGTGTCGATGTCAGGGTAATTTTGAGCAGCGGGTGAAAAGACGCGGATTCGTGATTCTGGGCCGACCTCGTAACGAAGATCCTCGCTGGCTAGAAGTTGCGTGAGTCTTTGGTGCAGCATGGAAAAGAGGTGGGGATGGCACAGCCACGCGGTGGTGTCGTCGGTGGGGCTGTTAATTTCTACGGCTGGTGGTGGGCCGATGTAGTCGAGGGTGAGCGGGCGGTGTTGTACCTGCACTCCGTAGGAGTGGTTACACCTAGCCCGGTCTAGGATGTTGTCGGCTGCGAGGTCCCACGCGCGTGTCGCGTTGAGGCCTAGTTTTCGTAGTGTGCCAACAGCGACGCTGCGTGCTTGTTCGCTGTTGTAGATGATTTCCGCGCTCAGGTGTTCTGAGAGTGCCAGCCGTACTGGGTGGGTGGCGAAGTCCGCATCGGTCAGTCGCGGTGGGGTAGTACCGCGGGTGACGAGCCTAAGGCTCAATGCGTTAATTTCGGATGAACGCTGGCGTCCACCGTCGATCCATCGCGGTGGTAGCTCGGCAGTCAGTGCCGTGTAGTCGAGTGCCGTGGGTGGGATCGTGGGTGTGCTCATGTCGGGTCCTTTCAGCGACGTCGGTTTTTGTCCTCGTATACATGGACGTAATGACGTCGCGGGAGGTTCCGCATCATTTGGTGAGCTACCTCGACGCACTCAAAAATGTTTGACAGTGTTCGAAGTTATCGAACATATGACTGTCGCACGAATGGTTCATTGACCTGCACTGTTAGCGAGGTTATCTGCCATCTGTTCGATAATTAACTGTAGGGGGCGAGTTTTTAGGTTCGTACTGTCCGGTGGCTTTCCTACAGTGTGCACCATGACTTTCTTAAACAACGTGTCCAAGCTCAATCCGAAACTTAGCCTGCTGTCGCATCAGGGGGATCCCTACGGGGAGCAAGCGCTCGATCGGCTCGATGCTGTCATCTCGCATCCGCGTTCCCTGGCCCGCGCTAGCGCTGCGTGGCGCCCGCCAGTTGTGAGTCTCCCGCCCACAGCCGGTGTACCCGGGCTGAAAGTTGCGTTGCGCAGGTATCGCGTGGGGCCGGATATGCGGGCTGAATTCCAGCAGCATGGAACTGAGCGAACGCCGGCCTATGTCATTGAGGCCCGCTTCAGTAATGCGGAGGGAAAGCATGTACGCACACGCGACTGCGAATGGTGGATCGGAAGGCTATTGGACTGCCCGTTCGAGTTCACCGTGCATCAACTAGTAGGGGAGTCTTCTCCGACATACTGTTGGGTTGTTGACGCCCACTACCGCCCTATGTTTTCTGCAGCGGATGTGTTGCGCAAAACTCAGCCTGCTGCGTGATGGCGCCCTTGGCCCACCGGGGGTTTTCTCCTGTGAGCTCCCTACGGCGAGCTACAGGCCCTTCGCCCCATCCTGGGTCGTAGGAATCATCGCTTGATGATGCGGAAGTGGGGGACGATGTGTGCTGTCGGCGGCTTCGAGGGGCCCGCGTTCGCGCCAGCTGCGCTCCTTCTGGGAGGGGGGAGAGTGACAGACTGCGGCGTTGAAGCACAACGCCCGTGCCATTGCGGTCGGTGAGCACTGGTTGAATGCTGCTGGCGCTAGTACCTAGTAGAACACCACGACGATGGAACATGTCCGCCACAGTGGTGCCGTTCGTGTTGTCGAAGGGATGTAGAAGGTCCTCTCGGCGTGCGACCTCCACGATTATTGCTGCGCAGGCTTCGGCATCCGCGAGGGCATCGTGGTGATTGACAAGGTCATAGCCTACGGCTTCGGCTACGAATTTCAACCCGTTACGCTGCTGCCCCAAGTCCGTCATCGTTGACAGAACATAGGAGCAACCGAAACTAAACTCTAGAGGCGCAACATCCTCATAGAGGCATGCCTCCCGAAGAGCAGCGGTATCGAATTGGGCGAAATGGGCTACCACGGAGTCAGCTCCGATGAAAGTGCGAACCTCGTCGATAACCTCCGAAAAAGGCGCTGCGTCCGCTACAGCTTCTGGCGTAATACCGTGTATTCCCACGTTAACTTCGTCGAAATAGTTTACTTTTTCAGGTGGCGTGCATAGCCAGCTGGAGCTATCGGCGACCGCACCGTCGACGATGCGCACAACACCGATCTGGCAGACCGATCCGTAATTACTATTCGCGGTTTCAACGTCGAGAGCGACAAAGTTGAGCCCGGGGATGGTGGTGCTAGGGCACAGCCGTGTTAAAGCTGCCGCAAATGCGCGGGCGTCGTGCTCTTGATTCGGTGAAAAATCCCAGGACAAGTACTGGTCTCCAGCCCTCAGCGCAACATGTCCACCGTCTCGTGCAGTCGGTAAATCTGACTCAACGCGCAAGGAGTCAGACATACCTGCGTGGAGTTCATCTAACCACTGACGAACATCTGTGATGGAGGCCTTTTTCAGTGGGCTGCGTGGCTTAAACTCCACTACCGCGCCGTCGAAATAGAGCGAGCCGCCATGGCATTTCACCGTCAGATCATGTGTTTGTGGCATTAGTAGTCCGGGGTCTCCGCGTATTCGTCGCCCTCTACGTTGGGCTGCTGTGGTTCGTCGTCTTGTTCTCCACCGGCAGGCGTGGGGTCGCCGGCGACAAGCGCCGCAGCGAGGCGTATGCGTGCCTGGTTTTCTTCAAACGAGGTTGGTGCCGAAATAGGTGATGCAGAGTCGCCAATACCGGGCTGCTCGAATCCGGTGTAGCGTCCGTAGCCATTGCTCCCATTGCGATCACTGGCAGCGTTAGCTGACGTACGGCTAGCAGAAGCGCAGGGTTCGGTGCCGTCGACTCCAGCGTTGACACGGACGTCAGCGGTGTCCATGTCGCAGGATTCGCACACATCGGAGGCCTCGAGCACCGGTGGTTCGATCTGCTTGAGGACCAAGGTGGATCTTGCAGGAACTTCGATGGTTCCGCAGGCGTCGATGAATTGCTCTTCGATGGGGTAACCGGTGTCTTCAGTGGTGTCGACAATGAGCTTCCAACGTTGTCCGAAGCGACGGCTTGGAAGGGTGAACATGATGGCTTCATGGAAGGCGTTGAAGCAGAGAATGAAACTGTCGTCGGTAACTTTCGCGCCGCGCTCATCCGGCTCAACGATCGCCTGGCCGTTGAGGTAGACCATTAAGGACTTGCCGAAGGTGAAATCCCAGTCGGACTGAGTCATTAGCTTGCCAGAGGGCACCAGCCACGCAATGTCACGCTCTGCAACTGAACTGTCACCCAAAGGGCCCCCCGCGAGGAACTGCCGACGTCTAAACACCGGATGGTTCGCCCGAATACGCAACAACCTCTTAGTGAACGTCACCAGTGCTTCGTTGTCGTGCTCTTGCTGCCAGTTCATCCAACTGAGTTCGGAGTCCTGGCAGTAAACATTGTTATTGCCCTTTTGGGTGCGTGCCATTTCATCACCATGGGCAATCATCGGTGTGCCCTGAGAGAGCAACAAGGTGGTGAGGAAGTTCCGGCGTTGGCGTGCACGAAGCGCACGAATCTCTGGATCCTCGGTGGGGCCTTCTACACCACAGTTCCATGAGCGGTTGTGCGATTCACCGTCGCGACCGCCCTCCATATTGGCGTCGTTGTGCTTATTGTTGTAGCTCACCAAGTCGTTGAGCGTGAAGCCATCATGGGCGGTGACGAAGTTGATTGAAGCTGTGGGTCGACGACCATTGTTAGCGTAGAGATCCGAAGAGCCTGTGATGCGAGAAGCGAACTCGCCCAAAGTGGATGGTTCGCCGCGCCAAAAGTCGCGCACAGTGTCGCGGTACTTACCATTCCACTCAGTCCACAGGGGAGGGAAGTTGCCCACCTGGTAGCCACCCTCGCCGACGTCCCAGGGTTCCGCGATGAGTTTGACCTGGCTAACGATGGGATCTTGCTGCACCAAATCAAAGAAGGCAGACAAGCGATCGACGTCGTGGAGCTCACGCGCCAAGGTTGAGGCTAGGTCGAAGCGGAACCCATCAACATGCATCTCGGTCACCCAGTAGCGCAGAGAATCCATGATCAGCTGCAGAGAGTGAGGGTGCCGGGCATTGAGGCTGTTGCCTGTGCCGGTGTAGTCCATGTAGTGGCGCTGATCCCCGTCGACCAGGCGGTAGTACGCGGCGTTATCGATACCGCGGAAAGCAATAGTGGGGCCGTAGTGATTGCCTTCGGCGGTGTGGTTGTACACGACGTCAAGGATCACCTCGATCCCAGCTTCGTGGAAGGTGCGCACCATCTGTTTGAACTCACTGACTGCACCGCCGGGTTTGGTGGCCGCTGCATAGTCCTGGTGTGGAGCGAAGAAGCCGAAGGTGTTGTAGCCCCAGTAGTTCCTTAAGCCGAGGTCCCGCAGCCGATCATCCTGGAGGAACTGGTGCACAGGCAGCAGTTCAATGGCGGTGATGCCGAGATCCTTGAGGTAACGAATGATGGCAGGGTGGGCGAGTCCCGCGTAGGTTCCTCGAAGCTCTTCGGGCACCCCGGGATGAGTCATTGTCATGCCCTTGACATGAGCCTCGTAAATGACGGTCTTGTGGAAGGGAGTCTTGGGGGCGCGATCGGAAGCCCAATCGAAGAAAGGACTAATCACCACAGACGTCATGGTGTGACCGAGGGAGTCCTCTGTATTGCGCCCTTCGGGATTATCCGGATCCGAGATGTCGTAGGAGAACAAGGAAGGGTGGCCGTCAAATTCGCCACAGAACGCCTTGGCATACGGATCGACCAAGAGTTTGCTGGGATCACACCGGTGGCCGTTATCCGGATCGTAGGGTCCATGCACGCGCCAGCCGTAGCGCTGTCCGGGTTGCACCCCGGGCAGGTAGCAGTGCCAAGTTTGGGCATCTACCTCGGTGACCTCAACGCGGGTTTCGTGGCCGTCTTCGCTGATGAGGCACAATTCGACTGAAGTTGCGACGTCCGAAAAAAGGGCGAAATTGGTGCCAGCGCCGTCGTAGGTCGAACCGAGGGGATAGGCTTCGCCGGGCCACACTTGATAGACGTCCTTGGCTTCACTCATAAGCTCACAGTCTAGTAGCTGCCCGCCTATTGGTACTCATTCCCCCGGAAAGCGCCGCGACCGGAGCGGGTTATTGGGCTTGCGTCGCCACTATCCCGGCTTTAATGAGCTCAACTCCCTGGTTGAATTGCTCCGTAGCTGCATTATGAACGCTATGCACTTGGCTTTCTGTGGCATCCGGTGCCACTGCTTGTGCCAAAGCCAAGGCCGATTGTTCATGCGCCGTGGCGCCCAGAACGAAATACAGAAGCGTGTTGGCCGCGACGTCATCACCCGTAGCCGACCGCAAGGTAGCGCGCAGCATCGTGGCTAGGGGTTCGTGCGTTAAAGCGGCGGAGACAATTTCTGCCCCATCTCGGTGCTCCAGCAAGGCACTGCGCAACGATGACGCCGCGTTATCCACCGCCAGGTAGCGCGCCTCACGGTTGAGTGGTTGTTCGACAGGGGTGTCGGTGTGAGCACATACCGGAGCGACAATGCGCTCGGCCAGGGCCGCAATCAGCGCCTGCTTGGATTCAAAATGCCAGTACAACGCGCCGGGCCCGACAGACAAGGACTTCCCAAGGCGACGCATCGTCAGATCGGCCAGGCCGTAACTGTCGAGGATGTCCAGGGCCGCATCAATGATCCTGTGGCGTGAGAGCGTGCGAGCAGATGGCATAGAAACCCATCTTAATTTGCTGCTAGTGTGGTGGCACCCCTCATACTTTTGATTCCTAGGAGTTTGTATTCATGAATCGCACTTTTGCGACACGCACCCTGAGTTTGGCTACCGCCCTCTGCATTCCTTTTGGTCTTGTAGCTTGCGGCGGCGATAAGGAAGATGAGGCATCGTCGCAAACCACCTCGACGACGACCACGACGACCTCCACAACCTCCACCAGCACTACTCCTACCTCTACTGAGATGCCTAAAGAGGAAGAAAAGAAGCCTAATGAGAAGGCGCCAGCCGAGCAGTCACCGGCAGGACAGCCCCCCGCGCCTGCCCCCGCGGACCAGATCAATCCGCTTGCCCCGATCCAGGCTAAACCGGTCAATACCGGCCGTCCGGGAACCCCTGAAGAACGTCAGCAGATCACTGACATGCTGAATAACATTGCGCAGGGGCGTACCCCGCGCGAGGTGCTCGAGCGTACCGCTGATAGCACCTGCCAGTCTCTGATCGACGCTAACGGTGGCCGTGGGGCCTTCTTCCCCAGCGATCCTCAGATTGCGATGGCGCTTGATGCGCCTCTAGCTGCGCTACCTGATTTCCGCCCGGCCCACGTGTCTGCGGTCGACAATCTGCAGGTTGACGGTGACATCGCGTCTGCGACCGTGACCACCGTGTCCGAAGGCCAAGAGCCGGTGACTGCTGTGATGCGTTTCCACAATGAGGGTGGCTGGAAGATGTGCGGCAACGACATGTAGCCGGTGGCCGGTGATGTCGGGCTGCGCGTCGTGTTGAACGGTGTTTAATTAGCCGTGTATGGTTGTGCTTGCTAACACATAGCGTGAACTATCGCACAGTTTGCGCTCCAGCCAACGGACAACACTTTGGAGAACGTATGAGCACCCCCACCACCGAACAGCCCTTAGCCCACTCGTCCGAGGCCGACATCCTCGACATTGCCCGCGAGAAAGTTCTCGGCAGGGGAGTGGGCCTGGATAAGGAAGAGACCCTTCGGGTTCTCCAGCTTCCTGACGACCGACTCGAGGAGCTCCTTGGCCTGGCGCATGAAGTCCGTCTGAAGTGGTGCGGCGAAGAGGTCGAGATGGAAGGCATCATCTCCCTCAAGACTGGCGGTTGCCCCGAGGACTGCCACTTCTGCTCCCAGTCGGGTCTGTTTGAATCTCCCGTGCGTTCCGCATGGTTGGATATCCCCGCTCTTGTTGAGGCAGCAAAGCAGACCGCAAAGTCCGGCGCAACTGAATTCTGCATTGTTGCCGCAGTGAAGGGCCCGGACGAGCGCCTTCTTTCCCAGCTAGAGCAGGCGGTCGCAGCGATTAAGGCCGAGGTAGACATCGAGGTAGCCGCATCCATCGGCATCCTCACCCAGGAGCAGGTCGACCGCCTCGCCGCAGCGGGTGTGCACCGCTACAACCACAACCTGGAGACTGCGCGCTCCTACTTCCCGAACGTGGTCACCACCCACACCTGGGAGTCTCGTCGCGAAACTTTGCGGATGGTGAAGGAAGCCGGCATGGAGGTGTGCTCGGGTGGCATCCTCGGTATGGGGGAGACCTTGGAGCAGCGTGCGGAGTTCGCTTCGGATCTCGCCGCTTTGGATCCCACCGAAGTGCCGATGAACTTCCTCGATCCGCGCCCCGGTACCCCATTCGCGGATTACCCGGTGATGGAGTCCTCGGATGCCTTGCGTGCTATTGGTGCTTTCCGTCTTGCTCTGCCGAAGACCATGCTGCGTTTTGCCGGCGGTCGCGAGCTCACGTTGGGTGATCTGGGTGCCGAAAAGGGCCTGTTGGGTGGTATCAACGCGATCATCGTCGGAAACTACCTGACCACTTTGGGCCGCCCTCAGGAGCAGGATTTGGACATGATGGGCAAGCTGCGCCTTCCCATCAAGGCGCTCAACGCCACGGTGTAGCAGGAGGCACTAGTCGATCATGGAACGTCCCCAGCGGCGCCTTGCCAGTGATGAGCTTCTTGCAGCCATCGTCTCTGGTGATGCGCCGGTATTTCACCCCAATACGGGGCAAGAGATCGCAGAGGGCGTAGAGATTACGCTCTCACCGTCGGCCCGTGCTGGTTTAGAGGCCCCACGGTTCTGCCAGCTCTGTGGCCGAAGGATGGTGGTTCAGATCCGCCCGGATGGTTGGGAAGCGCGCTGCTCTCGCCACGGTGAGGTTGATTCTGCCTACCTGGGTCAGCGTTGACATACCTCAAGGTCTAGAATTGTCCCCATGTCGAGCTTGCTCAATGTTATTGACCTCCGTGGACAGATCCCGACCTTAAGTAATCTGCGGCGAACCTTGCCGCGTGGTGGTACTGACGTCGATAGTGTCTTAGGCATTGTTGCCCCCATCGTGACCGAAATCCGCGAGGGAGGCGCTTCCGTAGCGCTGGATTACGGTGAGCGTTTCGATCATGTGCGGCCGAAGTCTGTGCGTGTTCCTCAGGAAATTATTGACGCCGCGGTTGCTGACCTGTCACAGCACGTGCGGCTGGCTCTAGAAGAATCGATTGCTCGGGTGCGTACGGTTCACGAGGCCCAGCGGCCGAAGGACCACACCACTGAGCTGGCCCCTGGTGCGACCGTGACTGAGAAGTTCATCGCGGTTGAGCGCGTGGGGCTGTATGTGCCTGGCGGTAATGCGGTTTACCCGAGTTCGGTCATTATGAATGTGGTTCCTGCCCAGGCTGCTGGGGTCGAGGGCATGGTTGTTGCTTCTCCTCCGCAGGCTGAGCATGGTGGTTGGCCCCACCCGACTATCCTCGCAGCGTGTGGCATGCTCGGGGTTGATGAGATCTGGGCGGTTGGTGGCGCCCAAGCTATCGCGCTTCTGGCTTATGGCGACGAAGAGTCCTCCGAGGCGTTGGTTCCGGTGGATATGGTCACCGGACCGGGCAATATTTTTGTCACTGCGGCCAAGCGCCTGTGCCGTTCGGTTGTGGGGATCGACTCGGAGGCCGGCCCCACGGAGATTGCGATTTTGGCCGATGACACAGCAGACCCGGTGCGGGTGGCTTATGACCTCATCAGTCAGGCGGAGCACGACGTAATGGCTGCTAGCGTGCTTGTCACCGACTCGGAGGAGCTTGCACGTTCTGTGGACGCAGAAATCTCCGCTCGCTACTCGATCACGCGCAATGCTGATCGTGTGAAGCAGGCTCTCACGGGCCAGCAGTCGGGCATCGTGTTGGTTGACGACATTGATGCAGGCGTGCGCGTTGTCGATGCCTATGCCGCCGAACACCTCGAGATCCACACCCGGGATGCCCGCCAGGTTGCGGAGTCAGTTCGTAATGCGGGTGCCATTTTTGTCGGTGAGTTCTCGCCGGTTCCGTTGGGTGATTACTCCGCCGGATCCAACCATGTGTTGCCAACGTCCGGTACTGCCCGCCATAGTTCGGGTTTGTCGACGCATACGTTCCTCAAAGCAGTGCACCTTATCGACTATGACGAGGCCGCGTTGAAGGAAATTTCTGACGTCGTGGTGGCTTTGGCGGATGCCGAAGACCTTCCGGCTCATGGCGAGGCCATCCGGGCTCGTTTCGAGCAGCTTCCTACAAAGAATTGAGTGAGTCCGTGTCTAGTTCACCTGAGTCGCCTATCAACCAAGTTGCGTTGGCCCAGTCAACCCGTATGGAGGATCTGCCTCTTCGCGACGAGCTGTGTGGGGATAAAGCCTATGGCGCTCCTCAATTGCACGTGGACGTGCGCCTGAATACTAACGAAAATCCCTACCCGCCATCGGACGCTTTGGTGGAAGATTTTATCGCCCGGGTTCGCTCGGTCGCGTCCGATCTCAATCGCTACCCCGAGCGTGATGCCGTGGAGTTGCGTACGGAACTCGCACGCTACATTTCCCGGGCAACGGGCGTGGATGTCACTGTGGACAACGTCTGGGCGGCTAATGGGTCCAATGAGGTGCTGCATCAGCTGCTCCAGGCCTTTGGCGGCCCCGGGCGCCGGGCATTGGGTTTCACCCCTAGTTACTCGATGCACCCCTTGCTTAGTAAGGGCACTCACACGGAATTTGTGTCCTGCCCTCGGGGTGAGAATATGCGCATCGATATGGATGCTGCACTCCAGGCGATTGCGGATTCGCACCCGGACGTCGTTTTTGTTACGACCCCGAACAATCCCACGGGTGATGTGACTGCGCTTGAGGACATTGAACGCATCGTGCAGGCTAGCCCCGGCATTGTCATTGTCGACGAAGCCTATGCCGAGTTCTCTGATGGGCCTTCTGCTGTCACGCTCATCGAGCGCTACCCAGCCAAGCTGGTTGTGTCGCGCACCATGAGTAAAGCGTTTGACTTCGCGGGCGGTCGGCTGGGCTATTTCGTCGCGAGCCCGGCGTTCGTTGAGGCTGTGTTGCTCGTGCGTTTGCCCTACCACCTGTCCTCATTATCCCAGCTCGCGGCGATTGTTGCGTTGCGTCATAGCGAGGACACCTTGGCTACTGTGGCGGTGTTGGCTAAGGAACGCGATCGTGTTTCTGAGGCTTTGACGGCGATGGGGTATTCGCTTGTTCCCAGCGCATCGAATTTTGTCTTTTTCGGATTGTTTGATGACGCCGCGTCGGCGTGGCAGCAGTTTCTTGACCGCGGCGTCCTCATCCGCGACGTCGGCGTGGAAGGGTACCTGCGCGCGACAATCGGCCTGCCGGAGGAAAACGACGCCTTCCTACGGGCTGCGCAAGAGATCATCAAAGAAAATAGCTAGCATCTACAGTTTGCTGTGAAAGGCACTACCATGAGCACCCCTCGCGTAGCGCGCATCGAGCGCACCACCAAAGAATCCTCGATTGTTGTCGAGATTAACCTCGACGGCACTGGCGTAACCACCATCGACACAGGCTTGCCGTTTTTCGACCATATGTTAACTGCTTTCGGCCAGCATGGTTCCTTTGACTTAACTGTTCAAGCCAGCGGTGATACCGATGTGGATGCTCACCACACGGTTGAAGACACCGGTATTGTGCTGGGCCAAGCTTTCGCCCAAGCACTGGGGGACAAGAAGGGGATCCGTCGTTTCGCTTCCTGCCAGATCCCGATGGATGAAACTCTGTGCGAAGCTATCGTTGATGTGTCCGGTCGACCGTACTGCGTTATCAACGGCGAACCCGACTACATGATCACCAGTGTGATCGGCGGGCACTACGCGACGGTCATCAACCATCACTTTTTCGAAACCCTGGCCTTTAACGCGAAGATCGCGCTGCACGTGCGCTGTCATTATGGCCGCGACCCTCACCACATCACCGAAGCTGAGTACAAGGCTGTAGCTCGTGCATTGCGGGCTGCTACCGAAAATGACCCGCGGGTCGAGGGTGTGCCCTCCACTAAAGGCACCCTCTAAAACAGGGGGTGAGGTGGTATTACACACCGTTGATTTGCTAGCCTTGCACGAGCTAAATAACTCATAAAGTCGGCGATCGTCGCGGGCACGATGTGGATGATAGGAGCGATGACGTAAGTGGCACATGAGGCTCTTTCGCGTGATCAACTCGAACAAATTGACAACATGTGGAAGAGCCCGGGGCTAATCGGCACGCTTATCGCTGTGGCCACTGCATTCGGTTCGTGGACAATGCTGTTGCCCACCCTGCCTCTGGCGGTTATCGAAAGTGGGGGATCCAAAACGCTAGCGGGTGCCACCACCGGCATTTTCATGCTGTTTACCGTCATCACTCAGATGTTTACCCCCCGTGCGTTGCGTACCATCGGGTACACCCCGGTGATGGTTTTTTCAGCCGCCATCCTGGGCGTTCCTGCCTTGGCCTACATGGTGTCAATCGCGCCTGTTCCCGTGCTGGCGGTGTCTGCCATCCGTGGCATTGGTTTCGGTGCGCTCACGGTTGCCCAGGCTGCACTTATCGCAGAGCTCGTACCGCTGAAGTTCCTTGGCAAAGCTTCCGGCGCATTGGGCCTTGTCATTGGGCTCGTGGAAATGCTCGTGCTGCCCTTAGGGCTTAACCTTGCAAAGCACTTCGGTTTCAACCTCGTTTACGGCATCACCGCAGCGATTGCAGTTGTCGGCGCTGTGGTGTGTTCACGACTGCCGCGGCTTAAGGCCGCACCGAAGGCACAGCGTAAAGGGGGTGATACCCTCCTGGAGGGTGTTCCCGCTGTCGCGACGTGGAAGCTCATCACGGTGCCCGCGATTGCTATGTGCGGCATCGCCATGGGCTTTGGTGCCCTGAACTCTTTCCTCCCGGCGGCGGTGCGCGACCTCGACCCGGCCAAGGGCGCGTTGATCGGTGGCATCGTGCTGGCCATCGTTGGTGGTGCTCAGATGGTCTCCCGCTACGCGGCTGGTATGTATGCCGACCGTAAAGGCCAGGCAGGCTTGTTGATGATTCCCTCCTTGCTGCTCGGTGTCCTCGGTCTGTTGCTCGTCGCGCTGGTCGTTTTCGCTGATTGGAACGCGTGGCTGATGCTCGTGGCTGCCTTGTCTTTCGGGCTCGGTTTTGGCGCGGCACAAAACGAGGCATTGTTGATGATGTTCGCGCGCCTTCCTCGTGAGCGCGTGTCTGATGCTTCGGCCATGTGGAACATTTCTTTCGACTCGGGCACTGGCCTGGGATCAGTGGTGCTTGGTTTCGTCGCGGCACGCTTGGCATATGATGGTGCCTTTTTCGTCGCGGCGTCATTGGTTGGTATCGGACTGTCGTTGGTCATTGCTGATTCGATCGCCGGTAAGCACCGTATTGCCGAGTACCACAACACTCGTGCGCATCTTCGCCGCGTCCCGATGGCTAGAGCAACCTACCATGGTGCTAAGAAAGTCGGACGCGTCAGCAAAGCCGCAGGAAAAGCTGCTGCTCGTGCGACCGTTAAGCCGATTAAGCCTATTGTGAAGCCCCTGCGTACCAACCTCGATGCTAAGCAGCGCGGTGCCAGCGATAGTCCGTCTGATACTTAAAACTAACGGTGCCGTATCATGGCACCTATGGCTAAACGCGTCGCTTTATTGGACTACGGCTCTGGCAATATTCGTTCCGCTCATCGTGCACTCGAGAGGGTGGGCACCGAGGTTGAGGTGACGCATGACCCTCAGGTTGTGCTTGCAGCTGACGGTTTGTTGGTGCCCGGTGTGGGGGCGTATGCGGCGTGTATGCAGGGACTGAAGTCTGTCAAAGGTGACCGCATGATTGGCGAGCGCCTGGCAGGCAGTCGTCCCGTCTTCGGTATCTGCGTGGGGATGCAGATCATGTTTGAACAGGGGGTGGAGCACGGCACCGTTGCGCAGGGGTGCGGGCAGTGGCCGGGTGTTGTGGAAAAGCTCACCACGGAGGTTGTTCCGGTGATGGGGTGGAACACCGTGGAGGCTCCGGAGGGATCCCAAATGTTCACGGGCTTGGAGCCGTCGGAGCGTTTTTATTTCGTGCACTCTTACGGGGTGATGGACTGGACGTTTAAGGATGATGGTTTGACCACGCCCCCGTTGGTTACGTGGACCCAGCAGGATGCTTGCCGTTATGTGGCGGCGATGGAAAATGGCCCGTTGTGGGCGGCACAGTTCCACCCGGAAAAGTCCGGTGATGCTGGCGCTCAGCTGCTGAAAAACTGGTTGGATACGCTGTAGTCGTTTGGGCTTTGGCACGTCGTTGAATTTAGAAGAAATTAGGTCTTGATACATGTCTGCTTTTACTTTGCTTCCTGCCGTCGATGTTGTCGATGGTCAAGCAGTCCGTTTGCACCAGGGTGAGTCCGGTAGCGAGAAGGTCTACGGTTCCCCTTTGGAGCAGGCGTTGCGTTGGCAGGAGCAGGGTGCGCAGTGGCTGCATTTTGTGGATCTTGACGCCGCGTTTGGTCACGGCTCTAACCATGAGATGATGCGGGAGGTTGTCGGCGCGCTCGATATTGATGTAGAGCTCACCGGCGGTATCCGCGACGATGAGTCCTTGGAGCGTGCGTTGTCCACTGGTGCGCGCCGCGTCAATATTGGCACGGCGGCTTTGCAGAAGCCGGAGTGGATCGCGGATGTGATTGCCCGCTATGGGGACAAGGTTGCTGTGGATTTGGCTGTGCGTTTGGAGGACGGCCAGTGGCGTACGAAGGGCAATGGCTGGGTGTCTGATGGTGGGGATTTGTGGGAGGTGCTGGAGCGGCTCGATGCGCAGGGGTGTGCGCGTTTTGTGGTGACGGATGTGTCGAAGGATGGCACGCTGAGTGGCCCGAATATTGAGTTGCTGCGTGACGTTGCTGCTGCGACGGATGCGCCGGTGGTTGCCTCGGGTGGGATTAGCTGTCTGCAGGATGTGGTCGATATTGCGGCTTATGCGCATGAGGGGATCGATTCGTGCATCATCGGCAAGGCACTGTACGAGGATCGTTTTACGCTCAGCGAGGCTCTGGAGGCTGTGGCTGCACAGTCCGGAGTTGGCGTCGATGGCGATTCGAAGGAAGGTGTGTAACCTGTGGGTATTGCAGTTCGGGTGATTCCATGTTTGGATGTGGACAATGGTCGGGTCGTCAAGGGCGTGAATTTTGATAATTTGCGTGATGCTGGTGATCCTGTCGAGTTGGCTGCGCGTTATGACGCCGAGGGGGCTGATGAGCTGACGTTTTTGGATGTGTCTGCGTCGAAGGCTGGCCGGGACACGATGTTGGATGTGGTGCGGCGTACTGCGGAGCAGGTGTTTATTCCTTTGACTGTTGGTGGGGGTGTGCGTACTGCGGATGATGTTGATCAGTTGTTGCGTGCGGGTGCGGATAAGATCAGTGTGAATACGGCGGCTATTGCGCGGCCGGAGTTGTTGCGCGAGTTGAGTGAGCGTTTTGGTGCCCAGTGCATTGTGTTGAGTGTGGATGCTCGTCGTGTGCCGGAGGGTGGGGTGCCGCAGCCGTCGGGTTTTGAGGTGACGACTCATGGCGGTTCGCGTTCGGCTGGGATTGATGCGGTTGAGTGGGCGCGCCGTGGCGAGGAGCTCGGTGTGGGGGAGATTCTGCTTAATTCGATGGATGGTGATGGCACCAAGGATGGCTTCGATCTGGAGCTGATTTCTAAGGTGCGTGAGGTTGTTTCTGTGCCTGTGATTGCTAGCGGTGGGGCGGGGCGTGCGCAGCATTGTTCGCCTGCGGTGGCTGCGGGTGCGGATGCTGTGTTGGCTGCGTCGATTTTCCACTTTGGTGAGGTCTCAATCGCGGAGTGCAAGCGTGATATTGAGGCTTCGGGTTACGAGGTGCGCGGGTAATGTTGGTGGATCAGTCGTATTGCCCGCAGCATCCTGAGGATGCTGATTTGGTGCGTGCCATTGGTGCGGAGGCTGCCAGTAAGTTGCGTTTCAATGATGCTGGCTTGATTCCGGTTGTGGTTCAGGATGCTGAGTCGGAGCGTGTGTTGATGTTGGCGTGGATGGATGCGCATGCTTTGGCGTATTCGTTGTGTTCGCGTCGGGGGACGTATTTTTCTCGTTCGCGTAATGAGTATTGGATCAAGGGTTTGACCAGTGGCCATGTGCAGTCTGTGGTCTCTATTGATGCGGATTGTGACGGCGACACATTGTTGATGCGGGTTGTTCAGACGGGCGCTGCATGCCATACGGGTGCGCGCAGTTGCTTTGAGGTGTTGCCTTTGCTCGGGGAGGCTGATCACTAATGACGTCGCGGAGGGTTGCTGCCGCTATTTTTCTTGCGGTTGCTGGCGTGGTGGTGTGGGTTGCTTCCCGCATGACGTGGATTGTTGTTGAGTCTGTGGACGATAAGTCTGGGGATAAGACGAGTGTTGTGGTGGGGTCGCTGTGGTCTAGTGAGCTTGTCGCTGTGGCTTTGCTGTTGTTTGTGTGCGCTGTCGCTGCGATGGCGCTTCGGCCGATGGGGCGCCGTGTTGCTGGTGTGATTGGTGCTCTGGCCGGTGCTGGGGCGAGTTGGCAGGCTCTTGGCTTGCTGACTGGTGAGCCGGACGCTTCGCGTGTGCGTTCGTTGTTGACGGTGGGGGATAGCGCTGTTGGGGGTGCTGCGCAGTCTGCTGATCAGGTTAATCACATTAGCCAGTGGGCCGATATTGTTTCGGTCGAGCCGCAGGTATGGGGCCCGGTTGTTGCGTTGCTGGGTTGTGCGTTGGCTGTGGTTTCGGGCGTGGTCGTTGCTCTGCGGCCTGGTGTGGTCGCCTCTGGTGATCGTTATGAGCGTGCTGCTTATAGATCCACGGATGCGGCGGAGGCCGAGGATGATGATGCTAGCCGTGCGTTGTGGGATGCACTCGACGCCGATATCGACCCCACCCGCGATAACTGAGTAGCTATCACACAAGTGGGGGTTGGGTGACTTTTGTCTCATGGCTGTGTGGTGTAGTTTCAAGGTGTAGTGAGCAACACGACAGATTTGAGCGATTAATGGCTACGGTGTTCGAGCAGATTGTGCGCGGCGTCAAAGAGGACGTCGAGCAACGTCGCGCCCGCGTGCCCATGGATCGCATGAAGGAATTGTCGCAGTCGGTGCGTCCGCCCCGCGACGTCATGGGGGTGTTGCGTCAGCCTGGGTGCGGTGTGATTGCTGAAATCAAGCGGGCGTCGCCGACATTGGGCCCTTTGCCGCCGATTAGTTCTGTTGCGGAGCTGGCGCACCAGTTCGAGCTTGGTGGTGCGTGGATGGTCGGTTGCCAGACAGAAAGCCGACGTTTCCAGGGTTCTCTGGACGATTTGAAGGCAGTGGCTGACGCGGTGAGCGTTCCCGTGATGTGTAGGGATTTCATCGTCGATCCTTATCAAATCCACGAGGCACGTTTTTATGGCGCTGACATGATTCCGCTGCACGTCGGCCTGTTGGAACCTGCCCAGCTGTCTGCATTGATTGACCGGGTGCATTCCCTATCGATGGTGGCGCTGGTGGAAGTACAAAACGCAGAAGAAGCCACGCGAGCCATGCACGCTGGCGCGAGGGTTATTGGTGTTAATGCCCGCAACCTTGCATCGTTGACACTCAACCGCGAGGCCTTTATCGATATTGCCCCGGGTTTACCCGATGACGTGGTCAAAATTGCTCTGTCCGGTGTCCGCTCGGCAGCTGATTTGTTGGCCTATGCGGGGGCAGGGGCAGATGCTGTGGTTGTTGGCACGGAGCTGGTGACCGCGCAGGTCCCATCCACTTTGGTGCGTCAGTTGTCTGCGGCAGGGGCACACCCGTGTTGCCCCTCGGTAGACTAGCTCGATGTGATCCAAGAACTTTTCGCAGCCATTCCTTCACCGCCACAGGGTGTGTGGCACCTAGGCCCGATACCTATTCGTGCGTATGCACTGTGCATCATGACTGGTGTCATCGTGGCGATCCTGTGGAGCCGCAAACGTTATGCCGCACGTGGGGGCGATCCCGAGGTCGTTATGGATGCTGCGGTGTACGTGATTATTTTCGGGCTTATTGGTGGCCGTGCATACCATGTGCTGACCCAGTGGGATTCTTATTTCTGCTCCGATTGCCAGCCGCTGAGGGTGTTTAACCTGACCGAGGGGGGCTTAGGCATTCTTGGGGCGATCTCGTTGGCCACGGTTGCGGTGTGGTTGAGGTTCCGCAGACTGGGTCTATCTTTCGCCACGTTTGCTGATGCTGTTGCTCCGACCATCGCTGTAGCTCAGGCCATTGGTCGCCTGGGTAACTGGTTTAACCAAGAGCTGTATGGGCGGGAGACCACGGTGCCGTGGGGGCTTGAGATTTACCGCCGGGTGGATGACACCGGCCATTACGCGCCATTGTCTGGACACTCAACGGGTGAAGTCTTGACGGTGGTTCACCCGACCTTCCTATACGAGGGGCTGTGTAGCCTCGCGGTTGCTGCGATTTTGGTGTGGGCTGATCGCCGCTTTTCGCTCACTGGAGGGCGCTTGTTCGCACTGTATGCCGTGGGTTATTCGGTGTCGCGGCTGTGGGTGGAATCGATGCGTTCTGACCCCGCGAACCACATCATGGGGCTAAGAGTCAACACCGTGATGTATGCCATTGTTCTCTTATGTGCTGTGGCCTTCTTTCTGCTTCGGGGGAGCGCGATGCGGGCACGTGCACTTCAGGAAGCGAACCAACGTACTTCGGACGATGCAAGAGGATAAGGCTGTCACCGAGCGATAGATATGTGACGGTGATCGCCAACTGTGCGCGGTTGACCCTAACGGGGCTAAGGTGGGGGTCGTGGATAGACGAACGAAGATTGTATGTACGCTTGGCCCCGCAGTCGCCAGCGCTGAAGGCATCCTCGGCTTGGCCGAGGCCGGCATGGACGTTGCCCGCCTGAATTTCTCGCATGGTGACTACGCCGACCACCAGAAAAATTACGACTGGGTCCGTGAGGCCACTGACAAGACTGGCCGCGCCATCGGCGTGTTGGCTGATTTGCAGGGCCCGAAGATCCGCTTGGGTCGTTTCGAAGAAGGCAGCACCTATTGGGCTGACGGTGAGGTCGTGCGCATCACCGTTGACGATGTACCCGGCACCCACGACCGAGTGTCCACCACTTACAAGGGCTTGGCGAAAGACGCCAAACCTGGTGACCGCCTCTTGGTCGATGACGGCAAGGTAGGCCTCGTCTGCTTGCGTGTCGAAGGCAACGACGTGGTCTGCGAGGTCGTCGAAGGCGGCCCCGTGTCCAACAACAAGGGCGTGTCACTGCCCGGTATGGACATTTCGGTTCCTGCACTGTCTGAAAAAGACATTGCTGACCTACGCTTCGCACTCAAGCTCGGTGTGGACTTTATTGCTTTGTCCTTCGTCCGTTCCCCTGCGGATGTGGACTTGGTTCATGCCATCATGGATGAGGAAAAGCGCCGTGTCCCGGTGATCGCGAAGCTGGAAAAGCCCGAGGCCGTTGATGCTCTAGAATCCATCATTTTGGCGTTTGATGCCGTGATGATTGCCCGTGGTGACCTTGGCGTTGAGGTCGCTTTGGAAGACGTGCCGCTGGTGCAAAAGCGCGCGATTCAAATCGCCCGCGAGAACGCTAAGCCGGTCATTGTCGCAACCCAGATGCTCGATTCGATGATCGAGAATTCGCGTCCCACCCGTGCAGAAGCCTCCGACGTGGCTAACGCTGTGTTGGATGGTGCTGACGCTGTGATGCTGTCGGGTGAGACCTCGGTGGGTAAAGATCCGCAGAACGTGGTGCGCACCATGAGCCGCATCGTTGCTCGCGCAGAGCAGGATGGCTCTGTGCCTCCGCTGACCCACATCCCTCGCACCAAGCGTGGCGTTGTGTCCTATTCCGCCCGTGACATTGCCGTGCGTTTGAACGCTCGCGCCTTGGTTGCATTCACCACCTCGGGTGACACCGCAAAGCGGCTTGCACGCTTGCACTGCAACCTGCCGCTGCTGGTATTCACCCCGAACCAGCATGTGCGTTCGCAGTTGGCATTGACGTGGGGCGCCCAGACCTTCCTCACTGATCCGGTGAAGGACACCGACGACATGATGCTGCAGGTCGATACCCAGCTGTTGTCGATGCCGGAGTACACAGAGGGCGACATCATGGTTGTGTGCGCTGGTTCTCCTCCCGGAGTGGAAGGCAACACCAACATGATCCAGGTGCATGCACTGGGCGAGACCACCAAGCTCATGTCCGCTAAGCGGAACACGGCTGAAAACCTTGCTGCAGATGTTAAGGAGGGCGTCGCAGCTGCGGTTGATGCCGTGGAGGCACAGGTCGAAAAAACCGTCAGCAGCCTAAAGAAGAAGTAGTTCCTTAGGGTTCATATAAATAAGCGCTCCCGACCATCATGGTCGGGAGCGCTTATTTAGTGTCCGGAGAATTTAGCGCACGGGGGTGGGCTCGATCTTCCACACTTCATTGGCATAGTCGCTGATGGTGCGGTCTGATGAGAATCTGCCGGATTCGCAAATGTTAATCCAGCACATCCGCGCCCAGTGGAGGCGGTCTGCGTAGTAATCGTTCGCCATGGCGTCCCGGGTTTCACGGTAGGCGGCAAAGTCACCGAGAACGTAGTAGACGTCTGGTGTTTCCCAGCCATTGCCGTCGAGTAGGGAGCCCCGCAGGTCGTGGAAGGCACCGGAGTGGTCATCGCCCAGGGTGCCGTCAATCAGTGCGTCGAGGACGCGTTTGAGGCCGGGGACGGTCTCGTAGAGCGCGTAGGGGTTGTAGTGAGCCTTGAGCTCGGGAAGTTCCTCGACTTTGGCTCCGAAGATGTAGGCGTTGTCTTCGCCAACCGCGTCGGCGATTTCGACGTTTGCGCCATCGAGGGTGCCCAGCGTCAGCGCACCGTTCATCATGAACTTCATGTTGGAGGTGCCGGAGGCTTCTTTACCAGCGGTGGAAATCTGCTCGGAGACGTCAGCTGCCGGGATGATGTGCTCAGCGGGCGAGACGTTGTAGTTTTCAACGAAGACGACGCGCAACTTGGTGGAGACGACGGGGTCGTTGTTGACCAGTTCGGCGATCTCGTTGATGAGCTTGATGATCGCCTTGGCGCGCGCGTAGCCGGGTGCAGCCTTCGCCCCGAAGATGAAGGTTCGGGCGGGAACATCGTCGATCGCTACTTCGCCGTCAGTGATGCGGAAATAGAGGTCGAGGATGTACAGGGCGTTCATCAGCTGGCGCTTGTATTCGTGCAAACGCTTAATCTGCACGTCGAAGATGGAATGCGGGTCGACGTCAATTCCTTGACGCTGGGCAATCCACTCGGCGAAGTGTTGCTTGTTAGCGTCTTTAATCTCCAGCAGTTCCTGCATGACGGCGTCATCGTCAGCAAAGGAGCGGAGTTTTTTCAGCTCGTCGAGGTTCTTCACCCACTGGTCGCCACCGGCAAGCCGGGTCAACAGATCGGATAGCCGAGGGTTGCACATCTTCAGCCAGCGGCGGGGCGTCACACCGTTTGTCTTGTTGTTGAATTTCTCGGGCCACAGCTCATGCCACTGCTTCAATGTCTCTGCCTTGATGATTTCGGTGTGGATGGCAGCAACACCGTTGATGGAGTAGGCGGCGTAGCAGGCCAACCAACCCATGTAGACGTGACCGTCATGAACGGGGGAGAGGTAGTGGATCGTCCCCTCATCGAGTCCGCGCTCTGCCATGTCCAGGCGGAAGCGGCGGTCGATTTCAGCGACGATCTCCCACACGCGGTAGAACAGTTGCTGGAAGATGGATACTTCCCACTGCTCGAGTGCTTCGGGCAGGACGGTGTGGTTGGTGTATGCGAAGGTCTCGGTGACGATCTTCCACGCTTCGTCCCAGCCTAGCCCGTGATCGTCCATGAGCAACCGCATCAGCTCAGGGATAGCGATCACAGGGTGTGTGTCGTTGAGCTGGATGCTGTTGTACTTCGCGAAATCGCTCAAGTCTTCGCCGTGATGCTCAATGTAGTTGGCGATCATCGCTTGGAGCGAGGCGGAGCTAAAGAAGTACTGCTGGCGGACGCGCAGGGCCTTGCCCGCATAGGTGGTGTCGTTCGGGTAGAGAACGCGACACAGGTCCATGACACGTTCGCGTTCGACGATGGCATCGGTGAAGCGCTGCGAGTTGAACGCGTCGTAGTCGAACTCTTCCAGGGGCTCTGCTTTCCACAGGCGCAGGGTGCCGACATTGTCGGTGCCGTAGCCGCTGATCGGCATATCGTAAGGGACAGCGCGCACAATCATGTCGTCGAACGTGACGATGCGCTGCTGTTCTTCACGGCGAATAATGAAGGGGTAGCCGTCTTCCATCCAGGCGTCGGGCTCTTCGGTTTGGTAACCGCCCTCAATGTTTTGCTTGAACAGCCCGTAGCGGTAGAGAATGCCATAGCCGGTCACAGGCAGATCCTGTGTGGCACAGGAATCCAGGAAGCATGCAGCGAGGCGTCCCAGGCCACCGTTACCCAACGCGGCGTCATTTTCTGCTTCGAGAACATCAACAAGCTCGTGGCCGTGTTCGCGGGCTGCTTGTTCAGCATCCTCCACCAGACCAAGGTTGGTGAGGTTGTTCAGCAGAGCGCGCCCCATCAAGAACTCGGCGGAAAGGTAGTGCTGCTGGCGGGTGGCTCTGTAGGCGTCGGTTGTGGCCTGCCACTTGTCCGCTAGCTCCTCCATCACGTTGGCGGAGAGACCGAACCAGAATTTCCGGTCGGTGGCATCCGTGGGGGCTGTCCCGGATGCGGCGCGAACAAAGCTGCCGACGGTTGCGGCATCGAAGTGTTTACTCATGTGTGTTAATCCTAGACCTTTAGGCGGCTGCTGCTGCGGTGGCCTGCTCAAATTCCTCAACAACATCCTCGGTGGGAGCCTTAGTGAGCAAAGAAACAACCACCATGACGATCGTTGCGGAAACAACACCCGGAACAATTTCGTACAGTGCAGCGTGCAGGGCGGGTGTCATGCCCCATGCGAAGCTGACGACCGCGCCGGTGATCATTCCGGCGATCGCACCCGGCGCGTTGAGACGTGACCAGTAGAGGGAGGCGATGACCACTGGGCCGAATGCGGATCCGAAACCAGCCCATGCGAAGCCAACGAGCCCAAGGATGGAGTCGTTGGGGTTGAACGCCAGTGCGGCGGCAACCACCGCAACTGCAACCACAGCCATGCGTGAGAGATTAATCAGCATCTGGTTGCTGAGATCTTTTTTGAAGATCTTGAACAGGTCTTCGATCAGTGCAGAGGAGGTCACCAGTAGCTGGGAGGACATCGTCGACATGATGGCTGCGAGTACAGCGGTGAGGATGAGACCAGCGATCAGCGGGTGGAACAGGATGCGTCCCATGTCGAGGAAGATTGTTTCGAAGGCATCGCGGTCGGTGACAGCAATGCTGGGGTCTTGGCCGAAGAAGGCGGTGCCGATGAGGGCGACGGCGGTGGCGCCGATGATGCACAGCAGCATCCACGTGATACCGACGCGGCGACCGGTGCGTGCTTCTTTAGCAGAGCGCAGGGCCATGAAGCGGACGATAATGTGCGGCTGCCCAAAATAGCCCAGGCCCCATGCGAGGTTGCCGATGATGGCGGCCAGACCAACCCCACTGACCATGGAGAAGTACGTGGGGTTGCCGACGCCGTCGGTGTAGGGGCCGTAATCGTGGTGGCTGGCCCAAGTGAAAATGCTGGAGGGGTCTTTGAGCGTCAGCAGTGCCATGACAGGCACGATCAACAGTGCGAAGAACATGATCATGCCTTGCACGGCGTCAGCGGTAGAGACTGCGAGGAAGCCGCCGATGAAGGTGTAGGCGACGGTGACTGCAGCGACGATGAGCATGCCGTCGGTGTAGGAACCGCCGAAGGTCGATTCGAAGTACTTGCCGCCGGAGACCATGCCGGAGGATACGTAGAAGGTGAAGAACACCAAAATGACCAGCGAGCTGACGATGCGCAGCACGCGGCTTTTGTCGTGCAGTCGGTTTTCGACGAAGCTCGGCAAGGTGATGGAGTTGTTGGCGATCTCGGTGTAGGAGCGCAGGCGCGGGGCGATCCATTTCCAGTTGGCCCAACAACCAATCAGCAGGCCGATGGTGATCCACAGCTCTGAAAAACCTGCGACGAACAACGCCCCCGGCAGGCCCATGAGCAGCCAGCCTGACATGTCTGAGGCTCCCGCAGACAGAGCCGCAACAAAGGGGTTGAGCTTGCGTCCGGCGAGCATGTAATCGTCGTACTCATCGGTCTGCCGGTAGCTCCATAGGCCGATGAGTAGCATCGCCACCATGTAGATGACGATGGCAATAATGAACCAGGTTTGGGTACTCATTGTCGAAGGGATCCTCCTAAAAGTCGTGTGTTAGGCGTGCAGGTAGGCAAGTACGGCGCCGGCGGCTGCCAGAGTGCAGGCGCGCATTGTTGGCTCATAGTCGGGCAGGAAGGTGCCCATGTGATTGCCGGGAACGTCTTGGGCGACACGATCGTGTGTGACTGCCTTGTTCCACAGGGTGCGTGGGGTGACACCCACGGTCCAGTACAGGTAGGGGCAGTCGAAGTGCCGCGGGATGTTGGAAAAGTCTTCTGACGCCGTCCACGGTTGGGCATCGGCGGAATCTTCGCCGAACACAGAGTCGAAGACAGGGCGCACGCGGTTAAACGCCACGGGGGTGTTATCGGTGAGCTCGCCATGACACGACCACTCAAAAGTGGGTTTTTGGGTGCATCCGCTGGCGGCGCATTCAGCACGCACGACGCGTTCAATAGCCGCATAGACTTTGTCGCGGACCTTCTCGGAATAGAAGCGGCAGTTGAGCACCAGGGTCGCGTCCGCGGGAATGGTGTTGTTGGAATTACCGGAGCTCAATGTGCCAACGCTGACGACCGCGAAATCGAACGGGGAAACTTCTCTGGCGACAATGCCCTGGAGGCGCACCACGATCATTGAGGCAATAAACGTCGGGTCGATGGAATTGTGCGGCATGGAGCCGTGGGCGGAATGCCCAAAGATCTTGATGGTGATGGTGTCGCAGGCCGCCAGTGACGCGCCGGGCATGCTCATTACTTGTCCTGCGGGCCCGGGGACGATGTGTTGGCCGAGGCATACATCGGGTCGGGGGATGATGCGCCCGAGGCCGTCGTCAACCATTTTTTGTGCGCCGGTGGAGTCTTCTTCGGCGGGTTGGAATAGTGCGATGAAGGTTCCGGACCATGCGTCTCGGTGCGCGTCGAGGATGGCGCAGGCGCCTAGTAATGACGTCGTGTGCATGTCATGTCCGCACGCGTGCATCGCGGGGACTTCCACTCCGTCTTTATTAATGCGGGTTTTTGTGGAGGCGAAGGGTGCTCCGGTTGTTTCTAAGACGGGTAGTCCGTCGAAGTCTGCGCGCATGAGGGCTACTGGACCGGGGCCGTTGCGGAAGATGGCGACTATGCCGTGCCCGCCGATGTTGCCGGTGACTTCGCAGTCGAAGGCGTTGAGTTGTTGTTTGATGCGGGCTGCGGTTTCGACTTCCATGCCGGAGAGTTCGGGGTTGGCGTGGAAGGTTTCGTATAGGGGGCGTTGCCAGTCGAGGTCGACGCCGTGAGTGCGCAGTAGCGTGGCGATTGCCTGCGGCGCGCTGGTGTTTCCTGTGTCTTTCTCCGCCCTATAGTCATCCATGGTGATTCATGTTACTAGTCGCGGGTTGGCGCCCTAGAGTTATAGCCCCAAGAAGGGGTTGTAGCGGAGGCTGTTTCGGGGTAGAAGGCATTCGGTGGCGATCCGGATGTTGCGTGCGATGTGTCCTTGGTCGCGGAGTTCGTACATGGCGCTGACCATCCGGTCGCGTAGCCCTTGAGGTGACAGGGTGTTGAGGTAGATTTTGGTGCCGCCTTCAAATCCGGCGAGGGTGGAGACGCGCCATTTAATCATCACGCGCCAGGGCATTGTGATGTCGAGGTCGATGGGGGTGTGGTGCCATTCTTCGTTGCAGGGGATGTCGGGGCCGGCGGCGGCGTGGCAGGCGTGGATCAGGTCTGCCATGGCGTCGCGTTCTTCGTCGCTTTGCTCCCATGGGAAGCCGCAAGCGGATTTTGAGAAGATTTCGAGGGTGGGGTAGCGGTGCCCGAAGCCTGCGAAGCAGACGGCGTGATCGTTTTCTGCGATGATGAGGTTGTGGTAGCCGGCGTAGTCGACTGCCCATTCGTTGTACATGTTGGGGTTGTGCCGCAGTTGTGCGATTTCTTGCGATTGCTGGACGCCGCGTTCGTCGATGGCCACGAGTTGTTTGTGTAGGTGATCGAAGGATGCGCCGGCGGGTTTCAGCCAGTTTTGGAAGGCTGCGACGTAGGGCACGTAGCGGTTGGATCCGTAGAGGTCGGTGATTGCTTCGGTGGTGAAGCGGATGAGTGTGCGGTGTTCGTCGACGCTTAACGTCCCGGCGCTGGCGAGTTGGTTGTCGTAGGTGGCTCCATCGACGAAGTGTCTCCGGCCGATGATGAGGTCGTGGCCGCCTGCGAAGAAGGGCCAGCCTAGTTCGGCGATTTCTTCGTCTGTGAGCGCCTCAATTTCGGGGGCGCTCAGACCCGAGAAGCTCATTTTGGAGGCGACGATTTTCCGCACGTGCTCCAGGCCCTGGGGGTTGCCAATGTAGTTGTTGCGCCATGCGGTGATTTCGGGCGAGGGGATGAAGCCGTAGTTGGCTTTCCAATAGTCAAAGGTGACGATTTCGAAAAGGTTGGCGACCCGCCGGAAGTCGGCGACGCTGTCGAACAGGTCTCTAGCTGGTGTGTGCGTTGTGATGCGTGGCTGTGTTTGCGCGGCTTTGGATGATGACGTCGCGGTGGCTTGGGCACTGGGGATGGTGACGCGCGCTTTTTCGGGTGGCGTTTGCAGGTAGTTGTCGGAGCAGAATGCGCATGTGGAGGTGTGGGCGCTGGGAGTCAGTGGCTGCGGGTCCGGGCGGGTTATACCGAGGGGGCGGTTGCCGCGGCCGGGTACGGTCCAGACTTCTGTACCGGAAAAGGGGTTGACCTGCTTAATGGTGCCGTCAGCCATCACCTTGATGGGTTCGGGTTGGGCGGTGAGCGGACCCTGCTGGGGCGATGGTGTGCTGTTGAAGCTGTGCGGCATAGAACCCAATTTTACGCTGCTCTAGAAGAAAACCACTGCAGGGTGATGTCAACCGGAATGCTTAAGACCGCCCCCAACGAACAGGCAATAAAGCAAAAATTGAATTGATCGACGTTTGATCGGCCAATCATGAGATGGCCGATCGCCGGCAGCACCTGTATTACCTATAGTCTGAATGAACAAGCGGAAAAGTTGGTTATAAAACCACGCGAGGATCGAAACAGCAGCGAATGTAGCCAGCGCGGATTCCATACGTGTACCGGTGCGGCAGGGAACTGAAAGAACCGTTCCCCAAGTAAGCGCACGATGCCGTACAGAAACAAGCAAACCAAGACTGCAGCTACGAAATCTAGCGCAAAAATGGAACCTAAGATGAAGTCGCTGAAGATCACGGTGTCACCACAATCGGTTGTTGAAGGCTACGCCTGATAGGAACAGATACCACGACAGTAGGAACGTCGTAGCCGAAGCTGCTGAGGATGCGAACACAAGGTCCCGTGTGTGCCGTAGCATGCGAGCCTTATGGGCGTTGCGTGCAACGACTAAGGCACAGCCGATGAACCATGGGAAGAGACTGACGGCGCCAGCTGCGGAGAAAATACCATCAAAATTGGAATATCTTAGGCTGTGAACAATTTTTAGTCGCCTTCCTCGGTTCGTTTTTGTATGGGCTGCCAGTAATGTAGTTGAGGCGATTAAAGGGAGAAAAATTAGAACAATCCATAAGAAGAGGTAGGCGGTGACTGACTTATGGGTTCTCCCGAAAAGGCTGGTAGTAGGGGAGTATGTATCTGATTTAAGTATCGGAAACATTTTTGTGAATATTACATAAGTTTTTCCGGCCGAGCATTCGTTGGCTGTGTAGGCTACCCTGGGTCGCATGTCGATCATTGTTTTTGATGCCCTCGTCCCAGCCGACGTCCAACCTGCACTACACCAGCGTTTCATCGCCCTCGCGGATTCTCTCGTAGAGCAGGGGTATGCCAAGCGGTTGGAAGTCGAGTGTTCTGCAGTGAAGCTCGAGGACGACGCTGACCAACAGCTACGAGCTGTTTACGAGGAACAGCATGGTGGTGACACTACGGACGCACCGGCCCACCGTTTTACCATCAAGGTAGGGGAGAACGCTAAGAGCTTGAACGAAACCGCAATGACTTTTGCGCGTCTGCTAACCCCACAGGCGGAACTTCCCGCTGAGGCCTACGCCCTAGAATGCCACGATCTTTATGAAGTCCCCGACACCTACCCGTGGATGGTTAACGTGCACCCAGGCGGGGCATAAGCTGTACCAATGCATCCTGCAACGCGGACGCTGCCTCCGATGCATCCGCGTAGTCCCCACAGGGGATAACGGCATGGGGGATGGCCTCAGGTAATTCAACCTCGGTGCCGATGAATGCCACCGGCCGGCCGGTGGATGAGAAAGCGCCGGCGACCGTCGCGACGTCATTGACCGTTGTAGCGGTGACAGCATCGGTGATTGCGACGATGACATCCGCGACGTCATCACCAGAGTCGGTGCCTGAGCCAGAGCTGGGGCGATCATGCCCCAGCATCGAGGCGATAAAACGTGCGGCAGGTACGGGGGAAGTGCCAGGTCGCATCCACTCGAGGGCAATACCAATGCCACCGCCTACTGCTAGTCCTGCGATGGATGGATCAACCCCGAGGGCATCACAGACCTGAGTGCAACACGGCTTTGCTGGGCTGTTTCGGCGGCCATCGCGGGTGACAAGCACAAATTCGACACCCAAGGCCTTGACATCGAACTGGGCGGTATCCACAGAGGCAATCTCATCCAGTGCGCCCGGCGCGACAGTGGTGTGCGCGGCGTCATGAAACTGCGCGCCAAGCGCTGTGAGAAGCCCGGTGCCGGCATCACAGGTGGCAACATCGTCGATGAGTAGGGCGATGATTTGTACGCCGCGGCTGATCGCATCGGCAACCAACACACCCACACCATAGGTATCGCCGCCCTGGCTAGCGCACAGGGGCGCGCAATCGATGATCGCCTGAGTGTCGCCGGAGAGCAGGGTGTACGAGGCCTCCGTCAGCTGACCATCTGCTGTCACCGTCGGCAGAGTGACGACCTGTGCCTCGCCGGCGTCAACCATAGCCGCAGCTAAAGCGTTCAACTCATAAGGGGCGACGGTGCAGTGCGTCGCGGGGAACGCGGACTCCATCACCGCGCTGGTGATAGCGGCGGCTTGGGTTGCACTCAGCCCGGCGATCGCTTCCACGGCGAAGAGGATTGATGGGGTGGGATTGGTGGCGGCATCAGAAGGCATGGGCACAATTCTAGGCTGGCTATATTAAAAGCATGAACCACAGTCTTCTACACCCCCGGCTGCGCCGATCTGTTAGCCGGCGCGTCACAGGCGCACTGGCCGTACTTGTTGCTTGCTCAGGCATCCTCGCGCCCGCCGCGCAAGCTGAGGAGTCCACCACCGCCGCCCCAAGCGGTGCCGTCAAAGGTATTCCGCGCAGCACGGCACGAGGGGCAATTGAAACCAACGGGGTGGAAGGCCCCATCGCTTATAGTCTGGCGCAGGCCAAATGGAATGAGTATTACGCCGGCTATCAGCCCCTGATTCCGCAAGGCGCCAACAAGGTCGATAAGGGCCGGCTTCCTGCCCGGCATGCAGGCAGCTGTCAGCTACGGCACCGGACAAGGGGAGCTGCTGTAACTGCTTGATGTGTGCACGCCGTGTGCTGAGCCCCGCGACGTCATTAAGTATTTTTTATGGTGGTTAAGTGGAGCTTTTCTATAGTGTGACACAAATTACCCTCTCGGGAATTGCGTTAATTTCTATAGGTCGGCAGAATGGAGAGCGAACAACTTCCACCTACCCGCCTATTTGGCGGAGATTGGACGAGAAAATGACACGCGCAGACACTGCGAACATGACCGTCGAAGAGCAGGTCGCCAGCTACTACGACATGCTGCTCAAGCGCAACGCCGGCGAGCCCGAATTCCACCAGGCTGTCGCCGAGGTGCTCGACTCCCTCAAGATCGTCCTCGAAAAAGATCCCCACTACGCCGACTACGGACTCATCCAACGCCTCTGCGAACCTGAGCGCCAGATCATGTTCCGTGTCCCGTGGGTAGACGACGAAGGCGTCGTTCAGGTCAACCGCGGTTTCCGCGTCCAGTTCAACTCCGCAATCGGCCCATACAAGGGCGGCCTGCGTTTCCACCCCTCCGTTAACCTGGGCATCATCAAGTTCCTCGGCTTCGAGCAGATCTTCAAAAACTCCCTCACCGGCCTGCCCATCGGCGGCGGCAAGGGTGGCTCCGACTTCGACCCCAAAGGCAAGTCTGACGCGGAAATCATGCGCTTCTGCCAGTCCTTCATGACCGAACTGTACCGCCACATCGGCGAATACAGGGACGTCCCGGCCGGCGACATCGGCGTTGGTGGCCGCGAAATCGGCTACCTCTTCGGCCAGTACCGTCGCCTCGCTAACCAGCACGAATCCGGCGTTCTCACCGGCAAGGGCCTGACCTGGGGTGGCTCCCTGGTGCGTACCGAAGCAACCGGCTACGGTCTGGTCTACTTCACCAAGGAAATGCTCGCAGCCCACGGCGCATCCTTCTCCGGCTCCAAGGTCATCGTCTCCGGCTCCGGCAACGTCGCCATCTACGCCATCGAAAAGGCCCAGGAACTCGGCGCAACCGTTATCGGTTTCTCCGACTCCAGCGGCTGGGTATCCTGCCCCGGCGGTGTTGACGTCGCGAAGCTCAAGGAGATCAAGGAAGTTCGCCGCGAGCGCGTCACCGCCTACGTCGACGAAGTTGAAGGTGCCGAATTCCACTCTGAGGGCTCCATCTGGGACCTCGAGTGCGACATCGCACTGCCATGCGCCACCCAGAACGAGCTCGATGGCGAGCACGCAAAGAAGCTCGCAGACAACGGCTGCCGCTTCGTCGCCGAGGGCGCCAACATGCCCTCCACCGCAGATGCTATCGAGGTCTATCGCGAGCGCGGCATCCACTTCGGCCCCGGCAAAGCTGCCAATGCTGGCGGTGTTGCTACCTCCGCACTCGAGATGCAGCAGAACGCATCCCGCGACTCCTGGTCCTTCGAATACACCGACCAGCGCCTGCACGACATCATGGCCAACATCTTCAAGACCTGTGCAGAAACCGCCAAGGAATACGGCCACGAGGGCGACTACGTCATCGGTGCTAACATTGCCGGCTTCAAGAAGGTTGCCGACGCAATGCTTGCACAGGGCGTCATCTAACTAACGCCCTTAAAAACACAATAAGCCGCTACCCAACGAACAGTGGGGTAGCGGCTTATTTGCGTTCAGCCTGGTTTATTCGGCTGAGATCGGGGGATTATTCCCCGCGGAAGCCCTAAGCGTACGTCTCTAGCCAGTGACGGTTGTCATCGTTGACATAGGCGGCAGCAACCTCGTTCGTGTCAGCGAAAGGGTTCTCGGGGTAGATGGTGGGGCTTCATCATCGGGGGAGGTGTGGTTCATGCCTACACATAATACAGTGATCCACACCCGCAAAACCATGGACGACGCACTCCAGAGCTAGGACGCCAGTGCGCTCAGCGGCGCGCCGACGAGTGCCAGCTTAAGGATCTACGTATTGTTTTAAAGCATGTACCGCGTCTTTGAATCCCTAAACGAAATGGTCCAGATCGTCGACCAGGCTTACGGCGTTCCAATGACCGCCAACTGCATGGTTCCCCGCAACGAGATGCAGTTGCTGCTCGACGATCTCCGCAACGCACTGCCCGCAGAGCTCGATGACGCCCAAGACGTTCTCGACCACCAAGACGAGATCATCGACGAAGCGTCCGAGCGCGCACGCACACTGGTCGACGACGCAGAAGCTGAAGCCGAACAGACACTGGCAGAGGCAAAAAACAAGGCCGAGCTGACCATTGAAGATGCGCACGCTCGTGCCACCTCGATGGTGTCTAACGCCCAAGATGAGGCACAGCGCATCATCGATGACGCGCGTCGCGAAGCCGAGGCTGTGAAGTCCCGTGCAGAGGCTGAAGCCGAGCGTCTGATCGCCAGCGGTAACGATCACTACGAACGCAGCATTAATGAGGCACTGGCCGAGCAACACCGCCTTGTCAGCGAGGCCGAGGTCGTGCGCCGAGCAAACGAGGAAGCACACCGCATCGTCGACGCAGCCCACGCTGAGTCCAACCAGTTGCGCGGCAAGTGTGATGAGTTTGTCGATTCCAAGCTCGCGGAGTTCGAAGCATCCATGTCTGCGGTAATCCGCCAGATCAGCGCTGACCGTAGCGCATTGCGTCGTGGTGCGGGTGCATCCCGTGGCCAGTCCGCCGAGCGTCGTACTCACCGCGGCTACGACGCAGATAGGCACGACTCCGGCTACGATAGCTAGCCATGAGCCCCCGACACAATTCGGATAACACCAACCCACTCGTCTTCAACATCGCTAAGCTCGCACAGGCCTCAGCCACGAGCGATGTTCGCCACGTACACGGCCCCGCAGCGCAGCGCATCGGCTTGCCGATGATCGCTATCGAGCAAGGTAGTGAACTAGACATCGATGCCACGCTCACACCCTTGGGTGGTGGCATCTTGGTAGACGCATCCGTCGAATCCGATGTGCATGGGCAATGCAGCCGCTGCCTTGCGCCTATTGACGCCCGCGAGCTGTTCCGCATCGAAGAAGTTTTTGCCCTCAGCAACGATTTCATTGAAGACAACACCGGCGATGATGACGAAGACGCAGAGGTGGTTACCGTCATCGAGGGGGATGAAATTGACCTCACGCAAGCGCTTATTGACGTCGCGGGACTGACACTGCCGTTTAACCCGGTGTGTGAGGATTTCGACGCGGAATGTTCCGATGAGGAGGTCCCAGCGCCTGACGGCGTGTCCGGGGAGACCGTGGGGCTAGACCCCCGTTGGGCCGCACTGGAGAAGTTTAAAGGGGAATCATAGATGAGCCGCCGTAGCGGAAAAGAAGCCAAGGGGCCCGCAGCATGGGACAAGGCTTTTGCCGAAGTTGATCAGGCTGCCATTGTGTCGGCGTTCGGCGTCGAGTTGGAACCCGAAGTTCTTCGTCTGGCACTAACCCACCGATCTTTCGCGAACGAAAACGGCGGCTTGCCCAACAATGAACGCTTAGAGTTCCTAGGCGACGCCGTGCTGGGGCTTTCTATTGCGGCGAAGCTCTACAGCGTTCATCCGAATCGCTCCGAAAGCGATATTTCAAAGATGCGCGCCAACGTGGTCAGCCGATACGGGCTGGCAGCTGTAGCGCGAACAATCGACCTAGGACAGTACGTCCTCCTAGGGCAGGGCGAGCTCCAGACCGGTGGTAGGGACAAAGATTCCATCCTTGCAGACACCATGGAAGCCATCATCGGGGCCGTGTACCAGACCTACGGCTTCGAAGTCGCACGCGCGATGGTTCTGCGTCTGTTTGAAGAAAACATCGCTAAAGCCACCGTCGGTGGCCAATATGCTGACTGGAAGACCACCCTCCAAGAGCTCGCCAGTGAACTCGGTGTGGGTCCTGCGCGCTATGAATTAACGCGAGTAGGGCCAGACCATGATCCGACCTTTACCGCGACATGCACTGTTGATGGTGACATCGTGGCTACCGGTACCGGCCCGAACAAGAAAACTGCAGAACGCACCGCAGCTGAGCAAACCGCGGCGTTGCTTGCTGCACGTTACATTGATGCACCAGATCCGATGCAGGCTTTCCTCGATGCTCGTGCGGCGGCCACACCTGTCGCAACCCTTGAAAGCTTCCGCCAGCAAAATGGCGAGGGCGCACAGGTGCAGTCCACGCAGCAGGATTAACGACCGTCCACTTAGCCGTACCCAGTGCGCACGCGTCCGTGTGCCTGGGTTACGCTAAGTACTCATGAACGAAAAATCCACCGTGCTGAACCAGGTGCAATCAGTCGTCGATGCATTGTCTGGTTACCTTTGGCAAGGGGTCACCTGGCTCCTGATTCTCGCTGGCCTGTACTTCTGCTTCCGCACGATTGTCGTGCAGGTGCGTTACTTGCCTGCAATGTTTGGTGCAATTACCGAAAAACCGTCGAAGTCGCAAAGCGGCCGCGACGGTATTTCTTCTTTTAAGGCCTTTACCATTTCCGCGGCGTCACGCGTTGGTACAGGCAACGTCGCTGGCGTCGCCATTGCGGTGACCACCGGTGGACCCGGTGCGGTGTTCTGGATGTGGATGCTGGCGATCATCGGTGGAGCTTCCTCGTTCGTCGAGTCCACCCTCGCCCAGGCATACAAGGTGCGCGATGCCGACAACTACCGTGGCGGCCCGGCCTACTACATCCGAAAAGGCCTCGGTGCGAACTGGGCATGGTTGTCCGTCGTGTTCTGCGTGCTCATCACCGTCACCTACGGTTTCGTCTTCAACGCAGTGCAGTCCAATTCGATTGCTGACTCGATTGTGACCTCGTTCCCCAGCTTTGACCCCAACCGTGTGAAGTGGATCGTTGGCATCGCACTGGCGGTCATCACCGGTGTCGTGATTTTCGGTGGCGTTCACCGAATCGCGTCGGTCACCCAGGTGGTTGTCCCGCTGATGGCAGTTGCATACATTGTGGTTGGTTTCATCGTCGTGGTTATCAACATCGGCGAGGTCCCCAACATGGTTGCTCGCATCGTTGAAAACGCTTTCGGTGTTCGCCAATTCGGCGGCGCCGCACTAGGTACCGTCATCATGACCGGCATCAAGCGTGGCCTATTCTCTAACGAGGCCGGTATGGGTTCGGTGCCCAACGCCGCCGCAACTGCATCGGTATCCCACCCCGTCAAGCAGGGCCTCATTCAGACCCTCGGCGTGTACTTCGACACCATCGTGGTGTGCTCAATCACCGCCTTCATCATCTTGCTGGCTGACCCCGACCTTTCAGAAGAAACCGGTGGCATCAACCTCACCCAAACTGCACTGTCCGATAGCGTCGGCGCATGGGGCGTGCACTTTTTGACCATCGTCATTTTCTTCCTCGCCTTCAGCTCTGTCATCGGTAACTACTACTATGGCGAAGCCAACATCGAATACCTGTCCGGCTCCAAGGGCGTTCTCACGGCCTTCCGCGTGCTGGTCGCTCTGTGTGTGCTCGGTGGTGCGCTTGGCTCCATCCCGCTGGTCTGGGCCCTTGCCGACGTGTTCTCCGGCCTCATGGTGGTTATCAACTTGATCGCTATCGTCCCCTTGTGCGGTGTGGCCGTGGCGTTGCTGGCGAACTTCGACAAACAGCGCGCAGCTGGCCTCAACCCGGTGTTCCACCGCGACGACATCCCCGGCATCCGAGGCTACGAGGGTATGGAATGCTGGGACGGCTCCGATCCGCTGACGCACCGAGATGAGCACGACCAAGCCGCACTTAGCGGCTAAGGGGCAAAGCGGTTAAAATACCGGCGTGCACCTAAAATCGCTGACGCTGAAAGGATTCAAGTCCTTCGCGTCAGCAACCACCCTGAAATTCGAGCCCGGCATCTGTGCCGTTGTCGGGCCGAATGGCTCCGGCAAATCCAACGTGGTGGATGCCCTGGCGTGGGTGATGGGGGAGCAGGGAGCTAAAACCCTGCGCGGCGGGAAGATGCAGGACGTCATCTTTGCCGGGGCGGGGGACAGGAAACCTCTCGGACGTGCAGAAGTCACCCTGACCATCGACAATTCCGATGGGGCACTCGACATCGACTACTCGGAGGTGTCGATTACTCGTCGTATGTTCCGCGACGGGGCAAGCGAATATGAAATTAATGGCGCCAAAGCTCGCCTGATGGACATCCAGGAGTTGCTCAGTGACTCTGGTATCGGCCGCGAAATGCACGTCATCGTCGGCCAGGGCCGATTGGCTCAAATCCTGGAGTCCCGCCCAGAGGAACGCCGCGCGTTTATCGAAGAGGCCGCGGGCGTGCTTAAACACCGCCGACGGAAAGAAAAAGCCCAGCGCAAGCTCGTCGGCATGCAGGCGAATGTCGATCGATTGCACGACCTCACTGACGAACTTAAGCGCCAACTCAAACCGCTGGCACGTCAGGCGCAAGCCGCTAGTCGCGCAGCGACGGTCCAGGCGACGGTGCGTCAAGCCCGCCTAGTGCTGGCGGCAGACCAGATTACAACCTTGCGTGCGCAGGTAGACAGCAGTGAGCATGACGTCGCGTTGGTCGCTGAACAGCTCGCAGAAGTCACCGCCCAGGCTGACGAAGCAGCTGCGCGGCGTGAGCAACTAGAGCGGGTAGTTGAAGAGCTTGAACCCAAGGTCGCTGCTGCGCAGCAACGGTGGTTTGATTGTTCAGCATTGTTCGAGCGCACCCAGGCAACGGAGCGTATCGCTCGCGAGCGAGCCTCCAACACGGGTCAGTTAAGCGCCTACCAGGGGCCCGATCCGGAGGAGCTGCAGGCCCGGGCAGACCAGGCTGATGCTCAACTAGAGCAGTTGGAGCAGCAGGTAGCAATCGCTACGGAGCGCTGTGAAGTAATCGCAGACCAAGCCGCAGAGGTGGAACAAAAGGCCCGTGACGCCGAACGTGAGCACATGGCGCAGGTCAGGGCTATCGCGGATCGCCGCGAGGGCGTCATCAAACTTATTGCTGCAGCGGAGTCCCTGGAGGCTCGACGCGAGCAAGCTGCCGCCGACGCGGAGTCTTTAGAAGAACAAGCCGAAGAAGCCTTCGAGCGCGTAGAGGTGACGCGTCGCGCCCTCCAACAGCTGGTGGACACTCAGGCATCCTCGTCCTCTACCCGCGAGCCCTTGGCGCAGGCCGACGCGCAAGCACAGGCAGAGGCGGAAGCTGCAGAAGACCGCGTGGATGAACTTACCGCGCGGGAGCGGGAGTTGGAACGCACAGTGTCGCGCCTGCAAGCAACGATCGATACTTTGGGCTCCCAGGTTCGGCAGCAGTCGGCCTCAGCTGCAGATCATGTGGGCCCGCTTGCTCCGGTAGCTGAGTTTCTGTCGGCTGAGGATGGTTTTGATAAAGCTTTGGCCAGTGCTTTGGGTGATTTCGCTTCGGCTTTCGTGGCCCGCGATGTGCCTACCTCGGCGCACAAACTCGCCGAGGCTCTGGCCGGAATTGATGACGCCGCGGTTGATCGCGTGGCATTGTTGTTGCCCGGCGATGCACAGTCGTGGCGTTTGGATATTGACTTGCCAGCTGGCGCATCATGGTTGCTTGACCACGTCGACTTTAAGGATTCGGACGGGCAGGGTCATGGGGTGTCCCCAGTGGCGGTGGCTCTCAACCGGATTTTGGTGGATGTTGCCGTTGTAGAAAGCACAGCTCAGGCCATTGATGTGGTGGTCACTGAACCCCGTCTGCGCGTGGTCACCCCCAGCGGTCGCCTGTTCGGCCAGGGCTGGTGTGTGGTGGGACAAGGCAGCCCCACACCAGTCGAAGTAGGTGCGGATATTGCCCGTGCACAAGCCCAGCTGGCTGCCGTGACTGAAGAGCTAGAGCAGATGCAAGGCACCTTGGCTGGAGCACGCACCGCGGCCCAGGACGCCCGCATTGCTGCAGCCACCGCGGCGTCAAAAATTAAGGAACATGACGCCGCGGTCACCGCACTCGAACGCGAACACAGCCAGGCAGCAAACGCCCACGACCACGCGAAAAAAGCGCACGAGAAAATCACAGCCCGGCTGGTTGCCGCACAGCAACGCGTCGCTGACATCGAGCAGCAACTAGCCGAAGCCAACGACAGGCTGGAACGGGTCGAACAACCCGAAGACGCCGAGGAACCCTCCACCGCAGAGCGCGACCAAGCTCAGGCGGAACTCGCGCAAATTAAAGCCATGGAAATGGAAGCCCGACTGTCGGTTCGCACCGCAGAGGAACGCGCACACCAAGCACGCGGGCGCGGTGAGGCACTACGCAGGCAAGCACAACAAAGCCTCGAAGCGCGGGCGGCGCACGACAAAGCGATGGCAGCGAAGCAACACCAAGCACGCGTAGCCGAAGTCGTCATGGAATGCGCAGTGATCCTCGCCCAACGACTCGAAACCGAAATTAGTGAGGCAACCGCCACCAGGGATCAGCTTGCCGAAGAGAAAAACACCGCGAGCGCCGCACTGGCTCAAGCCAAAGACGCCGCGCACACCCTCGAAGTGCACAAGGCACTCCTGTCGGACAAAAACCATGCCGCCGACGTCGCCCGCAGCAGGGCACAAGTGCGTGCCGAAGAAGCCGAAGCCACAGTCGTTGAACAGTTGGGCCTCAGCATCGAGGAACTACTAGCCGATAACCCCATTGACGAAGACTTCGACCGCGAAAATTGGCAGCGCACTCTCAAAAAGGCAGAAAAAGACCTCCAGGCCCTCGGCAAAGTCAATCCACTGGCTCTGGAAGAATACAAAGCCCTGCAGGAACGCTTCGAATACCTCAACACGCAGCTAGCCGATGTCGAACAGGCGCGCGCTGACTTACGCGACGTCATCAATGAAGTGGATGACAAGATTCTGCAGCTGTTTAGCGACGCGTGGGCTGATGTCGAGGCCGCCTTCCCCGAAGTGTTCTCCACTCTGTTCCCCGGGGGCGAAGGCCGCTTGGTGCTCACCGACCCGGACGACATGCTCACAACAGGCATCGAGGTCGAAGCCCGACCGCCAGGCAAGCGAGTCAAACGCCTATCGCTGCTGTCCGGTGGTGAAAAATCACTCACCGCGCTGGCGATGCTCGTGGCCATCTTCAAGGCACGCCCCAGCCCCTTCTACGTCATGGACGAGGTCGAAGCAGCGCTCGATGATGTCAACCTGCGCCGCTTGATCAACCTGTTTGAGCAGCTCAGGCAGTCCAGCCAGCTGATTGTCATCACCCACCAAAAGCCCACCATGGATGTCGCTAACGTGCTTTACGGCGTGACCATGCGCGGCGATGGTGTGACCAGGGTGATCAGTCAACGCATGTCGCCAGCGTAGCGTTGGGCGGCTGGTATTATTTGCGTCCATGACTGGAGCCGCCGCACCACATCCGATTGCAGATCTTTCCGATTCCCTCCTCGGGTGGGCGTCACGGACCGAAGTCGAATTGCAAACACGACTATCCGCGCCGTGGTTCTTCGAAGCAAACATCCCTTCAGACGAGCTTGACCTGCTGGAACGCTTCTACGGCATTTTTCTCAACCGGCAAATCACTGCAGGGGCGGACCCGCGCGAACTTCTATTGATGACGCCGCGTCTGGCCAGCGCCACACTGTGCTCCCGCGGTGCGCGGACGGTCGACGGGGGCGCCTTCGTCGCCGAATACATTGCTGGGCTTGGTATCCACGGCACCGCAGCTGAGGCACTGGGTGACTGCCTGAGTACCGAGGGTTTCATTCGCAGCCTTCTTGACGCCGCGGAGCTCCAGGCCGGGGCCCCGGAGAGCGACACCAGCGATGCCGCCCTCTGTGCCCTCCACGCGGGCCTCAACAACCCCGAAGTAGTCAGCATCCTCGCGGCACTAGACGCACACGATGCAGACGTTGACGCAGCACTAGGTGCACTAACACAAGGCGCTGAAGACACCGCTGAAGAAGACGAAGCACACGCAGCCCCCGAATATGACTTCAGCTCACCGCTAACTTTGCGTGCAGCCACAACACACCGCGACGTCATCACCCAATTAATAACCGCAGTGGCCACTGTCCGCGCCTTCACCATCGACGAGCCCCGCTGGAGTGACCAAATCCCAGACCTCGTTAACCAAGGCGTACCCGTCGCAGTGGTCGAATCCACAACAGCAGAACTCAAAGAACGCCCCGCAGGCACAACATATCGCCACGTCGCTGTCGGTACCGCCACACGCGAACGCACGCCGCGGCTCATTCTGGACACCCGACGCCGTAAAGTCTGCCTGCGCCTGCCTGAACAACCACTCGAGCACCCGGACGCCGAAATAGCGTGGCGCATCCGCGTCGGCGACAACACGCGCGTCTACCGCACCTCCAAACCGTGGGGAGAAGTCAACGCGCTCAGCGAAGCCCTCGACGTCGCCATCGAACACCAGGCGCGCGAAATCACCGTGACAGCCTCAATGACCGACACCCAGTGGATCGTTCCCTGCGTCGACGCAGCAGACCCCGTGCTCATCTTCACCCCCAAAGGGCAAAACATCACCGACAAACGCTCCGTGCACTACGGACACGTGTGGGTTGTGTGCCCCACCGACAGCAGCATCCACGACGTTGTCAGCGGGCAGGAACTGAGCATCGAAGACACCTTCCAACCTGCAGGCTGGGACGGCTGGAGCGCCTACCTAGTCAGCACCGAACAAGCCGACAGCCTCACCATCACCCAAGCAGGGGACACCCCCAGCATCACCACGCACATCCGAGCAGTAGACCCACGGCAACGCGTCATCTTCCGCGACCCCTCCGACCCAGTACCGTGCCTGCGATCAACCACGCGGCTGCCCGTATTTGGAGCATCCCTCGTCGCAGAATTCCCGCCCACCGTCTCTGGAGACACCGAAACCTGGTACATGACCATCAGCTCCTTCGCCGGCGCAGACAACTCCGGCGAAGAAGTCTCCCCGCCGGAGCCCCTAGAAATCCCGGCCGAAGGTGGAGAATTCGAAGTATTCGACTCCACCCTCTACGACGCCCCATGGGTAGGGGAGTACCACGTACGCATCCGCGGCCCCCGCAACGAATCCTTCCGACACGAATTCGCCATCATCGAAGGCATCGACTCCACCTTCGATGTTTCCGGTGCGTGCAGCTCCTTCCGCATCCCCTCCATCGAAGGACTATCCGCCGCACAGCTCAGCGTACGTGCAGGTGAGAAGCCTTTTGATATTTCTCCATCGCGCATCATTAGTGTCGAGCCCACCGCGCCGGGGGCGGAGTTTGTCGTGTCGACTGAGGAAGGCGACGCGATGCCGGTGTGGTTTAAACCTCCGCGCCTGAGGTTCGACATTCCGATGATCACCCAGCCGTCGATGTGGCGAACCACCCGCATGGTCGCCCAGCCGCGTTCTTTTGACCCCGATGGCGTGCTGCGCGTCCGGGTGACCAAGTTGCCTGGTGTGTTGGTGGATCCGAAGGCTAGCGTGCGTAATCAGCACGGGACGCCGTTGCGTACAGTGAAGCTGACCGCGGAAGATGAAGTGACCTATTGCGTACCGATGCGGGCGCTCGCGCAGGCTATGTCTGGGATGGTGTCCGGCCGCTTGGATTTGGAGTGGACAGACAAGCGAAGCGACAGGCGTGTGTCGGTTAACCTCGCGGAAATTTCAACCGTGCCGGACGCTAAGGGCGCAGAGCTCAGTGATGGTTCAATCATTTTTGATGACGTCGCGGAGCGCGCCCTGGGTGCGTGGGTGTGGCCGTTGACGGCGCCGTGGTGCCCCGGAGTGACCATTGAGGTGCGTGACGGAAAGGCCCTTCTACCGGAGAGCTTTGTTGATGCAGGCCCCTTGGCGGTGCAGCTGTTTTCTGCCGATAAGTTCAATACCTTGCGTGCCCCGTTGACTCCGGGGGTGGATTCCTTTGAAGTTACGCAGCCAGGGTTCTTTAAGGCGCAGCCGGAAGACTTCGCCCAACTGTCCGCCTTTTTTGCAGGCGAGTCAGAATCTGTTCCTTCGAGTGAGCGGATTGTGCCGCTGTTGTGGGAGTACGTCTCCGAGTTGGGTTCCGCACCGGTGATGGCTCGTACCGCTGAGGCTGCGCGTGAGGCACTTGCGGCACACCCGCGGCAGGCTTTGGGCGGCTTGTCGCAGTCATTGGTTCCCGCAGAGCTCAAACCTCGTCAATTGATTTCCGCGACCCTTGTCAACAAGCTGTTTGATGCTGAACAAGCAGCTGACGGTGTGCATAGGGTCCCATGGATTGCAGCGTTGGAAAAACTCGCTGACTTAAACACAGTATTGGTCGGCGCCCAGGGGGCAGAGGGACCTGTCGACCCTGATCCGGTGCTGGTTCGTTCATTGCGCTCGGAATTAGAACAGGAATTTGGTCACCGCTTGGTTGAAACCCTTGCGACTGGGCGTGACGCCACGTTGGAGGCAGCATGCATTGACGCATCGACTGTGGCCATTGCTCACATGGCGCCTGCCCAACAGCAAGCGCTATTGGATATGTTCTTCTCGCAGGCGCAGATTGTCCCGGGGCCGATTATGGAAGACTCTGCGCGTCTACTGGCAGTGTTTGAAGCATTTAACAGGCGAGAAGAACTAGGAAGCTTGTTGGAAGACCGTGAGGCGATTAAGTCCGCTGTCTCTTTGCTCAAGGGCCTCAAGGGTGCGCAGCGTGCATTGTATGGGGCAGCCCGTGTGCGTTTCGACAAGTTGGACGGTGTCGACACTGAAAATTCTGATAATTTGTGGGCACTCGTTCCGGTGATTTCCATCGTGTTTGCCCTGGCTGCACGCATGCAGGCTCACGGGTTGATGGGCAAATCAAAGGTGCTCGCCTCTGCTGCTCCAGCGTGGGCGGCGATGGCCGAACTTGTGCCTGACCTGGTCACTGGTGACCTCGTTGCTGCTGAGGCGATGGTGATCGCAACGAAGTTTCCTGGCCTAGCGGGATAGCCAAATCCCCGCAGTTGGGTGCCGCTGGCTACTATGGACAGCATGACAAACTCGGTTCTCTTGTTGGTTTTGCTGGCCCTAGTCGTTGCAGTGTTGATCGTTGCACTAATCGTGGTGCTCGGGCTGCAACGCAAAAAGAACAAGACTATCTCCTTTAACAAAGAGGAGCAGCCTAAAGAAATCGACCAGAGTACCCAGTCGGGTAACTACACCAGCCAGGGCGGATTTAATTTCGCCCCGGCTGAGGACAAGCCTCGCGAGAAGCTGGTGGCGGATCAACCCCGCCCTGTAGCGCAGCCTGAACCGGTGGTCGAGCCGGAGCTGGTCGTCGAGCCGGAGCCGGTCGTCGAGCCGGAGCCGGTGGTCGAGCCGGAGCCGGTGGTCGAGCCGGAGCCTGCACAGCAGATCGATGAACCCGCGCCTGCAGCTGGTCGGTTGGGTAAGCTGCGTGGTCGACTGTCGCGCTCCCAAAATGTTATTGGGCAGGGCGTGCTGGGAATCCTCAGCGCGGGTGATCTTGACGAGGACGCCTGGGAGGAAATTGAAGACACCCTGCTGATGGCTGATCTTGGAACCGCCACCACCATGCGCGTCGTTGAGGCTCTTCGCGACAAGATTGCGCAACGCGGCGTCACTAATGAGGATGAGGCCAAGGCCATGCTCCGTGAAACACTCATCGAGGCATGCAAACCCGAACTCAACCGCGCAGTCAAAGCAATGCCCGCCGAAGGTAAGCCTGCTGTTGTGCTGGTCGTCGGTGTCAACGGAACTGGCAAAACCACCACCACCGGTAAATTGGCGCGCGTCCTTGTCTCCATGGGCCACACGGTACTTTTGGGCGCTGCGGATACGTTCCGTGCTGCCGCAGCCGACCAGCTGGAAACCTGGGGGCGCCGCGTTGGTGCAGAAACAGTCCGCGGAAATGAGGGCGCTGATCCCGCGTCTGTCGCATTTGATGCTGTTGCCCGCGGCGTCGACACGGGAGTTGACGTTGTGCTCGTGGACACCGCTGGTCGACTCCACACCTCAGTTGGTCTGATGGACCAGCTCGGCAAGGTCAAGCGCGTGGTCGAAAAGAAAGCCAACGTAGACGAAGTGCTGCTCGTTTTGGACGCAACCATTGGCCAAAACGGACTGATGCAAGCCCGCACATTCCGCGACGTCGTAGACATCACCGGCGTAGTGCTGACCAAACTCGATGGCACAGCCAAGGGAGGCATTGTCTTCCAAGTTCAAGAGGAACTCGGAGTGCCAGTTAAACTTGTTGGCCTCGGTGAAGGCGCAGACGACCTAGCGCCGTTCGAGCCTGAAGCCTTCGTCGACGCTCTCCTGGGATAACGATCCGATGAAACTCATCACCGCAATCGTCAAGCCGTTTACACTCGACGACATTAAAGACGCCCTCGAACAACTCGACATCCACGGGATGACCGTCAGCGAGACTCAGGGATTCGGGCAGCAAAAAGGCCACAGCGAGCTCTACCGGGGGGCCGAGTACGCAGTGGACTTTGTGCCCAAGCTGAAAATTGAAATAGTGGTCGCCGATAGCGCTGTTGATGACGCCCTCGACGCAATCGTCGACGCCGCACGCACGGGCAAAGTGGGCGACGGAAAAATTTGGGTCACCGCTGTCGAAAGACTCATTAGGGTACGCACCGGAGAATCCGGGGAACAAGCGCTCTAAATACCGTGGCCAACGTTGACCCAAGCCCCGCCCACGTCACGGCCCAGTCAATCAGACAAGAGACCATGCGTCGGGCGCAACTGCTTCTGTCTAAAGTTCAGGTGCCGTCCGGATGTGCTCTGGCAATCACGGGTTCCCTCGCCCGTGGGGAAATGAGCCTCCATAGTGATATTGACGTCAGCCTGATCATCCCAGAAGAGCAGGGTAGTGACTTCGACCAGGGGCAGCTGGAACAGCTGTGGTACCCCTTGTGGGACGGATCGTTTCGCGTCGATCATTCGGTACGCACCCCGTCGCAGTGCCTCGCTCTGGCAACCGAAGACCCCCTGGTGGCGTTAAGTTTGCTTGATGTTCGGACTGTAGCCGGCGACGCCGCGGTTGTAGCCCGCACGCGTGAGTCCGTACTGAATCGATGGAGGGTTGATGTTGCACGCAACCTTGCCGCCATCGTTGACGTCGCGATATCCAGGTGGCGGCGTTCAGGATCGGTTGTTGCGATGACCAGGCCTGATATTAAAAATGGCCGCGGCGGGTTGCGCGATATCGAAATGCTTCGCGCTCTATCGTTGGGCCATGTGTGTGACATGCCGGATGTGGAACACCAACGGGCCTTGCTGCTGGACGTGAGGACGTGGCTCCATGAGGCGGCGCGCCGACGACGTGACATCCTCGACCCAGAATTCGCCGTCGACGTAGCCGAACACCTCGGGTTTGCTGATCGTTACGAACTCACCGCTGCGGTGGCAGACGCCGGACGCACCATTGACGATGCTCTCAACACCGCTCTGGGCATTGCCCGTGCAGCACACAGTAGAAACTCGCCACGCAGCAGTCTACGAACTCCGCTTGATGTCGACGTTGTCGATGACCGCGGCGTCGTCACTTTAGCGAGAAATCCACGCCTATCCGACCCCGCTTTGGTGCTAAGGGTTGCAGCTGCTGCAGCGCGAACCCGTCAGCCGATCGCGGAACCAAGCCTGCGGAACTTAGCACGCCACCACATGCCCCTGCCTCAGCCGTGGCCGCGTGCCGTGGCAACAGACTTCTTCTCTGTGCTGTCCAACCCGTCGACCATTGAAGCGTTGGATAAGCACGGGTTGTGGGAACCGTTGGTTCCGGAGTGGGCGGACATTAGGGGACTGATGCCTCGCGAGCCCTCACACGCCCACACCATTGATCACCATACGATCGTCACGCTTCAGACGGCAGCGCAACGAAGTGTGCATGTGGCACGGCCTGATCTGTTGCTGCTGGCAGCCCTCTTCCACGACATTGGCAAGGGGCAGGGGCGGCCCCACGAGGTAGTGGGGGCGGAAGCTGTTGGCCGCATGGCGCGGCGCTTGGCCTTGGCGCCCCGCGACGTCAGCATTGTTCAAACCCTCGTGGCCGAGCACACTCTCTTGGCGCGACTAGCCAACCGTGCGGACCCCACGGCCGAATCTACGGTTGATGCGGTGTGCTCTGCCGTGCACTACGACAGGTTGACGCTCGACCTCCTTGAGGCGCTTGCCGAAGCTGATGCCCGATCAACGGGGCCTGGCGTGTGGAGTAGGAGCCTTGCGAATTCGGTTCGTACTGTCTGCAGCCTGGCGCGGGCACGCCTCAGCGACCTGCACCCCACCAAACCGTTCGTAGCGGCACCGTCTACCAGCGCAGACTTCCCCAAAGTAACGTGGAGGGGCGCTTACCTGCGCGAATCGGTCCGAATGCTGGCGTTGCTTGCAGCGCATGGCCACAACATCGAGAGCGCAAAATTAATCAATGACGCCGCGGGGGCGCGCGCGGAATTTATGGTGCGGCCGACTACCACCTCGCCACCTGCCGAGCAGGAATTCCTCCAGGCGTACAAGTCCGGGGTGTTTTCGATGCTGCCGGAGCTTAAGCCCGCATTGGTGTCCACGACCTGGTACGGCAATACGGTGGAGGTGCGAACGCTGGATCAGAAGGCTGCTTTTGGTGCGCTGCTCGGGGTGTTGCCTGATGTTTCTTGGGCAACGATGGAACGCACTGGTGCAACGATGATAGCCCGTTTCCACTTGGGTAACTGCGACCGAGCGCGTGTGGAGAAGGATGTCCAACGGGCCTTTGGTGGGGTAGCATAGACGGGTTAACTTGTGTCTACTAGGGAGTAAACGTGTTTGAGTCTCTTTCAGATCGCTTGACCGGAGCCCTCGGCGGCCTACGCGGGAAAGGCAAGCTTACCGAAGCGGACATCAACGCTACAGCCCGGGAAATCCGCCTCGCGTTGCTTGAGGCTGACGTTTCACTACCCGTGGTGCGTGCGTTTATTAAACGCATCAAGGAACGTGCTTTGGGTGCGGACGTTTCCGCAGCACTGAACCCCGCGCAGCAAGTAATCAAGATTGTTAATGAGGAACTCCAGCAGATCCTCGGTGGCGAGACTGAGCGTCTGCGCCTCGCGAAAAATCCTCCGACGGTCATCATGCTTGCCGGCCTACAGGGTGCAGGTAAAACCACTCTCGCCGGTAAGTTGTCCGCTTACCTAGCTAAGCAGGGTCATACTCCCATGTTGGTGGCCTGCGACTTGCAGCGACCGGGTGCGGTGCAGCAGCTACAAATCGTTGCTGAGCGTGCAGGTGTTGCTTGCTTCGCTCCAGATCCTGGCACTGCTCTCGATAGTCATGATCATGTGATGGGCACCTCCCATGGCGACCCCGTTGAGGTTGCTCGGCGTGGTATCGATGAAGCCCGCCGCACCCAACACGACGTCGTCATCGTCGATACTGCAGGTCGTTTGGGCATTGATCAGGAGCTGATGACGCAGGCGCGTAATATTCGCGACGCCATCAACCCGGATGAAGTTCTGTTTGTCATCGACGCGATGATTGGTCAAGACGCTGTGTCCACCGCGGAGGCGTTCCGCGATGGAGTCGACTTCACTGGTGTGGTGCTGACGAAGCTTGATGGTGACGCCCGCGGTGGCGCGGCATTGTCTATCCGTGAGGTCACTGGCCGCCCGATCAAGTTTGCTTCCACGGGTGAGAAGCTTGAGGACTTTGACGTCTTCCACCCAGAGCGCATGGCTAGCCGTATCCTCGGCATGGGTGATGTACTGACGCTGATCGAACAGGCCGAAGCCAAGATTGATCAGCAAGAGGCTATGGCCTCGGCTAGCAAAATGTTCTCCGGGGAACTGACCCTCGATGACTTCCTGAATCAGATGCAGATGATCCGCCGCATGGGGCCGCTGGGTAACCTGCTGAAAATGCTGCCTGGCGGCAAGCAGATGAGCCAAATGGCAGATATGGTCGAGGAAAAACAACTCGACCGAATTCAGGCGATCATCCGAGGCATGACGCCGGAAGAGCGCGCAAATCCAAGCATCCTGAACGCCTCTCGCCGCAAGCGTATCGCTAACGGTTCAGGTGTTACTGTGGCGGACGTCAACCAATTGGTTAAGCGTTTCGAAGACGCTAAGAAGATGATGGGGCAGATGACCGGCCAATTCCAAGGCCGCTCTGCCACTAAGAAGAAGCCTAAGGGGCGCAAGGGTAAAAACGGCAAGCGTAAGCCCGCTAAGGGCCGTGGGCCTAGCCGTGGTCCGGCAATGCCGAATATCCCCGGTATGCCCAACATGGCGGAGCTGCAAAAGCTGCAGGAGAACGCCGGAGGGCTGGGAGCCTCGGATGAGGGAATGCAGGGAATGCCTAGCGTCGAAGAACTAGAAAAGATGCAAAAGCAGCTAGGTAAAGGCCTGCCAGGAATGGGCGGTTTAGGTGGTTTCCCAGGCATGCCGGGCATGGGCGGCTTCGGTAAAAAGTAGTAGCTACTTAGCAGGTTTGTCGCTCGTGGGGGTACCCGCCGCCTAGGCCTTTTGTCTGGGGTAGGTACCCGCCCGCTACTTTCTTAGAGTTTTGTTGAAGATTCTCTACACCTATGTGAGTTTTATTAATGAACCGTCGTACGGGCACAACCATGTCCTCGATCCTTACGATCGTCCCGTGCGCTAGCATCACCCCCGCTGCAGCACTGGACGTAAACACCGACCCGGCTACTGCCCACCACACGTGCCTCATCGAACCGGGGCCACAAGACATCACCCTGGCAGGACAATATCGCGTCGCCATGCGTGCCGCCAGTGCGGAAGCCACGAAAAACCTGCGCGGAATGTTCCCCGAGCAGCAAGACATCTTCGACAGGGCTGACAGTGAGCCCGACTCTCGCGAAGAACTAGCTTTCGAACTGTTCCCGCACATTGAGGCGCTAGATTTCACCATCGAAGATGCCACTGCTTTTCTTGACAGCGAGTTCCTCTACCGCGAAGCTCTTCCAGGGTTCGAGCGTTTAACCAGCACATCGAACACGACCGGTCGCTACACCAAGCAAGAGGCCCTTGATAAAACTGCACTTGTCCTCGAGGGGCTGGATGTTGAGGAGCCTTTCAACAACCCTGAACACAGTGACATGCTGAGCACGATTATCGAGTCGGTCTACAGCACCCCACAATGGCGCGACATCAGTGGCAAAATGGCCAAAGCCTACGGCAGTGACGCCTACCTTGATTGCGTCGACCAACTAAACACCGCTGAAGACGCTGACGAACAAGCGGCTAAAAAGGCTGCCGCAAAGCTTGCCGATCTGGATCAGCAGCTGAAGCGCGCCCAGGAAGCCAAGGAAGAGGCAGAGAAGAAGGCTCAGGTAGCCGAGGAAGCTAAGGTTGCTGCGGAGCAGGAAGCTGCTCGGGCTAAGAAGGACACTGAGGCCGCGAAGTCCGCTCAGACTGAATCGCATTCGCGCCTGGGTGCGGTTATCTGCTAACATCCATCAGGTTGTCTTATCTGCCGTGATCGCTCTGTGATAGCGGCAGGGACATCATTAAGATTTTGTGCGCATCCGCGCAACCTGCGCTACATCGTCATCGACTACGGTCGACCGGTGGTCACACGCAGGGTAAACATCAAGGGTTGAACCGGCCTGCATTAGTAGGTGCCTGTACTGCCCAGTGACCAGAAGAAGGAGCCATAATGGCTGTCAAGATTAAGTTGCAGCGTCTCGGTAAGATTCGCACCCCTGAATACCGCATCGTTGTTGCCGATGCCCGTACCCGTCGTTCCGGTAAGGTTATCGAGAACCTGGGCATCTACCAGCCCAAGAACGATCCCTCCGTGATCAAGGTTGATTCCGATCGCGTCCAGTACTGGCTGGGTGTTGGCGCACAGCCGACCGAACCTGTTGAGGCTATCTTGAAGGTCACCGGCGACTGGCAGAAGTTCAAGGGCCTCGAAGGTGCAGAAGGCACCCTGAAGGTTGCTGAGCCCAAGCCCTCGAAGCTTGACCTGTTCAATGCTGCTCTGTCTGAGGCTGCTGAAGGCCCCACCGCTGAGGCAATTACCGAGAAGCGTCGCAAGGCTAAGGAAGAAGCTAAGAAGAAGGCTGAAGAAGAGGTCAAGGCTGAAGACGCTGCCGAAGAGGCTAGCGAAGCTGCTGAGACCGCAGAGGCTTCTGAAGAAGCTGCTGAGTAAGAACTCTAAGCTTATTGCTTGAAATAGTTAAGGCGCGACCCCATGGAAAACCATGGGGCCGCGCCTTTTGTTCTACTAACTTGAATTGCTAGCTACTTTAGACCTTGGGGACTACGCTACGCTAATGGCCGGCGTCTGACCCAGGGGTGTTCAGCGAAAGCATCGCGGACTGCTTGATCGGGTACAAATCGATCCTTTGCGCGTAGACTGTGAAAGCCTTGAGCCGCCCACCTATGATCCAGCGGCGGCACTCCTCGACGACATTTATTAAGTCGCTAACGATAAAATCGTGCTTTCTGTTTTGTGGATAATCTGAGCATCGATTGAGGAAATCTTGCGCATCCATCCCACCAGCGACGAAGTGCGGGTATTTGTGTTTGGCGAGCTTTACGAAAAGACGCTCACTGCCGAGTGCAGCTAAAACGTTGTCGCTGCCAAAACAATACGTAACGCGTCGGCCTTGGCCTTGTGTACCAGCCCAGCAACTTGTTCTTTGTCGAGCTGCTTGTAGGGCATTTCCACTGTGCCTTCGTTGGAAGCCGGAGCGCCGGAATCCAAATACCAGAAGGCATTGGCACCTGGTGCCGAGGTATAGAAACCGAAATCTGGTTCTTCTGCACCGACTTCATGGCTGGGAATGACCAAAACAACAGGTTGGGCGCCTGCAGCGTCCACTAGTTGATCGAAGCGCTCTTCGACGGTGCCGCTAGTGTTTGAAGCCCAGCCCGATTTCTTGGCTGGGGCGTGACTGCTGGTAGTGGTGCCGGTCGTGGAGGTGTCAGATTCCGGGGCTTGGTCGGTGGGAACCTTGGAACAAGCGCTTAAGGCTACGAGCGCTGTGACTGTGAGAAGTTTTTTATAGCAATCATCGTAGCGCTCGTTTTGAGTTGGCTAACCCTGTTTTAGTTCAGAGGCTTGCGGCGTACCATGGAGGCATAGATAGCGCCAGTCACGTTGTGAATGACTGCAGCGACTGCGCCGGGCAGCGCTGCTTCAGGGGAGAAGAACTTTGCGGCCATGCCGGAAGACAATCCAGCGGACTGAGTGGCGACTTCGATGGCGGTTGTGCGGCAAGCGGCTTCCGGTTGCTTCAGCGCGCGTGCAGACAGGTAGCCCAGGAAGTAGCCGAGCACGTTGTGCAGGATCACGGCGGCAAAGACGACCAAGCCGACGGAGGCGAGCTGTTCAGCATTTTTAGCAACTGCGCCAAAGACGACACCGCCGATAGCGACGATCGACATCCATGGAAGGATAGGGAGGATCTTGTCGACGACACTGTCGGCTACGAGGCGGATAACAAGGCCGCCGAAGACCGGAAGCAGCACTGTTTTCACGAGCATCATGGCCATACCCTGTGCATCAACATCAGTCTCTGCGCTTGCTAGGTAAAGCATGAGCATGGGTGTGACAATGGGGGACAGCACTGTAGAGACGCTGGTCATTGCCACGGACAGAGCGACATCGCCCTTGGCCAAGTAAGCGATCACGTTAGATGCGGTGCCTCCCGGAACAGAGCCGAGCATGAGCAGCCCGACAGCCAACTGGGGGTTGAGACCGAGTAGTTTCGCCACCACGATGGCACCCAGGGGCATGATGACAAACTGGCCGACCACGCCGATAAGGATGGGCCAGGGGCGACGCGCGACCTCCCTGAAATCTGGAAGAGTCAAGGTCAATCCCATGCAGAACATAATGATCATCAGCAGTGGAGTGATGTAGCCAACCAAGGGGAGGAAGGGGGTCGGCTTCATGAAAGCCACGATGGATCCGGCAATAATGAACAGCGGGAAGGCCGTTACCGCGATGGTTGCATTGCGGTCATTAGCTGGGGTGTGTTCGGAGGCTTGTTGTCCAGGGGCGTGTGTATCGATCAGTGACATGGCGTGTGTGGTCTTCCTGTTGGCAGTTTTTTGAAGTGCTTTTGCTTGCGGCGCCATGGGGTGGGGCACATGCGGTTGGTGCGTGGGTGTTCGCCCACACAGGATCTCATATATTGGACGCCTTGTCTCAAAAGCACCCGTGTGGGGGTGCTGTAAGCTCATACCTCATGGAAGAACTGCTCATCGGCAAGGTCATTAAATCCCACGGCATCAGGGGGGAAGTAGTGGTCGACCCTACAACGGACGAACCCGGGCGTCGTTTTGCCGTCGGCACCGTCGTTCACGGCACCCAAGGTCCCAAAGAACACGAACTGCGCATCGATGCTGTACGCCCCCACAAAGGTAGGCTACTGATCATGTTCGAAGGGATTACCGACCGAACAACAGCAGACAGCCTCCGAGGAACCCACTTCTTCGCCCCGCCACTAGAAAACGACGATGACGAAGAAGGCTTCTACGATCACGAACTCGAAGGACTTGCCGTAATCCACGATGGACAACGTATCGGCGAAGTTACCGGAGTCATGCACGGCCCCGCCGGAGAAATCCTCGAAGTGGAGCTAAGCGGCGGCAAACAAGCCCTCATTCCTTTCGTGCACGCCATCGTCCCCGACGTCAACCTTGACGAACAAACCATCACCATCACCCCACCCGACGGACTGCTGGACCTCTAATGCGCATCGATGTCGTCACCATCTTCCCCGAATATCTAGAGCCACTGCGCCATGCACTTCTAGGTAAAGCCATTGAACAGGGGCTTATCTCTGTTGGCGTTCACGACCTACGCCAATGGGCAAGTGGCGCCCACCGCACCGTCGACGATTCCCCGTGCGGCGGCGGGCCCGGAATGGTCATGCTGCCCACAGTGTGGGGCCCAGCGCTTGATGACGTCGCGGAAGGCAACCTTGAAGCAAGCTTGAGCTCCGCACAACCACATGCGGACAAGCCACGCCACGATGACTTGCAACCAAGCAGCTTCAGTGGATACACGCACGGCGAGAGTACATACTCTGATGACACTGATGACCGCCCGCTGCTCGTAGTACCCACGCCCACAGGCACCCCCTTCACCCAAGAAACTGCCCAAAGGTGGTCGCGGGAACGCCACGTAGTGTTCGCCTGCGGCAGATATGAAGGCATCGACAGCCGAGTGATCACCGACGCCGCCAAACGCTACAAAGTTGAAGAGGTAAGCATCGGAGACTACGTCCTCATCGGTGGCGAAGTAGCCACACTGGTGATGGCCGAAGCCGTCGTGCGACTGATCCCGGGAGTGCTCGGCAACGCGTCGAGTCACCTCGAAGACAGTTTCTCCGACGGGCTCCTCGAAGGCCCCAGCTACACAAAACCCCGACACTGGCGCGGCCAGAGCGTCCCAGACATTTTGTTCAGCGGTGATCACAATGCCATAGCCCGCTGGCACCGTGACCAGTCCCTAGCGTTGACCGCCGCACGTCGCCCCGATCTGCTCGACGCCGCACGCCAACGCGGTGACTTGAGCGAGCGCGACGAGCAAGCCTTAGACCTCCGCGACGTCATCACTGAAATCCAAATACTTATCGACCCCAAGCAACTCAAAGGCCTCACAAAAGACCTCCCCACGCGCCTAGCCAAAGACAATATCTTCTTCGCCACGGTCACCACAGAGGAAATCAGCCAAGCCTGCCAAGCGGACAACATGCTCATAGCCGCATACGAACAACAACACGGCCAACCCCCCGCAACACAGCGCACCATACAGCTCCACATCCACGCGCGAACAACCCTCGATGACGCCGCGTGCACCCGCGCCGTAGCCAACAAACTGCCCGAAGGCACGCAATGGTACGGAACCACCCACCACGCCTAAACAGCCGCCCATTAGAATAATGATTCAAGCTCGACTCGCGCAAGAACTCGCAATCACCCCCGAGCAAGTAAAGGCCACGGTTGCGCTCCTGGATGAAGGAAACACCGTCCCCTTCATCGCCCGTTACCGCAAAGAAATCACAGGGGGACTCGATGACACACAGCTCAGGCAACTAGAAGAACGCCTGGGCTACATGCGCGAACTCGAAGAGCGCAAAAAGACCATACTGGCAGCCATCGAAGAACAAGGGAAGCTTACCGACCAGCTCGCCGCACTCATCAACGAATGCGACACAAAAGCACGGCTCGAAGACCTCTACCTGCCATTCAAAAAACGACGAAAAACCAAAGCCGACGCCGCGCGTGAAGCCGGCCTAGAACCCCTCCTTGAGCAGCTCCTCGCCAATGAAGGCGAACCCGACAACCTCGCGGCAAACTACCTCAACGAATCAATTAGTGACACTAAAAGCGCACTCGACGGGGCCCGCGCCATCCTCATCGACCGCTTCGCCACCAACGCCGATCTCGTCGGGGCCGTCCGCGAGCACATGTACACCCACGGCAGCATGCGCGCAGAACCATCCCGCGACGTCAACACTTCCAACCCCGGCGACGCTGCGAAATTCAAAGACTACTTCGAATTCAGCGAACCTTTCCGCACCTTGCCATCCCACCGCATCCTGGCCCTGCTGCGCGGTGAAAAAGAAGGCGCACTAGCACTGACCCTCGACGCAGGGCCTGATGACATCTACGAACAGATGATCCGCGACACCCTGGACACCGAAGCAACCCCATGGGTCAACGATGCCATCCACTGGGGTTGGAAAACCAAACTCTACGTATCCAGCGCGCTTGACGTCCGCATGCGTCTGAAAGAAACCGCGGAGCAAGGCGCGCTCGAAGTGTTTGCCACCAACCTCAAAGACGTGCTTCTCGCCGCACCCGCAGGCCAAAGGGCAACAATGGGCCTGGACCCTGGCTACCGCAACGGCGTGAAGGTGGCAGTCGTCGACTCCACTGGCAAAGTCGTGGCTACCACCATCGTCTACCCGCACCAACCTCAAAATCGCTGGAATCAGGCGGTGGACGAACTGACAGCCCTAGCTAATGCACACAAGGTTGAGTTGATAGCCATTGGTAATGGCACTGCATCCCGCGAATCCGAGAAACTGGCGCGAGAAATCTCCAAAGCTGCCCATAACAACCCGACATGCGTCGTCGTCAGCGAATCGGGAGCGTCTGTGTACTCGGCGTCAGAACTCGCTGCCGCTGAGTTCCCATCCATGGATGTTTCACTACGCGGAGCCGTGTCGATCGCGCGCCGTCTGCAAGACCCGTTGGCTGAGCTGGTCAAGATTGATCCGAAATCGATCGGAGTAGGGCAGTACCAGCACGACGTCAACCAGACACAGCTCGCCCGCACCCTTGACGCCGTGGTCGAGGATGCCGTCAACGCGGTGGGAGTGGATGTCAATACAGCATCTGTTCCGCTGTTGACGCGGGTCGCCGGAGTCACGCCAACGCTAGCGTCGAACATTGTGGCCTACCGCGACGAGCATGGCGCTTTTGCCACGCGTAAGGAACTCGGCAAGGTACCCAGGTTGGGGCCGAAAGCGTTCGAGCAGTGTGCAGGCTTCCTGCGAGTGTCGGGCGAGGAGCCTCTTGACGCATCCGCAGTGCACCCAGAGTCCTACCCAGTGGTGCGGCAGATGTGTTCGGCTTCAGGCTTGGGGGTGCGGGAGTTGATCGGAAATACTCGCGTGCTCCACGCTTTGAAGCCTTCGGATTTTGTGAGCGAGACGGTGGGCGAACCGACGGTTGTCGACATTATCCGGGAGCTGGATAAGCCAGGCCGTGACCCACGCCCAGAGTTTAAGACTGCGTCCTTCAGCGAGGGAATTGAGAAGATCAGCGACTTGGCCCCGGGCATGGTACTCGAAGGCACCGTCACGAACGTGGCTGCTTTTGGCGCATTTGTCGACATTGGGGTGCACCAGGACGGGTTGGTGCACATTTCAGCGCTGGCGAACCGTTATGTGTCCGAACCGCGCGAAGTGGTGCGTTCCGGAGACATCGTGCGTGTCAAGGTAATCGACGTCGATGAATCTCGAAAGCGCATCGGATTGAGCATGCGTTTGGATGATGACGTCGCATCGGGTGCGCGATCCAAGCCTGGTCGCGGTGGTGATGCTGGTTCATCAGCTGAGCGTGGTTCTCAGCAGAAGCAGCGCAGTGGTGCGCGGCGTCAAAAATCGTCGTCAGGGCAAGGGGGCGCGTTGGCGGACGCGCTGCGCAGAGCCGGTCTTGGCTGAGTCGGCTGAAGTATGCAATAATCGTCAGGTTGACTCCCGGGCTTAGATGTTTGGGTGGCAGCCTACATGACACGGATATGAACCGGCCGAGCGTCCTTCGGAAAGTGCCGCCAGGTTCCTCTTTCCTCTAAAAATAAGGATTTTTGATGAACATTCTTGATTCTGTCGATGCAGCACAGCTGCGCGATGATATTCCGGATTTCCGTCCCGGTGATACCCTTAACGTTCACGTGAAGGTTATCGAAGGTGACAAGTCCCGTGTGCAGGTCTTCAAAGGTGTCGTAATCCGTCGCCAGAATGGCGGCATTCGCGAGACCTTCACCGTCCGTAAGGTGTCCTTCGGTATTGGTGTTGAGCGTACCTTCCCGGTGCACTCTCCCAACATCGATCACATCGAGGTCGTCTCCCGCGGTAAGGTTCGCCGTGCGAAGCTCTACTACCTGCGTGAGCTGCGCGGTAAGGCTGCCAAGATTAAGGAAAAGCGCTAAAAGATACGCGCCTAGAGCACGAGTGTAATGACGCGTGCTCGGCCCCGTCACTTTGTGGTTTTTGCAATCACCGAGTGGCGGGTTTTCTTTTGTGGCAACTGTGTTCTTTATTTAGGAAACGCCAATCGGCATGGGCGTGATTTACCCTAGGGTTACCCCCGGTGCCTACCAGGAAGTAGCTTCGTTTGGTTCCCTGACCTCCGTTTTTACTGCCTGCGAGTTGTTGGACACTTTGTAGATACGTCATATTTTGTGATTGTCGGCACAAAGCCTTGAGTTCTTTTAGTGTTTCTTAAGGATCGCGGTATACTCACAGGTGCAAGGTTTCCTTTCGGGCCTTGCAGGCAGGTCCCGATGGCCTGTTGAATGTGGAGATAGTGGGATCTATGAAAATAGATCAAATCATCAGAGGTTTGTGGTGACCCTCTGGTAGTTGAAGGCCCCGGCTAAGCCGGGGCCTTCAGTTTTTTCGCATTGTAGCTACCTAGGGGAGGGGCCTCCGCCGCAAGCTGGGTAGGATGTGATTCATGGATTTGCCCCGCCGCCGTAGCGCACATGATTCCACAGCTGCCTCTGCTTCGAAGCAGAAGAAGGAAAAGAAGCAACTGCCCTGGTACATCGACATCCCGATGGTTGTCATCACAGTCCTGATCTGCGCACTGTTTATTCAGACGTTCATTGGGCGGCTCTATGTAATTCCCTCCGGATCCATGGAGCCTACCTTGCACGGTTGCAGTGGCTGCGAAGGTGACCGGATTTTCGTCGATAAGATCACGTACCATCTCCGTGACCCCAAACCGGGAGATGTCGTCGTGTTTAAAGGCCCGGAGTCCTGGAACGGTAGCTTCATCACCAACCGCAGTTCTAACCCGGTAGTGCGCGGATTGCAAAACGTTGGGTCTTATGTTGGGTTCGTAGCACCCGATGAAAATGACCTTGTTAAGCGCATCGTAGCCACTGGAGGGCAAACCATCCAATGCCTCGATGGGGATAAAGGCGTCACTGTCGATGGGCATGTCATCGACTCCTCCTACACCCTCACTCCGCATCAAAATCCGATCGATCGATCCACGGGGTCCGAGGCCTGTGGCGGTCCGTATTTCGGTCCCATCACCGTCCCTGACGGTAACGTCTTCGTCATGGGGGATAACCGGACCAACTCCGCTGATTCGCGCTACCACCTTGGCGATGAATACCAAGGCACCGTTCCTGAAGACTTAATCATCGGTAAGGTTGATGCTCGCGTACTTCCGCTTAGCCGCATCGGCGGAGTAAAGAGCTACGACATCCAGAACTAGTGCGAACGCTCAAACACTTACGCACCTACGAGGTCTCACTCCAACGAGCCGGACTGGGGCCAGTCGCCGGGGTCGATGAAGCAGGGCGTGGGGCATGTGCCGGGCCGATCAGTATCGCAGCGTGCATCTTGCCGCCCCAGCCGATAACAGAGTTAGAACGGCTGACGGATTCAAAGAAGCTAAGCCCGCGCACCCGGGCGGAGTTGTTCCCACTTATACAACAGCACGCCGTGGCATGGAGCATCATCACAATCAGCGCCAAAGACATCGACCACTACGGGATTCAGCACGCCAACATCTCGGGGATGCGCAGAGCAGTAGTCACGCTATCCCACACACCCGGATACGTTCTGAGCGATGCAATGAAAATACCCGGCCTACGCAGCCCCCACCTACCAATAATCGGCGGGGATGCCGCCAGTCGCTGTATCGCCGCAGCCAGCGTGCTCGCGAAACATTCACGCGACGTCATTATGGAGCAATTGGATGATGTCCATCCAGGCTACGGTTTAGTAGCTCACAAAGGTTATGGAACCAAGGTGCACATGGACGCGGTGCGCCGCCTCGGGGGGACTCCCGAACATCGTTATAGTTATGCCAATGTGGCACGAGCGCACGCAGATTGGCAGCGTGCTACAGCACAGCAACAACGCAACTGACGAAAAGGTGTGAGCCATCCATGAGCGCTGAGGAACTCGACAACTACGAAGCCGAGGTCGAACTCTCTCTGTACCGCGAATACCGCGACGTCGTCAGTCAATTTTCCTACGTGGTGGAAACCGAGCGCCGTTTCTACCTTTGCAACGCAGTGGAATTGATCCCACGTAAAACCGGTAACGACGTGTTCTACGAAATCCGGATGTCGGATGCCTGGGTGTGGGACATGTACCGACCTGCACGTTTTGTCCGCTATGTTCGCGTGATCACCTACAAAGACGTCAACATCGAAGAACTCGACAAGCCTGACTTGGTGATTCCCGATTAAACCGTAGCTAGTTTTCCACAGGCCGAAAACTTTTCACAGGCCGCGGAGCGTCCATATTATTTTTCCCTTCAATGGTCAGTGAACAACAGTGCCTACTGTCGTTCACTGACCACACTATGTGAAAGGAAAAAGGGGGGAAGCTCGATGGGCTTTATATCCGCGCGGCGTTCATCATCTCAACGACAGGCCACTGGGGAGATAGCCGCGACATCACGTGCCCACGCACTTGGACGTTGCGGGGAAGACGCAGCCGCAGCACTCTATGAATCCGATGGAGCACGGATAGTGGCGCGCAATGTTCGCTATCCAGTCGGAGAGATTGACATCATCGTCGACGACGACGGGCTACTGATTTTCGTCGAGGTAAAAACTCGAAGCAGCCATATTTACGGAACCTCGGAACACATTGATGCACGCAAGCTGCGTTGCCTGCGCCATGCGGCAGCACAATGGCTGAGAGATGCACAGTGGGCGGGGCGAGAATGTCGCTTTGACGTCGTCGTCGCTGCACCCGACGGACTTACGGTACATCAAGGGGTGGATGTTTATGAGCTCTAGTGGAGTAATAGCACGAAGCTGCTCCGCCACCCTCGTTGGAGTTGAAGCACACCTGGTTGAGGTTGAGGTCAGTGTAGGGCCAGGCCTGCCAGGTATACATATCGTTGGCTTGGGAGATGCGGCGATTGCGGAATCTAAAGAGAGGGTGAAAACTGCGAGTCAAAATTCCGGTTTGGAGTGGCCACGAACCAAAATTATCGTGAGCTTGTCCCCGGCATCGCTTAGAAAACATGGTGCGCAGTGCGATGTTGCTATTTGTCTGGCAATCCAATCAGCACTCGATAAAGATAATGACTACATGGCGTGGATACTTGCCGACAGCCTCGTGATGGGGGAAGTCAGCCTTGACGGTACGCTCCGTCCAGTTAAAGGAATTCTTCCTGCTTTGGTTGCCGCCCGGGCGGCTGGGCTCACACGGGCAGTCGTGCCTCACACTTGCGCTACGCAAGCAACACTGATCGACGGTATCGACGTGCTCTGTGCATCGACATTAATGGACGTATACCTATGGGCGCGCGGGATAGCTAAGCTGCCCTCGGTACATGAATCTGCGGCGGAATTGTGCGCTTCGGTAGACACAGCCGAGCGGATCCCAGATTTCGCCGATATCGCCGGAAACTCTGCAGTAAAACACGCAGCCGAGGTCGCTGCGGCCGGTGGACACCACATGATGATGCTCGGGCCACCTGGGGCAGGGAAATCATTGTTGGCTCAAGCGCTCCCGGGAATTATGCCGCCGCTAACACCTGGCGCGCGTTTAGAAGCCACCATGGTGCACTCCAGCATTAATGCTGAGCAACAGCCGCTGATGGTTCCGCCGTTTGTTGCGCCCCATTACAGCGTGACCCAGGCTGGGCTCATCGGAGGGGGAAGCGGAAACCCGCGCCCAGGGGCAGTCAGTCTCGCACACCGGGGTGTCCTGTTCATTGATGAGGTTAGTGAAGTGCCTGCGAAAGTTCTTGACTGCCTTCGTCAGCCTCTGGAGTCGGGCCATATTCGACTAATGCGCTCGCAGAGCACCTACGAGTTACCTGCGCGTTTCCAACTCTTGATGGCGGCTAATCCTTGCGCGTGCGGGGCGGAAGAACCACAGTCCTGCCGATGTTCGGTACGGCAGCGTGCCAAGTATCTATCAAACTTGACAGGCCCTCTCCGGGACCGTGTGGACATCGTCATTCTTGTCAGCGCTCAAGCTGGGATCCTGCTAGCCGATCAAGAGGAAAGTAGCGCAAGCATTCGTGAAAGAGTCAGTGAGGCACGGCGTCGAGCGATGCAGCGGTGGACGCAGGTACCCGAAGGCTACAAGCCTTTTGAAACCAATGCTGAGGCTCCAGGGACACTACTGCGCAAGCATTACCCAGCCACAAAGGAGGCGATGCAGATCATCGCCCATCTGCTGCGTAGCGGCACACTTAGCCAACGTGGGGTAGACCGAACCCTCCGCCTAGCTTGGACATTATTCGATTTGCGTTGCGCCACCGAGGGCACGTCCGGGAACCCGTCGTGTCCCGATGTTGAAGAAGTCATGCGTGCCCTCGATCTACACAGCGAGGAGGTGCTTGATGATGAATAGCACTCCTTCCCTCACTGAACCCACCGATGTGAATAAGTCTGAGGACAGGCAGTACGCGTGGGCGTATCTTTCCCGGGTGCTCGAAGGACCAAGCGAAGCACTGCAGATTGCACTCGCCGAACGAGACGGTGACGTTGAGTCAATCGCACGAGACATCAAAAACCGTGATGCACGGATTGGGGAGGACCTACTACTGCGCAGCCAAGCGCGAAGTGATGCTGGGCTCCACCACATCGACCGGGATCTGAAACAAGCCGAGAAAGTCGGCGCACGTTTGATAACCCCTGACAGCCCAGAGTGGCCAGACGGCCTTGGCGGCGCCGAATCTATCAGGGGAGATGGCCAACACCACTACGTTCCACCACACGCGCTGTGGGTACGCGGTCAGTTATTGAAACCACTGTTCATACAGGCTGTGGGTATTGTTGGGACTCGAACGCATAGCCGCTACGGCAAGGAAGCCACAGAGCTGATCAGCGGCGGTCTCGCTACCCACTGTTACACCGTAGTGAGCGGTGGAGCGCTGGGAATCGACACTGTTGCACACACCCAGGCAATAGAGCGCGGTGGACGAACAGTCGCGGTTCTAGCAACAGGAATAGACAAGGCCTATCCTGCTCGAAACACTGCATTGTTCGACCGCATCGCTGAACATGGTGCGCTAATCAGCGAATATCCGCCCGGTGTGCATCCCGCAAGGCACAGGTTTTTAACACGTAACAGATTAGTCGCGGGACTGACCCAGGGAATCGTTGTCGTTGAGGCAGCGTGGCGATCAGGTGCCCTGAACACGCTAGCCTGGGCGAATTGCCTGGGAAAGGTTGCAATGGCAGTGCCCGGCCCCATAACATCGCGCGGCTCCGTAGGGTGCAACGTAAAAATAAGAGAGCATCAAGCGCACATGGTTGTTGGGGCCGATGATGTCCGCTCATTACTGGCACCTATTGGGGCCGTCCATGCAGATGAAAACTACATGCTGGATTTCGGCCAAGATCAGACCCCCAAACTCAGCAGGTTGCAACTTCAAGTTTTTGATGCACTCAACGCGCCGGGCGTGGAAGGTGTGTCCACATCCGTTGCAGCCAAGAGATCGGGGCTTGGAACAGTTCTTTGCGTCCAGGGGCTAATGGAGCTCAAAGATAGGGGATTAGCGGCTCTAATTGGTGGTCTGTGGGTTCGGATTGAGCACGAGCGCGATGGATGAGAGCTATTGAGAGCACCTCCACATTGCCAAAGACCCAGTTCAGCGACTGGTGTGATCATATTCACGTCGAAACGAAGGTAGTAAGCCTTGCTTTAGCGACTACTTCAATCTAAAGTATGAGAGGCAAGCCTTAGGGAAGAGCTTTTATGGAGGTCGGGCTGGGCCACCGTGAAAGCAGCTCCACTTCCTCAGGTGAGTTGTTTTCCTTTCTTCAATGAAGTGTTATCCGAAAAGCGGTGCCACAGTATCCACTGTGGCACCGCTTTTTCGTGCGAGAATGAACCCATGTCAACAACTAGGCAGATGGAAGAGATAGTCGAAGACTATCTTGAGCATCTTGAAATGGTGGAAGGGAAATCACCCGCGACTATCCGCTCCTACCGTAGTGATCTCAAGACCATGGTCGAGATCATTCCCGATCTCGACCACTTCACATTGGAGCGGTTACGTAGTTGGCTGGGGTATGCATACGATGCGGGTAAAGCACGCAGTACGCTTGCCCGATACACGGCGAGTGCCAAGGGGTTGTCTACTTGGTTAGCGCGTAGATCCATGATTCCCCAAGATGTTGGGGCTCGCCTTGCGTCACCAAAGACGTCTAACCATCTGCCGAAAGTTCTCGCTCGACAGGGGGCTCAGGCCTTAGTTGAAGCGCCTGCAGTTGAAGAAGAGGTGGCGCAGCAGGTAGGTAAGGGCCGTATAAAAGAGGAAGCGAAGCGAGGTCGTGACGCCGCCATACTGGAGCTTCTTTACGCCACGGGTATGCGCGTTGAAGAATTATGCAGTATTGATACTTCAGATCTTGACGAGCTCCATCAGCAAGTGCGGGTTACTGGTAAAGGTAACAAGCAGCGGGTGGTGCCGTACGGCGAGGTAGCAGGGCGCGCACTAGAACAGTGGCTTGGTGCTTACCGTGCAATACTGGCCGACCGTGAAGAGAAAGCCCTGTTTGTCGGAGCCCGCGGGAAGCGCATCAATCAGCGCCAGGTGCGCGCACTTGTAGACCGCTATGCCCATCAAGTGGGGCTTGGGCATGTCAAGCCTCACGAATTGCGGCACACTGCTGCCACACACCTTCTGGATGGCGGCGCTGACCTGCGTGCCGTGCAGGAATTATTGGGGCATGCGTGTTTGCAGACTACCCAAATCTATACTCATGTGAGCGTGGAGCGCCTGAGGGACGCATTTAATCAAGCACATCCGCGTGCTTGACTTCTGGCATATTGCCGATGGGTTTGAGGCGTATGTCTGCTCGCTTCAGCAGGCTAAGGGGATTGATGTAGTCTTTCTTGCCGATTCGTGCACCCCAGTGCAGGCCTTCGTGTCGGGGGTGAGTTACGAGGAAGCCGATGCTCTCGCCCGAGGAAACGAACTGCCCCTCAGATACGCTAGCTAGTACCGGCTGATAGGTGGTCCGAATCCCATCCGCATGCTGTATCGATACTGTAGGCACGCCTACTGCTACACCTGCGAAGGCAACCACTCCATCTTCGGCCGCCACGACGGGGGCAAGCGCTGGAAGGTTAATATCGACGCCGCGATGGCCCGGAGCATAGCGGTGCTCGGGATGCTCATACGGCCTCGTTACCTGCCCTGGATACGAGGTTCCGGTAGCGGGGGATACGTACGCATGAGCAGTGGGGATCGTAATAAGTAGCACTGCCACGCTCAGGAATGCAGCTAATTGCCGTGCTAGGGCTCTCCAGTCCTGTCTGGTGAGAAGTGGAATGCGGCTTATTGCCTGGCAGGCTTCATTGATTTCGGTCATAAGCACATAGTGCAACTCCGTTGAATGCTCGTACTGGCTACCTGTGAAAACCATTCGTGCCGCGATTGGGTTGTGTATAACTCCCTTTGTTCCAACCGTGTCGTTACTCATGCAGCTGAACTCATGCAGTTGACCGTTGAGACACACAGGTAGTCATTGTTTGGAATACTGCGTTGTGGTGGGTAAGGTAACTGGCTGCAGTGTTCTGCATCGACGTTCGTAGACCTATGAGCGTGAACAACGCCTTAGCCTGTGTGCTGATGTTCAGAATCTGTAAAAATACGCGCGATACATTTGAGTACCTGCTGCAATGGTCCCACTTTCCTGCTTGAAGGATAGATGGGTGCGGATAGGTGCCGTATCGCTAGGGTGCAGGCAAAACCTGCATGTGAAAACCGAAACTACTAGATGAAAGGGAGCATCCCATGGCAGTTGTGACCATGCGCGAGCTTCTCGACGCAGGTGTCCACTTCGGACACCAGACCCGCCGCTGGAACCCCAAGATGAAGCGCTTCATCTTGACCGACCGTAACGGCATTTACATCATTGACCTCCAGCAGACTCTGACCTACATCGATCAGGCTTACGAGTTTGTCAAGGAGACCGTCGCTCACGGCGGCACCATCCTCTTCGTAGGCACCAAGAAGCAGGCTCAGGAAGCAGTAAAGACCGAAGCTGAGCGCTGTGAGATGCCTTACGTCAACCACCGCTGGTTGGGTGGCATGCTGACCAACTTCCAGACCGTTTCTAAGCGACTTCACCGCATGAAGGAACTCCAGGCAATGGATTCCGCTGAGGACGGCTACAAGGGTCGCACCAAGAAGGAAATCCTTATGCTGACCCGCGAGCGCACCAAGCTCGAGCGCGTCCTCGGTGGTATCGCCGAGATGCACAAGGTGCCCTCCGCTCTGTGGATCGTTGACACCAACAAGGAGCACATCGCTGTTTCTGAGGCTCACAAGCTCAACATCCCTGTCGTCGCAATCCTTGACACCAACTGCGACCCTGACGTTGTCGATTACCCGATCCCGGGCAACGACGATGCCATCCGCTCCACTGGTCTGCTTTCCAAGATCATCTCCACCGCAGTTATCGAGGGCAAGAAGGCTCGCTCTGAGCGCGAGCTCGCCGCTGCGAAGGAAGCTGCTGGCGATACACCTGCAACCGAGGAGACCGTAGAGGTTGCCGCTAAGGTTGAGGCTCCCGCTGAGGTTGCTGCAGAGGCTGCAGAGTAAAGCGACACCCCAGCTTTTCCTGGCCAAACGGCCGCATGAGCCCCTGCTCCGCCGCGCGGACGGGGGCTTTATTGTGCACACACTTAGACACTTACTGTGTCCATGGTGCACAACATAGCCTGGGCGGGTACAATTGCCAGGGCTATGAGTTACTACAGCTCACCTCGGGTCTCTACCGAGTGGCCGAGCATACTCTCACTATTAATCAAGGAGGATCGCCCCGACAATGGCGAACTTTACCGCTGCAGACGTTAAGAAGCTCCGCGAAATCACCGGCTCCGGCATGGTGGATTGCAAGAAGGCTCTCGCAGAAACCGATGGCGACTTCGACAAGGCCATCGAAATCCTGCGTATTAAGGGTGCGAAGGATGTCGGTAAGCGTGCCGAGCGCACCGCTGCTGAAGGCCTCATCGCTGTTTCTGGCAACACCATGGTTGAGGTTAACTCCGAGACCGACTTCGTCGCTAAGAACCAGGAGTTCAAGGACTTCGCTGCAAAGATCGCTGCCGCTGCTGCCGCAGTGAAGGCAAATACCGTTGAAGAGCTTAAGGCCGCTGAGGTTGACGGCAAGAAGGCCGAAGACGCCGTTCTCGAGCTGTCCGCCAAGATCGGTGAGAAGCTGGAGCTCCGCCGTGCTGCCACCATCGAGGGCGACAAGGTTGCGGTTTACCTTCACCACCGCGCTGCTGACCTTCCCCCGGCTGTTGGTGTCCTCGTTGCATACGAAGGCGAAGGCGAAGCCGCAGAGCAGGCTGCACACGCCGCAGCTATGCAGGTTGCAGCTATGAAGGCTCATTACCTGAACCGTGAGGACGTCCCCGCAGAGGTCGTCGAAAAGGAGCGTGAAATCGCAGAGGCTACTTCCCGTGAGGAAGGCAAGCCCGAGGCTGCGCTGCCGAAGATCGTCGAAGGTCGCCTTAACGGCTTCTTCAAGGACGTGTGCTTGAACGAGCAGGCCTCTGTCACCGACAACAAGAAGTCCGTCAAGCAGGTCATGGATGAAGCTGGCGTTAAGCTCACCGGCTTCGTACGCTACGAAGTTGGCCAGCACAACTAGGCCATAGTGCTTCGTTAAAGCAGGTAGGGCATACGCCCTACCTGCTTTTTTGTTGCTGGTAGGATAGCTACAGATTAAACAGTCCTCAACTAAGGAGAATCACTATCGTGGCCGAACAGCGCGAAGGTTTCAAGCGGGTAATGCTCAAACTAGGGGGTGAGATGTTCGGTGGCGGCAACGTTGGTATTGACCCTGATGTGGTTGAGAATGTCGCGCGCCAAATCGCTGAAGTGTCGCGATCAGGCACGGAGGTCGCGGTCGTCATTGGTGGTGGAAATTTCTTCCGTGGCGCCGAGCTCCAGCAGCGCGGAATGGACCGCAACCGCTCTGATTACATGGGCATGCTTGGCACTGTGATGAACTGCCTGGCTTTGCAAGATTTCTTGCAACAAGAGGGGATTGATTGCCGTGTTCAGACTGCCATCAACATGGCACAGGTAGCAGAGCCCTATCTGCCGCTCCGCGCAAAACGACACCTCGAAAAAGGCCGCGTTGTTATCTTCGGTGCAGGTATGGGTATGCCGTATTTTTCGACGGATACCACTGCAGCCCAGCGGGCTCTCGAAATCGATTGCGATGTTTTGCTCATGGCTAAGGCAGTTGACGGCGTTTACGACGCAGACCCCCGAATAAACCCCAATGCGAAACTCTTCAGCGAGATCACACCGGCTGAATGCATCGCGCGCGGACTTAAAGTTGCCGACGCCACGGCATTTTCTCTCTGCATGGATAACAACATGCCCATCCTCGTGTTCAACCTGCTCACCCAAGGCAATATTGCACGCGCGGTCTCCGGTGAAAGCATTGGCACCTTGGTCCGTTCCTAACGGGCTAAGTGGTATGTTTGCATAGATATTTCGCTTCAATACAATTCAAGGACCCCCATGATTGACGACATTTTGCTCGAGTCTGAAGACCGCATGATCCACTCTGTGGAGCACGCTCGAGAGGACCTCACCACCATCCGTACGGGGCGCGCAAACCCCGCCATGTTCAACGGCGTGATGGCTGAATACTACGGAACGATGACTCCCATCACTCAGATGGCCACCATCTCCGTTCCTGAGCCCCGGATGATGATCATTAAGCCTTACGAGATGTCTGTGATGGCTGATATCGAAAACGCCATCCGCAACTCTGACCTGGGCGTAAACCCCACTAACGACGGCCAGGTTCTTCGCGTAACGATCCCTCAGCTAACAGAGGAACGACGCCGCGATCTGGTGAAGGTTGCAAAGTCCAAGGGCGAGGACGCCAAGATCGCCATCCGCAACATCCGCCGCAAGGGTATGGATCAGCTCAAGCGCATCCAAAAGGACGGCGCAGCTGGTGAAGATGAAGTCCAGGCTGCTGAAAAGGAGCTGGATAAGGTCACCGCTAAGTATGTCGCTCAGGTTGACGAGGTCGTCGCACTGAAAGAAAAAGAGCTGCTGGAAGTTTAACCCCACGCTCTCCACCTTCAATCCCCGTCTTCAGGAGTATAGGCAGTGGTCAAAACTACCCCTTTAAAACCGAAAAATTCCGCCGGCCGAGACCTCAAGGCCGCGATCGGCGTAGGGGTAGGCCTCGGCGCTTTGGTGCTGGTGTGTATATTCATCATCCCCGGTTGGTACCCACTGGTAGCCATTGCCGTGGCCTTGGGTACGTGGGAAGTTGCAACCCGCTTGAAGGAATCAGAAGACTACCGAGTATCTCCCGCGGTGCTTATTGGCGGTGGCCAGCTGATGGTTTGGTTATCGTGGCATTTCGGAGCGAGCGGTGTTGCCGCAGGTTTCGTCACTTCAGTTCTAGCGGTTATGTTCAGCAGGTTGTTCGTCAACGGCCGCTATGAAGCCCCCGTCAACTATCTGCGTGACACGTCTATGAGCGTGTACGTATTGACGTGGATCCCACTGTTTGGGTCCTTTGCCGCAATGCTGTCGCGGTTCGAAAGAGATGGCATCGGAGGATCCATGTTTATTGTCACGTTCATGTTGTGCGTGATCGCATCCGATGTTGGAGGCTATGCCGCGGGTGTTCTCTTTGGATCTCATCCAATGGCCCCTGCGGTGAGTCCTAAAAAATCTTGGGAGGGGTTTGCGGGATCGGTGCTCTCAGGTGCCGTAGTGGGTGCGGTCGCTGTGCACTTTTTGCTTCACGATGCGCTGTGGCTTGGTGTTTTGCTAGGCATCGGACTGGTTATATGTGCGACCCTTGGCGATTTGGTGGAGTCCCAGTTTAAACGCGAGCTGGGTATCAAAGACATGTCGCGAATGTTGCCTGGCCATGGTGGACTCATGGACCGACTGGATGGGTTGTTACCGTCGGCCATGGTCACCTGGCTGGTCTTGTCTGTTATTGCGGCCTAGATGGCGTCCGCAAGGGCCTTTTTGCTTCGCTTGAGCTGACGTCGAAGCTCTAACATTCGCCAGCCGCCAACCAGTGCCATCACAAGGGCACCGCCGATCGCAGCGAACAGGAAGCCAACGCCGACGGGGAGGGTGGACTTCCAGGTCAAGAACTCGATTGCGACTTGTTCGTCATTCTGCAAAATGAAGATGAGCAGAGCGATAAGGAACAGCAACCCAAAGATCAGTGCAACCCAGGTTCCGCCAGCGATAGAGCCCTTGACCTTAGTGGATGGCGCCTTAGCCGGCTGCTTTTTGGCGGGGGTTTCTGCCGGGGCGGGTGCGACAACCTCGCCTCGGACAGGTGGGGCAGAGTCGAAGGGATCGTTAGGCAGCTGGGGTGAAGTGGAATTCGGTTCAACGTTGTTCATACCTCTTATTGAACAGCACGCTCGTAGGATAACTCAAATGTCGCTTACCCTGAACTAACCCAAGTGCATCGCCATGGTGTGGAAAGATATTTACATTATGGCTTCACCCTTACCTCTTGTTTTTGATGCTTCTCGTCGTAGTATGCCGCCGAAGCACTTTGCTGATTTGTCCACCGAAGAGCGCCGCGAGGCTGTCGTAGCTTTGGGCTTGCCGAAGTTTCGGGTAGACCAGTTGGCTCGCCACTACTATGCACGCTTGGAAGCAGATCCACGCACAATGACAGATTTGCCTGCGGCGCGGCGTGATGACGTCGCGAAGGCACTGTTTCCCACATTGATGACCCCTGTCAAGGCGGTCGAGTGCGACGGTGGAGAGACTGCTAAAACCTTGTGGCGTCTGCATGATGGTACTCTGTTAGAGTCCGTGCTGATGAAATACCCGGACCGTGCAACACTGTGTATTTCTTCCCAAGCGGGCTGCGGAATGGCGTGTCCCTTCTGCGCGACGGGCCAGGGCGGTTTGGACCGTAATCTGTCGACTGCAGAGATCGTCGATCAGGTGCGTGCCGCTGCAGCATCGATGCAGGCAGAGGGTGGTCGCCTGTCCAATATTGTCTTCATGGGCATGGGGGAGCCGCTCGCCAATTACAAGCGGGTGGTCAGTGCAGTTCGACAAATCACTAGCCCAGCTCCTGAAGGTTTTGGCATTTCCCAGCGCAATGTCACCGTTTCAACCGTTGGTCTGGCACCGGCGATCCGCAAACTGGCAGACGAAGGCTTAAGTGTCACTCTGGCGGTGTCTTTGCATACCCCAGATGATGAGCTGCGCGACACGTTGGTTCCGGTGAACAATCGGTGGTCCGTGCAGCAAGTTTTGGATGCGGCTCGTTACTACGCTGACAAGACTGGGCGCCGTGTGTCGATTGAATATGCGCTGATCCGCGACGTCAATGACCAAGGATGGCGTGCGGACATGTTGGGCAAGAAGCTACATAAGGCGCTTGGCTCCCGCGTACACGTCAATCTGATTCCGTTGAACCCCACACCCGGATCAAAGTGGGATGCGTCCCCTAAAGAACAGCAAGATGAGTTTGTGCGTCGCGTCGCAGCCCAGGGTGTCCCGTGCACGGTGCGTGACACTCGCGGCCAGGAAATCGCCGCAGCATGTGGGCAGCTGGCTGCTGAAGAACGCTAGTAGCCGTCGTATACAAGCAAAATCCCCAGCGCGTTTTTTAGGAAACGCGGTGGGGGATTAGTGCACGAACAGTGCGGGCAAAGCCTTAGGCTTCGATGCTCTTGACAGTAGCGGGGTCGATGTTGAGGGAACGCAGCTGGTCGTCGGTGAGATCAGCGTAGGGGCCCTGCAGGGTGTGCTGCATCAGTGCCCAGTCGGGTTCCTGGTGGCCCTGCGGCTTGTTGTGGCAAGTAAGCGTGCGCACCTGGTTGAGCTTCGGCTGGAATAGCTGAATCAGCAGGCCGAGGGCGATGAGGCCAGCGAAAGCGAAGAGGTAGATGGTCTCTACGTGGCCGGGGTGGTTACCAAAGTTCATGGCGAGGAGGAAGAGGACGGACACCCAACCTGCGATCTGGATGGGGCCACGGCCGATGTCGTGCCAACCCCAACCTGCGGAGGGCTCGTCGAGGGTGGAAACGCCGTTGTAAACCTCGGGTGCGTTCGACACGGTTTGCTCCTTGATGTTGTGCGTCTATATCGGCGTCTATTTTGGCACATTTATTCCGGCTCTGCGACTAAGCGCGGCCAACCTCACCAGCCTTACGGGATGCGTGAGCATTGTTGTGCGTGAATGTGCCTGTGCGTGATGCCGTGGTTTTCTTCTCAGCGGGGTAGCCTTCTAATAGTTTATCTGCAGCTGGAGGATGTTATGAGTGTTGATTCGCACAAAGGTAGTCGCAGTGGGGACTTCGCTGGGGTAGTGGATTTTTGTGCCCGCGCGGATGGTGTGCAGACTACCCCGGATACCCCCGCTCGTAGGGTGGTGATCCTCGGTTCGACTGGGTCGATCGGTACACAGGCTTTGGAATTGATTGCCGACAATCCGGGTCGCTTTGATGTTGTCGGCATTGCTGTCGGCGGCGGTCAGCCTGATTTGTTGATTGCCCAGATTAAACAGTTCGGGGTGGACCCGGCTTGTGTAGCCGTTGCTGATGAGGCCGTCGCCTTGCGTATTGGCGCGGGTTTTTCTGGCCCCCGTGCGGCCGAAGAACTAGTTGCCGCGACATCCCCGGATTTGGTCCTCAACGCTCTGGTTGGCTCTTTGGGGCTGGGGGCAACGCTTGCGACGCTGGATTGTGGCGCACAGTTGGCATTGGCTAATAAAGAGTCCCTGATCGCGGGTGGCGATCTGGTTATTTCTAGGGCCTCGCATGGTCAGATTGTTCCCGTTGATTCGGAGCATTCGGCAATGGCCCAGTGCTTGGCTGCATCTATGGGGCGCAGGCTTGATCATCTTGTGTTGACCGCTAGTGGTGGGCCTTTCCGTGGGTGGTCTGCGGCTAAGTTGGAGTCGATCACGGTAGAGCAGGCGCTGAAGCATCCGACATGGTCGATGGGGCAAATGAATACCTTGAACTCTGCCACCTTGGTTAATAAGGGCTTGGAGTTTATCGAGGCGTGCTATTTGTTTGGTTTGCGTCCCGAGCAGATTGAGGTGGTTGTCAATCCTCAGTCAATCGTTCACTCGATGGCGACGTTCGAGGACGGCTGCACCATGGCGCAGGCCAGTGACCCCTCGATGAAGCTCCCCATTGCGTTGGGTCTCAACTGGCCGGCGTCGCTTCCTGGAGCTCAGGCTGGTTTGGATTTCTCCCGTCCGCAGCAGTGGACGTTCGAGCCTGTTGATGACGCCATGTTCCCTGCGGTTGATTTGGCGCGTGCGGCTGCGCGTGCGGGCGGTATGGTTCCTGCGGTCTACAACGCGTCCAATGAGGAGGCCGTGGCGGCTTTCGTCGATGGCCGCATTAGTTTTCCCAGGATTTCTGCAACGATTGAGCAGGCTATGGGTAGGTTGGGTTCCTACACTGAGAGTCCTACCTGTGTGGAAGATGTGCTTGCGGTCGAGGCTGATGCCCGCCGGGTTGCGCATGAAGTCATTGCTGGGTTTGTAGCTTAGCCGGAAGCCCGTGTAGTGGGTTGGTCGTTGAGAGGTTGACTGTGCTGTCGTATTTGTTGGGCGTTGTGATTTTCGCGGTGGGTATCGGCGCGACCATCGGGTTGCACGAGTTTGGTCACATGCGCACAGCGGTTGGTTGTGGCATGAAGGTCCGCCGTTTCTATGTTGGCTTTGGCCCAACCCTGTTGAAGTGGAGGGGGAAAACCAGCGGCACTGAGTACGGTTTCAAGCTGTTTCCTTTGGGTGGTTTTTGCGATATTGCGGGGATGATCTCCGAGGAGGAGCTGACGCCTGCGGAGCAGCGTGTGGCGATGTATCGCAAGCCGTGGTGGCAGCAAGTGTGGGTGTTGTCGGGTGGGGTGTTGATGAACCTTGTGCTTGGAACGCTGATTATTTATCTGGTGGCGGTGTTTGCGGGACTGCCGAATCCTGATGCGGATTATTCCGCTCGAGTGGGGCAGGTTCAGTGCGTCGATGTGGACGCGGGGGAGTCTGCGTGCCCGGCGAAGGACGCTGGCTTAACGCCTGGCGACGTCATTGTTGCTGTGGATGGTTCTGAGACACCGACGTTCGCGGATGTTCGCCAGGCGTTGATGCAGCGCCCTGGGCAGGAGGTAGCGCTTCAGGTTGATCGCGGCGGAGATATTTTGGATGTTGACGTCGCGGTGGCCTCTGTGCAGCGGGAAACCACGGATGGGCGCAAGGTTGATGTGGGCGTTATTGGTGTTACATCCGCACCAGTGGTTGATGCTGTCAAACGTTATGGCCCGGTGGAAGCGGTTCCGCGCACTGGTGTGATGGCTTGGGACATGATGGGGGCGACGTTTAAGGGCTTGGCGGCGTTCCCTGCGAAGCTGCCGGGTGTTGCGAAGTCGATTGTTGGTGGCGAACGAGAACAGGAATCCCCGATGAGTGTGGTGGGGGCCAGCCGCATTGGCGGGGAGTTGGCGGAGCGGGCACAGTGGTCGATTTTCGCGATGATGCTGGCGAGCCTGAACTTCTTCCTGGCGGTGTTTAATCTGGTGCCGCTGCCGCCTCTGGATGGTGGGCGTATCGCTGTGGTGTTGTACCAGGCGGTTCGCGACTGGGCACGTCGTGTGCGCGGTCTGGCGCCATTGGGGCCAGTGGATTACCGCAAAGTGATGCCGGTGACGATTGCGGCGGCATCCGTACTGATCGCGGTGGGTGTATTGACGATCGTCGCGGATGTGGTCAACCCGATCCGGCTTTTCGGCTAGTATTACTAGCGGTTTCTTTACCCGTCTCTACTAGGAGCATCTTCTTTGTCTACTCCGATTGGTCTTGGTCTTCCCGAGGCACCTCTTCCTACTCTTGCACCACGCCGTAAGACCCGCCAGCTGAAGGTGGGTTCTGTGGGGGTGGGGTCGGATTCTCCTATTTCGGTGCAGTCCATGACGACGACGAAGACCCACGACATCAACGCGACGCTGCAGCAGATTGCGCAGTTGACCGCGTCGGGTTGCGACATTGTGCGCGTGGCGTGCCCGAAGACGATCGATGCTGAGGCCTTGCCGCAGATCGCTAAGAAGTCTCCGATTCCGGTGATCGCGGATATTCACTTCCAGCCGAAGTACATTTTTGCAGCTATTGATGCTGGTTGTGCTGCTGTGCGCGTCAATCCCGGCAACATCAAGGAATTTGATGGCCGTGTTAAGGAGGTCGCGAAGGCTGCGGGGGACGCAGGCATTCCGATCCGCATCGGTGTCAACGCTGGTTCCTTGGATAAGCGCCTGTTGGAAAAGTACGGCAAGGCTACACCGGAGGCTCTGGTTGAGTCTGCGTTGTGGGAGGCCAGCTTGTTCGAAGAGCATGGCTTTGGGGATATTAAGATTTCGGTGAAGCACAATGACCCGGTGGTGATGGTTGAGGCTTATCGCCAGTTGGCGGCGCAGTGTGACTACCCGCTGCACTTGGGTGTGACGGAGGCTGGCCCTGCCTTCCAGGGCACGATTAAGTCGGCGGTTGCTTTTGGTGCGCTTCTGTCCGAGGGGATCGGCGATACCATCCGCGTGTCCTTGTCGGCGGATCCGAAGGAGGAGGTCAAGGTTGGCGACCAGATTTTGCAGTCGCTGAACCTGCGTCCTCGTAAGTTGGAGATTGTTTCTTGCCCCTCCTGTGGTCGCGCGCAGGTGGACGTGTACACCTTGGCGGAAGAAGTTACTGCGGGGTTGGAGGGCATGGAAGTGCCGTTGCGCGTCGCCGTGATGGGCTGCGTAGTTAACGGGCCGGGTGAGGCCCGCGACGCAGACCTGGGTGTTGCGTCTGGTAACGGCAAGGGCCAGATTTTCGTCAAGGGCGAGGTCATTAAAACCGTTCCGGAATCCCAGATTGTGGAGACGTTGATCGAAGAGGCCATGAAGATCGCTGAGACCATGGAGCCTGTTGAGGGCTTGGGTGGTCCCCAGGTGAAGATTACGAATTAACATGCGTAGGCTGCTTGCCGCCGTGATGGCGTGTATGATGGTGGTGTCGGTGGCGTGTACACCGAAGCCGAAGTCCGCTGATCCGGTGGTGGAGCAGTTTTTTGCGTTGATCGCTGCACGCGATTTTGATGCGGCGGGCGCGTTGACGGATAAGCCGGAGGAGGCCGCGTCGATTATTCGTTCCTCTTTCGAGGATTTGCAGGCTGAGGCGTTTTCTTCTTCGATTAATGACGTCGTGGTCACGAATTCCGGTTCGGATGGGACACATGTTGCATCCTCGGAGGCGGATTTTTCGGTTGCGTGGTCTCTGCCGAGAGACAGGGAGTTTTCTTATGACTCTCGCATGGTGTTGACCCGTGGGGACGGCAAGTGGGTGATTCGTTGGCAGCCGAGCGTGTTGTATCCGCGTCTGGGTGCTGGCCAGCATTTGCAGTTGCGGGCTATTAGCGCTCCGAAGGCGAGCGTGGTCAGCTCCGATGGGGCGGCGATTATCCAGCCGGGTACACAGTTTCGTGTTCTGGTGGACAAGGACAAGGTCACCAGCGTGGCTGGTACTGCCACCCGGATCTCCCAAGCCTTGGAGACCGCAGATATTCATGTGCCTGCAGCGGAGCTCGCGGCGTCATTATCGGACGCTAAAGGCGTGTATTCAGCGGCGGTTGTTCCATCGGATGCCGCGGCGGCTGTGCGTGATGCGCTAGGTGATACGCCGGGGGTGCGGTTGAACGAAGAAGCCGCGATGGTCAATGTTGATCCGACGTTCGCACCGGAGATCATGGCGCGTGTTAGTGGACTCGTTGGGGAGGAATTGGGAGGCGCCAATGGGTGGGAAATTGTCGCGGTTAATGCCAACAATGCAGTGATCGAGACCCTGGATAGTCACGACCCGCAGCCTGCGCCGGCGGTGAAGGTCAGTTTGAACCACGCGATCCAGTTAGCGGCTCAGGAGGCAGTGGATCTTCGCCCTGAGATGAAGGCGATGATGGTGGCGATCAGACCGTCGACTGGTGAGATTTTGGCTGTGGCGCAGACAAAGAAGGCCGACGAGGACGGAGACATTGCCTTAAATGGCCAGTTCCCGCCTGGTTCGACGTTCAAGATGATCACTGCTGCGGCTGGCATTGCGGATAAAGGCCTGAGCCCTGACAGCATTGTCCCGTGCCCCGGCACGATGAATATCGGCGGCCGTATTGTGACGAACTACAACGGCTTTTCCCGCGGCAATGTTCCCATGGAGCAGGCGTTCGCGGCCTCGTGTAACACGACGTTTGCTGATATTTCTTCCGGCTTGCAGCCTGGCCAGTTGAAAGAGGTTGCCCAGCAGTTCGGGTTGGGTTTGGACTATGACATTCCGGGGCTGACCACTATCACCGGTGATGTTCCGGAGGGGAAGGTCCTGTTGGATCGTACCGAGGCCGGTTATGGTCAGGGACTGGATCTGGCCAGCCCGTTTGGTATGGCGTTGGTTGCGTCGACTGCTGCGGCAGGCCGCACACCGTTGCCGGTTTTAGTGGAGGGCAAGCCCACCGGCGTCAATAAGCAGGTTGATCCACCGAGCCCGGAGGCAATTGATGGTTTGCGCCGGATGATGCGTAGCGTGGTCACCTCTGGTACAGCCCGGGGTATGCGCGCTGGTGGTGAGGTGCACGGTAAGACTGGTGAGGCCGAGATCCACAGCGGTTCGCACGCGTGGTTTGCCGGTTATCGTGGTGACGTCGCGTTTGCTACGTTGATCCCGTTCGGTGGCGGGTCGGAGTCTGCCGTGATGTTGACGGACCACTTCTTGGTCAAGCTTGACGAGCTAGGGTACTAGCGCAGTGTGTGGGGGTACTAGAGTGGTGGGCATGACTCGTTTGCTCACTCCTGGAACACCTACTCCGATTCGCACTGTCCCGAACCATATCGAGCGTCCGGAATACGTGTGGAAGGACACTGTGCAGGAGGCTATGGGGGAGCCGTTCGTACAAACCCCTGAGGTTATTGAGAAGATGCGTGAGGCCAGCAAGATTGCGGCCAATGCGTTGGCGGAGGCCGGTAAGGCTGTGACCCCCGGGGTGACAACCGATGAGATTGACCGGGTTGCCCACGAGTACATGTGTGACCACGGTGCGTACCCGTCCACGCTTGGCTATCGCGATTTTCCCAAGTCGTGTTGCGTGAGCCTCAACGAGATTGTGTGCCATGGCATTCCGGATTCGACGGTCATTGAGGACGGCGACATCGTCAACATCGACGTCACTGCGTACAAAAATGGGGTCCACGGTGACACTAACGCGACCTTCTTGGCAGGCAATGTGTCCGAGGAGCATCGCCTGTTGGTGGAGCGTACGAAGGAAGCCATGATGCGTGGTATTCGCGCGGCGAAGCCGGGCCGGGAAATCAACGTGATTGGGCGTGTGATTGAGGTCTATGCGAAGCGTTTTGGCTACAACGTCGTTCGTGATTTCACTGGTCATGGCATCGGTACTACGTTCCACAATGGTCTGGTGGTGATGCACTACGATGCGCCTGAATACACCGATATTCTCGAGCCAGGCATGACGTTGACGGTTGAGCCGATGATCAACCTGGGGGCTCTCCCGTATGACATTTGGGACGATGGCTGGACCGTTGCCAATCGTGACGGGAAGTTCACCGCACAGTTCGAGCACACCATCGTCATTACCGAGGACGGCAACGAGATTCTGACTCTGCCTGACGAGGCCTAACATGGCCGACGGTTCTACGGGGGCTCCTACGCAGGCTCCTCTGGGGGCGGCTGTGCTGATCGCCGGGACCACCTCGGACGCGGGTAAGTCCGTGGTGGTTGCGGGCCTGTGTCGGGCGTTGGCTCGGCGCGGGGTGAGGGTGGCGCCGTTCAAGGCACAGAACATGTCGAATAATTCGGCTGTGTGTCCGGATGGTGGGGAGATCGGTCGCGCGCAGGCTTTGCAAGCCGCCGCATGCGGGTTGGAACCGAGCGTGGATTTCAACCCGATTTTGCTCAAACCCGGGTCGGATCGCACCAGCCAGTTGGTGGTGCGGGGTGTCGCGCGCGGCAATGTGAGTGCGAAGAGCTACGTGGAGCACCGTAGCCATTTGCGCGCGGTTGCTGCGGAATGTTTGCAGGACCTGCGGGGGCGTTTTGACGTCGTGGTCTGCGAGGGTGCTGGTTCACCCGCGGAGATCAACCTTCGAGAGACTGACGTGGCCAACATGGGGCTCGCAGAGGCTTGTGATCTGCCGGTGTATGTGGTGGGCGATATTGATCGTGGGGGAGTGTTGGCGCATTTGTTCGGCACGCATCAGATTCTTTCTGCCCAGGATCGTGCGCGCATCAAGGGTTTCGTAGTTAATAAGTTCCGCGGTGACCAGTCGATTCTGGATCCGGGCCTGGAAGAGCTGCAGCGGCTCACGGGTGTGCCGACGGTGGCGGTGTTGCCGTTTATTCACGGCTTGTGGGTGGATGCGGAGGATTCGCTGCAGTCGGTAGTGGGCCAGGTCATCGGCCCGGGCTTGCCTGCGCGTGGCGGTAATCGTTTGACAGTTGCTGCGATCCGGCTTCCCCGGGTGTCCAACGCGACGGACATTGAAGCCTTGGCGTGCGAGCCGGGTGTGACTGTCCGATGGATTGATGACGCCGCGAGTGTTGCGGATGCAGATCTGCTTGTGCTCCCGGGTTCCAAGGCCACGGTGAGTGATTTGGCATGGTTGAGGGATTCTGGCCTGGCTGATGCTGTCGCCCAGCGTGCTGCGGCGGGTGGGCCAATCCTTGGCATTTGCGGTGGTTATCAGATGATGTGCCGTGAGATTGACGATCCTGTGGAAAGCACCGAGGGCTTGGTTGAGGGCCTGGGTTTGTTCGACACAGATATCGCCTTCCACCCGGACAAGACGTTGATTCGTCACCCTGATGGGGCGTACGAGATCCACCACGGCCGCGTGGTGCGTTCTGGTGACCCGGGCTGGATTAAGACGCACGACAGCTCTGAGATGCCAGGGGGAGCTGCCTTCGAGGGGAATGCGAAGGGCTCGCTGCGCGGTACACACCGGCACGGCTACCTCGAGCATGATGCCAACCGGAAGGAGTTCCTGCGGTGGGTGGCAGATGTGCGGGGCAAGCAGTACGTGATTGATGAGGCGGCGAGTTTTCATGCGGAGCGGGAGCGCCAGCTAGATCTGATTGCCGACGTGATTGAGCAGCATTGGGACCTAGACGCATTGCTGGGAGAGCTGTAGTGTGGCGCTATCGCTTGGGCTTGATCCCGACTATGAAGTAGTGGCGATGACGAACACTCTCGACACAGTGCGGTCTTCGCGCTGGGGCCCACGCCTTACCCGTTGGGTGGCGGTGGGGCATGTGGGTGTTGCTGGTGCCCGCGCGCCTGTTGGGGACCGCATTTATCACTCAAGCCACTGCTGTGTTGTTTGCTTTACTTACGTGAGGTGCTTTCCATAGGTGCTTTTCTGGGGCGCGCTTCGAGGCTAGGCCTCCTTCTGCAGTGACGGTTGTACAAAAAACCGGCAGATTTCACTCTTCATTACGCGCGAGCTGGACAAACAGTGAAGCAGAAATGAAATCTGCCAGCTTTTTGTACCTAGCCCTAGGGCATTAGGCGGTTTAACCCCCGCAGTTCATGATACGCGGTGCATGACGGGCAGCGGATAGTGTTAGGGTTTGCCCAACGCGGCCGAAGAGGAGGTTGCGATGAAACAACTAGTGTTGGCCATTGGACCGCTGGTTATTGGTTTCGCAGGTACCGGTGTACTTCCAGTGTTAGCCATAGACCACGGAGCGAGTCACGTTATAGTGGCGGTCTTGGCATGGCTGGTGATGTTCTTCATTGGCTCGGGGTTAGCGTTGCTACTGTTTATCCCTATGCGGCGTTGGCTGCCCCGTGCATCGCTGGTGTCCTGGGTCTGTGCGTTATTGCTGATTGCCGTTGGTTTGTATCGCTACAGTACCGAGATCGACGCTTATTGGGCTGCTCCGATCATTAACCTTGGGCTTGGGTTCGTTTTCGCCCCGTTGTTCAGCAGTGCGTAAGAGAGGTAATTGCTTTGCCCGCCCCAGGGTCTATGGTTCTTTTGTTCCTGGTTTCCACAGCAGGGCGATGGGGATGGCCGCCAGTAGGATAGTCGCGAACAGGGCTGTGAACTTATAGTTGGGGAAGTACTGGGCGCCGATGACTTGGATCATGCCGGCAGTGGAGATCATGAGCGTCATCCCAGTGGTGCCGGCTACTTGTAGTGCGGAGCCGATGAATCCGGTTTCTTCTTTGCTACATAGTTCCATGGGTTTCGCGGCCAGACGAGGGTAGACGAACCCCATACCGGCGGCGGAAAGCCCCCAGCCTGCGGCAGCGACGATCCAGTTGAGTTCGATGCCCGCAGCAGCTAGAACGATCAGCCCGCCAGTCGCCATGAGGGCGATGCCGATCCGGATGACAGCAGGCGTGCTAAAGCGGCTACCCATCCGTGATTGAGCTGAGGAACCGAAGAACCATGTGAGCCCGCCGGCCGTGAGCCCCATGCCGGTCAGCGTGGGCCCCAAGTGGTAGGCCTGTGCAAGCATCAGCGGCAGGTAGATTTCGACAGCGAAGAACATGTCTAGCAGCCCACGGCTGAGGATCAGGCGCGGTAGGCCGGCTTGGCCACGCAGGGTATTGGCGGGAACGAGGGGCCGGACGCAGTAGAGCACGGCGGCAATTGCGGCGACGAATAGGATGAGTGACCACCCGACGGGCAGCTGGCTGACGAGGTTGAGGCACACCACTGCTGCAGTTAACAGTGCTGCTGCTGTCAGTGATTTGCCGGTGCTTCGCACCCGCGCGGGGCGGATTTCACTGGTGGCTACGGCGCCTGCTTGCTCAAGCTCGATGCGTTCCTTGAGGGCGGCTTGGTCCGCTTTTGTGTTGGTGTCGACATTGGCTAGGGATTTCGCCAGGAGCGTGACTGCACCGATCAGTACCCCTAGGGCGAGTAAGAACACCGAGTGCCAGCTGAAGGCTTCCGTGAGTATGCCGGCTATACCCGGTCCGACAAGGGAGGGCACTACCCAGGCAGCCGCAAAAGCGGCGAAGACTTTGGGTTTGAGGTGGCTGGGGTAGGCCTGGGCAATCACGGCGTAGACGACCACCATCACCGCGCCTATGCCCAACCCTTGGATGGCTCGAGCCACCACAAACCACCCCATGGAGGGAATCACTACGGCCATGACGAGGCCGAGGCCGAAGATGAACGCACCGAGCAGCATCGAGGTACGCACGCCTCGGGTGTCGGTGACTAAACCTGCGGCCACCATGCCGACGATGCCGAACGCCAGCGGGATAACGAACGTCAGCGAATATGCACTAGTGCCGCCGAGCTCAGCGGTGATTTGGGGCATCACTGCGGTTATGGCTGTTTGCTCGAAGGCACAGGTGAGGATGGCGCTGAGGAGCCCGAAGGTGGTGGGCAGGTATGCGCCTTTAAAAATTGATTCGCGTGGAGAGTTTAGTGGTGTGCTGGCGGTGGCGGTCATTCTTAGGTTTTAAAACTCCAGTCCGAGTAGTGCGTTTTCGATGAGCTCTGGCAGTGCGGGGTGGATCCAGTATTGTTTGGTTGCGACGTCGCGTACGTCCAGGTCGAATGCCATGACGGTGACGAGTTGCTGCACAAGGCTGGATGCTTGCGGGCCGATGATGTGCGCCCCGAGTAGTTTTCCGGTGTCGCGGTCTGCAATGAGCTTACAGAACCCAGTGGTGTCTTCCATAGCCCAGCCATAAGCCACGTCGCCGTAGTTTTGCACTTTGACGGTGATGTTGTGGCCGGCATCGAGGGCTTGCTGCTCGGTAAGTCCCACGGTGCCGATTTGGGGGTTGGAGAATACTGCGGCGGGCACGTTGTCGTGCGGCATTGGCTGTAGATCATCGGGGTGGAGGATGTTGTGTTTCACGGCCCGCATCTCTGCATTGGCGACATGCTTGAGCTGGAAGGGGGAGGACACATCGCCCAGGGCCCACACGCCGTCGACGGTGGTGCGGCCGTATTCGTCGACTTTGATGCGTTTGCCGTCCATCTCGATTCCGGCGGCGTCGAGGTTCATTTGGTCACCGTTGGGGGTGCGGCCGGTGGCTGCCAGGAGCACTTCGCCTTCTGCGGTTGTTCCATCGGTAAGTTCTAGGGTGATGACGCCGTCAGCTTCGCGCACTGTCTCAATTTCAACACCGGTTTTCAGGTTGTAGCGCTGCGCTGCGAGCTCGGTGAAGCGGTCAGAGATGTCTTTATCCATGTGACGCAGGAGGTTGCTGGAGCGGTTAACCACCGTGACGTCAACACCCAGGGAGCTGAAAATATGGGCGAACTCGGCTGCGATAAAACCGCCACCGACAATGACCATGCTTTGGGGGAGCTCCGGCAGGCGGAGGATGTCTTCGTTGGTGTAATAGCGCACGCCGGAGTCAGCGATTTGCGGCAGAATCTGCGGGCGCGCACCGGTGGCGATCACGATGGTGGGGGCGGTGATGGTGACATCCTTGTCGCCGTCTTTGGTAGCTACGGTGTGTGGACTGGTGAAGTTTGCGTGGCCGTCGTAGACGTCGATGTTGGGGGTTTCCGGGCCGCGGCGGTATTGCTCGCCGCCGGAGGCGATCTGGTCGATGCGGTCATCGAATACTCGGTGGACGATGGAGGGCCAATCGACGCCGTTTAGTTGCGCGTCGAGACCATATGTGGACGCCGTGGTGATTGAGCGCGCGATGTCTGCCGGGTAGACGAACATCTTGGTGGGGATGCAACCGACGTTGAGGCATGTGCCGCCAAAGACCCCTTTTTCGACGATCGCAATCTTCTTGTCATCGAATTCGGGGCCGGGGATGGAGTTGCCGGAGCCGGTGCCGATGATGATGAGGTCGTACTGGATGGGGTTGGTGTCCTTGTCCTGTTCGGTGTTCATATCCATACCTTAACCAACGCGCTCTGAAGGGGCGTTGTTCCATCGCAGTACGGCAGGTTGCTGTGTGGAAGCGCTACGGCGTCGTCGTGGAAAGTTGGGTCAGCCACTCGGCGGTGTCTGAGAATGCTTGGGACCGTGGGGTCGGCTCAGACAAAAAGACGTCGTGTCGCGCACCTTCAATAACCCGCGTGGTGACGCTTCCTTCAGGACCTGCGAGAGCTGGGGCCCAGCGCGCAATATCTCGGACATCAAGCACGGAATCTGCGTGGTTCGTGGCTTCCGAATACGGCTTATTAATATGTGACGCGCTTGAATGCAGGACGAGTGTGGGGATGTTCACCTCGCCGAGGCCAGCGCGAATCGCACGGTGGCCGACGAAGATTGCTGACAGCCAGCTCATCGACTTTTCTGGGCTTTTCACTGGTTTGAAACGGCGGTCAAAATCCCACACACCGTTGAAATCTTTATGGATTGATTCCCCGTAGGCCGTGAGGTTGTCCGGTGGCATGGGCATATCGGGGCGAAGCTTCGCGATAAGGCCAATCGCTGGGTCGAGTGCGCGCGCGATCGGTTTGGGAACCATCATGTCTAGCCACGGAGAGTTGAGAATCATGCCCTCGATACCGTCGAGTCCTTGGCGCTGTGCGCGGCGGTGTAGCCATAGGGGAGCGATAAGTCCACCGGTGGAGTGCGCCATCACTATCACGCGGTCGTAGGCTCCGCCGTCGTGTGCAAGCAGGTAGTCAGCGACGGCATCCAGTTCCACATCGTAGAAAGACAGGTCGGTAATGTGGTGCCATCGTTGCCCCGCACGCCACGAACGACCGCACTTCCTCAAATCAACGGCGTAGAAATCGTATCCTTGGTCGCCGAAGAATTCAGCGACGTGCGTTTGAAAGAAGTAATCGGTCATCCCGTGGACGTACAACACCGCAGAGTGGGGGGAAGGCAGCGCATCCGGAGAAGTGGAGGTGTCGCTATCGTTTCCCCCCTGATGGAGGTGGCGAACCACCGTCGCCACAATGTCGGTCTCCCCGTCTGGATCGACACCTAGATCAATGGTGCAACGCTCGTAGCCCTCGCCCAACATGTCCGGTTCAAACGCACCTTCAAAAAGGGGTGTGACATGCGGGTGAGACGTGGAACCATAGCTGCGTCGTGCGGCAGGGGCGGCGTCATTAGAAAAAATAATGGGGGAGCGCATGGGGTTGAACATGGCTCTAGCTTAGGCGCAAAAACCCACATCCGGAGGAAGCTACGTGACCCTAAAGCCCGAAAAACATCCCCCGGGGGCGTAAGCTATTTGTCTACAGCACGAGCATTTCTAGGAAGGAAGCATCAAGGCAGTGGCTACCACGCAAACACAAACAGCAGAGGTCGACGTCGCCCTCATCGGCGCCGGCATTATGAGCGCAACGCTCGGCGCCATGCTGAAGCAACTCGAGCCCACCTGGTCGCAGGTCGTTTTCGAACGTCTCGACGCACCCGCCGAAGAGTCCTCCTCTCCGTGGAACAACGCCGGTACCGGCCACTCCGCGCTCTGTGAGCTCAACTACACCCCGGAGGTTGCGGGCAAGGTTCAAACCGCCAAAGCAATCGCAGTCAACGAAAAGTTCCAGGTTGCACGCCAGTTCCTGGCAAATCAGCTGGAGCAAGGCGTTCTGTCTGACGCCCGGGACTTCATCAACCAGGTTCCCCACGTGTCCTTCGGCCACGGCGCGGACCAAGTCGAATACCTGAAGAAGCGCTATGAGGCGCTCAGCAAGCACCCCTTGTTCCCAGGCATGGAATACACCGAGGATCCCGACAAGTTCAGCGAGTTCCTTCCGCTGATGGGTACGGGACGTGACTTCTCTGAAGGCGTCGCTATTTCCTGGACAGAGGTCGGCACCGACATCAACTACGGTGCGCTGACCAAGCAGTTCCTGGCAGGCGCAGTGAAGTCCGGCACCGAGATCCGCTATGGCCACGAGGTCACCAACGTCAAGCCTCAGGGTTCCAAGTGGAAGATCACCACCAAGAACGTGCACACCGGTGACGTCTCCACCACCGTGGCTAACTTCGTCTTCATTGGCGCCGGCGGCATGGCTCTGCCTCTGCTGCAGAAGTCCGGTATCCCCGAGATTCGCGGCTACGGCGGATTCCCGGTCTCTGGCGAATGGCTGCGCTGTACCAACGAAGAAGTCATCAAGCAGCACCACGCAAAGGTGTACGGCAAGGCTTCTGTCGGCGCTCCTCCGATGTCCGTCCCGCACCTCGATACTCGCGTGATCGACGGAGAGACCGGCCTGCTGTTTGGTCCCTACGCTGGCTGGACTCCGAAGTTCCTCAAGCGCGGTTCCTGGTTCGACCTGCCGAAGTCCCTGCGCCCGACCAACGTGATGTCCATGCTGGCTGTGGGTGTCCAGGAAATGGGCCTGACCAAGTACTTGGTTGAGGAGCTGCTGAAGGACCAGGCCGCTCGCATGGAAAGCCTGCGTGAGTACTACCCGGAGGCTCGCGACGAGGACTGGGAGCTTGTCACCGCTGGCCAGCGTGTCCAGGTGATTAAGCCGATCGTTGGCCCCCGTTTCGGTTCTCTGGAGTTCGGCACCGCGCTGATCAATAACACCGAGGGTACGATCGCTGGCCTGCTGGGTGCTTCCCCCGGAGCCTCCATCGCGCCTTACGCTATGCTCGAGGTGCTCGAGCGCTGCTTCGGTCAGAAGATGGTGGAGTGGGGCCCGCGCATCAAGGAAATGGTGCCCTCCTACGGCGTAAAGCTTGCAACTGATCCGAAGTTGTTCAACGAGGTCTGGGAGTACACCCAGAAGACCCTCAAGCTGGAGAAGTAAGTGCAGTACCCTTTCACCGCGGTCGTCGGCCAAGAACGCTTGCGTTTGGCGCTGATCTTGAACATGATCAACCCTGCTATTGGAGGGGTGCTCGTCCGTGGTGAAAAGGGTACGGCGAAAACGACCACAATCAGGGGCTTTGCCGATATTATCGACGGGCCTCTGGTTAATCTTCCTATCGGAGCCACCGAGGACCGTGTCGTCGGTTCGCTTGATATGGAAACCGTGCTGACCACAGGGCGGGCTGAGTACAAGCCTGGACTGTTGGCTCAGGCACACGGGGGGATTTTGTATGTTGACGAGGTCAATCTGCTCGCAGATCATCTAGTTGATGCGCTTCTTGACGCCGCGGCTACCGGCCAGGTCACCGTGGAACGTGACGGATTGTCTCACGCCACCCCGGCACGTTTCGTCCTCGTGGGTTCGATGAATCCAGAGGAAGGGGAGTTGCGCCCTCAACTTCTTGACCGTTTTGGACTCGCTGTGGACGTGGTGGCGTCGCGCGAAGTACCTGTGCGTGCAGAAATTATGCGCAGGCGCCTAGCTTTCGAAGCGGACCCGGCTGCCTTTGTTGCCCAGCATCGAGAAGAAGAAATCGCGTTGGCTGAGCAGCTTCAGGCTGCTCGTTCAACCGTTGGCGACGTGGTGCTCTCGGACGCAGGGCTGGAGCAGATTGCCAGCGTGTGTGCCGCTTTTGATGTCGATGGCATGCGCGCGGATCTTGTGATTGCCCGCGCCGCCACCGCCCATGCGGCATGGCGCGGAGCTACGCAGGTGGGGGAGGAAGACATCAAGGTTGCTGCCGAGTTGGCCCTACCGCACAGGCGTCGGCGTAACCCCTTCGATGAACCTGGCCTCGATCAGCAGCAGCTCGAAGACGCCTTGGAAGAAGCTCACAACAACAGCCCGTTGTCTGAGGATGATCAGCAGCCCGAACAATCTGACGGTGATGCTGAACTCCCCGATACTCCGCCGCAGCCTGACCAGCTCGATGAACCAACCGATTCCGATGGTGGCGGAAAGGTAGGTCGCGCCGATTCGGGCGCCCCCTTTCGCCCCTAGGCTGTTGCGTTTTAACCGCTCGTCTTTGCAACAAGACACCCCACCGGGGCGCAGGTCCAAGGCATATTCTTCCAGCGGCGCTGATGTGCGCGCTATCGTCCACGGACGCGGGCTTAACCTGCAAGGCACTGTGATGGCGGCGGCAGAGCGCGGTGCGGGCTTCAAATCCATCCCCGGTGGACAGTTGGTCGACTTCCGCCCTGAAGATCTTCGAGGATCACTTCGTCGGGGTATGGAATCGAACCTCATCGTCTTTGTCGTGGATGCCTCTGGCTCGATGGCCGCACGCGATAGGCTGTCTGCGGTCTCGGGAGCCGTCGTATCGATGCTTCAAGACGCTTATCGCCGCCGTGATAAAGTTGCTGTTGTTTCGGTGCGCGGTGCACAGCCCGAGGTGTTGCTCCCACCCACGGGTTCCGTAGAGGTTGCGGTCAAGAGAATGGAGGGCGCACCTACGGGCGGCCGAACCCCCCTGGCAGAAGGTCTTGTAATGGCGCAGGACCTCATTGAGCGTCAAGCACGAAAAGAGCCCTCTCGGAGGGCGATCATGGTGGTTCTCTCGGACGGACGCGCGACGGGGGCGGCGGGTATCAAAGGCGTGCGTCTGGCAGCCGCGGCCATTGCGCGACGGGGCTTGAGCGCGAATGTGGTCATCGATTGCGAACGCGGACGCGTACAGCTAGGGCTTGCAAAGGAACTCGCTCAAGGCTTGGGTGCTGCGTGGGTACGGCTAGATGAATTGAATGCCGATACGGTCGCCAGCGTTATTGGCATTTAGCACATTTAAGCTGTTAGAAAAATCTCTACTACCCACATTTAGGGGTAATAATTTTCCGGATGATTTGTTGTGATCCGGCTTACGCTGCTTGGATGAGAAGGTACATAAACAGCCTATTTTCAAGGGACGTTCGATGGCCGACGTAGCACATACACCACAAATTCCAGAGCCTAAACGGAAAAAGACAACACCCACTGGCTGTACATCGGGGTTATCGTCGCGGTTATCGCGGGTATAGCTTTTGGCCTTATCGCGCCAGAGACAGCAGCAGGTTTCAAGGTCGTTGGAACCATGTTCGTCAAGCTCATCAAGATGATGATTTCACCGGTTATTTTCTGCACCATCGTGCTGGGAATCGGCTCGGTTCGCGCTGCAGCTTCGGTGGGTAAAGCCGGCGGCATGGCCTTGGGCTACTTCATCGCCATGTAGACCTTCGCACTTGCGATCGGCTTGATCGTTGGCAACCTCATCGAGCCTGGCGATGGCCTCAATATTGAAGCGACAAAGACCGCCGGTGCGGATTTTGCAGCTAAGGCAGAACACGGCGGGGCACCATCGGTTTCATCCAGTCGATCATCCCAGAAACTCTGTTTTCCTCGCTGATTTCCGGTTCTGTTTTGCAGACCTTGTTCGTAGCACTCTTGGTTGGTTTCGCAGTGCAGAGCATGGGTAAAGCCAGCGAACCCATCCTAGGAGCGATCGCTCACCTGCAGAAGCTCGTGTTTAGGGTTTTGGTGATGGTGCTGTGGCTCGCACCTATTGGCGCTTTCGGCGCGATTGCAGGTGTGGTTGGCGCAACCGGTATTGACGCTGTTAAACAGCTTGCAATCTTGATGCTGGCCTTCTACATCACGTGTGTGATCTTCGTCTTTGGCGTCCTTGGGCTGGTGCTCAAGGTTTTTGGCGGATTCAATATCTTCAAACTCGCGAAGTACCTGGGCCGCGAGTACCTTTTGATCGTTGCTACCAGTTCTTCCGAGTCGGCGTTGCCGAACCTTATGCGCAAAATGGAGCACGCAGGTGTTGGCAAGTCAACGGTCGGCATTGTTGTGCCCACCGGATACTCCTTCAACCTCGACGGCACTGCTATCTACCTCACCATGGCGGCCATCTTCATTTCTGACGCGATGAATCAGCCGATGAACATGAAAGAGCAGATTGGTTTGTTGCTCTTCATGATCATCGCATCTAAGGGAGCTGCAGGTGTCTCTGGTGCAGGCATCGCCACCTTGGCAGCTGGTCTGCAGTCGCACCGCCCAGAGCTTCTTGACGGTGTCGGCGTGATTGTTGGTATTGACCGATTTATGTCTGAGGCGCGTGCATTGACAAACTTCTCCGGCAATGCGGTTGCTACCTTGCTGGTTGGCAAGTGGACCCACACGATTGATACCGATCGCGTGCACAAGGTTCTTAATGGTGAACTTCCGTACGTTGAGGGTGATGATGACAGCACCGTCGACCTGCACATGCCCACGGTGAACAACCCTGCGCACCGTGATCTGCAACCAACCCCACAGGTAAATCTGGATAACTACAAGCACTGACTCTAGAGTCGCATTAAGGGCAAGCCCGGAATCCACGCACGTGGGCTCCGGGCTTTTCGCTGTGCTGGGACTCTATTAAGGATTAGTCCCAACCGGTGTTGACTCCTCTATACAGATCATCGATTGGATGCGGATTGATGTTGCGAACTAACCCACTGACGGACCTCGGGGGCAGTGAGAGACAGCAGTATCAGCAGCGTCAGGCCGGTATCGCTAAAAGTGAGCAAGGACGGGTGCGTGGATGCACTAATCCCACTGAACTCGACAGCTGCAGTAAACAGCACAACGACGAGCAGAAGCAGGCGCGCCACCTTGCTTTTTCGTACCGTGCTCCACCACGCCAGCAGCATGAGGGCCGTGAAGACAACCTCAAGAGTGAACGCCGTGGCAGCAAACACTGGCACATTATCGATCGCAGTGAGGCTGTGGGTTCCAAAAGCTGCAACTCCGATTGCGCCCAGGGCTAGAACGGACTTAATCGCGATAAGCAAGCCAGCCATAGCAAGGCCTTTGGGTGGCAGTTCCTTATCGAGCTGTTGTTCTGCTTGAGTCAGAACAACAGACGGCATGGCAGTATGCTCACGCACCTGTGCTTGGTTCGAGCGTTGTGCGGCTCCTCGCAGGTCGAGAATAGGCATGTTGCCATCGGTATGCACCGCGTCGCCACCGCCGTTTTTGTCGTGGAATGCAGGAGTAAAGCGCGGAAGAATATCTACGCGGGTGGCGGGATCACAATACCGGACAGTATCGATGATGTAGTCGCGCTCAGCATCGATGTTTGCATCGATCTTGTGGGTGATTTGTAGGGTCCAACTCGATAGACCAACCCGCACATCATAAGTGCCGGCCGCCATCCAGTCGACCGATTGCCCACCAGGTAACTCCCAGCCTTCTGGAGCCTTCCAGAAGCGAACGTGGTGACGCTGCGCGGCATTACCATCGACTTCTTGTTGGTAAGCGAAGTTCTGTGTGCGTTCAAAGAGATACAAGTTGGACACTGGCGCCTCAGGATAGGACGTCTTCATGATGGAGGACTTAATGATGCCCAAAGAACTGCGAAGCGTAATCGGGTCAGCCTGAATCCAGCCGGCGGCTCGCATCGCATAATGGACGTCTTCCGCTGAGCCCATAATCGCAAGGTTTACTGGATCTCCTAGCAGGCCGTCACCCGTCTTAGTCCGTGCAAGGAAGTAATCCGGTAGATAGAACGTGGTGAGTAACTGGTGCAAACGCGGCAACGCTACATACGTCAGAACACCCCAGAACGCGACAAGCAGAATAATGCCGTGCCAACTGAAGCTCAGTCCGGAGGTCAATAGAGCGAAAGCGAAGTAGAAGGTCAGTATTAAACCAACGGCAACGAACGCGCCATCCAGAAGAGAATAGAGGCGACCGTGACTTTTCGGTCGCCTCTGTTGCTCCAAATGATACGTGGGTGGAGCAGTTGGCACCGGGTACAATGAATCGCCCGGTGGTGGGGGCTCTACGTGGGGCATGGTTATAAGTATGACCCACGCACGCCCAGGACAGTTAGCCTGTTAGTTTTTGGTAATCGCGTAGTACTCAGGCAGCGACTTCCAGTTGAACGTCACGTTGTCGACATTGTTTGACCACCCACCGACAACGTTGGGGTACCACAACGGGATCGCAGGTAGATCTTGGAGCATGATTTCCTGGCCTTCGTTGTAGAGCTTGTTGGACTCCTCCGGGGTCGGCTGTCCAGCCGCCTTCGTCATCAGCGCATCGAATTCCGGATTGTTGTAGCCGGAGTCATTAGATGAAGACGTCGACACGAAGTTTGGCACCAGGAAGTTGCCCAGGCTGGGGTAGTCAGCGAACCAGCCAGTGCGGAACGCACCCTTGATCGTCTTGGACTTGATGTCGTTACGGTACGACTTGAAATCAGGGTAGGGGCGGCCGACTGCCTCAATGCCAAGGTTGTTGCGAATCTGGTTGGCAACAGCATCAACCCACTCCTGGTGACCACCATCGACGTCGTACGCGATCTCAAGGGTGCCGTCGTACGGGCTGATAGCATCCGCCTGCGCCCACAGCTTCTTGGCTTCCTCCGGGTTGTACATCAGTACCTCGTTGCCCTTGAGATTCGGGTTGTAACCGTCAATGACAGGGGAGGTGAAGTCCCTGGCCGGGGTACGAGTACCGTAGAACAGCTTGTTTGTAATCGAATCGCGGTCAATCGACATCGACAGAGCCTTGCGACGCAGGCGGCCTTCCTCACCAGCGAAGTGGGCTTCACGTTCTGGCAAGCTCAGCTCTTGATAGGTGGCAACCGGTTGGCTCACGCTACGTCCAGGAAGTTCGTTTTGGTAGTTGGCTAGCGAGCCAGTAGGAATAGCGTCCAGGACGTCAAGGTTGTCCGACAACAGGTCGGCATACGCGGCGTCAGGACGCGCATAGAAGGTGAACATCACACCGTCATTTTTCGGCTTGCGGGGCCCGTCGTAGTTTTCGTTAGGCACCAGCGAGATCGATTGGGAGCCGTCCCATGCCTCGAGCTTGTAAGGACCATTGCCGTTGGGGTTGCGCCCGAAGGCCTCTTCGTCGTCGTATGCGTTATCGGGCAGCGGGAAGAATGCGTTGTAGCCAAGACGCGTCGGGAAGTCAGCCTCCGGCTGCTTGAGCGTGATGGTGAACGTACGGTCGTCAAGCACCTTCAAGCCGCTGAGCTCGGTTGCATCCTCGGAGTAGCCTTCGATGGGGGCAAAGAAGCTTTCGGTCATTTGGTCGTTAGCGACCACATGGTTCCATGCATCGACGAAGTTGCTGGCTTTCACGGGGGTGCCGTCAGCGAACTTCCTGTCGGGTTTGAGGGTGACCTTGTAGGTCTTGTCGCCCTCAAGATCGATGGATTCCGCTAGCTCGTTGTGCACAATGCCGTTAGCGTCGTAGTACACGAGACCGGAGTACAACATGTCGACGATGCGACCGCCGCCGTTTTCACTGGTATCGCCGGGGATCAGTAGGCGCTGTGGCTCGGTGCCGTTGACGTAAACGATGGCATTGCCGCTGTCATCGCTGCTGCAGGCGGCTAAGCCGAACGTGAGGGCGCTGGCGGCAAGTAGCGCTGCCGTCTTCTTGATGACGCCGCGGTGCGTACGCGCCGGGCTGGAGGCGGTGTTGTGCATAGAGCGGGAACCTTTCTTCGATTGTTGTCAGAGGGGAGCACTCAGGGTGCGTTGCGACTCAGATTAGCTGATGTTGTGACATGGGACATAATATTGGGGTGGTGGGGGTAGTGTTACTGCTGCGGCGGGGGTTTATAGCTTTTGCTACTGTCAACCAGGTGAGTGATGAGAGCGAAGTTCAGCAAGAAGAGCAGGAATGGTGGCAGGCCCCGGGTATGCCGTGGAAAGATAAGCCCGGCAAGGCAGATATCTGGTGCCTGTCTCTGTTCGGCATCGTCTTCGTTATCTCGCTGCTGCTACTACCGATTCGGGCGTGGGCGCTGGCCGATCAGGCACGGTACCCCTGGGGTGTTGCGCTGCTCGGCTCGAACACACTTGTCACTGCCCTCGGAGTAGTCAACGGTGTTGGAGCCGCATTGCCTTTTGTGTGGCCGATCTTGCTGGGAGGTATCGCCCGCATCAAGTTCCACGCCTTGTATTGGTGGGCGGGCTCGTTGTGGGGGCGCGGCTACTTAGACATGTATGCCGAACAGTCCAAGCGTGCTGCCCGCAACGTGGCGAAGGTGGAGCGTATCGCCAAAAAAATCGGCCCGTGGGGTTTCGCTTTGGCCTATCTTCCGATCCCGCTGCCGATTGGCCTGGTGGTATTCATCCTCGCTGGCGCCGAGGGGATGAAGCTTCGCACCTTCCTGTTTTTGGACTTCATCGCCGCGACCCTGTGGATGGTGCCGTTCTACTACCTCGGCCATAGCCTTGGCGAACCTGCCCAGGAGGTACTCGAGGTGTATGCGAAGTTCGCGAACTATGTGGTGATTGCCCTGATGGTTTTCGTTTTCGTGGGCATCTTCCGCAAGCAGTCGAAGCAGAAGGCTGCCTAGGGCTGTTATCAGTCTGGGCGAGTCTGGGCGAGTCTGGGGGAGTCTGTGATGTCGCCGGTGGTGTGATCTAGACTCTGTAGACCATGCCCAAAGGAAAACTCGATCCAGCCTCCATCCCCGACGACGGCCTGACCACCCGCCAGCGCCGCATGCTGCCGATCACCGCAGTACATACAGGTCCGGGCAAGGGGAAGTCCACGGCGGCCTTTGGTATGGCCATGCGTGCGTGGAATCAGGGCATGAACGTGGGGGTTTTCCAGTTCGTGAAGTCTGCGAAGTGGAAGGTTGGCGAGGAAGCGGTCTTTAAGCGTCTCGGCCAGTTGCATGAGGACACCGGCGAGGGCGGTGCTGTTGAGTGGCACAAGATGGGGGAGGGTTGGTCGTGGGCCAAGAAGGCTGGTTCGGAGGAGGACCATGCACGCGATGCTGCTGATGGCTGGGCTGAGATCAAGCGGCGATTGGCGGCCGAAACCCACGACTTTTATGTGCTCGACGAGTTCACCTACCCGATCAAATGGGGATGGATTGATATTGATGACGTCGCGGAGGTCCTGCGCACACGCCCCGGCAGGCAGCACGTGGTGATGACTGGCCGCGACGCCCACCCCAAGCTCATTGAGGTCGCGGACTTGGTCACGGAGATGACCAAGATTAAGCACCCGATGGATGTGGGGCGCAAAGGTCAAAAGGGTATTGAGTGGTAGGAACGTGTTAGCTCCTTCCACCCCTCGAGCAGTCCCGGGTGTCGTGATCGCGGCTCCTGCATCGGGCACTGGCAAAACCACTATTGCTACTGGGTTGATCGCGGCCTTGTCACGCCGCATGGAGGTCGCACCCTTTAAGGTCGGTCCTGATTACATCGACCCTGGTTACCACGGTGTTGCTGCGGGTAGGCCCGGCCGCAATTTGGATTCCGTCATGTGCGGCGAACAGCTCATCGGATCGCTGTATGCTCATGGATCAAAGGGGTGCGATATTTCGGTAGTGGAGGGCGTGATGGGGCTTTTTGACGGCCGCATCGCCCTGGGGGCGGATCCGACGTGCGCGTCTGGTTCCACTGCTCAGGTTGCCCAGTTGCTGGATATGCCAGTGATTTTGGTGGTCGATGTACGTGGGATGAGCCAGTCCGCCGGCGCCTTGGTGCGTGGTTTTTGCGCCGCCGAAGGCATACGGATCGCCGGTGTCATTCTCAATCGTGCCGGTACTGATAGGCATGAGCAAGTGTGTCGAGAAGCAATTGAAGCTGTTGGCGTTCCGGTGGTGGGTTCTGTTCCCCGTATGAATGTGGACGTGCCCAGCCGCCATTTGGGTTTGGTCACAGCCGCGGAAAACAGTGAGACCCTCGACGTCATTACCCGAATGGCCGACCTTGTGGAAGCCCACGTCGACTTGGATGCTGTTGTTGCCTTGGCGCGCTGTGGCTATCAGGGCCAGGCGTGGGATCCTGCAGCTGCCATCTCAGAGAGTGATGACGCCGCGCCTGCTGGATCTGTCGGCCTCAGGCCAGCTGCCAGTGGCAAACGCGTTGCTGTGGCCGGTGGGCCGGCGTTTACCTTCGCTTATGCGGAGCATCGGGAATTGTTGCGCGCTGCCGGTGCCACAGTGGTCGATTTTGATCCGCTGAATGACCCGCTGCCGGAGTGCGATGGGTTGATAATCCCTGGTGGCTTCCCGGAAGAGCACGTGGAGCAACTAGCTGGGCGCGCAGATCTTCGTGAAGATATTCGTGCGTTGGCTGCCTCGGGCGCGCCGATACATGGCGAGTGCGCTGGTTTGCTGTGGCTGCTCGAAACCTTGGACGCCCACCCCATGCTTGGGTTGATCCCCACGCACGCGGCAATGGGGCGCCGGCTTACCCTGGGCTACCGGGAGGCTGTGGCTTTAAGCGACAGCCTGTTGTACCGGACAGGGGAGCGGGTAACTGGACATGAGTTCCACCACACGGCCCTCACCAGTGAGCAAGCGGAAGGTTTCGGCCCGGCCTGGGGGTGGAAGGGCTGGCATGGGCCCAAGCAAGAGGGTTTTGTTGCCGGCAATATTCACGCCAGTTATCTGCATGTGCACCCGGCGTCGGCGCCGCAGGCGGTGTCAAGGTTCGTGCAAGCGATGTAATACTAGTCGTTGGCCGCCTGCGATCGCCCTATTCTGGCCGCTTGAACTGACTGGAGGAGTCTTCTCTGGTACTGACCTTGAAGGTTCACTTATACTCCTTCTTTTTTATCTGGCGTTAACATTCCCATTGGTTGGGATCTTTTCTGCGGTCGCGAACATCGGGTTGCTCTACAATCAGGAAGGCGCGAAAAGGACCTCTTTGCTCGGGTTCGGTTTAGTCGAATTTTGCGTAGCTGGCGCCCACCAAAAGACACACCCGCGAACAACCCCATCGGTCCCATTGGGCACCACTTAGGCTAGGCGCTAGGATTTACACCCATGAGCTCCACCCCAAGCGCACCCACCCCACCCGTCAGTCTCATCGGTGGAGGCCCCGGCGCTTGGGACCTGATCACCGTACGAGGCATGCACCGACTGCAAGCAGCGGACGTCATCATCGCCGACCATCTAGGGCCCACGGCTGAACTCGACAAACTATGCGACGTGGCCACAAAAACCATCATCGACGCATCCAAACTGCCCTACGGAAAACAAGTCGCCCAGGAAAAAATCAACGCCTACATCGTTGATAACGCCCGGGCCGGCCGCACCGTAGCCAGGCTCAAAGGGGGAGACCCCTACGTATTCGGCCGCGGATTCGAGGAACTCCAAGCATGCGCCGCCGACGGCATCGCAGTCGAGGTCATTCCCGGTGTCACCTCCGCCATCTCGGTTCCCGCACTGTTCGGCATCCCGGTGAGCATGCGCGGCGTCGTCCATAATTTCACCGTTATCTCCGGCCATCTGCCCCCGGGGCACCCACAATCCCTGAACAATTGGGAAGCGCTAGCCGCAACCGGGGGCACACTCGCGATCATCATGGGCGTGAAAAACGGCCCCGCCATCGCAGACGCACTGATCAGCCACGGGATGGATCCGAACACTCCCGCAGCCGTGATCCAAGAGGGCACCACAGACGGTGAACGCGGAGTGCGCACCACCTTGAGCCAGCTCGGGCGCTCAATTGCAGACAATCACATCGCACCACCGGCGGTCATCATCATTGGTGACGTCGCGGGGCTCGAGGCCACAGGCGGCGCAGGTGGATAAGCGAACACCCCGTACCTTCGGCATTCCCAACGCCCAGGGGTCTCTCGGATGGGCACTCGCAGTCTTAAGCGCCCTGCAACTAATGGTTGTGCTGGACGGCACCGTCGTCAACCTGGCACTGGTCCGCATTCAGGTCGAACTCGGCCTTAACGACAACCTGCGATCTTGGGTTGTGACAAGCTACGCCCTGGCATACGGCGGTCTACTGTTACTTGGCGGCAGACTAGGCGACGTCTTTGGGCGGAAGAGGGCCTTCCTCACCGGCGTCGGACTATTCACCGTGGCGTCACTTGCTTGTGGTTTGGCCACGACACCAGGTGTGCTGCTCGCCGCCCGAGTCATTCAAGGCATCGGCGCGGCGGTTGCCTCACCGACCGCAATGGCACTCATCGTCGTGACCTTTCCCCCAGGAAAACCCCGAAACAAAGCCTTCTCAGTGTTCGCAATGATGACAGGCCTCGGCTCGGTACTAGGCCTGGTCATCGGAGGCGCCTTAACCGAAGCGAGCTGGCGCTGGATCTTCTTGATCAACGTGCCCATCGGAGCGTTCATCCTCTTCGCCGGTGCCGCAGTACTCACAGCAACGCCCCCACATGAACGCCTGAGCCTTGACGTGCGCGGCGCAATACTCGCGACGTCAGCATCCACACTGCTCGTTTTTGGTCTTGCAGAAGCGGGCAGCGGACTCAGCCCCACCATCGTCATCGCCCTGTTCGCAGGGGCCCTGGTGCTTCTGTGGTTCTTCCAAACCCAACGCGTGGCAACCAACCCCGTGCTCCCATTGGGAATGTTCCGGCACCGTTCCCGCGCAGCCGTCTTCGTCTGCCTCATCCTCGCAGGCGCACTACTAATGGCCATGACCGTGCAAGTGGCACTTTTCGTGCAGGAAGTCCTCGGATACGGGCCCCTGCGTGCCGGCCTGGCGTTCATCCCCTTTGCTTTCGCACTGGGCACAGGCTCCGCCATCGCCTCCAAACTGGCCGAAAGCGTCGCCCCCCGGTGGATTGCCGCAGCCGGTGGACTCATTCTCGTCGGCGGCTTCATCTTCGGATCCGGTCTAGACGAGCACACCCGCTACTGGCCCGACCTACTCATGCCGATCCTCGTCATCGGTATCGGCGTCGGAATCGTGCTCATTCCACTCACCCTGTCCGTGGTCGCCGGCGCACGACCCCAAACCGTGGGGCCGCTAACCGCCACATCCCTGGTGTCCCAAACGCTCGGCGGCCCTCTAGGACTCGCAGCGGTGATGGCCGCCGCCGAAATGAAAACACGCAGCATCTTGGGCCCAACATTCGACAGCATCAACCGCGAGGCCCTCACCCAGGCACAAAAAGCGGCACTCGGAGCCGGCTACACCAACTCGTTGCTCATCTGCGCCGTGCTCGCCGCAGCCATCGTGCTTATCTCCATCACCCTTGTGCGCTTCACCCCGGCAGACATCGCCGAGGGGAAAAAGGCCGAAAAAGCCGCCCAATCAGCCCCCGCTGAGGACTAACGATCAACCATCATGGTCAACAGCTGGCCATCAACGCGAACCTCAAAGCCGGCGGCGGCAGCAACCCCCGCGACGTCATCAAGTGTTTCGGCCTCTTGCTGATGCAAGGCCAACGCCCGCGCCAATTCGCCCTTGTAATGCTTGTTGAAGTGGCTGACGACCTTGCCCTCGGTGGTCTCCACCCGCACGGTCGCGGCCCGCTTGACCGGACCCAGTGACTGGTACGCGCCAGAACGCATATCCAGCAAGAGCCCTTGCTCGTGCACAGGTTCGAGCGCCTGCGTGATCGCCTTGCCCCACCACGCCTTCATCGTCTTGCCACCCAACTTCGTGCCACCAGACAAGCGGTAATGGGGGATATGATCAGCCGCACCCACCACGCCAAACAGAGCCGAACCAACCGCCAGGCGGCTCAAGCACTGTTCAGGTAACGACGCCGCGTCCAAAGCGTCATACAACACGCCTGTGTAGCGCGTAATCGCCGGCATCGTGGGGGAGACAAACAACGCACGGTTGGCTTCGACTTCCGCGGTGTTTTTAACCTTCAGCATCGCCAACGCCTCGTCCATGTCGGCGGAGGCTGCCACTAGGGCTTCAGCGATACCTTGGCGCGAGGCGTTCAAGCTGGGGAAACTCAAATGATCCATGTCGAGGGGGCCGAGCGAAGCATCCCCGCCGAAAGCTTTGGTCTCCGAAGGAGGTAACACAATCAACATACGGGTAGCATAGCTACACATGATTACTCGCATGTCCACCCTGTTCCTGCGCACCTTGCGTGAAGACCCAGCCGACGCCGAAGTACCCAGCCACAAGTTGCTGGTTCGTGCCGGCTACATCCGTCGCGTCGCCCCCGGCGTCTACAGCTGGCTGCCGCTAGGCCTGAAGGTGCTCAAGAACATCGAAAACGTTGTGCGGGAAGAAATGAACGCCATCGGGGGGCAGGAAATCTCGCTGCCCGCACTGCTTCCGCGCGACGCCTATGAGGTGACCGGTCGCTGGACCGAATACGGTGACGCACTGTTCCGCCTCAAGGACCGCAAAGGTGCCGACTACCTCCTGGGCCCCACCCACGAGGAGATGTTCACCAGCCTGGTGAAGGACATGTACTCCTCCTACAAGGATCTACCGGTGATTTTGTACCAGATCCAGACGAAATACCGCGACGAGGAGCGCCCGCGCGCCGGAATTCTGCGTGGTCGCGAGTTCGTCATGAAGGATTCTTACTCCTTCGACATGAGCGACGATGGCCTGGATGCGGCTTACCAGAAGCACCGCCGTGCCTACCAGAACGTCTTTGACCGTCTGGGCGTGGAATACGCCATCTGTGCGGCTACCTCCGGCGCCATGGGTGGCTCTGCATCAGAAGAGTTTCTCGCGGTATCGCCCAATGGTGAGGACACCTTCGTGCGCGCAACCGACGGTGTTTACGCAGCCAACGTCGAAGCCGTGGTCACTCAGCCCGGCCAGACCCGCCCCATTGAGGGCCAACCCGCGTCTGTGGAGCACGACACCCCCAACGCCGAGACCATCGCAGCACTGGTGGAATGGGCCCGCGGCGCAGGAATTACTGTCGACGGCCGTGAGGTCACCGCAGCTGACACGCTGAAGTGTGTCGTCGTGAAGGTCACCAAGCCCGGTGAGGAACCGCAGTTGATGGGCATCCTCGTGCCCGGCGACCGCGAGGTTGATTTTAAGCGCCTCGAGGCTTCCCTGGAACCCGCAACCGTCGAGATGGCGGTAGAGGAAGACTTCAAAAACAACCCCTTCCTCGTCAAGGGCTACGTGGGCCCCAAAGCCCTCGCAGCTAATGACGTCGCGGTACTTGCCGATCCACGTGTTGTTGAAGGCACCGCGTGGATCACCGGTGCAGACGCCCCGCAGCGTCACGTCGTCAACATGGTGTGCGGTCGCGACTTCACCCCAGACGGCTTTATCGAAGCAGCGGAAATTCGCGAAGGCGATCCCGCACCTGAGGGACAGGGCACGCTCACCCTGGAGCGCGGCATTGAAATCGGGCACATCTTCCAGCTCGGCCGCAAATACACGGAAGCGTTCGACGTTGAGTTCCTCGACGAGTCCGGTAAGCGTTCCGTTCCCACCATGGGCTCCTATGGTATCGGTGTGTCCCGACTCATCGCCGTGCTGGCCGAACAGCGCCACGACGACAAGGGCCTGAATTGGCCGATGGAGGTCGCTCCCTTCAAGGTGCACGTCGTCTGCGCGAACAAGGACGAGGCCGCAGCCGCCGCCGCCGAAGAACTCGCTCAAGCACTCGACGAGGCTGGGGTAGAGGTACTCCTCGATGATCGTCCCAAGGTCAGTCCGGGAGTGAAGTTCAAAGACGCCGAATTGCTGGGCATGCCGCTGGTTGCAATCCTCGGACGCGGCTTCGCAGACGGCACCATCGAAATCCGCGAACGCGGCGGTGAGACCCGTGAGGTGCCCGCAGCTGAAGCCCTAGAAATCCTGCGAGAAGCTGTCGCTCAGGGCTAACAACTAAGAATGATCCGCCTGGCCGGTGCGCGGCCAGGATCTACACGCTGCTGACAAGCTCCATGTGACGAACAGCAGCGGCCCCAGCAAATTTCATACAGGCGGCCCTCCACCCGGGGGTCCCCGCCAACGACGCCGTATGCAGCCACAACTGCTCGGCGTCTTTTTCAATACTCGCCGCGACATCCACCGCCGAAGCTGCATCGGACACGGAGGGTACATCGTAAGCCATCGGCGCAAGGGAAGCATCGCTCAGCAAAGCGCTCAACATAGCCACCATGTCCTGGTGCGCAGCGATAGACTCCGCTACCTCACGTGAGGCATCACCATCGACGACAGACTGCAAAGATTCCAATGCAAACAGAGCAGAATACTGCCAAGCAAGAGCCGACGCGGCGTCATCACTTTCACTAGACCCCGCGCCCGGAACACTATCGGGTCGAATATCCGTTGAAAGCTCAATGCCTTCAACATCAATTGGTTGCGCAGGTTCTGCTGTAGCTGACAGATGCACGCGCGGAACCTCCACACCACCGCGAGCGGCAACGGTTACAAGCTCCGTGTAATCCGCAGCAATCAGCCCCATCGACGATTCTGGAAGAGCAGCGACAACCCCCGTCAGCTCACTGGCGCGATCCCGCGCGACTTCGCCAGCAGAGCCCTCCACCTTCACACCGGGGGTGTTTTCGCCCTGTTCACGAACACTATCGACAGTCACATCGCAGCTGGGTGGAACTACCTTCTGCGCGTCATCGCCATCGCCATGCAGCTCATACCCGCACAGGCGGCGAACCTCATCAACTAATTCGGACCCCTGCTGCTGGCGCAAGGCCGAAAAATCAGGATCGGTCCCGGAAAAAGCATCCGCATCCGCCAAGGCAGTGTGAGCCAGCAACATCAACGTAGGATCCGGAACAGGTTCTGGGGCGAAGGAACACCCAGGTAAAACGATGAGGCCCCCCGCAACCGCAGCCAAGAGACGCGCAGGCTTAAGCCCCCATGCCGGACGATCAAATGACACACGCTGGGTTAAAGATGGGGGAGTAGCTATCACCACGCCATCATAAACCGAACAAGCCCTCAGCCCACTGCAGTCGGGTGTGCAATAATTCACCCCATGGCTTTTCCACAAGCAGATACGCTTGCACCCATCGTTGAAAAAATCGCAGAACAACACCACCTCGACGTTGAAACCCTCGCCGTCAAACCCGCCGGAGCAAAAACCAGGGTCCTTATCGCTGTTGACGGAGACACCCGGCCAGACCTTGATCTGTTAGAGATAGTTTCCAAGCAGATCTCCGAAGCTTTTGACGCAGCGGAAGACCGCGGGGAACTACGCTTCGGCAACCAGGAATACGCCCTCGAAGTCTCCACCCCGGGCGTGGACCTGCCCCTGACCCTTGCCCGCCACTGGCGCCGCAACCAGGGACGCATCGCAGTAGTCGTAGTAGAAGGCAAGAAGCAGCGCTTCCGGATCGGTGCACTTAACGATGCTGAAGACGCTGTGATGGCCATTGAAACCAAAGGCAAAACTCTCACCAGCTCACCTCGCCCACTTGTAGAGGTCAGTGGGGCAACCGTGGATGTCGAGTTTAAACAACCACCGGCCGCAGAACTAGAACTGGCACAAGCGCCGTTTGAAGATTAAAGTGGCTGCCCGAGCCCTCATCGCAATGTGCTCAACCTCCGTAGCTCAAGAAACAACCACACTGCGGAACATAACTACACAACCTGCATAAGGAAAAACAAGTGAACATTGACGTCCACGCACTAGAAACAATTGAGAAGGAACGCGGCATCCCGGTACGAGAGCTTCTCGACACTATCTCCCGAGCACTGCTCCAGGCCTACCTCGAAGACCGCGACGACTCCAAGACTTCGCGCGCCCGCGTGGTCATCGACAAATACACTGGTGACGTCGCCGTCATGGTGCAGGAATTCGATGAAGACGGCGTAGCAGGCCCGGAAGAAGACGACACCCCCGTCAACTTCGCCCGTGTCGGTGCCCAGGCCGTTCGCGAAGCTATCGTGGGGCGCCTCCGCGAAGCCGAAACCAATCAGCGACTTGGCGAGTACGCAGGCTACGAAGGCACCGTCGTCAGTGGTGTCGTTCAACGTGACGCCCACGCCAACGAGCGCGGCATCGTAGTAGTCAACCTTGGAACAGAGCTCGATGGTCAAGACGGCCTCCTGCTTCCAGCCGAACAAATCCCAGGCGAAAAGCTCGAGCACGGCGATCGTGTCAAGGTGTACGTTGTCAGCGTGGGGCGAGCCCACCGCGGACTTGCGATCAACCTATCCCGCACTCACCCAGAGCTCATCCGGAAACTCTTCGAACTCGAAGTCCCCGAGGTTGCGCAGGGGGCTGTCGAGATCGTGTCGATCGCTCGTGAAGCGGGCAACCGCACGAAGATTGCGGTCCGCTCAACCGTCAAGGGACTCAACGCCAAAGGTGCCTGCATCGGCCCACGCGGGCAGCGCGTTGGCAACATTATGCGTGAGCTCGCCGGCGAAAAACTGGACATCATTGACTTTGATGAAGACGGTGCGCGCTTCGTTGGCAACGCCTTGTCTCCATCAAAGATTGTCCGAGTCGACGTCATTAGCGAACAATCACAGTTTGCGCGCGTTACCGTGCCTGATTACCAACTATCGCTGGCGATCGGCAAAGAAGGGCAAAACGCTCGTCTGGCTGCGCGCCTGACCGGATGGAAGATCGATATCCACCCTGACACCGAAGATTTCGGCGCGGACGATCTGGCAGCTCTGCGAGAAAAATTCCGTGAACAGAACTCTGAGTATGAGGCCGCGCGCGGCCCTTGGGGCATGGAGGAAGAGGCAGAAGCCAATCAGGCGGCAGACGCCGTCCTCGGCGATTTGCACGCCCAACCATCTGAGCAAGACGTCGACTAGCTCGCCTTCGGACGGTGGACTAAAGAGTTGCATCGTTGTCATATCGGCACTTTTCGCGTAAAGTCCTACAAGGCCCTATAGGTGTGGCTTTCTGCCACGTCACCATTTACCTGCTGGTAGCTATAACGGCAACCAGCTGACAATGGGCCCCGATCATTCGATCGTGGGCGTCGAGGGCCTGCACAGGCGCTCATGCGTGTGTGCGTGTAAGGATAAAATTGGCATACGTTCAGGACGGTGAAACGGTTGGCGAGCAGCGTAGGACACGCCCGACGTCACCCCATCCGTACCTGCATTGCCACACGAACACGGCATCCTGATTCTCAGCTGTTGAGGGTTGTTCTTCGGAGACGATCTGCTGGAGACAAAGTGCAGGGTGAGTTCTTCGTACAGCCCGACCCGCAGCGTAAGCTACCTGGGCGTGGCGCGTGGATCACTCCCACACAGGAGGCCGTGGAGATAGCTATTGCACGTAGGCAGTTTGCCCGCGCGTTTAAGGTGTCTGCTCCGGTAGACGCAGAGAGATTGTGCTCCTACATCAAGGAGCGCACCTCACAGACCAAGAATGTGGAGACCGAACACTGATGAGCACACGATGAAGCATCAGCGATGAACGTCATAAACAACTCGAAGCCGGTAGGCGCCTAGGCCCCGCTTGCACCCCCTCGGATTTATCCAAGGAGACACGAAGCACCGGGCGGCACCGGCTTCCTAAAAAAGATTAGAGGAGCATAGTGCCCGGAAAGCTTCGCGTACACGAACTCGCAAAGAAGCTGGAAATTACCAGTAAAGAACTACTCGCTACCCTGAAAGAGCAGGGTGAATTCGTCAAGACCGCCTCGAGCACAGTCGAGCCGCCGGTCGTGAAGAAAATGGAGAAGTTCTACGCTGACAAGCGCGCCGCAGAAGGCGCAGGAGACGGCGACGCACAACAATCCTCGGCTAAAGCCGCTGATTCGAAGGCGGCTAAGAAGCCTGCCGCATCTGCTGCCCCCAAGCCTGGCGCGAAACCAGCTGCAAAGCCGGCCGCTGCCGAGAAAAAGCAATCGGAAGCCAAGGCTGAGGCTAAGGCCACTAAGCCTGCACCGAAGCCTGCTGCACAGTCAGCAGCAAAAGCCAAGGCAACCCCTGCCAAGCCCGCGGCCAAGTCTGCCGCTAAACCTGAGGCTGCAGCACCGGCGAAGCCGTCTGGTTCTGCATCCACGCCTTCAGCTATGCCGCGGCCCATGGCAAAGCCGGGGCCCAAGCCTGGTGCACGTGCTCCCCGTGTTGCAAACAACCCATTCTCGACCGGAACCAGCCCGGCACCCCGCCCCGGTGGCGGACCGCGCCCTGGCGGTGCATCGAAGTCTGGTGGCCAGCGCCCCGGACAGGGTGGCCCCCGCCCAGGCGGTGCTGCCGGTAACAAGCAAGGCGGAGAGCGCCAAGGTGGAGGACGTCGTCCTTCGCCCGCAATGATGCCTTCGCACCCCAACCCCGCACAGATGCCTTCCCGTTCTTCTGCCGGTGGCGGCGGACGTGACGGCAACAACGGTGGCGGCGGACGCGGCGGAAACTTCGGTGGACGCCCTGGTGGCGGCCCCCGCGGTGGCGGCGGACGTCGTGGCGGCCCTGCTGGCGCATTTGGACGCCCGGGTGGCGCTCCGCGTCGCGGTCGTAAGTCGA